>Ga0228622_1000001_pt1 | contig 680664 bp, 575 predicted proteins | sample 26DmetaG_FD_186035 | JGI IMG/M metagenome (GOLD analysis project Ga0228622, IMG submission 186035) | Seawater microbial communities from Monterey Bay, California, United States - 26D | ecosystem: Environmental > Aquatic > Marine > Coastal | place: USA: California | collected 2016-10-01
CGGAGTCGGAGTCGGAGTCGGAGTCGGAGTCGGAGTCGGAGTCGGAGTCGGAGTCGGCGTCGGAGTCGGAGATCCACCGTTGTCAACAGCGTCAGCGATTACAGCCGCACCTACCACACCTATTGCTATTGCTGTTGCGATGGGCACGCCTGCGATTGTTCCAGCTGCTGCTGCACCTGCGCCCGCTGAACCCGTACCTGCCTCTGCTGCACCCGTACCTGCAGTTCCTGATGCTGCTGAGCCCGAAGCTGAAGAACCTGAAGGCGTTGTAGTACTTGAGCCACTTGCTGATCCTGAATCAGCAGCCGCTGTTTCGCCCTGGCCTAACACCGGTTGCGATACTGTCATGGCTAATGCGACAGCAATAGCGATATCTTTTTTCTTAAACATAAATTGGTTCTCTCCATGGAACTAAAACAGCGAATTAATCAGTAATGCATAAAACTAGACCAATGATACGTAGCCAAATATGCTGTTGCAACACTAATTGCCAAATTCTCTCTACATTCAACCCTATTTATATCCTTTATTTGCCTAATTATGCAACATATTTCGGAGACACTTGAAATATAGACTGTAGTCAATCCGCAACAAATAAACGCAAGCATAGGCAAACATAATATTGGCATCAGTAAAAGTCGCCACTAAACTGGCATCAGTCTAACTTGACAGACAATGATCGCACTAAATTATTACAAATAGATTAAATGTGGACTGCAGATGAAAACCGAATTTAATACTGATTGGCAGAACTGGATCAAGACCAATGTAGACAACGGTCAGGACAAGAACGGCATTTTCAAAATTCTACTGGACGAAGGCTACAGCTATCAGGCTATCCAGCAACAAATGCAATTTGAGCCCACTATACCTGTCGACCAGCTGGTTAATCCATTTGATGCCGCGCAAACCAAGAAAAACCAGGTGGTTGCCGATAATTATGGGCAGCCCATTGCCTCTGATAATCTTTTTATACCCAATGGCAAGCCATTTAACTCAGACTCAATCCAGCTTTACACTGTCGAAAACTTTCTAAATAACCACGAATGCGAGCATATTATCGCCGCTATAGAGTCCCAACTCAGGCCCTCTGAGCTCACCAGCTTTGAGGCTGACACCGCTTTTCGCACCAGCAGAACCTGCGACTTAGGCACAATAGAGGACTCCCTGATCGAAGAGGTAGATCAACGAATTTGCAAGCTTCTGGGTGTGGATGAATCCTATTCCGAGGGCATTCAAGGACAGCATTACTCTGTAGGGCAGGAGTTTAAGCCCCATACTGACTATTTCGAAGAGCATGAGATCGCTGAGCATGGCGCCAAGATGGGGCAGCGCACCTTCACCGTTATGATTTATCTAAATACGGTTGAAGAGGGGGGTATAACCAGCTTTACCAAGATTGGTCACGATTTTAGGCCTGTGCAGGGCCTCGCGGTTATTTGGTCCAGTTTAAATCCGGATGGGTCACCCAACCCCAATACCATGCATCATGCTCAGCCTGTGCTTAAAGGGTATAAAGCAATTATCACCAAATGGTTTCGCAGCAAAAGCCGCCTCCCAGAGCAGCCGCCTATGTTTGCCAGATCAGCAAATGACTTTATCCCTAACTACACAGCTGCAGGCTTCAGTAAAGCCAGACTTCCCAGAGAGATGCTAGAGAAAATCCAACAATTCTATTCGAGTCATCAAGAGACACTAGAAGAAGAAGTTGTGCCAGGCGACTTTATTTCCAACTCAGCCCCAAAAAAGACCAAGGCTAGCTCTCTGATAGACTTAAGCGATGGGTTGCGAACAGAGATTCACAACGCGCTTAAACTTATGATGGAGCAATGGTGCGGCAAAGAGTTACTGCCTACCTATGTCTATGGCATAAGGGTTTATCACCGCGGCGCTGTGCTTAAATGCCATCAGGATCGTCTGGAAACCCATATTATTAGCGCGATTATCAATATTGACCAGCAGGTAGATGAAGATTGGCCCCTGGTCATTGACGATAATTACTATCGTCGCCACCAGGTTTTGCTTAAGCCTGGAGAGGTTATCTTCTATGAAGGCGGCAGGCTGACCCATGGGCGCCCCTACCCGCTAAAAGGCGACTCCTTTGCCAATATATTCTGCCACTTCAAGCCAGCAGACTATGTACCCAGGCAACTTTCCCAGTAGAGATCAGGCTGACTTAGGATCTTGCGATTATCCAATCCAGTGTTTTGCTAATACCAGTTTGAAACGTTTCTCTGGGGGACCAGCCAAGCTTATCGACAATCTTGCTGGAATCAATGGCGTATCGCCAATCATGGCCGGGACGGTCTGCCACATGCTGGATTAATTTATTATGTGGTGCCCTATCAGGCATCCGATGGTCCATTAGTTGACAGATCAGCTGGCAAATATCCAGATTAGACCATTCATTTAATCCGCCAATATTATAGGCCTCGCCAATACCGCCGCAGCGAATCACTGCATCAACCGCAGCGCAGTGATCCTCCACATAAAGCCAATCGCGAATATTAGAGCCATCGCCATAGACAGGAATTTTAGCCTGATTCAGGCAGGCATTTACCACAGTGGGTATAAATTTTTCACTGTGCTGACAGGGACCATAATTATTTGAGCAATGACTGATGGTGACAGGCAAACCATAGGTTTTATACCAGGCTCTTACCAGATGGTCAGATGCGGCCTTGGTCGCGGAGTAAGGCGAATTGGGCGCATAGGCTGTAGCCTCAGAGAATGCAGGGCAGCTCTCGCCAAGTGAGCCAAACACCTCGTCTGTAGATATATGGTGAAATCTGCAGCTATTGAAGTTCAAGCCTTGACCCTCAATCCAATACTCTCTGCAGGCCTCAAGCAGGCTATGGGTACCTGCAATGTTAGTTTGGACAAACTCCTTCGAAGCTTCTATAGATTTGTCCACATGGCTCTCGGCAGCAAAGTGAACCAGAGTGTCTATTGCGTACTGTTGCAAAATCGATGTAACCAATGGGGCATCGCAGATATCTCCCTGAATAAAAACATAATCGGATTTAGCCGGCAGGCCAACAAGGTTAGCCTTTGCCCCTGCATAGGTAAGCTTGTCGAGATTAACAACCCTGATCTGGCCATAATGTTTCAACATGTAACGAATGTAGTTACTGCCAATAAAACCAGCGCCGCCAGTTACCAGAATGTTTTTTGGGCTATATTCAGTCATTAGATCGTATTTCTCTCAATGTCCTATTCAGTGACTGCTGCCATGGCTCTATCCTAGTATTAAAAGTTACCTCAAACTTTTTGCAGTCTAGATTGGAATTTTTAGGACGCACTGCAACTGCAGGATATTCCGCAGATTCTATAGACGATAGTTCAACTAGCGCCAACTCAAATCCCTGCCTTGTAGCCTCAGCAAAAACTTCCCTGGCAAAGCCATACCAGCTAATGGCTTCGGGCTGCGCCAGGTGATAAACACCCCAGCGCTCGCTAATCCTAGGCAATATATCGAGCACCAGGCGCACCACCTCAAAACTACAGGTTGGTTTGCCTATCTGATCATTGACCACAGTCAGAGTACTGCGCTCTGCGCCAAGTCGCAGCATGGATCTTACAAAATTGCTGCCAAAGGGAGAAAACAGCCCACTGATACGAAAAATTAAGTATTGATCACAGACTCTCTGTATTTCATGCTCACCGGCTAGCTTACTTGCCCCATAGATATTAAGGGGGGCTGGTGCATCTGTTTCCTTCCAGGCCCGCTGCCCAGACCCATCAAACAGATAATCCGTGGAAAAGTGTATAAGTGGAATACCCTGATCAGCGCAGATGCGGGCCAAATGGGCTGGGCCAAGCTGATTTATTTGAAAGGCCTTATCCTCTTCCGCCTCCGCTCTGTCTACCAGAGTATAGGCTGCAGTATTGATCACAAAATCAGGGCGATCTCTGGTAACTGCTGCCTCAATAGCCCCAGGGTCAGTGATATCCAACTCGGCCCTACCATAGGCGCTAGTGGTAAAATCCTGGTGCTCATCCAGAGCGGCCACAAAGGACTGACCCAGCTGACCCTCGGCACCGGTGATAAGCAGTTTGGTCATTGCACCTCGCCTAGACTCAGTCCATTTTGGTCATTATCTGAAAGTATGGGTTCATCAATAGGCCAGTGAATATTTAGTGCCGGGTCATCCCATGCCAAACAAGCCTCATCTGCAGGGTCATAGTAGTCTGTGCACTTATACTCCAGATCGGCAATCTCTGAGACCACAACAAAGCCATGGGCCAGGCCGGGTGGAACCCAGAGCTGTTTTTTATTTTTCTCAGACAAATACACTCCCTGCCAATGCTGGAACGTAGGAGAGTCTGGACGAATATCTACAGCCACATCAAAAACCTCGCCGCGAACGACTCTGACCAACTTACCCTGCGGCTTGGTCTTTTGAAAATGTAGTCCGCGCAGTACGCCAATTTGTGATCTAGAGTGATTATCCTGAACAAAGGGCAAGTCAATATTGAGCATTCTGCTGTAGCGCTCTGCCTGATAGGTCTCGAGGAAAAAACCTCGCCTATCCTCAAACACTATTGGCTCAATAACAAGACAACCCTCAATTCTGGTATCCAGTACTTTCATCGATAGCCATCCCCCACTTTCTGCAAGTACTGGCCATAGCCGGTTTTACAAAGCACTGTGGCCTGCTGCTGCAGAGCCTCTCTGGTTATCCAGCCGCGATTAAAGGCAATTTCCTCTAAACAGGCCACCTTAAGCCCCTGACGCTGCTCTATGGTTTGCACAAATTGGCCAGCCTCCAGCAGGGAATCATGGGTTCCGGTATCCAGCCAGGCGAAGCCCCGTCCCAGCAAAATCATATCCAGGCAATTGAGCTCAATATAGGCATTATTAATATCGGTAATTTCCAGCTCACCTCGGGCGGAGGGTGCTATATTTTTAGCTATTTCAATCACTCGGTTATCGTAGAAATAGAGCCCGGTAACAGCATAATTGGATTTTGGTTTACGGGGCTTTTCTCTGATGCTTACAACCTGCCCTTGGACATTAAATTCTGCCACGCCAAAACTCTGGGGATTCTGTACATGGTAGCCAAATAGCGTGCCGCCGCTATTACACTTAATTGCAGCAACAAGCTTCTCGGTAAAATGCTGACCATAGAAAATATTGTCGCCCAAAATTAAGCACACATTGTCTGAGCCAATAAACTCCTCGCCAATAATAAAAGCCTGAGCCAGACCATCAGGTGAGGGCTGCTCGCTATAACTAATATGAACCCCAAACTGACTGCCATCTCCAAGCATACGCTGGAAGCCAGGCAAATCTGTGGGCGTGGAGATTAACAATATCTCCCGAATATCTGCCAGCATCAACACAGACAGGGGATAGTAGATCATGGGCTTGTCGTATACGGGCAGTAACTGCTTTGACGCAGCCAGCGTAATTGGGTGCAGCCGAGTTCCTGCGCCCCCGGCCAAAATAATTCCCTTGTAAGGTCTGTTCTGCGACAACTAAAAACGTCCCTGTTTAATACCCTAATCCTTAAATAAAGCATAGACCATTTAAAACACTCAGCCTTACTCAAACTGAAAGATTAGTGAGCCGCCTATGCTAAGGTGGTTATTCTGACGCCCAAACTCATCCAAAAGGCTATCCATATAGCGCCCCTGTATTTCCGCTTTACCCCAGGTAAATGACCGCTGCCATTTAGCTGATAGCGAATTAAACGCCCTACCCTTGGTGGTTATGCTGTGCAATGAGGGCGGGCCGTCGATACTCTCTTTATTAATATCACCACGGCTAAGGCGAGCCTCTACCGCATCACCATTACTGAGGTAACCCATAAGGCCAATACTGGTAATCTTGCTGTCATTATCCCAGGTGGCGCCTATTACCCGGCCCTGATAGCGGTACCCCGTTTGATAAATACTGTGGTTATAGAAAATATTGTAATGATTGGAAAAACTCACCGTGGAGGTGTTGTCATGCTCAACAAATATCCGACCCTCAAAAACATCTGTGTTTATGCTCTTTTTAAAGCCATACTGCCTTGAGCTTCTTGAGGGTAGAGCGCCAGACTCATCCTCACCCACCGACTGAACATAGACAGTGCCGCCCAGCCAAGCTGGGGTCCAACTAATATCAATAGCACCTAGCTGATTGCCGGGCTCATCAACCCTGCATTCAGCAGTCTCACAGTTATCGGCAATCCCCGTCACTAGCTCAATAAAGCTTTTTAGCCCCTCGGGCCTGCCCTCACCACCCCACTGGGCAGTGCGTCTCAGGTTTATCTCCAGTGACTGCCAGGGCCTAAACCCTAAGGTCATGCCCACTAACTTGGCATTATCAATGTGTCGCTGATCATCGAGCTTGGAGACGAATAAGCTGGCAGTCCAAGGCCCCAACCATTTCACCCATGACAGCTCTGATTTATCAGAGTAGTTCCGCTGCACCATAAGGCCCGGCGCAGGACGGGCGTTATTGCTCAGTATCAGGCTACTATTCCAGCCCGGCCCCCACCACTTCTCAACCTTGCCCACCAATCCAATCCAGTTGCCCCAGACAAAACCAAAATAGCTATTATCGTAATGAGTCTGATCCCCATCCCAGGGGTTATTGATCTGGGTTATCTCCAGGTTATAGGCAAAGTGTTTACTCAAACCATTGCGGCGCAGCCTCAGTGAGCCCTCGTCTCTGCTATCACTGCCAAAATGACGCAAGAGCTCTGATTCACTGGTAAAGGACAATTTTGCTGAGGCACTATATGCTGTAGACCTGAGGGCCTTATTAGCCTCCACCATTACCCGCCCATAGCTAGCCTGGAGGTCTGGGTATTGTTGAACATCAAAAGCGTGTAGATCATTAAGAATGCCCGACCACATCAATGGCCATGTATTAATTGGCACAGTCACAGCACCAGCTGCAGACAATCGCTCTATATCAGCCCGCAAACCAGCATCACGGGTATCCAACCATGGCTCTGACACACAGGGCCCTGCAGTTAACAAAAGCACCAGCATTAATTTTTGGGTAGTTTTAATCCTTTTCAACACAATGACCTTCCTGGTAAGCGTTGTTTCTTTGATAGCTACTTTAGATTGCTGACGGCAGCTGCCCCCAGAGCTAGTTGATAGATAATCTGGCTGGCTTCAGTCCAGATCACCATATTGTCCTTGCGATCTATATCCAGAGGCACCACTACAGTATCACCGGGCTCAACAGCTATATGTTTGCGGCTAAGCCAACCTGTGCGCCTAGGAATAATCACTGAGCCATCTGCCTTAACCACATAAATTCGCTTTCGATCAGCCCGGGAATTAGTGCCCCCGCTTAAATTAATATAGTCATGGATATCAAACCCAGCCTTAAAAAGATGTGCTGTAGGCTGTTGCACCTCACCCAGCACAGCCACTTCCTGCCTGTACTCGGGAACCACCAAAACATCGCCATCTTTAAGCTTTACATCATCTTGGCTACCATCCAGCACAGCAGAAAGATTGATCACCAGACGGCCCACAGCTTCACTGGCGGTCAGCTCGTCTAATAATGTTTTAGCATCGGTCAGTTCGCTGGATTTACCCTCGTTAAGCCGCTCTACACTGGCCGCTGCAATATCCGCCTGCAGCCTGCCCCTTAACTCTTCAAGCCGCTCCTGCTCCTGGGTACGCAGGCTCTCGCGCATAAACACTGCTGCTTTGCTATGGGCCAGCTGCGTTAAACCCCCAGCTCGCAGAATCACACTGGACAGGGTTTCTCCACGGGAAAACGTATAGATCCCAGGGAACTGTACCTCTCCCTCAAGAGTAATCTCGAGGCTCTCCCGAAACTCGGGAATGGTATGCACCGCCAGTTTGTCATAGGGTTGCAACTGCAAATCAGCCTGTGAATTCCCATAGGCTTCGGCAAGATTAACGGATAGGTGGCTGGAAGAGGCCTGCTCAGTATCGGCAAAATCATAGCGGGACAACTCAACCTTCTGCATATAGGCATCCTCGGCCAGGCCGCCGGCTGCAGCCACTAACTGAGTCAGGGTCATATTCTCGGTAAGCGGATATTCTCCCGGCGATTTAACCCTGCCGCTAATAGATACTACCCTGGCCATGGCACCAGATCTTGACTGCGCCTTTAGCTCCTCAACCCAGGGCTTAACCAGCAGCTCTCGCCCCTCTTTGTAGGAGAATACCTGCAACTGGTCGCGGGGAAAAAGAACCAGATCAGCATCACCGCCACTCTCTGCCAGAGCAGAGCTCAAGTCTACAAATAGTGAGTTTAAGCGGCCCACTGGGGGCTCTTCTCGACGAATAAGGGCAAAGTCGAGATCTGCACCCGGCTTCAGTTGCTGAATATTTTTAATAATATCGGAGATGCGCAGATCAGGACGCCATAGAAACTCACCCGGATGATGCACATGGCCGCGCAGAGACACCACTAACTGCTTATGCTCGGCCACTGGGGTAACGGTTAACAAATCTCCATTTTCAACAGTTTTGGTCAGGTCTTTGGCCGACCTCAGATCAATATCCACTACTGTTCTGAAACCTGACTGGCCAAAGCGATCAATAATTGCGCCACTGGCATAGGCGCCGGGCAGCATGCCACCCGCCAGCTCCAGCAGCTGTTTTACACTGGTTTCACCCTTTAGCTCATAAATAGCTGGTCGCCTTACCTCACCTGTTACCGAGGCGGTGTTTTTTACACTGGGTATATGAATCACATCCCCAGACTGCAGGCGCTTATCGTCTGAGGTATCACCATGCAGCAGCAAATCATAGAGGTCTAGTCGGGCTATTATCTGGCCGGCCCGTTTAAGACGGATATTGCGCAGTGACGCTATATCATTGAGCCCCCCGCTTACAAACAGCGCATTGGTAATAGTCGAGAGGGAGGAAATGGTATAGGAACCGGGTTTGTAGGCTTCACCGAGAATAAAAACCTGAATAGAGCGCAGCTCACCCAGACTAATGCTCACATCCACACCCAATATTTGCTCAGCAATGCGCTGATGCAATAGCTGCTTGGCATCGGCAAAGGTAATCCCCGCCACAGCGATCGGCCCCAGAGCGGGAAAATCAATGGTGCCATTGCGCCCTATGGCCAATGAATAGGATTTATTGTCGCCGCCAAATAGTAGAACCTCCAACACATCCCCTGGACCCAACAAATAGTCTGGTGAGATCGGAATGCGGGATGCGGGCTCAAAGGTAGTGGGCTCACCGGCAAATAGCTCATAGCCAAAGGGCTTAAGGCCATGACTATCTATATTTTGCAGCCTTTCTCCAGCAGCGCGACGCTCATCAAGAGCCTGTTTATTTTCAAGCTCGGTGCCACCTTGCCCATCAGCCGCAATATCAGCAGCTAGCTGTTTTTTTGCCTCAGTTCCCCTGGGCAGTACCAGCAATTCGGGTTGGTCAGCCCCTGCACCCGGGTCTGAACCCATAAGATCAAAACTGCGGCACAGTTTGCCAATATCATAGCCGGCCGCTGCGGCCATTGATTTATTTTCCTCGGTCAGACCGTCGCACATGGCTCTGGCCTCTTCTAGGCTTGCAGCTGCATTTTGCTGCGCCGCAGAAAAAGGCGCCAAGAGAACCAACAAAAGGGCAGCAAAAAACCAGCACCGGCGAGGTAACGACTGGGGAAAGGGTGCTGTGCAGAACTGCCGGGGCATTGTCGACTCCTTGTCATCGACCCCATCATCCGTCGACGGGGCGCACTTCAATACTTTGCTTAAAGTTTAGATATACTTTAGCACCTAAATCCAACTCTGTGGTTTTATCTGCGGCTTTAACTAAGAGTGTGTTGCTTATGTCTGGGTCGCTATGCCGCCGGCGCGGAGTCCAGCTTCTGCAGGCTGGCAAAAGACAGCACCGCCTTGACCTTTTGATTGAGTAGATTAATCAGCACAACGGCACGACTATCGCCATCGGGCTGAGAAAAAACCGCATTGAGGCCCCGGAATGGGCCCTCGAGAATTTCTAGACTGTCACCTGCCTTTAAAGCGCCAGCGACTTCGGCCATTTTGGTTTGCTGCTCCTCTCGCTGCTTTAGACCTTCTATTAGCTCCTGAGGCACCAGCACAGGGGCGCCGGCGCAGGATACAAAATTGCTGACACCCCTGGTGGAACGCACAGAGGTCGCTGACACAGATTGCTGATCAAAGCAGACAAACAGATAGCCCGGAAACAGGGCCTCATCCACCACAATCCGCCGACCACGAGATATCTTTTCGACATTGATGCGCGGACAGAAGGAGTGAATCCCCTGTCTCTCAAGGTTTTCAACAGCGCGACCTTCCTGTCGCGATTTGGTCTGAAGTAAAAACCATCTATCCATAACTAACCATCCTTTAAAATTAAGGGGCACCTGTCGCAGCGAAAATTATACAGATTCCATCAATGAAAGCAGCTCTGACTGACGCTCAGCCAACAACCTTTTGTCGCCCCTGGTTTCCAGATTTAATCTCACTACTGGCTCTGTATTACTCATGCGAAGATTAAAGCGCCAATCGGCGAATTCCATAGAAATACCGTCAGTAGTATCTACAAGTATAGACTCAGACTCATAATGTTGGCGCACTCTTTCAATAGCAGCGCCGGGATCAGAGATTTTGCGATTGATCTCTCCCGGGGACGGATAGGCTTCAACCATAGCTTCAACCAGCTGCGATAGGGGCTTGCCACTGCTGCTAACCAGCTCCATAACCAGCAGCCAGGGAATCATGCCACTGTCACAGTAGAAAAAGTCTCTAAAATAATGGTGAGCACTCATCTCACCCCCATAAACAGCATCTTCGGCACGCATGCGCTCCTTGATAAAGGCATGGCCCGTTTTAGACTGAATAGGCTCGCCACCGCCCTGCTTAACCACATCCACGGTATTCCAGGTTAGACGGGGATCATGTACTACCTTGGCACCGGGGTTCTTAAGCAAAAAGGCCTCTGCCAACAGTCCGACAATATAGTAGCCCTCAATAAAGTTGCCCAGCTCATCAACCAGAAAGCAGCGATCAAAATCACCATCCCAGGCTATTCCCATATCCGCTTTATGCTCCAGCACTGCATCAATGGTGGGTGCGCGATTCTCATGAAGAATAGGATTGGGGATACCATTAGGGAAGGTGCCATCAGGCTCATTGTTGATAGCAATAATCTCAATAGGCAAATTTAGGCTCTGAAACCGCTCTACAAAAGCATCTACCACATGCCCAGCGGCGCCATTACCCGCATTCATCACCAATTTAATCGGCGAAATATTGGCCAGGTCAACATAGCTAAATAGATGATCCACATAGTCATCAAGTATTGATTGTTTGGCATAGCCGCCGCGATTTTTTGGATCTACCGCCGCAAAGTCATTGGCCTCCGCCAGTTTTTGTATATCCAACAGCCCAGTGTCCGAGCTAATGGGTCTGGAGCCCTCGCGAATAGGCTTCATGCCATTGAAATCTATGGGGTTATGGCTGGCTGTTACCTCAATGCCACCATCAGCATTCAGGTGTGAGGTGGCAAAATACACTTCCTCGGTGCCCACCATACCTATATCAATCACATCTGCACCTGCATCCCTGATACCCTCGCTCAAAGCCATCTTAAGCGCCTCACTGGTCAGACGAATATCACCGCCCAGCACCACATTTTTAGGTCGTAAAAACTCCCCATAGGCACGCCCAATACGGTAGGCAATATCTTCATCCAGCTCGCTACCCAGTTGTCCGCGGATATCGTAGGCCTTAAAACAGGTGAGTTTGGTCATTGGTGCAACAGCTCCTTATAGGTAGTTTGGATTGGGTGTAAACGCTTATTATCTCATACTTGGCGGCAGTAAATTCCACCAATTTGAGCTTAAAATTGAATTAAATCCAGTGTGTCGAACAGTTGTGACAGGGACATTCTCGCCGGCCGGTCAGCTTAAAACTGCCAAACCAGAGGCACTGTGCTGACGACGGTGATACCCACCAAAATACTCAGTAGTAGCCCCACCTTGAAGAAGTCTGCAAAGCGATAACCCCCTGGCCCCTGAACCATCAGATTAGTCTGATAGCCAACGGGCGTCAGAAAACTCGCAGAGGCACCAAACATAATGGTCATAACAAAGGGCAGCAGGCTAACATCAAGCTGGGTGCTTAATACCTGCGCCAGCGGGAACATCAGCACGGCCGCGGCATTATTGGTAATCAGCTCAGTGGCCAATACAGTGGCCAGATAGAGCAATACCAGACTAATAAACGGGTTCTCGCCCGCCGCGGCTATTATCCCCATAGCAGCAAGATCTGCAAGTCCGGTCTTCTGAATAGCCAGCCCCAACGACAGAGAGGCGCCAATCGCCAGTAACACCCGCATATCAATACTGCGCTGGGCAAATTCCAGAGAGATACAGCGACTCAGTGCCAGAGCAGCGACCAGCAATAAAGAGGCTACAACCAGAGGTACCACTCCGCTTACCACAGCCAAAATAAATACCCCCAGCAAAGCCAGTGCTGTGGGCGCCTTATCAAAGTTGGGAATAGTTACATCGTCCAACCGACTCAACAGCAAGAAGTCGCGACTGTAGCGGTGGCGACGGACAAAGCCTCGCGCCGCCTCCAACAGCAGCGTATCGCCGGCGCGCAGCACAATGCTGCCCACTTTTTGGTTTATTCTCTGACCATTGCGCGACACCGACAAAATTGCGGCGCCAAACTGGGTTCGAAAACCCGAGGCTTTAATCGATTTACCCACCATATTGGATACAGGGGCTACCACCGCTTCAAACAGTGCTCTTGAACCATAGGGAGCATCCAGCTTAAACACCTCGCCCTCTGCGGGGACAAGCCCAGGAAACTGACGCAACTCAGTTACCGCCTCAGGCTGACCCACAAATATCAACACATCGTTGTCGCTAAGAATCTCCTCGGGGCCAACCGCCGGAATAATATGCCCCTCAGACTGAATTTCAGAGAGAAAACTATGCTGCAAATGGCGCAAACTGGCATCGGCAATACTCACACCAGACAGAGCCCCACCGGGCACAACGCGCATACCCACTGCGTACTCCCTGGCCTCAGCGCCAGGCTCAGCCACTCCCATTCGCGAGGGCAACAGTCGATGGCCTATCAATACAAAATAGACTAACCCGACAAAGATAAGCGGCACACCTATAAGCGCAGGACTAAATAGATGCAGACTCTCGGCCTCGGCCGTTCCCTGCAGCATGCCCACCACCAGAATATTAGTGCTGGTACCAATCAAAGTGCAGGTACCGCCAAGAATAGAGGCATAACTTAAGGGGATCAGAAATTTGGAGACAGACACCTTATGACGCTTGGCCCAGTCTTGCAGCAGAGGAATAAAAATCGCCACCACAGGCGTGTTGCTAATAATTGAACTGATAAATGCCACTGGCAGCATCACTCTAGGGAGCGCCCTGCCTGGCTGTGCACTGCGACCCAGCCATTTCATGATCATCCAGTGCAGCGCACCACTCTCTTTAAGCGCCGCAGCCACTATGTAGAAGCAGGCAATAATATAAATGGCCGGATTTGAAAACCCCTGCAGGGCCTCCTCGGGCAGCAGCACTCCAAATACCATCAGCGCGGTCATCGCCGCCGCCAGTGCAAAGTCGACCGCCAGTCGACCACTCAGGGCTGTGACCAGAAAAGCCACCAAAATACTTAGGGTGATAATTGCATCTAGGCTCATAGAGTTATCACTGACTGTTGTTGTCTGCACATAGGCATGCCCATAAAAAAACCGGATGCACAGGCAACCGGTTTTTCCGCGCTGTTGCTGCCAAGTTTATATCATTCGAGCACAATTACACGTTCATTTTTACGCAGTGTGGCCATGCCGATGCCCTTTACCTCAGCCAACTCATCAATAGACTTGAATGGCCCATTGGCTTGGCGATAGGCCACAATAGCCGACGCAGTTTTTAAACCCACCCCCTTCATTGCAGCAGCAATGCGTGCAGCGGAGGCCCTGTTAATATTGACCGGCTGATAGTCTGCGGTAACCGCCATAGAGCGCATCTCATCCGGGGGCTCGGCCATCGCCTGGGCAACAGTAGACAGAGCAACAATAGTAGTAACAATTAATACCAGTCGTTTCAGTAGAGTATCCATGAGTTATATCCTTATCCGTAGTTTAGTTACAGGTTGTCATAACACCCCAATGCCACTACTGGTGACTCAACCGCCAACTTCTCCACTGAGCTACTTCGGCAAACACATCTATGACTGGGTAATACTGGCAAAGATTTTCAATTCAGGGATAGATCAGGTCACAAAACCATTATTTTTATCCCATGTAATTGACAATAAACCCAGCTGTACCTATAGTGCGCACCCTGTTTTGCACAGCAACATGCAGAGCAATGCTCAGGTGGTGGAATTGGTAGTTGACGGGCAGGACGCCTGAGAGAGACCCCGCCTGCATGTCGAATCTAACCGGCGCGCGCAAACAGAGTACGCAGAAAAGTTTAAGAAATGCCCAGGTGGTGAAATTGGTAGACACGCCAGCTTCAGGTGCTGGTCCTCGCAAGGGGGTGGAGGTTCAAGTCCTCTCCTGGGCACCATTAAGACTTCGAATCAAATTCGGCCGGACAAACCATCTATTCCTCAAAACCCTATCCGGGACTTGAACCGAAAGAGGTTCACAAACTATGCCCTCGGCAGAGTTTGAACAAGTCGCAACGCGACGCAGCCCCACAGGGGTAAAAGCAGCCCAAAGGCTGGTTTTATCAACCCTCTCCTGGGCACCATTAAGACTTCGAATCAAATTCGGCCGGACAAACCATCTATTCCTCAAAACCCTATCCGGGACTTGAACCGAAAGATGTTCACAAACTATGCCCTCGGCAGAGTTTGGACAAGTCGCAACGTGACGCAGACGATGGAAGGGCAATAGATGGAGGTTCAAACTCTCCTTCTGTATCATTTCCTAGAGTCTGTCTTATGGGTAGTGCCCCGCCATTTCAACAGCAGGGTTTGTTTTGGGTATCGGTTGTAGCGAACGCGGGGTCAGCCGGCCAATGATCCGCAAAGACTCAGACTCCCGAGTGAGCAAGTAGACGATCGACCCATCCCCCTATCCGCTGAATCGCCTGGTGCGCGCGCTCAATTTCAGGATAGCGGGCCTGAAAAACATGGGACATATCAGCGTAGACTTCCAAGGTGACATCGACATTCGCAAGACCAGCACGTTCCGCCAAAGTGGTGGCGTCTGACAAAAGCATCTCCTGAGCACCCACCTGAATCAATAGCGGTGGCATGTTCTTCAAATCTGCAAAAACGGGAGATGCTGTAGGCTCACGGGGATCTTGATCTCCCAGGTAGGCTTGCTTGGAAAAATCGATCGACGCTCGAGAGACCATACCGTCCACGCCATCCAAAGCGACATAGCTTTCCCCCGACGAAGTCAAATCTAGCCAAGGCGACATTGCCACAAGCCCAGCGGGTAGTGGCAAGCCAAGATCTCGAGCCTTGAGGACGGTAGCCAGCGTGAGTCCGCCACCCGCGCTGTCCCCAGCGATAATAATTCCTTTCGGATCGATGCCACGCTCCAACATTGTCCGGTATGCGCTGACTCCATCAAGAACGGCGGCAGGGAAAGGCGACTCGGGAGCCAACCGGTAATTGACGCTTGTCAATTCTGCCCGTAGCTCAGCGGCGATCTGAGAGGCAAAACCTCGGTGGCTATTGGCACTTCCGCTCACATATCCACCCCCATGAAAATACAACACCTTGCGCGCCGAAATAACGTCTGCGGGGGAGATGATCAAACATGACAAATCACCAATCACCTCTTCACTAATTTCGCAGCTGTCTTCGATTGGCAGCAGATTCCCCAAGGCCTCCATGGCCTTTCTCAAATCACCAACAGAAGCGGGAGCGGGGACTTCACTCGGAGTACTTGTTGTCATTTCGTTCAACTGATCGTTCATCATTTCACCACTCATTGCATACCAAAACGTCTAGTAACCTCAAAGCCCAGTTGTCGCGGAGGACCATAGGCCCCAAAACGCCCGCCGACCGAGGCGACGCCTCCCAAACTGACTAGGTACTCCTCTTTGCTCGCATTCTTAGCGAAAACACGAGCTTCCCACGCACCGCTATCGCTCTTCCAGGTGGCGTTCAGATTGATCACCGAGTACCCATCCTGAGAATCCTCTTGCGCACCAAACTCTCGGAAATACACACGTGACCGGTAGGCGGCATCCGCCCCCAGGGTAATCTCGCCATTGAAGCCACGCGTAAAGAACTGAAGTCCCAAATTGATACTGGTATCAGGAGCATTATTGAGCGCGTTTCCCTTGAGGTTTTGGAAGCCCTTGGCAGGATTTAAACCATCAAAGTTGATAAACTCTTCATATTCCGTTTCGAGCAGCGTTACACCGCCGGACAACAACCATTGCTCATTGAGATAAGACGAAAGCTCCAGTTCGAAACCCAGGACCTCGGCATCTCCGGCATTACGCGTAACAGTGGCAGTCCCAATGACCTGAGACACCTGAAAGTCAGCGTAGTCATAATAAAAAGCGGCAGCGCTTAGCGTTGTTGTGCCACCATTGAAGCGCGCCTTATAGCCAACTTCGAAAGCATCCACCAGCTCAGGGTCATACGCAGGACTGCATTCAAAGGGTGCTACCCCACCCGCTTTGTAGCCCTGGGAATAGGAACCGTAAACGTTGCTCTCGTCTGACAGGTCATACTGACCGGCCAGTCGATAAGTCACCTCACTCCATTCTTGCTCTGTAGTCTGGTTACAGGTTTCTGCAATCAACAGAGGGTCAGGAATTTTGATAAATGCCTGGTTGACATGTGCTTCGTTGATCTCGTCATTGGTGTGGCGCACTCCTGCACTGAGCCTGAAAGATTCTGTAATGTTCAAAGTACCATCTGCAAAGAAAGATATCGATGTGGTGTCGTATTTGTTCAGCGAAAAATCGAGTATATACGGTGCCGGAAGACCCAGAGCAGGACGATCTGAATCGAGAAAAAGATGTCGGGTGTGCTCTTCTCCCAAGTAATATGCTCCAACAACCCAATCTAGGCTGTCACCCTGCGACTGCAAGACAAACTCTTGCGTAAAACTTTTTGTATCTGATGAATCCGTGGACCGCACATAACTACTACTCGTTGCATCGCGGTCGTTGCTAAAAACATCCTGAAAGTCTTGAAGCGCGGTTATGGACTTGAGTTGCGCCCAGCCCATATCCCAGTTAAACGCTAAGCTGGTTAATTCAAACTTGCGATCAGAATCGGCATTAAAATCTGCATAAGTTTGAAATGGCGTCAACGATATAGCCTCCTCGGTGATTCCAGGGTTAAGCGGCTCTGATAATTCTCGGTTGTCTGTTATCCATTCATACTGGTCCATTGCGCCACTGGACTCTCCCACTGAATAACTGAAGTCAGCGGTAAGCTGCTCAGACAAATCCATGGCGAGCTTGACACGCGCATTGGTATTTTCACCCTCCATCAGGTTCCCACTATCAGGAACTAGATTATTGATCCAACCATCTCCAGTATCCTTTTGGTCCAAAGCAACGCGGATAGCTACTCGATCACTGATGGGACCACTATAAACAGCTTGGGTAGTCAGTTCATCGAATTCCGCAAAACCGACTCGAACATATCCCTCATGCTCCCGAGTCGGCGCTGCAGTAATCATATTTACGGCCCCACCATTGGAATTACGTCCATACAAGGTTCCCTGAGGGCCGCGGGCGATTTCAATTCGTTTAAGATCGAGTTGATACATTTGCGAGGCCGTATCTTTGGTCTGATAAACCCCATCAACACTCACCGGGATCCCGGGCTGGCCATTGAAAGAACCAATACCTCGAATTGTAATGTTGTGACTACCCAATACAGAGCCATATTGCAAACTGGGGGTCGCAAACTTGATGTCGTGCATGTCGCGAATGCCGCGATCCTCCAATATTTCACTCGATATCGCGCTTATGGATACCGGTGTATCCTGGATTGACTGAGAACGCTTCATTGCAGTCACCATAACTTCCTCGATTATACCTCTGGTAACCGGGTCCTCCTCAATTTGACCCCATGCGAATAGGGGTGTCAGACACAGAGTGGAGCAGATCGCCGCCGAGAGTAACGCGGAAGGGGCAACACTGACTGAACGAATAGGCATGATAAGGCTCCTTTTATTAGACATTTTAGTATGTGCATATACAAACATATTTATTTTATGGGTGCAATTTTTTCGACATATTGGTTTGTTTCTTATCGAAAGGTATGATGAGAAGGTTTCAATCAAGGCAGATTCGCCCTTCTGATGTCCGCTCGAACACCAACCAAACCTCAATCTGCAAAAGTTCAGAGGAAACGCGAAGCCATAAAGGGGAAGGTGCTTGCCGCTGCTGCAGTCCAGATGAACCAACGTGGCGCGGCGTCACTGGATCTAAAAGCCCTCGGCAATACCGTGGGTTTATCCAGAAACAGTCTTTATTACTATTTCAATGACCGGCAAGACCTAGTGTATCGCTGCTATCTGCAGGCGGCCGAGGATTTGGAGGAGGACATAGAGCGATCACTAATGCTCACAGGCGGCAATCGCAGCCAGCTGGAACACCTTTTGAGCACTATATTGATAAAACGGACACATGAGACAGCCGTGCTTAGTGATCTTGGATTGCTTGATCGAGACCAGCGTAGTGAGGTTCAAAAGGTTCAGGCGCGCAATTTGGACAGGCTGGAAGAAATTTTTCGGAGTGGTATCAGCGCCGGAGATCTTCGACCTAACAATCCTGAGATCGCCTCAAGAGTGCTACTTGGGGTCATAAATTGGGCCCGACTTTGGTTTCGATGGACCGGCCATTATCGCTCTGGAACTTCTCGATACCTTGCCAAGGTAGCCGATGACATCATTGATGGCATTCTCTACGGCATTTCTGCCAGGCGAGATTACTCGGACGCACAACCGCTTAGACTACAAATGGTTACAGCTCCCGATTTCGACGCCTTTGACGTCATAAGCGTCAGTGAAGAAAAACGCTTACAGCTGATTGGTGGCGCGTCCCGGGTTTTTAATCGCAAAGGTATTGCAGCAACTTCGATAGATGACATAGCCAATGAAATAGGCGTTACAAAAGGTGCTGTCTATCACTACTTCGCCGACAAAGAGCAGCTTCTGTGGGCTTGCTACGAACGCGCTTTTGATCTCTATGACCTTTTCAATCAGGCGGGAGAATCTCGCGGGCAGGGCACTCTGCTAGCGCTGGCGACACCCCTGCACCTCAACTGCCAGGCCCAGGCAGGTCGTCACCCACCTTTGATCTTCCAGTCGGGATTGGCTCAGGCTCCAGAGAATATTGTGAAACGGGCGCAAGCCAGCTCTCGCAAGCTCCACAAAACTCACCAGAAGGCCGTACAACGTGGCGAGTGTCGGAGGAAAGGGAGTGTCCTGATCGACTTGTCGCCGGGTAGTTTTTTCTGGCTCCAGCGATGGCTACCTGAGAGTTCCGACCGAAGCATTGAGACACTGGCAGATGATGTTTGCCGCATTATTGTCAACGGCATAGCAGCCTGACGACCTTAACCCGGTTGACATGAAATTGACTCCAAGTTCAACGTGCACCGAGCCGGGTACCATCTGCTAAAGCGGATCAGCCAGCAGCTAATGTGAACCGAAATATTGATTACATCCCTGAGGAAATTCCACAGACTGTGGTCTCGTGCCCTTACACAGTTAGTGGTAGATACTACAAGATTACTTAATAAGCTTGCGCCCTCTTTTAATGCAATCGCATTATCGCCATGGATGGCGTGTAGTAGAGCAACGCAGGAGCGGCCCATATGCTCTTTCTCGATTCAGCATAACCCTCCAGCCTGCGCGGGAAAATTACGATTATATCCTGTCTTTCTCTACTTCAATGTATCGCTGCCGGCGGTTGAACGATCACCAGCGTCCGCCGTCCCTTACAAGACCCGGTTTATGCACTGGTCCACTACCTGGCTATAGCTCCCTTACCCAGATATTGCGGAAACTCACCAGCTCGTTGTGGTCCTGCAGGACCAGGGGCAATTTCTCCGGGTGAGCCCGGTATATGGGTATACCCCGATACGTCGTAGGGCCCCAGATCGCGGCATTGTTTTGTACCAGGACCCCGTTGTGGATCACGGTAACCCTTGCCGGAGAAACCATACTGCCGCCGCTGCCGAAGATCGGTGCGGTAAAAATGATATCGTACGCTTGCCATTCGCCCGGCGGCAGGCTGGCATTGACCAGCGGGGGTACCTGTTTGTAGACCGCAGCCGCCTGGCCATTGCTGTAGGTTTGATGCTGGTAGGAATCCAGCACCTGAACTTCATACAGCCCCTGGAAAAAGACGCCGCTGTTGCCTCGATTCTGGCCTTCTTTCAGGGGCTCGGTGGGGCTACGCCATTCGATATGTAACTGTGCGTCCCCGAAAGCCTGTTTGGTCTTGATATAGCCGGCTCCGGGACGGACGGTCATGATGCCTTCATCTACATTCCACTGGATCGGCTCGCCGGGTTTCTGCAGTTTTTGCAGAAATTCCCCGAAATCGGCGTAGGTGTCCGAAGCCCCCACGCCTTTCTCCCATGCTGAAAGGTCGTTGCCGGCAAATAAAACGATTGCATCGGAAGGGGGAGCGCCACCCATTCCGGGGGATACAACTTGTGGCACGGGCTCCCAGGTTTCAGTCGCTTTGGGATTGATTTGGGTGGTATCCGGTTGCGCGCCGTTGGCCGCCGCTGCGCAGAGCAGTAGCGCTATTGCCGCCAGCTTGCCGCCACAAAGATATCGGATATTGAACAAAGTGTTATTATAATTCATTGAGCTACCGCCTCTTGTTGATCAGGTCAGGAGCAGGACGCTTGTTTGGAAAGTGCTCCCTCGCAGAATGGTGTGTGAGTGCCGCGTGATAATCCCCACCCAGTGTTTATCTGTCAGTAACGGATGATCCGTTTAGACCCGTGCGAGCGTGCAGGCATAACTAGAATGTCCAGACATTCCCCACCTTTTCCACCGGGATGCAGGGATCATAGCGACCGGGTATCGGATCATAACTGAGCACCTGCTCGCCCACTTTTTCCGAGGTGAAGTAGGCTTTTATCGTAAGCTCACGCTGGGTCACCAGAAAACTCCATAGATAATACTCGTCATTCCTGTCCTCTGGAGGTTCACTATTTTCTATTAAGCCGAGTACCTGTTCCTGGTCTGCAGCGGCGGAGCCATAACCCTGCTCCACAAATGCCCGTTGCGACTGCTCGGGGCTCTCGTGGAAGGCCGAACCATTTCCCTGTTCAAAGCGCCCCAGAAACACCTGCAAACCCTTCCTGAATTTGTCGCTGTCGGCACCTGTGAAAACATCTTTCAGTAACAAGTCGATAAATTGCGGTACGCCGACGTCAAGGGCTCCCGGCGAATCGCTGGCGGGGATAATGACATCGGCGATCCGACTCACGGCGACACTTTCTTCTGCGTTTAGAAAAACAGGTTGCCAGCCTGCATGGATACTCTTTTCGGCCGCCCGCAATATTCCGATAAAAGTTCCGGAGGACAGGACCACGCCGGTAGACAGCGCGATCGATTTCAGTGCTTCTCGCCTTTTCATCTTACAGCACCCCCTTCCTCAGCTGTTCAACCGCATAATTGGCGGCCCTTGCGGTAAAGGCCATGTAACTGAGTGACGGGTTTTGACACGCCGATGAGGTCATGAATGCGCCATCCGTAACAAATAGGTTCGGCACCGCATGCACCTGGTTATAGCTGTTCAGAACGGACGTGTTGGGATCGCGCCCCATCCGGGCCGTTCCCATTTCATGAATACCCAGCCCCAGTGCGGTGCCATCATCATACGCTTTGATATTCTTGAAACCGGCCGCGGCTAACATCTCTTCCGCGCTGGCTTTCATGTCTGCGCGCATTTTCATTTCGTTATCCTTGAGTTCACAATCGAAGGTAACGGTCGGCAGACCCCACTTGTCGGTTCGGTCGTAATCCAGGTACATCTTGTTGTCGTGATAGGGAAGCACTTCGCCGAATCCGGTAATTCCCATTTTCCACGGACCAGGACGGGTTAATTCCTCTTTCAGCGCCATACCGATTGCCAGTTCCGGAACGCTCCTTTCCCAGTCTTCCCGGCTGGCGCTTCCCTGGTAGCCATAGCCCCTGATGAAATCGAGTTTTTCAGACTGTCCCGGCAGGTTGCGGAATCTTGGAATATAGACACTGACGGGCTTGCGACCCTTATAGTACTGGTCTTCGAAACCATCGATCGTTCCCGACGCGCCAACTTTATGGTGATGATCCATAATATTGTGGCCCAGCTCACCGGAGTCATTGCCAATCCCATTGGGGAAGCGATCTGATTTGGAGTTGAGTAAAATGGCGGTAGAGGCGATTGCGGAAGCACAACAAAAAATGATCTTGGAAAAATATTCAAAGGTTTCCATGGTCTCGGTGTCGATTACCCGTACTCCGGTAGCCCTGCGCGTTTTGTCATCATAAATAATTGAGTGAACAATAGAGTTCGGGCGCAGCACCATATTGCCGGTTTCCGCTGCGTAGGGCAGTGTCGAGGACAGGCTGCTAAAAGAGGCGCCGAAGGGGCATCCCCTGATGCAACGATCCCTGAACTGGCACTTTACCCTGCCTTTAAAAACCTTGTCGCCCGTGATATGCGCAGCGCGTCCCGGCATCAAAACCCTGCCTTTGAAATTCTTTTCGAGGCTTTTTGCCAGGTGCTCCTCGACGCAATTGAGCGGCATCGGCGGTAACATTTTGCCGTCCGGCACTTGCTCCAGGCCCATGTTTTGTCCGGTCACGCCAATATGGGTTTCCACGTAGTCGTACCAGGGCTCTATGTCCTTGTAGCGCACCGGCCAGTCAACGCCAATGCCATCTCGCTGGTTTGCTCCAAAATCCAGGTCACCCATGCGCCAGCTTTGCCGTCCCCAGGTGATGGATCTCCCGCCAACGTGGTATCCGCGGATCCAGTCAAAGCGCTTCACTTCGTTGTAGGGATGCTCGATGTCGTCCACGAACCAGTGTTTATGCATCGGACGGACGGCATAACCAGTTCTGGCCTGCTTTTGCTGCCTGGCTTTTTCCTCCGGCGTCAGGTCGTTCCGGTGTTTGAAGTCCCACGGGTCCAGTAATGCGGTGTGGTAATCCTTGATATGCTCGACCTTTCGACCCCGTTCGAGCACCAGAGTACGCAATCCTTTCTCGCACAATTCCTTGGCCGCCCAGCCACCACTTATGCCACTGCCAATAACAATAGCGTCGAAAGTTACGGAGTCTTTTTCCATTTCTGGAACCTCAGCAGTGTGAATTTTCAGTTTCGGAAGTAAGAAATAAGTTAGCTTATAAGGAAGCGTTTTTTATTTGTAATGACACAGGATATAGCCACGACAGTGTAAACGCATTTCGACCCACCCCTGAAATTGAATACGTATGCACGCGGTCTGCTGGTAACAATTCGAGTGAAGGCGCACCTCAAACTAATAATCGCAGCGGTTTTTCCGGCGTTCGTCGTGCTCGGGCGGACTCTATCTATTGCCAGGGAGAGCTTTGAGCGAACAGCCGAAAATTTACCACTGATCGGCCCTGGCCAGTCGTTTCGCGGCTGCCAGCGGGTCACCGGACGGGCGGCATTCCACGCCAACATATCCTGTGTAGCCGAGTGCATGTGCTTCTTTGAGCACCCTGGCGTAATTGATCTCACCGGTTCCGGGTTCGTTGCGCCCCGGCGTGTCCGCCAATTGCAGGTAACCGATGTAATCGATTCCCTCGCGCAGGTGCCCGCACAAATCACCCTCGGTAATCTGCATGTGATAAAAGTCCTAATTGATTTTCACATGGGAGGAATCGACGGTTTTGCAAATTGCGATCGCCGGATCACTGCCGTAGAGACAGTGGCCTTTGTGATCGACCCGAATATTCATCGGCTCCAGAAAAAGTGTCAGGTCATTTTTCTCTGCAATCGGTGCCACCCGTTTTGATGATGTTTGCCGCATTATTGTCAACGGCATAGCAGCCTGACAACCTTAACCGGGTTGACATGAAATTGACTCCAAGTCCAACGTGCACCGAGCCGGAACACCCACAGCGAGACTGAGTCAGAGATGTTCATGTTCGTTCATGGGTTAAAGCTATGTTAAGCTCTCTAACTATGCACAAACACATAGGGTGCGGATAAATATGTTGAGCCATCAAAACATGGGCCATTTCAGAGGGGCTCTTCTCGCAATTTTATTTGTATCAGTTGATGCCTGGGCTCAGCTTGAACCGGGATCGGACACTAAAACTCTCAATAGCTTTAGACATTCGCAAAAGTGCTTTCAAGCCTCTAATCAATCTCAAAACTGGCCCAAGGGTCTGCTTTGTGCAAAAGAATCTCTTATGTTAGGGCGAACTATCTTTCCGTCCAATGACAAAAATATTGCTAGCCTGACCCATAATTATGGGTTGATGCTGGCCAAGAATGCCGAAGTCACAGCGAGTATTGCGCAACTAAAAAATGCAGTAGATCTCTATAAAAAGATTCATGGTCGTCATTCCAGTAATGTCGCCTGGGCTCTGCTAGATCTAGCAGATATCGAACTCCAAGCTGGTCTAGATTCCGCTTATAGAACCTACGGTAATGCACTTAAAATTTTGTCTAAAGATAGTAACTTACCCAGTCTCCAATATGCCCAATTAGCCTTAAAGTCGGGTCTTAGCCTGTCGGGCACAGCTCTTAACTCAAAAAGCCTCACTGCAGCCACAAAGATGGCTAAAGACGCATACCAGATATATTCGCAAGAACTAGATGAGGGACACAGCACGAAGCATTTAGCGGCCTTTGTCTTAGGCAAGTTGAAATATCTGGGCAAAAACTATTCTGAAGCAAAAGCTCTATTGCAGGAAGCAACGCTGACTCCAGCCACAGCGACCTATGCTCACGGATTTCTTGCCAACATATATGAAACGCTTGGAGAGTCCGATGCGGCTGCCAGGCACAACAAGGCACTGGGCAAGAACTCAGCTCACAAAGAACTTCAAAAATACCATCCTGTCTTTGTGCTCTCACCAAAATATCCTCGATATGCACTCTCGCGTGGAAAGGAGGGTTATGCCATTGTAGAGGTGGTCATCAATACCGATGGGACAGTCCGCAATCCCACAATTGTAAAGGAAGAACCCAACGACTGGGGTTTTGGCAAGGCGGCCATTAAAGCCGCTAAACAACTCAAATATGCCCCAGAAATTATTGACGGCGAAGCCCAAGAAGTGGATGGTGTAAGATATAAATACACATTTAAAATGAGCAAATAGCTCAGATCTGCTCCGAAATAATGTAGCCTGAAAAGCATGAAGTTTTGCCCACTTTTCTGGCAAAAAGGTTATTTTTGAGCTGGCCTTTACTCTTGGAAGTTGATTTTTATTCTAACTGATTACATCCCATAGGAAGTTCCACACTCCATGGTCTCGTGCGTTTAAGGCCGTTAGTGGTGGATGCTACAACATTACTTAATAAGCTTGCGCCCTCTTTTAATGCAATCGCTTGAAGGCGCCCAAAACCAGCCGTTGGGATCCCATGCCCTGCCATGGCCAAGAAATATACACTGCGAGTATGCAATTTTAGCCAGCTCTATCTCACCCATCTTTTCAAGAGATCGAGCTTTAGCCCATAAGGCAACCGAGACATCGTTGACTGCCCAGTTATCATGGATTTTTTTCTTTGCGGATGCACTTACTCGACCAGATGGTGGCAATTCAGTATTTTTGGCATTGAAGTTTTTTTGCATAACAACAGCATCAACTGAAAATATCTCAAAACAAGCATCGACAGTATTAACTGCTTGTTCATATCTTTTTTTAGCAAATAAATCTATGGATGTAGCTGCCCAATTTGCAGAGCCGTTAAGCTCAGAGCTAGTTGAGTAACAATCAAAACTATCATCTGCAAAAATGTTGGCTGAAAATATTATGAGGAGAAAGAAGGTAAATTTATTCATAGGGCCTGCACTGTGGTTGATTCAAACTTCAAGTTACCCTTTTGAGCGATTCCAGTCAAACAGCCCTCTCCTGCCCGCCATTAGCTACTTTAAGTCAGGTTAAACCCACAATTCCAAGCACTACATTTTTACTCCCAGACCAGCCTAGTGCACAAATTGACCCGCGCCTGTATAGTCTAGGAGCATAGGGTTTTCGTAATCTAAATAATGACTAAATTTTAATTATAAAAATATAAAATTATTATGAAAAATTTCTTAGACTATCGCCCTTTATTGCCTGTTGCTTTTAGCGTATTTTTAACCGCCTGTGGCGGAGGTGGTGGTGGTGGCGGCAACAACTTCACCCCGGTACCAGCCGCTCCACCAGCCAACTCGGCTCCCTCGGCTAATGCCGGGGCAGACCAGCAGACTCTCGCTTCTCAAGAGGTGACCCTCAGCGGCTCTGGCAGTGATTCCGACGGCTCAATTGAAGCCTATGCCTGGACTCAGACCGGCGGCGAATCCGTGACTCTAAGCTCGAGTAATTCCGCCAGTGCAACATTTACCGCCCCGACTATTGCGACAACGCTGATATTTGAGCTTAGCGTCACTGATGATGATGGCGCTGAAGCGACTGATACTGTCTCTGTCAGTGTCAGCCTGCCAGCTAATAATCCACCAACGGCAAATGCGGGCGACAGCCAAATGGTCCCCAGTTCTGCCTCTGTGTCCCTTGAAGGCTCGGCGACAGATACTGATGGCTCTATTGTCAGTTACAGCTGGGCACAGAGCTCCGGGGAGACAGTAGCATTGACTGGTGCGGACACCGCCAGTCCCACCTTTACAGCGCCGGCCACTAGCGGCCTGTTGGAATTTACCCTTACCGTTACCGATGACCGTGGCGATACTGCGACTGATTCTGTAAGCATTGAAGTCAGTGACTCAGAGGTAACCATCAGCGGTGCCATTACCTTTGATCTGGTGCCCTTTCAAGCATCAGGCATAGGTCTGGACTACAACAGTATTGAACAGACTCCAGCCCGGGGCGTAGTCGTAGAAGCCGTGGATGCATCTGGCAATACATTGGTTGCCACTGTGACCGATAATCAGGGGCTCTATTCCATGCGAGTGGCTGCCAACACCTCTATGCGGGTCAGGACTTCTGCCAGGCTATTGCAGACCTCCGGTGTCACCTGGGATGTCAAGGTAACAGACAATACCGCAGCGGATGCACTATATGCAGCGCAGGGCGAAATTTTTAATTCTGGCACTACCGCCAGTACTCGCAGTTTTAATATGCCTTCAGGCTGGGATGGCACCAGCTATGCTGCGGATAGGAGTGCGGCCCCCTTTGCAGTGCTGGATGCCATTTATGACACTATGCAAAAATTTGCTGCTGCGGATTCCAGCCTTGAGTTCCCGGCGCTGGAAATTCACTGGAGCGAAAACAATAACCCCGCCATTGGCGACCTGGCCAGTGGTGATATTGGAACTTCTTTTTACTCCAGCGGAAAAATCTATCTTTTGGGTGATGCGGACACAGATACTGATGAGTACGACCGCCATGTACTAATTCATGAATGGGGCCATTACTTTGAGAACAGACTGTCCCGTTCTGACTCCATAGGTGGATCCCATAGCTTAGTAGAGCGGCTGGATATGCGCGTCGCCTTTGGTGAGGGCTGGGGCAATGCACTATCAGCCATTATTACCGACGACCCCTTTTATCGAGATAGCTCCGGAACCCAACAAAATACCGGCTTTTCCTTTAGCGTTGAGACTAATAACTATGCAGAAGATGGCTGGTTTAATGAGGGATCTGTGCAGTCTGTGATCTACGATCTCTATGATTCCGCCGATGATGGTGCTGACAGCATAGCTCTGGGTCTGGGGCCCATTTACGATGTGCTTACCGATAGCAGCTACACTTCCAGCACCTACTTTACCAGCATTTTCTCTTTTACCGACCGCTTAAAAGCCCTGCAACCCAGCGCCTCAGAGCAAATAACCAGCCTGTTAACCGCCCAGTCTGTCTCTGGAACCGGTGCCAACGGTGTAAATGAAACCAATGATGGCGACATAGTATCGGCACTGCCTGTGTACAAGGTTGCTAATGTGGGTGGCAGCGCCATACAGCTCTGCTCGGTGGATGATGCCGGTTACTTTAACAAACTGGGCAGCACGGCCTTTGTTGAGTTTGAGATACCTGCGACCGGGAGCTATAGCTTTAGTGCGACTGAGATTGGGGGAGTAACGGCCGCTGATCCTGATTTCTATATCTTTCAGTCGGGTAACCTGCTCCATGAAGCTGAATCCGGCGTGATTGGCTCAGAAAATGCCAGTCTGAATTTCACCACAACCGGCACCCATGTACTGATGTTTAATGATTGGAACAATATAGACGAAACTGAGGACGCCGGAGACTATTGCTTCGACTTCCAAATTAGTAATTAGACAATGCGAGAGATAAGCATGAAACAGATTAGCTATATAAGCATTTTATTGATTGGCCTGGTTGTTGGCGCCTGCGATAGCAGCACCACTGCCACCGCTACTCATACCGCCAGCAATAACAGTCAGGGTGAAAAAACCAATGTATCCAAGTATATGAAGCCCGGCGCTGCCATAGACTTTCAACATAACTTTAAAGGGCCCATCGGCATTGGAGAAAAACAGACTGTTGATCTGAGTTTTAGGCTGCCGCATATTTTTGGTCAGCTGGCGATAAAATTACGTCCAGACAGTGGCTTAAGCGCAGAGCCTGGCCAAGCCGACTATATATTCCCTCTGGGTGCCGATCACAACTACAGCATTCAGCAGACGCTCAGCGCTGAAGAGGCCGGCAAATATTATCTCAAGATCTTTGCCGAGGTTATGGACCCCCAGGGCCAAATAAAGACCCGGGTGTTTGCAATTGCAGTTCAGGTCGGTGAGCCAACAAGCAAACCAGACAATAGCGGCAGGCTGATTGAGAGTTCCTCTGGCGAACACCTAATACTCATGCCAGCGCAGGAGACTGTTATTAGTAAGAAATAATTACTGGCTGATAATACCCAGTAATTTTTGCCCAGGCGCAGAGCTCTCTATGTGCATGGAGCTCTGCACCACGGCCTCCCCCGCCACCAGCACATGCAACATACCCGTAGGCTTTAGATAGGGGTCGCCATAGACGGCATTGGCAGCAATGGTCTGAGCGTCAAAAATCACTATATCTGCATCAGCGCCCTGCTGAATACGGCCTTTCTTTTTAAAGAGCGGTGAAGCTTGCTCCATCCACTGGGCCTGATAGAGACTGGATCGGGCCAGCGCATCAGACAGACTCAGTACACCGCGCTCGCGCACATAATGCCCCAGTAATCGAGAGAATGTGCCAGCAATATTGGGGTTGGTGGGGATACTGGTATCTATGGCTGGCAGTGCATCTGTAGATACCATCATCCCGGGCCATTGCAGTGCAGTTTCGACCCAGTCCTCTTTCACATAATGGTGGTTGACCATACCTGTGGGTTGCTCTTTGGCATATTTATCCCAGGTCTCTTTGGTTAGCCACTCGCCGGTGGCGACCCACTGCACATCCTCGTAGCTAATATCAAAAATAGCCTGCCAGTCGCGGCGTCGGAAAACATCGGCAGAGATACTGGTACCCCCGGCGGCGTAAGACAGAGTCTCAGTGGTGATATTGGCTCCAGCCTGATTAGCCTCGTCAATCATCGCCAGCCAGTCACCAATGGCGCCCATCGCATTATGGGTGATATGGCATACAAACAGAGGGGCTCCAGTTTCTACTGCTAGATCAATCACCTCAATCAACCCTGCTGGGTCGCCGGTATGGCCTCTGCGCACATGGATATACAGTGGCACCTGGCGCTCAGATGCTACCTCAAACAGCATTCTTAACTCCGCCTCAGAAACCGCCTCAGTCATATAGTCCAGAAGCACGCCAATACCCAGACCACCGCCATCCAAACCCTGGTTTAGCAGCACACGCATCTGTTCTATTTGCTCTGCAGTGGCAGTCTGCATCCAGGTGGCGCCAGCCATGCTTAAAACCTGGTCGCCGGCAAAAATATAGGGCATATCTCTGCCCTCAATCACCTTGGTGCGCACCGCCCAGTGACCCACGGATGAGCCATAATTAATCTGAGCGCCATCGCGAAAGTGCTCGCCATAGAAGCTGACAGGAAAAGAGCCTGCCTCCAGATCTAACTGAGTAGTAATACCATCGAGAAGATTCACTTTCTGGCCCAACAGCGTCGGAGTATGGCTGTGGATATCAATAAAGCCAGGTGCAACCACCAACCCTGAAGCATCTATGGCTTTATGGCCCTGTAACGGCTGTTGTGAAATTTGCCTGATACTGCCATCGCTAATGCCCAGATGGCGAATGGCATCCAGCTGAGTCTCTGGATCAATCACCCGTCCATTGGCAATAACCAGGTCGTACTGTACATCCTGACTACAGCTAGAAATCACCAACAATAGAGCCAACAGGCCCAGCACAGTCTGTATTGTTTTCACCCTTACCGCCTCACTTATGGTTTTATTGACTAGCTGGCGCTCTTTAACGCCGGGCTGCATAGCCTCGACAGGCATCTCCAAAGGCTGAGAAAATCGCCAGATAGAAGTCATTGTTGCGCACCTGCCATTCTGGGTGCCACTGCACCGCCAGGGCAAATTCTTTAGCCGCTGTGACTGATACTGCCTCAATCAGACCATCCTCTGCCAGGGCCTCAATAGTTAAGCCCTCAGCCAGCTGGTCGATACCCTGACCATGAACCGAGTTAACCATTGGTCTCTGATCACCGTAAATAGACGCCAGCAGGCCATTGGCTTGCACATCAACTGCATGGGCCAACCCATACTGCACTTCCACTGGGGCAGTTTTATCCTCGCGATGGTCCAGCATGCCGTCAATTTCATAGACACGCTGATACAAGGTGCCACCCATGGCCACATTGAGCTCTTGCAGACCCCGGCAAATGCCCAATACAGGTATTCCAGCGGCAATAATCTGCGGTATTAATGCCAGATTGGTTTTATCCCGCTCGGCATCCCGACTATCGTCACCGGGCGCCGGTTGCTGACCATAATGCTGAGGCTCAATATTGCTGTAACCACCGGTTAAAAGAACGCCGTCCACACGGTTCAGAATACTGTCCATACCAGCCTGATCACTGAGAGCCGGCAATATCATTGGTACACAGCCAGCACCATCGGCGACCGCTGTTAAGTATTTTTCTCCTGCAGAATGGTACTGATGAGCACCGTTTAACGCGCGATCTGCGGTCACGGCTACCAGTGGCATGGAAACTGGGTTGGTCAAAATCAATCTCTCCCTTAATGGTTCTGTCCAGAACCATCTGCTATTAAAACCCGGTGACACCACCGGGGATTGGTGGGTAATCTCCCACTAGCTCAGCCCCTTTCTCGACGGTCTGTATTGCCGACTCAATAATATCCAGGGCCTGCATAAAAGTCTGCTGATCCATATTCAGTGCAGGGTACATTCGCACTGTGGGCTCAGTATCGCAAATCGCCCAGACGCCATTGATCAGCATTTCGTTGCGCACTGTGCGTGCCACCCAGCTATCATCGTAATCATCGCCCATCTGATCGCTGTTGGGGTGGGTAAAGCTGATACCCATTAGCAATCCGAGACAGCGCACCTCAGAGACTATTTCATACTGCTCGTCCCAGCCAGACATGCGCCGCTCAGCCAGCTCGGCCAGACTGGCGGCCTGAGCCACAATATTATCGCGCTGGAATATCTCCAGAGTTTTAAGCCCAGCGGCACAGCCAGCGGGCGTGCCCGCAAAGGTACTGCCCGCCGAGGCGCGGGGGTTGTCCCCAAGTATTTCATCTCGAGCTGCAACACCGGCACAGGGCGCTATGCCCCCAGACAGGTTTTTACCCACTACCATAATATCCGGGACCACATCATAATGCTCTACCCCCCATAGATTACCGGTACGCCCAAGACCGGTTAACACCTCGTCGACAATCATCAACCAGCCGTGCTTATCGCAGATACGGCGAATGCCCTGAATAAAGTCCATTGAAGGAATCCAGTTACCCCCCTCGGCCAAACCGGGCTCAACAATAATGGCAGCAATATTATCAGCCGGTGTGATATAGCTGGGTATATGGGTCTCCAGATACCAGAGGCAGTAGTCCACATATTGTTCCGGGCTCATATCCGCCGGGATATTCTGCGAATAGGGATAGGGTGCCTTGATCACACCCCCGGCCCAGGGCTCCATATAGACACTGTTGTCACTGGTGTAGCCACTGATCATCTTGGTGCCCAGGCCCTCGCCATGAAAGGACGAGGTAAAACTAATAATATGCCGCCGCCGGGTATAGCAGAGTGCCATATGCACAGCGGACTCCACTGCCTCGGTGCCAGAAACCTCAAAGGTAAAGCGAGGCAGTTGCTGAGCGGGCATTATCTGGGCAAGCTGTTCCGCCAGCTCAAGGCGCAGCGGATGTTCCCAGTGGTAGCCATAGCGCAAATGAGCCTGGTGTACAGCCTCAATAATCTCCGGGTGACAGTTGCCCAGTGGGTTAGTGGCCCAGCCATTTTGAAAATCTATATAACGGTTGCCATCCAGGTCCCAGACATAGTCCCCCTCGGCACGGCCCACAATCATCTGGGCCGGCGGGATAAAGCCTCTTGCAGCCGAAGCCTTTGCTGCACTCTGATAACGCAAGCCGTGACGAAACAGGCCTATGCCCGCCTGCAGTTTCTCGCTACTTAATGGACCAGGTAATTTATAAGCCAAAGGAGCCCCCAATTAATCAAACGCTATTGTTATAAAACTTGCCAAGGTCTATGGTAAGCACCATTATATAAACGTACAAGCAATTAAACAGGCGTTTAACTACAGGAGCTAAGGTGCCCTATGTCCACCACTAATCCCGCTATTCACCAGGAGCGGCGGCGACTTTTAATTGATGCCACCATCAGCGCTATCGCCGAGTTTGGGCTGTCTAAGCTAACGCTGGCTAAAATAAGCTCTATCGCCGGATTAACTGCCGGCACAGTCAACTTTTACTTTGATAGCAAAGAGACATTGCTGCTGGAAACCCTTAATTTTGTCTCTGAGGAGTTTGATCGCGGCGTGGCTCAGGCGTTGGCCCAGGCAGGGCCAGACCCAGCCAAGCGGCTGGCAGCTATTATTGACGCCTCCCTTGACCCTGAAATTACCGAGCATCGCAAAATGGCCGTATGGCATGCCTTTGACTCCGAGAGTCGCGGCCGCGAGGACTACCAGCGCATCCGAGGCAATCTGGATAAACAGAACTTTAAACTGATTCTCAACCTCTGTGAGCAGATTATCAATCAAGCCGATAAACAGGCCGAGATCAATGCCCGAGCCATTGCCAATGCCATCTCAGGTATCACCGATGAAGTCTGGAAGGAAATTCTATTTGCCGGTGAAAACTACGACCGCGACGATGCCCGCCAGGTATGCCAGAGTTTTCTCGCCAGCATATTCCCCTGGTGCTATCAAATGCCTGCGCAGACTACTGCCAGCACTGAGTCAAACAGTTGTCCAGTCCCTATCACTCAGGCCAGCCTGGATGACCTGGATCAGGTAGCGAAACTCTTTGATCTCTACCGCCAGTTTTATGAAGAAGAAGCTGATCTGAGCCTGGCCCGCCAGTATATTGAGCAGCGTATAGCGACTCACAGCTCAGTAATTTTTATCGCCTGGGACGGAGATGGTGCAGATAAAAATGCCATTGGCTTTACCCAGCTCTACTCCACCTTTTGCAGTGTAGAGGCCTCAACCATCTGGGTGCTCTATGATCTATTTGTCGACAGCAATCAGCGCAATAATGGCGTGGGCAAAGCCCTGATGAACCGAGCCAAAACTATGGCCCTAGAAAGCGGTGCATCGCGTATTGATCTGGAGACCGCCATAGATAATATCAGTGCTCAGGGTCTCTATGAGGCCCTAGGCTATCAGCGTGACACTGAGTTCTACAAATACTCTCTGGCGCTTTAGGGCGCTAGCTCCGCTCGGCGTCAGAGGCCATGAGGTAAATCAGCTCCAGCCCTATGGTAGCTGCCGCCAGTGAGGTAATCTCAGCATGGTCATAGGCCGGCGACACCTCCACCACATCGGCTCCCACCAGATTTAAACCCTGCAGGCCGCGAATAATTTTTAGCGCTTTATCAGTGGTAATACCGCCAGCTACTGGAGTTCCAGTGCCCGGCGCATAGGCTGGGTCCAGGCAGTCAATATCAAAGGTCAGATATACCGGCATATCACCCACTCGCTGCTTAATTGCGGCAACAATATCCGTGGTCGCCATATCATTGACCGCCGCTCCATCAATCACCTGGAATTGATGATCCTGCGGATTATATTCAGTGCGAATGCCTAGCTGAATAGAATGGGCTGTATCAATCAAACCCTCCTGAGGCGCAAAGTAAAACATGCCCCCGTGATCAAATTCCGAGCTCTCTTTGTAGGTATCTGTATGGGCATCAAAATGCACCAGAGCCACAGGGCCCCGCTGCTGATGCACCGCCCTTAGCAGGGGCATAGTGACAAAATGATCGCCGCCAATACTCAGGGTTTTCTTGCCTCTGGCGTGAATGCCACCAACGGCTTCAACCACAGTATCAATCATTGACTGGGACTCACCTGGCGCAAATTCCAGATCCCCATAGTCAATAACATTTAACCGATCCATAGCATTAAAGCTCCAGGGCCAGCGCTTTTCTTCCCAGCGCAGATTGGCCGAGGCCATTCGCACTCCCTGAGGCCCGTGGCGGGTTCCGGCGCGGCCAGTGGTAGCCAGATCATAGGGAATGCCCAGCACCACCAAATCTGCCGTATCCATATCGCGGGAAAGTGGCAGACCCAGGTAACTCTGGACATTGGCAAACATGGAGTAGCTATCAATCGGCTTGTTATCGGACATATCTTATCTCTCTATGACCTGGACTGACGCCAGGTTTATTTTTTAGTCGACCCAGACACCCTGCTCACGCAGATCTTCCAGAGTCAGTCGCAAGCCCTCACGCAGAGCTGTCACCAACTCATCCACCTGGGCTCTGGTAATAATTAGCGGCGGTGAAATAATACAGATATTGATAAAGGGCCGCACCAGCAGCCCCAGGCGCTGACAGTGGCTATCTACCATCTCGCCGATAGCGTAGTCTTTTTCCAGCAGATCCTCTTCATCTCGGCCCTGTATAGTCATCTCCACTGCAGCCATTAACCCTGTGCCGCGCACATTGCCCACCAGCGGATTGTCTTCCAGTGTACGTAATTGCTGCTGAAAATACGGCCCCACCTCCAGCACATTGTCCAGCAGATGGTCTTTTTCCAGAATATCCCAGCTGGCCAGAGCCGCGGCACAGGCCACCGGATTACCGGACCAGGTATAACCATTGGAGTACAGACAGCCATCGGCGTTGTCGCCGCTGATTTTATCCATAAACTGGTCAGACACCGCATAGCCACCCATAGGGATATAGCCCGAGGTCACTCCTTTGGCAAAGATAATAATATCCGGCACTATGCCAAATACCTTTTCCGAGGCAAACCAGTGGCCTAGACGACCAAATCCGGTGACCACCTCATCAGCTATATAGGTAATGCCATAGCCTTTGACCATCTGCCAGCAGCGCTGATGATAGTCTGCCGGGGGCACAATCACCCCGCCACTGGCCAGAATCGGCTCGGCGATAAAACACATTATATTTTCCGCCCCTATCTCAAGGATTTTCTCCTCAAGCTCGGCAATCAGAAAATCACAGAATGCTGCTTCGGTCTCAAACTGGGGATAGTAGTAATAACAGGGAGCTGATAAAAAGTGCACACCGTCGCGAATGGTATCCATTGCGGTTTTATCGCGCTCTTTCCCGGTCACCGAGGCAGAGAGATAGGTGCTGCCATGATAGGCTTTTTCCCGAGTCAGTATCTGTTTGCGCTGAGGCGCACCCTGAATATTGCTGGCCAGCTGGCATAGGCGCAGAGCCGCATCCACCGCGGTGGAGCCACCAGTGGTAAAGTAAATACGATTAAGATCGCCTGGGGTTTGTGCAGCAATACGTTGCGCCAACTCCACCTCGCGATTATTAATCAGCGTAAAAGCCGTAGCATAACTCAGGGTCATCATCTGCTCGGCCACTGCATCGGCAATTTCCCGACGGCCATAGCCTGCCTGCATACACCACATACCCGCAGGTCCATCCAATAGCTTATTGCCCTCGGCATCGAAGATATAGGCACCCTCACCGCGCACGATCACCGAGCTGGAATCATCTTCACCCAGTACTGACAGATCACCCCAGGGGTGCAGCAGATGCTGATTGTACTTATCTCTGTAGCTATCACTTTTCACTTTGCTTGCCTTTCTACCTTAAAGGTTGAGCTCTCTATAGAGAAAGCGTTGCGGCCCAGCGTTGATAAAGTCGCTCGGCCACCTGATTTAACGCGGCGATATTGGTCTCAAGGTCAGACTCGATCTGCCTATGGTTCTGTACACTGGCACTGGTTTGGTTCAGATGGCTGCGCCACTGGGTAATCCAGCTGCGCAAAAGAGCTTCAGTCATCTCCACATGACCCTGCATAGCCAGCACATTATCACCATAGCTGTAGGCCTGATTCTGGCAGTGTTGAGAAGAAAACAAAAGCTGCGCCTCCGCGGGTACCGCAAAGGTCTCATAGTGCCAGTGGAACATGATAAAGGGGTCAATGGTATCCCCCAACCAATCTTCAGCTGCAGCATTGGGCTGCCGATAACAGCTGTGCCAGCCTATCTCTGGGACTATGTTAGTAATGACTTCCTGCCCTAGCGCCCGACTAATCAACTGCCCACCCAGGCAATGGCCAAGCAGTGGAATACCCTGATCAAGGGCCTGACGGATCAGTCCAATCTCTGCTTTAATCCAGGGGATATCATCATTGGCACTCATCACCCCGCCCATGAACACCAGCCCGGCCATGGAGTCATCCAATGGAGGAATTGCATCCCCCTGATCGGCGCGAACAATGCGATAGGAAATCCTGCGGCTATCCAGAAAGTCGGCAATATAGCCCGGGTGCCTATCATCCATATGCAAAAAGATTAATACCTGGCGCTGCATACTGGGCACTTGAGTGAACTAGAACCGGTCTAGGGTTTTATAGTACATCATGCCAATAGCCATAGCGGGCCTGCGCAGTAACTTGCCTCCCGGCCAGGGCAGATGGAACATCTTATTCATAATATCGAAGCGATGGGTATCGCCATCCACAGCCTCGGCAAGAATACGACCGGTCATATGGGTGGGCGCCACTCCATGACCGGAATAACCACTGATATAGAGGACGTTACTGTCATTAATACGACCAATCTGGGGCATACGGCGCACGCTGATACCCATCCGGCCAGACCAACTGTAGTCGATCTTTACCTCTTTGAGACTCGGAAACACCTTGAGCATTTTGGCACGCATAATCTCTGTGGCATTGGTGGGGTCCAGACCGGAATAATTGGATAGGCCCCCAAATAGCAGCCTCTTATCCGCTGAGAGCCTGTAGTAGTCCAGAGCCGTTCGCGAATCACAGACCGCCACATCGCGCACCATGGTTTGCTGCTGCTGTTCTTCGGTTAATGGCTCTGTGCCGATAACACAACTGGTAGCAGGCAGTACCCGGGCATCCAGATAGGGCACCAGATTATCCATATAGGCATTGCCGCAGAGAATCACATGGTTGGCACGCACTGAGCCTTTTTCGGTCTGTACGGCGGGGTTTTGCCCATAAGTAATACCAACAACCCTGGTCTGCTCAAAAATCACTGCGCCCAGAGACTCAGCCACCTTGGCTTCACCAATACAGAGATTAAGCGGCTGAATATGGCCCCAGTCCTCGCGATAATAGCCGCCCAGATAAAGCTCAGAATTTACATACTGTTTAAGCTCATCGCGATCGAGCAGTTTAATTTGCGGCTCTTCCTCGGCCCAGTCACTGTAATCCTTTAGATGGCGCTTCTTGAGCCCCACTTCGCAGTAACCCCATTTCAGGTCACAGTCGATATTATATTTTTCGATACGCTGCTTGATAATTTCAACGCACTCCACCCCCATATTTTCCACCACTTCGACACCTTCACTGCCGATATTGGATTTAAACGCACTGGGATTTTGGCCATAGCCACCGATAATCTGCCCGCCATTGCGGCCCGAAGCACCCCAACCGATGCGATTGGCCTCCAGCAGAGCTACCTTATAGCCGCGCTCTCCAAGCTCTACCGCCGTGGCAACACCACTAAAACCGCCGCCCACAATCACCACATCAACCTGTATATCCCCTGCCAACTCGGGATAGCTAGTCTGCCAGTTAACGGACGCCGCGTAATAGGAGCTGGCGTGCTCTCTGGTATCTGCTGTAGCTTTCAAAAACATAGGAGTTCTCTACCTCTGGGTTAATTTTATCGGCTCAATTAAATGGCTGCACTGGTGCTTTAAACTGACGCAAGCGCTTTAAGATACCAGCTGATAAATTCCATCAATGTGGCTTCATATTCCGGGTGATAGGGTCCCGGCTCAAAGAACCTGGAATTTACCCCTTCACTGTTGCGCAAAATAATATATTCATCCTCAAGGCTGGTGTGGTGCCACAGCCAGGCAACTTTTTCCGCCTCATAGTCGACACCCTCAACCGCATCCCCATTAACATACCAGACCACTTCCATATCGGTTTCGGTCAGGTTGCGGGGAATAAAGCGATAGAGCACGCAGTGATCCGGGTAGTTGAGCATAAAGGTCAGTGGACCCATCTGAAAATCACCTGCACCACCATCATAGCCCTGCATATTGCCCATCAGCGGTGCCACTGGCTGGCCATCGCGACTGCCGGTCTTAAACCCTTCATAGAGTGCATAACGGCTGGTGTAGGAGCAGGCACCAAAGGCCGCGGCGTCGTTGTAGTAGCCATAGTATTCTTCGGCAATACCCGGCACCCCAGTAATCTCCTCCGCCCTGGCCCACATGGCTCGATTAATGGGTTTTACTTTTTCAGAGGGCGCCTCGAGGGTATGCAACTTGGCGTACTGGCGGTGGGAGCTGGAGCAGTGATAGCACTCCAGATAGTTCTCCAGCACCAGTTTCCAGTTGGCATTGATTCTGTAGGTCTTGCGCTCAGCCACCTTGGCATTTTCGAGATCATAGGCACCCAGCTGCCTGCTGATATTTTCCAGCGGCGCAACAAAGTCGGGGGCATCCGCATCGCAGTTAATAAAAATCATGCCCTGGAAGACCACAAAACGTACTTTTTTAAGGGCATAGTCCTCGCACTTAAAGCCCTCCAGCTGATCCATTTCACGGGCCGACTTTAGATGGCCATCATTGCCATAGGCCCAGCCATGATAGGGACAGACAAAGGCCTTGCGGTTGCCGCTGGGCTCCTCGCAAACTCTGGCTCCGCGGTGGCGACAGATATTGTGTATGGCACCGATCTGACCCCTGTTATCGCGGCTGATAATGATCGAGTCCTCGCCAATATCAAATAAAAAATAGTCGCCATTTTTGGCGATCTGACTGATATGTCCAGCATACAGCCAGCTTTTAAAAATAATATGCTCAAGCTCTGCCTCATAGGTGACATGGGAGCGATAGAAATAGGGATCTATGGCAAAGCCCGGCTTTTTTAACTGGGCACTGGCCATCGCAGTCATTTTTTGCGGGTTATCAAGGACATCGGTAGCAATAATTTTCATGAGGCGGACCTTTTAAATCAGCAGTTTTAAGCTCTTATGGCAGAGTTGCGTCACTATACAATAGTTATTTATATCATAATATAGTCAATTAAATGGTCATATAGCTGTGCAAAAAAAGAGGGTTTGATCACTACATTGATCGCAGGTACCAGTTGTAATCTATATTGGAAACCTGAGCATAAAACTGCTCGCATTCATCGCGCCTGACCGTGCCGTACATACGGCAGTAATTGCCCCCCAAATAATCGGGTAAAATCGCAGCCTTATCGAACTTGTCCAGGGCATCGGGCCAGCGCCGTGGCAAAGTAATCTCCTCGATCATCTCCTCACCCTCGGCAATCATCTCCCCGGGATCACACTGATGAGTCAATCCGTAGTGAATACCGGCCGCCAGAGCCGCCATTACCAGATAAGGATTGGCATCAGCACCGGCGACCCGGTGCTCAACTCGACAGTCCTTATGCCCGGAAACCGGTATGCGCAGAGAGACATCACGGTGGTTATAGCCCCAATTGGGAGCCAGCGGGGCAAAGTTGCCGGGAATCAGACGCCTAAAGGAATTGGCATTGGGGGCAAAAATAGCCATAGACTCAGCCATAGTCTCCGCCAGGCCGCCAATGGCATAACGCAGATTATCCGAAATAGCGGGCGTCTTTCCAGAATCCGGGTCAGCAAAGATATTTTCGCCCTCGGCACTGTAGAGGCTGAAATGGATATGCAACCCACTGCCAGCAATCTCAGCAAAGGGCTTGGCCATAAAGGTGGCCGCCAGCCCATGTTCACGAGCCACACCTTTAACAATACGCTTTAGCAAAATACCCTGGTCACAGGCAGCAACCGGGTCGTCCACATGGTGGAGATTGATCTCGTATTGCCCCGGAGAAAACTCCGAATGCACTGTAGTCATAGGTACGTTCTGGGCCTCACAGGCATGTCTCACCGCCTCGAGAAAGTCATCCTGATCCCAGAGATCTTCAGGCATAGCGTACTGGGTACCCACCTGGTCCGTGCTGGTGCCAGGTACCTTGCCTAACTTTGGCTTGGGCAGCCCATCAGGACCCGCTTCCACCAGATAAAACTCGAGCTCAGTGGCGACTACTGGCTTTAGGCCCATATCGTAGAGCGGCTTAAGGGCATTAATCAAAACATTGCGACAGTCATACTCTGCCGGAGTACCGTCTAACTGGGCGAAAGTAGCCAGTATCTGGGCTGTATCAGACTTTAACCAGGTAATAGGCGCTAAGCTGTTGGCTACTGGCAGAATTAACTTATCCGGGTCGCCCTCGGCCATCACAAAATTTAGCTCATCGCAGAACTCGCCAAGGACATTTAGCAATATGGTGGATTCAGGACCTTTTACACCATGACTGAAGAAGGTATCGAACTCGCTCACAGGGATACGCTTACAGCGCAATATGCCGTTTAAGTCCGGCATCAACAGTTCAAGCATACTGATCTCAGGATACTGTTTTAAAAATGCTTGCAGTTCCTTACGGCTGGCAATACTCATCTTTCCACCGGTCTCTTATTATTTGGTTTTAATCAGACTCTGGTTCCAGTTCTGGCTCTAGCCTGAGCGCGGCTTAAGCAGCAATGCATCCAGGCCAAGGCAGCCGCTGGCCATCACTTTGACAGGATTTATATCAATCTCGGCAATTAAATCAGCAAACTCCAGTGCCAATACCGATAGTCGTGCCGCAGCTTCAGCATAGGCCTGTATATCCACCGCGGACGAGCCCCTTGCACCTGCCAGCATAGGGCTCATTTTCAGTCTGCCAATAGCCTGGCTAGCGGTTGCACTATCAAAGGGTGGCAACAACACAGTGGTATCTTTGAGCATCTCAGCATAAATCCCGCCAAAACCAAGCACCACAACGGGCCCAAACTGCTTATCTGTAGTGATGCCCATAATCATTTCAACACCAGCGGCTTCAACCATAGGTGCCAACATGGCCGCACTGCCCAGCCGTTGACTAAGGTCCTGATAGGCGTCGAGCAATTGCGCCTGAGAGGTAATATTTAATATCACCCCGCCCTGATCTGACTTATGAGCAATACCAGGCTCAGCCGTCTTAAGCACCAGCGGAAAATCCAGCTGGCCCGCAGCTTCCATTAACTGGCTCTCTGTGGCGACCTCAACACCCAACAGCATGGGAATTTCAAAGTCTGCCAGAAACTGGCTGACCATAGCCTCGGACAGCTGCTGCTGCGACTGCAGGCGCTGACGCCAGTGGGCGATCCTCTCTGTACTCAGAGACGGCAGTTGCGGAGCCTGTCGCAGCTGGAAATCTCTGTAATTTAACAGACAGCGGGCACCCACTAAAAACTGGCTAACCCCATCAATGACCGGAAACCCCTTTTGAGTAGAAGTTATGGCCAAATTGTCGCTACCACTACCTTGCCTATTGGCCACTAGAAAAACTGGCTTGGCTGTCGCGTCCTGGGCCTGATGCAAATACTCCATATAGGAAGGATAAACCTCACTATTGGGCCCGCGATCATGGATCACGGCACCCAGGGCCACATGCTGATCCTCTAGCAATGCAGTAAAACAGGCGGCCATATTGGCTGGAGCATCAGCACCGCCGGCGCCCCAGCCATCCAATGGGTTAACTGCGGGCAAGCCCGGATCGAGCAGCCCCTTGAGGCGAGCCAAGGTTTGAGCATCAAGCTGGGCCAACAGCACTGAATACTGGTCCGCCAGATCAATCATTAATTGGCGCTCACCCCCGGAGTCATGCAGACAGGCAATGCCGCCAGTTGCTGCGGCCTGAGGCTGGGCAAACATGATTAGCGCGGTGGCCAGCTGATCCATATCCGCCACCCGCTGCACCCCATAGCGATCAAACAGGGCCGAGTAGCTTTGGTCAGTGCCAGCCAATGCGCCGGAGTGAGATAGAGCCATTTCCGCTGCCAGCGCTGTGCGCCCAACTTTTAGCACTAGGATAGGAATATTGCGGGCACTGGCCTTCTTAAAGGCTGCAACTAGTTTTTGCGGATGACGGCTGGTCTCAAGAAACAGACCCACCACCCTGGTTTCGGGTAGATCCAAGGCATAATCCAGATAGTCCTCCATGGATACCGTTAGCTCATAGCCACTGGACACGGCAAGGTTAAAATCAATACGCTGCTCGCAGTCCACAATGCCTGACATACCGGCGCCAGACTGACTAATCAGGGTAACATTGCCGGGATAGCGGTGTTCTCTAGTATCAAACCCCCCGGCCAGCACCTGATCGCGCACATTGTAAAATCCCATACCATTGGCACCGGCCACCAACAGACCCGCCTTTTCAGCCTTGGCCTGAATGCGCTGTTTCAACAGAGGAGTCTTATCATCTTTAAGAATAAGAGCAGAAAAAATAGTGCAGGCTTTAATACCCAGGGTAATCAATTCATCCAGGGCAGCCTCAATACGCTGGTCGCCAATAGCAAAAATAACATGCTCGGGCAGCTCAGGCAGATCGGAGAGAGAGGCATAACAGGGCACCCCCTCAACCTCTGAATAGGCAGGGTTAACAGCGACAATGGTGCCGCTAAATCCCCCTTTGCGCAGATTGACAAACACCTCATTGCCCACCGAGCCCGGCCTGCTCGAGGCTCCCAGCACAGCAATAGAAGCTGGCTTAAGCAGCGGCCGCAACCTGTGCTCAGTCATTAGAAATCCGGCGCTGGGGTCTGTCTTTTGCGCGGAGGATTAAATACAGCACCTTCGATTACGGTGCACTTAGCCATAACTCTTGTCCACTTTAGCTCGCGCTCGTAATAAATTTCAGCCACCAGCTCCTGACCCACTTTACCGTATTTGGCATCCACTTGAGCAAAGGCCACATTGGTTTTTGCCGTGGGACACCAGGCCGCACTGGTCACAGTACCGACCTCTTTGTTGCCGTCATAAATAAACGCATGCTCTGCCGGCTTATTGCCCTCGACATCCAGATAGACAAAGGCGTAGCGGGAGCCTTCTTTGTGCTCTTTTAGCAGCGCCTTGCGACCATTAAATACCGGCTTATCAAAGGACACCAGCCAGCCCAGCCCCAGCTCAAAGGGTGAGCGAGAGCGACCCGTACGAATAGCCTCTTCGGCAGGCACAAAGTCCACGCCGGCCTGTAAAAAGCCCGTCTCAGTGCGCAGCATATCCAAGGCTGCACTGCCTATGGCGCGGATGCCCCAGAGTTTGCCCGCCTCAAATAATCTGTCCCAGAAGGTTTCTGCCAGCGCCGGATCAATCCAGATTTCATAGCCAAGATCACCGGTAAAGCCGGTGCGGCTAATCATCACTTCAGAGCCCTCAAAGGGGTAGCGGGTAATGCCAAATGGCTTGAGGTTTTCTATACCGGAAAAGCCCATTGCCTTGAACACAGAACAGGAGGTTGGCCCCTGTACTGCCAGTGCGGCAATCTCTGCAGTCTCATCGACAATGGTTACATCAAAGCCCTCCGCAGACCACATCAGCCAGTCCAGACAGCGAGCATAGGCGCAGAGCCTGTAGTCGTTTTCACCCAGATGAAAAATGGTGCCATCGTCCATCACCTGACCATTGTCATCACACCAGACCGTGTAGGCGACGCGATCAATGCCCAGCTTGCGGATATCTCTGGTCACCAGACGATTGAGATAGGCCTCGGCATCTGGCCCGGTAAAGCGGTATTTGATCATAGGTGATATATCAAACACCCCAGTATTACTGCGTACAGCGAAGTACTCCTGCTCAACACTGGTGTAGGCCTGGGCGCTTCTGTAGCCTTTCCAGTCCTCCCAGAGATTGATCTCACAGGCGGCCAGGCACCGCGAGTAAAACGGCGTTTCCAGAATCATTGTTTCATCATGGGGAATCATGCTGACTTACCTCGCTTAATAATTTCTCTGGCGGCGTTGTGGCCGGCCAAACCCATTACACCACCACCTGGGTGATTGCCCGCCCCGCACAGATACAAACCATCCACCGAGGTGCCGTATTGAGAGGCACCGGGGAATGGGCGCATCATCAGTATCTGGTCAAGACTGATCTCGCCGTGATGCCAATGACCACCATGGATATGGAATCGCTCCTCCAGATCAGCCGGCGTCAATAATTCAGCTTGAATAATTTGATCTCTAAGACCTGGCGCATAGTCAGCAATGCGATCAATCACCAGGTTTTTAAAGGCTTCTTTGTGCTCCTCAGTCCAGCCGCCATCCAGCTCATAGGGGGCGTACTGCACAATCACCGACATAACATGCTTACCCTGTGGGGCAAGACTGGAGTCGTGAATGGTTGGAATACTGATATCCATGGCCGGCGCCCTAGAGTACTCCCCGTACTTGGAGCTGTTAAAGGCAGACTCTATGTAGTTCATGCTGGGAGCAATCACCAGACGCTGTCCCATCTGCTGCTCAGTCAAACCCTTAAAAGCTGGCAGACCATCCAGGGCCAGGTGTAACTTGGCCGCATCCCCTTTCATGCGCAGGGTTTTCACTCGTCGGGCCACACCGGTCTCCAGGTTAGTCAGACCCACCAGCTTATTAAAGGTAGTTTTGGGATCAGCATTGGAGACAACCAGCTGAGCATTTATCACCCGACCATCGGCCAGAGTAACACCAGTGGCCCGGTCTATATCAATATTGATTTTGCCGACCGCTGCACTCACTTCAATATCCACACCCCTGGCACGTGCGGCACCTGCCATGGCTTCAGCCACGGCACCCATACCGCCCTTCACCACCGCAGGGCCTCTGTAGCCAAAGATATCGCCCATGCGACGGTACAGATAGCCGTAGACTGTGTTGGGTGAGCGCGGACCCATATGGGAGCCGAGCAGTGAATCCAGACTAATGGCGCCCTTGAGCAGCTCATTGTCGAAATTCTCTTCCATCACATCATAGATATTGATCAGTGCCAGACGCATCAGGTCACTCATATCCTCTTTGCCGAGCATCTTCATACCCAGACCCAACTTAGCCAATGTCAGCCGGTCAGTGAGATTGCCCTCTACCAGTTTGGGCGCTCGGCGATTAAAGGCGCCAGCCAATAATTTGCAAAATTTGAGCATCTGCTTATTAAAGGCCACAAAGGCTTTGCGATCTTCCTCTGAGATATCTGCACCCTCCAGGCTGTCGCCGGCAATGGTCAGATGGTTGCCATCCTCAGCCAGAGCAATGGTGCTGAGATCTCGGGCAGCAAGCTCCATACCCTGAGCGCTGAGACCCATAGCCGAGGCTATATCCGGATTTAGCTGAAACAGCCAGTGGGCGCAGGAGGAAACCGAAAATTGATCGGCAAACTGGCTGGTCGCCGAGGCGCCGCCCAGGGAGTCATTGGCTTCTACTACTAGCACCTTGCGGCCCTCTTTCGCCAGATAGGTCGCGCAAACCAAGCCATTGTGACCACCGCCAACGACAATAACATCATAGGTCTTATCACCATTAATCATCGTCATAACCTCCTGGCACAGTGTTATTGAGCTTTAAGTCCATCAGTATCTCCCGCGCCGCATTGGCTCCAGGCGCGGCCATAACACCGCCGCCCGGATGACTGCCGGAACTACACATATACATACCTTTTACCGGGCCACGATACTGGGCATAGCCAGGGAATGGGCGGTTAAACAGCAGCTGATCAAAGGTCAGCTCACCCATAAAGATATTGCCTTCGGTGAGGCCAACTTCATCTTCAATATCCTTGGGTGTTCTGGTTTCACAGTGCAGAATCAGGTCTTTAAAATCCGGACTGTAGTTACTGATCTGATCAATAACAGTTTTTTCAAAGCCCGCCTTGTCCTCTGCCGTCCAGTCTTGACCATTAACCTTAGGCGGTGCGTACTGCACAAAAACCGACATCATATGCTTGCCTGGTGGGGCCATAGTGGGGTCAATCTGGGTGGGAATTAACATATCCACATAGGGATCTTTGGACCAGGTGCCCGCCTTCCAATCATCGTAGGCGCGTTCCATGCGAGGCAGAGAATCAATAAAATGCTTTTCACCCAGGCAGAGCGGGCTATCTTTGGGCAGACCGGTAAAGGTTGGCAGGCCATCCAGAGCAATATTGAGCTTGCCGGAGGAGCCGCGAATTTTAAAGTTCTTAGCCTTGGTCACCACATCAGTGGGCAGATCACCCTCATCCATAATCTTGAGGAAGGTGCGCTTGGGATCCAGGTTTGACACTACGATATCAGCGTAGAGCTCATTGCCATTGGCCAGAGCCACACCTTTGGCTTTACCATTTTTAACAATAATCTGATCTACCTCGGCATCACACTGAATAGTGCCACCAAAGGACTGGAATGATTTAGACAGTGCCGCCGCCACCGAGCCCATGCCGCCGCGGGCAAAACCCCAGGCGCCCACAGAGCCATCCACGTCACCCATATAATGGTGTAGCAGCACATAAGCCGTCCCCGGGGAGTACACACCCAAAGCCGTGCCGATAATGCCACTGCCAGCCAGGTGAGACTTAATCACATCGGATTCAAAGTATTCATCGAGAAAGTCGCCAATACTCATGGTCCAGAAGCGCATAGTATCGGCCAGCCCCTCCTCACCCATACTGCCAAAGGATTTAGCCAGTAGCGCCAGCTCTTTAAGGTCTCTGGGCTTGAGGGATGTGGGATCTGGCGGCGTGCGCATCAAAAACGGACGAATCAATCTGGTCTGTTTCATCACATCAGCTTCGTAGCGCTCGTAGGCACTGGCATCACGCTTTGAATGCCGCGCAACCTCTCTTAGCAGGCGCTCGTGATCGGCGTGATTGCCAAAGTAGTCGCCGTTTTCCTTAAAGGTAACACCGCCACCGTAGGGCACGACCTGCAGGCCATGGCGGGGTAATTCAAGATCGCGGATAATTTCCGGTCGCAATAGGCTGCAGACATAGGAGCAATTGGAGTACTTCCAGTCCGTATACAGTTCCCGGCTGACCGTGGCTCCGCCTATATAGGGATTCTTTTCCAGCACCAGCACATTGAGGCCCGCCTTGGCCAGATAGGCCCCATTGGTAAGGCCATTGTGTCCCGCACCAATAATGATAGCGTCGTATTTGTTCGTCACTTTGCTCGCTCCGCGTTAACTGGCAGCGCTGTGCCAGCCTGGATGTCTGTGATTTCTAATTATGGTTGACCGATTTCAGAATGCCCAAACTGCCCACTACTGTCAAACAAAAAATGAATGCCCATTCATTTTTTGCTGCAAAACAGTGATTCTTTATAGCCATTATTAGGAGTTTTTGTTACTGTGAATCGACCTTAGCAGTTGCACAACAATGGGCTAAATCAATGGGAAACCCCTGAATGGCAGCAGTAAAACTCGCAGGCTCAAAACGCTTAGTGTCGGCCCAGGCCCGGCGGAGCCAGCTCATTATGGCAACCATCAAATGCATTGCTCAAAAGGGCCTGTCCGGGGTAACCATGGCCGATATCACCACAGAGGCCGGCCTGAGTCTGGGTATAGTTAACCTGCATTTCCAGAGCAAAGAAAAACTCCTTATCGAAACTCTGCGCCACATCTCTGATGAATACCGCAGCGGGCTGGACAAAATTTTTCACGACCCAAAAAAAACTACTGCAGAGAAAATAACTGCCCATATTCGCTATGATTTCAGTCGCAAAATTGTCGATCGCAATAAGCTTGCCGTGTGGTTTGCCTTTTGGGGGGAGACAAAATCTGTGCCCACTTATCTGTCAATTTGCGCCGACTATATAGCTGATATAGCCAGCAACCTCACCCAGTTATTTGCCCAGTTAAAGACCGAGGGCAACTATGCTAATGTAGAGCCGGAGCTGGTTTGCGTCTGCTATACCGCGCTGGCCGACGGCCTGTGGCTGGATTTACTGGTCACCCCCAAAGGCCTTAAGCCCAAGCAGGCATACAATGTAGCCATGCATTATCTGGCCACCCAGTTCCCGGAGCACTTTCAGGCTTAAAATAAAAATAGGAAGCAGCCATGGAGTTTCAACACAGCCAGAGCACCAGAGAATGGCAACAGCAAGTTCGACAGTTTGTTGAGCAGGATCTGATTCCCTGGGAAGTGGAGGCCGAGCTTAATAACGGTGTAATACCCCAAGAGGTCAGTGACAAAATGCAGGCCAATGCCATTGCTCTGGGCCTGTCAAAAATGGATGCTCCCGTTGAGCATGGCGGTCTGGGTATGAGTATGGTGGACCAACTGGCTGCCTGGGAGGAGCTGGGGCGAGTAACCAACGCCCTGTGCTGGTGTTTCCCCGAGGCCCAGCACTGGATGTTTGAGGCCTGTGCCAATAGCGAATACCAGATTAAAAACTACCTGCACCCATTAATGGATGGCAGTTTGCGAGAGTGCTATGCCATCACCGAAGCCGAGTCTGGCTCCCACGAAGTAGTTGATACTAAGGCCTCTGCCTGCGAGGGTGGCTACAATATTAGCGGCGAAAAGTGGTTTGTGACCACGGCCAATCTGGCAGATTTCTTTTTCCTGCAGGCCAAGACTGATAGCGGTGAGGATGCACTGTTTTTTGTGGATATTAATGCGCCGGGTGTCAGCATGGTCGAAAATCCAGCGTTCTCTCATACCTTCCCCTCCCATCATCCCACCTATCAATTTGACCATGTCTTTGTGCCAGAAAAAAACCGCATAGGGGATGAGGGCGCCGGCATGGACTACAGCCGCAGCTGGTTCCGCCACGAGCGGCTGACCATAGCTGCACGTATGCTGGGAGCCGCCTCGCGCATGATTGAGGAGGCTACAGAATGGGCCAGCCAGCGGGAGATTCAGGGTGAGTATCTGATCGATAAGCAGGCGACCCAGTTTAGTCTGGCCGACAGTGTGACCGAACTCTGGGCTGCCAAGTTAATGGTTTATGAAGCCGCTGCCGCCCATGATCGCGGCGATGATCTCAAATCCCTGCACGCTCAGTGCTCCATGGTAAAACTCTATGCCACCGAGATGGCCAACCGGGTGGCTGACCGCTGCCTGCAACTCTGGGGTGGGCGCGGCTATCGCCGGGATAATGCGGTAGAGCGCTTCTATCGCGAGGTACGAGTCGATCGAATCTGGGAGGGCAGCAGTGAAATCCAGCGCATGGTGATTGCCAGCGCCCTGCGCAAACGAGGCCTCAAGGGAATGTAACCTTTTTATGGCCAATCTCAGCCGCTATTCTGCCCTCCTATTACTGTCTGTTATTCTCAGTGCAGGGGCGGCAGTTTTACTTTGGCTGGGTCAGGTCGGGCCTCAACAGAGTCCACAGGTAAATAATACTGAGGGTGAGCGACGGCTCAATATCTACAACTGGGCCGACTACATAGACCCCCAGACTCTGGTCGACTTTGAGCAGGAATACGGCATCCAGGTCAATTACGATATCTATGATTCCAGTGAAATGGTGGATGCCAAGCTACTTACTGGCCGCAGCGGCTATGATATTGTGGTTCATGCGGCTTCATTTACCGCCAGATTTAAAGACATTGATATCCTGCACAGTCTGGATACCAGCCGTCTGTCCAATTGGCATTATTTAGAGCCAGCACTGGTGGAAACCCTAGATCGCCAATACAGCAGCGGACTGATGGGCAGCCCATTCTTTTGGGGCACCACTGGGTTTACCTACAATGTCGACGAAATCAAAGCCCGTATGCCAGATGCCCCCCTGGACAGCGCCGCCATGTTTTTTGACCCTGAAATAATCTCCCAGTTTGCCGACTGTGGCGTATCTATGCTGGATGACCCATTAACAGTAATACCGCTGGCGATGATGTATCTGGGCTATCCGGCCAACAGTGTTGATCTCGACCAGCTGGCTGAAGTCGAGCAGTTAGTAAAATCAGTGCGCCCCTATATCAAATACTTTAGCTCCACCAAAATGCTGCTCGATCTGCCCAGCAAAGAGGTGTGCATGGCCATGAGCTGGTCTGGAGACTACGGGGTTGCGGCGGGCAGAGCGGCAGAGGCAGGCATAGATATAAATCTGGCTTACACCATACCCAAAGAGGGCTCGGTGATCTGGTTTGATAATATTAATATCCCCAGCGATGCACCCCACAGAGACAATGCCTATCTTTTTGTAGACTATATGCTGCGCCCGGAGGTGATCGCCCGATCCACCAACTATATCGGCTACGCCAATGCCAATAAAGATGCCATTAATTTTGTGCAGCCACGCATAGCTCAGGACACAGCAATCTATCCCGATCAACTGGTGTTGCAGAGAATGCAGACCACCGAGGTGCTCACCCCTAAAATGGAACGCAGACGCTCGCGAACCTGGACAAAAATAAAAACCGGCCTATAAAAAAGCGATCCTATCCATGACAACAGCCATAACAGCGACAAGTGATAACAACAGGCCAGAGCAATCTGCACCGGAATTTTCCGATACACCTTGGCTTGATCCTGAGGCTGCTCCCTTTATACAGATTAGATCTCTGGGCAAGCAATTTGGCGACTTTACCGCGGTAGACAGTATCAGTCTGGATATATATCAGGGAGAGCTATTTACCATTTTAGGCGGCTCTGGCTGCGGCAAATCAACCCTGTTGCGCATGCTCGCTGGCTTTGAAACGCCCAGCGCCGGCCAAATCATTATCGACGGCGTGGATATCAGTGATCTGCCTGCCTATGATCGTCCGGTCAATATGATGTTTCAGTCCTATGCGGTTTTCCCCCATATGACGGTAGCCCAGAATATTGCCTATGGTCTGAAAAAAGACCGCCTGCCCAGGGCTGAAATCGATAGCAGAGTTGAGGAAATGCTGGAACTGGTGCAGCTGCAAGACCTGGCCTCGCGCAAACCCAAACAACTCTCCGGCGGCCAGTGTCAGCGAGTAGCTCTGGCCAGAGCGCTGATTAAACGGCCCAAGGTACTGCTGTTGGATGAGCCTCTTGCAGCACTGGATAAAAAGCTTCGCGAAGAGACCCAATTTGAACTGATTAATTTGCAGAGCAAACTGGGCACCACCTTTATTGTGGTAACCCATGATCAGGAGGAGGCCATGACTCTCTCCTCCCGCGTCGCAGTAATGGATGCGGGACGCTTTGTGCAAATAGGCACGCCTCTGGAAGTCTATGAGTTTCCAGTCAACTGCTTTGTCGCCAATTTCTTTGGCACCATTAATCTATTTGATGCCAGAGTGACCAGCTGCACCCAGATTGACAGTTACACCCATACTATAGAGGCCGCCCTCGACAAAACTGGCACCGTAGTAAAGGCCGACTGCACCCATCAACTCGGCGCAGGGGATATGATTTCCATTGGCGTGAGACCGGAAAAACTCAGCATCAGCCAGAAAAAACCCAGAGGTAAAAACCTCACCATTACCAGCGGTGTAGTTGAGGACCTGGCCTACTATGGCAATCACTCTGTCTATAGAGTGCGCATCCATTCGGGCCGCATGATTCAGGTTAGTGCGCAAAACTTCCAGCGCACCAAAGAGCTGGTTTTGGAGTGGGACGATCAGGTCTATCTATCCTGGGACTCCAGCTGCTCAGTGGTGCTGCCAGAATGAGCCAGGCCAAATACAATATGCCTCTAGGGGATAAGCTATGGCGCTGGCTGGTGATATCTCTGCCCTATTGGTGGCTGGCTGTCTTCTTTCTGGCCCCCTTTGCCATTGTCTTTAAAATCAGCTTTGCCGACCCGGTTATAGCTCAGCCACCCTTCTCCAAATTTTTTGACTTCAGCCCGGGAGCTGACAACTGGCTGCTGGCAACCCTGGATAACTATCGCTTTATCACCGAGGACAACCTCTACTGGATCAGTTACTTTAAGTCATTAAAAATTGCCGCCATCTCCACAGTGCTCTGCCTGTTACTCGGTTACCCCATGGCCTATGGCATTGCCAAAAGTCAGCCAAGAACCAGAAATATACTGCTGATGCTGGTTATTCTACCGTTCTGGACATCATTTCTGCTGCGGGTCTACGCCTGGATTGTGATGCTGGGTAAAACCGGTGCAATTAATTCGCTGCTACTAAAAGTCGGCTTGATCTCCACACCCATAGAAATGCTGTACACCGATGGCGCTGTGTACCTGGGTATTGTCTATACCTATATCCCGTTTATGATTTTGCCTCTTTACAGCGTACTGGAGAAAATGGATACCAATCTCCAAGACGCTGCCGCAGATCTGGGTGCCCGACGCTGGCAAGTCTTTTTTAATATCACATTGCCTCTGTCCATGCCCGGAGTGATCGCTGGCAGCATGCTGGTGTTTATTCCCGCGGTGGGCGAATTTGTTATTCCATCTCTGCTGGGGGGCATAGACTCATTGATGATAGGCCGCACCCTCTATGACGAGTTCTTTATTAATCGCGACTGGCCGCTGGCGTCTGCAGTGGCTACGGTGCTGCTGTTTATTATTGTGCTGCCCATTATGCTGTTGCAGCGCAGTCAAAAGGAGGACGCAGAATGAGCAGCCACAGAGGCCCCTCGACCTTTATCCTCTCGGTACTCTGCTTTGGCTTTGCCTTTCTATATGTGCCTATTCTGGTGCTGATCGCCTATTCATTTAATGGCGCTGCACTGGCTACCGTCTGGGGTGGATTTTCTACTCGCTGGTACAGTGCCCTGCTGGAGAATGATCAGATTATTAATGCCGCCGTTCTCAGCCTGAAGATCGCCGCCACCAGCGCCACCTTTGCCACCATCTTGGGCACCATGGCGGGGCTGGCTCTTACCAGAATGCGCCGCTTTCGCGGGCGGTTTTTGTTTACCGGTTTAATCGCTGCTCCACTGGTAATGCCAGAGGTGATTACCGGGCTGTCACTGCTGCTATTGTTTGTTAGCCTGCAGCAACTGATTGGCTGGCCCGTCAGTCGCGGGGCCAGCACCATTACCATTGCTCATATTACCTTTGCTATGGCCTATATCGCGGTGATTGTGCAGGCGCGTCTGGCCAGTATGGATGAGTCGCTTGAGGAAGCTGCTATGGATCTGGGCGGCCGGCCTATGCAGGTCACCTTTGATATTACCCTGCCCCTGATCGCGCCCTCAATGATCTCCGGTTGGCTGCTGGCATTTACTCTGTCTCTGGACGATCTTGTGATAGCCAGCTTTACCTCGGGTGCAGGAGCCAGCACCCTGCCCATGGTGATATTCTCAAAAATCAAACTGGGGGTAACCCCGGACATAAACGCCTTGGCCACCCTGATTATCGGCACGGTTAGTCTGGGTATTATTATTGCCAGCTGGATTATGCTGCGCGGTCAGAAGAAAAATCCAGATCAGATAAACTGATATCCAGAGGCCAATAAGCAACCATCCCTAGGCAGTACCCTGTATATGGCTGGCGGGCACATAGTCAAAGATAAAGGTAATGCGGTCCTCTTTGCCTTTGTTCATCACACTGTGCTGCTTCTGATTATTGATTTCGTAGGCCTTGCCCACTTCAAAGCGAAAAGGTTTGCCATCGATCATAAAGCGCACCCTGGGATTGGTGGTGATAGGAATATGGATGCGGTGCCCGGCATGAAACGAGGGGTGCTTATCAAAATGCGGAGTAATCAGGCCGCCAGCAACCAGCTTGGCGGCCATGGCACGAATAATGGTGCCCCCTGGGGGATAGAACTCATGCAAAATAGATTCCATTAACGGCATGGCCGTCTCAGACAGCAGGTTCCAGCCAGACTCTCGGGATACCTCTATATCAGGCCAGCGGTCGGTGTCCACAAATAACATCATCAACGATTGGGTTTGGGCGTGCACATCAAAGGCCTGCTGCCGGTAGCTGTTTTCCAGCCAAAACTGGTCGTCTACCGAGAGAATCACATCCCGCAGTGCCGAGCTATCCACTTCACCTAGATCACGCAATGGAATACCTATATCCATGCCCTACCTCATTCTTGTTGTTGTGGTCGAAAAGATAATCAACATGCTCTTAGGAGTCAAATGACGGCATGGCTAACCGTCTAAAACATGCCAATCGACTCAACTTATTATGTTCCGGGCAGAAGCAATGCCACTACCTTTATCCCAGTGCTAATAGGACGTGACAATTAGCGCCAGCAACCGGATAATTGCAGCCTCAGATTTATCAAAAATTTCAGCATCAACAGGCCGCTTACAGATAACCTCCCAGCACGGCGCTGGCATAGGATAGGCGGGTTAACATCAGACCAGCTCAGAGAAGAAACAGTATGAATATTGATGGTAAAGCCCTAGCCCAGGAACTACGCGACAGTCTGGCCGTTGAGGTTGCCCAGTTGCAACAAGAACGTGGTATCACCCCGGGTTTAACGGTTATTCTGGTGGGCGAAGACCCCGCCAGTCAGGTCTATGTGCGCAACAAGGTGCGCCAGACCAAAGAAGTCGGCATGATTAGCAATGAGATTAAAATGCCAGCGGAAACCTCTCAGCAAGCACTGCTCGATGAGCTGGATAAGCTCAATAATGACCCTGCTGTCCACGGTATTTTGGTGCAGTTGCCTCTACCTAAACATATTGATGAAGCTCTGATTATCGATACCATAAGGCCAGAAAAAGATGTCGACGGCTTCCACCCTATGAACTCCGGTCGCCTGTGCAATGGCGATGAGGCAGCCCTGGTGCCCTGCACGCCCCAGGGCTGTGTGCTGCTGGCCAAAAAACATCTAGGGGATGACCTCTCTGGCAAACATGCGGTGGTGATTGGCCGCTCCAATATTGTTGGCAAACCAGTTTCCCTTTTACTGTTGCAGGAAAGCTGCACTGTAACCATTGCGCATTCGCGCACCCAAGATCTCCCTGCGCTCTGTGCAACAGCCGATATTCTGGTAGCTGCAGTTGGACGGCCAGAGATGGTCAAAGCCGATTGGGTCAAGCCCGGCGCCACAGTGATTGATGTGGGTATCAATCGTATTGACACTGAAGACGGCAAAGGCCGTTTGGTTGGCGATGTGGACTTTGCCGAGGTGGAACCCGTGGCCGAGGCCATTACCCCAGTGCCAGGTGGTGTGGGCCCCATGACCATTGCCTGTCTGCTTAAAAATACAGTAGAAGCCGCTCGACGCTTTGGATAACCGCTCTAACAGCGCCGCTTGGTGAGCACCATAGATTGGATCAGTCCAATTATCCGACTGATGAGATTGAGACGCTAGATTTGCCCTTGGGCCCTGGGTTACTATTTTGCAAAATTAAAAGCCGTTAGAGGTGTGTCATCAGCCAAGCCCAGAGCCCCAAAGCTATCTTTAATCAAGCATTGCAGCATCTCAGGCAGGGTGATCCCCTACTCGCCCATCAACTCTGTGATCAGGGCCTAAACCAGTATCCCAATGATGCCAATATTCTTTGCCTCAATGCACAGGCACTGATTGCAGCCAAAAATCTCGAAGCCGCTCATGCCTGTGTATCAAAAGTCCTAAAAACTCATCCGGACTTTGCCACCGCCCACGAGGTTTATTCTGATCTGCTATTAATAGAGGGAAAATTTGAACAGGCGATCGGTGGCTACCAGCATGCTCTAAAGCTAGCGCCAGACCGCAGTCACATCAATAGTAAAATCGAGCGTGGTAAACAGCTATTACAGTCGCTTGACTCGGACTCTCAGGAGCCCCTGAATGACTTGGCATTTACTAAAGAGCTCGCCCAGGCCAGGCAACACAAAGCAGACGAAGAACCAGAAAAAGCCGAGGAAATCTATCGCACCATTCTTCGCAAAAACCCAAATCATGCGGAGGCTATGCGCTTGCTGGCAGCTGTAGCAACGGTGCACCGCAAACATGAAGATGCTGAACTGCTGTTATCAAGAGCAGTCTCCGTAGCACCAAAATTTTCCCGAGGATGGCTAGACTTAGCCAAGACTCAGCTTGAGCTTGGCAAGCATCAGGAAGCCGTAGTCAGTGCTGAGACTCTAATTAGGCTGTCTCCTGACATCGCAGAGTCTCACGTTGCACTGGCCAATACTCAGGCTCAGTCTAACCTGACAGAAGAGTCTATCAGTAGTTACCAGCGTGCCCTTGACATCAACCCAGCTCATCCAGGCGCATTTTCTGGTTTGGCTCATCAACTTAAAACCATAGGCAGGCAGCAGGAAGCCATTGCTACTCACCGACAGAATATTGCTCTGAACCCCACCAATTCAGAGCCCTATTGGAACCTCGCCAATTTAAAAACCTTTCGCTTTGAGGATAGTGAAGTTGCAGATATGGAGACTCTGCTGGAAGACGACAGCCTTGAAGATCTGTCCTATGTCCAGCTTTGCAATAGCCTGGGCCTGGAGTATGAGGGGCGCAAGGACTACGATCGCGCGTTTAGCTATTTCCAGCGCTGTAACGATCGCCATCGACAATCCGAAAAATATGATCCGATTGGTCATGAAGTGTTAATTGGCATGATCAAAGATACCTTTAGCTCTGAGTTTTTAAACCAGCACCAGGGTTTTGGTCTTGAGGATAGTTCTCCTATTTTGATTGTTGGCCTGCCTAGATCGGGCTCTACCCTGATAGAGCAGATTCTCGCCAGCCATTCGCAGGTTGAGGGGACCCACGAGCTGAGCGATCTGGCCCAGGTCGTGCAGGACATTAAAAAAACTGGCCCCAAAGGGTCACATTTCCCGGAGAACCTGACTAAATTGCAAACACAGGCCTGGGCCGACATTGGCCAGGAGTATATTGACCGGACCCTGAAGTACCGTTCGGGCAGCCCCAGGTTTATTGACAAGAACCCCAACAACTTCATCTACGCCGGGCTGTTAAAGCTGATCCTGCCCAAAGCTAAAATTATTAATGCCCGCCGTCACCCTCTGGATAGCTGCTTTGGTAGCTATAAACAGCTTTTCGCCAGCGGCCAGCCGTTTAGCTATGATCTCACCGAACTGGGCGAATACTATCTTCAGTACCAGGCAATTATGGATCACTGGCATCAGGTAATGCCCGGCGCCGTGCTGGATGTGGACTATGAAATGGTAGTAGCTGATCTGGATACCCAGGTGCGACGCATTCTCGATTACTGCGAGCTACCCTTTGAAGAGGCCTGCCTGAGGTTCCATGAAACAGATCGGGCGGTTAAAACCGCCAGCTCGGAGCAGGTGCGGCAACCTATCTATGCCAGTTCGGTCAATCTGTGGAAAAACTATGAGCCCCATTTGGAGGAGTTGATAGAGGTACTGGAGCCATTATTGCTGGCCCGGGACAGCTGAACTTAGCTTGCAAAAATACAAGCAAGCCAACCCCATTGGGTAGCCTCCTAAAACTTGACTTAATGCAATTTTTAAAGGTATGTTGAAACCACTATAAAAATAAATCGAATCTGAGATATTCAAACTCAACACGGGGAGTGTCAAAAATGAGTCGTAAATCCAATCATCTCAAACTCACACCGCTTGCCGCGGCCATTGCAACGGGACTGGTTACATCACCATTGGTGACTGCTCAGGAGCAGAGCGCTACCCTCGAAGAAATCGTAGTTACATCCCGCAAGCGGGCTGAATCTGTAATGGATATTCCAGCGGCGGTTCAGGCCCTTTCAGGTGAAGACCTCAAAGAAATGGGCGCCCGAGGCATGTCTGACTACGCGCGTTTTATACCGGCAGTGAATATAGTTGATTACGGTTCCGGTTTGGCCAATTTCGTGTTTCGTGGAGCTACCAGTGATCCAGGCTATGTAACCCAATCAACCTCCTCTCTGTATATGGATGAAATTTCCCTGACTACTCAGGGGCAACAGCCAGCCATACGCATGGTTGATATAGAGCGAGTGGAAGCACTGTCTGGCCCTCAGGGGACCCTGTATGGTTCTGATTCTCAGGCAGGTACACTGCGCCTGATCTCAAACAAGGCCCAGATGAATGAGACCAGCTTCACTATCGACGGTAGCATTCGCAATGGCTCCGAAGGCGAGGGAAGCTACGATGGATCTATAGTAGCCAATATACCTCTGGTAGAAGATAAACTGGCTCTGAGGGTTGTAGGCTACAAAGCTAAAGACGGCGGCTTTATTGATAATGTCTATGGTAAAACCATTTCCAATGACCTCAAGGCTGACGATCTCTATGGTCGCAGTCCCTCCGGCTGGGGAACACTGGATAATGCTGACATAGTTGAAGATGATATCAATGACTATGAAGCTGAGGGCTGGCGAGCTGCTGTCCGCTGGGATATTAATGAAGACTGGAGTGCTACATTATCCACGCTCCAGCAGAAGTCTGAGGCAGGATCCTTCAATGGCTTCGATCCCAATGTGGGCGACCTGCAAATCATTCGCTACAACGAAGAGTACATGAATGTCGACCTGGATATCAGCTCTCTCACCGTAGAGGGTGATCTGGGCTTCGCCCAGCTGGTTGCAGCCACCTCTTACTATAATTCTGAGACGGTCAGAGACCAGGATATTACTAATTATCACAAATCCTACTCGGCCTACTACTGCATTCACTATGCTGGTGATGCTGCGGCCTATGCTCCCTACTACTTTGCGGTAGAGGACGGCTTTATGTACGCCAGTGGTCTGTACTGTAGCTCACCCACAGTGGAGGGTGACTTCTTCTCCAAATGGTATGAAGAATCTGGCAGTGATCGGTTCAGCGCCGAGGTGCGACTATCCAACCAGGGAGAAACCTTTGACTGGCTGGTGGGTGCCTTCTACGAGGAGAGCAACTACTGGTACGAAGAGCACTGGGGTTACCCAACAGGCAGCGTCAACGGCCGTGGAGAGCTCGAAGACAAGCTTTACCAGCAGACTGTTAGCTATGCCTACAACGAGTGGCTGTACGGCGAAAGCTTCCCCGACGCCTCTGAAAACTGGTATGCCAAGAGTAGCGCAGACGCTGAACAGACTGCCGTATTTGGCGAAGTAGTTTGGCATATGAATGATCGTATGGACCTTACCGCCGGACTGCGCTGGTTCGACCGCGAGAATGTAACCACCTACTATGAGGAACATCCGACTGGCAGGCTTGATGATGCCGGTGTCGAGGTTCTGCCAGGTGAGGACTCAGAGGTAATACCGAAAATATCACTGAGCTACAGACTGGATAACGACAACCTAGTTTATGCTCTGTGGACCGAAGGTTATCGGCCTGGGGGCACAAACCGACAACGGGGTAATCCCTCTATCGGCAAAGAGTTCTTTGCCGACAAAATGACTAACTTTGAGGCAGGCTACAAGGGGACCTTCGCCGATGGCGCGGCCACCCTGAATGTTACCGCCTACCAAATGGACTGGTCCGATTACCAATTTGAGTTAATTGACCCCAGTTATCAGGCATGTGAAGGTGGCGGTGACCCGGTTGCGGGTCTCTGTGGTCAACCCTATCAGGTTCTGGTATCCAATGCCGGTGACGCGCACATTGACGGTCTAGCCATGGAACTGAACTGGGCACTGACCTCCAATCTGGTAGTGGGAATGAACGGCGAGTGGCTGGAGGCTGAGACGGATACAGATATAGATCTGTCGACCATCTTTATCCCCAGTGGCTCACAGCTGCCCACAACACCAGACTTTACCGGTGGCGCCTGGGCAACTTATAGCTGGGATGTGCCGCAGTATAATGCCAATGCCTATGTGCGGCTGCAGTGGTCCTATAGCGGCTCAAGACTGGGTAATCTGGAACCTGTCGAGGGCGGCTCAAATCCGCAGTGGAATGAGCCCTCATACAGCATGGGAGACCTCAGTATAGGTATGCGCAATGACTCCTGGGAGGCTTCGATATTCCTGAATAATATTACCGATGAACGGGTACAGTACACCCATGCCGTTCAGGGCGGATATACTCAGCAGAATGTGTCCGAGGGTCGTATGCGGGTAGAGACTATTTACACCAATCGACCCAGAGAGTTTGGTGTTCGATTTATCAGACACTTTGGAGACTAGTCTCTCCCATAGAGCTGCAAGCAGCAGAAAAAGGCCGGGTAAACCCCGGCCTTTTTTATTTACAGCAGTTTTTTAAAACGGCCAATGAGCAAGACCATGAATCGCATTGCGAATATCCATGGTGATATTCACCGAACCCACAACCTGATTGCTGTAAAGATCGTATAGCGTAATGGTGGAAGGCGATGAACCACCAGCCACAAAGCGGTCATCGATCACACAGAGCCCGCGACCAAACCCCTGGCGAGCAATTTTTGAATCATCAATGCCGGCGAAGAGAATATCGGCCGGGTCATAGGTGCGGATCTTAAACACCTGCTGAGCATCATCTCTGGGTACCACCCGCAGGCAGTCACTGGCAGTATCGTTAAAGATAATGCCGCCTCTAAAGGGCCTTGCATTGTGGGTCCCCCTAGGCAGATTACAGACCTCTGTGACTTTGTTATTGGTATTAATATGCAGCAGTGCTTCGGTCTTTAGACCGCTGACAAAAATACCATTGCCGTCCACATGCACCATGTTGATATGCTGCTCATTACTGGGACGCGGACCTTTGTCAGCCCGAGGATCAAAGGTAAACCCAGTCCACTGGCCCTGGTGCTTTTGCAGCTGAAAACCCCAGACAAATTCCCTCTGATTTAAATCAAAAGCCAACAGGCTATCGTAGCCAGTGGAGGTCAAAAACAGCAGATGATCGCGGCGACAGATCTCGTGACAGTGATTAAGGTAGGGGTTGCGCCAGGATTCCTGTATTTCAAAATCCTGGTTATAAACAAAAAGTTCGTCAGAGGCGGCGATTAAAATATTGCCATCGTGGAAGCTGATGCCACGCAAACCTCGGTCCGCGCCGCGGCCCTCAAAGTTAATAGCGCTGGTATTCCAATCTACCCTCTGCTCAACAATCTGACGCTCAAAATCAAGCGTAAAAACACCACCATGGCTTTCACCCTGCTGGCTGCCCCGCACCACTGACGTGGCAATAAGTTTTGGAAGTTTGATAGTCATGGGCGCTTGCTAATTAGCCTTTGGTCCAACTGTTATTGTCTTTTGAGTATAACCCAGGCAATGGTGACAGGGACAACAATAATATCCGGGTTAACCGCTTGAAAAACTCTTTGGTACGGCGTTAAAAACCCCTACAATTGCGCGCCAAAAAACGATGGAAGAAGCAAAATCTATGTCAGCTAAAAGCTATGATGCGGTCATTATCGGCGGTGGCCACAATGGTCTAGTTTGCGCCTACTACTTGGCCAGCGCTGGCCTCAGCGTAAAACTGTGCGAACGCAGACCCATTGTGGGTGGCGCCGCGGTCACCGAGGAATTTCATCCCGGCTTTAGGAACTCTGTGGCCAGCTATACAGTAAGCCTGCTCAACCCAGATGTGATTGCCGATATGCAGCTAAAACAGCATGGACTGCAGATCGTTAAACGACCCATTTCAAACTTTTTGCCCATAGACCATAAAAACTATTTAAAGCTGGGTGGCGGCCTGGAGCGCACTCAGCAAGAATTCCGCAAGTTTTCCACTCGCGATGCCGAGCGTCTGCCCGAGTATTATGAGCGCATTGAAGCCGTGGCCGATGTGCTGCGCGATATCAGCACTAAAACTCCACCCAACCCCAAGCGCGGCATTCGCGCTGCATTAAAAGCAGCAGTGCAACTCTGGCCCGTCGCCAAAGGTAGCAATCAACTGCATCGGGACGTTTACGATCTATTTACCAAGAGTGCTCGCAGCTTTCTCGATGGCTGGTTTGAAAATGAACATATTAAAGCCGCCTTTGGTTTTGATGCCATTGTCGGCAACTACGCCAGCCCGGACACTCCCGGTTCCGCCTATGTGCTGCTGCACCATGTATTTGGTGAAGTGGATGGTGAAAAAGGTGCCTGGGGTCATGCAATTGGTGGCATGGGTGCAATTACTCAGGCAATGAAACAGGCCTGTGAATCTGTAGGGGTTGAAATAACTACTGATGCCCCGGTGGATAAAGTGATTGTGGACAATGACGCAGCGACAGGGGTGAGATTAACCAATGGCGAAAATATCAACGCCAAGCGCGTCATCGCTAATGTTAACCCCAAGATGCTCTATGGCCAGATGTTTAATGAAGGGGACCTAGACCCGGAATTTGCCCGCCGTATGGATGGCTATAAAAATGGTTCCGGAACCTTCCGCATGAATGTGGCGCTATCAGAGCTGCCAGACTTTACTGCCCTGCCCGGCAAAGACAGCGCAGAACATCATCAGTGCGGCATTGTGATAGCCCCAACATTGGATTATATGGATCGCGCCTATGTGGATGCCAAAGCCAATGGCTGGTCTAAGCAGCCCATAGTCGAAATGCTTATTCCATCAACTCTGGATGATTCACTGGCACCAGAGGGCCAACATGTAGCCTCGCTATTCTGCCAGCAGTTTTCACCCCAATTGCCCGATGGCCAATCCTGGCACGATGCCCGCGAAGCGGCGGCTGAGACTATTATTGACACTGTAACCGCCCATGCCCCCAACTTCAGAGACTCAATACTAGGCAAAATGATCCTCTCACCGCTGGACCTTGAAGAAAAACTTGGACTGATTGGCGGTGATATTATGCACGGCATTATGACTCTGGATCAGATGTGGGCCGCACGCCCATTGATGAATCACGGCGATTACCGCGGGCCGTTGAAAGGCCTGTATATGTGCGGCGCTGGCAGCCATCCCGGCGGCGGCGTCACCGGCTTGCCGGGGCGCAATGCGGCCCGCGAAATACTGGCCGACGGAAAATAAAATTAATTGTACTAGCGGCGCTCTGAATACAATAGTTGTTTGATTTAACTCAAGGCGCCGCACCAATTACCTGCCACACTTTCTCCTGCAACAATGGTTTCTCAATCCAAACAGGAGGCATAAAATGAATCTCATTCCCCGTAATTCTCTACTCGATTTTGATAATATTTTTAATGGTTTCTGGTCTCCCTCCCGAGAGATCGGTGAAAGCACAGATGTCGCATTTTCTCCCCGCGTTGATATTGAGGAGAAAAAAGACAGCTATAAAATTACCGCTGAACTCCCCGGCATTGATAAAAAAGATGTCCATGTCAGCCTCAAAAATGGTGTGCTCAGCATAGAGGCTGAAAGTCATCAGGAAGATACTGAGGAAGAGGATGGCCGCGTCATTCGCCAGGAGCGGCGCTACGGCAAATTTATACGCAGCTTTAATCTGGGCAGCGATACCAGTGAAAAAGATATTAAAGCGAAGTTTAAAAATGGCATTCTCACGGTAAAAGCACCCTGCGCTAAGCAGCTTTCCCCAGAGAGTCATCGCATCAGTATCGATTAAAACTGGTCTTGTATTAAAGACTCTGCCTCTTTTCAAATAGGAGGCAGAGTTTATTGTTATTGCATACGCTAAAACACTCTCTCAGCCCCAATGCCAAGTCTATTCCCTTGATATGCATCAAGTTGGTCAGCCGCCAAATTGTATATCTTGATAGGGCGATTTGGACAGGGAGCCCTCAATGTATTCGTATAAACAAAAGCAATGGTCAGTACTGTCTGCCAATACCATTGCTTTCGCTGCTAATTTCGCCGTCTGGACTCTATTTTCAATACTGGGAATCAAAATCAAACAGGATCTCGGTTTAACCGAAACCCAGTTCGGTGTACTGATTGCCACCCCCATATTAACCGGCTCTATTTCGCGGCTGCCGCTGGGCATACTGACTGATTTATACGGTGGACGCAGAGTATTTACGGTTTTAATGCTCTGCATAGTGCCCGCCATCTACAGCATTACCTTAGCCACGGCCTACTGGCACTATTTGTTGATCGGCCTGTTTGTGGGTTTAGCTGGTGGCTCCTTTGCCGTGGGTATTGCCTACACCAGCGCCTGGTTTGAGAAAGAGCGTCAGGGCACAGCCATGGGTATCTTTGGTGCCGGCAATGCCGGAGCAGCGGTCACCAACTTAGCGGCACCCCTATTAATTGTCGCCTATGGTTGGAACTCAGTGCCGATCATTTATGCGCTATGTATGCTGGTTATTATTGTTTTGTTCTGGTTGTTTACCTTCGAAGATCCAGCCCATGCCGACAAAACCATAGCGCGCAAAAAATTATGCCTGCAAACCCAGCTGGCGCCGCTTAAAGAGGCGCGGGTCTGGCGCTTTGGGCTCTACTACTACTTTGTGTTTGGTGGCTTTGTAGCCCTGGCCCTGTGGCTGCCCAAATACTATATAGGCCAGTTTAATGTCGACCTGAAAACCGCCTCCTTTCTGACCCTATTATTTACCCTGCCCAGCGGATTGATCCGCGCACTGGGAGGCTGGTTCTCCGACAAATACGGCGGGCGCACCATTAACTGGTGGGTATTCTGGATCTGTCTGGTGTGCTTATTCTTCCTCTCGTACCCACCCACCACCATGATTATTCATGGTATTGAGAAGGATATTTCAGTTGGTATTGAGCTGACGGTGGTGCCCTTCACCGTGCTCGTCTTTATCGTCGGTATCGCTATGGGCTTTGGTAAAGCCAGCGTCTACAAGGTAATCCATGACTACTACCCCAGCCAGATGGGCTCAGTGGGTGGCATGGTCGGTGTGCTGGGCGGTCTGGGGGGATTTACCTTACCTATTATGTTTGGCGCCGCCGCTGACTATACCGACGTGCGCAGCTCCTGCTTTATGTTGCTCTACGCCGTCTTAGCCGCCTGCATGATTCTCATGCACTACGCCATTAAAGCAGAGAAATTAAAAGCCAAGCGACTCGATAGACAACAGATACCAGTTACCTAATAACAGGAAAACCTCTATGTCAGATATTAAACAATGGGATATTGAAGACCAGCAATTCTGGGATCAGTCCGGGCAAAAAACCGCGCGCCGCAACCTGTGGATTTCCATTCCCAGCCTGCTGTGCGGCTTTGCTGTCTGGCTTTACTGGGGTGTTATCACAGTGCAGATGCTCAACCTGGGTTTTCCCTTTGCCAAGTCAGAGTTATTTACATTAATGTCTATAGCCGGCCTGACCGGCGCCACTCTGCGCATTCCCAGTAGCTTCTTTATCCGCCTGTGCGGTGGCCGCAATACCATCGTCTTTACCACCGCCCTGCTAATGATCCCCGCACTGGGCGCTGGCATAGCATTGCAAAACCCCCAGACTCCATTGTGGGTATTTCAGGCTCTGGCACTGCTGTCTGGCCTTGGCGGCGGTAACTTTGCCTCCTCCATGTCCAATATCAGCTTCTTTTACCCAAAAAAAGTACAGGGCCTGGCACTGGGCTTAAATGCCGGACTGGGAAACTTTGGTGTCACTACCATGCAAATTCTTGTCCCCCTAGCCATGACCTTTGGTTTATTTGGCGCCCTGGGTGGCGAGCCGATGATCTTGCAGAGCACAAGCGGCACCTTGATCGGCAAGATTCCTGCAGGCTCGGAAACCTATATCCAAAACGCCGGGTTTATCTGGCTAGTCTTTTTAATCCCTCTGGCTATTTTGGGCTGGTGGGGCATGAACAATATCCGCACTCAGGAAGTGTCTCCTAATATCGGCAGTCCTGTTGGCGCCTTTTCCATTATTACTGGCATGCTATTAGTTGGTTTTGCCACTGCTATCTTCGGACTCTGGTTATTGCTTCCCAGCAGTGCCAATGGCTCAGGCCTGGGTGTACCCAAGGAGATAGTGCTGTTAATTGTTATTGCCCTGACTGTGTTTCTAATGCGCTTTGTATTACCAGATGCGGCCAAAGCCAACCTTAATCACCAGTACAAAATATTTGGCAATAAACACACCTGGGTAATGAGTGTGATCTACACCATGACCTTTGGTTCGTTTATCGGTTACGCCGCCGCATTCCCCCTGGCTATCAAAGTTATCTTTGGCTACCAGCATATAATGGTAGAGGGCACACTGACCCACGATACGCTCAATTCTAATGGCCCCAGCGCACTGATGTATGCCTGGATGGGACCTTTTATAGGGGCACTGATCAGACCATTGGGCGGCTGGATCTCCGATAAAATCGGCGGCGCACTGGTCACCCAAGCCTGCTCCGTCGTTATGGTTATTTGCGCTTTGGGTGTGGCCTACTATATGAAAGCGGCCTATGCCTCTGCCACGCCAGAAGAGTACTTCCTGCCATTTTTCTTATTATTTTTAGTGCTTTTTGCTGCTACCGGAATAGGCAATGGTTCTACCTTCCGAACCATTCCCAATGTATTCAGCAAAGAACAGTCGGGGCCAGTATTAGGTTGGACCTCAGCTATAGCCGCCTACGGTGCTTTCTATATTCCTAAAGTTTTTGGCGAGCAAATAAAAGCCACCACCCCAGAGGTCGCCCTCTATGGATTCGCGGCCTTTTATGGGGTCTGTATTGTTATTAACTGGTGGTTCTATCTGCGACCCAAAGCAGAATTCCACAACCCATAAACCTGACGTACGCACGGACTAAGCTCTAGGTTTCAGAGGCCCTCCCTAGACTCTCGGCAGCATGGATGCTGTCGCGAAGCCCCCAGGGATGGGTTCACGGCGGGTCTAGGGAGGGCCTCTGGAATCTAGAGCCGGCAACAAACAACTAGTAACAACAAGGGACTAACTAAGATGAGCCACTTTCTAGACCGGCTACAATTTTTCAAAAAGAAACAGAGCGAATTCTCTAATGGCCATGGCCAGGTCAACAAAGAATCTCGCAGCTGGGAGGATGGTTATCGCCAACGCTGGCAGCATGACAAAATCGTGCGTTCTACCCATGGCGTCAACTGCACCGGTTCCTGCAGCTGGAAAATCTATGTAAAGAATGGGCTAGTGACCTGGGAGACTCAGCAGACTGACTATCCTCGCACCAGACCCGACCTACCCAACCATGAACCCAGAGGCTGCCCAAGAGGCGCCAGCTACTCCTGGTATCTGTATAGCGCCAATCGTCTTAAATACCCCAAAGTACGCAAACCATTATTAAAACTATGGCGAGAAATGCGCCAGCGATTTGATAACCCAGTCGAAGCCTGGGGCGCCATAGTAGAAAACACCGAGCATACCCAGAGTTATAAATCCCAGCGCGGCATGGGCGGCTTTGTGCGCTCCTCATGGGACGAAGTCAATGAAATTATCGCCGCCGCCAATGTCTACACCGCCAAAACCTATGGCCCGGATCGCGTGATCGGCTTCTCCCCCATTCCCGCCATGTCCATGGCCTCATATGCCGCAGGGTCCCGCTATCTATCGCTGATCGGCGGCGTCTGTATGAGCTTCTACGACTGGTACTGCGACCTGCCCCCGGCCTCACCCATGACCTGGGGAGAGCAGACCGATGTCCCAGAATCCGCCGACTGGTACAACTCCAGCTACCTGATTTTGTGGGGCTCCAATGTTCCACAGACCAGAACCCCAGACGCCCACTTCTTTACCGAAGTCCGCTACAAAGGCGCCAAAGGCGTAGTGATAACCCCAGACTACAGTGAAGCAGCAAAATTAGCGGACCTCTGGTTAAACCCTAAACAGGGAACCGATGCCGCACTGGGCATGGCCTTTGGTCATGTGATTCTTAAAGAATTCCACCTGGATAACCCCAGTGACTATTTTACCGACTACGTACGTCGCTACTCCGATATGCCCATGCTGGTGATGCTGGAAAAACATGGAGAAGGTTTAAAACCAACCAGATTTTTACGCGCCTCAGACCTGGTAGAAAATCTTGGGCAAGACAATAACCCGGACTGGAAAACCATCGCCATTGATGAAAATACCGGCGAACTGGTTTCCCCCCAAGGCTCCATTGGCTATCGCTGGGGCGAGATGGGCAAATGGAATATAGAAGCCAAAGAAGGCAACGAAGGATCAGAAGTCCAGCTGCAACTTTCATTAATCGGCGACGACTCAGCCGCCGTGGCCTTTCCCTATTTTGCTGGGCAGCAACATGACCACTGGAACCATCAGGACGGCGAAGATATTCAGCTGCGCCAGGTGCCCGTAAAGAGGATTGCATTGGCCGATGGCTCTGAGGCTCAGGTGGCCACAGTCTACGATCTGATGATGGCCAACTATGGTATCGACCGAGGCCTGGGCGGAGACAATGTCGCCACCGACTTCAATGACGAGTCCGTCGCCTACACCCCCGCCTGGCAGGAAAAAATTACCGGCGTCTCCCGGGAGAAGGTAATACAGGTAGCGCGAGAGTTTGCCGATAACGCCCACAAAACCAAAGGCAAATCCATGGTGATTGTAGGTGCCGCCATGAACCATTGGTACCATATGGATATGAACTACCGCGGCCTGATCAATATGTTGATTATGTGTGGCTGCGTAGGCCAGAGCGGCGGTGGCTGGGCCCATTATGTGGGACAGGAAAAACTGCGCCCCCAGACCGGCTGGCTGCCCCTGGCCTTTGGTCTCGACTGGAGTCGTCCACCAAGGCAGATGAACTCCACCTCATTTTTCTATAACCACAGCTCCCAGTGGCGCCATGAAAAGGTCAGCATCCACGATGTACTTTCTCCATTGGCGGATAAAGGTCAGATGCCCGAGGCCATGCTTGACTACAATATTCAGGCCGAGCGCATGGGCTGGTTACCCAGCGCCCCACAACTTAACCAGAATCCACTGCAGGTTTGCCGCGATGCTGAAGCCGCGGGCATGGAGCCCAGTGACTATCTGGTACAGCAGTTAAAGAGCGGTGATATTGGCTTTGCCTGCGAACAGCCAGATAACCCCGCCAACTTCCCCCGCAACCTGTTTATCTGGCGCTCCAATTTGTTGGGCTCCTCCGGCAAAGGCCATGAATATATGCTCAAGTATTTGTTGGGCACTAAAAATGGCGTACTAAATGATGACAACGGGACTCGCGATGGGATTATTCCCAAAGAGGCAACCTGGGTAGAGGATGCCCCGGAAGGCAAGCTGGATCTGGTCACCACATTGGATTTTCGCATGTCATCTACCGCCCTGTACTCAGATATAGTGCTGCCCACTGCCTGCTGGTACGAGAAAGATGATCTCAACACCTCAGATATGCATCCCTTTATTCACCCATTATCCGCAGCCACAGACCCAGCCTGGGAAGCTCGCAGTGACTGGGATATCTATAAGGGTATTGCCAAAGAATTTTCCACAGTGGCCGAGGGTAATCTGGGTGTTGAGAAAGACCTGGTTACAGTGCCACTGCTGCATGATACCCCGGGAGAGCTGGCCCAACCCTTCGCAGTCAAAGACTGGAAAAAAGGCGAGTGCGAACTGATCCCCGGCAAAACCGCCCCCAATATGGTGGTGGTTGAACGAGACTACCCCAACACCTATAAAAAGTTTACTGCCCTGGGGCCCTTGCTCAATAAGCTGGGTAATGGCGGCAAAGGCATTAACTGGAACACAGAGGATGAAGTAGAGTTTCTCGGCGACCTAAATCACAGAGTCACCGAAGAAGGCATTAGTCAGGGCATGCCGCGCATTGAATCTGCGATTGATGCCTGCGAAGTAATCTTAAGTCTTGCCCCGGAAACCAATGGTGCAGTAGCCGTAAAAGCCTGGGATGCGCTGGCTGAGCATACAGGCCGCGACCACAGCCATTTAGCCAAGCCCAAACAGGAGGAAAAAATTCGCTTCCGCGATGTGCAGGCCCAGCCGCGCAAAATTATTTCCTCGCCCACCTGGTCTGGTCTTGAAGACGAGCATGTGAGTTACAACGCCGGCTACACCAATGTGCATGAATTTATCCCTTGGCGCACCCTCACCGGGCGCCAGCAGTTCTATCAGGATCACCCCTGGATGCAGGCCTTTGGCGAGCAATTAATCTCCTACCGCCCACCTATTCACACCAGAACCACCGATCTGGTCAAAGACAGCAAGCCCAATGGCCACCCTGAAATAGTGCTCAACTGGATTACCCCTCATCAAAAATGGGGCATTCACAGTACCTACTCCGACAACCTGCTAATGCTCACCCTCAATCGCGGCGGGCCCATTATCTGGCTCTCGGAAACCGATGCCCAGTCCGTAGGCATTGCCGATAACGACTGGGTGGAAGTCTTTAATGCCAATGGTGCCATTGCCTGTAGAGCTGTGGTTAGCCAGCGAGTGAAAGACGGCATGGTGATGATGTACCACGCCCAGGAGCGAATTATTAATGTGCCCGGCTCAGAGATGACCGGCACCCGCGGCGGCCATCATAACTCGGTGACCAGAGCAGTGCTAAAACCCACCCATATGATTGGCGGCTATGCCCAGCAGTCCTATGGTTTTAATTATTACGGCACCGTTGGCTGCAACCGCGATGAAATGGTGGTGGTACGCAAGATGAACAAAGTGGATTGGCTGGATGGGTCCAATAGCGATGATCTGCCAACCCCACTGCCGCAAACAATATAAGGAGTCAGACTAATGTTAATAAGATCTCAAGTTGGCATGGTGCTGAATCTGGATAAATGCATTGGCTGCCACACCTGTTCGGTAACCTGTAAAAATGTCTGGACCTCCCGGGAGGGGACAGAATACGCCTGGTTTAATAATGTTGAAACCAAACCCGGCACCGGCTACCCGGATGACTGGGAAGATCAAGCCAAATGGAATGGCGGCTGGGTGCGCAATAAAGATGGCTCCATCACCCCCAAAATCGGCAGCAAGGCCAAGTTGCTGAGCAAGATTTTTGCTAATCCGGATATGCCCCAGATTGATGACTATTACGAACCCTATGATATGGACTATCAGCATCTGCATACGGCTCCCAGCTCAAAACACCAGCCGGTGGCCCGCCCAAGATCGGTAATTTCCGGCCAGCGTATGGAGAAAATCAATAAGGGCCCCAACTGGGAAGAGCTACTGGGTTCAGAGTTTGAAAAACGCAGCGCCGATAAAAATTTCGACCATATGCAGAAGGCCATGTACGGGGAATATGAAAATACCTTTATGATGTATTTGCCGCGCCTCTGCGAGCACTGCCTCAACCCCTCCTGTGTCGCCTCCTGTCCCTCCGGTGCCATCTATAAGCGCGAGGAAGATGGCATCGTGCTGATTGATCAGGAGAAATGCCGCGGCTGGCGCATGTGCGTCTCCGCCTGTCCCTATAAAAAAATCTACTACAACTGGAAGTCGGGTAAATCGGAAAAATGTATTTTCTGCTACCCCCGTATTGAGTCAGGGCAGGCTACAGTTTGCTCGGAAACCTGTGTTGGCCGTATTCGTTATTTAGGTGTGCTGCTCTATGATGCCGATCGAATAGAAGAAGTCGCCAGCACAGAGTCTGAACAGGGACTCTATGAAAAACAGCTGGAAATATTTCTCGACCCCAATGACCCTGAAGTAATAGCTCAGGCACGCAAAGACGGTATTAGCGACTCAGTGATCAGCGCAGCACAGCAATCACCTGTCTATAAAATGGCCGTCGACTGGAAGCTGGCCCTGCCCCTACACCCAGAATACCGCACCATGCCCATGGTCTGGTATGTACCACCTTTATCTCCCATTCAGTCAGCCGCCAATGCCGGACATATGGGTATGAATGGCATTATCCCCGATGTCGAGAGCCTGCGTATTCCAGTGCAGTATCTGGCCAATATGCTGACCGCAGGAGACACTCAGCCTGTAATACTAGCTTTAAAAAGACTTCTGGCTATGCGCGCCTTTAAGCGCGCCCAGACAGTAGAAGCTGTTGAAGACTTGGCAGTACTTGAGGATGTGGGACTCTCGGTCGCGCAAATTGAAGAGATGTATCGCTACCTTGCCATTGCCAATTATGAAGATCGTTTTGTAATCCCCACTGCTCATCGAGAGGATGCACTGGTCGATGCCTATGCGGAGCGCGGAGGATGCGGCTTTAGCTGGGGCAATGGCTGCTCCACCGGCAGCAGTGATGTAAACCTCTTTGGTGGCAAAAAGAACAATACCCGCGATGTGATTAACACAGTACAGGTATGGGATCAGGTCGAGGAGAAATCTGGAGATAAGCCCTATGGATAGCTTAAAGCTGATAGCACGACTATTGGATTATCCGGATGCTCAGGTGCAGGCCCATATCAATGAGCTGTGCGAGGTAGTGGTATCAAGCGCAGAGCTTTCTTCTGATCTTAAAGATAGCCTGCTGGTCTTGATTGATGAGATTTACGGCGGTGACCTACTCGATGCCCAGGAAAACTACACCCATGTCTTTGACTATGGCCGCGCACTGTCCCTGCTGTTATTTGAGCATGTCCATGGGGAGTCCCGAGATCGCGGCCAGGCCATGGTCGATTTGATGGCACTTTATGAAGCCAATGGCTTTGCCATTAATGTGCGGGAATTGCCAGACTATATTCCTCTGTATCTAGAGTATCTATCCCATAGACCTGAGGCTGAAGCACGAGATGGACTGGCAGATATTGCCCATATACTTGGCTTGCTCTGTGCGCGCTTGCGACAGAGATCCAGCAGCTATGAGGTGTTATTTGAGGCATTGATTGTACTGAGTGGCGAACAGGTTGCACTGGATGAATTCGAGAAATTAGCCGCCAAAGAAAAACCCGATAACACCGCCGAAGCCCTGGATAAAATCTGGGAGGAGGAACAGGTCACCTTTGGCGCCGGTGATGCCCATGATAGTTGCAATAGCCAGGACACCAACGACCGTCCCCCAACCACGGAACCCCATGTACCCAGCACGCCGATGCACTGGGTACAAAACTCATAAGGAATATGACCATGAGCACCCCATTAAATACCTTTCTATTTGGCCTTTACCCCTATCTTGCGCTGGCAATCTGTCTAGTCGTGAGCTGGGTGAGATTTGACCGCGACCAGTACAGCTGGAAAGCCGACTCCAGCCAGATACTCAATAACAACGGCATGCGTATAGGCAGCAACCTGTTTCATATAGGCATTATTTTTATTCTCGCAGGGCACTTTGTAGGCTTGCTAACCCCGGCCTCTATTTATCACCATGTGATATCCACCGCCAATAAACAGCTGCTAGCCATGGTCTCAGGAGGCGCCTTCGGCATTCTCTGTCTAATCGGGTTACTAATACTGTTATACCGACGGCTCTTCGACCCAAGAGTGCGCGCCAATAGCCGCTGGTCTGATATAGCGGTATTGGTGATTTTATTGCTGCAGCTACTGTTGGGTTTTGGGACTATTTTTGCTTCTACCCATCATATGGATGGCTCGGTAATGGTGCTGTTGGGAGACTGGGCCCAGAGTATTGTGACATTGCAGCCATTTAAAGCGGCGGCAGCCATACAGCCTGTGAGTCTGGTCTATAAGTTGCATGTGTTTTTGGGCATGAGTATTGTTTTGATCTTTCCATTTACTCGGTTGGTACATGTGATTAGTGCGCCGGTTTGGTATTTTGGGCGGAATTATCAGGTGGTGCGGGGAAGGAGGCATTAGACTTGGTAGGTTTTTTTACGGACTGGGGAAGTGGGGAATATTTTCGCCTGCCAATAGGTGGGCTGTTGCGAGCTGCAGTTGCTTACTATTAAGGATTTGTTCTGGCAGGTGGTTCTGATGTGGGGCGAAAATACACCCCACCACCCCATTCCTGCACCCAGCGAGATTATGCAAGGCTAGTGAGTCAGATGATTCTCCGATAAAGGTGTAGGGTGGTTGTAGGTGTTTTCGCCCCAAACTTCCCACAACCACCACAGCAAATCCTTAGTAGTACGCAATCCCAGTCCAATCCAACCCATCTACTGGTAGGCGAAAACACCTACAATTACCCTGCACCGGCAATCAAAACCCAACAACCATTTGCAGCCAAACCTTCTCAACATCCGACGCAAAATCGTCCGCACTAAAATTCGCATACTTCAACGCCACCACAGCATGCTCACAAATCTTTTTAGTCGCAGAGAGGTTCCACTCACTACCATAGGTCTCCCCGCTATCCTGGGCATCAAACTGATGGTAGACCGCCTTGAGGGCAATATCAGAAACCTTGCCACCGACTTGAAAATATCGATCCTTAAGACCAGCATCGGGAGTGTTTAAAAACTGATCAGCCCAGCCATTAAACTTGTGTAAGGTTGCCAGCGGCGTGCGGAAAGACTGACCGGCCAGAGTAGAATCACCCTCCAGTACCTCCAACCCAACCTTGGCGCTGAGACCATTAGCGGCCAAGCCTAATTCAAGTAAATAATAATCTGCAGCAAAGTCAGTAGTGTTATTACCGTAGTCTGACTGACTCGCATATTCAGCACTGTAGTCATAGGTTAACTTATCCGCTTTAGCCTTACCGGTTAATCGCAGTCCGGCGGTATGGGTCGAGGCCGCAGGCGCATCTTTAATATCCAGCCAGTAGCTATAGAGGCTTAATTTACCGATAGGCAACCCTTGGTAATTCATATTAAGTATATGAGTCTTTGCATCCAGATCAGCTCGCTGAGCGCCATCATCCGGGCCAAAGATGCGATTAATATTATTGATATAGCCGTAACTAAGATAAATATTTTCAAACCATTGGTTACTGATGGTGAGTCCATCATAGGTCTGTTCGTTTTGGCGCCAACCCACACCGCCAATAAAACGCTGATTATTGTGGTTAATTCGCTGGCGGCCATATTTAACCTGAGTCTTTTCAATACCGCTGTAAGCCAGCCAAGCCTGATTTATCTCGGTGCCTTCCGGGTCGGCCACAACCGGATGATCAGTCAGCCCATTGTGACTGTCATTGTGATTATCGCCGCCAATCACAGCCACATTATCAACCTCAATTTGAGCCTGAAAATCAGACTGCACTGCAGTGGTGAAATTAAATCGCGACCTCAATGTGGAAGCATGGGCAGTATTGGCAATATTGTCTTGATCGACTGTTTCATAGCGATAGCGGAAATCCACACTGGCGCTACCATTTTCTATGGCATCGATAGCGAAGCTGGGCAGACTAAAAAATGGCAGCAGTAAACTGGAATAATACAGTTTTGAGCTTTTGGACATTGTTAATTTCCTCCCTGGAAATAATGATTAAATCTAGAGAGGTCATACTAACGATTTAGACTGGCTGGCCTGTTGATACCTATCAATCGAAGCTGTTATTGCAACTTATAACTCCAGCATAGCCAACAACATTGTCTGAGGCTGTTCTAAATATTGCTTCCACAGTTTATTGAAGCGCGCGATGGTGCCGCCATCAATAACCCGATGATCACCAGACCAGCTGACGGTGAGTATATTGCGTGAGACAACATTGTTGCTGGCATCAAAACGGGGCAACTTTTGAATTTTGCCCAGAGCCACAATGGCCACCTCTGGTTTATTGATAATAGGCATCGCGGCAGTGCCGCCAATCGCGCCAATATTGGAAATGGTAATGCTGCCACCCGCTAGGTCTGCTGGATTAATAACGCCACTGCGAGCCGCCTCTGTGAGCCGATTGACTTCTCGCGCCACATCCAGCAATCCCCGCTCCTGAACATTTTTAATATTGGGTACCAACAGGCCGGTTTTACCATCCACTGCCATACCAATATTATGACTGGCCAGATAGGTGAGTTCGGTAAAGTCACTATTGGCTCGGCTGTTAATAATAGGAAACTGATTGAGTGCCAGAGATAGTGCCTTAATAAATAATGGCATCAGGGTAATTTTAAAGTCCTCGGCACCATGGGTTTTTACCAGATCGGCGCGCAAGGCCATCAACTCAGTGATATCCAATTCATCGATAAAGGTAAAGTGAGGAATGGTAGCCATGGAATCAGCCATGCGCTCGGCCATTATTTTGCGCACGCCTTTGATAGGTTCACGGCGATCCTGAATACTATTGACCTGTACCTTCGGAGCTTGCTTGTCAGCCTTTTGATTCAGGTGGGCCAGTACATCCTCTTTTAACACTCGGCCCTGTTTGCCTGTGCCTGAGATTGTCGCCAGATCCAAGTTGTGCTCCCGCGCCATTTTGCGCACAGCAGGGGTGGTTAATACTTTATCTGTAGTTGCCGCAGCTGGCTCTTCTGCTATGGCTTGTAATTCAGGCTCTGATTGTTTCTGCTGTGATGATTGCCCTGCAGCCTGCTCCTCTCTCTGCCCTTCACCCTGCTCCCCACCCTGCACTTCAATGGCAAATAAAGGCTTATGAACCTCAGCAGTATCAGACTCCTGATAATAGAGCTTAGTCACTCGGCCGTTGTACATTGAGGGAATTTCAACAATGGCTTTGTCGGTGCTCACATCCACCACAATCTGATCTTCCTCGATCAGGTCTCCCTCCTTAACCTTCCACTCGATCACTTCGCATTCCACAATCCCCTCGCCAATATCCGGCAATATAAAATCTTTGTTCATGGTGATCTCCGGCTAGTAGTTACAGGTGGCAATAATGGATTCAAAAATTTTAAGATGATCCGGCAGGTAGTATTTTTCATGGATGAGGGGAAATGGAGTATCCAATCCGGCCACTCGACTGATCGGTGCTTCTAAACTGAGAAAACAATGCTGCTGAATACTGGCGGCAATTTCCCCGGCATAGCCACCGGTAAGCGGTGCCTCGTGGCTGATAAGCAGGCGTCCGGTTTTAGTGACCGACTGGGCCACGCAGTCACGATCCCAGGGCAGTAGACTGCGCAGATCAATAATCTCACAGGAGATACCCTCAGCAGCCGCCAGCTCTGCCGCTTTTATAATCTGCACCATCTGTGCACCCCAGCCCAGCAATGTAATATCCGTGCCCTGCCGGATCACTTCGGCAACCCCCAGAGGAATTTCATAATCCCCCTCGGGCACCTGGCCAACAGAGGCACGATAAATTGCTTTGGGTTCAAAAAAGATAACCGGATCCGGGTCACGAATAGCCGACAACAATAAGCCTTTGGCTTGATAAGCATTGCTCGGTATCACCACTTTCAGACCGGGGGTATGACAGAAATAGGCCTCTGGTGACTGGGAATGATAGAGACCACCATCAATACCGCCGCCATAGGGTGTGCGAATGGTCAGGCCACCAGAGTTAAATTCATCGCCACTGCGATAGCGAAATTTGGCGGCTTCATTAACAATTTGATCAAAGGCAGGGAAAATATAATCGGCAAACTGTATTTCGGCCACGGGCACCGAGCCCTGAGCGGCCAGACCAATAGCAAAACCAACGATACCCTGCTCGGTAATAGGAGTATTAAAACAACGCTCCTGACCATACTTACTCTGCAGATTGCTGGTCGCTCTAAACACGCCACCAAAATGACCTATATCCTCGCCCAGGCAGATCACCCGCTGGTCCGTAGCCATGGCAATATCCAGACCACTGTTAATGGCCTGCAACAAATTCATCTTGCTGGATTTAGGCTCGTTGCCAATTTCTCGCACGGTTGATTTACCCATTCCTGCGGCTCCAATCAGACTTAATAGCGATCCGGGTACTTGGCGATATGAGTTTCCAGTGCTTGAAACTGCTCAAGCAAATGGGCGGGGACTGTTTTGTACACATCAGTAATCAGATCCCCCAATGGCGGTTTGTCTCGCTGTTCTGCCAGTTTGAGTTCCGCCAGAATCTCAGTGCGGTAGGATTTCTGCAGGTCGCTGTCAGATTGCTCATCCCACCAGCGCTGGCCAATCATCCAGTTCTTCATACGCTGGATTGGGTCTTTATTCAGCCACTGTTGCTCTTCTTCTTTACTGCGGTAGCCACTGGGGTCATCGGAGGTGGAATGTGCGCCAAGACGATAGCTCATGGTTTCAATCAGTACCGGGCGCTGCTCTTGAGTGGCGATTCTGCGAGCTTCTACCGAAGCAGCATAGACCGCCAAAATATCATTGCCATCCACCCTTATGGTTTTGATGCCATAGCCGAGACCGCGGGGGGCAATACCGTCAGTGGCGAACTGTTCAGAGCAGGGCGTGGAGATGGCATAGCCATTATTGCGCACCACAAATACCACTGGGCTACTGTGCACAGCAGCCATATTTAATCCGGCATGGAAATCCCCTTCCGAGGCGGCACCTTCACCGAAATAGCACAGGGTGCAGGCATCATTGCCTTTTAGCTTTTGACCATAGGCATAGCCAGCGGCCTGGGGAATCTGGGTTGCTAGGGGCGAGCTGATAGTCATTATATTGAGCTCGCGAGAGCCATAGTGAACCGGCATCTGGCGTCCTTTGCCCAGGTCATGAACATTGCCAAATAACTGATTCATAAACTGCGCTGTGGTGAAACCGCGATAGCGCAATACCAGGTGCTCGCGGTACTGGGCCATGGCCATATCCTGGGGCTGAAAGGCAGCTATGGTGCCAGCCACTGAAGCCTCTTCACCTGTGCAGGTCATATAAAAACTGAGCCGACCCTGTCTTTGAGCACTTTGCATACGCTCATCGAGCAGCCGGATATAGAGCATATCGCTGTAAATTTTTGTGGCTTGATCCCGAGACAGGTCGGGCACTGTTGCGCCGGCAATTACTGAGCCATCCTGATTGAGAATTTGTAAACTGGGGAGCCCGATGGAAGACCCATCTTGAAACTCTGGCGGCCGCTTAGCGGGGGTTACATTGTGCGCGATTTTCATAGTCACAGAACACCTCTAATAAATCCATTTTGGGGCCTGATTATGTTTGTTCACTGGCCCTCTACTAAGACCTTAAGTTAGCACGCAAATCTCGGGCGAATCCTGCTAAATCACATGAAATACTGCTATTTCATTAACCATTTATTGCGCGATACTAAATTTTTTGGCGATTTAATTGCGCAAAACAATCTACAATATTATTAACAGCCAATATACAGCCTTAATATAGCATTTTGGACGCCTGGTCAGTTATGCTGTGGGGCGGCGCTAAATGCCCCGTCTATTTTTAGTATAGATGGCTATAAACCGCATGCAGCGGATATCAGAATCAGCACAGGATGGGATAAAGATGAGCGATTACAATCTGGACAATATTGACTGGAAAATTCTCAATATTCTGCAATCCGATGCAGGCATCTCCAATATTGAACTGGCAGACCAGGTCTGCCTGTCGCCCTCACCCTGCTCGCGGCGAGTTAAAAATCTTGAGCAACAGGGTTATATCAGCCGTCGCGTCACATTGATTGATCCCCAGAAGGCTGGCCTTCCGGTTACTGTATTTGTGCAAGTCACATTGCACCATCAGGTGAAAAAGGATCTAGATCGCTTTGCTCAGCAGGTGCTGGAGTGGCCTGAGGTGATGGAGTGCTATCTAATGACCGGTGACTTCGACTATTTAATACGAGTGGTTATTCCAGACTTACAGGCCTACCAGACATTTCTCGATGAAAAGCTCACCGCCGTGGATGGGGTTGAGCATATCAAGAGTAGTTTTTCCCTAAAGCCTATTTGCTACAAAACCGAGTTGCCGCTGGGGCATATTATCTAGTCATCCAGATTGTGTAGAGAGGCTGCTAACTGTCTTGCAGCCGCTAGCTTTAACCGAAAATCTAGATTGCCAGCCGAGGATGCACCGGGCTGACTGGAGAACCAGGCCATTACCGTATCCGCCTTGCGATTTATATAGATAACCTGACCATGGATACCCACCGCACAGTACTCGCCTTTGTCTGCATCCAGTATCCACCACATATTGTGATAAGCCTGCCAGGGATCGGCCTGATACTTGCTGTTATTGCGCATATTGATCTTTAACTGCTCACTGACTTTCAATGTCTGGTCGATCCAGCTTGCCGGAATAACTTTTTGACCATTAAACATTCCGCGATCTTTGATCATAATGCCAAAGCGCAGTGCGTCTCTTAGCGTGCTATTCATACCGCCGGTCACGGCTGGCATATAGGCCCGGTCTACCGCTATATAGGCATCGTGCTCGGCACCCAACTTAGCCCAAATATGCCGCTGCACATAATCCTGAAAAGGCAGGCCACTTATTCTGGCAATTAACCAACCCAGCACATCGGCATTGCTGGAGTTGTAGTCAAAATTATCCCCTGGGCTGCGTCTCGGGTCCGGCTTAATAAAACGCCCTAAAAAATCATGCACACCATAGATCTCAGCGTCCTCCGGCTGAAGGTCTGCAGACCCGGGCAGCCACCCCATATTTAGGGCTGGCGCATAGTAGCGGAAGAAATCAGAATCCGAGTTGGTATAGGTCTCATGAAAGTCAATTGAGGTGGCATGATCCAAAACCTGTTGAATGGTAACGCGCTCAAATCCACTGCCAGTAAGTTCGGGTATATAGTCTGCGGGTGAGTCCTGAAGATTCACCTTGCCCTCAGCTACCAGCAGGCCAAAAGCAGCGCTGGCCAGAGATTTACTCATGGAAAACCAAATATGCTGGGCGTGGGGTGAAAAGTCACCAAAGTAGGTCTCGTGCAACAGCTGATTGCCCTGCACTACAGCCACTGCATCGGCGTAGCTTGCGGCAAAGGCCGCATCAAAACCAACCTGCTTGTTATCCAGGTCTGCGACCTTAAACTGTCCGAGGTGCGATCTTGCGGGTCTGCCCAGAGAGACTATCTGGCCCTCTCGGGGAATCATAACCACATTCAATGGTGCCCCAGCATTGCGGAACGCCCAGCGGTTGGCCGGATACTGGGTATAATTTTTCATGGTTACCTGAGAGTCGCGGGCGGGCGGCACTCCCTGCATAGGCGCAGTATCAGTCGCCTCTTGGGCAACCACTGTCAAACTTATCATGGCCCAGACAAGCGCTGACAAATAACTTTGCAATACTTTCATGGCTAACCCCATCAGTTATTATTTTTTATAAAATGCAAGTTTGGCTGAGAATAGCACATTCAAAAAAAAGAGCCCTGGGATAGGACTCTTTTGCTTAACTTATTAGCCAATCTGGCTGCATTCTAGGGTAGATCATCCACCAACTCGCCCTCTACAGGCTCTAGCAGATCCTCGCGATCCACATTCATGGCCAACATTACAGTGGCGGCCACATAGATAGACGAATAAGTACCTATGCCCACGCCAATCATCAGCGCTATTGCAAAGTTATGGATAAGTTCACCACCGATAAAGAACAGCGCCAAAAGCACCAACATAGTGGTGACCGAAGTATTAATGGTCCGCCACAATGTCTGCGACAGAGACTCATTAATCACCTCAACTGGCGTGGCCTTGCGTATTTTTCGGAAGTTCTCGCGAATGCGATCAGAGACCACAATGGTGTCATTGAGGGAGTAGCCCACCACCGCCAAAATAGCCGCCAAAACGGTGAGATCAAACTCAAGCCGCGCCAGAGAGAACACACCCAGGGTAATAATCACGTCATGGGCCAGGGCCAGCACCGCACCCACCGAGAATTTCAGCTGGAATCTAATGGCTACATAGAGCATCACCACACCCAGAGCAGTGAGCATACCCAGGCCACCATCATCTCGCAGCTCCTCACCAATCTGCGGGCCGACAAAATCAACCCGGCGCAATTCTACCTTGTCGCCATCGGCCTGTAGCACATTGTAAACTCGCTCGGCCAGCGTCTGATCCGGCTCGCCCTGCATGCGAATCAGCACATCAGTCTCGGCGCCAAAATGCACTACCACTGGGTTATCGAACCCCGCTGTCTCGAGCTTAGCGCGCAGCTCGCCTACATCAGCTGGCTGTTCGTAGCCCACTTCAATCTGGGTGCCACCAGAGAAGTCCAAGCCCAAAACCAAACCCTGGGTGTACAGTGACACAGAGGAAACCACCAGCATTATTGCGGAAAAGACCACTGCGTAGCGGCGGATACCCATAAAGTTATAGACTTTTAATTTGCTCATAATGCTCTCCCTAAATCCAAAGCTTTTCGATTTTGCGACCACCGATAATCAGGTTAACAAACCCGCGAGTCATCACAATGGAGGTGAACATAGAGGTCAAAATACCGATCGACAGAGTCACCGCAAAACCCTGAACCGGGCCAGAGCCAATCAGGAATAAAATAAGCGCCACAATCAATGTAGTGATATTGGCGTCCAAAATAGACACAAAGGCGCGGTCATAGCCTGAGCTGATAGCCCCTTGCACCGAGGCACCTGCCGCCAGCTCCTCGCGGATTCGCGAGAAGATCAACACATTGGCGTCCACCGCCATACCCACGGTAAGCACTATACCTGCAATGCCTGGTAGCGTTAGTGTGGCCCCCAGTAGCGACATAAAGGCTACCAGCAGCACCAGATTCATGGCCAGGGCGATATTGGCAAACACACCGAAGCCTTTGTAGACCACCAGCATAAACAGCAGCACCATCAGCATACCCAGGGTAACTGACTTAACGCCCAGCTCAATATTGTCGGCGCCCAGAGAGGGTCCTATAGTGCGCTCTTCAACAATATACATAGGAGCCGCCAGTGCACCAGCGCGCAGCAGTAGCGCTAGCTCAGACGACTCTCGCTGACCGTCCAGCCCGGTAATACGGAACTGTTTACCCAGCTGAGACTGAACAGTAGCCAGACTAATAATATTTTTCTCTACAAAGGGAACCGCGGTAATCACCACCTCGCCGCTGTCATCAATCGACTTGTCCAGGCGGGTTTTGTATTCAATAAACAGCACTCCCAGACGACGACCAATATTATCGCGAGTGGCGTAACCCATTTGCCAGCCACCTTTGGCATCCAGTGTGATACTCACCTGAGGACGGCCATTCTCATCAAAGCTGGCACGGGCATCGGTGACATTTTCACCACTGATCACCGCTTTATTTTGCAACCTTGCATCCGGCCCCTGACCCGAGGGATTGCGGAAGTTAAATTTTTCACCGGCTTTATCCAGTGATTCGAGGCGAAACTCCAGATTGGCCGTTTTACCGATAATACGTTTTGCCTCTGCCGTGTCCTGCACGCCGGGAAGCTCCACCACAATGCGGTTTTTACCCTGCCGGGAAACCAGCGGCTCGGATACGCCCAGCTCGTTAACTCGATTGCGCAGAGAGGTAAGATTCTGTTTGATGGCATTGTCTTCAATGTCACCGGCCGCTATATCACTGAGCTCCAGCACCAGAGACAGAGGGTTCTGACCCTGCGCAAACTGGGGTTGCATATCGCGGTAATTAGCACGAATCAATGCCGTGGCACGCTCTACCTGCTCAACTTCGCGAAACTGACCAATTAGCTGCTGGCCCTTAAGCTCGAAGGTGCGATAGCGAATGCGCTCTTCGCGCAGCGCAGACTTAATATCCTGCAGATCACCCTCAAGTCGAGTTGCCAGGGCTGCATCTAGATCAACCTCCAGCAAAAAGTGCACACCACCACTGAGGTCAAGACCCAGTTTCATAGGCTGGCCGCCCAGACCACTGAGCCATTCTGGAGTAGTTGGCGCCAGATTAAGAGCAACAATATAGTTGCCGCCCATCTCAGCCTGAATAATTTCTTTAGCCCGCAGCTGCAGGTCGATATCTCGCAGACGGATCAGCGCACTCTCGCCATCTGCCTCACCAGCGAAATATTCAATACCAGCCTCATCCAATGCGCCCTCTACCTTTTCGAGCACTGCTTCATCTATAACCATGGCGCCACTCTGGCCAGATAGCTGGATCGCCGGGTCCGGCGGGTAGAGGTTGGGCGCGGCGTAGATAAAGCCGAAGCTGATAACCAGAAGAACGAGCAGGTTCTTCCATAGGGGAAACTTGTTTGGCATGACTTGGGTGGTCCTTTAATTATTCGCCAACTGTCTCGGCAAAAGTTTAGCCGTGCATTATAGCGGGATTACGATATATATAGGGATAGAATTGCTGATTTAAACCCCAGCTCGCTATTCAGGTCTGGTGAGGCCCTGTTTGGCATAGAACTCATCAGCAAATGCGTCCAGACGCCCCTCGGCAATCGCCTCTCTCAGGCCCGCCATCAATGTCTGGTAATAGCGCAGATTATGTATGGTATTGAGCTGCGCACTGAGCATCTCACCGCATTTTTCTAAGTGATGCAGATAGCCGCGACTAAAATTGGTACAGGTGTAGCAGTCACATTCGGGATCCAATGTGCTGGTGTCGTGGCGATGCACTGCATTGCGGATTTTAACCACGCCAGTACTGGTAAACAGATGGCCATTGCGGGCATTTCTGGTGGGCATCACACAGTCAAACATATCAATACCCCGGAGCACGCCTTCCACCAAATCTGCAGGTTTACCCACACCCATTAGATAGCGGGGCTTCTCCGCGGGCATATTGTCGGCCAGATGATCGAGAATGCGCACCATATCCTCTTTGGGCTCACCCACCGACAGGCCACCAATGGCATAGCCATCAAAGCCAATCTCCTCGAGACCAGCCAGAGATTTATCCCTTAGATGCTCATACATGCCGCCCTGGACAATACCAAACAGTGCCGAGGGGTTATCACCATGGGCATTTTTACTTCTCTCGGCCCAGCGCAGTGACAGCTGCATGGATTTATCCGCCTCTGGCTCGGTTGCTGGATAGGGAGTGCACTCATCAAAGATCATCACCACATCACTGCCCAGGTCGCGCTGCACCTGAATCGATGTCTCCGGATCTATAAATACCGGGCTGCCATCAATGGGCGACTTAAACCGCACTCCCTGCTCGCTAATTTTGCGCATATCTCCCAGGCTAAACACCTGAAAGCCGCCAGAATCGGTCAAAATAGGCCCCTGCCACTGAGTAAAGTCATGGAGGTCGCCATGCTCTTTGATTACCTCAGTGCCTGGGCGCAACATCAGATGGAAGGTATTGCCGAGAATAATCTCGGCACCAATTTCTTTTATGTCCCGGGGCAACATACCTTTGACCGTGCCATAGGTGCCCACAGGCATAAATGCAGGAGTCTGCACCTTGCCGCGGGGAAATGTCAGCTCGCCGCGGCGTGCCTTGCCGTCGGTAGCAGAGACATTAAATTGCATAAAACAGTCGCGGGAGCTGTGTTCAGTCATGGTGCGGTAATTCCTGTGCAGCACTGGGATTGTGAATTAAAAACATGGCGTCGCCATAGCTAAAAAAGCGATAGCGCTCAGCCACGGCTTCTCTATAGGCGGCCATTATAGATTGATAACCAGAAAATGCGCTGACCAGCATAAGCAACGTTGACTCAGAGAGATGGAAATTAGTGAGCAGCGCATCCACCAGCTTAAATTCATAGCCCGGGTAGATAAAGATATTGGTATCCCCCTCAAAGGGCGCAATCTCACCAGAGCTGGCCGCTGTTTCCAGGCAGCGCACACTGGTGGTACCCACCGCAATCACACGCCCACCGCGGGCTTTTGTCTCAGCCACCTGTTGGCAAACCGCCTCAGAAACCTGCAGCCACTCAGAGTGCATCTGGTGGTCTTGGATATTATCCGCCCGTACTGGCTGAAAGGTACCAGCGCCCACATGCAGAGTTACAAAAGCGATCTGAGCTCCTTTTGCCACAATATCTGCCAGCAACTGCTCATCAAAGTGCAAGCCGGCTGTAGGTGCCGCCACCGCACCCAACTGGTCTCCATAGACCGTCTGGTAGCGAGACTTATCTTCATCTGTATCAGAGCGATCAATATAGGGAGGCAGAGGCATATGGCCGATCTGATCCAGCACATCCAGCACTGGCTCAGCAAATTTCAGCTCAAAGAGATCATCCGCCCGACCCAGCATTTCAGCGCGCTGGTCATTATCAAAAATCAGCTGATTACCCGGCTTGGGCGACTTGCTGGCGCGAATATGGGCCAGCACCGAATAGGGTCCCAGCACTCTCTCCACCAGCACCTCTATTTTGCCGCCACTTTCCTTGCGACCAAAAAGTCGCGCGGGAATCACCTTGGTATTGTTAAACACCAGGAGATCTCCGGCCACAATATGAGACAGAAAGTCACTAAACTGTTGATGGTGTAGACTATCTGAACCAGAATCGAGGAACAGCAAACGGCTGCCACGGCGCTCCGCCGTGGGCTGTCGAGCAATTAGCTCGTCGGGAAGATCAAACTGAAAATGGTCGCGGCGCATAGCTAAAAATCTGGGTGACTAGGGTTTATTTATCCAAGGGCGCAAGGGTATAGAAATTGCGCCCAAACACCAAACCATTTAACACCAAAACCCCCCAAGATCAGTTGACCCACCATTGATCACTGCTATAATCCCCGCCCTGCCCACTCCCGGGCAAAGAAATGCCAGTGTGGTGGAATTGGTAGACACAGGGGATTCAAAATCCCCCGCCCTTAAAAGCGTGTCGGTTCGAGTCCGACCACTGGTACCAAATACTCTTCAAAGCCCTTTTAAGCACTAGCCTAAAGGGGCTTTTTAGTTTTTATCTAGTCATTTGTAGTCACATTTGTAGTCACATTTGTAGTCACGCTGGGGCTTCTTTATACCCCACGGGGGGGGTATTCTAGCAGTTGTAATACGGTAATGAATGGGCGTATCATCGTGTCAGCTTCTAGCTAAGGACAGCATATGAAGAAACAAATTTATCCTATTAACGATAGATATACAGCCCTCTTTACGTAATTACTCCCAAGCGATAAGCCCTATGCTAAAAACATTTGTCATTAATCTAGACCGGTCCCCGCAGCGGCTCAGTATTGTGAACGAGCGTGCAAAACGTGTTTCGCTTGATGCGGAACGAGTCGCTGGCATAAATGGTCGTGAACTTGACCTGACAACTCTAGCTGAAGTAGATATTAGGGGTTATCAGCACTGGCACGGTAAGCGATTAAATCCAAATGAAGTCGGTTGTTATCTGTCACATATTAAAGCAATGCGAGCGTTTCTTTTGAGCGAGGCAGAGTATGGGCTCATTCTAGAGGATGACGTCGACTTTCCCGATGATTTTCACGATCTTTTACAAACACTCATTAGTGTAAACGCCCACTGGGATATCGTGAAACTATCCTCATTTCACTCAGGCACTCCTATCCCGATTGAGTCTCTAGATGGGATGCGTAAACTTGCAGTGCCACTATCCCGGCATATGAATGCAAATAGTATCCTCTACAACCGCAAGGCGGCCGCGCGACTAATACAAAAGCTACTTCCCATGCGCCTCCCCTTTGATCATGCTCTTGAGCGGGCCTGGTTGTTTGGTCTTAAACTGCGGGTGGTTAGCCCCTCGCCTTGCCCTGCGGATACTGGGCTACCTTCCGACATTGGGTACACTGGAAACTTTAAGTTTCCAGTGTACAAACGACTCGGCTGCTTTTGCTTCAGGACGCGTACGGAGCTATTACGAGTTCTGTTCGGGCTATTTCACGCTGTCCGCCATAAATTTCTTCTAGGGATATTTGATCGTTAACCGATCAAGTCCCGAGCGTTTCTAAGGAAAAAGCCTTTGCCAATGACAGGTCTAATCATGTGCCGTCATGTGGTCGCGTGAATAGCTCTAAAGGCTCAGCTGGGCCAAAGGACTTCCTGCGCAGAAGCAATGATGGGAAAGGTCTAGAGTATGAGATTGTTAGGTTTTGTGAGTATTGTGCGCCGTCAAAGCATGAGTTACCAAACGTCCTAATTCACTAAGAGACAGTTCTGCTACTTTTAACTGAGCAGAGGAGTCTCGATATGAGCATGTCCAACACTGAAAAGGCGGTTAAGGATATCCGTCGTAAAACCCGCCGCAAGCATTCCACTGAGGAGAAGATCCGCATTGTACTGGAGGGGCTTCGAGGCGAGATGTCCATCGCCGAACTGTGCCGCCGGGAAGGCATCAACAGCAATCTGTATTACCGATGGAGTAAGGACTTCCTGGAAGCCGGCAAGAGACGTCTGGCGGGCGATACTGTTCGGGAAGCCAATACCGATGAAGTCTCTGGCCTCAAGCAGGAAAACAAAGACCTGAAGCAGGCCGTGGCCGAACTCTACCTGAGGAATGACTGGCTCAAAAAAAGTCTGACTGGGCAGGGTGTGATCTTGGACGACGAATGATGTATACGGCGTCTGAAAAACTGGCCATTATCCGCCTGGTCGAAGAATCCGAGCTCTCTATACGGCGCACTCTGCGGGAGATCAAGGTCAGCCGAACCAGTTTCTACCGCTTTGTCTCAGAATCCAGCGTCTATCGCCTTCTCAAGGCCCATGATCTGATTACCAGCCCCCAGTTCACAGTGATGTGTGCCTCGGACAAATTCCAGAATCCGACCAGCAGGATCAACGAGTTGTGGCAGACCGACTTTACCTACTTCCGTGTCGTGGGTTGGGGTTGGTACTTCCTGTCCACGGTCCTGGATGACTATTCCCGCTACATCATCAGCTGGCGGCTGACGACTACAATGTCTGCCTCAGATGTGACTGATACGCTAGAGGATGCCCTCAGGGCCACTGGGCTATCAAAGGCCAGGGTTCGCCACAGGCCCCGCCTGTTATCGGACAACGGCCCCTGTTATATCAGCGGTGAACTCAAGTCCTGGCTCAAGCAGCAGGATATAGAGCATACTCGTGGCGCCCCGTATCACCCGATGACGCAGGGTAAGATCGAGCGCTATCACCGGTCGATGAAAAATGTGGTGAAGCTGGAGCACTACTACTATCCGTGGGAGCTGGAGAAAGCCATTGAGGAATGGGTTCACCACTACAACCACGAGCGGTATCACGAGTCCCTGGACAACGTGGCACCAGCTGATGTCTTTGGAGGAAGGCGGAACGAGATACTGGATCAACGTGCCCTGGTAAAAGCCAGGACCATGACCCAGAGGAAAATGCACAACCTGCGTTTAGCAGGCTAAACTGGAGAAGTAACTGGCAGAAAAGTATCTCTTAGAAAGCGGGCTGTTTGGCCCCACATCCTTTGCCGACGTACAAGCCAATAGCTGGCTATAACTTAGCGCTCCATCTGCAGCGCCCACACTGACATTATCTATATAGAGTGAGGCTCCTGCCGCTAACCCAAAAGTTTCATCGAAGGTGCCTGACACAAATACAAACTTATAATTGCCTGTGGTGGGTATGTCTACATTAACAGTCTGCCAACCACTGTCGCCTCTGCCACTGCCAGTTTGATTTAATAGATTAATGGTCTCGCCAGTATCTGTGTTTAGCGCATAGGCATAGACATCAATGGCATCACTACCGCCCTGCGCTCGCCAGTTAAAGGTTAAATCAGATCCAGCAGCTACATAGACAGGCTCCTTTGATACTACATAGGGGCCATGAACCACGTCGCCACCAGACGCGGTAGTCATATTCGAATAGAGGCGTAAACTATTGCCATCGACAGAGTAATTGTAGCTCGCCCATCTGGGTACATTTTGGTCGCCTTGACTAGTCCTGCCGCCATTGGCAGGAGCTGGCGTACTGTCTGAAGGTGTGGCTTAGCCTGCAACAGTTGAAGGGCCGCTGGCACCTAGGCTGCCCAGCTTCACCTGTTCCAGATGAATATCCCAACCATCTATCGAAGCCACATTGCCATTGACGCTAACACTGGCGGATGAGAAGTCACCATTAGTAAAGGTCTTTGCCTCACCATCAATATCTAGACCGCGCTGCACCCAGGCCGAGCCATCCCAATCAAATAATATACGAACATGGCCAGAATCATCACCGGCACCGTCATTGCGCGGCGCACTGATACTAATGGTATTGCCATCATTGCTCATAACCGTTGACCAGCCACTCTCATCTCCAGCAGCCTCGCCATCGATATCTGCACCGCGCTGTGTCCAGGAGCCCGTTGTATCATTTGTGGTGACATAACTAGAGGTAGGCTGAGATACCTCAACGCTGGCGGGGGCCACTGAGAGATGGCTGCCATATTTGGTTGTTCTACCCAGAGTCGCCGTTGAGAATGCACCCATAGACATATCAATAGTCTGCGAGACATTGGCGCCCACCTGGAATGAGGTGGTAGCACCAAAATGAGAACCATCAAGAAGATTCCGTCCATTCCATTGAGTTTGGTTAAACACACGGGTTATCTCTGACTTTAATGCCTGGTATTCAAGATCCAGCGCTTGACGATCCCTGGCTGTATTGGTGTCACTAACCGCTTGAACTGAGAGCTCGCGCATGCGCTGCAGCATCTCAGCTACACCGCTGATGGCACCATCAGCGGTCTGGATCATACCTATGGCGTCATTGGTATTCTGCACGGCCTGACTCAGCCCTTTTGACTGAGCTGTCATGCGGTCAACCATAGCCAGCCCAGCGGCGTCATCAGCGGCTGAATTAATTTTCGCCCCTGTTGAAAGTCGCTGCATCGACTGCGCCACAGCTCGCTCGTTCCTAGCGAGGCTATTAGCCGCAATAGTTGCTGTTATGTTAGTACCAATCTTCAAGTCGTTTAATCCAATTGCTCAAAAATATTTTTCTGAGATGCGGACTTATTTCCGCGATCTCGCTAAGCGAGATCGACAGGGAAAATGACTTCTTGAGGAGAGTGGCAACAGGTGGCAGGCAATGACCGAAGAAAACTTAAAGCGGCAAACTATTGCCGCTGTTAGTGCCGAAAAAACGATCGCAGAAACAAGTAACTAGAAGCCCTTTGGCCGAAACGCGGCTTGGACTGCAGATATAAAAAAACCCGCTGAGTAGCGGGCTTTTTAAATTTCTGGCGAATAATCAGGTTTTGATTATTACATTCTCATATAAGTCTGAGTGACGGTTTCACCGTTGTAGACAAATGACTGGGTAAGGTGATTTTCATCAATCAGTTCAATTTTGACAGTACTTACTGTGCCCTCATAGTCTGACATTGAGCTTGTCATGGCTGTCTCAATAGCATCACCATGGGCATCCAATTCAAAGGTACCAAAACCAAACTCCTTAACGGCTTCGCCCTTGGAGATGGCATTGTGCAACCAAATATAATGGCCACCACCAATCATCTTGGTTTCAGTAAACTCACTGATATCCGGATCACTGGGTTCCCGGGTTTGCAGCTGCCAAAGACCGTCAAAAGGCGACGTAGCTGTTGAAGCAATATTCCAAACCTCGACCATATCCAACAGGCGACCGCCCTCGTATTCCATGCCAATCACTGTTTGCTCAAAACCAGTTTCAGTCTGGTCTATGGCAACATCAAAGCTGTAGCCTGAGACTGGGCCATTGTGATTCACTCTGGGCACCTCAACCATGACACCATTTGACCAGCGAGCATCACCCGCACCCACATCAATACTCTCAATGACAGCATTGTCAAAGGCATACATAAAACGCCCCTGGGTATAAATTTTTATCTGGTCGCGGCTGTACTGGGTCACTTCGCCATTTTCAGTTACCGTAACGCCGGCAATAAGATAGGCACCATCTGGCAGCCCATCGCTAATAGCTTCGCCCTCAACAGGCTGCTGATCAGCAGAACAGCCCGCCAAACCAGTATTAGAGGCAGGTGCAAATACGGGCGTCAGACTCATGGGGATACCTCTTTAGATTGACTAGTGATGGGGAGAACCATACTCAGTGGGCCATTCTAAGTACATGGCCGATGAGACTATTCATCTCAGATTAGAGGCAGTTCTGTCGCATTCACAAGTAAACTGACCCGCCAGGCTAGATTACTCTGCCAGGGTTGAGAATACCTTTGGGATCCATGGCGGTTTTAATGGTCTTCATAAGAGCAATCTCTTCAGCAGTGCGGGAGAGTTGGAGATAATCCCGTTTCAAAACGCCCACTCCATGCTCTGCGGTAATAGAACCTGAGTATTCACCTATCATCGACATAATATCTTTGGTGATAAGCAGTTTGTCTTCCTCCAGCCCGGTGTAGGCAACTACATGCAGGTTATTGTCGCCTATATGGCCAAACAGCAAAACACTGATCTGAGGATATTTGGCCTTTAATCTAGTCTCCAAGTGGGTCGCAAACACGCCAATATCCGCTATAGGGAGGCTGACATCCTGATTGGAGACTGGCCCCAGAACCTTGAGCAGCTCACCTATACCATCTCTGATTCGCCAAAACTCCTCTGCATCCTGGTGGGACTGAGCTACCACTGCATCGGAAAGCAGCTCTGCCTCCAGATGACCAAAAAGTTCAGTCTCAAACCGCTCCGCACCCAGCGCAGTTTCGTTATCTTTGTACTCAACGAGCAGATAGAAGTTGTGGTCTTCTGCAAAAGGGTTTTGCAAATCTGAATCTACTTCCAATACCTTGTTAAAGTAGTTATCCCACATCAGCTCAAAGCCTGTCAGGCCCGAGCCCAGACTGCGCTTAAGCTCAGATAACAGTTTAATCACAGAGTCGTAGTCTTTAAGAGCGCAGAGCGCTGTGTGGCAGGCCAAAAGTTTGGGCTGTAGCTGCACCACCACCTTGGTAACAATGCCCAATGTGCCCTCGGAACCAATAAAAAGATGCTTTAGATCGTAACCGGAGTTATTTTTGAGCATTTTATTCATGGCATTGATCACTGTGCCATCGGCCAAAACCACCTCTAGTCCCAGCACCAGTGATCTGGTCATACCATAGCGAATCACCTCAGTGCCGCCGGCATTGGTCGCTACATTACCGCCAATATTACAACTGCCTCGAGCCCCCAGATCCAGGGGCATAAACAGACCATGCTCATCGGCTGCCTCCTGCAACAGCTGCAGCGGTGTTCCAGCAAGCACAGTTGCAGTCATGCCTCTGGTGTCAATTTCTTCAATACCATTCATGCGCTCAAGGGATATGGCAAACTCAGCATTTAACGGAGTGGCACCCCCAGACAGCCCGGTTAATCCACCCTGCACTACAACAGGTTGATTATGCTCATGGCACAGCGCCATAATTTGCGAGAGCTGTTCGGTAGTCTTGGGCTTGAGCAGGGCTGCGGGGGCGCAGGGCGAGGCTCCACTCCAGTCAGCATGGTATTTATCGCTTATGTCGTCGCCCAGAAACAGGCCTGAGGAATCTAGAATCTGCGAAAGGCTTTCGATTAGAGTTTGCATTGGCACTGCCCTACTAATGTATAGGAAATCTGTGTTTCCACATCATAACCGACAACTTTGCACTGCTACCACTTGTCGTCGAGGGTTTCCACGCGATCGAAGGACTCGCCAATAAGCACACCCAACTCTCTCTGCTCTCCCTCTTTCAGATGAACCGCAGGACGACCATGGGCAAAACGATAATTACAGATCAGGGCAACGTCGCCCACTTTCCATGCAATGGGGATGCCGTAGTCATCATAAATCTTAATAAACAGCTGCTTTTCTTCCGCTGTCATTTCACTGCCATCGCCAAAGGTCAATTTAAGCGGGCGCTCATCGGCAGGCAGGTGCTGAACCAGGGGCCAGGTATCAAACCAGGTGCTGTCATCGGCCATGCTGCTGTACAACAGGTTGCGATCCAGCTGAGGGAAATATTCAAATGCCGAAATATAGAATCGGGTTTTAAGCAGTCTGTCAGGCCCCCACTCAACTTCCAGGCCCCGGGACTGGGCTTCAGCCACAGCTTCATCAGGATCATCAGTCAGCATAGACTGCTGCCAGTGGTTGTACACACCAATATCCAGCCGATCCACAAAGGACTCTCGGTCCGACAGATTGCGGTGATAGCAGAGACCCAACTCTTTAAGCTTTTGACCAAAAGGGGTCGCCATCAGCGCGTCCGTAGCCTGACAGTTATCTGAAACAAAGGTGTAACCCCCTTCGCTTGGCATCTTGTGAGCCATAAAACTTACCATCTTGGTGCTGGATCCAATATAGGCCATCTCATGATGATAATGCAGCCAGGCTTGCAGTGGCGCACCCACCTCGTAGACATTTTTCTCAATTGTCTTGCGCGGGTTGGCTCCGCCTTCGTACTGGCGCTCGTTTTCTAATACCTGAGTTGCAATTAGACGCATGGCCTGCAAATTATCCAGCCCTGTGTTGATCACATGAACCAGACCTACATCATCGAAGGTTTTCTGCATATGGGCAGCAAGTTCCGGGCTGGCCACCAGTGGCTCACCATTGACTCGGTACTGATTGCCATCAATAACAAACCGCTCAGGAGATATGGCAGGCGTCCCTGTCCACCACTTGGGTTCAGTGATGTTGGCTAGAGGTGCGAAAGCTTCTGCAGTGACGACAGACATTTTTTTATTCTCAAAGGTAAAATTAAAAAAAGCGCGCTATTTTAGTCCCCAATTCTTTTCAGAACAATCATAAAAACGACTTTTTTATGCAATTTTGACAGCGGCCTATACTGTACGGAGATAAGGCAGAATGGGGTCATCAGCCATTAAAAAATACAGTCCTCAGCTGCGCAGCAAATATGACCAACTCTCAGCCCAACTAAAAGGCACCCCTCCATTTGCAGTACAATTATGGCCAAACCTTCCTTTTATCGCACCTCAGTCTCTATTGAGCCTATTTCCCTAGAGCTTGGAATCCGTAACCCTGAAAATATCCAGATAACAAACTAATTTTTAGATATTTCTCGAGGCGGTCATGCTTGCAAATCATTTATTGGGAAAAACTCTGCAGCCAGTTGCTATAGCTGTAATTTTAACTCTACTGGCTGCCTGTGGTGGCGGTAGCAGCACACCTGCACCCTCACCCACGCCGAGCCCTCAACCCATAACTGATACCACGGACCCAGTTATTACTCTGATAGGAGATGCCGAGGTTATCCATCCGCAGGGGGAAGCCTATATCGACGCCGGTGCCAGTGCGACAGATGATGTTGATGGTGCATTGAACGTATCACCAAGCGGCACGGTCAATGAAGACGAACCAGGGCAGTACACAATTACCTACACGGCAACTGATAGCGCTGGCAATAGCACAACAGCAACCAGAACTGTCACAGTTTCTGCTGATTTAATTGTGTTTAAAGCAGGTGTTGTCGATCCGCTGTGGGACGAGGGTTTAGGCGCCTATGACGCAGGAATCTCCTACGATACCTGTAAAAATGACAGCGGTGCCAGCTGTCCGAATATTAGCTGGTCGATGGCGGCTGATGCAGATCGCGGCAATGTGCTGCAAATCACTCACAGCTCTGCTGGTAAAGACGCAGGTTTCTTTATCCAAACTTCGGACTCAACCACTGTAGATGCAAGTGCCTATGCCGGTGGCAATATTGTTTTCGATATTCTGGTGATTAGTGGCGATAGCAATTTCTCTATTAAGATTGACTGTGTATTTCCATGCACATCCGGCCTCTATTCTCTGGGAAGCAAAGGCGCTTCCGGCTGGGAAACGGTGACTGTTCCAGTTAACAACCTGGTCGGCGGCGGGCTGGACCTGAGCAAGGTCAACACAGGTATTGTGATTTGGGCCACCAAACTAACCAGTACCGTTTTCCAGCTGGACAATATCCGCTGGGAAATGGGTGATGGCAGCACGGATGACGATACAGGAAGTGGTCCTGCGGTCGATTACACATCGCCTATGTCCTACGAGGGCTACAGCCTGGTATGGAACGACGAATTTAACGGCACCAGTGTAGACAGCAGCAACTGGACTCATGAAATTGGCGATGGATGCAATAACAACCTCTGCGGCTGGGGTAATAATGAGTTGGAATATTATCGCAGCGAAAATACCAGCGTCGCTGATGGACTGCTCACCATCACCACCAAAAAAGAGAGCTTTGGTGGCCGCAGCTACACCTCTTCGCGACTCAAGACTCAGGGTAAGAAGTTCTTCACCTACGGGCGCATAGATATCCGTGCCAAGCTACCAAAGGGGCAGGGAATCTGGCCCGCACTGTGGATGCTGGGCGAGAGTATTTCCACCGTTAGCTGGCCTGCCAGTGGCGAGATCGACATTATGGAAATGATTGGCGGCACCATCAACAGAGAAAAAACCACCCATGGCACCATTCACTTTGCCAACGCTTCCGGCCAAAGAGAGTACACCGGAGGGTCTACAACAGTGGTCAACGGCCTGCTCGCAGACGCATTCCATGTCTACAGCATTGACTGGGATGAGACCTCAATTAACTGGTCTCTGGATGGCGTTCAGTTCCACAGCGAACAGATAACCTCATCTGACAGAACAGAATTTCACCAAGATTTCTTCTTCCTTATGAATGTAGCTGTGGGAGGCGACTGGCCCGGTGCACCCAATGCAGAGACTCAGTTTCCCCAGCAGATGCAGGTAGACTATGTCCGCGTATTCCAACCGGATTAAACCTACAGTCAAAAGCTTAGGGATAGAGACTGGTTAATTTGCACTAGAGTCTCAAGGGGATTGGCCGATTGCGTAATGGGTCGGCCAATCACCAGATAGTCACTGCCCATTGCCATAGCTTGCGGAGGGCTAACCACCCGGCGCTGATCATCAGCAGCATTCTCAGGCAAGCGTATGCCCGGGGTGACCAATTTAAAGTCTGCACCCAATTCGGCCTTCAGAACTTTGGCCTCCATTGCCGAACAGACCGCGCCATCCAGACCACTTTTCTCTGCTAAACCAGCCAGGTGCAAAACCTGCTCAGCTGGGCTGCGACCAATACCCAGCTCAGCGATATCCGTATCGTCCATACTGGTTAGTACAGTCACGCCAATCAACAGCATGGCACTGCCCTGCTGCTCTAAAGCCTGTTTGGCAGCAGACATCATGCGGCTGCCACCAGAGGCGTGCACATTGGTCATCCATACACCCAGATCAGCGGCGGCACTGACTGCCTTGGCTGTGGTATTGGGAATATCATGAAATTTCAAATCGAGAAAAACATCAAAATCCATAGCCACCAAGGTTTTAACCAGCTCGGGCCCGGCGCGGGTAAAAAGCTCTTTACCCACCTTTAGGCGACACTGGGTGGGATCCAGTCGTTCGGCCAGGGCCAGGGCAGACAGCTGGTTATCGAAATCAAGGGCGACAATCACCGGAGATTGAGAGTTGCTCATAAATACATTAGTCCTTCTTGAGCGCACGTTTTAGCTTGCGCCGGTAATTGGCAATAATAACTGAGCTGGCAAAGATGCCAAGCAGGGTTCCCGAGGCAGCAAAGATCAACAGCCACAGACCCAGGCTTATTGCCGGGGTGCTGAACAAAACAAAGTCAACACTGGTTAACTGACTGTTTTCCATAGCGAACAGAGCGCCCACCAGAGCTATAGCAACCACTACAATAAATTGAACAAACAACCAGAGCGCGCGCACAAAAAGCCTCCTGAAGGCCTGAAAGACAGTTTCGGGTGGTTATTGTAACCGCTGATGATAGACTCGACAAAAGGCCGACAACAGCAAAAAATTAATCCCTGTTCAGCGAGACAAAAAAAATGCGCCGGGGACAGAATCCGCGACGCACTCTCATATTTTGTCTGGCTGTCTGCTGATTACTTCTTAGCAGCACCAAAACGCTTGTTGAAGCGATCGATTCGACCACCAGTATCAACAATTTTCTGCTTGCCTGTATAGAACGGATGACAGGCAGAGCAAACATCCAAATAGATGCTTTCAGCGCGTGTTGAACCGACTTTAATAACGTTGCCACAGCTGCAAGTTGCAACTAATTCGTTATAGGCTGGGTGAATCTCAGTTTTCATCATATACTCCAATTCGCGAGCCGCCACCCCGTCGTGAAACTGTTAAACTGCTGCTCACTGGTATGTGCAAGCTAACTCAGTTCCCGCAAGGCACGGTAGGCCATTTCTAAAGAGCGCGGATTCTAGCAGAAATAAACCAGGTTACAAAAGGAATTCTCAATTTTTTATGGCCCAATTAGAGCCTTTAATTATTCGTGTCGCAGTGCCCTCACCTCTGCGCCGTCTATTCGACTACCTAGCCCCCGCTAATATTGAACAAAATCAAGCGGCGCAAGAGCTGCAGCCCGGCTGTCGAGTCATAGTGCCATTTGGCCGCCGCCAGGTGACTGGACTGATTATCGAAACTGCGCAGCACAGCGAATTTGATCTTAACAAGCTCAAACCTATCAGCCAGATCATCGATATTGAGCCCCTGCTGCCTCCCTCGCTATTTAAACTGTTTATCTGGGCAGCCAACTACTATCAACAACCAATTGGCGATGCGCTGTTTTCGACATTGCCTGTGCTGTTGCGCAAAGGTGAGCTGCTCCCTGAACCCGGCCAGTTCGGCTGGAAGCTCAGCAGATTGGGGCTGGGTCTGGGGCCAGAGTCACTTAAACAGGCGCACAAGCAGCGAGCTCTGGTAGCTCTTCTCAGCGATCATGGGGGCGAACTAGCCGAATCTATTATTGTCGAGTCTTTCTCGCGTACCATTATCAAACAGCTTGAGCAAAAAGGCTTGATTGAATCTGTGGCTATCCAACCTGTGATCGAGCCAGTGGAGAATATCCTTAAACAGGACAGCCTCAACCTCTACAGCTCGCAGCAGGCTGCTGTGGACGCAATCCACAACCATGGTTTTAATAGCTATCTGCTCGACGGCGTTACCGGCAGTGGCAAGACCGAGGTCTATCTACAGTCTATCGAAAAAGTATTGCGCTACGGTCGTCAGGCCCTGGTGCTAATCCCCGAGATTAGCCTCACCCCACAGACCGAAAAACGCTTTCGCGACCGCTTTAACGTTCCCATGGTAACCCTGCATTCTGGACTATCTGACAAGCAGCGTCTCGCGGCCTGGATGCAGGCTAAGACCGGTGAGGCGGCCATCATTATGGGCACCAGATCGGCAGTATTTACGCCACTGGCAGCGCCGGGGTTAATTATTCTCGATGAAGAGCACGATCAGTCCTACAAACAGCAGGATGGCTTTCGCTACTCAGCCCGCGATCTCGCAGTGATTCGCGCACAGCAGGAGGATATTCCGGTTATTCTGGGCTCGGCCACCCCCTCACTGGAGTCACTGAATAACTGTGCCAATGGCCGCTATCGGCATCTAACACTTACTAGCAGGGCCGGCGATGCAGTTCAGCCCGACTGGCAGGTGATTGACCTAAAAACCGAGCGTGCTGAATCTGGCATAGCCGCGTCCACATTGGCTGCCATTGGCGACACCATTAATAAACGACAGCAGGTGTTGGTATTTCTTAATCGTCGCGGCTATGCCCCGGCCATGCTCTGCCATCAGTGTGGTTGGACGGCAGATTGCAATCATTGTGATGCTCGGCTCACTGTGCACAGAGCTCGGGGGCGGCTAATCTGTCACCACTGCGATCATCAACAACGTATTCCCCATCAGTGCCCGAGCTGTCAGAGCCACCAACTGATTGCCGCCGGCGAGGGCACAGAGCGCAGCGAAGCCTATCTACAGCAGTGCTTTCCCGATACCAGGGTGCTGCGTGTAGATCGCGATAGCACCAGACGCAAAGGCGCCATGCAGCAGGTATTTGACACAGCGGACAGCGGCGAGCCCTGCATATTGCTGGGCACCCAGATGCTGGCCAAGGGGCATCACTTTGCCAACGTCACATTAGTCGCGGTTCTGGATGCCGATAGCGGCCTGTTTAGTCCGGATTTTCGCGGCCATGAGCGCACCGGACAGCTGCTTACCCAGGTGGCTGGCCGCAGTGGTCGAGGCAAGATTCGAGGAAGAGTATTGATTCAAACTCACCAGCCCCAGCACCCACTGCTGGAGCTACTGATGCATCAGGGCTATGGCCAGTTTGCCTCACAAATAATGTCTCAGCGCCAATTGAGTCAGCTGCCCCCCTTCCGACATATGGCGATAATACGCGCCGAAGCTCAACAGGCCGCAGATGCAGAACGTTTTTTACAGCTGGTTCGTCAACTGGCAGAAACCATAGCCGCACCCAGCCCGGACCTGTCCTATCTTGGACCTCTGCCAGCCATGATGGAAAAGCGCGCCGGACGCTTTCGCTATCTGCTGCAGGTGGAGGCCGAACAACGTCCAGCCCTGCAGACACTGCTGTCGCAGCTGGCAACGCAACTGGAATCTCACAGAGATAGCCGCCGAGTGCGCTGGTCCATTGATGTGGACCCTCAAGAGCTATAAAAACCTGCCATTAGCGAGGATATTATTTGGTAACCGCCCGCGCCTTAACCTACAATTGTCGACTATCGGAACAAGGGCAACCCATGGCAAGCAACTATCCAAGAAAATCTGCTACACGCTCAACGCAGAATAAATCTGCGGGCTCATCCTCTGCGCCGGCATTTTTTGCCGGTCTGCTGGTGGGCGCACTGAGCATGTATCTTATGCCCATGGTTTTTGATGGTAAAATACCCGATACCAAAGCCATTACCAAGGCTGCGGAAAAGGTCGAAATACCAGACGTTGAATTTAGCTTCCACGATATGCTGAAAGAATCAGAAATTGTGATTCCCGACGATGCGCAAACCAAGGAACGCGCAACAGACCGCAAAAACTACAGCTACTCTCTGCAAGTCGGCTCATTTAGAAATCAAGCGGATGCAGAGGGTTTACGCGTCAAGCTGCTGCTACTCAACCTGACCGCCAGCGTGGAAACCTCTGGTGCCGGCACTGGTGATATCTGGCACAGGGTTCTGGTCGGCCCCTTTGCTAACACCTCCAAAACTGCGGCAGCGCGAGCCAAACTCTCACAAAATGATATAGATAGCCTGCTGGTTAAGCGCAAGCTCTAGAGATAGGCATCGTATTCCATCAGCGTGACCCGGCTGTCAAACTCCTGTTTCTCCATACGCTTGCTCTGCGCGTAGTTTCTCTGAAGCTCAGGGCCCAGAGCATCGCGAATAAACTCTGACTGCTCAAACGCCTTGATAGCATCATTCCAAAAATGCGGCAGCACAGGCTCAACCTCGCCAGCATCTCCCTCTACAGGCGCTGGTGCCGAGAGTTTGTTTTCAATGCCATAAAGAACCCCTGCCAGCATGGTAGCTACGGTCAGGTAAATATTGGCATCTGCGCCAGCGACTCGATGCTCGATTCTGATAGCGCGATGATCGCCACCGGGAATACGGATCGCCGTGGTGCGATTTTCATATCCCCAATTGGGAGCCAGCGGCGCATAGCAACCGGGCACCATGCGCCGGTAAGAATTTATATTAGGGGCAAAAATTGCCATGCTATCTGCCATATTGACCAGACAGCCAGCCACAGCCTGATTCAGTAATTCAGAGCCAGCGTCAGTGCCGTTGTTGAAAACATTATTGCCATCGGCATCTATCAGGCTAAAGTGAATATGCATACCATTGCCCACCTGATCAGCAAACGGCTTGGCCATAAATGAAGCCACCCGATCATGACTGCGAGCCACCTGGCGAATGGCGCGTTTGAGCATACTGCCCTGATCACAGGCGCGCAGAGCACAGTCCTGGTGATAGAGATTGATCTCAAACTGCGAGGGACCAAATTCGGTAATCAATGTGTCCACTGGCAGATTTTGAACCTGTGCGGCAAGGTTGATCGCATCCATAAGCGGAGCTGTATCGCGCATAGCATCTAGACCATAGGTTTGACCCCCGAGGGCTGGACTGCCATCCAACGCTCGCTGACTATGCTGCGGAGCACCAAACTGGTCGCGGTCCAGCTCAAATAAATGAAACTCCATCTCACTGGCCACCACTGGGGTCAAACCCAGCTTTGCGAAGCGCTTAAGTATATTTTCCAGAGCCACTCTGCAATCACCCAGATAGGGCGCACCACCAGTAAAGTCGCCCATGGAAACGATAATCTGGGCTGTGGGCCGATCGGCCCAAGGCACCGGCGCCAGGGTGCTGACATGGGGCCTGCAAACTCCATCTGTATCGCCAGTTGCGGCGACCAGTTCCTCCAAGTCCCGGCCCCAGCTATCCAGAGAACAACTGGACTGGGGCATTTTATAGCCCCCCTTAAACAGTTTGGCAATCTGCTCTCGCGGCAGCCATTTGCCGCGCTGAACCCCATTGAGGTCATGCAACAGTACCTCAAATATTTCTATCTGCGGATGGAGTTGCAAAAACTGTTCTAGCTGCTGATCTGGGTTATCCATTTTAAATCCGTTATTAATCTACTGTTGATCTTCTGGTAATCGAGGTGGTAACCAAAAAAGCCATTATGGCACTTTGCTCAAAATAAAAAATCTGTCGGTTGCACTAACTACCCCTAGAGGGTATTCGGCGAACAGAGCCAAGTATTACTATAGAGCCAAAACTCCATAACAATAAGAGGGGCATTATGTTTACCAGAGCAGCAGTTTCCGTTCTTGTAGCCGTCATGGGTCTGGCGGGCTGTCAGAAACCCACCTCTAATGCTGCCGATAAAGTATTTATCGGGGGCACCATTTATACAGCCGACGGCAGTCAATCCGTGGTTTCAGCTATGGCTATTGGCGGTGATCAAATTCTCGCTCTGGGCACTGATAGCAGTGTGGCAGCCTTGATAGGCAAGCAAACTGAAGTGATTGATTTGCAGGGCAAGATGATTATTCCCGGCCTGCACGATGTGCATATTCACCTGCCCGGCATAGTGGAAACCGACAGCTGTGATCTTGCCAGTACCCCCTATTCACTGGAAGATCTGGTGCCCAGATTAAAACCCTGTTTAGACGGCTTGGAGGCCGGTGAATGGCTGAGTGTTGATCAGTGGTCCTACACCTCAGGCAACGAACCCTCAGAAGCTCTGCCCACAGTGCGAGCGGCGCTGGACGCCGTATCAACCCGGCATCCCATTATACTGCTGGGCAATGATGGCCATCACGGCGCGGTCAATAGCTACGCCCTGTCTCTGGCAACGGACAAGTATGGCAATCAGGTAGGTCTGAGCGCTGCAACACTGGCCAAAGAATTTAGCGACTACAGTGCCACTGTGGGGGTAGATGCCAATGGAGAACCCAATGGCGCGCTCAATGAAGATGCCCGCAAACTGGTTAATATCCCCAACCTGTGGGGTTATCCGGCCATAGATAAGCAGCTGGCCAGCAGGATTGGCGACAAACTGGCAGCCAATGGCATCACCTCGGTGCTCGATGCAGCTCTTACCAGTAAGGATATTGTCGGTTTTGCTCGTGCCGCAAAAGATACACCACTGACCTATCGTATGTCCGCTGCCTTTTACGCAGACTTTGAAGACTATCGACCTGATCCAGACGCAGCCATAGATATAGATGCAGTAGTTGCAGATATTCAACAATTGCAGGCAGCCCATCAGGGCATTGCCAATTTTAAACTGGACACGGCAAAAATATTTATCGATGGTGTTACCGAGGGCAATCCCTATGCCCAGCCTCCAACATTGCCCAATGCCGCATCACTGAACAACTATCTGCAGCCAGTATTTGGCAGAGATGCCAAAACCGACGCAATTGCCGTGCAGTCCTATGTGGATACAGACTCAGCTGCCTGTGCCCTGGGGCGTACACTGAGCTCTGCGGCAGATAAACAAGCCTTTTATCAGGAGCATGGTTTTCTGGCCGCACAATGCATCCAGAGCAATGGCGTGCTGGAGAAAGAGCCTGAGTTTTTGCACGACTACACCCTGGCTTTATTTGCTGCAGGTATCAATGTACACAGTCATGCCATAGGCGATCGCGCCGTGCGTTTTGCCCTCGACGCCTTTGAAGCAGCCCGCAAAGCCAGCCCAGATTCATCGGCCAATCTATCTATGGCCCATGCGCAGTTTATTGATCCAGGCGATATAGGCCGATTTGCTGAGCTGGATGTCTACCCGACATTTACCTACGGATGGATCGAGCCAGATGTAGGCTATTTAATGACAGTGTCGCCTTTTCTTGACCACATTAAATCAGTAGAAGAGCTGTTTGACCCCGACGACTATGGCTTCAGAAACTCCTACCCCGCAGGCTCTATAGCTGCTGTCGGTGGCGTGCTCACTGCAGGCAGCGACGCGCCTGTAGATACCAGAGAGCCCAGGCCTTTTTTCAATTTGGAAAAAGCGGTAACCAGACAGCAGGACGAAACTGGCAGGGTCTACAATCCCGCCGAGAAAATTTCTCTGACCGATGCCCTGGATGCCTACACGATTAATGGCGCCAAAATGCTGCAAAATGAGCAGATTACCGGGTCATTGGAAGCAGGTAAAAAGGCAGACTTCGTTATTCTGGATACTGACCTGCTGGCTCTGGACGCCGCGGGCAATGCCCATCAAATATCCGATACCCAGGTGCTCTCAACCTGGTTTGATGGCCGTAAAATTTATTCCGCCATCGCGGATCAGCAATAGGATAAATCCCAGCCAACTGAGGTGCGGCGCGGCTCGCCCACCCCTTTGGGTACATGACTACAGACCCTGTCTGGTATCTAATAGGGGTGTTAGATCCGGCGCCATTTATCCCTATTGAGAACTCAGCTATGACCAACATGCGAACGACTGAACAGTGGCAGCAACTAGACGCACATCGTCACCTGCACCCCTTTACCGATTTTGGCGACTATGCAAAAAAGCCCGGCAGAATTATCAACCATGCTGAGCACATTTATATTCAGGATACAGACGGCAATAAACTGCTGGACGCCATGTCGGGACTCTGGTGCTGCAGCCTGGGTTACAGTCAGCCAAAAATTGCCGAAGCGGTCAGCAAGCAGTTTCAGGAGCTGCCCTACTACAATAATTTTTTCCAGTGTAGTAATGCTCCAGCGGTAGAGCTCGCCGATCGTCTGGTACAGATAACTCCTGATCAGTTTACCCATGTATTCTTTACTGGTTCCGGCTCCGAGGCCAACGACACCAATATCCGTCTGGTGCGACGCTACTGGGATCTAAAGGATCAACCTAACAAGCGCATTATTCTGTCCCGCACCAATGCCTACCATGGCAGCACCATAGCCTCGGCAAGTCTGGGTGGCTTTGAATTTGTGCACAATCAGTTTGAAACCCTGCCCTATGTGCAGCATGTTCCCGACCCCAACTGGTACTGTAACGGCGGCGAACTCAGCGCCGAGGAGTTTGGTCTGCAGGCAGCTCGGGAGCTGGAAAAACGCATTGATGAGCTGGGCGCTGAAAACGTGGCTGCCTTTATTGCCGAGCCTATTCAGGGTGCCGGCGGCGTTATTGTGCCGCCGGACAGCTACTGGCCAGAAGTCAGCCGCATTCTTAAAGAGCGGGACATTCTGTTTATCAGTGACGAGGTTATCTGCGGATTTGGTCGCACAGGCAACCTGTTTGGCTGTCAGACCTATGGCACAGAACCAGATCTAATAACCTTTGCCAAAGCGGTCACCAATGGCTTCCAGCCCCTGGGCGGGGTTATGGTTAGCGATAAGGTCGCCACTGTGGTCACCGGCTCTGGCGGTGAGTTTGGCCATGGCTTTACCTACTCAGGTCACCCTATCGCCTGTGCTGCGGCACTGGCTACTCTGGATATTCTTGAAGAGGAAAATATGGTCGACCATGTCGCCAACAATATGGCCCCCTACTTGCAGAGCAAGTGGCAAGCACTGGCAGAACATCCTATTGTAGGTCATGTGCGCGGTATCGGCATGCTGGGCTCCATTGAGCTGGTGCGCAATAAAGAAACCAAAGAGCGCCTGGAGCCAGAGCAAAAGTCTGGTGGCATCTGTCGCGAGTTCTGTATCAGCAATAATTTGGTGATGCGCGCTGTGGGCGACTCAATGATTATTTCGCCACCCTTTGTCAGCAGCCATGAAGAAATTGATCTATTAATCGAACGTGCAACCAGCGCTCTGGACTCCACAGCGCACCATTACCAAGTAAAGGGTTCTTAACATGGCAGCGGATTGGGCAAAATTTAACTGGCAGGATCCATTTAATCTTGATGATCAGCTCAGTGACGAAGAGCGGCTGGTGCGGGATACCGCTGCCAGCTATGCGCAGGAACATCTGGCCCCCAGAGTGCGCGACGCCTTCAGAAATGAAACCACAGACCGGGCTATCTTTAATGAGATGGGCGAGCTGGGCCTGCTGGGCCCCATGATTGATGGCTATGGCTGCCCAGGGGTCAATTATGTCTGTTATGGCCTGGTAGCTCGCGAAGTAGAGCGTGTCGACTCCGGTTATCGCTCCATGATGAGCGTGCAGTCCAGCCTGGTTATGTACCCTATTTACACTTATGGCACAGAGCAGCAGCGCGAGAAATATCTACCCAAACTAGCCACTGGCGAATGGGTTGGCTGTTTTGGTCTGACCGAGCCAGATGCTGGCTCAGACCCTGGCGGCATGAAAACCCGCGCCAAAACTGTGGACGGTGGCTATCTGCTATCCGGCAGCAAAATGTGGATCAGCAACTCACCCATTGCCGACGTATTTGTAGTCTGGGCTAAAACCGATGATGGGATTATCCGCGGCTTTATCCTCGACAAAGGCATGAAAGGATTATCTGCGCCCAAAATTGAGGGCAAGCTGGCACTGCGTGCCTCGATTACCGGCGAGATTGTGATGGACGAAGTATTTGTACCAGAAGAGCAGCTAATGCCCAATGTGCAGGGGCTAAAAGGGCCCTTTGGCTGCCTTAACTCAGCTCGCTACGGCATTAGCTGGGGCGTTATGGGAGCGGCAGAGCACTGCTGGCATGCAGCCCATCAATACTGCATGGACCGAACCCAGTTTAATCGCCCCCTGGCAGCCACCCAGCTAATTCAGATGAAACTGGCCAATATGCAGACCGAGATCAGCCTGGGTCTACAGGGTTCCCTGCGCGCCGGCCGACTGAGAGATCAGGGCCAGCTAGCACCAGAGCTTATCTCGCTAATGAAACGCAATAACTGTATCAAGGCTCTGGATATTGCCCGCATGGCCAGAGATATGCACGGCGGCAATGGTATCTCCGATGAATATCCGGTAATGCGTCACAGCCTTAACCTGGAGGTGGTTAACACCTATGAGGGCACAGCAGATGTTCATGCCCTGATTCTGGGCCGTGCCCAGACTGGCATTCAGGCCTTCGGGTAAACCCTATGGCAGGACCACTGGCCGGTTACAAAGTCCTGGATATGAGCCGAGTCCTGGCGGGTCCCTGGGCCGGCCAGATGCTAGCTGATCTGGGTGCTGAGGTTATCAAAATCGAGCGCCCCAATCAGGGGGATGATACCCGCCATTGGGGCCCGCCCTATCTTCAAGACCAGGACGGCAACAACAGCTCCGATGCCGCCTATTTCTTCTGTACCAATCGCGGCAAGCAGTCGGTCACTGTGGATATCACTGAGCCCGAGGGGCAGGAGATTATTCGCCAACTGGCTGTGCAGTGCGATGTATTGATTGAAAATTACAAAGTCGGCGGCCTGAAAAAATATGGCCTCGACTATGGGTCCCTCGCCGAGATAAATCCCCGTCTGATCTACTGCTCAATTACCGGCTTCGGTCAGACTGGCCCCTATGCCGAACGCCCCGGCTATGACTTTTTAATTCAGGGCATGGGTGGGCTAATGAGCATTACCGGCGAACCAGACTCTGAGAACGGAGGTCCTGTCAAAGTCGGGGTTGCAGTGACCGATCTATTTACCGGGCTCTATGCCGCCAATGCTATCCAGGGTGCTCTGCTGGAGCGTCATCAATCCGGACTGGGTCAGTATATAGATCTGGCATTGCTGGATGTGCAGGCTGCTGTATTGGCCAACCAAGCCAGCAACTATCTGACTGGTGGCACTGTTCCTGGCCGTCTGGGCAATGCTCACCCTAATATCGTGCCCTATCAGGCCTTTGCCACCGCCGATGGCCACCTGATTTTAGCTGTGGGCAATGACAGTCAGTTCAGACGCCTCTGCACAGTGCTGGATATGCCTGACTGGGCAGATAATAGCGACTATGCCACTAACTCAGCGCGGGTCGTCAACCGTCAGTCGCTCTGTGGGGAGATTAGTCAGCGCTTAACTCAGCACGACAGTGCGCACTGGCTGCATCTGTTAGAGCAGCACCAGGTGCCCTGCGGCCCAATTAACAGTATTGATCAGGTATTTCAGGACCCACAGATACTGGCCCGCAATATGCTGGTAACAATGGAGGATAAACGCGCCGGGGAAGTACAGTTGGTGGGTAACCCAATCAACTACAGCCGCTCCGGGATCGAGTATACCGCGCCACCTCCGATCCTTGGAGATAACACGGATTCTGTGCTGGGAGAGTACCTTGAGTACTCAGAGCTAGAAATTAGCACCCTGCGCAATAAGTCGATTATCTAAACCAGGTAACTGCTCAGATAACTAGTCGACCATGTGTAAAACAGGCGCAGGAAAGCCGTTAAAGTCGCAGGCACAGGTGGTGCAGTAGGCGCCGAGATTGGGCATATAGATAAAATCTTCAGCCTGGGTGTTATCGGGAAGTTTGTGACGGCCCATTACATCGATAGAGTCACAGGTTGGCCCCGCCATAGTCCAGGTAGCAGGCTCGCCAGTTCGCTCGCTAATTAGGTTGACAGGAAACTCCCCGCTAATCTCCAGCAAGCCGCCGTAAAAACCAGTGTCTAGATAGACCCAGCGCACATCATCGCGAGTGGCCACACCCACCACCTGAGTCAGCAGACAGCCGGCAGACCCCACTAAAAATCGCCCGGGCTCAGCCATTACCTGAATATGCTCAGGGATAGACTCCAGCGCCTTATTAATCTCAGCTCCAATCTCTTCAATACTGGGTTCATCACCGCTAAATTGCAGCGGATAGCCGCCGCCCATATTGAGCAGCTCAGGCACAAAACCATGGTCCGACAGCTTGGCAAACAAGGCTTTTGCCGCCTTGATACCCTCTACCCAGTTATTGATATTGCTGCACTGAGAGCCTACATGAAAGGTAACACCGCAGATCTGCATATTCAGGCTTTTGGCGGTTTCAATAATCATTTCCACACCAGAGGGGCTGGCGCCAAATTTTCCCGCCAGAGGCCAGTTAGAGCCCTCGTTGCTGACCTCAATACGCAGATAGAGCTTGGCATCTGGCTTGATGGCTGCAATTTTCGTCACCTCTTCTGGGGTATCCACAGAATACCAGAGCATGCCAGCGCGGGCGGCATGAGCAATAGAGGCCGGTGATTTTATCGGGTTGGAGTAAAAAACTGTCTCCATATCCACAGCCAACTCCAGCATGGCATCTACCTCTGCAATAGAGGCAACTTCAAAACAGGTGCCCTCCTGCTTAAAAATCTGCAGAATTTCAGGGTCAGGGTTTGCTTTAACCGCAAAATGGGTACGCACTCTCGGCATGGCCGCCATAAATCGTCGGGCATTTTCCCGCAGTCGCTGTCTCGACATAACCAGAACAGGTTCCAAGTAGTCCTGGGTATGGGAGGAGGTAAAGGCAATTTGCCGACGGCAGTCTTCCTCCACCATCAATCGCTGTTGGGTTTTGGCACCGCTATCGATCTGTATCGCTGCTGCTTGACTCATTTCACACCTAAATAAAGTACGTTTGATGCGATCAGTTTAGGGTTTTAAACTGTCACTTTGTATTGTCATTCCTATCAATTTGTATATTATTAATAATCATATTGATAAATTTATGGTCATATTGACATGAAAAATGAACAACAACTGCTGCGATTACTCCAGGAAAATAGCCGCCGTACCGTTTCAGACTTGGCCAATGAGCTGGGTCTGAGCCGCGCCACGGTGCAACAGACCATGGAGAGGCTTGAGCGCAAAGGTGTAATCCAGGGGTACACCATCAAGATAAACCCCCACTACCAACAGCAACAGGTCAGTGCCTATATTATGATTTCAGTGATTCCCAGGAAGACTGCTGATATCGTCCGGCAAATCTACAAAGTACCCCAGTTGGATATGCTCTGTACTATTAGTGGCCAATACGATCTGATCGCCAAGGTTACAGAGGCTACTACCCAGGAGCTGGACAATAGCATCGACCGCATAGCTACCCTTGATGGAGTAGAAAAAACCCTCAGCCATATTGTGTTGTCCAGAAAGGTAGATAGATAGAAGGCAGACTGGTAACTTAGCGGCTCAAAAATAAATCACTAGCAGATACAGAACCTCCTATGAGCAAAATAATAAAAAAACCCAGCTTACTGGATGCCATCACTCCGGTAGTCATTTTAATCAGCATGCTGGCAGGCACAGTCTATGTGTTTGGGCTGGATTCCTTTGGCCCCAATCAGGTGGCTCTAATTATGGCGGCGGCGGTAGCCGCCATGATAGGTATTAAAAATGGTCATAGCTGGAAAGAGATTGAGCGGGGCATGATCGACACCATCTCAGTGTCACTTCAGTCACTGCTGATATTACTTATGGTGGGTGCACTGATTGGCAGCTGGATACTCTCGGGCACTGTACCCAGCATGATCTACTACGGTGTTCAGCTAATGTCACCAGATTATTTCTATCTGACTTCCTGCCTGGTCTGTGCCCTGCTGGGCTTTAGTATTGGTAGCTCCTGGACAGTAGCCGGCACCCTGGGTATAGGCCTGATGGGTATTGCCGCAGCACTGGATCTGTCCCTGGCAGCCAGCGCCGGGGCTATTATTTCCGGCGCCTATTTTGGCGACAAACTTTCGCCACTTTCAGAGACTACCAATCTGGCGGCAGCGGTGACCAGCAACGATCTGTTTGAGCATATTCAACATATGCTATGGACCACCGTTCCCGGCTTTCTGATTACTCTGGTACTGTTCTTTGCCCTCGGCATTGGCAGCGGCGCCAATCTAGTGATCGACGATATTGAAATTTTACAGGCGGCCATGCAAGAGACCTTCAACATTAGCCCGATCATGTTAATCCCGATGATCCTGCTATTGACCATGGCAGTGAAAAAACTCCCAGCACTGTCGACACTGATTTGTGGCACCTTGGCAGGCTGCCTGTTTGCGGCAGTTTTCCAGTGGGACACCGTGATCGCTCTGGCCAATGACAGCAGCCTGAGTGAGGGCGCGGCGGTATTTAAAGGATTATTTAGCTCCATGTTTCTTGGCTATAGCTCGGATACAGGCAATGCTTCTCTGGATGCCCTGTTATCCAAGGGCGGCATGAGCAGCATGCTTACCACCATAGGCCTGGTTATCAATGCCATGGCCTTTGGGGGCGCCATGCGCCGCACAGGCCTGCTTGAACGTCTGGTAGAGGCCGCCCTGAGCCGCGTTAAGTCAGCAGGTGATTTAATTATTGCCACTGTGGGTACCTGTATAGGCACCAATCTCTTGGCTGCCGACCAGTATCTATCCATTGTGATTCCGGGACAGATGTTTGTTAAGTCCTACGAAGAGCGCGACCTCAATACTATCAATCTGGCCCGTACCCTCGAAGATTCAGGCACCTTGACCTCAGCGCTGGTGCCCTGGAATACCTGCGGTGCCTATATGTCAGCCACCCTTGGCATTAGCACCTTTATGTATGCGCCCTTTGCGTTCTTCAATATCATCTGTCCTATTATTGCCGTGATCTATGGTTATTCTCAGATTGCACTGCAACAGCACAGGCCCGCCAGCGAGGAGCAGGCATAATTTAAAGGGATCCATATGAGGTATAAAGAGCGACTGCTAATCATAACTCTATTGGCAGTCTCATCTGCAGGGGCTGATACTGCCTCTGTCACCACCTCTTTCGATGGCCAGCTGGCCATGCAGCACATTGCCCAGCAAATGGCCTTTGGTCCCAGAGAGCCGGGCAATCAAAAAGCCAAACAGCAAACTCTGAACTATATCGAGCAAACACTGCGACCCTTGAATGCCAAACTTAGCAGACAGCAATTTGCCGCCTATGATCTGCAGGGTACCAATCTCTGGGCCAGTTTCTCCATAGCTGGCAATAATGCTGCAACCAGTGAGCGAATTATGCTTGGCGCCCACTGGGATACCAGAGCCCATGCCGACAGGGACAGCGATAAAACCCAGCGTCTATTGCCGGTTCCCGGCGCCAATGACGGCGCATCCGGCGTGGCAGTCCTGCTGGAGATAGCCCGGCTTTTAGCGGCCAACCCGGCACCTGTCACTGTGGATCTGGTGTTTTTTGACCTTGAGGATATGGGTCAGATCGACAATCGCCCCTTTTCCATCGGTGCCCGGCAATTTATCGCCGCCAATCCCCAATACAGGCCCAGCGCCGGAATTATTGTCGACATGGTCTGCGATAAAAATCTATCTATCCCCCGTGAGCTATTCTCCCAGACCAGGGCCGGCCCATTAATGGATCGGCTCTGGGCAATAGCCAAACGTCAGGGAGCCAGCGCCTTTAAAAATCGTCGCGGACATTACATCAGTGACGACCATCTACCCTTTTTAGAGGTGGGCATACCTGTGGTAGATCTGATTCACTATCCGTTCCCAGCCTACTGGCACAGCACAGAGGACAGCATAGATAAATGTAGCGGCGACAGTCTGCAACAGGTGGGTAATGTAATAAGTGACTTTATCTACACATATGGGCAAAATCAGGCGAGATAAAACGTAACCGTCAACCATTGATTGAGGCTACAGTTGAGCAGACATAACCTGAAATTATTTATCGGTACTGCAGTATTAACCAGCCTAGTATCTTTTGCGGTCAGTGCAGACCCGCTTTTAAAGTCTATTGAAGCGGATTACAAACAGCGCCTTGGCGACCTGTTTATCGACTTCCATCGCAACCCGGAACTCAGCACCGCAGAGGTACGTACCGCCAAAAAGCTGGCCGCAGAACTGCGCAGCAATGGCTTTGAGGTTAGCGAAGGCATAGGTGGGACCGGCATTGTCGCCCTAATGGAAAATGGCCCCGGGCCGATGGTTATGCTGCGCGCCGATATGGACGGACTGCCACTTGAGGAGAAATCCGGACTGCCCTACGCCTCCACTGCTACCCAGTTGGACCCTATTACCGGCAAAGTTTTTCCAGTGATGCACGCCTGCGGTCACGACGTGCATATCACCAGTCTGGCCGGCACTGCCAAACAGATGGCTGAACGCCGCGACAACTGGTCAGGCACATTGATGTTGATCGGCCAGCCCGCAGAGGAGCGCGTAATGGGCGCCAGAGCAATGATGCGGGATAACCTCTGGCAGCGTTTTGGCACTCCAGACTATGCTCTAGCCTTCCATGTCTCTGCAGGTTTGCGCGCCGGATTAATCAATGTTCAGGAGGGGGCGCCCTTCGCCGGCGCCGACACAGTGGATATTATTGTCCATGGTGTTGGCGCTCACGGTGCTTCGCCCCATGCCGGTAAAGACCCGGTATTGCTGGGCAGCCAGATTGTAGTTGCTCTGCAGTCTCTAGTCTCACGGGAACTGCCCCCCAGAGAGGCAGGAGTGGTAACTGTGGGTGCTTTCCACAGCGGCACCAAGCACAATATTATTTCCGATCGTGCCAAACTGCAGCTAACCGTGCGCAACACTAATCTGCAAACCAGAGACACATTACTGGAGGGCATTGAGCGCATCGCCGTCAATATGGGCCGTGTCGCCGGGTTACCAGAGGATAAACTGCCGGAAGTGATTTTGCTGGACGAATCCACCCCGCCGACCATCAACAACGACGCACTGGTCAGGCGACTGCGCAGCGTTTGGCAGGCAAAATTGGGCAGCGAGAAGGTCACCAGCATATCCTCTCAGGGTATGGGCGCGGAGGACTTCCCCTCATTTACCACAGAACCAGAGATACCCAGCGTATATTTCTCAGTGGGAGGCACCAGCGAGAGTGATTTGCAAGCCGCCATGAATGGCACTGGGCCAAAAATAGCCTCTCACCACAGCCCATTATTTAAGGTTGAGCCCAGACCCGCCATCACCTCTGGTGTGCAGGCCAGCGTTGTAGCATTAATGGAATTAATGCCGGCTAATTAGCATGGCTAGGAGTCCAGTACTGCCTGGAGAGACTTCAGGCAGTAATCGACATTTTGCTGGCTGCTGGCATGACCCATCAAACCAATGCGCCACACCTTGCCGGCCAAAGCGCCCAGCCCGGCACCAATCTCAAGCTCAAACTCATTGAGCAGGCGCGTGCGCACCATGGCATCGTCCACGCCATCGGGGATAAATACTGTATTTAACTGTGGCAGACGGTCCTGCTCAGGCACTAAAAAGTCAATGCCCATGGCCTCTAGCCCGGCGCGCAGTGCCAAATGATTGTTGTGATGGCGAGCCCAGGAATTCTCCAGCCCCTCCTCCTGCAATATCACCAGAGATTCGTGCAACCCATAGAGAGAGTTAACCGGCGCTGTATGATGATAGGCACGCTTGCCCTCACCGCCCCAGTAACCCATTACCAAATTCAGATCGAGAAACCAGCTCTGTACACGGCTGCCGCGATTGCGAATTTTTTCCGCGGCGCGCTCATTAAAGCTGACCGGCGACAGCCCTGGAGGTGCCGACAGGCATTTCTGCGACCCCGAGTAGATAGCATCTATATTCCACTCATCTACTTTCAGGGGCGAGCCAGCCAGGCTGGTCACAGCATCTACAATGGTCAGGCAGTCATGGCTGTGGGCCAGCTCGACTAAAGTTTTGGCATCTGACTGGGCGCCGGTTGAGGTCTCGGCATGCACAAAGGCCACCAATACAGCATCCGGATGGGCAACAAGAGCCTCTTCCAGCTTTTGCGGATCAACCGCCGAACCCCAGTCATCCATCACCATAATGGCGGTGCCGCCCATGCGTTCAACATTCTCTTTCATACGCCCGCCGAACACACCGTTCTGACAAATAATGACTTTGTCGCCACACTCCACCATATTGGCAAAACAACATTCCATACCAGCAGAGCCTGGCGCGGACACCGCAAAGGTCAGCTCATTTTTTGTCTGCAATGCCATCTGCAGCAACAGCTTGACCTCATCCATCATGCCTACAAAAGCAGGATCCAGATGCCCTAAAGTTGGCCTAGCCATAGCGCTAAGTACGCGTTCACTTACATCTGACGGACCAGGGCCCATAAGGGTGCGATTAGGGGGCATAAAGGAAGCAATACTCATGGGACTCTCTCTTAACTTATGGTTAAACTTCGGCTCTTATTACTCTACATCAGCCACAATACCCTCAGCCTTCAACTCGGCGATACGGGCAGTATCCAGACCCAGACTGTGCAACACCTCATCGGTGTGGGAGCCCACTTCAGGTCCAGGCCATTCAGTGCCACCGGGGGTGCTCTGCAACTTGGGTAACAAGGCGGGAATTTTGAGGGATTCACCATTAATTTCAACTGCTTCAAATAATTCCCGGTATTTGAAATGCTCATCTTCCATCATATCGGCGGCGTTATACACCGGACCGCAGGGCACCCTATGCTCTTCAAGCACAGCCATAGCCTCTGCCAAACTATTGGCAGCACACCAATTAGCCAGCACCAGATCTATATCTGCCTCGTGAATCACCCGCTCGGCATTGCTGGCATATTTTCGGTCGGTGGACATATCTTCGCGCCCCACCGCCACCATGAGGCGAGCAAAAATTGAATCGCCATTGCCGCCGATCACTAGAAATTTATCGTCCGCACACTTGTAGGTATTGGTGGGCACAATCCCGGTGACCGTGGTGCCAGAGGGCTGACGAATCACCCCGGCGCCATCGTATTCAGGAATCACTGCCTCGAGAAGATTAAACATGGATTCATAGAGGGCCACATCAACCACCTGCCCACCGCCCTGGCCATTGGCATTGGCCTGATCTCTGGAGCGCAGAGCCATCAGAATGCCCATGACCGCATGCAGCCCCGACACAGTGTCACCTATACTGAGATTTGGCCGCACCGGCGCCTCTCCAGGGTAGCCATTAACAAAGCGGAAGCCACTGATCGCCTCGCAGGCAGAGGCAAAGCCCGGTTTCTTGGCATAGGGGCCGGTCTGCCCATAGCCAGAGATGCGTGCATAGATAAGATTGGGATTTTCTGCTCTCAGGCTGTCCGGATCCAGATTCCACTCCTCGAGTACCCCGGGGCGGAAGTTTTCCACCACTATATCGGCAGTTTTAAGGAGCTCACGCACCAGATCGCGGCCCTGTTCGGTCTTAAGATCCAGTGAAATACATTTTTTATTGCGCCCCAGGCTGCGCCACCACAGGGAAGTACCGTCCTTGACCTCACGCCAGTTGCGAATAGGGTCGCCGCCCGGGGGCTCTACCTTGATCACCTCTGCACCAAAGTAACCCAGCATGCAGCCGGCAAAGGGCCCGGCCAATAGTTGACCCAGTTCAATTACCCTCAGCCCCTCAAGTGGTTTGTTTATCATCCTGATCAATCCCTAGTTGTGTTTTGTGTGTGTTGCGAAATTGTGCGTCATATTACTAGTTCGTGCGTATACAGTTTTAGCATGGCGGGCAAATTGCCACATTTGCCACGTTGCAGCGAAAATCCCACAGGATTCTAGCAGTCAAAAGTGTAAACTGTGTCTAGAAAATAAATAAATGATTGCGGCTGTTGTGCTAACCCCATGATTTTGCAGTCAAAGACTCCAATGGCAATGGATGTAAGCAAAAAAATTGCCATTCGATGTTCTCGCCACGGAACCGGCCTTTAAGTGAAGACTCTAATTTTTAGTCTATTTAGGAGCTGGTAATGTCCACAAACGAAGTTACGACGAAAATTCCCCAGAGCTTTAAATACAGTCTATTTTCCTTTGTTGTTGTCTCTGTACTCTCAGTCTTAAGTGCGGCGGGATACGCCGAAAAGATTGCCAATCAGGAGCCTGTTTCAGACCCTGTAGAAGACTATATCGATGCCATCAACAGTGTCGAAGCAGAGTACAGCGCCTACTCCACCGAGCTCTCAGATCTCTATCTGGGCCTGGGTAAGTCTCTTTACTCGAGACAATCCTATGCCGATGCCCGACAGGCCTTTCAGCGCGGCATGCAAATTGAGCGTGTCAATTATGGCCTCGACAGCCTCACTCAGGCGCCCTACCTGCTGTCTATCGCCGACACCGAAAGCTATATGGGCAACTGGGACGAATCCCAGAAGGCACTGGAAAACCTCTACAGCATCAATACCAAAGCCTATGGTGCCAATGATGTGCGTATGTTGCCGGTGCTCGATCAGATGCTCGACTGGTATCTGACAAGCTACAATGATCGCTCAGCGGACGGCGGCTACGCCAATCTTGTGGTCTCGGAACGCATTGCCATGCGCATGCACCATATCCTCGAGACCGATGTCTCCCTGGATGATCCTGAGGCCCCGGATCGCTACCGGCGCCTTGGCTACCTGCAGTACTTTATTGCCAACCATATCAAGCAGCATGGCGAGCCCAGTCAGTCAGGCATGACCTTTTCCACGGGCAGTACCGGCACGCGAAGCTCTTTGAGCACCTCCCACAGACACTTTCACCGCGGCAAGGTGGCCCTGGAGAGAGTCGTGGAGTCACTGGTGCAGCAGGAAGACAGCAGCGAAGTAGAGCAGGCCCAGGCTATTGCCGAGCTAGGCGACTGGTATCTGGTATTTGGGCAGAGATTCTCTGCCACAGAGGCCTACCAACTGGCCTATGATGTGCTTGAAGGCAATGAACAGTCAGAGCAGCTGCGCGAAAAACTATTTAGTAAGCCACGCATGATTAGCTTTAGCCTCAACAAGGGCCCCGAGCTTGGTGCGGACGCAGTTCCCAGCGAAACTCAGCTGCAGGTCAGTATGATGGTATCTGAGAATGGTGTGCCACAGAATATAGCTGTACAGGACCCCGCCGAGGATCTTTCCGATGAACAGCTGCAGGCCCTGCGCAGAGAAATTAACAATCAGCGCTTTAGGCCGCGACTGATTGCCGGCCAGGCCGAACCAGCGGAACATATTGTGTTTTATGATAAACCGGCCCCCCAGAGCTAAACAATTGACGAGCTGTTTATGACTGACACCAAAGTAACTATCGCCAGCGCAGCAACCAGCAGCTTCAGGCAAAGGCTGTCAGGGCCGCTTGCCGCCCTGGTAATCAGCCTGCTGTTAAGTGCCTGCCAAATGCCCTCCTACTCTCCTCCCGGAGGCTCTTCTGGACCCTCGGGATCCAGCGGTGGCGGCTCAAGCGGTGGGAGCTCCTCCGGAGGCGGACAGAGTGGTGGAGGTTCCAGTGGCGGCGGTCAGTCGGGAGGTGGAATGCCCGGCGGTGGAATGCCCGGCGGAGGAATGCCTGGCGGTGGCATGCCTGGTGGAGGAATGCCCGGCGGCAGTCAGCCCGGAGATCAGTCTGGAGATCCATCCGGTGGCCCCCAGGGTCAACAGGGCAGCGCAGGCAGCGGCCAGTCTGTCGAAGATCTAGATCAGGCACTGGATGACTCCTTGGATGGTTTTGATGATGCCGTTGGTGGCTCAGGTAAAAGCACCAGCGAAATAGATATTCTTAGCCCCAGCGGCAGCAGCGGCATGGAAGACAATAGCGATGAGCCCCTGTTTGAAGCGGGTTCAGAAGGCGCTATGGCCGAGGCCAATGCAGAGCTCGAAAAACGCGCTGCCGAAGGCAGTGGCGAGGGGTCTGAAGGCGCTGAAGGTGCAGAGGGCGCTCAGACGGAAGGTGGCAAAACTCAGGGCCAACAAAGCGGAGGCTCAGCCGGTGCTGAGGGTGCACAGGGTGAAGCTCTGCCAATCCCAGATGATGTAGGCGATGGTCAGGGTGACGATATAGTCCAGCGACAGATACGTGATGCCGCTATGAAAGAAACAGACCCAGTGCTGCGCGAGCGACTCTGGGACGAATATCGGCGTATAAAAAACCAGTAATCTAAACTTACCAACAGATTGGACAACTAAATTTAGACCTAGATGGAAACAACTATGAAAACCAGCATTGCAGGAACTAGCCAAGCCTACCAGAGCCAGCGCAGACTGATCGCGGCCATTCTGTTTGCCTGTTGCGCTGTGTTGGCACTCACTGCGCCTCCGGTAGCAGCAGCCACTGACAAGATCACCTCATCGACCCTGCTGACCCTGCGCACCCCCAGCCAGCAAATCTCTGAAGCCGCGCTTCTGGATGTGGGTATTCCCACCCTTAATGACGGTCTCTACCTGACCGACGAAAATGACACTGTATTTCCCGAGGTGCGCTATGCAGAGGCCATTTATTTCTCCAACCAGCTGGCCAAGGTAATGGAAAAAAGTGGCGCCTGGGGCGCTATTCGCGTTACCCCGACCGACAACGTGATTATGGATCTGTATATCACTGGCACCATACTGCAGTCCGACGGCGAGACCATGGATCTGGAAATACAGGTCAAAGATAGCAGCGGTAAACAGTGGTTTGCCAAAAACTACAAACAGACCACCGGCAAATATGCCTACGATCGCCGCCTGAAAAGACTGGGGGACCCCTTCCAGAACCTGTTTATCCGCATAGCCAACGATCTGCTGGCCTATCGCGAAAAGCTCAGCGAACAACAGGCGATAGAGCTGCGCACCATATCCGAGCTGCGCTTTGCCAAGTCCTTCTCGCCAGAAGCCTTTGATAACTATATTAGCGAGCGGCGCGATGGCACCCTAAAAATAGATCGCCTGCCAGCAGAAAACGACAGTATTTTGCAGCGGGTACGCAAAATCCGCGATCGCGACTACCTCTATATAGACACCATGCAAGACTACTACGATGGTTTTTCCCAGCAGATGCATCTGGCCTATCAGGATTTTCGCCGCTCCTCCTACGATTCAGTGGTCAAGGCTCGGCAGCTGGACAGGCAGGGCAACCGCCGTATTGTTGCCGGTATAGGCGCCATTCTTGCCGGTATCTATGGGCGCTCACAGGCAGAGACCCGCATGGTCAACGACGCCAGTACTGCCACCGCCGCAGTGGGTGGCTTTGTGCTGAAATCTGGCCTGGAGAAAAAACAGGAAGCCGCCGCCTACAACGAATCCGTGGCCGAGATGGGATCCTCACTGGAGGCAGAAATCGCTCCCCAGGTTATTGAGTTGGAGGACCGTACCGTGACCCTGACCGGCACAGTGCAGGCTCAGTACCAGCAGTGGCAGGAGCTGCTGCATAAAATCTACAAGCAAGAGCGCGGGACATTGTAATGACCAGCGGACCAAGCCAACAGGAAGGCAAACAAAAACTGATCATAGGCGGCTTATTACTGCTGGTGGTCGCCGTGGTACTGCTGCTTCCCAATATGGTCTCCGACCCCTGGATTGCCGACGCCAACGAAACTGCCATCCCGGAACCGGCAACAACTGCCGTCAGCCCATCCACAGCCGCAGAAAAAACCAAGTATCGCCAGGATTCTCAAAAGGTTTTGGCACAGATTATTGCCGTTCGCGATCTCCTCAAACAGCAAAATGTAGAGTACTGGGGTGATTTTGAATTTCGTCAGGCCCTGGCACTGATCGATCAGGGTGACGAGCAATATGGTTACGGCGACTATCAGGATGCCCTGGCTAGCTACCAAAATTCTCTCGAACAGCTGCAGGCCCTAGAGACCACTGGCCAGACAACCTTTGAGACGGCACTGCGCAACGGCACTGAAGCCATAGAAAATGCCGAGCCAGCAGATATTGCCCTGGCTGCAGAGGCGGCCGCTACAGCCATGGCCATAGCCCCGCAAGACAGCAGATCACAGCAATTAGCTCAGCGCTCTGACCAACTGGAGAGCTTGATCGCAGCCCTGGATAATGGCCGACAGCGCCTGGCAACCAATGAATTGGCCGCGGCCAAAGCCTATTTTCAGCAGGCGGTGAGTATTGATGGTCAGCACATCAAAGCTGCAGCTGCACTGCAGTCTGCAGAGCAGGCCATCACCGAGCAGCGCTTTCGCGGCCATATGAGCAACGGCTTTGCCGCCCTGGACAGCAATCAGTTTGCCGCGGCTACCGACGCTTTTAATCGCGCGGCCAAAGTCTATAGCAACCATGCCGCCGTGGCTCAGGCCCTGTCTCAGGTAGCCACCAAACAGTCGCAGATATCCGTTAGCCGGCAGATGCAGCAGGCCGCTAAGTTTGAAGCTAAAGAGCAGTGGCAGCAGGCTCTGGAGCTCTATCAGGCGCTGCTGCAAACCGACTCCTCACTCACCGCGGCCAAGGTTAAGACCATCCCCGTGGGCGTCAGAGCGGCACTGGACAGTCAGATTAAGGCCGTGCTTGACGACCCCCTGCAGCTTTCCTCCACCAACAACTACAACAGCGCCCAGCGTCTGTTAAAAGATGCCTCCGGCATTGCTAATCCAGGGCCAGTACTGCAGCAACAGGTCGCTGATCTCAGCAGAGTGTTACAACAGGCCACAACTGCCGTTGATGTGGTGCTGCAATCCAACAACCAAACCGAGGTTACCCTCTTCCGTGTTGCCAAATTAGGTGTCTTCGCACAGACATCGCTGCAACTTAAACCCGGACGCTATATTGCCGCAGGCACACGCATGGGTTACCGGGATGTACGGGTTGAATTTACCATCACAGGTGCGCCCATTGATGGACCAATCAGAGTAAGCTGTGACGAGATAATTTAAACCACTATGCCCGAAAAAAATAATAATCAGCCATTGTCTGCCACCGAATTCCAGCCCATAGATGCGGCCGGCACCGAGCGCCGCCTGCCGGTATCTCCGGGGGTGTTGGCACTGGCCGTGCTGGCCACCAGCGCCGTTATTATTATGCTCTACCTATTTGCGGCTCGCGCGGTGATCTTTCAGACAGTGCCAGACAATGCCGATATCGAGATTAGCGGCCTGTCTTTTAACATAGGCGACAACTACCTGCTGCTCAGTGGCGACTACAGCATCCAGGCCAGCGCCCAGGGCTACTACCCGCTAAATGAAACCATTAGCGTCAGCGATGAGGCCACACAGGATCTCAAGCTTGAGCTGCAGCCCCTGCCCGGCAATCTGCTGGTCAGCGCTGAAATCAATGGCATAGCAGCCACTGTCGATGGTGAGCCCCAGGGCGAAGTGCCTGGCACTATCGAGGGCATTAGCCGCGGACTCCACCAGATAGAATTTAGCAAATATCGCTATTTTCCCCTGCAACAGGAAATTGATATCGCTGGGTTGGGCACCACCCAGTCAATCAATATTTCCCTGTTGCCAGCCTGGGGAGAAAAGCGCTTTAACTCCCAGCCCCAGGGTGCGGATCTGTATATAGATGACCGGCTAATCGGCCAGACACCGCTGACCACAGAGGTACTGGAAACTGGCAGTGATCTGCGTCTGGAGCTCAGCGGCTATAAAACTTTTAGCCAGCAGGTCACAGTCAATGCTGGCACCAGCGCTGAGCACCCAACCATAAAACTCATCGTATCAGACGGCATATTGCAGATTAACAGCATACCCTCAGGGGCCAATGTCACCATAGACAATCAGTTTAAGGGCACCACACCCCTGGAGCTGGCTATGGCACCCTTTAAAAAATACCCTGTAGAGCTATTTCTCGAGGGCTATCTCAAGGCTACCAGATCCGCTCGCCTGGAGCCCGAGGCCACCACCGCAATGGAGGTTAACCTCAAGCCCAATATTGGCAGCATAGCCCTTACCATTAGCCCAGGCGATGCGCAGATACTGGTGGACAACCAGCCCAAGGGCATCGGCAGCCGTACATTGTCACTCAACGCCAAGCCCCATACCCTGACCGTACAAAAAGCCGGTTATGAGTCCAAATCCCTTACCGTCACCCCCAGACCCGGCCATCAGCAGGCCCTGAGTATTGCACTGCTGACCCTTGAAGAAGCCTACTGGGCCTCTCGCCCACCGCGTATTAAAAGCTCTGCCGGCTCCGAGCTAAAACTATTCCGCCCCCAGCAGACCTTTAGTCTAGGTGCACCCCGCCGCCAGCCAGGCCGCCGCGCCAACGAAGCTGAACGCAAAGTGGGGCTCGAGCGTCCCTTCTATCTGGGCCTTACAGAAGTCAGCAATCTGCAGTTTCGTCGCTGGCAGGAACACAGCTCCACAGCTATCAAGGGGCAATCTCTGGATATGAACAACCAGCCAGTGGCCAAAGTCTCCTGGGAACAGGCAGCCCTCTACTGCAACTGGCTGAGTCGTCAGGAGGGGCTGCCGCCCTTCTATCAGGTGGCCGACGGACTGGTGAGCGGGTTTAACTGGGATGCTCATGGCTATCGTCTGCCCACAGAGGCCGAATGGGCCTGGGCAGCTAAAATCGATAAAGCTGGCAATACAGAGGTATTCCCCTGGAGCAGCAATCTCTACCCGCCACTGCAGCTCGAGGACAACTATGCCGACCAGAGTGCCTCGAGATTCCTTAACTTCACCATCGCCAACTATAATGACAACTTCCCGGTATCAGCAGATATTGGCAGCTTTAAGCCCAATGACAAAGGCCTCTACAATATGAGTGGCAATGTCGCCGAATGGGTCAATGATTATTACGATAACAGGCCCTATCGCGGCGAACCCATAATGGACCCGCGCGGACCTCAGACTGGCAATCGCCATGTAATCCGCGGTGCCAGCTGGGCCCTGGGTTCACGCACCGAGTTGCGCCTCAGCTATCGCGACGCTGGCACTGACGGGCGCCTGGATGTAGGCTTCAGAATCGCCCGTTATGTAGACAGAGCTGGAGCCAAACCATGAGATTTACAAACAGCTTGCGCCGTTTGGCTATGCTGCTAATACTGCTAATACCGCTGCCCATGGTCAGCGCAGCCCAGCAGCCCGAGCCCGGCTCTGAACCGAGTGAAACTATCGCCGGCGATAGTGATACCAACCCGGCAGATAGCAGCGAAGATAATCAAGCAGACATAAAATCTGCCCCCTCTACTCCCAGAGACGGCGATTTTAAACCCAGCGAAGAGATCTCGGAGGATTTCCCAGTGCCTCTTCCCTCAGATATTTAAGCGACCAAGACATAGGAATAGCAAATGAACAGTCCAACAAATCGCGCGACCAACGAGATGTTTTTCCAGTTAGTGGCTCTGCTGCTGTCGGTCATTATTATCCACACCATTTACGTGACCGTAGTGCGCCCCAATGCTGACAGCACTATTCGTCGCCACGCTGAGATGGCCGCGGCAGGCGAAGAATATGTGGTGCCGCGATCATTTTTTATTGTGGTTAAAGATATAGAGCAGGAGTCCTGCTTTATTTTAATGTTCTGGGCGCTGGCCATTATGGGCTATAAAACCCGCACCAGCATCCGCGAAAAACATATGCTCGAGCTGCCACTGATGTCCATCGCCGAGGGCTCCAGAGTGCTGCCAGACGATGCCGGCCAGCTAGCTCGGCCACTGCAGGCGCTGCCCGATGAACAGCGCGGCTACCTGCTGCCCCGCGCCCTGCAAACCGCCCTGACCAGATTTCAGGTGACCGACAGTGTGCAATTCGCCACCGAAGCCGTATCCAATGTCTGTGATACCGAAAATGACCGCCTGGATTCCGAGCTATCAATGGTGCGCTATATCACCTGGGCCATCCCCTCCATTGGGTTTATAGGCACAGTGCGCGGTATTGGTGCTGCCCTGGGCCAGGCCCATGAGGCCATGGAGGGTAATATTGCCGGCGTCACCAGCAGCCTCGGCGTGGCCTTTAACTCCACCTTTATTGCCCTGCTGATCAGCATGGTAGTGATGTTTTTTATGCACCAACTGCAGCTGATTCAGGAGCGACTGGTGCTGGACTCCCAGGCCTACTGCGAAAATAAACTTCTGCGCTTCCTCAAGGCCGCTAAATAGTTATGACTGTCGCCATACTCGAGCTTAATGACCAAAATCTGATTATTCAGGCAGAGGATGGCACCCAGCACACAGAGCCAGGCTTTGCTCAGCTGACGGCCAATGGAATTATCACCGGCGATAGCGCCCGCGCCGTTGCCTGGCAACAGCCCCAACAGAGCTATAACCAGTACTGGCGGCAATTTAACCAGCTGGCCCTACCCAGCAAACAACGCTGGGCGCGGCATCATGCCGATATCGCCTTTGCCCAGATTAAACAGCTAGTTGCGGCAGTGGGCTCACCGGAGCAGCTTATACTCAGTGTGCCAGGCAGCTTCTCCGACGAGCAGCTGTCGCTGTTACTGGGCCTGGCCAGCGCCGTGCCAGTGGAGATTGTGGCGGTAATCGACAGCGCCCTGGCCAGCAGCGCTGGTCAAGACAACGACGCCCTGGTTATTGAACTCCAACTTCAGCAGGCGGTGGTAACAAGGCTCACCAAGGTCGATGACCGCCAGCAGATTACCGATCAGGAAGTTATCCCAGATCTGGGCGTGATGCAGCTTTACAATGCCGTCGCCCGCCATATCAGCGATCAACTTATCGCCGATTACCGCTATGACCCGCTGCATACCTCCGATGGCGAGCAACTTATCTACGATCAGCTGCCACATTGGCTTATGCAACTGGGCTGGGAAGATGAGATCTCAGTCACTGTGCCCTCAGCCCAGGGTGATCTTAATCTGGTGCTGCGCAAACAGCAGATCGCGGAAATTCTCGAGCAGCGGCTCAACGGGCTAAATACCCTGATTAAAAAACACCCAGGCGCCGAGCTGTCCTTCTCTCACAGTGCCAGTCTGCTGCCCACGCTGCTGCCGCAGTTTGCCCAGGCGGGGCTGTGCAAACAAAACAGTGGCATAGATAACTGCTTTAACCTGCAAGACAAACTGACGGCAGGCGAATTGCAGCGTATCTCCGAGTTGCAGGCTCCCGGCAAATCCAAGACAGGCGCCAGCAAAAAAATCCATCAGGCCACTCATCTGCTGTATCAGGATCATGGCTATCCTCTGGATCAACCCATTAGTCTGCACATTGCCAACAAGCAGCTGAGCCTGGTGACCGGCATAGACAATCGCGCCGCTCTGGTGTTTGTTGTCGACAACCACCAGTTAAAGGTGCTGCATCAGCAGGAAGATCTGCAGGTGCAGCTTCCCGACCTCTGCCAGGTAGGTAAAACCCTGGCGGTGGCCGGCCACAAGCTGCGCCTAATCGAGGTCAGCAATGCCTAAAAAGCGCCGCAACATAGCCGTCAGCCTGTCCTTTCTGGATATTATGGCCTGTGGCTTTGGCGCGGTGACACTGCTGTTTTTGATTCTGCGCCACAATGCCACAGAGGTAATCACGCCAGATATTCGCATCTCTGCCGAGGTGGATATGTTGCAAATGGATATCCGCGACGCAGAGCAAGAAAAAGTCCAGCTGCTAAACAGTCTGGAAAAAATCCAGCTGCAGCTGGTAGAGGCCCAGGGTCTCTCCAAGCGAGTGATCACCGATTTAGAAGAGCAGGAAAAAAGCATCCAAAACGATCCCAATGATCTCGACAAACTGCGCAGGCAGGTAGAGCAGCTCGAGGATGAAACTGCACAGATGGAAGAGATAGAGTTTGGCGACAAGGTGCGAGAGTTTCAGGGAGACGGCAATCGCCAGTACCTCACCGGCCTAAAACTGGGTGGCGAACGGGTGCTTATTCTGGTGGATGGCTCCGCCAGCATGCTGGCCGACACCGTGGTCAATGCGGTGCGCCGCCGCAATATGGACGATGAGCAAAAAAAGCAGTCGCCGAAATGGCAGTGGACATTGCGCACCCTGGAGTGGCTGCTGGCCCAGCTGCCACCGAGCAGCCGTTTCCAAGTATATATTTTCAATACCGATATCCAGACTGCGGTGGCAGGCACCGAGGGAGAATGGCTGGATGCCGCCGATGATCTGGCGCTGGAAAATGCCGTCTCCGGTATCAGAGAGTACAGCCCAGGCGCAGGCACCAGTCTTATCAATGCCTTTGGCGCCATCGCCGATTTCGAAGATCGTCCCGACAATGTTTTTCTGCTCACCGATGGTCTGCCCACTCAGGGCAAGACGCCACCACGCAAATATATGGTGTCAGGTCAGCAGCGGCGCAAGCATTTTAACGCTGCCATGGAAGAGTTCCCCAGAGGGGTGCCCATCAACACCATTCTGTTCCCCATGGAGGGTGATCCGGAAGCTGCCGCCCTTTTCTGGCAGACCGCACTCAATACCAAAGGCGCCTTTATAGCCCCATCGAGGGACTGGCCATGAAAAAACAACGTCGCGACCTACCCGAAGCCAGCCTGTCTTTTCTCGACGTTATTAGCTGTGGCTTTGGCGCCATAGTATTGCTGCTGGTTATCGCCAAGGTGGGAGATCCCTCAGCGCTGGAAGAGGCTGAACGCCAATTGCTGGGCTCGGTCAAAGAGTACCAGGAGCGACTTTTCGATATCCGTGGCGAAGCGGTACAGCTGGATGAGCGACTTCAATCGCGCAAAGAGCAGCTGTCCGATCTCCGCGAGCGCATAGCGCGGCTCAAGGCCAAACTGGCCAGTGTGGCCAAACAGTCCAGTCAGCTATCCCAGTCCCAGTCTCGAGAAAAAGAACAGTTGCAACTGGTGCTGCAGGTACTGACCGAAGAGATGGAGCGCTTGCTGGGCCCAGAATTTAAGCAGCAAAACCAGCTGATCGGCGGCATACCAGCAGACAGTGACTACATTATCTTTGTAATCGACACCTCTGGCAGCATGCAGGTGGCAGCCTGGGAAAAAGTTAAAAAAGAGATGCTCAATATTCTCGATATCTACCCAGAGGTCAAAGGTATTCAGGTGCTCAACGATATGGGTCAGTATATGTTCTCCGGTGATAAAGGCCGCTGGATAAGCGACAGCCCCAAAACCCGAGAAAATATAATCAACCGCCTGGGCGCCTGGGCGCCCTTTAGCAACTCCAGCCCTGTGGAGGGTATTACCGGTGCCATCCGCACATTTTACCGGCCCGGGCGCAAAATAAGCATCTACACATTGGGCGATGACTTTCAAGGCCGGTCAATCCGCAGCGTCGTGCAAGTAGTAGATAAACTTAATAGAGCTAATCGCGGCAGTGATCGCCTGGTTCGTGTTCACGCCATAGGCTTTCCGGTGCATTTTCCCCCTGGAGGCACTCCCAGCGCATCAGCTATTAAATTTGCCAACCTGATGCGCGAACTGAGTTACAACAATGGAGGAACCTTTATCGGCTTAAATAGCCTTAATTAAGGGAATTATAATTATGTTAAAAACACTTGTTAATAAAATAGCCGTAAAACCCATAGCTGCACTGCTACTACTGGGCATACTGAGTGGCTGTAGCTCTTCTGCTTCAGTGCAGGTGACCAGTGAATTCCCCAATGTACTGTCAGACCCAAAACCGCTGTCGGCCAGCATAGTATTTGATGAGGGCTTCTCAACCTATGTCGCCCAGCCCAATAAAAAGACCCTGATCAATCTTGGCAGCGCCCAGGTAAGACTTCTCAGCAATGCCTTTGCTGGCCTGTTTGAGGAAGTGGAATTTGTCAGCGACCCAGAGACCATTAGTGGCGATCATCAGTTAGTTATTATCCCCTCCATCCGCGAGGTTCAGGTATCCACCCCCTCTGACAACTATCTCAATGTGTTTGAGGTATGGATCAAATACAATCTGGAAATACAGAGTGCCGACGGCGAGACCATCGACAGCTGGTTTATGCCCGCCTATGGCAAAACCCCTGATGCATTTATGGCATCTAAATCCAATGCCATAGAAGAGGCCACCATTATCGCCCTGCGCGATGCCGGCGCCAAACTGATGCTCGACTTCTATCGCATCCCCGCCATCTATGGCTGGATGATGGAACAGCAGATATTGGAGGAATCAAAATGAAACCTACAATGACCCCTACATTTAAAATCATCGCACTTTTAGCCCTGACCACTTTGCTGGCAGGCTGTAGCGCTACCACCACCATCGACGAATACAGGCCCACTGGCGATGCGATTGATCTCAGTGCCGACGAGCGCGTGGTAGTGCTGGGGCGCCGCGATGCTGGTCACTACGAAACCGACCGGGAATTCATCGACTGCGTGGCCAAGCGCATGAAAGGCGCCGATATTGGCGTGGTGCCAGAGCAGCAGTTTATCGACTCCATCTACCCCTGGTTTGAACCGCGCACTGCCCCCAAAGGTTTACCACGCCTAAAACGCCTGATGCAGGACCCATTGATTAAAGGTCAGGTAGACAACCAAGCTGTGCGCTATCTGGTGTGGCTGGATGGCTCAACCGAAACTCTGGATCAGGGCGGCTCGATAAGCTGCGCCATAGGCCCGGGAGGCGGTGGCTGCTTTGGGTTTGCCCAGTGGGATAAGCTGTCTGTCTACGAAGCCATAGTCTGGGATATGACCAACCTCCAGGAGATGGGCCGTCTGCGCGTCGACTCCGAGGGCACCTCCTATTTGATTGGTGCTGTAGCGCCCATACCATTGCTTACACCGGTTAAAAGCGATGCCTGTACCAGCCTTGGCAACCAGCTTAAAACATTCTTCTCAGCTCCTGAAGATTCTTAAGTCCTGAGATATAAGCACTATGCATAAAGCCAGCGCGATGTTACCCACTCTGCTTTTGGCGGCCCTGATTGGGCTGCTGCCAGTCAGCACCTGGGCAGCGGTGACTGGCGAAGAAATCTACAAAGAAGTGCTCGAGGGTACAGATATTTATGAAGATGAAAAACTTCAGGCCTACATAGTCAAACTGGGTGAAGAGGTGGTCGCCCAATCAGAGATGGCCGGTGAAAAATTTACCTTCACCCTGCTCGACTCGCCAGATCTCAATGCCTTTGCCACCAGAGATAACTATGTCTATGTTAACCGCGGCCTGCTGAACTATGTCAGCAACGAAGCCCAACTGGTGTCCGTGCTGGCCCATGAGGTGGGTCATATCACTCGCAACCATGTGCGCGGCCAAGAGGGGCAGGCAGCGGGGGCTAAGATCCTGTCGACCATAGCCGCCGTGCTGTCTGGCAGCAATGAAGTCTATGAGGCTGGCATGGCCTACGCCAACTCATTAATTAAAGGCCACGGTCGGCGCAATGAACTGGAGGCCGACGAAGCCGGCGCCGAATATATGGCCAAGCTGGGTTATGCCCCCAGCGAAATGATCAGCATGCTGTCCATAATGAAAGACTACGAGTCCCTGCAGAAACAGCGGGCAAAATCACGGGGAGCCTCCAAGCAGACCTACCATGGTATTTTTGCCAGCCACCCGCGCAATGATAGCCGGCTGCGCACCGTGGTTACCAAAGCCAATGCCTTTAAAGCCGAAGTGAGCAGAGACAACGGCGCAGAGCGCTACCGCAGCCTGACCAATGGCCTGGTCTGGGGAGAAAACTTTCTCGCCAAAGAACAAAAGCCTGAGCGCTTCTCAGATATGCAGCGCCGGGTGCGCCTCGACTTTCCCAGCGACTGGATACAGGATGCCAATGACCCCCAGTCGCTAATCAGCGCCTCGCCGGAAGACAAAAGCGCCATATTGCGAGTGCAGCCCATAGCCCGCACAGCCCAGAGCCCTGAAGAATATCTCTACAACTATCTCAAGGTATCCCAGCTTAAAGACGGCAAAGCTATAGCGCCGGCGCGCCTCAAAGGCTTTACCGGCATATTACCCGGCACCGATGGCAAACCAGACAGCCGAATCGCCGTTATCTACTACAAGCTCAATGCCTATCTGTTTAGCGGTGAAGTCAAAGAGCAGACCAGCTTTGCCGATACTGACAAATTATTTCTCGCCTCCATCAATACCTTCCGCCCCATCTCCAGCCGCGAGATTCAGGGTCAGCGCCCCCAGCGAGTGCAGTATGTTAAGGCCACCAACAACACCACCTTTGCGGGCCTGGCCAAGGCCCTTAAGTTAAGTGCCACCGATATCGAGGACCTGCGTATAATTAACAGTCTGTACCCCAGTGGTGAGCCTGTAGCTGGCCAATGGATCAAAGTCTTTAAGCGCTAGGTTAGCAGAGCCCCATGACCCAATTATTTCCCAAGCCTTCATTTAAACAGCTGCTGGTTATAGTCCTGATTGTAGTGACCGGGCTCAGCGTCGCATTCTGGCTTTCGCAAAACAGCACCCCCAGCCAAAAAGACTGGGATGCCAACCGGCAAAATCTGCCCGATATAGATGCACTGGAAAAGCGTATCGAAATCAATTTATTTGGCGAAGAGGCACCAGCCACCCAGGGTATGGGTGCGGATATTGACCAACCTTTAGATATGGAAGCCATGGAAGCCAAGCTCGCCGGCCTGACCAAAAATGTCACCACATTGCGCCAGCCCACAGAGCAAGAGCTGGCAGAGTTTTACCAGGCCAATCAGGCCGACTATCGCCAGGATTCCAAATTTAGCTTTCGCCAGATTCTATTTAGCCGCGCCAAACAGGGCGGTCAGGCCTATCAAAAAGCCCAGCAGGCTCTGATGGAAATTGCCGAGGGTCAAATGCCACTGGGTGATAGCAGCGATCTACAGGGTCAGTATGGCCTGAGGTCAGCCGATAAAATTGACCGCGAGTTTGGCAATAACTTCTCGGCCAAACTTCAGCAAGCAGTGCTAGATAACCAGCCAAACCTACCCTGCTGGACAGGGCCCATCACCTCCAACCAAGGCGTGCACCTGGTGTGCATAGAAACGGCGGTACTGGGCAGGATTCCAGATCTGGACTCAGTGCGATCCCAGGTAATTAATGATTGGCGCTATACGGTCGCAGACAACTAGCATTAAACCTCGCCGCAAATATTACTAAGCCAACAACTCAGCAAAAAAGCTGCGCAGACCCTCTGCGCCAGACTCTTCCCAGGTTTTCAGGGCTGCGGTGCCTACAATAGCCAGATCGGCAGAGCCACGCAGAAAATCCATATCAGCCTTGCTGCTAATACCAAAACCCACACCTATGGGCACATTGGTATGCTGGCGACAGCGATCGATCAGAGCCAGCACATCATCGCCCATATTGGTCTTGGAGCCGGTTACGCCCTTACGGGCCACGGCATAGACCATACCGCGGCTAGCGGCACCCAGCTGGGCCAGGCGCTTATCACTGCTGGTGGGAGTCATTAGTATGACCGGTTCAATCCCCGCCGCGGCAGACAGGCTGTGCAGGTTAGCTGACTCTTCCAAAGGTAGATCCGGGAGAATATAGCCTACGCCGCCAGCCTCTTTTAGGCGCTGCACAAATACCTCTTCGCCCATTTTAAAGACGGTATTGTAGTAACCCATCATCAACACTTTAAACGGGAAGCGCGCGCTGACCTTGGCCATAAACTCAAAGCACTGGTCGACGGTGGTACCGGCTTTTAATGACTGCTCATTGGCGCGCACAAATAGCGGGCCATCGGCACTGGGCTCAGAAAAGGGAAACTGCAGCTCAACCAGATCAACACCGGCCTCGGCCATAATCTCCAGCTCTTGCATATTCTCTTCGAAGGAGGGGTAGCCGCAGACCACATGGGCCATTACCAGCAAGTCTTTATTCTGTTTGCGCTCAGCAATAAATGCTTCCAAACCCATTATTTTTTCTCCGCGCGATACTGGTCGGCCTTGCCGCCGATAAATGACTTCCACTTGGCATCGTCAAGAGCATCGGCGATGGTAAAGATATCCTTGTCGCCACGACCAGACATATTAACCAGGACAATTTCATCCTTGGCCATGGTGGCCGCTTCTTTTAGAGCCACCACAAAACCATGGGTGCTCTCCAGCGCAGGGATCAGACCCTCGGTGCGCATGGTTAGCTTTAAAGTCTCTTTAACCTCAGCATCTGTGGCCGCTTCAAAGCGCACCTTGCCCTGATCATGGAGGTGAGAAAAGATCGGGTTAACGCCAATATAGTCCAGCCCGGCAGCGACCGAATGGGTCTCGTTCATATTACCTTCATCGTTTTGCAGGAAGTAGGTCTTGTAACCCTGAGCCACACCCACACTGGCATCATCATAGGCCAGACGCGCAGAGTGCATATAGGAACCCACACCCTCACCGCCAGCCTCACAGCCAATCAGCTCCACATTGGGCTCATCAAAGAACCCCTGGAACAGACCCATAGCATTGGAACCGCCACCAACACAGGCATAGACACGGTTGGGCAGACGCCCGGTCTGAGCCACAATCTGCTCGCGGGCTTCCAGACCAATAATGGACTGGAACCAGCTGACCATTTCCGGGAATGGGTGCGGGCCGCAGGCAGTACCCAAAATATAATGGGTATCAGCCATATTGGTGACCCAGTCACGCATACATTCGTTTACTGCATCTTTTAAGGTCTTCTGGCCATCTTCGACCGCAATTACCTCGGCGCCGAGATTTTCCATCCAGAACACATTGGGTCTCTGGCGGGCGACGTCCACCGCACCCATATAGATTTTGCATTCAAAGCCAAATTTGGCCGCCATAGTCGCAGTGGCAAAGCCATGCTGCCCGGCACCGGTCTCGGCGATAACCCGGGTCTTGCCCAGACGCTGAGTCAGCAGACCCTGACCCATGACATTGTTTACCTTGTGGGACCCGGTGTGGTTGAGGTCATCGCGCTTTACATAGATCTGCGCGCCACCCAGCTCGCGGCTGAGATTCTCAAGATAGGTAACCGGCGTCGGACGACCAGAATAGTTTTGCAGCAGAGCCACATAGTCCTGCCAGAATTTGGGGTCTGCTTTACATTCGCGAAAGCACTCCAGGAGTTCCTCAATAGTCGCGTGTAAAATCTCAGGCAGAAAAACACCGCCATATTCCCCATAGTAGCCTTCGCGGCCTTCGGAGAAGTCAAAAATATCCATGAATTGCCTCAGCAGAGCGCAGAGTCCTCGTTTTGGCGAGTCCCCATGCAGGTGGTCGAAAACAGGCGGGTATTTTATCCAAGTCGCCCAGTGGGTACAACAATGATGCCGTCAGGAACCGTATTGTGTTGGTATTTTTGCACCACAAAAGTGCATCTGTGCAAGTATTAAAATTTTGCCGCTCAACAGGGTCTACGACAGTGATCTATGACCGGTTTATACACAGTGGTCAGTTTTTGCCCAGACCCCAATAGGGGCGCAGACTACAGCGATTTATCCACATCTTTTGCAATAGCTTGACAGCAGTATTTTTGGTGAAAAATTAAAAAAAACACAATATATAGTGTATTAATACTTGCATGACACAAAATGTAGGATAAACTCTTGTTCGTTTTCCGCTAAAAATTATAACTAAAAAAAGCTGTTGCTGGAGGCCTACATAGGGCGGGTAGTGCAGCCGAGGAAAATCACCAGGGCAAGTTTCGCATCTCACGCCATAGGGCGAAACGCCGGCACAATTTTGAATAAAACAGTTTAAACGACTAAAACAAAATAGAACGAACTAAAGGTTTTGTAATGAGCGCAACCAGACTAAAGACAGTGAAGCCAACCAAAGCGACCCAGGAAATCGAGATGCAAGATGCCTCTCTGGACATCTGGGACAAAAAATACCGCCTCAAAGACAAGAGCGAACAGCCTGTTGATAAAGATATCAACGCCACCTACATGCGTGTGGCCAAGGCGCTCTCCGATGTTGAAAGCAAAGACAAACGCAAAGAGTGGCAGGAAAAATTTGTCTGGGCACTCAAGCACGGCGCTATTCCCGCTGGCCGCATTATCTCCAATGCTGGCGCTCAGGCATACAAACCCGCCACCTCAACCATTAACTGTACCGTTTCCGGCGTTGTGCCTGATTCCATGCAGGGCATTCTGGAACGCAATCTCGAAGCAGGCCTAACGCTCAAGGCCGGCTGCGGTATCGGTTACGAATTCTCCACATTGCGTCCCAAAGGCGCCTATGTGTCAGGCGCTGGTGCCTACACCTCAGGCCCGCTGTCGTTTATGGATATCTATGACAAGATGTGTTTTACCGTATCTTCAGCCGGTGGTCGCCGCGGCGCCCAAATGGCCACCTTTGATGTCAGCCACCCGGATGTATTTGATTTTGTTCGCGCCAAGCGCGAAGACGGTCGCCTGCGTCAGTTTAACCTGTCGCTGCTGATCACCGAGGAGTTTATTGAAGCAGTACGCAAAGATGGCAACTGGGATCTGACCTTCCCCATTAGCAGCAAAGAAATTGAGGGTGGCCTCGACCTTAAAGGTGACAATGTAGTGTGGAAGCCCTTCCCCACCACTGATGGCTACACCAGCAATGAAGAAGGACTGGTTGCCTGCCGCATCTATGAGACTATCCGCGCCACAAAACTGTGGAACGCCATTATGTCGTCCACCTACGACTATGCAGAGCCCGGCTTTATCCTTATCGATCAGGTCAATAAAAATAACAACAACTGGTTCTGCGAAGATATCCGCGCCACCAACCCCTGTGGTGAGCAACCGTTGCCACCCTACGGCAGCTGCCTGCTGGGCTCGGTTAACCTGACCAAGTTTGTGCGCAACCCATTTACCGAAGACGCCTACTTTGACTGGGACGAGTACGCCGAGGTAGTAGAGATCTTTACCCGCATGCTGGATAACGTGGTAGAGATCAATGGCCTGCCTCTGGATGGCCAGCGCGCCGAGATCGAATACAAGCGTCGCCACGGCATGGGCTTCCTGGGTCTGGGCTCCACCATCACCATGCTGCGCATGAAGTACGGTGAGCAGGATTCACTGGAGTTCACCGAGCGCGTAGCCCGAGATATGGCAGTAGCTGGTCTCAAGAGCGGCCTGCACCTGGCCCGCGAAAAAGGCCCGGCGCCAATTATGGAAGACGAGTTCGACGTCACCGCTGCCATGCTGTTCAAGCAGCCAGATATGGCCAAAGACGGCATCAAAGTGGGCGACAAGATCAAAGGCAAGGTACTGATGGCCAAGTACAGCCGTTACATGCAGAACATTGCCGCTGTAGCACCAGAGCTGGTTGAGTCACTGATCGAAGAGGGCTGTCGCTTTAGCCACCATTCTTCCATTGCACCCACAGGCACTATCTCGCTGTCACTGGCCAACAATGTGAGCAATGGTATTGAGCCAAGCTTTGCCCACCACTACTCGCGCAATGTGATTCGCGAAGGCAAAAAGTCCAAAGAGAAAGTCGATGTGTTCTCCTACGAGCTGCTGGCCTACCGCACATTGATCAATGACAAAGCCATGCCCTACGGCACCAGCGAAGAAGAAGCACTGCCCGACTACTTTATGAGCTCGGAGAATATTACTCCCCGCGCTCACGTAGATATTCAGGCAGCCGCTCAGAAGTGGGTAGACTCTTCAATCTCTAAAACCATCAATGTCCCAACCGACTGCGATTACGAAGACTTTAAAGATATCTACCTGTATGCCGCCGAAAAAGGCTTGAAAGGTTGCACCACATTCCGCTTTAACCCGGAAGCCTTCCAGGGCGTGCTGGTCACCGAGAAAGATCTGGAAAACACCACCTACAGCTTCACCCTGGAAGACGGCTCAACCGTCGAGTTTAAGGGCAATGAAGAAGTGGAATACGATGGTGAAACTCACACAGCGGCCAACCTGTTCGACGCGCTTAAAGAAGGCTACTACGGTAAGTTCTAAGCCCACAGGTTCACTAGCAAGCAGCAAGGAATAGTAAGAGGAATACAATGAGCAAGAAAATTTCACAAAAGATTGTTGGCTACAAAGTCGCCACCGAAGAGCAGGCTCAGGAGGCAGTAGCCAAAGAGACCGAAAGCAATATTATCCAGATGCACGAGAAAGTCTCGCGTCCGGAAGAGCTGGCCGGCAGCACCTACAAGATCAAGACACCGCTGTCCGATCACGCGCTGTATATGACCATCAATGATATTGTCCTCAACCAGGGCACAGATCACGAGCTGCGTCGCCCCTTTGAAGTCTTTATCAACTCCAAAAATATGGATCACTTCCAATGGATTGTCGCCCTGACCAGAGTTATCTCCGCGGTGTTCCGCAAAGGCGGCGACTGCACCTTCCTGGTAGAAGAGCTCAAAGCGGTCTTTGACCCCCAGGGCGGCTACTTTAAGCCCGGCGGCAAGTTTATGCCCTCACTGGTAGCTGAGATTGGCTGGGCCATCGAAGACCATCTGCAGAAGATTGGTATGCTGCAGATGCCAGAGATACCCGAGCATCAGCAAAAGATTATGGACGAGAAGCGCGCTGAGTTTGAAGCTGCGGCCACAGCGCCAGCAGCCACAGGCGAAACTGCAGACTTTCCTCCCACAGCCGAGGTGTGCAAAAAGTGCAGCGTCAAAGCAGTGATCCTGATGGACGGCTGCATGACCTGCCTTAACTGCGGTGATTCTAAGTGCGGTTAAGTTGAGTTATCAGCAATAAAAAAGCGGCTTTTTAGCCGCTTTTTTATTGCACCCAAAGAGCAACACCAAGGCTAAATAAACAGCCTGGCAATATTCCACAGGCCCAATCCCGTGACTATCGCCACTACTGTGGCACCCAGCACATTGGTTGTTAGCCTGTTGCGGTACTCACCCAGCAGATCAGCCCGGTTCATAATAAACATCAAAAAGATCGCCGTGACCGGCAACAGTATTCCATTGGCCGCCTGAGCAAATACAATCGCCGCAATAGGCTTGGTACCCAGAGCCGCAAATAGGGTGCCCACCGCCAGCACCAGCATCCAGATCAGCTTAAAGCGCCGGTCATTAAAATCCGTCGGCCAACCCATGGCCCCGGTCACCGCATAGGCGGCCGCCAATGGCGCAGTGATGGCACTGGTTAAACCAGCGGCCATAAGCCCAAAGGCAAAGAAACTATTGGCCCCACTGCCTAGCACCGGCTCCAACTGAGTTGCCAAACTGGCCGCAGAAAACTGCGCGCCGGTATTAAAAAACGCCACCGCACTGGTGCTCATTACCGCCAAGGTAATCAAACCGCCCAGCCCTATAGAAATCACCGTATCGCCACGGGACTCAGCAATCGCCTGGGCAGTATCAGTGCCGCGCCATTTCTCCTGCACAATATTGGCGTGAAGAAATAAGTTGTAGGGCACCACCGTCGTGCCAATCAGTGCCACAACGGTCAGTGCAGAGCCACTGGGCATACTGGGTTTAAACAGGCCAGACAGCATAGCGCCCATATCCAGATCGATCATCAGCATGGTCAGTACAAATACCATGCTCATTATCAGCACCAGAACAATTAAAATTGGCTCCAACAATTTATAGCCACCACCAGCCAGTAGCAGAGCGGCCAGGCCACCGATTAGCAGCGCGCAGACTGAGGTGGAAAATGGCAGCAGCGACTGCAAACCCAGAGCAGCGCCAGAGATATTACCCGCCTCATAGGCAGCATTGCCCAGGCCAATAGCGGCCACCACCAACAGAACCGCAGCGCGGCTAACAACAGGATGATTAAAAGTTGTACGCAGAGCCTGGGACAGACCCTCTCCTGTCACCAGCCCCAGACGAGCCGCCATTTCCTGCAGCACCATGGTAGCCAGCAGTGAGAACAGAAGGGCCCAGAGTAATACAAAACCAAAATTAGCCCCCGCAGCACTGGCGGTGGCAATGCTGCCGGGGCCAATAAATGCCGCGGTAACCAGCAGGCCTGGTCCAAATCTTTTCATTATTTCAGGACCCCATTAGCAGACGACAGGCTATGCAGAGACGCGGCCAAGCTGACCGGTTTTGACATCATAAATAAAGCCATGCACGCGAATATGGCTGGGCACCAGCGGGTGGTTCTGAATGGTCTTTACATCATCCAGCACCGACTGCTGCAAGTCTGCAATGGTGTGCCAGTGAATCGAATGGCCCAGATCAGAGCCGGGCTTGGTATTTGCGCTGCTCTCTCGCTGGGGGTTTTCCCAGCACTGGCCATTGTGCACCGCCGTCTCTAAATCCTCTTCCAGCAACTGGGCAATCTCAGCATCGGTTACCGTAGCCATGCCACAGCCAGTATGCTGAATCACAAACCATTCAGTAGTACCCAAAAACTTATGGGAAATAATCAGCGAGCGAATGGCATCATCACTGGCGCGACCGCCGGCATTGCGAATAACATGGGCATCGCCCTCAGACAGGCCCGCGATTTTGGCCGGATCCATACGGGCATCCATGCAGGTCAAAATAGCAAAATGCCTGGCCGGCGGAGAGGCCAGCTGGCCATTGTCAAAGTCCTGAGCATAGGCTGAATTGGCCTTGAGAATCTCATCCAGGTTATTGGATGGGTTTTTATCGGTCATATGATTATCCCTAAGAGCTGTGGTATCAGTCGCGCAGCCGCAATTATAGGCCCGCCAGTGCAGATCCTCTACTGGGTTTTGTAATACCTAATCAATTTCTGAGCCGCCACAATAGCCGGCACCTCACCCGCCAATACCGCCTGCTCCAGTTCCGGCACCAGAGCCTTGACCTGTGGATGGTTTTTTAAATCTGCCAGCAGCGCCTCGGCAGTCTCAGCCCACATCCAGGCCTTGGCCTGCTTAGCGCGCAAGATATCGAGCTCACCGCCATCAGTCAGAGCGGTTTTAAACTGCGCAATAGTCTCCCAGGCCTGTTCAACACCCTGATGATTCAGCGCCGAGCAGGTGCTTACCTGCGGAGTCCAGCTCGGAGTGCGCGCCTGCATAAACTGCAGCGCGCCACGGTAGTCAGAGACCGTTTGATTGGCAATACTGGTTTGATCGCCATCAGCCTTATTTACCAGCACCAGATCTGCCAGTTCCATAATGCCGCGCTTAATACCCTGCAGATCGTCACCGCCCCCGGGCGACAGCAACAACAAAAACATATCGGTCATATTGGATACAGCGGTCTCCGACTGCCCCACCCCCACGGTTTCAATAATAATCACATCGTAGCCAGCGGCCTCGCACAGCAGCAGTGATTCGCGGGTCCGGCGGGTTACACCGCCGAGAGTGGTACCCGCAGGCGAGGGTCGCACAAAGGCTTTGGGGTTTACCGACAGGGTTTCCATTCTAGTCTTGTCACCCAAAATGGAGCCACCGCTGAGCGCAGAGGTTGGATCAACCGCCAGCACCGCCACCTGATGGCCCTGCCCGGTTAAATAATTGCCCAGAGATTCAATAAAGGTCGACTTGCCCACCCCGGGTGCACCGGAGACACCAATACGAATAGACTTGCCCGTGTGGGGCATTAACTCCGCCAGCAACTGCACCGCCTGCTCACCGTGATCAGCGCGGGTGGACTCCACCAGAGTAATCCCCTTGGCCAGGGCCCGGCGATCTCCTGCAAGTATTTGCTGTGCTAACATTGAATGCCTCTTGTTAAGAGTATTAGATCCCACACAGATACTCTTTTGATAAACCCAAAAATTCTGCCCAACTCTGAATGCTTGAGTTGCTGGCTAACCGCTGTGACCTATTCAAATTCTAGAATCGCCTGGTCCACCATTAAACTATCACCGGCCTCAGCCGAGATTTTAGCCACAATACCATCATTGATAGCACGGAGACTATTCTCCATTTTCATCGCCTCTACCACCGCCAATTCCTCACCAGCCTTCACCTGATCGCCCTCCTTTACCGCCAGCTTAACCAGCAGGCCAGGCATTGGCGAGAGCAGGAACCTGGAGAGGTCCACCGGGGCTTTTTCCAACATCAGCTTATTAAGCTCCGCCGCCTTGGGCGACAGCACTAGCGCATTGACTTCCGCACCGCGATAAAACAGCCGGTACCCAGAGCCAGAGCGCTCCACCTGCACAGTCACCTGCTGACCATTGATCTCAGCCTCAAACAAGGGCTCACCCAGCGCCCAGTCGGTGACCACCGAATAATCCTCATTGCCAATAGACACCAAAAAGCCAGACAGGGTCAGAGTCATAGACACAGGAGTTTCTTCAGCCCCGGTAATCACCACCCAGTTATCCGGCACCTGATATTCATGACCCTCAGACTGGCCAGAGATTTGTGACGAGCGCTCGCGATACTCCTGATGCACAGCGGCAGCCACTACCACCGCAATATGCGGATTATTTTGCGGCACCAGATCGGCATTAAAGCCATCGGCAAATTCTTCGGCAATAAAGTTAGTAGTCAACTCACCGGCCACAAACCGCGGATGCACCATCAGAGCATTAAGGAAGCTGATATTGTGGTTTACCCCGCGAATATAATAGGCATCCAGCGCATCGACCATGCGATCAATCGCCTGGCCACGGTCATCGCCATAGGTAATCAGCTTGGAGATCATAGGGTCGTAGTGCATAGAGACTTCACCGCCCTCATAGACACCGCTATCCACACGCACGCCCTCACCCTGAGGCTCTCTGTACCCAGAGAGCCTGCCAATAGAGGGCATAAAGTTACGGAAGGGATCCTCCGCGTAAACCCGCGACTCCATAGCCCAGCCGGTTAGGCTCACATCATGCTGAGCCAGAGCAAGCTTTTCACCAGCGGCCACACGAATCATCATCTCTACCAGATCCTGGCCTGTAACCAATTCAGTGACCGGATGCTCAACCTGCAGTCTGGTGTTCATCTCCAAAAAGTAAAAATTCATATCAGCATCGGCAATAAACTCCACCGTGCCCGCCGACTGATAGTCCACCGCCTTCGCCAGCGCACAGCTCTGCTCACCCATTTTCTGGCGGGTCGCTTCATTGAGAAATGGCGACGGCGCCTCTTCAATCACCTTCTGGTGACGACGCTGAATAGAGCACTCCCGCTCACCCAGATAAATCACATTGCCATGGCCATCGGCCATAATTTGTATCTCAATATGCCGCGGCTGCTGAATATATTTTTCAATAAAAATGCGGGTATCGCCAAAGCTGGAGCGGGCCTCATTGGTGGCACGCTCAAAGCCATCGCGGCAGTCAGCCTCGTCCCAGGCCACGCGCATGCCTTTACCGCCACCACCGGCAGAGGCTTTGAGCATCACCGGGTAGCCAATACCATTGCTGATCTCCACCGCATGGTCGGCATCGCGCACCACATCTGTGTAACCGGGAATACAGCTAACCCCGGCTTTTTCAGCAATCAGTTTAGAGGTGATTTTATCGCCCATAGACTCAATGGCTTTTTTGCCCGGGCCAATAAAGATAATCCCCGCTTCGTCCAGCGCGTCGCGAAACTGGCTGTTTTCCGAGAGAAAGCCATAGCCCGGATGCACCGCATCTGCGCCTGTGTCTTTGCAGGCCTGAATAATCTTATCAATCACCAGATAGCTTTGCGCAGAAGCCGCAGGGCCTATGCACACAGCCTCATCGGCCATCTGCACATGCAGGGCATCTGCATCCGCATCGGAATACACTGCCACAGTGGCAATGCCCATTCTTTTGGCCGTGGAAAACACCCTGCAGGCAATTTCACCGCGGTTGGCTACTAATATTTTTTTAATGGTCATCAGTTAATCCTTAAAGCGGAATATTGCCGTGCTTGCGCCAGGGGTTTTCTATGCTCTTGTTTTTGAGCATAGCCAGTGACCGAGCCACCCGCTTGCGGGTGCTGTGGGGCATAATCACATCATCTATATAGCCGCGCTTGCCGGCGATAAAGGGGTTGGCAAACTTCTGCCGATACTCCTCAGTGCGGGCATCAATCTTTTCCTGATCGCCAATATCCTTGCGGAAAATAATCTCCACCGCGCCCTTGGGGCCCATAACGGCAATCTCTGCCGTAGGCCAGGCCAGATTGACATCGCCGCGCAGGTGCTTGGAGGCCATCACATCATAGGCACCCCCATAGGCCTTGCGGGTAATCAATGTCACCTTGGGCACAGTACATTCCGCATAGGCATAGAGTAGCTTGGCGCCATGCTTAATAATGCCGCCATACTCCTGGCTGGTGCCTGGCATAAAGCCGGGGACATCCACCATGGTCAGCACGGGAATATTGAAGGCATCGCAAAAGCGAATAAACCGCGCCGCCTTGCGCGAGGCATCAATATCCAGACAGCCCGCCAGCACCATAGGCTGGTTGGCCACCACGCCCACCGTAGAGCCCTCAATGCGGATAAAGCCGGTAATAATATTTTTTGCATAGCTGACCTGCAGCTCAAAAAACTCGCCCTCGTCTGCCACCTTTAAGATCAGCTCTTTCATATCGTAGGGCTTGTTGGGGTCGCTGGGCACCAGAGTATCCAGCGACATATCCATGCGGTCTGCAGCATCTTCTGTGGGCCAGACCGGTGGCTTCTCGCGGTTATTGGCTGGCAGATAATTTATAAAGCGACGCAGCTTATGCAGCGCATCCACATCATTATCAAAAGCCAGATCCGCCACACCAGACTTGGTGCTGTGGGTATGGGCGCCACCCAGCTCCTCCGCAGTGACGGTTTCGTGGGTCACAGTTTTAACCACATCTGGCCCAGTAACAAACATATAGCTGCTGTCCTGCACCATAAAAATAAAGTCGGTAATAGCCGGGGAATACACTGCCCCGCCAGCGCAGGGGCCCATCACCATGCTGATTTGCGGAATCACACCACTGGCCATTACATTGCGCTGAAATACCTCGGCATAGCCACCCAGAGAGGCCACCCCCTCCTGAATACGAGCACCGCCAGAATCATTGAGGCCAATCACCGGAGCACCCACTTTCATAGCCTGGTCCATTAGCTTGCAGATTTTCTCCGCATGGGCCTCGGAGAGTGCGCCGCCAAAAACAGTAAAATCCTGACTAAACACAAACACCAGGCGGCCATTAATGGTGCCGTAGCCAATGACCACACCGTCGCCAGGCACATGTTGCTGATCCATATCAAAGTCGGTGCAGCGATGCTCAACAAACATATCCCATTCTTCAAAGCTGCCCTCATCGAGCAGCAGATCTATACGCTCACGGGCAGTTAGCTTGCCCTTGGCATGCTGGGCATCGATACGCTTTTGGCCACCGCCGAGTCGGGCGCGACTGCGTTTGTCTTCTAATTGCTCCAGTATTTCTTTCATGGTTTTTTATTACCTTTTTCACCGTCATACCAGCGGAGGCTGGTATCTCGTTTTCTCACTTTATGTTGTAGACCCCAGCCTACGCTGGGGTGACGTTTTTTGCGCTGGGGTGACGTAGGTTTTATTCTCCGTCATGCCAGCGCAGGCTGGCATCTACCCAATAAGCCCCAGCACCTCTTCCGCAGCCACCGGGATATTGGTACCGGGCCCAAAAATAGCCGCCACGCCCTCTGCTCTTAACTGGTCGTAGTCCTTGGGCGGTATCACACCACCACAGATCACAATAATATCTTCCGCTCCCTGAGCTTTAAGACTGGCAATCAGCTGGGGCACCAATGTCTTGTGCCCCGCCGCCTGGGAGGACACGCCGACAATATGCACATCGTTTTCAATCGCCTGCTGTGCCGCTTCTTCCGGAGTCTGGAACATGGGTCCCACATCCACATCAAAGCCCAGATCGGCAAAGGCTGTGGCAATCACTTTGGCACCGCGGTCATGACCGTCCTGCCCCATCTTCACCACCAGCATACGTGGGCGGCGGCCATGGTTTTCGGCAAAGGTTTCTACCTTGTTTTTAATACTCATAAATTCTTCGTCCCCTTGATAGGCGGCGCCATAGACACCGCTAATAGAGCGTTGCTGAGCCTTGTGACGGCCCCATTGGCTCTCCAGTGCATCGGAGATTTCCCCAACAGTGGCCCGGGCTCTGGCTGCATCTACAGACAGCGCCAATAGATTGCCTTCACCAGTTTCGGCAGCCTTGGCCAGGGCCTCCAGCGCCTGCTCACAGGCCTGTGCATCTCTGGCGCTGCGCACCTGCTCAAGGCGCGCCACCTGGGACTCACGCACTGCACTGTTATCAATATCCAGCACATCTACCTCAGGCTCCACTTCGAGCTGGTATTTATTAACCCCTACTATCACCTCTTCACCGCGATCAATGCGAGCCTGGCGCTGAGCCGCAGCCTCTTCAATGCGCAACTTGGGCAGGCCGGTCTCTACCGCCTTGGTCATACCGCCCAGCTCTTCCACCTCATCAATTATCTCGCGAGCCGCTTTTACCAGCTCATCGGTCAATGACTCCACATAGTAAGAACCGGCCAATGGATCTACCACATTGGTAATGCCGGTCTCCTCCTGAATTACCAGCTGGGTATTGCGGGCAATACGGGCGGAGAACTCCGTGGGCAGAGCCAGAGCTTCGTCAAAGGAATTGGTATGCAGTGACTGAGTGCCACCCAGCACCGCAGACATGGCCTCAATAGTGGTGCGCATTACATTGTTGTAGGGGTCCTTGCTGGTGAGGCTAACACCAGAGGTCTGGCAATGGGTGCGCAATACCAGGCTGCGATCATCCTTGGGGGCAAACTTCTCTTCCATCAGAGTCGCCCAAAGAATCCGCGCCGCTCGCAGCTTGGCAATCTCCATAAAGAAGTTCATGCCAATAGCAAAAAAGAATGACAGCCGCGGGGCAAACTTATCCACATCCATGCCACTGTTAATGGCCGTGCGCACATACTCAATACCATCGGCAATGGTATAGGCCAGCTCCTGCACATTGGTGGCTCCGGCCTCCTGCATATGGTAGCCACTGATGGAGATAGAGTTAAACTTGGGCATATGGTTAGCGGTGTAACCAATAATATCCGACACCACCCGCATGCTTGGCTCTGGTGGGTAGATATAGGTATTGCGCACCATAAACTCTTTTAAAATATCGTTTTGCAGGGTGCCCGCCAGCTGCTCCGGCGCCACGCCCTGCTCTTCGGCAGCCACTATATAGCTGGCCATTACCGGCAGCACAGCGCCATTCATAGTCATGGATACAGACACCTTATCCAATGGAATACCATCGAAGAGAATCTTCATATCCTCGACAGAATCAATGGCCACACCGGCCTTGCCTACATCGCCAACCACTCGCGGGTGATCAGAGTCATAGCCTCGGTGAGTGGGCAGATCAAAGGCCACAGATAAGCCTTGCTGACCCGCAGCCAGATTCTTTCGGTAGAACTCATTAGACGCTTCAGCGGTAGAGAAACCCGCATACTGACGCACAGTCCAGGGCCGGCCTGCATACATGGTTGCTTTGGGCCCACGTTTGTAGGGCGCAAATCCGGGCAGGCTATCCATATGCTCAAGGCCAGCAGTATCTTCCGCGGTATACAGCGGTTTTACCTCAATGCCCTCAGGCGTTTGCCACAGCAAATCATCCGGCGATGCGCCTTTGCGCTCTTTGGTTGCCAGCTGTTGCCAATCAGCCATATTGTTTTTATCTGCCATCTCAACTCCGGCGTGATATTTAATTGATGCACTATGCAGCACTGCTGTAGTTAATAGTAGGTCTATTTTTAACAGCATAACTCACATTTATTGCCAAATTAATTCCACCTAAGAGGCATTTAATGGTATAAATCCACTTTAAACTCACAAATTATGTCGCTAAGAGGTAGCCGATGGCCACCATTTGCAACCACCATGTGATTAGCTGCATGCATGGGCTACGAAAAAATAACCTCCCCCAGCAACAGGCACTGGAACGGGCAGGTATAAATCCAGCCGTAATGGGCCAGCCCAACCAGCGGGTGCATACAGATCAGGTAGCAAGATTATTTAAGACAGTGCAGGAAACACTGGATGACGAGTTTATGGGCTTTACCCACAACAACTGCAAAGTGGGCCTGTTTGCCACCATGGCCGAGCTGGTCAGCCACTGCAGCACATTGGGGGAATTGCTGGACAAAGCAGTCAACTTCTACAACCTGGTGAGCAATGATATCCCCATGCAGCTTAACCAGACCCATGGTAATGCCGTGCTCAGCTTTACCATGGACCAACCCCAGCTCGACCCAGAACACTTTATGGCCGAGTTTTGGCTGGTTATCTGGCACCGCTTTCCCAGCTGGTATATAGGCGAGCCCATACGCCTGCAAGAAACCCACTTTACCTTTAAGGCCCCAGCCCATCGCAGCGAGCTGCAGATTATGTTTCCCAGCCAGCTGCAGTTTAAACGCAGCGCCAACCGGCTGATTTTTGATGCCCAGTATCTGGATAAACCACTGGTGCGATCAGACCAGGAGCTGGCCACCTATGTGCAAAACGCACCGGCAGATGTCATGACTATTCCCGGCGCCGACACCACATTAGAAGCGCAAATAGAGCGCATGATAGGCCAGCGCCACCCAGACCGGCTGGTCTTTGCACCGATTCACGAGCTAGCTAAAGAGTTGGGAGTAAGCAGCCAGACATTGCACCGGCGGCTAAAGGAGAGTGCGACGAGTTATCAAAAGATTAAGGATAATCTTAGAAGAGAGGTAGCCATTCACAAGCTGGTCAATGAACGACTCAGCGTGGAGCAGGTAGCGGAGGTTGTAGGATTTACGGAATCGCGATCATTTACCCGGGCGTTTAAGCACTGGACTGGGCTGACGCCGCGGGAGTATTGCAAAAGGGAGGGTTGATAAAAACTTCATTGATCTATAGAAACATTGGCATCACTAATCAGTACTTTCACCCATAGCTCCCAGCACACGTTCCTTGTACAGAATAGAAAGCGACAAGCTCATTAATTCAGCCGCTTTTGACTCACCCATGTAGCCCTCTGATAAATCAGCCGGTCTTGGCGCTGTAAGCACGCCAAAAGGCCACTTACACCACATCTTCTGCATCGTGCTTGCCGACAAACCGCGAGATAAACCGCCGCAGTGCCTGCACTGGCGTTGCCCCAATGGGGTTATAACACCAGGGAGCGGAGAAACCCTTAGTTGGGTTTTGGTTGGGTTACCAGGGCAATGCGTCCAGATCTACATTGCCGCCGGTGAGGATAATGGCTACGCGCTTGCCCTGAAACTGCTCGGGCTGGTCCATTATGGCGGCCAGGGGTACGGCGCAGGAGGGCTCTATAATCACTTTGAGTCTGGTCCAGATAAGGCGCATGGCTTCGACTATGCGCTCTTCGGAGCAGAGCAAAATATCGTCTACGGTATTGGTGATGGCGGCAAATGGGCGCACCCCGACTGTGGCGCGCAGACCGTCGGCTATGGTGTTGGGGCTGTACTCTGTCAGGCGCTGGCCTGTGGTGAAGCCCAGCCAGGCATCTTTGGCCTGCTCTGGTTCTGCGCCTATCACTTTGGCGCTGCTACTGCCTTTGACGTAAATGCCGGTGCCACCTATCAGGCCACCTCCACCTACTGGGGCCATGACTATATTTAGGGGGTCTTTGATCTGCTCCAGGAGTTCGAGTGCGGCGGTGCCCTGCCCGGCTATTATTTCATCGGCGTCGTAGGGATGTACCAGGCTATGCCCCTGCTCTTCAATTAATCTGGCCACTGTGCCTTCGCGGGCGGGCATGTTGGGCTCGCAGAGTTGTATATGGGCACCATAGGCAGCCACGGCGTCTTTTTTTACCTGGGGGGCATTCTCTGGCATAACTACGGTGCAGGGGGCACCTTTAAGACTGGCTGCCCAGGCCAGGGCAGCGCCATGGTTGCCGGAGGAATGGGTGATTACGCCTTTTTGCAGACTGGCCTGGTCCATGGAAAATACTGCATTGCAGGCGCCGCGGGCTTTGAAGGCGCCAATTTTTTGCAGGTTTTCTGCTTTGAAGTAAAGCTCGCAGCCCAGCATGCGATTGAGCAGCTGACTTTGTAGTATGGGCGTGCGATGGATATATGGCGCTATGCGCCCATGGGCCTGCTTAATATCTTTGACGGTCACTTTCATGCTGCCAGTGTAGTCTAAATATAGCCCTGCTGGCGACTGTTGCAAGCTGGCTCATGGCCGGGGCCCAGCCACAAAAAAGCCGCTCCAGTGGAGCGGCTGTTGGCCTGGGCTAAGGCAGCGCTTATTTTAAATCGCGTCCGCGATTGGCAGCGATTCTTAGGCGCAGTGCATTGAGTTTAATAAAGCCTTCGGCGTCGGCCTGGTTGTAGGCACCGCCGTCGTCGTCAAAGGTGGCTATATTGGCGTCAAACAGGCTATCGCTGTCGGACTTGCGGCCCACTACTGAGACATTGCCCTTATAGAGCTTAATGCGCACCTCACCATTAACCACATCCTGAGTCTGATCAATCGCGGCTTGCAGCATCAGGCGCTCTGGAGCCCACCAGTAGCCGTTGTAAATAAGCTTGGCGTAGCGCGGCATAAGTTCGTCTTTCATATGAGCCACTTCGCGGTCCAGAGTCAGAGACTCTATGGCGCGGTGGGCTTTCATCATTACGGTGCCCGCTGGGGTTTCGTAGCAGCCGCGAGACTTCATGCCTACATAGCGGTTTTCCACTATATCCAGGCGGCCTACGCCATTGGCGCCAGCTACCTTATTGAGGTGCTCGATCACTGTGGCTGGGCTCATGGCCTGGCCGTCGATAGCCACTATGTCACCCTTTTCGTAGCTGATATCCATGTAGGTAGCCTGATCAGGTGCTTCCTCTGGAGACACTGTCCAGCGCCACATTTCGTCTTCGGCTTCGCTCCAGGGATCTTCCAGGTTGCCGCCCTCGTAGGAGATATGCAGCAGGTTGGCGTCCATGGAGAAGGGGGATTTTTTACCGCGCTTCATTTCTACAGGAATTTTGTGCTCGGCACAGTAGTCCATAAGCTTGTCGCGAGAGTTGAGATCCCACTCGCGCCAGGGGGCAATCACTGTAATGCCTGGCTTTAATGCATAGGCACCCAGCTCAAAACGCACCTGGTCGTTGCCTTTGCCGGTAGCACCGTGGGAGATGGCGTCGGCACCAGTCTCGTTGGCAATTTCAATCAGCCGCTTGGCGATTAGCGGGCGGGCAATAGAGGTGCCCAGCAGGTACTCGCCTTCGTAAATAGTATTGGCGCGGAACATGGGGAATACAAAGTCGCGGGCGTATTCTTCGCGCAGATCGTCGATATAAATCTCTTTAACACCCAGGGCCTCAGCTTTGGCGCGGGCGGGTTCTACTTCTTCACCCTGGCCTATATCAGCGGTAAAGGTAACCACTTCACATTGATATTCTTCCTGCAGCCACTTAACAATAACTGAGGTATCCAGGCCGCCTGAGTAGGCGAGAACGACTTTATTGACCGATGACACGTTGCTTAATCCTTTGCTGGGGAAAACGGGTGCGAATTCTACCCTAAATTGAGGGCTTTGTGTGCCGTTTAACCCTGTAGCGCCCTGATTTGCTCAATTTCTGCGCTATCAAATAATTGATAGCCCAGAGCAGCAAACTCTGCCAGTTGCTGCTCGCTGGGGAATGAATAGTATCCGCCATCACCCTGCTGAGGCTGAGCTTGAAGATCGGCGCCCTGATCCAGTTGCTGCACGGCGCGGGCTAGCTGCTGACAGCCGGCGTCGTAGAGGTTGAGCACATTCAGCAGATAGGACTGTTGTGGATTTAGCGGAATTTTGGCGATCGACAGAATATCACCGGTGTCTACTCCAGCGTCCTGAATAAAATGCAGGGTGGAGCCAATCTGCGCCTCGCCATTTATCATGGCCCTAAAACTGGCCATGACCCCACGGTAGTCGGGCAGTACACCGGAGTGCAGATTAATAACACCATGTCTGGGGATAGCAATCACAGGCTCGCGAAGAATCAACCCAAAACGAATCGACAGAATCACATCTGGCGCTGCAGCCTGGATACGCGCCACAGCCTCCGGGCTGTTGACCTTGCTCCCTATGTCGGCAAAACCCTGCAGTTGGCAATTAGCCTGACTGGCCAGACTATCAAAGCTTTGGGAGCTGGTGGCAACCAGCTGTTTTTCAAACTCGGCCAGAGCCATCAGTGGCTGGGGCAGGCTGTGGTCGCGGCCAACTTTTTCGGAGATAAAGATCGACAGCCGATGTTCGCCGAGCAAACCAATCAAACGGCCCAGGGCAATATGGCTGGCTAGATCACGATTGATTAACAGGGAAATATTCATAGCGCTAGATTTACACAAGTGCTCGTATGAAGCCACTGTTTCCGGTAGCATTAGCAGTCTAACCAAGGACCCTTCTCAATGGATCAAATCAGCATTATCCAACCCGACGACTGGCACCTGCATCTGCGCGATGGGCGCGCACTTGAAACCACAGTGCCTGCTGCGGCACGGGGCTTTAGGCGCGGTATTATTATGCCCAATCTAACTCCTCCAGCTACCACAGTGGCCGGAGTTGCAGCTTACAGAGAGCGTATTCTGGCGCAGCGCCCCGAGGGCTCAAACTGGGAGCCACTTATGGTTCTCTATCTCACCGATAACACCGACCCGGAAGAAATCCGCGCGGCTAAAGAGTGCGGCTTTATTCAGGGCTGCAAATACTACCCTGCCGGCGCCACCACCAATTCAGATTCCGGAGTGACCGATCTGGCTAATATCAGTGCCGTGCTAGAGACCATGCAAGAAGCTGGCATGGTGCTGCAGCTGCACGGCGAGGTGACCGCCGATGAGATTGATATCTACGATCGCGAAGCGGAGTTTATTGAGCGCCATCTGCGCGGCCTGGCTGAGCAGTTCCCGCGGCTTAAAATTATTTTTGAGCATATTACTACGCAACAGGCGGCGCAGTTTGTCACTGAGTCCAGCGATAATATCGCGGCCACCATTACTCCCCAGCATCTGCTGTTTAACCGCAACCACATGCTGGTGGGCGGCATAAGGCCTCACCTGTTTTGTCTGCCTGTCTTAAAACGCAATGTGCACCAGCTGGCTCTGATAGAGGCAGCCACCAGCGGCAACAAGAAATTCTTTTTGGGCACTGACTCTGCGCCGCACATTCAGGGGCGCAAAGAGAGCTCTTGCGGCTGTGCTGGTTGCTTTAGCCACCACGCCGCCATTGAGTTCTATGCCGAGGTGTTTGAGGAGGCCGGGGCTCTGGATAAACTGGAAGCCTTTGCCAGCACCAATGGTCCAGATTTTTATGAACTGCCGCGCAACAGTGACACAATTACACTGCAGCGGCAGTCCTGGCTGCTGCCCGAGTCTGTGCCCTATGATGGGTCGCAGCTGATCCCTCTGGGTGCCGGCACCAGTTTGAACTGGAAGCTGGTTGACTAATGGATATGCCCGAAGAGCTATTGCAACCCTCACTGATGGCCAAGCGCTTTCGGGGTTTTTTACCCGTGGTGGTCGATGTTGAGACCGGTGGTTTTAACTCGCGCACCGATGCACTGCTGGAAATTGCCGCGGTTATTTTAGAGATGGATGCTCAGGGCAATCTGCAGATTAAAGAGAGCTACAGTAAAAATATCGACCCCTTTCCGGGCGCTGTGGTTGAACCCTCAGCCCTGGAATTTACCGGCATAGATATCTACGACCCCGAGCGTGATCCGGAAGAAGAGGGCGAGGCACTGCGGGAAATTTTTCGTCCGATTCGCAAAGAGATTAGCGATACAGGCTGCACCAGATCGGTCATGGTGGCTCACAATGCCCATTTTGATCTCGGCTTTGTCAATGCGGCTATTGAGCGCAATCAGATTAAGCGCAGCCCGTTTCACCCCTTCTCCTGCTTTGACACCTCGACATTGGCGGGGCTGGCCTATGGCCAGACCGTGCTGGCCAAGGCCTGCGCAGCTGCGGAGATTGAGTTTAACAACCGCGATGCCCACAGTGCTCTGTACGACACCATCAAAACAGCGGAGCTGTTCTGCAAGATTACCAATCGCTGGAAAGAACTAGGCGGCTGGCCAGCCGCCTAGCTGATGGGTGCAAAACGCCGGCTTATTTTTTAACCCAGAAGTCGGCTTTTTCAATGCCCAGTTTCTGTGGGTCAAACGATGGCTCCTCACCATTATTCAACTGCGTCTCATAGTCTTTTAGTGCCAGCATGGCAGGCTTTTGCAATATCAAAATAGCCACAATATTTAACCAGGCCATCAGACCCACACCTACATCTCCCAGCGCCCAGGCGATATTGGCACTTTTTAACCCGCCGTACATCACTGAGGTCAGCACTAAGACCTTGAGAAATAACACCAGCCAGGGGCGATGTACTTTGCGGTTAATAAACATCACATTGGTCTCAGCGATATAGTAGTAGGCCACGATAGTGGTGAAGGCAAAGCACAGCAGTGACACCGCCAATATGCCTTTACCAAAGCCTGGCAGCACAGTATCAAAGGCACTCTGCACATAGGCTGGTCCGGCCTCGTAACCAGTGAGCCCCTGATAGAGCATAACGCCATCTGGGCCCTGCACATTGTAGAGACCGGTCATCAGAATCATAAAGGCGGTGGCGGTGCAGATAAGCAATGTGTCCACATACACAGAGAATGCCTGCACCAAACCCTGTTTAGCGGGGTGCGACACCTCTGCAGCAGCGGCCGCATGGGGCGCTGTGCCCTGCCCTGCTTCGTTGGAGTAAATACCGCGCTTAACACCCCATTGCACGGCCATGCCGATAATGGCACCAAAGCCGGCTTCGAGACCAAAGGCGCTGCTGATAATCAGTTTGACCACTGCCGGCAACTGCTCAATATTGGCGCCCATAACTACAAAGGCGATGAGGATATAACCCAGGGCCATGGCGGGCACCACCACCTGCGCAAAGTGCGCTATACGCTTTACACCACCAAAGATAATCAGTGCTATACCCACAGCGATAAACGACGCTGTAGCAATAGGTGGCACACTCCAGGCATTGTTCATGGCGGCGACAATGCTATTGGACTGAATACCTGGCAGACAGAAGCCCACAGCAATAATGGTCGAGGCAGCGAATAACCAGGCGTACCAGTTTTGGCCCATGGCTTTTTCAATAAAATAAGCCGGACCACCGCGGTATTCGCCATTGTCATCTTTCTCTTTATAGATCTGCGCCAGTGTGGCCTCTACATAGGCAGTGGAGGCACCCAAAAAGGCCACCATCCACATCCAGAAAACCGCACCTGGCCCCCCCATGGCAATAGCCGTGGCTACACCGGCAATATTGCCTGTACCCACGCGACCGGACAGAGACATGGCCAGGGCCTGAAAAGAGGAGACACCGGAGTCAGAACTGCGGCCCTCGCGCATAATTCTGAGCATATGACGGAAGTGACGCACCTGTAAAAATCTGGTGCGCACAGAGAAGTACAGCCCCGAACCCAAACAGAGATAAATTAGTGCCGAGCTCCAGATAATGGAGTTAAGTTGACCCAGAAAAGCTTCCAAGATGATTCCTCGTTGTTTTTATTGTTAGTGTTCCGTCGCCCGGTCTTGCCCTGTGGTAATTAGGCCAGAGTAACAGAAGACGGAGGCTATTCTTTTATTAATCGCCTCGCATTACAAGGGCCAATTATCAATTGCCTTGTTAATGGTACCAGGCCAGCGAGTAACGACCTGCAGTATACGGCTGTAATGCCCCATTAAGTTTATCAATGTCAGTGGCGCCTCTGGTTCGGCCCTTAGGTCTTCTGCTGCAGAGACAGGCCCAGTTGGTAGAGCTGCTTTTTATCGCCGCCGCTAATTTTGGCGGTGAGCGAGGCGGCTTTGGTTAGAGGTAATTCTTTGAGCAGCAAGCCGAGCACTTTCTCTGCATCCACAGAGACCAAATCGGGCTCACTGGCTGCCCCGGCAATCACCAGCACTATTTCACCACGCTGCTGGTTGCTGTCTGCCTGCACTAATTCCAGTAACTCCGCCATGCTGCCCTGCAGATAGGTCTCAAAGGTCTTGCTGATTTCACGGGCCATAAAAGCGTCTCGGTCAGCACCCAAGACCTCTACCATATCGGCGAGGGTATCGGCTATGCGATGGGGCGCCTCGTAGTAAACCATGGTTTCTGTGCTGCCTTTAATAGCCGTCAGTGCGGTTTTACGCTGGGTGCTTTTGGCCGGCAGAAAGCCCATAAACTTAAATTTGTCTGTCGGCAGGCCAGCCACACTGAGCGCAGCAATGGCGGCGCAGGCTCCGGGCACAGGTATAACGCTGTAGCCCTGCTGACGGGCTTCGGAGACCAGCCGGTAGCCAGGATCTGAGATCAGGGGTGTTCCCGCATCGGAGATAAGCGCCACATCTTCGCCACGGCCCAGACGTTTGAGAATATTGTGGCTGGATTTTTTATCGGCGTGATCATGATATGCAATACAGGGTTTATCTATACTGAAATGGTCTAGCAGCTTTTTACTGTGGCGAGTGTCCTCGCAGGCGATTACACTCACAGACTGGAGAGTCTCTACTGCGCGGGGTACCATATCACCCAGATGTCCTATGGGTGTCGCGACTATGTATAACGTACCGGATTGATTTGAGTTCATGAATAAAAAGCGTCTTCCATTAATTGTTTTTGCGCTGGGCATCTTAGCCTTTATTAGTGGCTGTGCGCCAACCCCAACCCAGAATACTGTGCGTGTGCCGGTCATTAATGATGTCAGGGTTCAGGATATCAGTGCCCTGCAACAGGCCCAGGCCTTGCTGGAGTCGGCGCCCCTGGCGGCAAATCCCGATCAGCGTATTGTCGAGGCCGCTCTGCTGTTTGCCAGTGCCGGTGATCTGGCTAAAAGTGCTGAAGCGGCTAGGTTGGTGGTTACCGGACAGCTAAGCGATCAACAATATATCGAATACAGCCTGTTTGTGGCCGAGCTCGAGCTGGGTCTGGGCAACCCTCAGAATGCTGCTGACCTGCTTGCTCGGGATCGCTTTGTCGACAATAGCAAAACTTTTAATAGCTCAATGCTCAGGCGCATGCTGAGCCTGCAGGCAGATATCAGCTTTGCGCTGGGCGACACAGAGCAGGGTTTGCTCAGGTCGATCAGCTATGCCGGCCTATTGAGAAAGCAACAGGATATTCGCGCCGTGCACAACAGCCTGTGGCGCCAACTAACAGTCCAGCCCTACCGCTACTTGCAGCAGGGCAAATACCATCCAAATACTGTGCTGGCAGGCTGGCTGCAGTTGGCGGAACTCAACCGTCGCCATCAGGCTGATGGCCAGTCCAGAGTATTAGCCTTTAAAGATTGGCAACGGCGCTGGCGCACCCATCCGGCGGCAAAGACTCCGCCCGAGGCTATCAGAACACTGGGGTCGTTTAACCGCGTCCAGCCCCCCGGTCAGGTGGCATTGCTGTTACCCCTGCAGGATAACTATGAGGTGCCCAGCTACACCTTGCTGGACGGCTTTATGGGCGCCTACTACCAGTTTTTAGATAACCAACTATCAGCCGATGCACCGGAGATTCGCGTCTATGACACCAGTGTACAGTCAATGCAAAGGGCCTATAACAATGCCGTAGAAGATGGTGCTGAGCTGATTATTGGGCCCATGCGCCAGTCTGAGGTGGAGGCCCTTTTGCCTCTAGCCAACCTGCCAGTGCCCACGCTTAGCCTCAATCGAGTGGATACAGGCGCCGGGGCTCAGCCGGAGAACCTGGTTCAATTTGGCCTTTCACCCCGCGATGAAATTGTCCAGATTGCTGATCGTGCCTGGCGGCAGGGCCAGCGCAATGTGCTAACGATCTCACCCAACAATGGCTGGGGACGCAACTCTGCGGAGTTTTTTAACCAGTACTGGACGCAAAAAGGCGGCACAGTGCTAGACCAGGTGGCCTACCCCTCCGCAGTCAAAGATTTTACGCCGTTGCTCAAGCCGCCTCTGCTGATTGATCTCAGCGAAGACCGTGCTGTGCAGATCAAGCGCTTTGTCAACAGCCGCATCAAGTCTCAGGCGCGCCGGCGTCAGGATATTGATCTGGTCGTGGTGCTTGGCTACCCGGTGGTGGGGCGACAGATTAAACCTGCGCTGGACTTTTTGTATGCCTCTGATGTGCCTGTGGTAGCCACCTCGCATATCTACAATGGCATTGAGCAGGCCGACTTAGATCGGGATTTAACTGGTGTTGAATTTAGTGCCATGCCCTGGACCCTGCCTGGTCAGCTGGCCACCGAGCTTACACCGGATACACGCCTGCACACAGCGTACCGCCATCTCTATGCTGTGGGTCACGATGCCTTTTTGCTGCACAGAAATCTGCGCGAACTGCAGTCTCAGCAGGAGGCCTCAATATTTGGAGCCACTGGGCTATTGTCACTGTCCAATGGTGTCATCAGGCGGCAACAAAAATGGGCTGAGTTCCAGCGTGGCAAGGTGGTTGAATTAGCGCGCTAGGCCTGTGTTAAAAAGGCTAGTGGACAATCAGGTAACAACAGGATTGCAATGCTTATGGAGAGAGCAGACAGGCAAAGATTTAACCTCTCGGGCGACCAGGCCGAAGACTTAGCCTGTCAGTATCTGCTGGGCCAGGGTCTGCAATTACTGGGTAAAAACTTTCGCACCCGGCGCGGTGAAATTGACCTAATAATGAAAGATAACAGCTGTATTGTCTTTGTAGAGGTACGATTTCGCCGTTCCGAGGCCTTTGGCGGTGCGGCGGCGTCGATTACTGCTAAGAAATGCCAGCGGCTGGCTGCCGCGGCAGCACTGTATTTGCAGAGCCGCGGTTACAGTGCCTCCAGTCCAGCGCGTTTTGATGCTGTGGCTATAAGCCCGGGTAACCACCCCTGGTCTGGTGATGCTGCGCAGCGACAGAGTCGCTTAAAGGACTATGCCATTGACTGGATTCAGAATATTATAATGTAGCATTGACTGTGCAGCGTTTAGAGCGCTGTAACCTTTGCTATCAACTCAGAAGGGACTATGGACAAGCAAATTTTTAGCCATTTTCAGAAAGTCATAGAGACTACCATGGTAGTGGGTGACGCCTTTTCTGAGCCCATGGCGGCGGCAGCTGAAAAGATTGCTCAGGCACTGTTGGCGGGCAATACTATTTTTAGCTGTGGCGATAAGTCTGCGGTGCCTCTGGCTCAGCTATTCTCGGACTATCTGGCCCAGGGTTTTGAGATTGAACGCCCAGGTTTTCCGGCGCTGAATATCAATAAGCTGGTGGACAGTTCGTTTGGTGCCGAGCGCTATGCTCAATCTGTGCAGGTACAGGGAAAAACAGGCGACCTAATACTGGTAGTCAGCGCCGGCGATAATAGCCTTGCCCTGCTGACTGCCATTGAAGCGGCAATTGATAAACAACTGAGCGTTATTCTGCTGTCAGGGGTCAATGATGATTTACTATCTGCGACGCTCGGTTACAATGATATTGTGATTCCAGCGGCGGAATTTCAGGGGCAGCTGGCGACAGCGGCCCAGTTTCAAATAGTTCAGTGCCTCTGTGCACTGGTCGATCATCAAATTTTTGGAGGCGAGTAAATGCGAGTTTTCGCGGTAATTTTGGCCCTGGTGCTTATGTTGTCAGGATGCACCACAATTGTTGATTCGGTTACATCTGAGCCCTTTGATCCGGACCCCTCCAGCACCAGTGTGGGCACTGCCATCGATGATATAAAGATGGATACGCAAATTGGCGTAAATATCAAAAAGGCACATCCGCAACTAGATAAGTCCCATATCAATATCAATGTGGCAAACCGCGTGGTACTGCTGACCGGTGAAGTACCCTCCACAGAAATGAAGCAAATGGCCGGCGATGTGGCCAGAGACTTCAAGGACGTGCGGCAGGTCTATAACGAGCTGCAGGTGCGGGGCAAAACCTCTATTGTTTCGCGCACCAATGACAGCATGCTGACCGGCAAGATCAAAACTAAGCTGATGTTTAACGACAAGGTAAAAGCCTCAAGTATCGAGGTCATTACCGAAGACAGTGTGGTCTACCTGATGGGTACAGTGGATCGCGCCACGGCAGATCTGGCCGGCAAAATTGCCAGCGAAAGCAGTGGTATTCGCAAAGTCGTCAGAGTGTTTGAATATATAGACTAGACCAGCTCTATGGCCATGGCGGTGGCTTCACCGCCGCCAATACAGAGGCTGGCAATACCTTTTTTGCCACCGCGCTGCTGCAGCGCATGAATCAAGGTAACAATAATTCTTGAGCCACTGGCACCTATGGGGTGCCCCAGAGCACAGGCACCGCCATTTACATTGAGCCTGTCATGGGGCATACCAATCTCTTTGAGTGCCGCCATTGCCACCACGGCAAAAGCTTCGTTGACTTCCCAGAGATCCACATCCTCAACCGCCCAACCCACTCTATTGAGGGTCTTTTTAATGGCAGTCACCGGTGCGGTGGTAAACCATTCGGGTTCCTGGGCACTCTGATCATAGCCGTGAATCAGGGCAATTGGCTTGAGGCCGCGGGCCTGAGCCTCGTCAGCCATCATTAATGTCAGGGCAGCTGCACCATCGGAAATGGAGCTGGCATTTGCGGCTGTCACTGTGCCATCTTTAGCAAAGGCTGGGCGCAGCTGAGGAATTTTGTCCGGGCGTGCATTACCTGGCTGTTCGTCGGTGTCGACCACAGTCTCGCCCTTGCGCGAGGGGATGCTGACCGGAGCAATTTCTGCATTAAACAGGCCCTGATCTATGGCCGCATTGGCACGGCGCAATGATTCAATGGCATAGCTGTCCTGATCTTCGCGGCTAAACTGGTATTTGTTGGCACAGCTCTCGGCAAAATTGCCCATGGCAACCGCCTGATAGGCGTCTTGAAGCCCGTCATACTGCATATGATCGAGCATCTCGGCACTGCCAAACCTATAGCCCTGACGACCCTGGGGTATCAGATAGGGAGCGCGACTCATACTCTCCATGCCACCGGCAACTACCAGTTTGGACTGACCAGCACGCAATGCATTGCCAGCCATCATGACCGACATCATCGCAGAGCCGCAGACCTTATTGACCGTGGTGCAGGCAGTGGCTTTATTGATACCAGCTGCCAGAGCTGCCTGGCGAGCTGGCGCCTGGCCCAGGCCAGCGGACAGCACACAGCCCATAATCACTTCATCTATATCGTCTCTGCTCAGCCCGGCGCGCTCAAGCGCGGCACTGATTGCTACGGCGCCCAGATCCGGAGAGGCTACTGCAGAAAGGCTGCCCATCATGCCACCCATGGGTGTGCGCGCTGCGGATAAAATAGCTATAGCTTGAGACATAGGAAACTCCCTGAGATTTACTGTTGGCAATGCCCGGTTACTTAACGACTCGCAATGAGGGTTTAGTCTTGGACTTGGTTTTTGGCTTGCTTGCTGGCTGGCTTTTTTCTGCCGCGCTCAACACTGGTTTGGGCCCAGTTGGAGGCTTGGGCGGCGGATTATCATCTGGGTTCTCTGGCTCAAACACCATACCCTGACCATTTTCCTGGGCGTAGATGCCCATAACCGCACCTACGGGCACATAGATATCTATGGGCATACCACCGAAGCGGGTAGACAGCTGCACGTACTGGTTGTTCATCTCGAAACTACTGACGGCACGGGGAGCTATATTGAGAACAATCTGGCCATCGGTGACAAAATCCTGAGGCACTTGCACCTCAGGATAATGGGCATCGACCACGATATAGGGCGTACAATCGTTATCCACTATCCAGTCATAGAAGGCTCTTAGCAGATAGGGTCGATTGGACCGCATATTCATCTCAGCTCATCAGGCGCGAATTTCGCGCTCCAGATCGGTGAGACTTTCCTGGAACGAAGGACGCTCAAACAGACGGTCCATATAGTCCAGCAGAGGTTTAACCTGACGGTTGTTGGGCAGCTTGATACCCAGCTGTGGCAGACGCCACAACATGGGCGCCAGACAGCAATCGACCAGAGTAAACTCTTCACTCATAAAGTAAGGCATCTCGGCAAAGATGCTGGCAATGGTCACTAGCGACTCGTGAAACTCTTTGCGGGCAGCTTCAGCTTTCTTGGTCTCGGGACTGGCAATAATGGTATCCATCAGGGTGCACCAGTCGCGCTCGATGCGGTAGATCCACAGACGGCTCTGAGCTCGGGCCACCGGGTAGACCGGCAGCAGTGGCGGATGAGGGAAGCGCTCGTCGAGATACTCCATCACAACTTTCGACTCATAGAGTGCCAGATCGCGATCTACCAAAGTAGGCAGTGTGCCATAGGGGTTGGCCTCGAGAATCTCCTCGGTTACCCCATTGGCTTCGATATCTTCAATGTCAACGGTAACGCCCTTTTCAGCAAGTACAATACGTACCCGGTGACTGTACTGGCAAGTAGGATCAGAAAATAACGTCATCGATGATCGTCGCACAACTACCTCTCATATTTTTATAGTTAGAGGGGCAGATCAGCCTGCCCCAGTGTAGCCACTCAGCAAATTCGCCGGGACTAGTGAATGCCCTTCCAGTACTCGCGGTTCAACAGAACAGTGGGTACCAGTAATAGTAGCAAAAATAACAGCACCAGCCGGCCAATGTGCTTGCGCTCTTCGGCCATGGGCTCGGCAACATAGGTCAGGAAGTTAACCAGGTCGTAAACCGCCGCCTTGTACTCTTCTTCGTTCATGGTGCCAGCTTTGATGATATTGTAGTTCCCACAGGGGTCATCGAGAATATCTTCGCCGGTCATCAGATCACGCTTGATACCGCCATTGGCGGCAAGTACAGGGCCTGGGGCACATTCGGGCAGCCCCTGCAGATCCAGCAGCGCATGGGGCATGCCCACATCTTTGTAGACCTTGTTGTTAACACCCAGGGGGCGGCTTGGATCGGCGTAGAAGTGCAGCAGATAGGTGTACACCCACTCAGGCTTGCGCGATCTTGCCACCAGGGTCAGATCTGGTGGCGTGGCACCAAACCATTCTTTGGCACTGTCAGCTGGCATGGCGATATCCATCAGCTCACCAATTTTTTGACCGGTAAACACCATATTGTCCAGCATCAGCTGATTGGGGATACCTATATCATTGGCAACCCGCTCCCATCGCGAGTACTTAAATGAATGGCACCCCATGCAAAAATTTACCGCTAACTTGGCACCGTTTTGCAATGAGGCGTCATTAGTCAGCTGGGCTTCAAAGGGCTCACAGTCAATGGTTCCACAGGCGTGGCTACTCTCGGCACCCACAGCCTTGATGGGGATAACCACCAACAGCGCCACTATACCAATGGCGCCCAGGGTTTTGAGGGGCCCGATACCGCCATCCATAGTAATACGCGCCGGCTCTGGTCTGGTGGTTTCGTACTTGGTCCAGAAGTAGATGCCAATAAAGTACGAGAAATACAGCACTGTACAGATCTGCGCCAGAATGGTGCGGCCTGCAGTGGGAGCCTTAACACCCAAATAACCCAGGATAATAAATACTGCAGCAAAGATAAGCAGTGCAGCGCGACTGATATTGCCCTTGTAGCGCATGGAGCGCACTGGGCTTCTGTCCAGCCATGGCAACACAAAGAGGATAGCAATAGCCGCTCCCATAATGATAAAGCCACCCAGCTTATCTGGTACCGCCCGCAACATAGAGTAGTAAGGAGTAAAGTACCAAACTGGGGCAATATGCTCTGGGGTTTTCAGTGAGTTAGCAATTTCAAAGTTGGCGTACTCAAGGAAGAAGCCGCCCATCTCTGGCATAAAGAACAGCACCGCGCAGAACACAAACAGGAATACCACAATGGGCACCAGATCGTGTATCACAAAGTAGGGATAGAACGGCAGGCCATCGATAGGGTTGCCGTCTTTATCTTTGTGCTCTTTGATGCTGACACCGTCTGGGTTGTTTGAACCCACATCGTGCAGGGCAATAATATGCATCACGATCAGCGCGATAAGAATAATCGGCAGGGCCACCACATGCAGTGACATAAAGCGGTTAAGGGTAATGCCTGAGATCAGGTAGTCACCGCGAATCCACTGCACAATATCCTCGCCCACCACCGGAATAGCGCCGAACAATGAGATAATCACCTGGGCACCCCAGTAGGACATCTGACCCCAGGGCAGTACGTAACCCAGGAAGGCCTCGGCCATCAGAGCCAGGTAGATGGTCATACCAAAGATCCACACCAGCTCGCGCGGCGCCTTATAGGAACCGTACATCAGGCCGCGGAACATATGCAGATAGACTACGATAAAGAAGGCCGATGCCCCGGTACTGTGGGCATAGCGGATAATCCAGCCGAGATCTACATCTCGCATAATATATTCAACCGAGGCAAAGGCCTGCTCTGCAGAGCCCTGGTAGCTCATCAGCAACCAGATACCAGTGACCAGCTGAATCACCAGAACCACCATCGACAGCACGCCAAAGTAGTACCAGAAGTTAAAGTTTTTAGGCGCGTAATACTCCGACATATGACGCTTCCACTCGCGCTGGAGCGTCGGCATGCGGGAATTTATCCATGCGGCAAAGCCTGTTTCGTTGCTCATTACGCAACCTCCGAATCTATACCAATAATCACAACATCATCCGACTCATAGCTATGGGGCGGAATCTCAAGGTTGGTCGGTGCAGGAACACCGGCAAAAACACGGCCAGAGAGATCGAATTTGGAACCGTGACAGGGACAGAAGAAGCCACCCAGCCAGGAGTCGCCACCCAGATCCACAGCGCCCACATCAGGGCGGTACATTGGCGCACAACCCAGGTGTGTACACAGGCCGACGAGAATCAAATACTCTTCTTTGCCGCTGAGGGTGCGAGCTGCACCTGAGACATAGTCTGGCTGTACAGCCACTTCTGAGTCTGCGTCGCGGAGAATACTGGTATCGATTGCGTTGATCGCAGCCAGAGATTCGGCCGTGCGACGCACGATATAGACCGGCTTGCCGCGCCATTCAACCACCAGGCGGCCGCCAGCTTCCAGCTTGGAGATATTGACTTTAACTGGGGCTCCAGCGGCTTTTGCTTTAGCGCTAGGCTGCCAGGATGAGACAAAAGGTATTGCTGCACCAACTACACCTGCACCACCCACTACCGAAGTAGCACCCAACAGGAAATTTCGGCGGCTTTGGTTGACACCGTCATCGCTCATGACGCTCTCCCTCTAAACTTAAAATTTGGATTCAAAACACACGGGCTCGTGTGCAAATAAAAAAGGCGCTGCATAGTAACGGAAAGCGGATTTTTACGCAATAATTAGTTGCGTGAAAGTAGGCTAAGCATTTGATTTTTAAGGACAAAAAAAAGCCCGACCAGCGGGTCGGGCTTTTGAATTTTAGCTTCGAGAGCGGATTGATTAACGCTTCGAGAACTGTGGACGCTTGCGCGCTTTGTGCAGGCCCACTTTCTTGCGCTCTACCTGACGTGCGTCGCGAGTCAAAAAGCCCGCTTTGCGCAGCGAAGGACGCAGGTTTTCATCGTACTCAACCAGTGCACGAGCAATACCATGACGGATTGCGCCGGCCTGACCAAAGTTACCGCCACCAGCGACGGAGATATTGAGGTCAAACTTCTCAACCATATCTACTACTTCGAAAGGTTGACGCACAATCATGCGTGCTACTTCACGTCCGAAGTACACATCGATAGAGCGATCGTTAATTGTGATGTTGCCGTTTCCAGATTTCATGAAAACGCGGGCTGCTGATGTCTTGCGACGTCCAGTGCCGTAATATTGAGTATCTGCCATGGTCGCTTTCCGTTAGATTTCTAATGTCTGAGGCTGTTGCGCAGCGTGAGGATGGTTCACTCCGGCATAGACCTTCAGCTTTCTAAACATTTCTCGGCCCAGAGGACCGCGCGGTAACATACCTTTAACCGCTGACTGAATAACGCGCTCAGGCGCTTTATCAATTAACTTCTCAAAAGAAATGTCTTTGATGCCACCGGGGTAGCCGGTGTGCGAGTAATAAATTTTGCCCTTTGCCTTGTTGCCGGTGACTGCAACCTTCTCGGCGTTGACCACAACGATGTAATCGCCTGTATCAACATGAGGAGTGAACTCTGGCTTGTGCTTGCCACGTAAACGTGTCGCAACTTCAACGGCCAGACGACCCAGGGTCTTACCCTCTGCATCGACGATGTACCAGTCGCGTTCTACTGATTCTGCTTTTGCGCTATATGTTTTCATCTTATCCTACCTGGCTTTTGGGGGATCCCAAAAAAGGGTGCGAATTGTAATGACCCCCGTGGCCTATTACAAGGGCTTCTTGAAGCAAAAACTAACTTTTTTATGTGCGAGTCTAGGGACGGTGAGGACGAGCCAGATATTCTCGGCTCTGCATCTCTAAAAGACGGCTCTGGGTACGCGCAAACTCGAACTCCAATCGACCACCAGAATACAGCGATGGTAAGGGTTCGGCGGCAGATAGCGCCAGTTTGACACTGCGGTCATAGAACTCATCGACCAAGTTGATAAAGCGCCGCGCCGCATCATCATTGGTCACACCCAGGGCAGGCACATTGCTAATCATCACTGCGTGAAACTCTCTGGCGATATCAATATAGTCATTTTGGCTGCGCGGACCTTCGCAGATAGCGGCAAAATCAAACCAGACTATATCCTCTGCCAGCGCCAGCACAGGAATAGGCCGCCCCTCGACATCCAAATCTACGCCGCGCTTAATTTCACCCTCCACGGGCACCAGACTGTCAAAGGTGGCCTGAATAGCCCGGTCGGCATCCCTATCCAGAGGCGAATGATAGAGCTCAGCCTTTTCCAGAGCGCGCAGACGGTGATCTATGCCGCCATCTACGTTAACCACCTGACAGTGCTTATTGAGCAGAGCAATGGCGGGCAAAAACCTCTGTCGCTGCAGACCATTGAGATATAGCTGATCGGGCACAATATTAGAGGTAGCTACCAGACATACACCCCGGGCAAAAAGCTCCTGCAACAGCAGGCCGAGAATCATGGCGTCAGTGATGTCGCTGACAAAAAACTCGTCGAAGCAAATAATGCAGGTCTCGTCCGCAATGGTATCTGCCACTAGCTCCAAGGGATTGGCCTTGCCTTTGTGACGCTTGAGATCCTGATGCACGCGGCGCATAAAGCGATGAAAATGCACACGCATTTTGCGCTCAAAGGGCAGGCTCTCGAAAAAGTTATCCATTAAGTAAGTCTTGCCACGACCCACGCCACCCCAGAAATACAGGCCCTGCTCGGGATCGGGGGCTGAGCGGGCAAATCTGTGCAACAGGCCACCTAGAATACCGGCCGCCGGTTTTGATTGCCGGGCGACTAAACGCTGATACAGCGCCTCGAGATGCTCCACCGCCTGTGCCTGGGATTCATCGGCGACAAAGCCATCGCGGCTAAGGTCATGCTGGTAGCGAAGTTTTGGGGTAGACATAAATAGATTGACTGCTTATTTGGCACAGGGAACTGTAACTAGCAAATAAGTCGGTGACAACCCAAACTCTGCATCACTAACTGTTATATTTTGCGTTACAATGTTTCGCAGGTTTGAAACAACAGGCCCGAGCCCGTATTGGGGGGCGGCTTCAACACAGACGGAGACATTACATTGATAACTCTGACCATGATACTTATTGCAGCGGCCTTCTTTTTGATTGGCGCCGGTATCGGGCACCTGTACTCGCGCAAGTCTGGCCGCGGTGACTCGGCAGCAGAGTTGAAAAAGCAGCTCGAGCAGAGTGAACAACAGCTTAAGCGCTATCAGCAGGAGGTTACAGAGCACTTTTTGACCGTGTCTCAGCTAACTACCAATATGGCTCAGAGCTACCGCCAGATTCACGAACACCTTGCTACCAGTGCGATCCGCCTGGCCAGCCCGGAAGTCGGCCGTCAACTGCTTAAGGCCGGCGGCTCCGACCTCAGCCTGGTAGATGAAGAGGGCAACCCACTGATCAGCGCAGAAGATATTCAACCGCCGCGAGACTATGCTCCCAAAGTACCAGGTGGCATTCTCAGCGAAGACTATGGTCTCAATGACAATGATCTCAGCAAGGGTCAGCCCAGCGCCGCTAACAGCGGCGATAGCGAAGAAGACGAAGACGACAGCGATCCCACTCACAATGTCAGCTAGGGCTTAGCCCAAGCACCGGCAGACAGGGAGGTTTGCTATTGACAGTTCAGCTCGCCCTAACCGCCGATTCAGGCTGGCCAAACTAAACAGGTATTTTAAACTAGCCAAACTAAGCCCAGTTATGCGCTGGCCCAGCGCGCTGCTGCCAGGGGAATGTATCTGCTGCAGGGAGGTTCTCAACCCAGCTGAGCTCGACCTGCCTAACCACTGTCTATGCACCCCCTGCATTGCAGATCTGCCCTGGCTTGGCAGCCATTGTCAGCAATGCGCCATACCATTGCCCGACACTCAGAAAAATGTAGTTTGCGCAGATTGCCAGCAAGCTCCCCCAGCCTTTCGCCGCTGTATTGCGTCCTTTGAGTATCAGCAGCCGATCAAGCAGATGATTAAGCGGATTAAGGTCGATGCCTATGCGCCACAGTTGCGCCAGCTCGGTGAGCTGCTGGCTATTACGATTCGCGCTGCCTACGGCCCAGGACAGCGGCCAGATATTATTATTCCGCTGCCGCTGCACTGGAGCAGACAGCTGCGTCGCGGCTTCAATCAGAGTCAGGGCATAGCACAGATACTGGTCACAGGACTGCACGGCAGCAAGATAAATAATCATAGTCTGAGGCGCAGAGGTTACCGGCGGCCCCAGCACTTACTAAGCCAGCGCCAGCGTCTGCAAAGCATGCAGGGTGCCTTTGAGGTGGGTACCGTCAAGCCTCTTGAGGGGCGCACTGTAGCCCTGGTAGACGATGTAATCACCACAGGTGCAACTGCCAGTGCGGCAGCAAAAGCCCTGCTGGCTGCAGGAGTATCTGCTGTGGATATATGGTGTATCGCGAGAACAGGCTGGCATATTGACGCGGCCTGACCCAAAATAGAGCACCAGAGACCAACAGCCAGAAAACTACGTATGACAAATCCACAGCACAGCGCGACGGCCGATCAGGTGTGGCGGAATATTCGCAGCGAGACCCAGCAAGCCGCGACGGCAGAACCAGTTTTGGCGCCCTTTTTACAGGCGACTATTCTGGATCATAGCAGCATGGGTGGGGCGCTGAGCTATCATCTGTCCAGCAAGCTGGCCAGCACTGCCATGCCAGCGACTATGCTGCGCGACATTATGGATGGCGCATTTGCCGAGCCGGCCGTTATTGAGGCTGCTGCCAGAGATATTAAGGCTACTGTTGACCGCGATTCTGCCTGCAGTCTGTTCAGTACTCCATTTTTATATTTCAAAGGCTTTCTGGCACTGCAGGCCTATCGTGTGGCTCACAAACTTTGGCAGAACGACCAGCGCTCACTGGCGCTGCTGATTCAGCACAGAATCTCATTGGTGTTTGCTGTAGATATTCACCCGGCAGCCGTTATTGGCTCTGGCGTGATGATTGACCATGCCACCGGGCTAGTAATTGGTGAAACCGCGGTAGTTGAGGACTCTGTATCTATTATGCAGTCGGTCACTCTGGGCGGCACAGGTAAAGAGAGCGGCGATCGCCACCCCAAAATCCGCTGCGGCGTGCTGTTGGGTCCAGGAGCAAAAATTCTTGGCAATATTGAAATCGGCGAAGGGGCGATGGTGGCAGCCTCTAGCGTGGTACTTAAGCCAGTGGCGGCCCATGATATAGTCGCCGGAGTGCCAGCTGCGGTGGTGGGTCACACCCAGATCGACGAACCCTCCAAGGTGATGGACCACTACTTTAAATGCAGCTAGCTCCAGTGAGCAGGTGCGTTGAGCGGCCGACTAACATCTATCCCAGCTAAAGGGCATCACCTGGGCTATGGACTCGGCCCCCTGTAACTGCATTAACAGCCTGTCCACCCCCAGCGCCACGCCAGCGCAGCTGGGCAACCCCTGGGCCAATGCGTCCATAAAATGATTATCCACCTCGACCACTGGCTTATTGGCAGCGGACCTAGCCTTTAGGTCCTCAGCAAATCTCTGCCCCTGTTCGACGCTATCTATTAGCTCAAAATAGCCGTTGGCCAGCTCCATTCCATTGACAAAGACTTCAAAGCGGCGACTCACCAGTTGGCCCTGATCATTAGTTGTGGTCTGAGCCAGAGCTGCTTGACAGGCGGGATAGTCATAGACAAACACCAGGCCCTGGGGCAACTGGGGCTCTACCTGCACAGAAAATAGCAGATCCAGGCAGTTGGCACGGCTCTCCCCTGCCCAGCTGTCGGAACCTGCCGCCACGGCCAGCTGTTGCAGCTGATGCAATGAGGCAGTATGGGGATCCACCGCCAGCACCTGGGCAAAATAGTCTGCATAACTGCCTCTGTGCACCGCCAGTGGCGACTGGTCGCTGGCCCTATAAATTTGACTCATCAGATCAGCCAGTTCGTCCATCAGCTGGTGCTCATCCCAGCCGCAGCGGTACCATTCCAGCAGAGTAAATTCAGGGTTGTGGCGCTGCCCGGCCTCGCCGTTGCGGAAAGCTTTGCCCAGGCAGTAGATATCTCCACTGCCGGCAGCCAGCAGCCGTTTCATAAAATACTCAGGGGATGTTTGTAAGTACCCACCACTACCAGAAGTCACTGCAGTGATACTATCGATATTATTATCAGTTACGGTCGAGCGGCCCAGAACTGGCACATCTACCTCGCTGACACCAGCCTCGGAAAAGAACTTACGCAGGCCAGAAAGCAGCTCAGCTCGGCGCCGCAACATAGCCAGACTGGCGCCAGGTTGCCAATTACTCAATACACAGCCCCCCTGCCAACCCGGCTAAAAATAACCGCTGCTTACTTGACGCGGCCCTGATATTCACCGGTGCGAGTATCCACTTTAACCACATCGCCCTGATCCAAAAACAATGGCACCTTGACGGTTGCGCCGGTTATCAGCTTGGCGGGCTTGCTGCCACCCTGTGCGGTGTCGCCGCGCAGGCCAGGATCGGTCTCGACAATTTCCAGTTCAACATGATTTGGGGGAACTACAGAGAGCGGCGCACCGTTGTACAGGGTAACCACACAGATATCCTGCTCGCTAAGCCATTGCAGGGCCTCACCAACGGCATTTTCATTGGCCTGGTGCTGCTCAAAGCTCTCCGGCTCCATAAAGTACCAGAAATCGCCGTCGTTATAGAGGTACTGCATATCCATATCCAGCACATCGGCACCTTCCAGGGCCTCACCAGACTTAAAGGTTTTTTCCAGTACACGGCCGGTTTTGAGATTGCGCAGCTTAACCCGGTTAAATGCCTGACCCTTGCCAGGTTTTACAAACTCATTTTCTAGAATCGAGCAGGGATCCCCGTCAAGCATCACTTTTAAGCCAGAGCGGAATTCGTTAGTTGAGTAATTGGCCATGTTTAAAAATTCTCGATTATTTTAAAGGCGCCCATGATAACCGAAGTGCAGACTACTTTTGCTATGTTTTGACGGGCAGTCGACTAAATAACTGTCAGCTGATACCAGAGAATTAGGCTAAACGCCCAGCTGTGGCGCAAAAGTTGTCTACAATCAAAGCAGTGATGCTTAAATATCAGGCTAGGTTGTTTGCGCTGTTATCATTTTTTAGCCGCCGATATTTGGTAACTGACTCTGGATCTTACAGGATTAAATAAAGCCCTGACCTATGCTGGCTGACGACCCCCTAAAAATTTTAATCGTTGAACAGTCCCATGACGAAGCCAATAGAATCATCAGTATTCTGCGCAGTGCCGATTACCGTATAGAGGCCCAGCTGGCAGTGAATCAGGAGCAGCTGCAGCAGTATCTGAGCAAGCGCAACTGGGACATGCTTATAGCACCCACTGGTGCCGAAGTCCTGCCAACACAACAGATCTTTCAGTGTATTCGCCGCGCCGAGCGGGATTTTCCAGTTATTTTGATCAGTGATATGTATGACCCCGCCATTCTTATTGAGGGTCTGCGATTGGGCGCCGAGGATGTGGTGGTCAAGGATCAGGATCAACATCTGCTCAAAGTCGTTGCACGATCACTGGCCAGTGTAGGCCAGCGACGCCTGTGTCGGGAGTGGGAACGCAAGTTGGCGCTGGCCGAGAAACGCAGTGAATATCTGATGAACACCTCCAGATTTCCCATAGCCGTGGTGCAGGAGGGAACCTATGTCTACGCCAACCAGGCCTGTGCCAGCATTTTTGGTTTTGAGGAGCCTGAAGAGATGCTCTGTCTGCCGGTGATCGACAATATAGCGGCCTGCAATAGGGAAAAGCTTAAAGCCTATATGGTGCCCCTGCAGGCTAAACAGGAAATTATGCCCTTTGAAGCTGTAGTTAAGATTCTCAATGCTCAGGGTGAGGAACATAGCGCTTTTCTTGAGATCAACCAGATTCAGTATAGCGGCGAACCCTCGCTGCAATTCACCATCAATAGCGACAAGCTGTTTGCCGCCAATACCGACCAGACCGAGGAGGCTACAGCCACAGCATTTAGTGCTATCCAACCCCAGCTGGTGTATGAAATGGTCAGCCGCGCTATCAGCAAGTCAGTGCAGACAGGCAAGGACAGCGTGCTGCTCAATATACAGATCGATCGCTTTGAAAACTTAAAAGAGGATCTGGGTATAGCCAAAGCCGAAAAAATCGTTCACTCCATGGTTACCTTTGTGGGATCACTGTTTAATCAAAACTTTGACTTTGCGCGACTTAGCGAGAACTGTCTGGTAGCGGTGCTGGCAGAGACCTCTGAAAAACAGGGGTGTAAAATTGCCGAGGATATAGTGACCAAAACCCGTCAGGAGGTGTTTGATGTGGATGAGGAGACTTTCTCTCTGACCACTTCTATTGGCGGCACATTGCTCAATGAAAATGTCACCTCGGTGGAGCGCGCTCTGGAACGCAGTCAGCAGGTAATAGACCAGTTGAGACAGGATCGACAACCCGGCAATGGTGTTAAATTCTTTGTACCAGATATCCATTCCAACGAGGTGTCTCAAAATGAGGCCGTGGTCATCACCGCCAAAAAACTGCTCAGCGACAAGCTGTTTTCGGTGCGCTACCAGCCTATAGTTGCGCTGATTAGTGGCGGAAGTGGCAAGGAGTATTACGAGGCTATATTGGGTATCAACACTGAGGTGCCCAGCAAGGATATCCCGGAAGACTTTATTAATAACCTGTTTAAATCGGAGATAGCCGCCGAAGTGGATCGCTGGGTAATCAGTAAGGTACTAAAAACACTGGCGGGCAAGCTTGCCTCCAATCCGGACACGCAGTTATTTATTAATATCAGTCGCCAGTCATTCTCTGATCAGGGCTTTTTACCCTGGCTGACTCAGGCATTGCAAAAATCTGAACTGCCCCCGGATGTAGTGATCTTTCAGCTCCGCGAAAGCGATGCCCTGCGCTATCTGAATCAGGCCGCTGCTAGTGCCGACGAAATAAAAAAAGCCGGCGGGCAGATTTCTATTACCAATTTTGGAGTCGCTATTAATCCCCTTAAAACACTGGAGAGAGTTGCTGTGGACTTTGTTAAAATCGATCGCCTGATTATCGAGGAGCTGCAAAAAGATGGCGAGGGCAAGGTCAGGTTCCAAACCCTGATGGCAGGCATGACCGGCACCGGCGTAGACGTTATTGTGCCCTTTGTGGAGAAGGCTAGTGTACTACCCATTCTCTGGCAGCAAGGCGTGCAGTATATTCAGGGCCATTATGTGCAGCCGCCCTCCTTTACCATGGATTATGACTTTTCCGAAAACTCTTAGCCCAACGCCTGAATATCCTTATCGCTGTAACCCAGTAAATACAGAATACCGTCCAGACCAAGATTAGAAATAGACTGCTTGGCAGAGGCTTTTACCAGAGGCTTGGCCTGATAGGCTATACCCAACCCGGCAATATTGAGCATGGGTAAATCATTGGCGCCATCGCCCACAGCAATCACCTGCTCCAGCACCAGCCCCTCGCGCTGAGCCAGCTCCCGCAGCAGGTCAGCCTTGCGCTTACCATCGATAACATCACCCACCACCTTGCCGGTGACTAGGCCATTTTCAATATCCAGCTCATTGGCATAAACATAGTCGACGCCGAGAATAGACTGCAGGTAGTTGCCAAAATAGGTAAAACCCCCAGAGACAATAGCGGTTTTATAGCCCAACTGTCTGAGCGTCTTGATAAGATGCTCCGCACCCTCGTTAAGCTTCAGGCGCTGAGCCACTGTCTGCAGCACATCGGCACTCAGGCCCTCGAGCAGCGCCAGGCGCTGACTAAAGCTCTGTTTGAAATCCAGCTCGCCCTGCATAGCTGCTTCGGTAATAGCCGCCACCTGATCACCTACCCCGGCCTCTATGGCTAACTCGTCAATCACCTCGGCATCTATGAGTGTAGAGTCCATATCAAATACCACCAGCTGACGGTTGCGACGGTAGATATTATCTTCCTGATAGGCGATATCAATATTGTGCTGACTGGCTAATTCCAGCAGTGAGTTTCTAAACGCGCGGGGGTCCTGAGCCTCACCGCGCACTGAAAACTCAACACAGGCACGGCCCAGTTTATCACTATCGTCCAACCGCATGCGCCCGGATAGGCGCACAATCTTGTCAATATTGAGATCGTTATTGGCACAGACAGTGGTCACCAGAGCCAGATGGATGGCGTCTATTTTGCGCGCCAGCAGGGTCACCATATGCCGCGGCTTGCCCTGCTGCTCTACCCAGTTGTGATAGGCCTCATTGCTGATGGGCAGAAACTTAGCCCTGATATCCATAGCCAGCAGGGTTGATCTAACCTCGTCGGTCACCAAGTCAATATTCACCTGGCCGGGCACTGCCGCCAGAATAGCCAGACTAAGCTGGTCATGTATCACTGCCTGACCAATATCTAACAGGCTGACATCGTATCTGGATAGCACCTCAGTGATCGCGCTGGTGACGCCGGGTTTGTCTTCTCCGAATACATTGATAAGCAGAATATTTTTCACAGAATAGGGCCGTGGTGATTTTTAAGGCTGCCATTATATAAAAGCTACAGGAATAGGATAGAATGCGCGGAAAATAATTTCACTTAGGGATGGGCGACATAATGCAGCGACAATATTCCGTGGCTAAAAAATTACCTGCCGCAGTACTGTCTCTGTGTTTACTGCTGGGGCTGTTAGCCTCACTGCTGATCAGCAGCCAGACCCAACAGCTCGCCAGTGAGTCCATCGCCGACAAAAGCCAGACCGCACTCAGCCAGCTCGACGAGCTGATTCGCACCCCCCTGTTTAATAATGATCTGATCAGTGTTCAGGTGGCCCTCAGCCGAACCGTTGAGGACCCAGCTATCTTCAGTGCCAGCCTGTTTGATGTGGAAGAGCAGCTAATTAGCCAGAGCCGTGACAGTCAACAGCCAACAGCCGAACTGCAGTCTTATCGCCGCGATATTGAGCTGCAAGACAGTATTTTGGGCGCTGTGGTTATCGAGCTGGACACCCAGCCGATCTATGGCAAATACCGCAATGTGCTGATGAGCTGGCTGCTTCTGTGGTTTGTATTTACCGCCGCCTGCACCTATGGCAGCCTGCAATATGCCGAGCAGCTGGCGCGACGCCTGCGTATTCTCAGCAATCGACTGCCCGGTGGTGGGGATCCTATTATCGACGAGCTAACCGCGCTAGAGGCTAAAATTCAGCCGCTATTGTCGGGATCTGGCTCTGGTCCAGGTGATGAGGATAGCAATAACGGTTACTACTACACATTGGTCAGAGCCTGTATCAAAAATCGCCAGAGACTCAACCACCAGCTTAATCGCGATAATCTGGAGCAGTTATTCGAAAAAATCGATTATTGCACCGCCAGAACTATTGAACTCTACGGCGGCCAGAGAGTAGAAGGCGCAGATGGCTGTCTGTATTTCTATATTCGCTCAACTCAAAATTCCAAACAGCAGCTACTGCTGTGCCTGATGGCAGTGTACAGTCTGCAACAGCTTCTCGAGCGCCTGTCTGCCAAGCTGGGCGTAGATCTGGAAATCAACTGGACAGTCTGCGGTTCCAGCCTCAATACCTTGCCGCTATTGGGTTTTGACGAGGGGCTGGCAGCGCTTAAACAGCAGTGTGCTCAGCTTGGGGATCAGTTGTCGGAGGCCGTGATCGGATTGCACACCAGGGAGTACGATATTGAAGCCCTGTCTTCGATTGCCCGATTCCTTGTATTTGATGAAAACTGCTTTGTCCTGGAGGGCTTTCCTGAGGGGCGACAGACCCTACTGGAAAAACAGATTGTCCATCTGGCCAATGTCTGTCTGTAGCTATAGCTGGTCGCCCTCAATCTGACCCATCTGTAAACTCTGATCCATCTCCAGCGCAGGCAGCTCCTCGCTGGGTCGACCTACTATTTTTGCCGGCACCCCAACCACAGTGACATGGGCTGGCACAGTCTCCAGCACCAGGCTGCCAGCGCCTATTTTGACCCCTTCACCAATACTGATGTTGCCGAGAATTTTTGCGCCAGCTGAGATCATAACCCCATCGCCAATTTTGGGATGGCGCTTACCTCCCTGACAGCCACTGCCTCCCAGAGTCACCGAGTGCAATATGGAGACATTATCACCAACCACAGCTGTCTCTCCGATCACCAGGCCCGTGGCATGATCAAGCATAATACCCGAGCCCATAGAGGCTCCGGGATGAATATCCACAGCAAAGGTTTCGGATACCTGATTCTGCAAAAACACAGCCAGTGGTTTGCGGTCCTGAATCCAGAGCCAGTGGGCTACCCGCTGCAGCTGCAGTGCCTGAAAACCCTTGTAGTAGAGAATAGGCGTCAGATGGCGGTCGCAGGCCGCGTCACGCTCAAAGCAAGCTGTGATATCTCCGCGGATGGCCGCGCCAATGCTGCTGTCAGTAGCCAGTGCCTCGGCAATCACCTCGGCGACTGTGTCGGCAGCCATAATCGGGCTGGCCAGCTGCTGTGCCAGATTAAAACTCATGGCAGAGTGCAGATCTGCCTGATCTAAAATGGCGGTGCGCAAAAAGTCTTCCAGCACAGGTTCTTCCTGGCTGGCCTGTTGGGCTTCGGCCACAATAATGTCCCATAGAGGATCATTGGTTTGCATTGAATGTTATTCCTTAATCAACCTGAATATAGCGCTGCATAATCTCGTCGAGATGATCCAGCACCACATCCAATAATAGTAATTCAGTGCCTAGCAAGCGCTGCTCCAGCACCTCAGGAGTCAGCCCCTGAGCAAAGCTCTGAGCCAGAGGCCGGTAACTGATATGCCAGCGCTCCGGGGCTATGCCACCAGTGTCTGCACCATAGGGCCGATAAAAACCATAATCTGCCAGCCTGCTGTCGAGCCAATTATGCATGGGCGCAAACATGCCCTGACCCTCAACCTCAGCGGGAATCAACTGCAGCTGATAGTCCGCCGGCATGGCTGCCCTGTCATAGATATCAATATCCGTGCCCCAGTGATGGCGCGATGCACCGGGCAGTGCCGACCAGCGCATAACCGCCTGAATCTGTTGCCAGGGACTTAGGGCCTCGAGATTAATCGCTGTTCCATTTTCATCAACTACAGGTCGCAGACCAGATAACTTGGCATTCCAGATATGCAGCTGGCGGTCAAAGCTGCGGAAGCCGCTGCACAGGCTGAGATCAAAGCCAGCGGTTGCAGCACTCTGTTGTAGCTCGGTAAGAGGCGCAACAATATCTCTATGGACCAGCATGGCAGCACCGGACTGATCAGCATAGAGATCGGTCAGGTGACGCTCGGTAGAGCCAGTTAAAATATCAATATCATTCATAGCCGTGACTGCAATTATAGCCTTGCAAATAGGTACTTATACCCTCGCTTTGGCCAATTAGCAAAGAATCAATTGGCCAATACTGCCTGTACAGAGCGTATAATCGGATGCTGGCCGCTTGAACTTCCCTGAATCGGCCTCATGTTAAATATATCTCGGCTCACAGGAATCTACTATGTACAGAATTGGATTATTTCTTCTTACCAATATCGCAATTATTGTGGTGGCCAGCATTTCATTGCGCCTGCTGGGCGTCGAAAGCATTCTGGCGAATAACGGCGTCGATCTCGACCTGGGTTCGCTACTGGCTTTCTGTGCTGTGTTCGGTTTTGCCGGTGCCTTTGTGTCGCTGTTGCTCTCCAAATTTATGGCTAAGCGCTTTACTGGTATCAGGTTGATCTCCCAGCCTCAGACTGAGCAGGAGCGCTGGCTGCTGCAAAATATCACCACATTGTCTAAAAAAGCCGGTATTGGCATGCCTGAGGTGGGTATTTTCCCTGCTAAGCAATCCAATGCCTTTGCCACCGGCTGGAATAGAAACAATGCGCTGGTTGGAGTGAGCCAGGGGCTGCTAGACCGGTTTACTGAAGACGAGGCCCGCGCCGTACTGGCCCACGAAATAGGCCATGTGGCTAATGGCGATATGATTACCCTGGCCCTGATACAGGGCGTGGTCAATACCTTTGTGATGTTTGCTGCCAGAGTGATTGGCTTTTTTGTCGATCGCGTAGTACTGAAAAATAATCGCGGTCTGGGTCTGGGCTACTGGATAACCACCATTGTTGCAGAGATTATTCTTGCTATTGCGGCTTCAACCATCGTTATGTGGTTCTCTCGTCAGCGCGAATTCCGTGCCGATGCTGCCGGTGCTCAGCTGGCTGGACGTGGCGCCATGGTGGCAGCGCTGGAGAAGCTGCGCGCTGAGACTCAGTCTCAAGTGGAAAACCAGATGCCAGATACCATGACTGCCTTTGGTATTTCCAGCGGCTGGAAGCGCAAGCCCAGCAAACTATTTATGACTCACCCCCCGCTGGAAGAACGTATTCAGGCACTTAAGAATGGATAACCGGGCACTGCTTGAGCGGGAAGTAGCTCTCTGCCGACTCGAGGATCTGCAAGAGATGCAGGCCATTGAGCTCAGCATTGAAGAGCGCAAGCTATTTGCCATACGCCGCGACAACCAGCTCTACGCCTACTGGAACAGCTGCCCTCACCTGGGTATTCCGCTGAACTGGATGCCGGAAAAATTTCTCGACCTGGATGGCTCGCTAATTCAATGCTCCAGTCACGGCGCACTGTTTCAGGTGGATAGCGGTGAATGTATCGCGGGCCCCTGCACCGGAGACCATCTAATGCAGGTAGAACTGCGGGTTGAAGACGGCAACTACTATGTCGCTGCCAACCAGCCCATGCCAGCCGCGCCGATCAATCTCAGAGCCCAGGCGCTGGCAGCTCTTGAAGACAGCTAACAGGCTGATCGAGAACAATCTCACCAGCGCCAAGACTGGCGCGCCAGGCAATGATCTCAACGCCAGCAGCCACTGCCTCAGCCAGGGTCGCTGCGTAAACCGGGTCAATGTCAGCTGCCACTTCCATACGCTCAACCCCTGTTAACTGGACACAGAAAAACAACAGTGCCCGGTGGCCGGCCGTCACCATAGCCATCAACTCACGTAGATGTTTGGTGCCACGACTGGTGACCGCATCGGGAAAGGTCGCCAGACCCTCACCCATATCCAGAGTGACATTTTTTACCTCGACATAGCATTGGCCCAGACTCTCGTCCTCCAACAGCAGGTCAATGCGACTTTTCTCCTCACCGTAGCGAACCTCACTGCGAATCTGGCTATAACCCTGCAGCTGAGGAACCAGACCAGCCTCAATCAGTTCGCGCACCAGATAGTTGGGTCTGGCGGTATTGACCCCTGCCAAATGCCCCTCTGATGTTGTTACTATTTCCAGAGTACCGGGCAATTTGCGTTTGGGATTGTCAGACAGAGAGTACCAGCAGGCTGAGCCCTCAACCAGACAGTTTTTCATACTGCCAGTATTGGGGCAGTGGATGGTTAGCAGCTCACCAGATTGGGTGCGCACATCGGCGAAGAATCGCTTGTAACGCCTTTCGAAAGTGGCTGGCAATAATGGCGGAGCAATTTTCATAGACGGGGATCATAGCAGAGTCATTTTATGGCGCTAAAGTATGCGCAGCTGAGGCTTTTTTGCAACCATGGTCTAAGATTAACCAACAGCAAATAGCATTATTAGCGACGAATGGGAAAATTTATCTTGATATATGCCCATAATATCTCTATAAACCCGGGTTGTGTTTTTTAGGCCCATATCAACAACGGATTTTATGCATGGCAACAGTAAAAACAAAACCTGTAGCTAAATCGAAAGCCGATGCAGGCTCGGCAACTCTTCATGGTCTCAAGCCCTACAAAGAGACTAAAAAAGAGGAATATATGAATGAAAACCAGCGCGAGCACTTCAAGCTGATTCTCAAGGCATGGCGTCGCGAGCTAATGGAAGAAGTCGATCGCACCGTGAGCCATATGAAAGACGAGGCCGCAAACTTCCCCGACCCGGCCGACCGCGCCACTCAGGAAGAGGAGTTTAGTCTTGAACTGCGCACCCGCGACCGCGAGCGCAAGTTAATCAAGAAGATTGATAAGACGCTGGTGCGTGTCGAGGAAGATGACTACGGGTTCTGCGATCAATGTGGCGTTGAAATCGGTATTCGTCGACTGGAAGCTCGACCCACAGCAGATCTTTGCGTCGACTGTAAAACACTCGATGAGATCAAGGAAAAGCAAATCACCGGCGGCTAATTAGCTGCTTGGCCCCCAGTAGCTCAGAGTCTGCTGAGCTACTGTACTCCCTCCTAATGTCAGTCTTAACTAGTATAGCTCGCTTCGCACCCTCGCCCACAGGCCCACTGCACTTTGGCTCATTGGTCAGTGCCCTGGCCAGCTTTTTGGATGCTCGCCAGCGCCATGGTCAGTGGCTGGTGCGTATCGAAGATCTGGACCCTCCCAGAGAGGTGGCTGGCGCCAGCGATCAGATTCTCAAACAGCTGGAAAATCACGGACTGTGCTGGGATGGCACAGTGCTATACCAAAGTACCAGACTTGAGGCCTATGCCGCAGCTCTAGAGTCACTATTAACATCAGGACTGGTCTACCACTGTCAATGCAACCGCCAGCGCATTCAGAGCCTGGGGGGCATCTATGACGGCCACTGCTCTGAGCTGCAACTGCCCGGTAAAGACTGCGCGGCAAGGCTCAGGGTCAGGGATACCAGCCTCAGCTTTAATGACCAGATAATTGGCCTCTACCATCAGAACCTGAAGACTGAGGTGGGCGACTTTGCGGTGCGGCGCCGCGATCACCTTTTTTCCTATCAACTGGCGGTGGTGGTGGATGATGAGTATCAGTCGATAAGCCATATTATGCGCGGCGCAGATCTGCTGGACTCGACACCCAGACAGATCTATCTGCAGCAGTGTCTGCAATATGCGACGCCGCAATATGCTCATTTACCCCTGGTTCTAAATGACGAGGGACAAAAGCTCAGCAAACAAAACCTTGCTATGGGACTGCCAGAGGGTCAGGAATCCCAGCATCTCTGGACTGCACTGCACTGGCTGCAGCAGTCACCCCCTAAGCAGCTGCAACAGCAGTCTGTAGCGGAAATACTGGACTGGGCTATTGAGCATTGGTCGGTGCAGACTGTAGCCGAGACTGTACACAACAGCCCCGCTCCGGAGGGCTATTAGATGAACTGCAATAATCTGCAACCGGCCTGTCCCAGACAACCAGGTTTGCTTTGCTGGTCTGGCAGGCATACCATCCAGAGTATTAATCAAACCATTAGCTTTACAACAACCAGCCGCGCCGTCTAGCCCATGCTAAATTATCGATTTGTTGCAACCCTGCTCCTGCTCTGCACAGTGATATTTCCGCTGGCCATTCAGTGGGCTATGGAGCCTGATGGCAACTGGTTTAGGCCCTATGTGGTCTGGTCCATGATTGTGTTCGCCGCCTATATCTCTTACCGCCACCGGGTCCGGGATGAATCTTGAAATGGTAAATCTTGAGACTGTATTGGCCACTCTGGCTATGCTGGGACTGGGCTCTTTGGCCGCCAAATCGATGGCACTGCGCAGTGGCTCCAATGGCAGAAATATCATGCTGGCCATGGGCCTGTTCTCTGGCACAGGAGTACTGCTGGCCATGGGCTCGGTTGAAATGGCAGGGCGCTATGGCAACAGCGTTATTCTGGCCCTGATTGCGTTTAGTCTGGTATTTGTCTTTTCGCCGCTGATTTTTCTCCCCATTCGCCGGCTCAGTGGGATTATTCGCTTTGCCACGCCCGTGGACTTCCTAACCTTCAGATACCGCAAAAAATCTGTGGCTGTAATAGCCTGTATATCATTAATACTGGCGGTGATTCCTCTGATTCTCGCCCAGTTTGTAGCCATTGAGGCTATCTTCAATAGTCTGTTTGGCAATGATGTGCGACTGGTGGCTGTGCTGACGGCCGCAGTGATTATGCTATTGATCAATCTGCGCTCGATCAAAGTTGGCGTAGCCCATCATCTAGCCTGGGTGATGACGGCTGCCGGGCTGTTACTCCTGCCTGCCATGGGCCTCTCTGCTTGGGTAGCGGTGACTTCGGCCTTTGGTGGTGTGGCTGAGATGAATAGCTGGGTCATCGATAGTGGGCAGCGCTTTATTGTCCAGCGCATGGATTTTTCCTACAGCCTGTTTATTGTATTTATGGCGGCAGGCTTTGCTTATCCGCTTAACTTTAATCTGCTGATATCAGATGATATTACCGATCAGCAGGCGGGCATGACCTCCTGGGCGTATCCACTATTAGTTCTGCTTGCCAGTATTCCGGTATTTCCGCTGCTGTGGAGTGGTCTCTCAGTGCAGTCAGCGTCGCCATTTCAGGAGTACCTGTTTGCGCTGCCATCCCTTGCCGGACAGCCGCTAATTGCCGGTCTGGCTAGTGCCAGTATTCTGCTGCTCAGTGTTGCACTGACCTGCAGTCTGAGTCTGATTATAGGCAGAGTTGTACTCAATAGTTTTTTACTGCCAGGCAAAGATTTGCAACAGCAAAGCAATCTCGGGCAGTGGATCAAAAGCCGCCACATGCTGGTTGCCAGCGGCCTAATTCTATTCTGTGCCGGCCTCAGTCTGATTACCAGATACCAGAGTATTACCGATTATTATCTGGCCGCTTTTGCTGGCCTGGCACAGCTCACACCGGGAATGCTGGCAGTGATCTATCTGCCCAAGGTTGGTCGCCGCGGCTTTATTGGTGGATTAGTCACCGGGTTGTCTGTGTGGCTGGCAACCATCTTGCTGCCGCTATTAATTGGAGACTGGAGCTGGCAACTGCCGATGACTGACAAGATCATTCATTTTGGTATGCAAAACTGGGATATCTGGGCCCTGGAAGCCCTGCTGTTAAATATTACCGTCTGTCTGTTGTTTTCTCTGCGCGCCTCCATGGATAGAGACCAACAAGCCTTTGCCACCCTCTGTATGGCTGACAATATTTATATTCCTGCGCGGGTCGAGATCGCACAAAAATCGGTGCCTGAGCTGATCAGCAGTTTGCGTCTGTCACTGGGTGAGGCGGCTGAAGCCGAAGTGGCCCAGGCCCTGGATATACTGGGCTACGATGCCGACGAGGTGCGTCCAGCAGCGTTGCGGCAATTGCGCGACAGTATCAATGCCTCTTTGAATATGGGTTTTGGCGTGCTGGCGGCCAATCGTATTATGGAACATTCGCTGCCCCTCAGCGTACCTGCAGCTGATGAGCCCGATGACATTCAGCTCATAGAGTCGGTACTGGCTATTCAGGGGGATCGGCTGACTGGTATCGCCAGCGAACTCAATAAGCTGCGGGTACATCATCGCCAGGTTCTGGACAATCTACCCATAGGCGTGGTGTCCCTGGACGAGGGTGGAGAGATCGTGCGCTGGAACAGCACATTGTCTAGCTATACAGGCATCAGTCAAAGTATAGCTGCAGGCAGGCTGATACAGGATTTGCCCGACCCCTGGTGCACGGCTATTGCCGATTTTATCAGTAGTGACAAAAACAGTCTGGATGATCTGCGCCTGGAAATACAGGGCGAGGTGCGCTGGTTCAGCTTGCAGAGATCTGAGCAGATGGGTTCTGACACCAACAGGGACAGCAATGGCGATATAGTTGTGCTGGTCGAAGATCACACCGACGCGGTCAATCTTATTCAGAGCTCAATCGATAATGAGCGACTGGCCTCTGTGGGCCGATTAGCAGCCGGCGTGGCCCATGAAATTGGCAATCCAGTCACTGGAATTGCCTGCATAGCACAGAATCTGGAGCATGAGACCGAGGCCGGTCAGGTGGCCGAGGCCGCCCAACAGATACTCTCACAAACCCAGCGTATTAATCGCATAGTGCAGTCACTGATTAATTTTTCTCGCGGTGGCAATGCACTGGCTTCAGCTCAAAAGGATGTCAGTATCAGCAGCGCAGCTGAAGAGGCCATTCAACTGTTAACCCTGAGCGACGAGCAGCAGGATCTGCGCTTTATCTGCGATATCGATCCAACCTTGAGAATTTTGGGTGATCACCACCAGTTGCTGCAGGTGTTTCTCAATCTGCTGAGCAATGCCCGAGATGCATCGCCAGAGGGCGGCACCGTCAGTATAAGGGCCTGTGCGAATGAGCGAGAAATCCTGGTGACTATCAGTGATCAGGGTGAGGGTATTGAGGAAAATCTGCGCAGCAGATTATTTGAACCCTTTGTCACCACCAAGGACCCTGGCAAGGGAACCGGGCTTGGCCTGTGGATTGTGTTTAACCTGGTAAAAAGCCTGGGTGCTGAGGTTGCTCTCACCAGCCCGGCTACAAACAGTGATCGCGGCACTACAGTAACTATCAGTTTCCCCGTATCATCTGCGTTATGAGTAAAAATACCAAACAGATACTGATTGTCGAAGACGAGGAAATTATTCGCTCGTCCCTGCGCAAGTTGCTGGAGCGCTGCGACTACAATGTCTCTGAGGCTATCAGCGTAAAAGCCGCTCAGGAGGCCCATAACCTCAATGACTTCAATCTGATTATCAGCGATCTGCGCCTGCCGGGCAGCTCTGGTATCGAACTTATTCAGCCGGCTGGCTCAGTTCCGGTGCTGGTTATGACTAGTTATGCCAGTCTGCGCTCTGCCGTTGAGACTATGCGTCAGGGCGCTGCGGACTATATTTCCAAGCCATTTGACCATGAAGAAATGCTCGCTGCGGTGCGCCGTTTGATTGGAGAATCCGATCACCAGCAACATCAGATCAAAACACATAGCCCTGTACTTATGGGCAATAGCCCGCAGATTCTGCAGATATTGCGCAGGGTGCATAAAGCGGCCCCCACTGCGGTTCCGGTTTTAATTCAAGGTGAAGCTGGTACCGGACGACGCACTATTGCCGAGATAGTCCATGGCAACAGCGCCGTTGCTGACCTGAGCTTTGTAACCATTAACTGCACCTCGATAAAAGAAACACAGCTCCAAGAACAACTGGCGGCGGGCTCCGCGGGCACATTGTTTTTAAATAATATCTGTGAGTTACCCCTGGAGCTGCAACCCCTGGTTGTTAAGGCCATAGAGCAAAAAACTTTTCGCTGTATTGCATCGACCGAACAGGATCTGCAGGCCCTCTGTGACTCAGAGCGTTTTCGCAAAGATCTTTTTTACAGTCTCAATGTGGTCAAGTTGCAGGTACCCAGGCTGCAGGCTCGGGCTGAAGATATACCCTGTTTAACCCAGTATTTTATAGGTCAGTACTCCGACGAGCTGGGTTTTCAAATTCAACTTACAGATGATGCCTGCAGGGCACTGAGCAATTACAGCTGGCCTGGCAATGTGCGCGAACTGCAAAACATGCTCTATCAGGCGGCTATCTTGTCCGAGCCCGATGAGGCGATAAGCGCCCAGATGCTGGGACTACCCGATGTCCCCGACGCCGCCGATGCCACTGATCACTCTCTGCTACCCAGTAGCTCTATGCAATCAAATTCTGCTAATGATCAGCCTGCGGGACTATCGCTGGAGGATTATTTCACCAGTTTTGTATTGGAAAATCAGGAGAATATGAGTGAAACGGCGCTGGCCCAAAAGCTGGGTATCAGCCGCAAATCACTGTGGGAGAGACGCAACAAGCTGGGTATCAGCCGCAAAAAAGCCTGATTTTTTTGACCACCTCTGTCGCAATCTAGTCTTCATTCAGCCTACAAAATCCTGCTCGGCCAGGGTTTAAGGCAGAGAGATGGCAAAAATAATGGTCATTTCGGGCAAAATCTTTAAAATTTCTCTTGCGGAACAGCTTTTTCTGATTAGAATGGGATTTACCAAGAGAAACTCTTGAGTAATAAAAACAATAAAGAATAATAAAAATTGGATGGATTGCGAAACTGTTCAACGAGCTGAGGCTCTAGAACTATTGAGGGGGGTTGTCGAGAGGCATCCCTTTTTTATTGCCTGGGTAATTTTCCATTCAGGACAGTTGTTTTAACCCTCTAACTTCAGCCTTTTTACTTAATTGCCCCATAATGTACCTGCTTTATCTAATTAACCGGCTTTATTAACCGGCTTTAGTTCATGCAATGCTCCCGTAATAGCTTTTCCTCTGTTAAACTTTCGCTTCTTTCTATTCCACCGGCAAGCTGTTCATGCTGAAACGCATCAGTAATTTCTTCGCAAGAGGCCAACATCAACAAGAGATTGGTGACGCGGTCGTAATTCCATCGGGGCAACATTCTCTGTCGCCCAAGATGATTAGCCGAGATGCGCGCAAGGTCGTGCAGATTTTACAGGAGCATGGTTTTGAGGCCTATGTGGTCGGTGGCTCGGTGCGGGATCTACTACTCGGCCTTAAACCCAAAGATTTCGATGTGGCGACCAATGCCAAACCTGCGGAGATTAAACCGCTGTTTAGACGGGCGCGCATCATTGGCCGCCGCTTTCAGATTGTGCATGTGCAGTTCAGTCGCGAGCTGATTGAAGTCACCACATTCCGCTCTAACGCGACACCGGGTCAGGATAAAAACACCTCGGGCAATCGCCGCCAGCAAACCGACACAGGTATGCTGACCAGAGATAATGTCTTCGGCTCGATTAGTGACGATGCCAGCCGTCGCGATCTGACCATTAACGCCCTCTACTATGACCCCAGTGACAATAGTATTCACGACTTTGCCGACGGCCTTGAGGATATAAATAGCCGCACCATTCGCATTATGGGTGATCCGGCAACACGTTTTAGAGAAGACCCCGTGCGTCTGCTGCGGGTGGTGCGATTTGCGGCAAAATTAGGCTTCACCATTGAGCGCAGCACTGAAAAACCCATGGGCAAACTGGCGGCAGACCTCTCCCATGTATCCCCGCCCAGACTGTTTGACGAAACTCTCAAGCTGTTTATGAGTGGACAGGGGCTAGCCACATTTTGGCTGCTGCATGAGTACGGGCTGTTTGATCATATGGTTCCGCAGCTGGCCCCCCTGCTTAAAGAGCGCAACAATCTGGCCAGCAAGCTGATCGAACAGGCATTTACCAATACCGACCTGCGAATTCGCGCCAACAAGCGAGTGACGCCAGCGTTTATCTATGCAGCTCTGCTGTGGCCCTCGGTTCAACATCTGGCTAAACAGTATCAGGGACAGGGCAACTCGCCCGCCTATGCGCTTAACAAGGCTGCCGGCGAAGTGATTGCCCGTCAGGTATCCATTACCGCCATACCGCGGCGCTTTACCATGCCCATGCGTGAGATTTGGGATCTGCAACTGCTACTGCCTCGACGCGGCGGCCAGCGTGCCAAACGTCTGTCGGAACACCCGCGCTTTCGCGCTGCCTACGACTTTGTGTTGCTGCGCGAACAGGCCGGGGAAAACCTGGAGGGTCTTGGCGACTGGTGGACCAGATACCAGGAAGTCGACGAAGACGAGCAGCAAAAGATGGCCAGCGCACAGAACCAGGGTGGCAACAAGCGCCGCCGGCGCAAACCAAGAAAACCCAAGACCAACTAATGGCACTGGCTTATATAGGCCTTGGCAGCAATCTGTCCAATCTGGTGGATGGCCAACAACTGGACTCCAGCGCTCAGTTAACCCAGGCCATCGACAGCCTGGCTGCACATCAGCAGGTTGCGGTGCGCAGACTATCCAGCTTTTATCAAACCCCGGCCATAGGCCCAGGCCAACAGCCAGACTATATTAATGCCGTAGCTCTGCTAGAAACCCAGCTAAGCCCTCTGCATCTGCTGGATCTGCTGCAATCTATTGAAAACCAGCAGGGCCGGGTGCGCACTGTACGCTGGGGTGCCAGAACTCTGGATCTGGATATTCTGCTCTATGACCAGTTAATCGAAAACAGCGCACGTTTGACTCTGCCCCATCCCAGGATGCATGAGCGCGGTTTTGTTCTGGCCCCGCTCAGTGAGCTGGCAGCGGATCTCTGCCTGCCAAATGGCGAAAATATAAGTCAGCTATTGGCAAACTGCTCCATGCAGGGTATCGTCAAATTGTAGGCAAGACTGCCGTCGCTTTTTAGTTACCGGAGACCCATGTGCAACAGGCTACCATCAACGACCTGGATATTGATCTAACAAACGCCTCCATCCCCAGATATATAGCTATAGAAGGCCCAATCGGAATTGGCAAGACTACCTTAGCCAAGCGCCTGGCAGAATCTTTTAACTATGAAACCCTGCTCGAAGATGCAGAAGAAAATCCCTTTTTAGAGCGCTTTTATCAGGACCGGCGCAGCAATGCACTGCCCACCCAGCTGTACTTCTTATTCCAGCGCATGCGCAAGCTCCAGGATCTGCGCCAGGGCGATATCTTTCAGCCGGTGCGGGTATCGGATTTTTTGATTGAAAAAGATCCGCTGTTTGCTCGCATAACCCTGGATGACAATGAATATCATCTCTACCAGACGGTATACGACAATATTATCGAAGATCTACCCAAACCAGATCTGGTGATCTATTTGCAGGCACCCACAGATACTCTGTATGACCGTGTGCAGATGCGCGGCAATGCGATTGAGCGGCCTATAGAGCAGGCCTATCTGCAACAGCTCAATGATGCCTACACCCAGTTCTTCTACCATTACGATGATACCCCCCTGCTAATTGTTAACACCGAGGTAATTAATCTCGCCCAGGGTAATATGGACTATCAAAATCTAGTCAAATATATACTGCAGATTAAGTCTGGTCGCCATTACTACAACCCGCACCCTTTGCAATCGACCGGTTAACAGAACCGGGGGGCGACTTGTTATAATGCTCGAAACCCATTAACGTACCGATCCCGCGATCAGATTGAGGTCTGTGACAGCCATGAAAACTACCACTATTAGCAATCTCAACGCCATGAAAGCCGCAGGTGACAAGTTTGCGGTTATCACCGCCTACGATTACACCTTTTCTCGGCTGATAGAAACCGCTGGCATTGAGGTTACTCTTGTGGGGGATTCTCTGGGCAATGTAATTCAGGGTCGCGACAGTACAATTCCTGTGACCATTGATGAAATGGCCTATCACACCGAGATCGTCAAGCGTGGCAATAGCCGCACATTGCTGATGACCGATATGCCCTTTATGTCCTATGCCACAGAGAATCAGGCCATGGATAATGCCGCAGTGCTGATGCAGGCCGGCGCCCAGATGGTGAAACTAGAGGGCGGTGAATGGCTGGCAGAAACCGTCTATATGCTGACCGAGCGCGGTATACCTGTGTGCGGCCACGTGGGCTTAACACCCCAGTCGGTGCACAAACTGGGTGGTTACAGAGTACAGGGCAAAGAGGAAGATGCCGCCCAGCAGATGATTGATGAGGCCGTTATCCTGCAAGAAGCGGGGGCAGACCTGATTGTAGTGGAATGCGTGCCCTCTTCACTGGGCCGCGATCTGTCCGCCGCGCTGACTATTCCGGTAATCGGTATAGGGGCAGGTCCGGATACAGATGCACAGGTGCTGGTGCTGCAGGATATGCTTGGCATCTCCCAGCGCCTGCCAAAGTTTTCCAAGAACTTCCTCGCAGACAACAGCAGCATTCAAGAGGCGATTATCGCCTATGGCAATGATGTTCGCAGCGGCGCCTTTCCCGCGCCGGAACACTGTTTTAAATAGCCAGCGCCTTAAAATATAACTAATTATTAAAAAGAGTCACTTAAAAATGTCCGAAGCCAGCTCAATATATGAATTTAGCGTACCCACCAGCACAGGAGATGAACAGTCATTAAAAGCCTATGAGGGCAAGGTAATGCTGATTGTTAACACCGCCAGCAAATGTGGTTTTACTCCCCAGTATGAGGGCCTGCAAAAGTTACACGACAGCTATGCAGAGCGCGGCCTGCAGATTATTGCCATGCCCTGCAATCAGTTTCGCGGCCAGGAACCGGGCAGCAATGCCGAGGTTCAGGAATTCTGCCAGATGAATTACGGGCTTAGCTTTCCGGTGATGGGCAAAATTGATGTCAATGGTCCTGGGCGGCACCCGCTGTACAGCCATCTGACCTCTCAGGCAGCTGGACTTTTCAATGACAATATCAAGTGGAACTTCACCAAATTTCTGGTTGATCGCCAGGGCCAGGTAGTAGACCGCTTTGGTAGTATCACCAAACCCGCTGATATGGCCAAATCTATCGAGAAGCTGCTTTAACCTACAAGACTAGGCCACTTACCCTTCTGATCAGCCAAATAGTCGACTAGGTTTTTGGGCCTGTATGTGGCATCAGCCTGCCAGCGCTGTTTAACTGACCTGTGAATCAGCACTGGCCCCCTGCCATGATCAATGGGCCGATAATAGGGTCGTTTCGAGCGGAAAATATGCTTTCTCGACTGATGCATTGTTGCCGTAGGCACAGGCTTTAAAGCCTTAGTCATATGGGCTTCTAACTGCAGCCCCGCGTCTCGAGCCTCTCTGCGCAACCAGTCCAATGGTATATCTGAGAGAACGGCTCCATCGGCATCTGCTGGGTAGCTGCCACCAATATTGCTATGTACCCCGGCAAACCACACCTGCTGCAAACTCATATGCTCGCGGTCATGCCAGATGGTCGGCTCAAAGTCAGAGCGCAACTCATCAATCGCCAGCGCATGACGGGCAATCAAGATATTATCGCCCATTTTGGTATCGTAAAATTCATCCTCGCGATCGAGCAGACCCAAAAATGAAAACGGAATACCCAATGCCCCCACAGTGTCCCAGACACCAACAAATTTGATGCTGCGGTTGGGGTGCGAATGGCTGGCCCGAAAGGCTCGAGATTTGGCACTGTTGGGCCCATAGCCTGGGCCTGGCTTTTTGTAATGGTCAAAGGCGGTCTGAATCAGCCGCGCGTCGGGGCGCTTAAGAATACCGCAATTATTAATTAAACCGCAGAGGCTGCGCACTGTGTAGGACCCACGACTAAAACCAAACAGATAGATCTCGTTTCCAGGGGCATAGTTCTGCACCAGATAACGGTAGTTATCCATAATATTTTTGCTAATACCGCGACCAGTGGTTCCGGCCACAGCGCTATCGTGATAGGAGCCCAGCCCCCAGTCATAAAATACCTGCTGGGCAATACCATCACTGGCCAGCGGCTTGACGGCGCGGGCCAGTTTTAAAACATTGGTGGGCTGGTCTTCGGGGTCTTTTTCGGGACGGTTCCAGGTGCCATCGGCACAGATAACAATGCGTTTCATAGCGGCTTCCTTGTCTGAGACAAAATATGGGTCAGGGTTTTGCCGTTGAAACTGCGAGGCTGCCTGTAGCCTCTTCAACCTGATTTAAGCCTAGACCAAAAAACCGCTACTAAACTTTATTATTGCCGCTGGTGCTATTTTTGCGCATTGAGCTCGGCAAAGTATTTCTGTGCCGCCTGATTGACCCTGGGCGCCAGATAGAGAGCGCTGATCATGGTGGGAATGGCCATGGTGGCATAGGTGGCCAAAATTAAACCATTAACAATATCCATGCTGACTACAGCACCGGCCAGCAACAGTATCAGATAGATAGGCGTGTACCAGTACTGGCGCTTGGCCCCCAGTAAAAAGCCCATGCATTTCACTCCGTAAAACCACATAGTGACCATGGTGCTAAAGCTGAGCAGACCCACCATAATCAGCAGCAAATACATGCCGGTAACAGGAAATACCTGTTGGATTGCACGGGCGGTAAGCGTTACACCCTCAATACCGGCCTCGGTCTGCCAGACTCCGGTCAGTAAAATAATCAATGCGGTACAGGTGCACACCAGCAATGTGTCGATCACCGGGCCTACCATAGCCACAACGCCCTCGCGAATCGGCTCGGCGGTCTTGGCCGCACCATGGGCCATGGACTCAGTGCCAATACCCGCCTCATTGGAGAATGCACCGCGGCGCACACCTATCAAAATAACCGCACCTATAGAGCCGCCAGCGGCCGCCTGGCCAGTAAAGGCGTCGGTAACGATTAACAACAGGGTTGCAGGAATCTCTGCGGCATAATTAAACATCACCGTCAGAGTCATAAACAGATACAGCAGTACCATGGATGGCACCAGACGCACAGTGAGTTTGCCTATCCGCTCGATGCGCCCAATAACCACCACTGCCACCAACAGAGCCACTACAGAGCTGGCCAGCAGATCAAAAGTAAAATGCTGATCGCTGGTGGCCCAGCCCGCTGGTATGGCCACCACATCACGCAGTAGCTGAATAAACTGATTGGCTTGGAAAATCGGCAGCGCGCCAATCAGACAAGCGGCGGCAAACAGTGCAGCCAATGGATACCAGCGCTTGCCCATGCCCTCCATAATCACGTACATGGGACCGCCATGTAAGGTGCCATCGGAACCCTCAGAGCGATACATTACCGCCAGAGAGGCGGTATAAAACTTGGTAGCCACACCAACAATGGCTGTCACCCACATCCAGAACACAGCACCGGGCCCACCAATGCTGATAGCAATGGCTACGCCGGCTATATTGCCAAGACCAATGGTGCCTGACAGAGCGGTGGACAGGGCTTGAGAATGGGGTATGCGCCCGGGATCATTGGGGTCGCTTAACTTGCCACTCAGCAGCGCAACGGCATGACCAAAATAGCGGTAGGGACGAAAGCGCGAGTAGAACATAAAGAACAGCCCACCACCGACCAGCAGCACAACCAATGGTGTACTCCACATCATATCTGCCCAGGCGTTAAAGAAGTCCTCGAGTTGCTGTAGGGTCATAGGGTTATTCTTATTATTTTAACATCGCTTGTTTAACCGGATGCGGAGCTAGGCAATAGGCTTTACGTAGAGTACCAGACTGTGGCCAACCAGTTCATAGCCCTTTTTTCTGGCAATTTTCTCCTGCAGCTGTTCAATTTCTTCATCGTGAAATTCAATAACCAATCCGGTATCGGTACACACCATATGATCGTGGTGCTCACCCCGGTCCAGCTCATAGACTGCTGGGCCATTGTCAAAGTTGTGGCGCTCAATAAGACCTGCGGTTTCAAACTGGGTGAGCACTCGGTAGACAGTGGCAATACCAACATCTTCATCGGCATCGCGCAGTGACTGATAGATATCTTCAGCAGTCATATGGCGATCAGGGCAGTTCTCAAGAATTTGTAAAATCTTAACTCTTGGCAATGTGACCTTAAGACCGGCTTTTTTGAGTTCCTGATCTTCAGTAGTCATGCTTTACCTCTTCTCTATATCATCATCATTGGGTATTATCCCCGTTCGCGCCACCAACTGGAAGCCCACTAATGCGATTAGCCTTTATCTGTTTGATTTTATCCTCCCTATTCTCCACTGGATGCAGCTGGTTAAAGTTTCCCGGAGTGCACAAAGTAGATATTCAACAGGGCAATATAGTTAACCAGGAAATGATTGATAAGCTGCGTCCTGGCATGACTCAGTCGCAGGTGCAGTTTGTCCTGGGCACCCCGCTGATAGTCGACAGTTTTAATAATATGCGCTGGGACTATTTTTACAGCCGCCTGTCGTCCTATGGGGTAAAAACCGAAGAGCGCATGACCATCTACTTTGATGATGAGGGCAAGCTTGAGCGCATGACCGGAGACTATCTGCCCAGCTCAGCTATTGCCGAAGAGCGCTAGTCTGACTTTTCAGCGGCCTTGGCCGCTGCCTCTGCGGCCCGGCGGCGGCGAACCTCTTTGGGGTCTGCAATCAGCGGGCGGTAAATTTCCACCCTATCCATTGACTGGAGCTTATACACAGCTGGCTCATCAAGGCCTTTTGTCCCCAAAACCTGCGAAAAAACACCCATCTTGTCGCTATCTGCGTCGATCTCCGGAAAATCGCTCAAAATGCCGGACTGCTTGACTGCTTCCATAGCAGTGGTGCCCTGAGGCACCGAGAGCTGCTTTAAAATCTGTTTGTCTGGTCTGGCAAATGCCACCTCAACAGTGATCATAGTCTCAGCGCTCATACGCCATCTCCCTTTAACAGTAGATCGGCCCGCTGACACAGCGCGTCGACCAGATTATTGGCCACAGAGGCAAACAGGTTGGATGAGGCCAGCCCTAGGCCTCTGTTACTAAACTCAAACTCCAGATCCAGCGATACTTTGCAGGCCTGGTCGGTCAGCGGCTTAAATTCCCACAGCCCCCTAAAGGTTTTAAATGGACCATCTTCCAAAGTCATTTCAATCTTCTCAGGTGCCTGCAGTCTATTGCGAGTCATAAAACTGAGCTTTACACCGGCTTTTTTAAGATCCAGGCGCGCCAGCATACTGCTGTCAGTATGCTCAAAAACCTCCACGCCAGTGCAGCCATCCATAAACTGGGGATAACTGCTGACATCATTGACCAGACTGTACATCTGTGCCGCTGAATGCATAACCAGCGCCGAACGCTTGACCGATGTCATAGACAGACCTAGGAGAAAAACTTGTCGTAGATACCCATCACAAATACCGCACCTATAGCCAGGGGTGCAATATAGCGCAGGGTGAGCCGCCACAACTGCATTACCTTTGGCGAGGTGCCGGCCATCTCGGCATCAACCAGTTCTTTCTTCATGGCATAGCCAACAAATAGAGCAATCAGCAACCCCGAGATCGGCAGCATAATATTGGCGGTAAGGAAGTCTAAAAAGTCAAAGAAGGTAAATCCCGCCACTTTGTACTGGGACCACAGATTAAACGATAGCACTGAGCCCAGACCCAGCACCCAGGCAAAACCAGCCAGCAACAGATTGGCGCGCACCCGCCCCAGATTTTTGGTTTCAATCAGCCAGGCCACACAGGGCTCAAGCAGAGAAATAGCCGAACTCCAGGCGGCTATAGACACCAACACAAAAAAGATAGCGCCGATTAACAGTCCGCCAGGCATGCTGCCAAAGGCCACAGGCAGGCTAATAAACATCAGCCCGGGCCCGGCACTGGGCTCAATTCCCTGGGTGGCAAAAACAATCGAAAAGATAATCAGACCGGAAATAATAGCCACTGAGCTATCAAAAAAGGCCACAATCAGGATGGTCTTACCTATATTGGCTTTCGGCGGCATGTAGGCGCCGTAGGCCATAATGGCGCCCATACCAATGCTCAGGGTAAAGAAGGCCTGACCCATGGCTTCGAGCACACCGCGCCAACTCAGAGCATCGAGATTAAAATTAAACAGAAAGCCCCAGGCAGCGGCAAAGTTGCCTTTGAAGTAGGCAAAGCCCAACAGCACCAGCATCATAACAAATAGCAGCGGCATCAAAATCTCAACAGCCACCCCCAGCCCTTTCTTGACGCCACCCACCACTACGCCCACACAGAGCAGCATAAATATCGACTGCCACATAACCAGACGACTGGGATCTGCCAGCAGATTACCAAATACTGCCGCCGCCGACTCGCCGTTGACACCGCGCAGCTCACCCGAGGCCACCTCAAAAATATAATCAAGCGCCCAGCCGGCAATCACTGCATAAAAACTGAGAATCAGCATGCCCGCGGCCACACCCAGCCAGCCCACATGCCGCCACCGTGGGTTGGCATTGCTCTGTGTAACAGCATCGCGCATAGAGTTAATAGGACTCTGACCGCCACTGCGACCAATTAGTACCTCGGCCATCATAACCGGCACACCAATCAGCAGAATACAAGCCAGATAGACCAGCACAAAGGCACCGCCGCCGTTACTGCCGGCAACATAGGGGAACTTCCACATATTGCCCAAGCCAACAGCAGAACCTGTGGCAGCCATAATAAAAGTCCAGCGACTCGCCCAGGTGCCGTGCATACCTTTTTGTTGTAGCGCCATATTACTGCTCCATTTTTTGTAAGCGGAATTGTAACCCACAACTGCCCGCTAGCGAATAACCGATCTAATTTCTGTGGGGCGTATGAATACCTTAGGACAATTTATACAGCCCACGTATAATCTGCCCATGAGCAAAAAGAAGCCAAAACAGCAATCCAGCACCATTGCGCTTAATCGCAAGGTCAAACATGATTATTTTATCGAAGAAAAATTCGAGGCAGGCATATCTCTTATGGGCTGGGAAGTTAAGAGCCTCAGAGAGAGTAGGGTAAATCTGACAGATACCTATGTGTTTCTGAAAAATGGCGAAGCTTTTTTAATAGGCACTAATATCTCTCCCCTGCCCTCGGCGTCGACCCATTACGTGACTGAGCCCACACGCACCAGAAAACTACTGCTCAATCACCGCGAGCTGAAAAAGCTTGAGGATGGTGTTAACCAGAAAGGTCACACCTGTGTATGCACCGCCCTATACTGGAAGGGTCATCTGATTAAATGTGAGATCGCCCTGGCTAAAGGCAAGGCCGCCTACGACAAGCGCAACGACGACAAAGACCGCGACTGGAGCAGGCAGAAGCAGCGTCTAATGCGTCACTCCTCCTAGAATATATCGGCTGGAAAAACTATGGCTAATAATCGTCTCGGCACCGCTATCTCCGGCCCCGCATTAATTCTGGAAGGTGCCAGATTACTCTGGCATCCAAGCATTCGCTGGCTGGTACTGCTGCCACTGCTAATTAATATACTGCTGTTTTTTAGTCTCACTGCGGTCGCTGGCCAATGGCTGGGGGACTGGCTGGACAGCATGGTCAATGCGGTACCCGACTGGCTACACTGGCTGGTATGGATTGTCTGGCTATTGTTTTCGATACTTGCACTGGTGATCTATGGGTTAAGCTTTACCCTGGTCGCCAATCTGATTGGCTCACCTTTTTATGGGCTGATTGCCGAGCGAGTCATGATTATGCAGGGTGCTGGCCCAGCGGCTGGCGCTGGCTCGGCACTGGGAGTGGCCTGGCAGAGTTTCACGCGTCAGCTGCAACTGCTGGCTTATTTTATTCCGCGGACCATTGGCGTTGGCCTGCTGACCCTGGTAGTGAGTTTTGTGCCGGTTTTAAACCTGCTGGCTCCGGCGATTGCGGGGTGCTGGGCTGCCTGGTCACTGGCAATCCAGTATCTGGATTATCCCGCCGATATCGATGCTGTATCCTTTAGCCAGCTGATTGATCAGGCTGGCCAAAATGGATGGTCCGCCATGGGCTTTGGCTTCGCGGCGCTGGGCGCCTCGGCTATACCGCTGCTCAATTTACTGGCGCTACCTGCAGCGGTGGTTGGTGGTACTTTACTCTGGTGCAGAACTCACCAGACGCCTGATAACTAGGCTTATTGCTCTTGAACCAGATGCTCCTCTGGCATGGTGCAGGGCAACTTCATATCCAGTAGCTTCTCTATGGGCTCTAACAGGAACGCATCATCTTCACAGGCGAAGCTAATAGAAGTACCGGTTTTGCCTGCACGACCGGTGCGACCAATACGGTGCACATAGTCCTCGGGCTCCTCTGGCAAGGTGTAGTTGATCACGTGACTTATGCCATCCACATGAATACCTCGACCTGCCACATCGGTAGCTACCATCACTTTCAATGCACCGGATTTAAATTGCTCCAGTGCCTTCATACGCCGGTTTTGAGGCACATCGCCGGATAGCAAACCAACCTTAAAGCCTTTTTTCTTGAGCTTCTCGTGGAGATTGCGACAGATATCCCGACGGTTGGCAAACACCATGACGCTGTCGACATCATCGTTGACCAGAATATTATTCAGCAGAGCAAACTTCTCACTGGCAGTGGTGATATAGATGCGTTGGTCCACTGTATCTGTGGCCACACGCTCGGCACCAATCTCTACAGTGACCGGGTTATCTGTCCAGGTCTCGGACAGACGCATTATCTCTGGAGTAAAGGTCGCAGAAAACAGCAATGTCTGCCGCTCTTCACGCTTTGGGGTCAGGCGCACAAGGCGGCGCACCTGAGGAATAAAACCCATATCCAACATGCGGTCGGCTTCATCGATTACCAGCACCTCAACCTGATCCAGATACAGGTCGCGGTTGTTGGCAAAGTCCAGCAGGCGCCCGGGGGTACCCACCAAAATATCGCAGTGAGACTTTTGCATTTTTGCCAATTGCTTGCCGTAGTCCATACCACCGACCAGGCAGTGCACCCTCAGGTCGGTATGCTTTAACAGCTGGGTAGCGTCGTCGGCAATTTGAATCGCCAACTCGCGAGTAGGTGCCATAATCAGTGAGCGCGCTTCACCCATATAGCGCTCATCGTCAATAGGGTGCTTTAGCAGATCGGTAATAATACTTATCAGAAAAGCTGCAGTTTTACCGGTTCCAGTCTGCGCCTTACCCACCATGTCATGGCCATTTAAACTATGGGGTAACGAAGTGGCCTGAATAGGTGTGCAGTAGTGAAAACCCGTATCCTGGATACCGCGCATTAATGTGGCTGGCAGATCAAAGTCATGGAAGCGTGTCTTGCCCTCTTGCTCCGGCACAACAAACTGGGAAATATCCCAACTCTTGCCTGCACCTTTGCCGCCACCCCTTTTGCGAGGAGCTCTCTTGGCCTTGGGTTTGTCGGCTGCTATATCAGCTGGAGCCGCAGTTTCTTCAGAAGCAGTATTGTCAGTCAAAATAATTAGTCGCAGTGATTAATAGTCAATAATGTGGGCAGGTGCAGGCTTTTGGGGCGCAGCCCTAGCCACGATTGGCGCGGAGTGTAGCAGAATTGTAAATAAACCGCTGAAAAGAATATATTTCCCTTGACTGGGATATTGACCCTGAGTTTGGAAAAAATACCGAACTCCATGCAATAGCTCGCTATCTCAGATATCGGGCGATCCAGTAATCCGCACTAACCCAGCGCCCTGCACCGGTAAACAACAGGCTCAGCAGCATAATGAAATAGGTTGCGGCAAACTCAATGCCATTGTTGAGCACCACAAAACTACCCTTTTCCGTTAGCCAGCTATAGTTGCCATGTCGGCGCAGCAGGCTTTTTGCCGCCGCCACACGCTGACCTACCTCCTCGCTATTTTGCAGACTGCGCGCAGCCGCCGGTATACCCACTGCGGCCAATACTGTTGCCGTGCTTGTCTGGGGATCTGCGGGGGCTATGGCAAACCAGCCATTGTCCCAGTGAGTGGTGCCTGCGGCTACCAACATGGTGATCATCAATGGCAACACCAACAGGCGTGTCGCCAAACCCAGCAATAGAGCAACACCGCCAAATAACTCAGCGCTGGCAGCCAAAAAAACCATCAGCCTGGGCATGGGCAGCCCCAGACCCCAGCCGGCGTTGCCAAACCAGGCCACCATGCTGTCAAAATTGGCGAACTTATGGGCGCCAACAGCAATAAAAATTGGTGCCAGATAAAGCCTCAGGGCCAGGGGTCCCAGCCAGTCGATGGTTTTTAATTTACTGATCAATACATTGGAAAGGCTGACAAGTCTGTGCATTAGTAAGCTCCTTTTAAATTGCTCCGCTAAACAGCGCTCTGCTGCGGCAGTTTTAATTCCACCGCGCTTTAGAGCACACCACAGAAAAAAAATTCCTCAGCTCGGCTGCTACCCAGACAAAGGCTAAATATTGCTATCTTTGCTATGGCCATTGAACGAGAATAACCGCTCAGCCAATTAGAACTAAACAATGAATCCTGCTGCTCAATCAATGCCATCCTTTGTGCAAAATGCCAGCGATCTGCTGCGTCTGGCCGGGCCTCTGATGCTCGGTCAACTGGCTGTATTTGGCATGACCGTCACTGATATCTATATGGCCGGCCAGGTGAGCACGGAAACCCTGGCGGCACTGCAACTGGGCGGCAGCATCTGGGCCATGATCAACCTGCTGGTGATCGGCATTATGATTGCTAACAGCCCAATTATCGGTAATTTTTGGGGCGCAGGTGAACAGCACAGGGTGCGCTATCAGTTTCAGCAGGCTCTGTGGCTGGCTCTGCCTCTGGGCGCGGTGGTCTGCGGTGCTATTTTACTGGGCGTTGTTATGCTGGGATATCTGGATATCTCCGCAGAGGTGTATCGTATTGCCCGTGGCTATCTGCTGCCCTACCTGATTACTGGTTTTATGTTTCCCGCGTTTTTTGCCTTTCGCAGTACCTTTGAGGGTATGGGTGATATCCGCCCAGTGATGATTTTTAACTGTCTGGCATTCCTGCTCAATGGCGTGCTGGATTATATCTTTGTATTCGGCAAGCTCGGCTTACCCGCTATGGGCGGCATAGGTGCCGCCTGGGCAACCACCCTGGTTATGACCTTTCTATTGCTGGCCATGGCGGCCTATGGGCGCTACGCCCAAAATATGGGCCGACTACAGCTGTATCAGCAGTTTGCAGCGCCCAGTATGGCTGCCATTGGCGAGATACTGCGCCTGGGGATTCCGATTGCGCTTATGATTGCTGCGGAGATTGGTTTCTTTGCCATTATTCCCATGCTGATTGCCCATCTGGGCGCCAATGTGCTGGGCGCCCATGCCATTACTAATAATCTGGATGCTCTGGCCTTTATGATCCCTCTGGGTATAGCCCAGGCGCTGACGATTAAGGTATCTCACGCTCAGGGACGCAATGATCCGAGGGCCGCACGGCAGATCTGTCTCACCGGGTTTAAGCTGGTGCTGATGCTCGCGGTGATTTTAGGCACCATCAAGATTACCCTGCGCCATGATTTCGCAGCGCTGTTTAGCGGCGATGCAGATGTGCAGATGATTGCCGCCAATCTGTTTTTATTCTCTGCTGCGCTGGGCTGTTTTGACTCCATGCAAATGGCCAGCTCTGGCGCTCTGCGCGGGTTTAAGGATGCCCGGGTGCCACTGTTTATTCAGGTATTGGCATTTTGGATTATTGCCTTTCCTATAGCCTACAGTCTGGCGTTAACGGATTTCTGGGGTGAGCCCATGGGTGTCTATGGTTTTTGGACAGGGTTGGTTATTGCTGCTCTGCTGGCCAGCAGTATGATGTTAGTGCGCTGGAACCTGGTATCAAAACGCGAGATTGCCCGTTGGTCTGAGGGCCTCAGCCCTGCAGGCACCCCAGAGTTATCCGATCTTGCCGGTTGTAATCCCGACGGGTCTCGACCAGCACAAAGCCAGCCTCATTAAATAGTTCTCTGACTGCTGTGCCCTGACTGTGACCATGCTCGACCATCAACCAGCCAGCGGGCGCCAAAAATCCACAGCTCTGCCCTATCACCAGCTTCAGATCGTCCAGCCCGTCGGCACCAGAGACCAGTGCTGAGGCAGGCTCAAAACGAACATCACCAGCAAATAGATGGGCATCGTCAATTTCGATATAGGGTGGGTTGCTGACAATAAGGTCAAACTTTGTCAGCGGCTGACGATTGGCAACGCCTGCAAACCAGTCACTCTGGTAGATGGTTACATTGTCCAGTTGGTGGGCGAGACGATTTTGCTCCGCCAACTCAACAGCTGGCGCCTGCACATCGACTGCCGTCACTTGCCACTGGGGATATTCTGACGCCAGCGCCAGGGCTATAGCGCCCGTTCCAGCACCCAGATCCAGCACCTGACTGTTGCCGGGCAAATCCAGCTCCAGTGCTGTCTCAACCAGCAGCTCGGTTTCAGGCCGGGGTATTAATGTATGAGGTGAGACCCTGAGGTCAAGGGTCCAAAAGCCCTGAGTGCCAACAATAAAAGCCACTGGCTCACCCTCTAACCGGCGCTGAAACAGCTGTTGAAAATGCTCTGTATCAGCTGCGGATACGACTTTATCTGGCCAGGTTTTTAGCCAGGTGCGGTCCACAGACAGGCTATGGCATAGCAACAGCTCGGTATCCAATAATGCAGTATCGCTGGCCGTAGAAAGTTCGGCATGACGCTGCAGCAGATCGCCGACAGTTGCCATGCTTACTCGGAGAGAGAGGCCAGTTGTTCGGCCTGAAATTCATTGACCAGGGGCTGCACCACCTCATTGAGTGACCCCTCCATCACCTCTGCCAGCTTGTACAGAGTCAGGTTGATGCGGTGATCGGTAACCCGCCCCTGGGGAAAGTTGTAGGTGCGAATGCGCTCTGAGCGGTCACCGCTGCCCACCAGACTTTTGCGCTGCTCCGACTGCTCTTTGGCAGTGGCATCATCCTGGGCTGAGTTTAACCGCGCCTGGAGTACCGCCATAGCTTTGGCGCGATTCTTGTGCTGCGAGCGCTCGTCCTGACATTCCACCACCATGCCTGTGGGTAGATGGGTCAGGCGAATGGCTGAGTCGGTTTTGTTAACGTGCTGACCACCTGAGCCTGAGGCGCGAAACGTGTCTACTCGCAGGTCGCCCTTGTTAATTTCAATCTCATCCTGCTCATCAGCCTCAGGCATAATCGCCACCGTGCAGGCAGAGGTATGAATACGACCCTGGGACTCTGTATCCGGCACTCGCTGCACGCGATGGGCACCAGATTCAAACTTTAACTTGGAGTAAACTCCTTTGCCGACTATGCGGGCGATAATCTCTTTATAGCCTCCATGGTCGCCACTGCTCTCGCTCATAACCTCGACCTGCCAACGCTGATTCTCGGCAAACTTGCTGTACATACGGAATAGATCGCCGGAGAAAATAGCTGCCTCATCACCTCCGGTGCCAGCGCGAATCTCCAGGAAGACATTTTTGTGGTCATTGGGGTCTTTGGGTAGCAGCAGTCGCTGTAATTCCAACTCAACTGACTCAAGCTGCTGCTCGCCCTCCTTCATTTCTTCCTGGGCCATTTCCCGCATATCCGGATCTGCATCCTTAAGCAGCGATTTGGCCTCTGCCACTGAACTGACCACCTGCTGAAAGCCCAGATAGGTTTTGACCACTGGTTCCAATTCAGCATATTCCTTTGATAGATCGCGGTATTTATTCTGATCGGCAATAGTATCCGGATCACTGAGCAGAGCGCCCACTTCTTCGTAGCGCTCACTCAGGGTATCCAGTTTGGACAGTATTGAATCTTTCATGCAGCTTTGATTTCCATGTAATGCAGCGCTTATTTTTTCTTTAGGCCAAACAGCTCGTGAGTGGCATCAATGGTAGCGTCACTGCCCTCTTCGCTTGCCTGTTTCAGCCTGGTAGTAGGTTTGTGCAACAGCTTGTTGGTCAGGTTGCGTGCTAGAGCATTGATTACCTCGGCAGAGTCCTGACCTCGCTCAAGTGCCGCCAGTGCCTTCTCAACCTCACCATCACGAATCACTTCCACACTGTCGCGGAATGCTCTAATGGTATCTACAACCGCCAGAGCACGCTGTTTGTTGGACCAGCTATCCACTTCCTGATCGACAATATCTTGGGCCATATCTGCAGCGCTCTGGCGGGCGCGCAAGTTGTCCTGAATCACCTCTTCGAGATCATCGACGGTGTACAGATAGATATCGTCCAGATCCTCTACCTCGGGCTCAATATCTCGGGGCACCGCTATATCAACCATAAAAATAGGTTTGTGTTTGCGTTTTTTTAGCGCCGATTCCACTGCGCCTTTGCCCAAAATAGGTAATTGACTGGCAGTGGAGGAAATAACAATATCTGCTCTGTGAAGATAATCGGGGATATCCGACAACAAAATAGCCTCAGCGGCAAAATTTTCCGCCAGCTCCTGAGCCCGGTTAAGAGTGCGGTTGGCCAGAGTGATCTGGCCGATCTTTTTATCCTGCAGATGACGCGCTACCAGTTCGATAGTTTCGCCTGCACCCACCAACAGTGCATGAGCATTTTCGAGATTGGCAAAGATTTGCTCCGCCAGGCTCACAGAAGCATAGGCCACAGAAACTGGATTTTGGCCAATAGCGGTCTCTGAACGCACCCTCTTGGCCGCGCCAAAGGCCTGCTGAAATGCCTGATTGAGCTCTGTGGCTACGGTATTGGCCTCTCGACCCACCGAGTAGGCTGACTTTATTTGACCAAAAATCTGCGGCTCACCTAGCACCAGTGAGTCCAAACCACTGGCTACACAGATCATATGGCGTATGGCATGCTGGTCACGATGGCAGTAGTAGCAGTTTTGCAAATCGACAATATCCAGTCCTTTGGTAGCCGCTAACCAGTTCAGCACCTGATCATCGGTTATCTCTCCGGCAAGGTATATCTCGGTGCGGTTACAGGTAGATAACAGCGCGATTTCCCTGGCACCTATGGTGCCAAGTGCCGACTGCAGTGACTCAACCACTATCTCAGGGGCAAAGGCTATCCGCCCGCGGAGATCTACCGAGGCCGATTTATGGTTGATGCCAAATGCCAGAATACCCATTAACTTAGCTTATGCCCTGAGCTTTAAAGGGCGAATTTTACACCAGACTCGACTGCAAAAGGAGACTGAGAGGAAAATGAATTTCACAGTCAGGATAAACTCTGAGCTATGCTTATAAAACTTTCGCCTCAGGAATTGTCTTAATTAACAGTATCCACGAAAATAACAGTATGAAAAATAATAGTAATAGCCCATTGCTGCGCCCAGTTTCAGCTTCTCTTTTAGCTCTGCTGCTAACTTTGGGCGGCTGCGCCTCTGCGCCTGAGCCTGTAACTCTCGCAGACAATCAAGCTGAGTCCCCTGGCTCGGAAAAAGCGACTACAGAGAGTGTGGGGGAAGCTCCCGTTAAACCCTTTGCTATTAATAGCCTCTACGATCTGCTGGTTGCTGATGTGGCGCTGTCCCGCAATCAATTTGATATAGCCCTGCCCAAGTATCTGGATCAGGCGCGACAGACGAGAGATCCCGGGGTGATAGAAATGGCCGGGCGGGTCGCCAACTATATGCGCGATTACCAGGCTACTCTAGAGATGGCGCTGCTATGGCTGGATGGGCAACCCGACAATCCACTGGCCCGCGAAGCCGCCATGCAGGCCTACGCCAAACTAGAGGATAGCCTCGGCGCTCTTGAGCAGGCCAGTTGGCTGTATCAGCATCATGACGACTCAGAGGCCTTTTTTGCTGTTACCTCTATTGCTACAGAGCAAGCTGATATTGAGGAATTACTACAGGCCTATTTAGAGGTAGAGCTCAGCAAGGAAAAACAGTCCGGTGTACTGCTGGCAAGTGGCATACTGCTCAGAGAACTCAACCAACTGGATAGCGCCGAACAGGCAGCCAGGGATTTTCTGGCGGCAAGGCCTGATGATGAGCGCGGGCTATTGCTGCTGGCTCAGGTCCTGCACCAGCTAGACCGTGTTGAAGAGGCGGCGGCACTGATCGCCAAAGCTTTAAAACGCCAGCCTGACAACCGCAAGCTAAGACTGCAGTATGCCCGCTTTCTGACAATTACAGATCGCAGCCTGGCTATTGAGCAATTTGATATCCTGCGTCAACAGCAACCCAATGATCAGGAGGTCAACTTTCTGCTGGCTCTGCTGCTTTTGAATGAGGGTGATTCGCAACGTGCCAGCCTGCTGTTTACCCAGGCGTCCTCGAACCCCAGTCTCAGAGCAGATGCCCAGTACCATCTTGGCAGTATTGCTGACCAGAATGGTCAACCCGCAGTTGCCATTAAACATTACTCTCAGGTTCGCTTCGGCCGCAACTATTTAGCCGCTGCCTCCAGACTGTCTGTGCTCTTGGCTCAGCATAACAATATGGATTCAGCGCGACGCTATTTGCAGCGCCTGAGGTCGGAACAGCCTCAGCAAGCCGTGGCCCTGTTTCAAATTGAGTCCAATCTGCTGATCAGTGCCCAGCAGCCGGATCAGGCGCTGTCTATTCTGACCGATGGGCTGGACGCCTTCCCCAACGATAGCCAATTGCTTTACGCCAGATCCATGGTCGCTGAGCAGCAGGATAATTTTGCTCTTGCAGAGCAGGATCTCAGAGCTCTGCTGGCTCAGGACCAGGACAATGCAGTTGCCCTCAATGCGCTGGGCTATACCATGATTTTGCATACCGACCGACGCGATGAGGCGTACAAATTAATTAAGCGCGCCTATCTGCTCAACCCAGGCGATCCGGCTACTATAGATAGTATGGGCTGGGTGTTATTTCAGTTGGATCAGCCAGACGAGGCGTTGAGTTATCTGCAAAAAGCCTATGATATTTTGCCGGACCCTGAAATAGCCTCCCATCTGGGCGAGGTGCACTGGACTCTAGGCAACAGAGAAAAGGCATTGGAGATCTGGCAGCAGGGCTTGCAGCAAGTACCCAATCACCCCTCAATTATCGACACTATGGAGCGCCTTGGCACAGGGCTGGATCAGCCGGCAGACTCTATGCCAGACAACAGCGCAAAAGCGCAGAGCAGCGAAGAGTGAAAACTGCTGTCAGCACCTTTGTAATCGCGGCACTGCTGAATGGCTGTGCCAATCAGGCCGCCATAGAGCCAGCCACCAGCTTCGACTGGCAACAGCATCAGGTACAGATAGCTCAGCTGCAAAACTGGGGTCTGCAGGGCAAACTGGGGTTTAAAAATGCCCGCCAGGGAGGCAGCGCTAACCTCAGTTGGAAGCAGGATCAACAGCAGTATTCAATCTCACTTAGCGGTCCCTTTGGCGCAGGCAGTGCATTGATCGAGGGCGACCAGTATCTGGCCAGCATGCACCAGGGTGATCAGATTTACAGCAACTCACCAGAGTTGCTGGCACAGCAGCTCACTGGCCTGGCTATTCCGGTCAATGCGTTAAGTTGGTGGGCCCGTGGCCTGCCCTCACCGGCAGAGAGCCCGATAAATAATCTGATTTCCGGGCCATCCGGCGCGGCCACCAGTTTTGAACAGGCTGGCTGGCAGCTGTCATTCTCCGGCTACAGGCGTAAAAACGATCGCAACCTGCCGGGAAAAATTACCGGGGAATTTGGGGAACAGAGCTTTAAGCTGATAATATCTGCCTGGTCGATTCCCCAACCCTAGCCAGCGGTGTTAAAACCATGTTATCTGTCGTACTGCCCTCGCCGGCTAAACTCAATCTGTTTCTACATATCACCGGCCGTCGCGCCGATGGCTATCACAGCCTACAGACGATATTTCAGCTACTGGACTATGGTGACAGCCTTACCTTTACCCTTAATCAGAGCGGTGATATTAGCCTTTCTCCGGCCATGGACACTGTGGCTGCAGAAGATAATTTAATTGTCAGGGCAGCCAGACTGTTGCAGTCGGCAGCTGGTTGCACCCAGGGCTGTGATATTGTCATTGATAAGCAGATTCCCATGGGCGCCGGTCTCGGCGGCGGCAGCAGCAATGCAGCTACTGCTTTGGTAGGTCTTAACCAACTCTGGCAAAGCGGTCTGAGCAGCGATGAACTCGCTGACTTAGGTACCCAACTGGGCGCCGATGTACCGGTTTTTGTGCGCGGCAACACTGCCTTTGCTGAGGGCATTGGCGAGCTGCTCACTGCAGTGGAACTACCTGAGCAATGGTATTTGGTAATAACACCGGATGTGCAGGTGTCCACTGCTGAAATATTTTCCAATCCTCAATTGACAAGGGACACTTCACCCATCAAAATACGCGCCCTCTCAGAGGTGCAGTACAGGAATGACTGTCAGGCTGTAGTCACAGAGCTCTACCCAGCGGTTAAAAAGGCGCTGGAATGGATATCAGACTACCGCAATCCACTGATGACAGGAACTGGTGCTAGTGTATTTTGCAGTTTTGACAACCAGACAGAGGCGCAACAGGCTCTCGACTTGGTACCAAAACAGTGGAGTGCTTTTATAGCGCGGGGCGATAATCGCTCCTCACTGCACCGGGAATTAAGAAAGAGTTTTACTGGGGCGTCGCCAAGTGGTTAAGGCACCGGGTTTTGATCCCGGCATCGGAGGTTCGAATCCTCCCGCCCCAGCCATTTCTATACTATGAATACCAGGAAACATGACGTGGCAAGATTAATGGTCTTCTCTGGGAACGCAAACCCAGAACTGGCATCTGAAATCGCTCGCACTCTGGGGATCCCTCTGGGCGACGCGCTTGTATCATTATTTTCAGACGGTGAGATTAATATTGAAATTCGCGAAAATGTTCGCGGACATGACGTATTTGTGGTGCAGCCCACCTGCGCACCCACCAACCGCCACCTAATGGAACTGGTACTGATGATCGATGCACTGAGACGTGCATCAGCTGCACGTATCACTGCAGTGGTTCCCTACTTTGGTTATGCGCGTCAGGATCGCCGTGTGCGCTCAGTGCGTGTACCTATCAGCGCCAAAGTAGTGGCTGATATGCTTTCCAATGCTGGCGTTGATCGTGTTTTAACCGTCGACCTCCACGCAGAACAGATTCAGGGCTTTTTCAACTGTACAGTTGATAATGTCTATGGCGCGCCTGTGTTACTGGGCGATATTGAGCGTCAAAATTACAAGAACCTGCAGGTTGTATCGCCAGATGTTGGCGGTGTAGTCCGCGCCAGAGCAGTCGCTAAGCAGCTGAGCTGTGATCTGGCTATTATCGATAAGCGTCGCCCCACATCTAATCAGAGTGAAGTGATGAACCTTATCGGTGAAGTTGAAGGACGCACCTGTGTGCTGGTTGACGATATTGTAGATACAGCTGGCACATTGTGTAAGGCAGCAGAGGCACTGAAGAAAAATGGTGCATCGAAAGTTGTAGCCTATGCGACCCACGCGGTTTTGTCCGGTGGAGCCATAGACAATATTAATAATTCTCAGCTGGATGAATTGGTAGTTGCCAATAGTATCCCGCTCAGTGATGAAGCTAAGAAGTGCAAAAAAATCCGTACGCTGCAGCTAGCAAAGCTACTGGGTGAATCAGTGCGCCGCATTAGCAACGAAGAATCTATTAGCGCGATGTTTGGCTAACGCCAGGCATCCGTTGATGTAAAGCCGCCTCATTCCGAGGCATTTAAACTCCATCTCAGGTCTGGTCGCGGTCTGTTATGGCACAACATTGGAGACTATTATGTCTACTGATTTTACGTTACATGCGAAAGGTCGCGAGGATACAGGGAAAGGTGCGAGCCGCCGCCTGCGTCGTCTGGCCGGTGAAATACCAGGAATTGTGTACGGCGGAAAGAAAAATCCTGCCCGTATCGCCCTGGTCCACAAAGATGTGATGAAAGCGCTGGAAAACGAAGCCTTTTACTCTCACATTATTGCTCTGGATATCGACGGCAAGTCTGAGGACGTCATTGTTAAAGATGTGCAGCGTCACCCAGCAAAATCCATTGTTCTGCATATGGACTTTCTGCGTGTTAGCAAAAACACCAAGCTGCAAACCCGAGTACCACTGCACTTTATCAACGAAGACACCTGTGTTGGCGTCAAGCTGGGAGGCGGTCTGATCGCTCACAGCATGACCGAGCTGGACATTATGTGTCTGCCAGCAGATCTGCCAGAGTATCTGGAAGTAGATATGGCCGAGGTTGAAATTGGCCAGACTCTGCACATCTCTGATATCAAACTGCCCAAAGGCGTTGAGTCTGTTGCTCTGAGCCACGGCGAAGATCATGATCTGCCAATCGCAGCTGTCAACAAGTCGAAAGCGAAAGACGAAGATGAAGCTGACGCTGACGCACCTGCTGCTGATACTGAGGCTGATCAAACAGATAGCGCCGAGGAAGCAAGCGAAGAGTAATCTTCGCCTCTGCCCTCTGAGTAGGCCCTGACATTGGAAGCGCCCGTTGAGTTAATAGTAGGGCTGGGAAACCCCGGCCCCAACTATGAACGGACGCGACATAATGTCGGGGCCGACTTGGTTTTGGAGCTGGCAAAATCGCTGCACGCCGAATTCAAGCACGAGAGCAAATTTTTTGGCCATACCGCCAGAGTCAGTATTGCTGGTCGCGATGTGCGCCTGTTGATACCCAGCACCTTTATGAATCTCAGTGGCAAGTCCATTGCTGCAATGGCTAGGTTCTACCAGATTGCGCCGGAAAACATTCTTGTGGTACACGATGAGCTGGATATGGAACCAGGGATTGCCCGCTTTAAAAAAGGCGGCGGCCACGGTGGTCACAATGGTCTGCGTGACACCATTAAAAGCCTCGGCAATAACCAGAGTTTTGCCCGCCTGCGCATTGGCATTGGCCATCCCGGGCAAGCAAACCTGGTGTCCGACTATGTACTTAAGAAAGCCTCACCCAGTGATCAGCAGTTGATTGCTAACAGTATAGATGATGCACTGCGTCACCTGTCCACTGCGGTAGAGGGCCAATGGGAAAAGGCCATGACGGCCTTACACAGTCTTTAATTACTGGCTGACTATAGCCAGATCAAAGGAAATACAAAATGGGTTTTAATTGTGGAATTGTGGGATTGCCCAATGTTGGCAAGTCCACTTTATTTAATGCGCTCACTAAAGCCGGCATAGGTGCCGAGAACTTCCCGTTCTGCACAATTGAGCCCAACACAGGGGTAGTGCCTATTCCCGACCCACGTCAGGACAAAATCGCCGCCATTGTTAACCCCGAGCGTTTAATTCCCACCAGTATGGAGTTTGTGGATATTGCCGGCCTGGTGGCCGGGGCATCCAAGGGTGAGGGCCTGGGTAATCAGTTTTTATCCAATATTCGCGAGACCGACGCTATCGCCCATGTGGTCAGATGTTTCGATGATGAAAATGTGATTCATGTGGAAGGCCAGATCAGTCCTCCCGACGATATTGATGTGATTAATACCGAACTCGCTCTGGCCGATCTCGACAGTGTCGAAAAAGCCATACTGCGAGCCTCCAAGGCAGCCAAAGGGAAAGATGCCGACGCTATTGCACTCAAAGCTGTGGCCGAAAAAGTTCTGCCCCATCTTAATGAAGCCAAACCACTGCGCTCATTTGAGCTAAGCGATGATGAATTAAAGTTGCTTAAGCCTCTGAGCCTGCTCACGCTAAAGCCCACCATGTATATCGCCAATGTGGATGAAGAGGGTTTTGAAAATAACCCTTACCTCGATGCTGTTAAAGCCATTGCCGACGCCGAGGGCTCTGTTGTAGTGCCCATCTGCAATAAGTTAGAAGCCGAGATTTCAGAGCTCGAAGATGATGAAAAAATAGAGTTTCTGCAAGAGATGGGCATGCAAGAGCCTGGTTTAAACCGCGTGATTCGCGCGGGCTATAATCTGCTCGGTCTGCAGACCTACTTTACCGCGGGGCCCAAAGAGGTTCGTGCTTGGACCATACCTGTGGGGGCCACCGCACCCAATGCAGCCGGCAAGATTCACACAGATTTTGAGAAGGGCTTTATCAGGGCCGAGATTGTAGGCTACGACGACTATATTGCGGGCAATGGCGAGCAGGGAGCAAAAGATGCCGGTAAGTGGCGTCTTGAAGGCAAGGACTATATTGTTGCGGATGGCGACGTAATTCATTTCCGGTTTAATGTGTAGCCTCTCCATGGCCAGCCTGATATGAAGGTCTCCGGGCGCTGGCAACTGGGCCTATTACTGGCTCTTTCAACAGCCACTATGTGGGGTCTGTTACCCATAGCACTTAAAGGGCTGTTGGCAACCCTGGACCCCCTGACCACTACCTTCTTCCGCTTCTTTCTGGCGGCTGTGCTCATCACCCCCTACCTGCTGGTGCGCAGTCGCCTGCCCAACCGAGCTAAATTACGCTCACCCAAACTGACTCTGCAGCTGATATTGGCCGGGTCACTGCTGGCTGCCAACTATGGGCTGTACATTATGGGTCTGGAGAGGACCACCGCGGAAGCTGCTCAGGTAATGATTCAGATTGCACCCATGCTGCTGCTATTGGCTGGCCTGTGGGTCTTTAAGGAGAGCTTCTCCAGAGCCCAGTGGCTGGGATTTGCAAGCTTCGCCTGCGGCCTTATGCTGTTTTTCAATCACCAGCTCGGAGATATTTTCGCGTCTCTCAGCGGTCAGGGCGCTCTTAACAGCTATGGTACTGGTCTGCTAATTATTCTACTGGCCGCTCTGTGCTGGACAGGTTATGCCATTGTGCAAAAATTTCTGCTGCGGGAATTTAACTCAGAAGAGACCATGCTGGTTTTCTATTGGATTGGCGCTCTGGTCTTTCTGCCTCTGTCTAACTTCTCTCTTCTGCCTGAGCTCAGCGCGGCTCAATGGGGCCTGCTGGCTTTTTGTGGATTTAACACATTAATTGCCTACGGCAGTTTTGCCGAAGCCATGGTGCATATGGAGGCCTCCAGAGTCAGTGCCATTATTGCATTGACCCCACTGCTGACCCTGGGCATAGTGCAGCTGATTCCTATTCCGGGAATAGAGGCGGAGCAACTACAAATTATCTCTCTTATTGGCGCTCTGATGGTGGTCTGTGGTTCAATTATTACCGCGGTGGCAAAGCGAACCCCTTAAGAGGTCAACCCCATGCTCAAAACAATTCTCAAGTTATTTAGCGGTCTAGTTATCACTCTGTTAGTGGGCACCGCGGTCTATATATCAGTCACTATTCCAGGTGGTATCGGTGGTTTTTGGACTATGGTGACCTCAGTTTCTGGCATGAATAAAAGCGACAATCAGGTAGAGGAAGCGCTGTTTACTCTGCCCGAAGGTTTTGAGGTAGAGATAGTGGCAGAAAATCTGGGTTATGCCCGGTTTATTCTGGTGACCAAAAATAATGATCTGATTGTCAGCATTGCGGACACAGGCCAGATACTGTTACTCCAGGATAAGGATGGCAATGGTACCGCTGAGACCCACAGCGTGCTAATAGACGGCCTGGAAGGCCCTCAGGGATTAGTGTTTGATGGCGACTGGCTGTACTTTAGCGAGAGCGGCTCAGTGAGCCGGGTGCTGTTTGATCAGGACTCGGCCAAGCTAGCGGGCGAGATTGAAACCCTGATCACCGGCCTACCCTATGAGCTGATTCACAGAGCCAAAATTATCGGCATCTCCCCCGACCGCAAGCTGTATATAGGGGTTGGCTCACCCTGTAATGTCTGTGAGCCAGAAGACCCCAGATATGCTGCTATGCTGATTGCGGACCTGGATGGCAGCAACCAAGAGATCTATGCCACTGGCCTGCGTAATACCGTAGGATTTGACTGGACACCCTGGTCAGGCGAGCTCTATGCCACCAGCAACTCCCGCGACCTGCTTGGCGATGACTTTCCGCCCGATGATCTCAATCTGGTAGTCCAGGGTGGCTTCTATGGTTGGCCTTACTTCCATGGTGACAATGTGCCCGATCCAGAATTTGGCGATAAACGCCCTGACCTGGCACCCCTGGCCATTCCGCCAGCCCATAAGTTCCGCCCCCACAATGCACCATTGGGGATTCACTTTGTTGAAGCTCACCAGAGTCTGCCCCAACAGTTTGAGCGCGCGGCGCTGGTGGCTCTGCACGGTTCCTGGAATCGCTCTGAGTTAGACGGCTACAAAGTAGTCTCGCTGCACTGGGACACCGGGGGCAATATAGAGCAACGAGACTTTATGACGGGGTTTTTGGCCGATGATGGTATTTTGGGTCGCCCTGTTGCAGTAGCTCAGGATCAGCAAGGTCGCTTCTATGTGACGGATGATTTTGGTGGACGGGTGTACCGTATTCAGGCGACTCAGTAGAAACAAACAACCTCTGACCGAGGTGTTGCCGACACTGCCGCCTGTTATTAGCACTGATACCTAGTTTGAAAAATGGATAACTTCAGGGTAACCCAGTTTCGCACTGTGCTTGCACACTGTACTCTGAATATCAGCCTAGACAGTCCCAGCTAAGCCTCGGCCAGAGGCATGGGGTCATTATGCAAATGCCCAGCAAATGTTTGATGAACCGGCTAACAGTAATGTTTAGCAGTACTAAAACATTACAATTAATGTGATCGCTCTCACATTAAAAAAGAGAATCTGTCATCCGCCAAAATTCCGGCAAACAGCGCTCTATGGGTAGTCTAGACAATCTAAACAGTCTAGGCAGTGAAGTTCTTGACAAAAGCTCCCTGTCTGGCGAAAATGCGCGCCCCTGTCCCACAGGGGTCTGCAAGAAATTGTGGCTACGTAGCTCAGCTGGTTAGAGCACAGCATTCATAATGCTGGGGTCGGTGGTTCAAGTCCACCCGTAGCTACCAAAAATATAATCAGTGCGGCGCCACCGAACCACATCGTCTCCAGCGTCTATTCCAAAACATACATCCCGACTCTGAGAAGAACAGTCAAACTGCACCAATTACCCAGGCTCACGACTCTCTACAAGTAGCAATTAGGTGGCATAGGCCAGACTGGGCATTCGCTGTTTAAAGCGCAAAAACAGGAAGGCGTAAATCAGCATGGCCAGCAGCGCTGCCACAGAACACATTAGGAAGACTGCACTGTAACCTAGCTGTAAACCCAAGATTGAGGCCGCCAGATTGGGGCCAATTATCTGACCCAAACCCTGTGCTGCAGGCATCAGTGCTGCATACTTGCCCGCCAGGTCCACATTGGCAATAGTAGACATTTGATAGACATCGATAAAAATCCACAGCAAGTTAAATGAGAACACACTGATCAACAATTTAGTATCTGTGATGCCATTAACCAATAGCCCTACAATTAGACCCATAGTAAGCAGTGCAACTAGCAAAGGTCGCAGCAAGCCAAATCTGTTGCTCAACAGAGTAGCAAAAGCACAGCCAATCAGACTGCAGAACGAGGCCCAGACTAACACCTGACTTATCCATGAGGGCGTGGCTCCATCGCTCAGAGCTGCCAGCTCAATATAGGTCCAGTAGGAGCCAATATTGATATAGGTAATCACCATGGCAACTAGACAGAGCCAGGGCACATAACTGGGCGTGGCCGCAACATTGGCCGTTATTACCTGCGACTCGGCGGCAGGAGCGGCCTCAACCCTGGCATGTCCGCGTGCTGGAATCCAGCGAATAAATGGCAGAGTAATCAGGAAGCAAACAATAAATACCCAGTAAATACCAGCCATCGACAACTGCGGCAGGAAGTGCATTTCCAGAGCCTGAGAAAAGGCGAAGGCAAATAGCATGGCATTGTAAGCTCGGGCTGGCTTGGAGCTTGCGCCCAGAGATGTCACTGCCACCGCCGTGTAAATACCGCTACCAAATCCTGCCAGCAGTCGCAGCCAAAGCACCTGATTGTAGTCCACCAGAGTAATACAGAGCCCATTAGCTAGCACTGCCAGGCCCAGGCCCCAGACCACCAGCCAGCGACGATTAACCTTGGAAATAAATACTGAGGTGACTATGGCGCCCAGCGACAGACCGCCCAAATCAGCCCCCGCAACCCGGCCCACCTCTACCTCTGTAAAGCCTAACAGGGTCACCCAGGCGGTGCTGATAACGGGAATACCCACCAGTACACCGTAGCCTACCAATGTCATATACAGGCTAATAACCAGGGATCGCCAACTGTCGAACGGTGATTTTGCGGTTGCAGTAACGCTGCTATCTGGGTTCATCAATCTCCCCCTATTGTTCTTATCCAGCCCTGAGGGCTTATTTTTATAATTTAATTTACCGCGTCCAGCCTGTCAGCAATCTGGACAATAATGCACTGCGGTTTTTAGTTGGGTATAAGATTATCCAGACCAACCACAAGCAACCCTAGCCCAGCGGCCCAGATCATGCAAGCAGCCATATCGATCAGACTAAACTTTAAACGGCTGGTACCACTGATACCGACCAGCATGGGCACCAGGCTTCTGACCGCAGTTAACAATCGGCCTAAAATAATCGCCGCAGCACCATATTTCAAGATAAAGGCTTCCGCTTTTTGCAGCTGTTCAGCGCGCTTAACCGCAAACGGCTGATGATGGAATTTGGGCCCTACCCATCGACCCAGATAAAAACCTATATGGTCCGACAGGCAGGCACCTATAAAAGCCAGGGGCACTATCTGCGACAGGCTGGCCAGTTGCTCGGTGTACAACAGCGTGGAGACGGTCAGCAAAATAACCCCAGATACCAGCAATCCAATACCTGGGCAGGCTTCAAGGAAAGCTAACACAGGCACAAGCATCCAGGCATTCTGTTTGTTAGCGTTTAACCAGCTTAAAATAATATCGTCGATAACAGCATCACTCGTAACTCAGAGCGTCAACCTAGCTATTGAGGTAACTGCCTAGCATATTAAAGCTCCCTAGATTTAGGATAGACGCGTTGGTTTATGCGTTTCAAGACTTACAATAACCATTAAAGATAAGGATTAAAAGCTCTGTTTGCGGCCTGAAACTTGTGGCTTAAAGCGAGACGCTAGTTTTAACCGGCTCATTAGCCATCGCCATAAACTCTGCCACTATGGGGTCATCCAATGTTTTCTTAAAACAACAGAGCCCCAAATCAAAAGGCGCAATGCTAGTATCCGGCAGTATCTGAATACGCTCTTTAACTGGACTGTTATCCACCACCACAATAGGCGAAAGACCGACACCACAACCCAAAGCCACCATGCTAACCAGAGCCTCCTGTCCAGAAACCTGGGCATAGACATTGGGACGACCCTGATGCTTATCTCTAAACCACCGCTCAAATCGTTTTCGTGCCACCCCGTGCTCGGGCAGGATAATAGGCAGATTCGCCCAGTCAACGGTCTCGGCCTGCCAAGCTTGCTTGACCGAGCAGTCGATATTGGGAGCAATAATGGCCAGGGGCACAGCGGCTATGGTTTGGAAATGGATGCTGGAAATAAGATCATCGGGGCGAGCAGCGATCGCCACATCTACCCGTTGTTTTTTTATCTGATCTATACCATCGGCAGCATCACCAGTGTCGAGATTAATATCTATATTGGGATGAGCCCGACGGAAGTTTCCCAGCAGCGGTGGCAGGTAGGAGTATGAAGCAGTGACCGAGCAATAAATATTTAGCGAGCCCGACAACTCCTGCTGAGAGGCGTTGAGTGACTGCTTTAAAGACTCAAACTGAGAGATTTGCTGATCCGCATAGGCGAGAAACTGTTTGCCTTCTTTGGTGAGTAACACTGAGCGATTGTCGCGGATCAGAAGCTGGCTACCCAACTCCTCTTCCAGCCGCTGGATGGATCGACTCAGTGTTGAGGGACTGAGATGATAGGCGGCAGCGGTTTTGCCAAAGTGCAGGCTGTTAGCTAGATGCTGAAATAGTTTTAATGACTTGGTATCCATGGCTGCAGCTTACGCCAGAAACTTATATGTTGCAAAAAACGCAACATAGTAATGAATATATATCGTTTAAAGCAACGCACAAAAACAGTTACAATGCGCGCCAAATTATTAACTGCACCCACCCATTAACGGTGGCCGGAGAACCAATATGGCTAATTACTTCAATACCCTAAGCTTGCGCGACAAACTAACCCAGCTCGGCAAATGCCGCTTTATGGATCGCAACGAATTCACCGACGGCTGCGATCTGCTTAAAGGCTGGAATATCGTGATTATTGGTTGTGGCGCCCAGGGCCTGAACCAGGGTTTGAATATGCGCGACTCTGGCCTCAATATTTCCTACGCCCTGCGCGAACAGGCTATCGCCGAAAAACGTCAGTCCTATCTCTGGGCCTCAGAGAATGGATTTACCGTTGGCACCGCTGAAGAGCTGGTTCCCAGCGCTGACCTGGTACTTAACCTGACCCCAGACAAGCAGCACACTGCCGCAGTGACCGCGTTTATGCCACTGATGAAGCAGGGCGCTACTCTGGCCTACTCACATGGTTTTAATATTGTTGAAGAAGGCATGCAGATCCGCCCGGATCTGACCGTCATCATGGTAGCACCTAAGTGCCCGGGCACTGAGGTACGTGAAGAGTATAAGCGCGGCTTTGGTGTACCCACATTGATCGCCGTGCATCCAGAGAACGACCCCAATGGCAATGGTCTGGCCATCGCCAAAGCCTATGCCTCAGCCACTGGTGGTGACCGCGCAGGGGTTCTGGAATCTTCCTTTATTGCTGAAGTTAAATCAGACCTGATGGGCGAGCAGACTATTCTCTGCGGCATGCTGCAAACTGGTGCCATTCTGGGTCATCAACAGCTGCTTAACCTGGGTGTGGATGCAGGCTATGCCCGCAAGCTGATTCAATACGGCTGGGAAGTGGTAACCGAAGGGCTTAAGCACGGCGGTATCACCAATATGATGGATCGCCTGAGTAACCCGGCCAAAATCAAAGCCTTTGATATGTCTGAAGAACTAAAAGTGACCCTGCGTCCTCTGTTTGAAAAGCATATGGACGATATCATTGAGGGTGAATTCTCTCGTACCATGATGGTGGACTGGGCCAATGATGATGGCAATCTGCTGAAATGGCGCGCCGCAACAGCCGAGACAAGCTTTGAGCAGGCGCCGGACTGCGATACCGAAATCACTGAGCAGGAGTTCTATGACAAAGGTATCTATCTGGTCGCTATGATCAAAGCCGGCGTTGAGCTGGCCTTTGAGACCATGGTGTCCTCTGGCATTATCGAAGAGTCGGCCTACTACGAGTCACTGCACGAAACCCCACTGATTGCCAACTGTATTGCCCGCAACAAGCTCTACGAAATGAATGTGGTAATTTCCGATACTGCGGAATACGGTAACTATCTGTTTACCCATGCCGCAGTTCCACTACTGCAGGATCACGCCAACAGTCTGACTCTGGAAGATCTCGGCGGCGGTTTAACTGACAGCTCTAATGCCGTGGACAATATTCGACTGATTGAAGTCAACGACGCAATTCGCGACCATGATGTAGAAATCATTGGCCACGAGCTTCGCGGTTATATGACTGATATGAAGCGTATTGTCGAAAACGCTTAAAGGATCGCCAACAGATAAAGAGCCGAAAACTCTTTAGGCTAAAAAAAACCGGATTGTGGCTAAGCCCAATCCGGTTTTTTATGTCTCTAAAAAGAGCCCCAAAAGCTAGCCCCTATGGGACAGCAGCGCCTTAATCATCGAGATAGTCATCAGTGCCATCACCAGAGAGAATGGCAGCGCACCAATAATCATCGCCGAGCGCAGAGCATCCATACCCCCAGCGGCCAACAGTACTCCCACCAGCAGAGCAAAGATCACTCCCCAGATAATCACATGGGCAGCCTGCTTCTGAGTCTGGCTGCCACCAGAGGCCAGAGTATTAATAATCAAAATACCGGAATCTGCCGAGGTCACCAGAAAAGTCAGCAATAGAGTCACCACCACCACAGACAGGGCAATAGCCAACTCTGGCGACAGCATTAGATTAATGGTTTTAAATAACTGGGCAGAGATATCCGCACCCACAATAGCCCCCTGTGCCACACCGCTGAGCTCAAGATCAATGGCAGTAGCGCCCACAAAGCTAAACCAGGTCAGACAGATTAATGAAGGGATAATCATAGCGCCCAGCACATACTCACGCACTGTGCGGCCACGGGATACCCGAGCTAAAAACAGACCCACAAAGGGCGCAAAAGCAATCCACCAGGCCCAGTAGAAAATATTCCAGGCACCCTGCCAGCTCTGCAGTGCAGCCCCTACCTCGGTATCCGGATCATTCCACACTGTGGTAGACATGGATGGCAGAGCAATCAGATAGTCCCAGATGGCGTAGCCAAATGATTTAATCGCAAAGGCCGTGGCGCCAAATAGGATAAAAAACAGCACCAGAAACATCGACAGACCCATATTGATATTGGATAGCCATTTAATACCCCGCTGCAAACCAGATAGCGCAGATAGGCAAGAGGCGCCGACAATAATCACCAGGCCCGTTATCTGGGCCGCCAAAGTGGGCTTGCCCGCGCCATCGACAATCCACTGCATACCACTGATATTAAACATACCAGAGGCAAACTGGGATACACCGTAACCAATGGTCACCCCCAGGCCAATCAAGGTCGCCAGAATGGCAGCAATATCCACCAGATGACCCAGAGCGCCAGACATGGAGCTGCCAAATAGCGGCTGCAAGCCGGTGCGAATGGTCAGCGGCAAACCTCGGCTGTAGCAGAGATAGCCCAGAGACATACCCACCACACCGTAGCAGGCCCAGGGAGTTAACCCGTAATGGAGCAGCGCCCATTTGTAGGCATTGCGCACATTGTCGGCATCCATACCAGTGCTAAGGCCCTGAATAGTGTCGGGATTACTGGCAAAGTGAAAAATAGGTTCGGCTGTGGAATAGGTCAGCATGCCAACTCCAATACCTGCACCAAACATCATAGAGAGCCAGGTAAACATAGAGAATTCTGGTTTTTCACCGGCGACACCCAACACCACCTTGCCGGTGCGCGGCCACAGCGCCAAAAACAGGCAGGCCAGGGTAAAGAATGCAGTGACATACATATACCAGCCACCAAAGGAAGAGGTTGACCATAGCTGCAGAGCCAACAACTGCTCGCCAGCGCGCTCTGGCGATAGCCCAACCCAGACAATCAGCGCAATAATAAGCACCTTGGGAAAGGCTGCCACAGTGATATTAAAGCCCTTATAAAAGCCCTGGTTTTCGGTTTGAATAGATACTGACTGATTAGGCTCCACTGCCCAACTCCCCCTTTTTATTATTGCGATGTCTGTGACATCTTTATGTTGGCAACCAGTGGATGTTAGAAAGCGTTGTTATTAAACGGTGCTGATAAGCTGGAAACCTCTAGCTAATAGACAGTACAGCGTTCGCAGCGTTTCATCAACACTGATAGCGACATAGGTTTATGTGAACAGATTAAAATTTGGCTATAGTGAGAAACAAACGACGAAAACAAACAGGCCCGGATAAAACACCGGGCCTGTTGCTTACCTCAGAGAGCGAGGCTTAATTTTGGTCAGCACCTTTTAGTGCGTACCAACCTATATAGACGTAGCACAGCATGGGCACAATAAAGCTCAGCTGGATCCCTATACTATCGGCCGCAACACCCTGTACCAGCGGTATTAGTGCACCACCCACAATCGCCTGACAAACCAAGCCAGAACCTTTGCTGGTCATTGGACCCAGACCTTTAACCGCCATGGTAAAGATGGTTGGAAACATAATAGAGTTGAAGAAACCCACGGCCAGAATCGACCACATGGCAACATCGCCAGTGCTATTCATGCTAACCACTATCATCAGGATAGCAATTAACGCATTGATAGCCAGGTACTTGGTGGCTGCAATATAGTTCATCAAAGCGGCACCCACCAGACGACCAATCATGGCTGCGCCCCAATAATAGGCGACCATTTCACCAGCTTCTGCTGAGCTTAAACCAGCAATAGAACTCTCGGAGAAATAGTTAACCAGGAAGCTACCAATAGAAACTTCGCCACCCACATAGAGGAAGATAGCCAGTGCGCCCAGTACCAGCGGGCGGTGGTTCCAGACTGAATCGCCGGAATCATCTTCCTTAGTCTCAACATGGGCCAGAATCGGCAGACGGATAAATCTGAATACTGCCGCTGCAGCAACCAGCAGAGCACCAAGCATGACGTAGGGCATCTGTACTGCTGAGGCATCAGCCGCTACTGCACCCAGAATCAGAGCCGCGCCCACAATTGGGCCTACAGTGGTACCAAAAGAGTTGGCGGCCTGAGCCAGATTCAATCGGCTGGCAGCAGTCTTTTCAGGCCCCAATGCTGCAACATAAGGGTTGGCTGCAACCTGCAAAATAGTAATGCCACTCGCCAGAACAAAAAAGGCAATCAGGAAAAGAGCATAAAGATGAACTTCTGCAGAGGGATAAAACAACAGGCAGCCCACAGCAGTTGTTAGCAGACCAAGCACAATACCCTGCTGATAACCGACCTTGTCAATCAGCTTTCCTGCAAACGGAGATACCACCAAATAAGCCCCGAAGAAGCAAAACTGGACCAGCATCGCCTGGGTGTAGTTAAGATCAAAGGACTCCTTCAGAAAAGGAATAAGAATATCATTAAGAACAGTAATAAAGCCCCAGAAGAAAAACAGGCAAGTCATTGCAATGAACGCGAAGGTCTGTGTTCCCTGTTCCTGGCCCTCTGCTACTGTTGCGCTTGAACTACCCGATGCTGAACCGGCCATGCGAACCCCCTAAATAAGGTAAAATTTTGTTGTTTTTGTATCTTGTAAGGGTAATTTGGCCACTCTGGCCATGCAACTCGTGACGGCTTGTCAGAAGCTGTTTAGTCGCAAGATAGAGGTATTTGGTCGCCTTTGAGAGAAACGCGCCATCTAGTGCTGGCCAAGCATGACCTGCATCACTTTTTTCAAGCCATTGTGGCGAGCGCGCATCTCATCCAGATTCTCCGGATCACTGATCCAGTGATACACAATGCCGATCACAGATGCGCAGTACTGGTCGGCAATGAGCTCTGGGGAGATCCTCGCTGAGGTCTGCCCCTGAGCAATACAGTCCTCAACCCAGCCAATTACGTCGGCGCGCCGACGCTCATGAATTCCCAGAATAACTGGCTGCAAGGGGGACTCAGGCGTCAGCGACTCAAACCACAGCCGATAAAAAGCCTCAACATGCCTGGGCGCCTCTTCGCAAAAGGCAATATGAGCATCCAGCGCAGCTGCCATGGCATCAAAGCCATTTTTACCTCTGGTTACTCCGGTGAGCTCTGCCAGCCATTCTTCACCCACGGAGCGCAGCACAAAATCAAAGAGTCCGCTTTTATTGCCAAACCTGTAGCCAGCCAAACCGCGAGAGTAGCCGGCTTTTTCTCCCACATCTTTTAGGGTCGCCTGCTCGGCGCCGCGCTCGACAATAAGATCGATCGCAGCCTCCAGCATTTTGGCATCAGAGATCTCCTTGCGTTCGACCTGAGTGAGGCGAAGAGCTTTGGCCATACTGTTAATTCCTATAAATTTTTCAGCAAACAGCAATGCTTACATATTGCGGCGGTACTGACCACCCACATCAAACAACGCATTGGTTATCTGTCCCAGAGAACAGCACCGCACTGCTTCCATCAGCACTTCAAAACCATTGTCACCCTGCCGCACTGCATCCTGAAGCTTTTTAAGCATGACTTCAGAGGCATCCTTATGCTGCGTATGGAATTCTCTTAGCCGCCTGATCTGGCTCTTTTTTTCATCATCGGTAGAGCGGGCCAGTTCAATTTCCACATCAGCCTCTTCAGCTTCACTGAGGAAGGTATTGACCCCCACTATGGGCAGAGAGCCGTCGTGCTTTTTATGCTCATAGAACATAGACTCCTCTTGAATCTTGCCACGCTGATAACCTGTCTCCATGGCGCCCAAAACACCACCACGATCAGAAATCTTCTCAAATTCCTGCAGCACCGCCTCTTCTACCAGGTCGGTAAGCTCATCGATAATAAATGCACCCTGACTTGGGTTTTCATTCTTAGCCAGACCCCATTCCTGGTTGATAATCAGCTGGATAGCCAGCGCCCGGCGCACCGACTCTTCGGTGGGCGTGGTAATGGCTTCATCATAGGCATTGGTATGCAAGCTGTTACAGTTGTCATAGATAGCAATCAGCGCCTGCAGGGTAGTGCGAATATCATTGAAGTTCATCTCCTGAGCGTGCAGAGAACGGCCCGACGTCTGAATATGGTATTTCAGCTTTTGACTGCGAGCATTGGCACCGTAGCGATCGCGCATCGATGTAGCCCAGATGCGCCGGGCGACCCGGCCCATCACGGTGTACTCCGGATCCATACCATTGGAGAAGAAGAACGACAGATTGGGAGCAAAGTCATCAATATCCATGCCCCGGGCCAAATAGGCTTCCACAAAGGTAAAGCCATTGGACAGGGTAAAGGCCAGCTGAGAGATAGGGTTGGCTCCAGCCTCGGCAATATGATAACCAGAGATAGAAACAGAGTAGAAATTGCGAATGGCATGGTCAATAAAGTACTGCTGCATATCACCCATCATACGCAGGCTAAATTCCGTGGAAAAAATACAGGTATTCTGACCCTGATCCTCCTTGAGAATATCGGCCTGCACTGTGCCGCGCACCAGGGTTAATGCATTGGCGCGCAATTCATCATACTCAGTCTGTTTGGGCTGGCGATTGTGTTCAGCTGCAAACTGATCAACCTGTTGGTCGATAGCAGTATTTAAAAACATTGCCAGAATCGTTGGCGCCGGGCCATTGATAGTCATGGAGACCGAGGTCATGGGATCGCATAGATCAAAACCATCATAGAGGGCTTTCATATCATCCAATGTACAGATGGACACACCGGCATTGCCGACCTTGCCGTAGATATCCGGACGCTCATCCGGATCCCAGCCATAGAGAGTTACGGAATCAAATGCCGTGGATAGTCTCTTGGCATCGCTGTATTCCGACAGCGCCTTAAAGCGCCGATTGGTTTTAAAGGCATCGCCCTCTCCGGCAAACATGCGCGCCGGATCTTCACCTTCACGCTTAAACGGAAACACCCCCGCTGTATAGGGGAACTCACCGGGCAGGTTTTCCAGCATCAGCCACTTTAACAGCTCGCCATGATCTTCCATACGCGGCAGTGACACTCGCGAAACCTTATTGCCCGAGAGGGAAGTAGTATTTAACCTGGTGGTAATCTGTTTGCCATTGGGCAGCACATCTATCTTCTCGTCGCCAGAATAGGCCTCAACCACCGCGGGCCATTTTTCCAGCAACTCCGCGGCACTGTCCTGCATATCTTTTGCGCGACTGGCGATCAACAGGTCTATCTCTGCTGGCGCCTCAGCCCCGGAATCATTGAGCATGGCTTTGGTAGCTGCCAACTGCTGTTGCTCTCGGGCCAGTTTGACCTGCAGGGCCACATTGCTGTGGTAGCTGCGCACCACAGCGGCAATCTCTGCCAGATAGCGCTGACGATCCGCGGGCACTACCACGGACTTTTCTGAAGAGGTGCGAATGGTTACAGGAGATAGATGCTGCTCAAACTGGCGCAAACCTCTGGTCTGTAACAGGCCGAGTAACTCCTGATAGGCTGCAGTCACTCCGTCATCATTAAATCTTGAGGCAATGGTACCAAATACTGGCATGGTGTCTGGAGACTGGGCCCAGGCCTCGCGGTTGCGTTGCATTTGCTTGCACACATCGCGGTAGGCATCTTCGCTGCCTTTGCGATCAAACTTATTGATAATGGCCAGCTCGGCGAAGTCCAGCATATCTATTTTTTCCAGCTGGCTCTGGGCTCCAAACTCTGGCGTCATCACATAGATAGGTACATCTACAAAGGGCACAATGCCCGCATCGCCCTGGCCGATGCCTGGGGTTTCAACCACCACCAGATCAAAGCCACCCAGGCGCATGGCGCTGATAATATCGGTCAGTGACTCTGGGACTTCGCCCGTTGCACCTCTGGTGCCAATCGAGCGCATATAGATATTGGGGTGATAGATCGCATTCATGCGAATACGATCACCCAGCAGAGCACCACCAGTCTTGCGCCTGGTGGGGTCAATGGCCAGCACAGCAATCTTTAACTGATCGCCACTGTCTTGGCGGAAGCGACGTATCAGCTCGTCTGTCAATGATGACTTGCCTGCGCCACCAGTACCGGTAATACCCAGCACCGGCACCCTATTACTTAAAAATTGCGCCTGCTCTCGAATTGAACCCAGTTGTTTCTCATCCAGCTCGCCGCGCTCGATGGCGGTGATTAAAGTGGCCAGATTGCGCAGGCCGCCCTCGGCAATATTGAGATTCTTTGACTCTATGGTTATCGGCGACCCGGGATGCAGGGAACTGCGCTGGATCATGTCCTCAATCATGCCAACCAGGCCGATGTTCTGGCCATCTTGCGGAGAGTAAATACGCTCTACTCCATAGGCATGGAGCTCGGCGATTTCAGCAGGAACAATCACCCCACCGCCGCCGCCAAATACGCGAATATGCTCGGCGCCAGCTTTTTTGAGCAGATCTATGGTGTACTTAAAGTACTCCACATGCCCCCCCTGATAAGAGCTAATAGCAATGGCCTGAGCATCTTCCTGCAATGCAGTTTCAACCACCTCAGCCACTGAGCGATTATGAGCCAAATGAATCACCTCTACCCCGGCTCCCTGGAGGATGCGGCGCATAATATTGATTGAGGCGTCGTGGCCATCAAAGAGACTGGCTGCTGTGACAAAGCGCAGTGGCGGGGTTAGCCCCCGAGAGCCTGCATCAGGCGCAGAGGGTTTTTCTATTTTTGCTGAGGGCTTATGCATAGCAATTCCGGGCTTGAAAACCTGTGATTGATTGCTTAGTTTAATAATCTTGCTTGCTGCATGCAAGTAAGATTATTAATCTGAAGATAGCAGTTTTTGGCTATGGTTTTAAAAAGGGAGGTGTTAGCTTAGTTCAGACTCGGCATACTCATGGTAATCAGCAATGGCAAGGCCTGAAGCTACACTGGTAAAGGGGTCGTGCTCTACCACTTTGCCCGCAAACTGGTTGTCGAGAATATCCTTCACCGCTGGAATTAATGAAGAGCCACCGGTTCTCAGCACCAAATCTATCTCTGCAGCCTGATAGCCAGCCTTATCCAGTATTTTGCTGATAGCCTGTTCAAACTCAAATAACAGCGGCGCTATCATTGCCTCAAACTCCCAGCGCTCCACCTCCACCTGAATATCTATTTCCGGAATATCCAGCACTGCGACATTATGCACCGACAGCTCAGCTTTAAAGACCTTGATCGCCTCAAATACCTGATAGCTGTAATTTTGCTGAATCAAATCATAGAGCCGCTTAAATTTATCCGCTGCCTGATCCGACTGCCCCATACGCTGCATCACTGGGGCAGTGAATTTATTTTGGTTCAGCATATAGCTAACCGGCCAGTTGATCAGCAGCTCCTCGTACTCACCAAAAGGAAATAAAGTATCCACTGGCGAGCCATCTACCACCCGACTCCAGCGCTCGCCTTTGCCCAGTAAGGGGAATACCAACTCGCGAAAAATACACTGATCAATTCTATCTCCACCCAGAGCAATACCATGGGTCGCCTCAACCTCAAAACTTGAACCACTGCGGCGCAGCACACTAAAGTCCAGAGTCCCACCGCCAAAATCCACAGTAAGCACTAACTCATCGCGACTCTGGGGATGGCTGTGCAAATAACTAATCGTTGCCGCGGTTGGCTCTGGGCAAAATGACTGCTGGCTGATTCCAGCATGGCCATAGGACTCAGCCAGACGCTGTAAGGCAATATTATTGCGCTCATCACCACTGCCCTCAAAATTAACCGGATGTCCGATACAGGCATGGCTGACTGATTTTCCCATGGCCGCCTCAAGAGCCTGACGAATGCCCAACAAGATAGGCGTAACCAGCGCCACCAAGCGGAAAGATCGGTCAAAGATAGCTATGCGGTCATTGTGCCTGTCGCCCAATAATCTCTTGGTACCGCGAAATAGCCGACCCGGCAAACTGCCATCATTAAACGACTGCCCATACACCTTGTTGGTGTCGGACTCCCCGGGACCACCCATAGCAGTTTCGCCACCCCCGGTACCTGTGCGCTCCTCACCCAACAGCTGGGCACTGAGCTCCACCTTGCGCCCCCGGTTGCCACTTATGTAACTATCAATCGCCTTCTGACCAATCGTAGAAACGTACTGTTTATCCAGGTAATTGGCCGAAGGCATAATACTGTCAGGCGGTGCCAGTTTAACCAACACTAACTGCTGGCCATCGAAAATAGCCGCCGCACTGTTACTGGTACCAAAGTCGATACCAATACCTAATCTTTTTTGTTGTAAATTTTGCTGCATCTGGGTGTCACTGGAGGGACTTAAACTGTGCCTGTATTCTAAACCATTTTTATCCATTTATACCTGACTCAGAGTTCTGTTAGCCAATTAATTGGTGTTGAGCGGTTTTCCTGCAACGGATTTACGACTACACTGCCTGCCGAATAAAATCGGATAAAACATTGTATGAGCAATTCACAATCCGCTGTCATTATTGGTGGCAGCCATGCTGCGGTGCAACTGGTTATCAGCCTGAGACAGAATGGCTGGGAAGGTCAGATTACAGTTGTCAGTGAAGAGCCCCATATGCCCTATCATCGCCCGCCCCTCTCCAAAGCCTATCTGGCGGGCGACAGCAGCGAAGAGCAACTGGCCCTGAGAGCCCCAGCCGCCTATGAAAAACTCGATGTGAATTTTATGCTGGGCGTTAGCGTAACGCGCATAGACACTCAGGCGTATAAGCTGGAGCTGGACAATAATCAAACTCTGCCATTTAGTAAGCTTGCCCTGTGCACCGGCGCCAGGGCCAGACCACTGCCTATCCCCGGCGCCGACCTGCAGGGCGTTCACTATTTGCGCACTATGGATGACGTCGGAGGAATTCAACAGTCAGCTGCCAGCGCAAAAACTGCGGTGATTATAGGTGGTGGTTATATAGGCCTGGAGACGGCCGCATCCCTGCGCAAACTGGGCATTGCTGTGACCATACTGGAAACCGAGTCACGCCTGCTAAAGCGCGTAGCCTCAGAGACCACCTCCGAGTTTTATCTGCGCCTGCATCAGCAACATGGCACTGATATCAGATGCAATACCATGGCCACGGCCATTGAAGGTGACGCTGCCGTCACTGGTGTTGTCTGCGGTGATGGTAATAAAATTTCTGCTGATATGGTGATTATTGGTATTGGTGTTATCCCCAATACAGAGTTGGCTTGTGACGCGGGACTGGACGTCGACAATGGGGTTTTGGTCAATGAGTTTGCCCAGACCAGTCACCGGGATATTGTGGCCGCAGGCGACTGCACCAATCATCCCAATCCGATGCTCAAAACAAGATTGCGCCTGGAGTCTGTACCCAATGCCACCGAACAGGCAAAGGCTGCGGCAGCCAGTATCTGCGGCATAGAGAAACAGTATGCTGAGCTACCCTGGTTCTGGTCCGACCAATATGATGTCAAACTACAGATAGCTGGAATGAACCAGGGTTATACTGATGCCGTAATCAGGGGAGATTCTGGCAGCAGTAGTTTTAGCGTCTTCTATTTGAAAGACAACCTGATTTTGGCCGCCGACTGCATCAATCGTCCCAAAGATTTTATGTTGGCGAAAAAACTTATTATGCAGGGTAAGCCCACAGAGGCAGCTGCCCTAGCCGATGAAACCACTGAACTAAAAACCCTTATGGCGGAGTAAAAGAATGCCGATTATCAATTACATAGAGGCCGATGGCACTGAATATAGCGTTGATGTGGCTGAGGGCACCAGCCTGATGCAGGGCGCCCTGGACAACATGATCGACGGCATTGTTGCCGAATGTGGCGGCTGCTGTGTCTGCTGCACCTGTCACTGCATGATCGACCCTGCCTGGAGCCAAGCTGCAGGCAGCCCAGCCACAGATGAAGCTGAGATGCTGGAGATGGTCGATAGCACAGAGGAAACCAGCCGCCTGGCCTGCCAGGTCAAGGTGACCGCAGCGATGGAGGGCATGGTAGTTCGACTACCTGAGTCTCAATACTAGAGAGCTTCCAGAACAGACCCAAGGCACCTCAGAGGTGCCTTTTTTGTGTCCGTTTAAAATGCCTTATAAGCCACAGACAACTGGGTAACGCAGCTGCCGGCAATTCAGGCTATAGTAGCAGCGACAACGTGATATTGAGCTTTGAACTGGCCGAGCCAGTTGATCGACATAATACAATCAGGATAACTATAATAATGAACCGCCAAGACGCCTTAGCAATACTCGCCGCCCCGGGTGAACCGCTGGAAATAGTAGAAGCCGATGTCTACGGCAACAGCTGCCGCACCTACAAAAATGCCCCAGCCAGCCTGCGTGATCTATTTACCCAGACAACGTCTGACGAAACCTTTTTGGTTTTCGACGATGAGCGCTATAGCTTTAATGAAACCTGGGCCAGATCCAGTGCTATTGGGCATGCACTGGTCACTGATTACGGTATTCAAAAGGGAGACCGCGTGGCGATTTGCATGCGCAACTTTCCTGAGTGGGTGATGGCCTTTCAGGCGATTACATCTATCGGGGCTATTGCTGTCGCCATGAATTCACTCTGGCAGGCCGACGAAATTGACTATGGTCTGCGAGACAGTGGCTCTGTGCTATTGATTGCCGATCAGGAGCGAATTGACCTGATATTGCAGGCGGGCATCAAGCTTAGCTGCGCTACTCTGCTCACCCGCGGCGACCAGGGCACTGACCTGCCCCGCTGGGAGCCACTGCTGGAAAAGTTTGCTGGCAGCGCAATGCCAGCAGCGGATATAGCTCCGCTGGATGATGTGATTATTATGTACACCTCGGGTTCCACCGGGCGCCCCAAAGGGGTGGTATCCAGCAATCTGGCGATCATCAGCGCCCTGCTAAGTTGGGAGCTGGCCATTATGGGCTGGATTCTTATGCGTGGCGAAGTGCCGCAACCCCCTGCCCACCAACCGGCCGGTCTGCTCGCCGTGCCACTGTTCCATGTAACTGGCAGTCACGCCATGTTCCTGATGGCATTTCGCTCCCAGACCAAGCTGGTACTTATGCGCAAATGGGACCCCCAGCTTGCCGCACAGTTAATTGAGCGAGAAAAAGTCAGCTCATTTACCGCCCCCTCGGCTATGACCGCTGACCTGATTCACAGCGCCCAACAGGGAGGTCATGATCTGTCCTCTCTAGCCATGGTGGGCGGTGGTGGCGCCGCGCGATCTCCCGAGCAGGTGCGTGGCATTGATACAGTGTTTGAAAATGCCATGCCCAACACCGGCTGGGGTATGACAGAAACCAACGCCATAGGCACAGCAATCGCAGGAGAGCACTATCTCGAGCGCCCCGGCAGCTCAGGGCAACCAGCAGCAGTATTGGATATTCGCATTGCCGATGACGAGGGCAATGTTATGGCTACCGGTGAGCGCGGTGAAGTGCAGATTCGCGGCGCAAGCATGTTTCGCGGCTACTGGAACAAACCTGAAGCCACAGCCAACTCGCATATTGATGGCTGGTTTAAAACCGGTGATATAGGCTATATGGATGAAGAGGACTATCTGTTTATCGTCGATCGCATCAAAGATATGGTGATTCGCGGTGGCGAAAATATCGGTTGTGGTGAGGTGGAGGCGGCACTGCTCGAGCACCCAAAAATTCGTGAGGCGGCAGTTTACTCTGTGCCCGATCAACGCCTTGGCGAAGAGGTAGGCGCCACCATCTACGCCGCTGGCAAAGCAATTGACGAGGCTGAACTGCGAGATTTTTTAGCCGCCAGACTGGCCAAATTTAAAATCCCCAGATATATCCAGATAGCTGATAGCCTGTTACCCAGAACAGCCTCAGAAAAAATTTACAAGCTGCAGATTAAACAGCAGGCATTGGCGGCGCTGAATATAGATTGCTAACCAATGGCCCGCTGAGCTGTGAGTTTGCTAGTGGTTGCCAGCGAAGGCATCGCGGGTCAGATTTTCCAGCCTGTTATCAGCGTGGACAACTATATTATCTTCGATGCGAATCCCGCCATAAGGGACAAACTCATCTACCCGCTTCCAGTTAATCGAACTAGCCTGTTCGCCAGCTCTAAGTTTCTCGAGATAGGCCGGAATAAAGTACAGCCCTGGCTCCACCGTATGAATCTGGTTAGCTACCATGGGCGCCCCAGAGCGCAGCTTGGGATATTTCTCGGGGGGCGGTAGCAGATCACCCTGAGCATTGGCCAGCTGACTGCCCTTATCATGCACATTGCAACCCAGATGATGCCCCAGCCCGTGGGGATAAAAAGATGCGGCAATATTGTCGGCGACCGCCGCCTCCGCAGACATATTTAGCACATCAAATTCAATCAGTATTTCGGCGATTTTATGCTGGGAGAGCACATGGATATCCACGGGACTTTTGCCAATACCTCCCTCGGCACAGAGCTCCAGTTGCTTTTTATCCATCAACTCAATCATGGCCGCAAAATCACTGCCCGAATCATAGGCGTAAGTGCGAGTAATATCCGAGGCATAGCCATAGACCTCCACTCCGGCATCAATCAAAAAACTGCGCGGCGTCTGCGGCTGCTTAAACAAATTATGGTGGTGCAATACGGCTGCATGCTCATTGACCCCGGCGATAATGCCATAGGGCATTTCGCTTTCGCGGCAGTCGCAAGCGGCCAGATAGGCGGCGGCGATCTGTACCTCTGAGGCACCCTGCATAAAGGCTTGCTGGGCGGCACGATGGGCCGGTACTGCCCGACGGTTAGCCTCACGCACAGCCTCCTGCTCGTAGGCTGTCTTGCCGCGGCGCTGGAAATCAATCTGGTGAAGCACGGACTGTGGATTCCAATGCTCCGCCACCACCTCCAGATCGTTAGTTTCATTGATAAACCCGGTGGCAGTGCCGATGAATTTTTTTACCTCCTCAACAGCTCCATACTCAATAATCTCAAAGGCCTGCTCAAAGCCAGCAGGTAGACTCTCGGGAGCTGTATGCCAGATATCTTCGACGCTCAGGAGAAACAGTCTCGGCTTGCTGGCCGCTGCGGTAATCTGCAAATAACAGCCCGCCCTGGTAGCCAGAGGCACCCATTCACGAAAGTAGGGGTTGGCCTTGAAGGCGTAGGCCATATCATCCTGAAACTGCATCTTGGTCTCACCGGACCCTATCAGCAGCTCCTGATAACCAGTGGCCTGAAGGATGGCTTGGAAGCGGGTTGTCTTTTCATCGATATGGCGCTGATACAGCAGCGCCATTTGATTGCCATAGGCATTGGGATCTGTCTTTGAAAGCTGTCGATCAATTGCCTGAAACTGATTCATGGGGCGAAATACCTTTTATACTCTGGCGCAAATAAAACCTAAGCATAGCACCATATTTTGCCCTAAACCTGCCTAATAACACCGGCTTCAGGGTCATTAAATATCTCGGTATCCATATAGCCTTCAGTTTTGGCAATCACGCTGGTGACCATGGCATCGCCGGTCACATTGGTGGCCGTGCGCATCATATCCAGCAGGCGATCCACGCCTATAATCAGCCCTATTCCCTCCACCGGAAGACCTACCTGATTGAGCACCATTACCAGCATAACCAGGCCCACGCCAGGCACAGCGGCAGTGCCGATCGACGCCAGAGTCGCGGTGAGTACAACAGTAAGATAGCCGTCCAGACCCAGGCCAATATTGTAGGCCTGAGCAATAAATACTGTAGCCACACCCTGCATAATTGCGGTGCCGTCCATATTGATGGTGGCGCCCAGAGGCACGGTGAAAGAGGCGACGCTGTTATTCACTCCCAGTCGCTGCTCTACGGTGCGCAGGGTCACCGGCATAGTGGCGCCACTAGAAGCCGTACTAAATGCAAACATTAGCGCCGGACGCATTTTGCTAAGGAATCGTCTGACACTGAGACCGGTGACAGCTTTGAAAATTAATGAGTAGACACCGAAGCTGTGCAACAGCAGCACAAATACCACAGTGAAAAAATACTTGGCCAGGCTCAAAATCACCCCAATACCCAGGCCGGCAAATAACTTAGCTAAAAGACAGAAGATGCCATAGGGAGCCAGATTCATCAGAATCATCACCATCTTCATAATGACATCGTTTAATGCCGTAAACATGCCGCCTACTCGCTGACCTGTGTCACCACTTTTTGAGATAGCAAAGCCCACTAGCAGGGAAAATACAATTACCTGAAGTATGCTGCCCTCAGCCATGGACTGGATTGGATTACTGGGAAACATATTGATAATAGTGGTTTTTAACGGCGGCGCCTCTTTGGCAACAAACTCCGAGGCAAGCGCAAGATCCACTCCCACGCCAGGCTGTACAATACTGGCTACTGCTACGGCCAGGGCAATGGCCAGAGCCGTGGTGGTCATATACAGAGCAACAGTTTTAGTGGCTACCACACCCATCCGCGAGTTATTGCCCAAAGAGGCCACACCACAGACCAGGGAGACAAATACCAGGGGTACAACCAGCAGCTTTAGGGAGCGGACAAAAATCTGCCCAACGGTATCGAATAGGCCATCGACCAGATACAGATTGAGCCAGGAAACAAGACCAGCTGGTGCGAGATCACCACTGGAGAGAAAATTAAAAAGGGCCCCCACCAGGAGGCCCAAAATCATTGCAGTAACTATTCGCTGAGTCAGACTCATTATTCAACCCTATTATGCTGTAGAGAAAATTTAATGAGCCCGCTCAGCCAGTTTTAATTGAACCTCTAATTAAAAGCTGTAGTTAGCTCGCAAGTACCAGGAACCACCTTCGTAGTTTGCCGCGGTGCGACGTGGGTATTGCAGGCCCACACTCATACGGTTGGCATTGGGTGCGCCAATTTCATCCACATACTCGTCGAGGATATTGGAGCCACCAGCAGTGATTCGCAGGTTTTCGCTAACATCATAACCCAGTTCGATATCCAAGTAGATAATACTGTCAATCTGCGCCGATGGTGATGTTTCTGCACCAATGGTACCGCGCTCATCATAGTGCTCGCCGTAGAAGTTAACACGGGCCATCAGGCTCAGATCATCACTGATATTGGTCAGCGTATTGAGTACCCAGCGGTTTTCAGGATAGTTATTCTCAATATCCTCAACCAAAGAGTCTCTTACTGGCTGAATACCATTGATAGTCTTCTGACCAGTAACATCTATAGTATTGTGGTTAAAGGCCAGACTAGCAGTAGTCTCCATTCCAGACACCAGCTCGAATGAAGAAGACAGTACCAGGTCGAAACCCTGATGCTCTACATCCAGTGCATTGGTATAGAAAGACACTGAACCACCAGTACCATTGGGGATATCACCTGTGCGGTAGATACGATCATCGACAGCAACCTGATACATATCAAAGGTCAGGCTGGTGTTGTCAGTCAGGTCTGTAGTAAAACCAAGACTCAGGTTAACCGACTCTTCCTCTTTGAGCGGCGCGCCGCCTACTGCCAGTGCAGCTGCACTGGTTGGACGTACCAGACCCTCTTCAACCTGCAGACCAGTAGTGCCATCAAAGGTAGTGATAACGGTACTTACATTGGCCTGACCGGGCGTAGGAGCATGGAAGCCAGTCGACATAGAACCGCGGATAGTCAGGTTGTCGCTCACAGTGTAGCGGCCAGCAATCTTACCGTTGGCGGTGCTACCAAAGTCAGAGAAGTCCTCATAGCGCAAGGCGTACTGCATCAGCAGATCATCGCTAACATCGTGCTCTAAATCAGCATAAACAGCCACGTTATCTCTTGAGAATGCACCGGCATCTGCAGGCTTAACACTGCTCATACCACTGGTATTACCATTGATAGCGGCAAGCTCGCCAGGTACTGTAGTGAAGGTCTCTTCACGCCACTCAAGACCCACAGCCAGGTTCATATCAGAACCAATGGCTTTGCTAAAGTCTGCGTTAAAGTTGATTTCTTCCTGATCATAGCCGCCCAGATCAAAGTCGCGCTGGAAAGACCCATCAGCAGCTACACCCTGGTTGGGCGCTGTAGTGTTATTGAGCAGATAACGCAGCTCATTGGCACCGCGACCCAGACTGATGTCATAAGTCATGCCAGACTCCATCTCACCGCGAATACCACCGACCAATGAAATATCAGTCTGAGCACCATCCAGGTAAGGGGTATAACCCTGTCGCAATGTGCCGTCTACCCAGTTATCTTCCTGACAGAGCGCCGCAATGGTGCTGTGTGCAGTAGAGCAATCAGTGTCATAACCTGCGCGATAGAAGAAGCGGTAACGACCATCGGTCTCCGCATAGCCACCGTGAGCATAGAGCTCAACACCAGTATTTGGATCTGTCATGCCAGCGTTGAAAAACAGACGATCGCCACTGGTTTCGGGTCGACCCCAGGTCTGCACGAAAGGTGCATCACCGAAAGGAGAATCCGCACCTACATTGGGTACACCTGCATCGATCAGGCCCTGACCAACAGGACGCTGAATACCGCGCGAAAGTGCGTCGTTATCAACAGACTCAAAACTGACATTTAAGAAGCCATTTTCACCCAGAGCAAAGCCGCCGTTGGCAGCCACTTTTGTAGACTGTTCGCCTTCAAAGAACTCACCGTGCTGAACCTGAATAGAACCACCCTCGGCGGCATCTTTCAGCTGCAGGTTCATCACACCGGCAATAGCGTCAGAACCATACTGAGCCGCTGCACCATCGCGCAATACTTCAATATTTTTCAGTGCGATACCTGGAATCATGGCCACATCAACACCATGGGCACCATTACCAGCCGCAGGCGCAAAAAACTGCACCAGAGCAGAACGGTGACGACGCTTGCCGTTAACCAGCACCAGCGCCTGATCAGGCGCCATACCGCGCAGTGATGTAGGGCGAATAAATGCACTACCATCACCAGTTGCTGGCGTGGCTGTATAAGAAGGCACCAATGCTTTTAAAGTATCAGTGATATCTGCCTGGTTACCAAAGGCTGATAGTTCAGCTTCAGAGAATACATCTACAGGCACTGTTGAGTCAGCGGCAGATCTGGGCTTATTGCTTCTGCTGCCCATTACTACTACTTCCTCTAGTTCAGCGGCTTCGCCACCCTGCGCAAAAGCAGGTTGCGCTGATCCCACAACTGCGGAAACTGCCACAGCTACTAACGAGGCTTTTTTAAAATAAGTCATGCTACTCCCCCAAAAAATATTATTATGAAATTACTTTGTACTACTTGATTAACTTATATTTCTAAACGACGAATAGGAACCCTTCGTCACCCCCTTCATCCCTTTTATTTCACTTTGGTCTCACTTTTATTTTTATTCCACGTCCTACCGATTTGACAACTGCATTATAGCTCTCGCCTCCATACCTGATGCGCTGGGGCGCTGAAAAGGTTCAACAGCATCCACCACCTGAGTAATTAATGCACTGTTATCTGATGCTAGCTCGCCACTTACCAGCTGCATATTATTTTCAAACCCCACGCGGGCGTGGCCACCCAACTCAGCCGCCAATAGCATACAGGCCGCCTCGGAGGCTCCAAAGGCGCACACCGACCAGATAATCCCGTCGTCTGCAGCTCTAAGCATGGGCAACAGCTCCTGTGGCGAAGATGCCCCAGTTTTACTGTAACGACCGAGCACAAATAAAACGCAAACAGTATCACCAGGAATAACCCCCCGCTGACGCAGACTGTTAAATCGCATTACATCCTCAACAGAATACAAAATGTACTGGGGGCAAATTTTTTCTCTGTACAACCAGCTAAAAAATTGGCCCGCTTTAATTTCATCATCTGCACCAGCGCAGAGCTCACGAATTGCCAGTGAAACTGCCTCGGGTTTTACCTGCTGAACCATGCTAATTTGCTGATCTACAGTGTAGATTCCCACAGCTTCTGTGGTGATCTGAATGACCATATCCGGCCCCACCGCATCGCGCACAGCTGTGGTCGCCAACCTGTAGGCATCCACATCCAAAGAATGTCCGCCCCCGGCATCGCGCACATGCAAGTGAATCATGCAGGCGCCAGCATCGCGGCACTGCACAGCAGTTTCCGCCAGCTCTGCTGGGCTAATAGGCAGGGCCGGGTGATCGTCTTTTTGCTTGCGCGCCCCATTGGGAGCCACAGCAATCATTATTGGACTAGGAGCCGTCAGATGAGTATTCCTTTTGAGTTTAGTGCTGCATCTACAGCCAGGCCCAGCTTGTCTACAATCTCCTCAACATGGGTCTGGTCAATGATATAGGGCGGCGCCAGCAACACATGATCGCCGTTTAAACCATCAATGGTGCCACTGTTGGGATAACAGGCCAATCCCTGGGCCATGCCCTGTTTCTTGATTTCGGCGGCAATGGACAACTCATGCGACAGGGGCGCCTTGGTGTCGCGATCAGCCACCAGCTCCAGGGCCCGAAACAGTCCACGACCGCGAATATCGCCAATATAGGGATGTTCGCCAAAGCGATCATGCAGCGCCAGGTTTAACAGCTCACCCATACGATTCACATTGTCCAGCAGGTTGTCGTCTTCTATCGTCTGCTGCACAGCCAGTGCAGCGGCACAGGCTGTAGCATGCCCCACATAGGTGTGGCCATGCTGAAATGCGCCTGAACCATCACGAAACTGACTGTAGATATGATTAGAACAGAGAGTAGCGCCAATCGGCTGGTAACCGGCCGCCAGACCTTTGGCAATGGTGATAATGTCCGGTCGAACAGCCTCTTGCTCACAGGCAAACATTGAGCCAGTGCGGCCCATGCCACACATCACTTCATCGAGAATTAACAATATATTGTGCTTGTCACATATTTCGCGGATACGTTTAAAGTAACCTGGAGCCGGTACCAACGCACCACCGGTAGCACCCACAACTGGCTCGGCAATAAAGGCGATAACATTCTCCGCCCCCATCTCTTCAATTTTGCTGTCCAGCTCATTAGCCACACGCAGTCCGTAGTCCCGCTCGGTTTCACCATCCAATTGATCGCGGTAGGCATAGCATGGACTGATATGCTCAATATTCATCAGCATTGGCTCAAACTGCTGGCGCCGCCACCTGTTGCCACTAACACTCAGTGCACCGAGGGTATTGCCGTGATAGCTCTGGCGACGAGCAATAAACTTGTGCTTGCTGGGTTGCCCAGCTTCAAGAAAATACTGCCGCGCCATTTTTAGCGCTGCCTCTACCGCCTCTGAGCCTCCGGACAGAAAGTAGACGTGCTCAATATCCTCTGGAGCACGGTGGGCTAAAAAATGCGCCAGTTGCTCGCTGGGCTCCGAGGTAAAAAATCCGCTGTGAGCATAGGCCATGGAGTCGAGCTGATGTTTGATTGAGTCTATGACTCTGGGATGACCATGACCCAGGCATGAGACTGCAGCACCGCCGCAGGCATCCAGATATCTATTCCCCTGTTTGTCGCGGATATAAACGCCCTCACCTGCAAGAGCTACGGGTAACTGGGCATTAAGATTGCGGTGAAAAATGCGACTTGGAGACTGCAACATCAGGCGTTGATACCTAACCGGTTAATTTAGGTAGCCAGCTTAAGGTGGCTGCAAGCCAACCTACAAACGATAATTTTTATCAACTTTTGTTAGAAAAACTAACAGAGGCAACATAGGCTCAGGACATAAAGCGGCGATAATCCAGCCTGTTATTGCGGTATATGGCGGCCTGCTCATGGATCCAGGCGCAAAAAAGCTCTACCTTGGGCTGAGTGGCAGTCTGCTCGGGATAGTAGAGGTGATAGTCCTTGCGATGGGGGATAAAGCATTCAAAAGGAATAACCAGGCGCCCTGCCTCCAAATCTCGGGCCGCTAGCAAACTGCCGGCTACAATTAACCCTCCACCCTCTACCGCCTCTTGCAGGGCCAGTCCAGAATCAGCATAAAATAGCTCTTTGGCGGGTTTGCGCCCCTTAACGCCGAGCTCCTGCAATACAATCTGCCAGGCCTGACCATCATCATCATGGATCAAATTATGAGCCATAAGATCCTCTGGTTCGAGCAGTGGGTTTGCACCATTGATCAGGCTGGGAGCGCAGGCCACAAAGGTATCCACATCGATCAGTTTCTCAACCCTGGTATTGGCCATATTAGACGCCCCCCAGCGGATAGCCACATCTACTCCGCGCCCTAAATTATCGGGGAAGGCTGGCGTTGGGGCCAGGTGAACCTCAATCTCCGGGTGCCTCTGCTGAAAGTCTCGCAGGCGCGCAATAAGCCAATGGGAGGCAAAAATTGTAGTTGCATTAACAGTTAGGATCTCAGGTCCACTGCCAGCCTTGAGTTTGCTGCTAACGGTCTCAATTTGGTCGAGGCTATCACTAATGACCGGCAACAGGACCAACCCGGCGCTATTGAGCACAACCTTGCCATGTATGCGATCAAAAAGAGGCTGACCGAAATAGTCCTCAAGTACTCGGATCTGCTGACTTATCGCACCATGAGTCACGCATAGCTCGTCGGCAGCCTGAGTAAAACTCGATAGCCGCGCGGCGGCTTCAAAGGCTCGCAGTGCATTGAGGGACGGCAGTTTTCTGGGCATTTAACACTCTTTTTCGTTATGCCATTGATAATACAGGGTTATCAACGCATGTGAACTGCTGCTAACAGCAATATTTGGTGATCCAGAAGATGCAAAGTGCCGTAAACCTGCTAAGGTAGCAACAGGCAGTGTAGGCATGTTGAGAAAGACCATTGATATTGTAGATAAAAATAATCAGCCGGCTGGTAGGGTCGCTGTATTAAACACCCCTGAGAAGCGCTCGGATGAGTGGAGCTTGCTGCTCATTGCTGTGGGTGAAAATCGCGATCGCAAGGCCTTTGCACAACTTTTTAAGCATTTTGCACCTCTGTTAAAGAGCTTTGCCCAGGCCAACAGGCATCAGGGGTGGTTTCCAGGCCTGAGTGAAGATCTGGTGCAGGAAGTTATGATCAAGGTATGGCAGAAAGCCGAAGGTTACAACCCAGAAAAAGCTTCGGCTACAACCTGGATTTACACCGTAGCGCGAAACTGCCGTATCGATATGCTGCGCCGCAAGAGCAATACCCAACATTTACCCCTTGAGAATGAAGACTACTGGCATGAGCCCGATGAGGACACACCGGTTTCGCTGCTGAGACAAAAGCGCAGTGAGAGCAAGGTGCAAGAATCACTATCTCAGTTGCCCAAAGAGCAGGACGAAATCTTGCGCAAGGTCTATCTCGAGGGCAAGTCCCATGCTGAGGCCTCCGAGGAGTTAGGCCTGCCATTGGGTACCGTTAAATCAAGAGTCAGGCTTGCATTGCAAAAAATGCAAATACTGGTCTCCCCAGAATACCAAGATGAGTTATCCCATGAGTCATAATCTAAGCCATCATCCAGATCACGCGATGCTGGTGGAATTTTCAGCTGGCACCCTGTCCACTGCGGAGTCGATCTGCGTGTCTGCACATCTACATTTTTGCGAGCAGTGCCGCGCAGAGTTGCAGCGCCTTGATCAAGTAGGCTCACAGCTGCTGACTGAAGCAGAACCAGCCGAAGTCGATGAGGATCTGTTTGATACAGTTATGGCCAAAATTGATAGTGGCGAGGCTGACCCGGAGCCAGTAGCTGTGGAAAAAGTGCAGGGTTTCCCTCACTCCGTTAGCAAACTAATTAAGAACCCACAGCATACGCCAATTTGGAAACGTCTCTCGGCCTCGGTCGATATTGCCCGATTTAAAACTGGTCAGAGTGACTTTGAGGTAGCCCTGCATAGGATCTGTGCCGGTGGCAAAACGCCAAAGCATGATCACAGTGGTGTGGAATATACCGTGGTCCTCAAAGGCAGCTTCTCTGATGAGCAATCGATTTATAAGGAAGGCGATTTCCTGGTGCGCCAGCCCGGCGATGTGCATCAGCCGATGGGTGCGCAAAATGGAGAGTGTATCTGTCTGTCAGCTTTGAAGGCCCCTATCAAATTATCCAACCCCCTAGGTTTTTTGATGAAGCCGTTATTAAGAATCAACCCAATGTAATTGTTTGTCCCTGTAGTAGTTGATATTTTTAACCGCACGCAAGTGCGGTTTTTTTTGGCCGGGCGCTTTGTTGGCCAGGCTTGCTAGCTAGAGGCGGACATTGACTCCGCGCTGAGCCATATACTGTTTGGCCTCAGGCACACTGTGCTCACCAAAGTGAAAAATGCTGGCCGCCAAAACTGCATCGGCCTTGCCTTCAACAATACCATCTACCAGATGTTGGAGATTGCCCACACCGCCAGAGGCGATCACCGGCACATTGACTGCATCGCTAATTCGCGACGTCAGATCCAGATCAAAACCATTCTTGGTGCCATCCCGGTCCATACTGGTCAAAAGAATTTCACCGGCACCAAAGTCTGCCATCTTCTTGGCCCATTCGATAGCGTTAATGCCAGTGGGCTTGCGACCGCCATGAGTGAAGATTTCCCAGCGCGGGCTTTCTCCCTGCTCCACCTGCTTAGCATCAATAGCCACCACAATGCATTGCGAACCAAAGCGCAGCGCTGCCTCATGAACAAACTCCGGGTTATGGATTGCCGCCGAGTTAATAGCCACTTTGTCAGCTCCGGCATTCAGCAGATTGCGAATATCCTGCAACTCGCGCACACCACCGCCCACGGTCAGTGGAATAAAAACTTCTCCGGCCATACGCTCAACCGTGTGTAGGGTAGTATCCCGGTCCTCATGACTGGCGGTAATATCGAGAAAGGTGATTTCATCGGCACCCTGCTCATTGTAACGCCGCGCCACTTCCACAGGATCTCCGGCATCGCGAATATCGACAAACTGTACGCCTTTGACCACGCGCCCTTTGTCTACATCCAGGCAGGGAATAATTCTTTTGGCCAACCCTTTTGACTCTGCTATCACTGATCTTTTTCCTCGTCCTTAAACATATGCCCCAATTTACCCGCCTTGGTAGACAGATATTGCACATTATGGGGGTTGCTATCAGCCTGAATAGGTTCTCTATCCACCACATTGATACCCAGATCTTTCAGCGCATTAATCTTGCGCGGGTTGTTGGTCATCAGCCTGACTTGCTTGGTGCCCAGATGTTCGAGCATGGGCGCACAGATAGAATAGTCTCGCATATCAGCGCCAAAGCCGAGTCGCTCATTGGCCTCAACCGTATCTGCACCCTGATCCTGAAGATTATAGGCTCGAATTTTATTAACCAGCCCAATACCGCGGCCCTCCTGGCGCAAATACAGAATGGCGCCTCTACCTAATTCGGAGATACGTTTCATCGCCTCTTGCAACTGCTCACCGCAGTCACAGCGCATACTGCCGAGAGCATCACCAGTCAGACATTCCGAATGAATTCTGATAAGCAGTGGCTCATCCGCAGCGCAGTCGCCCATGGTAATGGCAATATGCTCTTTACCCTTAAATGGGTCCTCAAAACCATGGATATCAAAAGTACCCCAGCGGGTGGGCAGCTTTGAAGATTCGATAAAGCGAAGCACTAAACAAACTCCGGTGAATGATTTAATAACAGGGCGCCATTGTAGCCGCAACCTGCTCTCAGTGCAGGTTTTTACGCGGCTTTTCAGTCCCTAGCTCAGTGTTTGACCCAGTGCTTGCCGGGGTCTAGCCTTGGAAAACCGTTTCGAATCACGCAAGTCATAAATTACTCGATACAGGCAGGGCACCAGTACCAGAGTAATGGTAGTGGCAAATACAATACCAAAGCTTAGGGACAGGGCCATAGGAATCACAAACTGGGCCTGCATACTGGTTTCAAATAGCATGGGCAGCAAACCCACAAAGGTGGTCATGGTAGTTAATAAAATCGCCCGAAAACGCTTTTTGCCCGCCCCCAGCAGCGCCTGATCAATTGAATCATGATCACTGCGACCGCGATTGACAAACTCCACCAGTATCAGACTGTCGTTAACCACCACGCCGGCCAGAGCAATCAGACCAAAGATCGATAACATACTGATAGACACATCAAACAGCAGGTGACCAATCACAGCGCCAATAAAACCAAAGGGTATAACAGACATAATAATAAGCGGCTGAATATAGGATTTTAATGGCACAGCCAACAGCCCGTAAATCAAAAAGATGGAGGCCACAAAACCTATAACCATACGCTGCACCAGCTCGCGCTCCTCTTCGCTTGCACCCCCCAGGCCAAATTTTAGGCCCGGGTATTTAGCCAGCAACTCAGGTATATAATTTTCTGTCAGATCGCTGATCACCTCACCACTCTGCACCTTAGTGGCATCCGCATCTGCGCTAATGGTGACTGTGCGATCCCGATCAATACGGTTGATTGCCGTCAACCCTAAACCCAGCTGAATATCCGCCACCTCATTAATTGCCACAGACTCGCCATTGGCAGTACGAATATGCATGGTTTCCAATGTGGCCAGAGATCGGCGATCCTCTAGAGGGTAGCGCACCATTACTTTAACGGTGTCAGCACCGCGCTGCAGCCGCTGTACCTCTTCACCGTAGAATGCCTGACGCACCTGCCGCGCCACATCACCCAGACTAATACCCAGCTGACTGGCATAGGGTTTAAGACTAATCAGTACTTCGCGACCGCCAGCTCCCTGGCTATTGTAGATATCAAATACACCGTTGTATTCGCCGAGCCTGGTTTGCAACTCTTTACCAGCCTGGGTCAGCTGCTGCGGATCAGAGCCGGACAGGGTGAGATTAATTTTGGCACCGCCACCGGCATTGGTACCGGCGAAATATCGCTGTTTACGCACATTGGGCAGAGGGCCAACCGCATCGCGCCACAGCTTTTCAATATCAAAGCCACTGATACTGCGCTCTTCCGGATGGGTCAGGGACATCATAAACATCGCCTGAGTATCGGATTCTGTATAAAAAATCAGATGTTCGAACAGCCCTTTATCCTCAGGATATTCAGCCCGGTAATCAGCCTCCATCTGATAAGCTGCCGCCTCCACTCTAGACAGCGTCTCACGCATAATTTCTGCCGAGGTACCGTCCTGCATAATAATTTGCGCCTGAACACCATCGCTGGGCACATCGGGGAAAAACTCAAATCGGGCAATACCGGTACTGACCGCATTAATTGAGATAATAAGAAATGCCAGGAAACTGGCCAGAGTGGCATAGCGATACTTGAGGCACAGCTGCAAAGTTGGCTGATATATATTGTCGATAAACTGCGTAAGGCCAGTGGCGATGTTACTTTGCCAGCGCTCCAGAAATGCAATGGGCGAGGCCATGGGACGTCCCAGCCGCAGGCCTACCAAATGGGAGGGCAAAATCAGTTTGGACTCAATCAGTGAAAACAGCAGACAGAGAACCACCACCACTGCAATGGACTCAAAAAATGGTGCCACAGCACCACCGACAAATATCATTGGAGCAAAGGCGGCTATGGTGGTTAACACACCAATAGTCGAAGGCATAGCTACTCTTTGAGTACCAGCAATCACAGTTGCAACAGAGGCACTGTAGCCAAAATCCTTATTTGGACCTGAACCATCAAAGCCAAGTTTTTGTTTGTAGTCCGCCTTGGCCTCAGCAAAAATACTCTCGCCAATAACAATGGCATCATCCACCACAATACCCAGCACCATAATAAAAGCGAACAGACTCAATACATTGATGGTCACCGGATAGGGATTGACCGGCATCAGCCAGAACGCTCCTAAAAAACTCACCGGGATTCCCACCATCACCCAGCCCGCCACATGCAGATTGAGAAACAGCCCCAGCACGATAGCCACCAACAGGGCACCCAGAGCCAGGTTTTCCAGCATCATAGTCAAGCGGCCGCGCAGATGAAATGAGACATCAAAAAACTCATCAATCACCAGTCCTTCAGGCAAGGTCTCGCGCTTATCCGCTATATACTCTTTTACACGATCACTGATGGTCAGAATATCCTGATCATCGGCGGCAAAAATTCCCAAATTAAATGCTGTCTGCCTATCAAAGCGCACCATGCTATTGGTCTCAGCAAAGCCGTCCCTGATGTCGGCAATTTCCCCCAGCAGAAGCTCAGTGCCATCGGCCTGACTGCGCACCACCAGATTGGCAAATGCCTCACCGGTGTAGGCTTTACCCTGGGTACGCACCAGAATATTGCCCTGGGCAGCGCGGATCATTCCCGCTGGCAAATCAATGGATGAATTGCGCAATACATTGGCCACCTCGGCCAGGGTAAGGTTATATTCCCGCAGTAAATCCTCTTTTAATTCGATGGAAATCTCGTAATCATCGACACCCCAGAGGATAAGACTTTTTATCTCGTCCATTAGCAGCAGTTCATCGCGCATCTCCTGGCCCAGTCTCTTGCGAGTGCGCTCGTCCATATCTCCGGCCACCGCAATACCCATCACCCAGCGAGCCTCGTCGATGGTCAATCTTTTTACCGTTGGTTTTTCCATATCCTCGGGGAAGTTAACAACGCTATCAATGCGATTCTCCACCAGCGAGACCATCTCCTGAAGATCTTCATTGGATTCAATTTCAAGATTGACAACAGCCAGATCACGGCTAGCGGTAGAGTTGATTTTTTTAATGCCCTTAAGACCCTGCACAGCAGACTCCATGGGCAGAATAACCGCTTTTTCTACCTCGACTGGCGCTGCACCAGGATAAACAGCAATGACCTGAATCTGATCCAGTTCGCCAACGGGAAACATCTCCTTGCTGATATTGCTTACCGAAATAAATCCCGCAGCAATAATTAGTAGCATCAGCAGATTGGCCGCCACCGGATTCTTGCTAAACCAGCCAATTAACCCATATGAATCAGTCGCCATCTGAGGCTACCTCCGCCAGCTCAATAGCTTCAGGTGCAACCCTCATACCTTCAATTGGCACACCCAGAGTGCTGACAATGATCTCATCGCCCTCTTCAACCTCATCGAGCAGATAATAAAACTGCCTGTCTGCATAGATCGGCTCAACTGATCTCATGCGCAGACGGTTATCGTCATCCACCAAAGCAATTTTGCTGCCCTCCAAAAGGGCATTGCGGGGTATAGCAAAGGCGTTTTCAATAGATTTGCCGCCAATAATGGCTTTTACAAAGGTACCCATCAACAGTGGTATGGCAGCAGATTTATCCGCACTGTTGCGGCCGTAGGGATCATCAATTTGAGCAACTACATAGAGTGAGCGATTAACCTTATCAATCACCCCCTCCGAGCGCACCAATTTTGCATCCCAGCGTTTGACAGCACCATCTGCTGAGCCCAGTAAATCAACCTGCAGATGATGGTCCCTGTCCAGCCGGGAAAAACTATTCATCTTTGACAGGTCGCGTTTAGTCAGAGGTAGCCGCACCTCGGCAAAATCAATAGCAAAGGTTTCCCCCAGATTGGTGCCCACAGAGACATACTGACCAATATCCACAGACTTGGCAGATACCATACCTGTATAGGATGCGCGTATCTTGGTGCGTTCAAGCTTGATTTGAGCCTGCTTAACTTCAGCTTCCGCCTGCAACAGTCGAGCCTGAGCCTCTTCAATATAGGGTTCGCGCAGAGCAAGTAACGGTGCTTCCTCAGCAGGACGACCAGTCATGGCCCACTCTTTCTGTGCCTGGGTGGCACGAGCCCGCTCAAAGGTCAACTGGGCATTCATACTCAGTAAATTGGCATCTGCACGCTTTAAGGCCACCTGATAATCAGTTGGATCTAACTCGAGCAGCACGTCCCCTGCTTTAAACACCCCGCCCACCACAAACTGTGGTGACACTTTCAACACTCTGCCGGAGACCTCTGAGATCAATAAACTGCGTGTGCGTGGCTCAACCGTACCCTGAGATTCAACAGACAGCACAGCTCGACGGCTCTGCAATATCTGAGTTTTAACTGCAATAGAGGCGTTTATAGAGTCAGCCTTCAGAGGTGCAGGCTGCAGGAGATTCATGGCGATTGAAATTATAATTGCGATGCCAATAATCGCGATTGGCAGTAACTTCTTTTTCAAGAGAGACGATCCTTTGTTTGATTGTATCGAGCATCCTGTTCCCGAATGCTGCTGTCAGTTAATTAAACCCCTGATTCATAATAGCATCTTGAGGGTAATTGGTAGTAACCTCTCCGGTTTTATTAGCCCTGAGTCTGTGGCTCAGGGAAATATCCAAAAAATTTAGCCACAAACATAATCACACCAATAATCAGCAGCAGAATGGCAATACTCAAAAACAGCGCCACCGATATAGCGCCAACAAACACCAAAAAGTAACTCGCCGCTATAAGCAGAGGAAGCAATAGCATAATGCTGACAAATCTATGGTTCTTCTCAACCACCAGGTAGAGGCAAGGAATCAGTAACAGGGTTATTGTCGAGGCAAACAGAATACCAAAGCTCAATGACAGCGCCATGGGAATAACAAACTGCGCCTGCACACTGGTTTCAAATAACAGCGGCAACAGCCCTACAAATGTGGTTAATGTGGTTAAAAGAATAGCGCGAAATCGCTTGGTGCCTGCATTGACAATTGCCTGTTCCGCACTCAGCCCCTCAGCCTTGCCGCGATTGGCAAACTCCACCAGAATCAGGCTGTCATTAACCACTACTCCGGCCAGAGCAATAATGCCAAAAATAGACAGCATATTGACCGACATACCAAACAGGATATGGCCGATAACTGCCCCAATAAAACCAAACGGAATCACTGACATAATTACAATAGGCTGCAGATAGGAACGCAGCGGCACTGCCAGTAAGCCATAGATCATAAACAGAGCCAGCAGGAAGCCAATGCCCATCTTGACGTAATATTCACTTTGCTCCTGAGTACCACCACTGAGCCTAAACTCTACGCTGGGATACTTTTCCAGCAAGTCGGGAATAAACTGAGTGCGGGCGTCGCGAACCACATCGCCGCTCTGCACCCTGTCTTCCTCAACATCGGCAGTGATAGTCACGGTGCGCTTGCGATCGAGCCTGTCGATGGAAGTCAGACCCAGACCCAGACTAACATCGGCAACCTGGCCTATTTCAATAGCCTGACCGCTAGCGGTTCTGATCAGCATATTTTCCAGCGTAGCAATGGAGCGACGCTCCTCAATGGGATATCTGACCATTACTTTTACGGTATCTGAGTCGCGCTGAATTCGCTGCACCTCCTCGCCATAAAATGCCTGACGCACCTGCACAGCCACATCTCTTAAACTCACTCCAACCTGATTGGCATAGGGCTTTAGTTTAATCAGCAATTCTTTACTGCCCGAACCCTGAGAATTATAAATATCATAGACTCCGGGGAACTGGGTTAAATACTGTTGCAACTCCATACCCGCATTGGTCAGCTGATCCGGGTTGGAGCCTGACAGCGAGAGACTTATCTTGGCGCCGGAGGGGCCATCGGTTGCAGAGTAGCGCTGCTCGCGAACATCAGGCAACAGACCCACATCTTCTCGCCACTGCTGAGCAATGTCGACGGCACTGACCGAGCGGAACTCAGACTTTGTCAGCACCAATCTGAAGCTGACATTGGTATCGTCACGAACAAAGAAACTCACATGCTCAACCAGACCCTGGGAGTCAGGATTTTCCTGTCGATACTGCTGGTCGATATCAATAATCGCACGCTCAATAATATCTACGGTTTCGTTAAGGCTCTCTGCAGAAGCGCCATCCTGCATCACTATATTGGCGCGTACATCATCGCCAGGCACATTAGGGAAGAACTCAAATCGCGCCACACCACTGGTAACAGCGCCGAGCACAATAATCAAAATACCCAGAAATCCGGCCAGCGTGACATAGCGATTGACCAGGGCTTTTTGCAGCCCAGGCCTGTAGGTATTTTCAATAAAACTCTCGAGCCGGCTGGCAATAGATCGCTGGTAGCCATTGATTTTGCCCACCAGCCCTTTGCTCTGCTCACCAAAACTGAGGCCGACCAGATGGGCGGGCAATATCAGCTTGGACTCAATCAAAGAAAACATCAGGCACAGGATTACTACTATACCTATGGCTCGGGTAAAGCCATCGAAACTACCGCCGATAAAAATAATCGGCGCAAAGGCCGCCATGGTGGTCAGCACGCCGATGGTTGATGGTGTAGCCACACGCTTAACTCCACGTATCACTGTGTCCGTGGAGGCCTGATAGGCAGCTCCATTTAATTGGCCCGAGGCACTGGCTCGCTTGTAATCCGCCTTGACTTCACTGTAGACACTTTCACCAATAACAATGGCATCGTCCACCACAATGCCGAGCACCATAATAAAGGCAAACAGACTCATGATATTAACGGTCACGCTGCCAAAGGGCATAAGCCAAAATGCCCCGGCAAAGCTGACTGGGATGCCCAGAATCACCCAGAAGGCAACCTTGAGATTGAGAAACATACCCAACACCAGAGCAACCAGAAAACCTCCCATCAGCAGGTTTTCGGACATCATGGTAAGACGGCCATCCAAATAGTAGGCCTCGTCATTAAACACCGTAATTTCGACGCCCTCAGGCAGGCTGCCCGCTTTTTCCTCAACATATTGGTGAGCAGCTTCGCTGATATCCAGAAGGTTTTGGCCCTCCAAAGAGAACACGCCTACGGTAAAGGCACTTTTGCGGTCAAAGCGGTTGGTGTAGATGCTCTCGGTAAACTCATCGCGCACATTGGCCACATCTGACAGCAATAGCTGGGTTCCATCCAGGTCGCTTCGGACGACAATATTTTCAAAATCACTGCCGTAATAGGATTTGCCCTCGGTACGAATCAACACATTTCCGCTTTCGGTTCTTATCATGCCAGCCGGCAGATCCAGAGATGAGGAACGAACAGCTGAGGCTACCTCAGCAAGAGTCAGGTTTAACTCCTTGAGGCGATCTTCGCGAACCTCAATGGAGATTTCATAGCGACCAGCACCCCAGAGTGATACCTCTTTTACCGGGCCCAGTGCCAGCACTTCGTCGTAAATTTCGTCACCCAGCAGCTTTTTTTGGCGCTCAGTCATATCGCCGTAGACTGAGATGCCCAGGGCCCATAGATTATTATTTGCCCGCTTCACAGTGGGCTTTTCAAGATCGTCAGGAAGATTGGTGATACCGTCAATACGGTTCTCGACCAGGGTCATCACCTCATTAATATCTTCATTTGGCTCGATTTCCAAACTAATTCGGGCCAGGTCACGGTTGGCATCGGAGCGGATCTTTTTGATGCCTTGCAAACCTTCGAGAGCGGACTCCATGGGCAAAATTACGCCTTTCTCTACCTCTACAGGCGCAGCGCCGGGATATGGGGCAGTCACACTGATCATACGAATCTCTGTGCGCGGAAACATCTCCTTACTGATATTAGTAAGTGCCAGCGCCCCGGCGCAAAAAGTCAGGATCATCACCAGATTGGCTGCTACAGGGTTTCGAGTAAACCAGCCAATCAGCCCACCAGTATCGTCTTCTCTCAATGGGCAGCTCCCCTATCGGCGTTGTTTTTCACCCTTAACTTAAGTCCCTCAATGGGCGTTCCCAGAGCACTGGTAACAATCTCGTCACCATTTTTCAGACCAGCGGAGATGTAGTAATGGCTGTCATCCGCGGAAGCCACGTCAACTGCGATAATTCTGAGCAGATCATTGCTATCGACCAGGCTTACTCTGGATCCCTCAAGCAGAGAGCTGCGGGGCACCTTAAATACATTATTGAGAATCCTGCCTTCAATGGAGGCCTTGACAAAGGTACCCACCCTCAGTGGCACACTGGTTTTGCCGCTGCTCTCAGCAAGGCCATAGGGATCGGCTACTCTGGCCACTATATATTGGGAGCGATTAAGCTCATACACCACACCTTCCGAACGCGCTACACTGGCTGTCCAGGTCGCATTTTGACCATCCACAGTGCCGCTGAGACTAACTGTCTTGGCAGTAAGATTGCTGGCAGAGGACAGCCCATCCATCATACTGAGATCGCGCTCGGTCAGCGGCAGTCGCACCTCGACAAAATCTATAGCAAAGGTCTCACCAATAGCGGTGCCTGTGCCTATAAACTGACCTATATCGGCGAGCTTCTTAGATACCATGCCGGCGTAGGGCGCTCGAATAACGGTCTTTTGCAACTTAATTTTGGCCTGCCTGACTTCCGCCTTCGCCTGCAATAACTTGGCCTCTGCCTCCAGCAGATAGGGCCGCCGAAGCAGCAATAGAGGGGCTTCTGACTTGGGTCTGCCAGTTATCTCCCACTCTTTTTCTGCCTGGGCTGACCTGGCTTTTTCGAGTTCCATCTGGGCCTTGGAGCTGATTAAACTGGCTTCGGCCCGCTGCAGCGCAACCTCATAGTCAGTGGGATCGACTTTTAATAACATATCACCAGCTTTAAAAGTGCCGCCTACTACAAAGGCCTCAGAGACCTCCAACACGGCACCTGAAACTTCCGATATCAGTGAGGTTCTGGTTCTCGGAACAACCACACCCTGGGACTCAACCTGCATTTCCAGCTGAGCCGCATTGACCACTGTAGTTTTGACGGCGATTGCCGCTTCCGGCTGAGGAGATTTGGCTGTGTCGGGTTTTAAAATATTCATCATCACAGCTATAAACAGCGCGACAAAAACCACGGCAAAGGCTTTGAACTTGTCTTTCACTTACATGTCCCTTTTAATTATTTTTCCAGGTCGACAGCTTATTGGTCGGGCTTAAAGATTTACTATTACAAAGGCTTGCAGCAACCAGGCACAGCCACCTGCCACCAAACCAGCGACTATATCGTCAATCATAATACCCAGCCCACCAGTCAGGTTTTTATCCAGCCAACTTATGGGCCAGGGTTTCACGATGTCAAACAATCTGAACAGCGTAAAACCCATTACAACTGATACGGGACTGACCGGCAAAAAGGCCATCGCCACCCAAAATCCGACAAACTCGTCCCAAACAATGCCACCATGGTCATGCACCCCCAACTGCTGAGCTGCGCTGCCACAGATACTGACTCCGACAATGGCCGCAACCAGCACAGTCCCCAGATACAGAGGCTGAGACAACTGAGTTAACAGCCACCATAGGGGAATCGCCGCAATGGTACCCACAGTGCCTGGAGCCAGCCTCGACAGGCCGCTGCCAAAACCAAAGGCGAGCATTAGGGTGGGTGAGCGCAAAAGCTCACTTGGACTGGGATTATTGGCTGAAATGATCGAACCCTCTTTTAATATCTGCAGATGCGATGCCATCTACTATAACAAGGTTTTTGGAATTATCTGGCGCCAATATCTGGCCCACCATTGTCGCATCAAATTCTCCCGCATCTATCCATTGATTCACAATCTCACAGCGAGACTGGGGTACAGTAAAACACAGCTGATAATCATCACCACCACTGAGAGCCCAGTCCACAGCCTGCTGTGGCCACAGTTGATGCAGCTCTTGATGAATGGGCAGCAGCTCCGTCTGTATATCAGAGCGCACCCCACTGGCCTTGCAGATATGGCCAAGATCGGCGATCAATCCATCAGAGATATCAATACAGGCACTGGCGACATTGCGCAGTCTGATACCTGCCTCAATCTGGGGCTGAGGCTGATAAAACCGCGTTAGTAATCGCTCACTATGCGCCAAGTCACCTCTATTGATAATCTCAAGGGCTGCGGCTCCATCGCCCAGGGTTCCGGTGACGTACAGCGTATCACCGGGTTTGGCACCATCGCGCCGCAACGACTGGGCAACAGGCACCTCAGCCAATAGAGTCAGGCTTATGGTCAGAGGTCCGGCGGTGGTATCACCTCCAACCAGGGCAATATCATATTGCTCGGCCACTGTAGCTAGCCCACGACTAAAACTCTCCAGCCATTGAGTGCTAGCCATAGTCGCAGGCAGGGTTAGAGCCAGAGTAAACCATCTTGGTCTAGCGCCCATGGCGGCCATGTCGCTGAGATTAACGCACAGGGCTCTGGTGGCAATGTGCTCGGCACTGGCCTGAGGCGGAAAATGCACGGACTCAACAAGGGTATCTGTGGCAACCACCAGCTGCTGATCAGCCGGCATATTGAGCAGCGCAGCATCGTCACCAATGCCGAGAGCCACCCCTTGCTGACCGGTTAGATCTTTAAAGTAGGTGGCGATTACATCAAACTCGCTGGATGCTGTTGTCTTTTCCTGTGACAGATTTGCCCCCTTGCCGGCCCGGCAGCCAGCTACTTCCGTTTATTGGCAGCCACCTCGATGGCGCGCTTATCAACAGCCACTTTATCCAGAACACCATTGATAAACTTAAAGGCATCAGTGGGGCCATAGGTTTTAGCCAGATTGACACCCTCGTTGATCACCACCTTGTAAGGTACTTCGATACTGTAGAGCATTTCATAGCTAGCAATGCGCAACACCGCCCTGGAGACTGGATCCAGATCCTTGTTCTCTCGGTCCAGATGGGGTTCATAGCTGGCATCAATTTCGGCGAGATGTTTGGGTACACCAAACAGGATATCGTGAAACAGGCTGGTATCTACTTTGCCCATATCGTTGTCGACATGAAATTCCGCTTCGATGTCGATCAGATCTGTACCACCCACTTCCCAGGAGTACAGCGCCTGCACCAATAATCTGCGGGCTTTCTGTTTTTGCTTCGGTTTTGACATATTATTCGGCGCTCTGCATCTGCTTAAAAAGCGCCAGCATTTCCAAAATGGTCAGTGCAGCCTCTTCACCTTTGTTCTCTTCGTTGTCACCGGAGCGATCCAATGATTGCTGCAGGTTATCTGTGGTCAGCAGACCAAAGGCAACGGGCAAATTCTCGTTTAAGCCTACTTCACCAATACCGCGAGTGGTCTCGGAGCACACATAATCAAAGTGCGGTGTGTCACCGCGAATTACGCAGCCCAGGGTAATAATGGCATCAAATCGACCGGTGCGCGCTGCACGCTGCGCCGCCAGAGGCAGCTCAAAGGCACCGGGCACTCGGTATGCTTCTACAGCCTCACCGCTAATATTGTGCCGGGCCAGTGCGCGCAGGGCTCCATTGAGCAGACCATCGGTTATCTCTGCATTCCAGCGCGCAGCAATTACTGCGATACGCACATCGCCCAGATTAAATACGCCCTCTTCAGGCCTAAATTCACTCATTATTGTTTCCTGTTTCCGCTATTTGCAGTCGACGTACTCTACGACTTCGAGATCAAAGCCTGAGATACCGGTAAATTTGAAAGGTGCGCTCATCAGGCGCATTTTATGCACCCCCAGATCCATTAGAATCTGCGAGCCTGTACCCACCTGCATATACACCACTTCATTTGCCGACTGGGGCTTACCCATGCCGGGGTTTAAAATCATTTCTATACTCTGATCTATATCTTCGGCACTCTCTGGGTAGTAGAGCAGCACCAGGGCACCGCGCCCCTCCTCGGCAATGGCCGCCATAGCTTTATGGAAAGACCAGCTATTGAAACCAGCTTCAGATTCAAGGGCGAGAAGATCTCGCGCGGAGCGATTGATATGCACCCGCACCAACGCTGGCTCGTCGCCACTGACATCCCCTTTCACCAGGGCAAAATGCTTCTCGTTGCGGGCGTTGTCTAGATAGGTCTTAAGGGTAAATTCGCCAAACTGGGTGTTAACCTGTCGTTCACTGATGCACTGAGTAGTTTTCTCTGTCACCAGTCGATAGTGAATCAGGTCGGCAATGGTGCCAATCTTTAGCTGGTGTTTTTCGGCAAACACTTCCAGGTCATCGCGGCGGGCCATGGTGCCATCTTCGTTCATGATCTCGACTATAACGGCAGCTGGCTCAAAGCCGGCAATACGAGCCAAATCACAACCAGCTTCGGTGTGACCGGCGCGACTTAACACACCACCTGGCTGCGCCTTTAGGGGGAAGATATGGCCGGGCTGGACTATATCCTCGGGGCGAGCATTTCCGGCTACCGCGGCCTGCACTGTGCGCGCTCGATCTGCGGCGGAAATACCTGTGGTAACACCTTCGGCAGCTTCGATAGACAGTGTAAATGGGGTGCCATGGCTGGATTGGTTGGTATCACCTTGAACCATCATGCCCAGCTCCAGCTGTTTGCAGCGTTTTTCATTGAGGGTCAGGCAGATCAATCCGCGGGCGTAGGTGGCCATAAAGTTAATATCCTGAGGCCGCACCATGGGCGCCGCCATCACCAGATCACCTTCATTCTCGCGATCTTCGTCGTCCATCAGGATAACCATTTTCCCCTGACGGATATCTTCGAGCAATTCTTCTACTGTGTTTAGTACCATTATCTTTTCTCTTCCGGTGTATTGCGTCTTGCCAATATTTCTTATTGATCTGCTGCCTTGTCACCCAGTAGCAGTCGCTCAAGATAACGAGCAACCAGATCCACTTCTAAATTGACCTGGGTGCCTGCTTTGTAGTCACCCATAACGGTTTGGGTCATGGTGTGGGGCACTATATTTAATTCAAATTCTGAGCCTTCGACTTTATTGATCGTCAGGCTGGTGCCATCTAATGTGATTGAGCCTTTGTGGGCAATGTATTTTGCCAGTTCGCGGGGTGCGCGAATACGAAAGCGCCACGATCTTGCATCTTCTTCCAATGCGACCACCTCTCCTATGCCATCCACATGACCTGAAACTATATGGCCACCAAAGCGGTCTGTGGCTTGCATGGCTTTTTCCAGATTGATGCGGCTGCCGGTTTTCCAGTTGCCTATGGTGGTCAGATTGAGGGTCTCTACTGAGACGTCGGCAACAAAGCCTTCGCCGGTAAGCTCTACAGCGGTTAGGCAGGCGCCGTTGCAGGCGATGCTGTCGCCAAGCTGCACGTCGCTTAGGCTGAGGTTGCCGGTGCGGATGGTCAGACGCACATCACCACCACGCTGTTCAAGATTAGCTATATCGCCTATGGCGCTGATAATTCCTGTAAACATTTTTTACCCTTTAAATTTACTCTAATTCAGTAAGGTGCTTAGGATGTGGCAACCTTAATCTAACATCGGCGTTCTATAGGATTTAACTGTCGCAACCTAATTACAGTCCCAGCCAGAAAATCAATAATCCTTATCCGGATACAAGGTCACCCTGATATCCTCACCAATCTGACGAATATCCCTAATCGACAACGCCAAATGAGCATCAATCGTCTCAATCGGCAAATCAAACATAGGTCGAGCCTGATTACCAAATAATTTGGGCGCCCAATAGCACACCAACTCATCCAGTAAGCCCTCAGCAATAAACGCACCAGCCAAACCAGCTCCAGCTTCCACTAAAACCTGATTGCAGCCACGTCCTGCCAAATCTGCCAGCAGCGCATGTAAATCAATATGCTCACCCATAGCCGGCAAAAAAATCACCTCAGCGCCAGCCTCCACCAAAGCCGCTGATCTTTCTCGCTGCGCTGCTCCATCCAATGTAGCCACCAAAGTATCACCCGGCTGCTGAAACATACGCGCCTCGGGAGACATTTGTAGCCCTGCATCCACCACTACACGCAGAGGCTGCCTGAGCTCATCTTCAACACCCACATCTTCGCGGGTTATACGCACAGTCAGGGACGGATCGTCCATTTTTTGCGTGCCAATACCGGTAATAATTGCGCATTGAGCCGCGCGCAGACGCTGCACATCAGCCCGTGCTGCCGGGGTAGTTATCCACTGGCTCTGTCCACTGGCCATGGCGGTGCGACCATCTAAGCTCGCAGCCATCTTGACTGTCACCCAGGGTGTGCCCTGCTCATAACGCTTGATAAATCCTTTATTGCTCTCGCGAGCCTGATCTTCCAACAGGCCAAGCGCCACTTCAATACCAGCATCTGTCAACTTTTGTATGCCCGACCCGGCCACCGCTGGGTTGGGGTCTTCACAGGCTATCACCACACGGTTAATGCCTGCAGCGATAAGGGCGTCAGCGCAGGGGCCGGTTTTGCCCTGATGGCTGCAGGGTTCCAATGTGACATAGGCTGTTGCGCCGGAAGCATCGCCAGCGCATTGCAGAGCCTCAATCTCGGCATGGTTACCGCCAGCTGGTCGGGTAAAACCTTCACCAATTATGTTTTCATCCCTAACAATGACACAGCCGACAGAGGGGTTTGGGGCGCTGGTATAGTGCCCCTTGGCAGCAAGCTGCAGGGCTCGCGACATCATCTCGCGATCAATAGTGCTCATTATTGGTCAGCCGAATCAGGTTTTTTAGCGGTTAGACGATTGAGCTCGTCCTGAAATTCGCTGAGGTCCTGGAAGCTGCGGTAGACTGAGGCAAAGCGCACATAGGCCACCTCGTCCAGCTCTCGAAGCTGACGCATTACCTCTTCACCAATAATACGCGACGATACTTCTCGCTCGCCGGTGACCTGCAAAAAATGCTTTATTTGCGAAAGTGAAACTTCGATATTTTCGATGGACACCGGACGCTTTTCCAAAGCCCGCTGCAGGCCTGCACGCAGCTTATCTTCGTCAAATGACTCGCGACTGCCGTCAGTCTTGATTACCCTGGGCATCACTAATTCAGCCAGCTCGTAGGTGGTAAACCGCTCACTGCAAACTACACACTCACGGCGACGTCGCACCTGCCCACCATCGGCGACCAGACGGGAATCTACAACCTTGGTGTCATCAGCATTACAGAATGGACAGTACATATCAGCACATCAAAAATTTGGAGACGCAGTTTACCACAAACTATGATTATTTAAGTGCTGTTAAATAATCACTATATAGGCTGTTTGTGGCTACTTTTAGGGTTGATCCATGGCAGGTTCAGAGACATCTGCACCAGAGTGGATATATTGGGTGCCCTGCTTGGAAAATAAAGAGCGATGGCGCGGACCCGGCAGCATTGAATCTACAGACTCATAGCCTGCATCGCCTGGATACAGGCAGACTATTCCCTGATCAGACTCACAAATAACAGGAGTGACCTCATAGGGAGTGCGCTGAGCAAGCCTTTGGCATGCTTCTGCTGCAGTTTGGTAATGGCTAATCAGTCGCATGGACAGATAGGTGGGAGGCATCATTTTAAACTCCCCGGCATAGTGAAGATCTATAGCCTGCTGAGGTCTCAGCCACTGGAATTCGTGTATCTCGCCATCGTCAATAATAATATCTGAGGAGCTTCGCTGAGCCTGAGCCACAAAGAACCAGGTGGCAAAGCGGCGGCCCTCTCCCAGAGGCGTGGTCCAGTTGCAGAAATGAATCAGCTCCTGCTCGGCAATTTGCAGCCCGCACTCTTCTTCCACTTCGCGCACGGCTGCAACCTTTGCCGCCTGCATCTGTGTATCCGCCGCCTCAATCTCTGGCTGATCTATGGCACCACCGGGGAATACCCAAGCCCCAGCGGCAAATGCCAGCTTGGCATTGCGCCGCAGCAGCAGGGCCTCCAGACCCCCATCTGTATCGCGCAACAGCACCACCGTGGCAGCAAGCCGCAATTCCGAATCAGTCATAGTTCCCACTCCATTTATCAGAGATCAAAAAAAAGCCCCATCGCAATGGGGCTTTATAGTGGAGCTTTTTAGACTGCTTGGCAAAGCTTATCCGTAAACCGGAAAAAGTTTACAAACTGCTAACACCTTCTCTTTCACCTCAGCAATAACCTGTTCGGAGGTGCCGTTTTCGAGACTATCGAGAATATCGCACATCCAGTGCGTCAGCTGCACAGTTTCATCGATACCAAAACCGCGGGTGGTGATGGCAGGGGTGCCCACGCGCAGGCCAGAGGTTACAAACGGAGAGCGCGGGTCATTGGGAACAGCGTTCTTATTGACCGTGATAAAGGCTTCACCCATGGCGCGGTCGGCGTCTGTACCAGTGTATTCCTTGCCGATCAGGCTCACCAGCATCAGGTGGTTTTCAGTGCCGTTGGAGACAATACTGATTCCGCGCTCCATAAAGGTCGCCGCCATGGCTTTAGCGTTGGCCACAACCTGCTTCTGGTACTGCACAAATTCTTCGCTGGCCGCCTCTTTAAAAGCAACCGCCTTGGCTGCGATAACATGACAGAGAGGCCCGCCCTGGCTGCCAGGGAAAAGTGCAGAGTTGCACTTCTTGGCAATATCTTCATCGTTGGTGAGGATAATGCCGCCACGAGGACCGCGCAGAGTCTTATGGGTGGTCGAGGTCACCACATGGGCATGAGGCACTGGGCTGGGGTAAACACCCGCAGCAATTAGCCCGGAGACATGAGCCATATCCACCATCAGGTAGGCGCCCACCTTATCAGCAATCTCGCGGAATCTAGCCCAGTCCATAATGCCGGAATAGGCTGAGAACCCGGCAATAATCATGGCTGGTTTGTGCTCGATGGCGAGAGCTTCAACCTGATCGTAGTCAATTAGACCGGTTTCAGCATTTAAGCCGTACTGCACGGCATTGTAGAGCTTGCCGGAAAAATTAGGCTTGGCACCATGAGTCAGGTGACCACCGTCAGCCAGGCTCATACCCAAAATCGTATCACCACCTTTGATCAGCGCTAAAAACACCGCACTGTTTGCCTGAGAACCAGAGTGGGGCTGCACATTGGCAAAGTCTGCGCCATAAAGCGTCTTGAGTCGCTCTATTGCCAGGTCCTCGGCCACGTCCACATACTCACAGCCACCATAGTAACGCTTGCCGGGATAGCCCTCGGCATATTTGTTGGTCATCTTGCCACCCTGGGCTTCCATTACCGCGGGGCTGGTGTAATTTTCCGAGGCAATCAGCTCAATATGCTGTTCCTGGCGCTGGTCTTCCTGCTGGATGGCCTGCCATAACTCGGCGTCAAACGATGCAATTGTCTGGTCTTGATCAAACATGGGATTCGAATTCCTTGGGGGTAAAAACTAGTTTATTTGAAAGGCGGAAATTGTACCTGAAACTGCTTGCCGCTAACAGCAAAAAAACGACGCTCTCAATGCTCTGGCGCGACCGATTAGCTACTCTCTTTTCTCAACAGTTTTTGTTAGTTTTTCTCAAATAACGCCATGGCTTCAATATGGGTAGTATGGGGAAACATATCCATCACTCCCGCTGCCTGAAGGCTATAGCCCGCCTGAGATAGCACTGCGGCATCTCTGATCATGGTCGATGGATGACAGGAAATATAAATCACCTGTTTCGCACCAGCTAGAGCTACCCAGGGCATTACCCCTGAAGCACCATTGCGGGGTGGATCTAACACAATTAAATCTATGCTTTTGTCAGGATCTGAAGACTCAGTTAGACCCACATGAGTGAGACCCAGGCCGCGGCTTAAATCAGCCACAGCAAATTCAACATTATCAATATTGTTAAAGCGCGCGTTGTCGACGGCACCTGCAACCAGATCGGGCAATCCCTCAATACCCACAACTCGCTCAAATCTCTGAGTTAGAGGCAGGGACAGATTACCTGTACCACAGTAAAGATCTATGGCAGTAGCCCCCTTTTCTGGCAACAGACTAAGCATCTGGGCCACCATTTCACGGTTAATCTGACCATTGACCTGAATAAACTGACCGGGCTCAAATCTCAGGCTGATCTCATCAGTCACCGCAAAACGCAGACTATCAGCACCAGAGTCCAGGCGGCTAAACCGCTCCTGTTTGCCTGCCTTCCACCAGAGCTGCACCGGCCCCTGAGCCTCTTTCTCCAGAGATCCCAGCATGGCTGGCAGCTCTTCATCTGCAGGGAAACGACTGGCCTCAACGGCAACGGCTATGCTGTTATCTCCAGAGATAAGCTCCACCTCGAAGATACGAATATCACTGGGCAGAAAGCTCAGCCAGAGAGGCAGCAGCTCCACCGCTCTTGGCAGTGGCTCGGCAAGCACCGGACACTGGGTAATTGGCTCTATTCTGCGACTGCCGGCATTGCGAAAGCCAATTAAAAATTTGCCATCTTTAGCGCGCTGCACTGCCAGCCGCGCCCGACGCCTGTAACCCCAGGGGGGAGCACTGATGGGCGGCAATACTGTTTTGGCTTGCAAGCCTCCGCGACTCAGACTGTCCAGTAGCTGTTGCTGTTTAAACTCAACCTGCTGCCGGTGATCCAGGTGTTGCAAGCTGCAGCCGCCGCAGCGAGAAAAATGCTTGCAACCGGGGTCTACACGGGCCGGGGAAGATTGAACAACTTTTGTAACACGGGCCTCATCATAGTTGCGCTTGCGATTGGTGTAGCGAAATTCGATAGTTTCCTCAGGCAGAGCACCCTGAACAAAGCAGGCCTTGCCATCAATGCGCCCCACGCCCCGGCCATCATGGCTGAGGTCGACTATCTCGCAACTGATAATTTTTTCTTCGGTCATGCCGTTGCCGTTTGTGTTTACTGAGGTGGAGTGGAATATTAGCAGATCAGCACTATCAACCCGAGAAATGAATCACAGCTTGAAGTAAATTTACATCACAGAGAGAACGCTGGATAATTCAGATAGATATTGGGCCAGGAGGCGAAATCTATGGCATTGAAAAATTCTTCTCAACAATGGGGCTGGCTGAGCAAACTGTTTCACTGGCTGACCGCTGTGCTGATTTTTATTCAAATACCTCTGGGTTTTTATGCTGAGAGCCTGCGGCTATCACCGTTAAAAATCGATGTATTTGTCTGGCATAAGTCTCTGGGGATGCTGATTTTGCTGCTGGTTGTAGTCCGGCTACTCTGGCGTATTAAAAGCACCATCCCAGTCGCCCTAGCCACTAGCAGATTGCAAAAACTTCTGGCCTCCATGGCCCATGGTATTCTCTATATCTTGATGCTGGCACTGCCATTGTCAGGCTGGGTGACCTCCTCAGCCGCCAACTTCCCAGTAAAGCTATTCTGGCTGGTGCCCCTACCCGCTATTGTGGGTCCGGACAATAACTTAAAATCTATGGCCGCTGAGGTGCATGAGATCTGTGTATTTATCACCATAGCCATTTTGCTGGTGCATATCGCAGCCGCCCTGCGCCATCACTTTGTATTGGGCGATAGCGCACTAAAGCGCATGTGGTTTTAACCGGACTGCCTGGGAGTCGAGATGAAAACAAAGGTTCTTTTATTGCTTTTGTGCCTGTTCAATGGCCCTGTCAATGCAGATCAATGGCAAGACCAACCCGCTGATAGCCAGCTCTATTTTGCCCCCAGCTTTGAAGGGCTGCCCATTAATGGTGAGTTTCGCCAGTTTGTGGTCAATATGGTCAGCGATCAAAATCTGCAGCCAGAGGCCCTGTCTGTAAAGGTTCAGATCACCAGTGCCGATCTGGGCAGCAGCGACCTCAATGAGGCCATTCAGATGGTCGACTGGTTTGATAGCCAGAGTTTTGCCGAAGCGAGCTTCACCAGCGAGCAGATAGTTGCAACAGAGGGGGATAACCAGTTTATTGCCAGGGGCCGGCTGTCACTAAAGTCGGCTAACAAAACTATCCAGGTGCCCTTCAGCTGGCTGCCATCCGCAGATGGCAGCATTAAAATGCTGGGCGAGCTGCAGTTGGACCGTGGCGATTTCGCCATTGGCTCGGGTGAATGGTCCAGCGGGGACCAAATTGGTCTGGCCGTCAGAGTTTGGTTTGATATTAATCTGGTTTCTGCAGGTGACTAAGCTCGGGCATCGACAACTCGCTGCACTATTGCTATCGCTTCTATTGCTTCAGGGCTGCAGTCAATACTCATCACTACCTGCAAGCCAGTCGCAGCCGGCCAACTTCCCAGATAGCTTTTACCTCCAGGCGGCTCCCAGTCAGGTTTATCAAATCAACAGCCAATTTTCGCAAATTATTGTTACCGTGCGCCGTGGTGGGCTTATGGCGCGACTGGGGCATGACCATATTGTCGCTAGCAATCATGTGCAGGGATATATCTATTTAGACCGCGAGACACAGCAGTGCAGAGCCCAGATTTTTGTACCTCTGACTCTGCTGGACGTGGACAATCCCCAACTTAGAGCAGCAGCGGCAATGACCACTAAACCATCGCCCACAGAAATTGAGGGCACTGCCAGCAATATGCTAAAAAGCATCGGGGCAGAGAGATTTCCCTTTGCTCAGCTGCACAGTGCAGATTGCAGCTCGGCCCTCCGCGAGCAGCCCACGCCTGTGGCGCTAACCATTCATGGAGTAACACAAGCCAGGGAGCTGGATATCAGCTTGCATCAGACTGACCTCAGTCAGCTATCTATCAGTGGCGAATTTTCTATTTTGCAAAGCGACTTCGACATACAGCCATTCTCCATTATGAATGGCTTGTTAAGGGTACAAGACAGGCTGCACCTCAGCTTTCAACTCAGGGCTCAACTCAGGCAGGATTGATCAGACTGTGGCTAAAACTGAATGCTTTTGCCATCCCAGTCCAGATAAGAAAGCTGCCCATCCACCTCGGCATTAGCCATAATATTGGCCAACTGATCAGCCACAAAGGCGGGCGTAAACAAGTTCTGCTCTGGCACCGAGGCCTGAAATGGCTTGGACAGTTCGGTGTCTACTGTGCCCGGATGAAAGGCAATCAACTTGACGTTTTTCAGGCGTCGGGCATATTCCACGGCAAAGGATTTCAACACACTATTGAGCGCCGCCTTGGAGGCCCGATAGGAATACCAACCACCCAGCCGATTGTCAGAGGTACTGCCCACCCGGGCGCTAAACACAGCCACTTTGCAGGGTATCTTGCCGGCGAGAGTTTTATGCAGGACCTTTAGCCACAACGACGGCGTAATAGTATTGGCCTGCAAAATCTCCAGCATGGCACTGGCATCAATATCTTCAAAGCGCTTCTCTGGCCATAAATGATCGCTGTGGAGAATACCGTGACAGATGCAGACGCGGCCAATATTGCCAGCATAGGGCGCCAGCTTATCAGCCACGTCTCGCATACTCTGCTCATCATATTGGGACTCAATCCAAACCAGTCTGGACTGAGATATCCAGGGCGCTGACAGGTCCTCAATTTGTCCATTGCGACTAACCGCAATTACCCTGTCCACCTGGGTATCAGTCAGGAATCTGGCAATCAGAGCCTGTGCCAGTCCACCTCCGGCACCCAGCACCAGCACGTTGTATGGTGCTGCCTCAGTCAATTAGATCTCCCGGCCAGGGCACAGCGCTCGCAGCGAGCTTTGCCCATCACCAGCCTTGAAATACGATGGCGATATTTGGCAAAAAATCTGTAACCCAGTTCTGCACATTGTTTAAACAGGGACCAGCGAAGAGCCGCCACCCAGTGACGCTTACCCACCATGGCCCAGGCCTGATAGGTTACTTCAAGGCCATAAATCATCTCTCCAGACTGCAGCTGCCCATGAAGCACAAGGTCCGCCGCCTGCTTATCGATATGCGGAAAGCGCTGGGTAAAGTCTGTGGCATAGATATTTTCAAAGGCCAGATTTAACTCGCTGTTTAGCTTTTTGAGATGATCGATTTCAGCTGCGCAGAGCGGACAGCCACCATCATAAAAAATAGTAAGTTGGGTCATAGGCTAGAGCTCCGCTACCATCATTAAAATAACCAGCAGGTGGGCCAGAGAAACCACCGCCGAGAGCTGAATACGCAGTCGCCAGTAATCAGGGGTCTGCGGCACCCCAAGCTGACGCTCAATCACCAGCAACCCGAGATAGCCTGCCATCAGCAAACAGAGGGCAAATAGGGTCATAATCGGTGCTACGTAAATCAGCAACAGAGACAGCCAGGCCGACAGTGCCAACAGATTACTTACTACAATCGCTCCTTTGCTTAACCCGCCCTCCATGGGTCGAGCGTAAGCCCAGACTGTGCCACTTAAGAAACTCAGAATCACTGCGCTGTAGGCAATAAATACATAGGGCGCATAGAGCCCAAAAATAGCCGCACTCTGCAAACCGGGTGCAGAGAAAAATGCCTGACCCATTAGGTAAACAGGAACCAGGAAAGGCACTAGTCCTGCATAACCCAAAATTTTCATCAGAGTGAACTGACTCATAGCTGGCAACCTGAAATTAGCTGTTTGAAAAGAGTTTTCGACAAGCAGAAACCCTATAGAGAATACGGGATCGGCACCAATTCAGATTGACCGCAAATCAATCCAAAGCATTTGGCATGGCGTACTCAGTCAGGTCCAAAGCGCAATGCTTATACTTCTCACACTGGTTGGCGTCTATGCACAAAATTGGTTTATTTTGGTTTCACAGTGATCTGCGTACTGTTGATCATCCGGCCCTGCTGCAGGCTGCCAGTCAGGTGGACAGGCTGCTGTGTATTTATTGCCTGCCTGACCACTCTAGCAGCAACAAAACTCCCAGTAGCTTGTCGCCCCAGCGGCTGCAGTTTTTACAGGAGAGCCTGGCCGATTTAGATCACAGCCTGCAAGCCCGCGGCCAGAAGCTCGAGGTATATTATCAGCCCGAGTTGGAAACCATTGCCCAGTTGATTACCCAACATAATATTTCTCATATCTATGCCAGTGTCAGCTCAGATTATTATTTCAACAGACAGTGGAACATTCTCAGGCAGCGCTATGGAATGATTAATTTTTATCAGACCGAGAGCAGCTTTTTGTTCAATGCCAATCAGCTGCCCTTTAAGCTTCAGGAACTCCCAGATAGTTTTTCCAAGTTTAGACGTCGGGTAGAGCCTATGGATATACCTCAGCCCGTCCAGAGCCCAGAGTCCCTGCCACCGCCTCCGCCCACAGCCGGAGACAGGGATTGGCAGCAGCAGTTTCCGCACTTTAGAGCTCAGCAGCAGCCCCTATTTCGCGGCGGCGAGACTCAAGGATTGCAGCATATGCAGAGCTATTTTTGCCGCGGTCTGGCCAGCACTTACAAAGAGACGCGCAACAGTCTGGATGGCATGGACTACTCAACCAAGTTTAGCCCCTGGCTAGCCAATGGCAGCCTGTCCCCGAGAATCATTATGCAGGCCCTGGGTCAGTACGAGATGGATGTTGAGAGCAATGCCTCAACCTACTGGATATACTTTGAACTCCTGTGGCGAGAATATTTTCAGTGGTATGCGCAAAAATATGGCGCCCAACTGTTTGCCTTCGGTGGTATCAAACAGCGCAAGCCCAGCACCAGCTTCTACCCAGAACGCTACCAGAAATGGTGTCAGGGCAACACGCCCTATCCTATTGTTAATGCCTGTATGAAGCAGCTCAACAGTACGGGCTATATGTCCAATCGTGGGCGCCAATTGGTGGCCAGCTGTTTTGTGCATGAGCTCAATCTAGACTGGCGCTATGGTGCCGCCTATTTGGAGCAGCAGCTGGTGGATTATGATGTCGCCTCCAACTGGGGCAACTGGCAATATTTGGCTGGAGTGGGTGCTGACCCACGCGGCCATCGGCGCTTTGACCTGCGCAAACAGACAGAGATCTACGACCCGAACAATCACTTTATCTACCGTTGGCAAGGAGATGACTGCTCAGCAATATTGGACTCTGTGGATGCAGCCGACTGGCCAATCACAGATCTGGGCGGCAAATAACCTATGTCGCAGTTTCATACCATCCGGCTTATTCTTGGCGACCAGCTTAATCGTCATCACTCCTGGTACAGCAGCAAAGATGACGGCGTGCTGTACCTCATGGCAGAGCTACATCAGGAAGCTACTTACGTTAAACATCATATTCAAAAACTGTGCAGTTTTTTTGCCGCCATGGCTGATTTTGCCCAGTCTCTCAAGGCTGATGGTCACCAGCTGTGCTACTTCAGTCTTGATGACAGTGCGCAGTTTGACAGCCTCGGTCATGTGGTCAGTAGTCTCTGCGAGCAATATAAGGTCAGGCGGTTTGAGTATCAGGCGCCGGATGAGTACAGGTTGGCGCAACAGCTGCAGGCTCTGGACTTAGGCGCGGACAGTGAAATTTTTTGTTGCGACAGCGAGCATTTTTTGCTGCCAAAAAACGAGATTAATCAATATATTAATGCTGGCGTGCACAATCGCATGGAGTCTTTCTATCGCAAAATGCGCAAGCGGTTTTACCTGCTGATGGAAGGGGATCAGCCCCGCGGCGATCGCTGGAATTTCGATGGCGAAAACAGACAAAAACTCAAGGCTGCAGATCTGGCCGAGATACCCGAGCCATTGCTGTTTAGCAACGATGTCAGTGATATTTTGCAGCGCCTAGCAAGGCACAATATAGCCTCCATAGGCACTGGCTCCGAGCAGCTACTCTGGCCAATCAATGAGCAGCAGGCTGTGCAGTTGCTGGACTTTTTTTGTCGTCACTGCCTGCCAAACTTTGGTCGTTTTCAGGACGCCATGACCAGACATGGCGAAAACCGCTGGACCCTATATCACTCCCGTCTGTCTTTTGCTCTCAATAGTAAACTGCTGCACCCCATGCAGGTTATAGAGGCGGCAATCGCCTATTTTGAATCTGGCGAAGCTGATATTGATCTGGCCCAAATTGAGGGTTTTGTGCGCCAAATTCTTGGCTGGCGAGAATATGTGCGCGCGGTCTACTGGGCTAATATGCCAGACTATGCCGGACTCAATGCACTGGATGCCCAGCGGGATTTACCAGAATTTTTCTGGAGCGGAGAAACCAAAATGGCCTGCATGCAGCAGGCCATTAATCAATCACTGGACTATGCCTACGCCCACCATATTCAACGCCTTATGGTCACGGGCAACTTCGCCATGCTCGCAGGTATCGACCCAGATCAGGTGGATAACTGGTATTTAGGGATCTATATAGATGCGGTTGAATGGGTGGAGATGCCCAATACCAGAGGTATGAGCCAGTTTGCCGATGGCGGTCTAATCGCCACCAAACCCTATGCTGCCAGCGGCAGCTACATCAATAAAATGAGCGATTATTGCGGTGACTGTCACTACAGCGTCAAAGAGCGCACCTCAGAGAAAGCCTGCCCATTTAACAGCCTGTACTGGCATTTTATGCAGCGTCACGGCGATAAATTTTCTCGCAACCCGAGGACTGCCATGGCCTATCGCAGTTGGGAAAAAATGGATGGGGATATTAAACGACAGCTACTGGAACGCGGCGAATACTGCCTGGAGAATATTGAATATCTCTAGCTACACATCGAGTTTTGCACCTGTGTCACTGGGGCCCAAAGCCCCAGCGATATAGGCGGTTTATGGCTTGCTGGCCTCTATCAGCGCATCGACAATCTCACTGTAGTCGCGGAAGAATTCTTCAGAGGTGCCTTCATCAAAGGTGACAGGGGTTTTGATATTGCCCTGCATTTTAACCAGGCCAGTCCAATCCAAAAACTGAGCCAGAGCCACTCGAAATTCGATGCTGCCAAACCAATTAATATATTTAAGCGAGCCCCAGTCCTGCCTGGAACCTCCGGTGGAGCGGTATTTTGTGATGCGGGTAAACACCACATCATTGGCGCGGTCGACAAAGATATACTGGCCAAACTTTCCACTGGTATTAAAGATCACAGCGCGCTCATCATGATTTGAAATCCACCAGTGCATCGAGTAGCCGCGATTCTGATTAATGGTAGAGCTGTTAAGGCTATCCCAAACCTTGCTAAAGGTCTCATCGACATAATCGGCTGGAATAATCTGTTCACCGTTCCAGTTGCCACTGCGGGCAAACAGCAGTCCAAAGCGCGAGTATTGACGCACTGTGGTATCTACGCAACAGTAAGTGAGAGGATTGCCCGCACCATCCTGCCACAGCACCACATCAGTGAGGCCAATTTTATTAAAAATGCGATCGGCCAGTAATTTATCTGCGGGAACACCGGTCACCTGGAATAAAATATCGGCCAGCAACATCGAGTTCACATTGTTGTACTCGAACAACTCTCCGGCGTTTTTCTCAACACCAACACTTTTCGCATAGGCTAGATGGTCGGAGGAGAAAAACATGTTTTCATGCTCATGAGAGGGAAAGTCCAGACCGCTGGTCATATTTAAGATTTGGCGGATGGTTATGTCCCGTCGCTCATCATTAAAATAATCGAGATAGTTGGCAACCGGATCATCGAGACTAGCGATTTCGCCACGATCAATAGAAATACCGATCAACGCGGCATAAAAACTTTTTGCCATGGACCAGGATGTGCCATGGCTATTCTTATCGAAACCCTCAGCATAACGCTCAGTAATCAGACGCCCACCTTTAAAGAAGGCGGCGCCCAAAGTTGCATCATCTGCAAAGCTCATATCAAACAGCCGATCAATCTTTGACTGATCTAAATTCACCTCTGCAGCCGATGCCTCAACCCAGTCTTGCGCGGGGAAGTACTCAGCGGCTGAGTTATTAGTTACCTGAGCAAGGCTATTAACTGACCAAAGCCCCAGCGCTAAAACTCCAGTCCGAGCAAGCCATAAGAACTGCGTTGTGAATCTTTTCATACTACCCCTCAAAATTATCGTTATGGTGTTTTTATTAGGCAAAGTATATAGCTTTCTTAAGCGGTGAAAGCTCTACGTGAAAAATTATTGCCATAAAATTCAAAAATAATCGCTAACTTTTGATCCATTTATAATTTGATCGCGAATAAAATTCACTTGATAAAACACCTTTCATCGGTTTCAAAGTTGTTTGAGAGATTTGCACTCGAGGGTGAAAAGGTCTAAGTTAGGTATTCCGGCTATCTCAGAAGCGAGATACTGGAGCAGGTGTACTAGGAGTGTCGCTTGTTGATCTTCCGAAAAACTGGCTGACACAATAAAAATAAAGCTTTATATGTAGGGGTTATACATGACTAATAACTTAGCGTCCGGCGATTATGTCGGCATGTCCTTTTGGTTAATATCCATGGCTCTGGTTGCTTCAACCGCCTTCTTCTTCCTGGAGCGCGATCGCGTTGCGGGCAAGTGGAAGACGTCCTTGACAGTATCAGGTCTGGTTACACTTATAGCAGCAGTTCACTACTTCTATATGCGTGACGTTTGGGTAGCAACCGGCACATCTCCAACTGAATTCCGCTATATCGACTGGCTCTTAACCGTGCCACTGTTGATGGTTGAATTCTATTTAATCATGTCTGCTGTAGGCAAGGTACCAGGTCGCGTTTTCTGGAACCTATTGGGCGGTACCACCGTAATGCTGATCTTCGGCTACATGGGTGAGACTGGCTCCATGGGTGAAATGCCAGCATTCTTGCTGTCCATGGCTGCATGGATCTATGTAATTTGGTACATCATGAAAGGTGAAGCTAGTCAGGTTAATGCTAGTTTGGCCAATCCTAATGTTCAAAAAGCATATAAGACCATGACATTCCTTGTGACTGTGGGTTGGGCTATCTATCCTCTCGGGTACTTTATGGGTTACCTGATGGGCGGTCCAGTAGACGCAGGCACTATGAACCTGATTTATAACCTGGCTGATTTCTGGAATAAGATCGGCTTTGGTATCGTAATCTGGTCAGCTGCAGTAGCCGATTCGGAATAAGCTACGCTGCCGTTAAGACAGAGAGAGTCAGCGATGCTGGCTCTCTCTCTAAAAAAATAAAAATAATAAAGTAACTACCCAAAGTTACGTTTAAAAAGGGTACTGCTAATGCCCCCATCAAGATCTGACAAAATACAAGCAATGACAGCGCTGGACGCACTCTATCAGCGTGAAATGCCACAAGCAGATAGCAGCCTGTTTCAGGCGGCAAGCTATCATTTTCAAAATCCCGGAAAATCTTTTCGAGCGCAGCTCGCGCTTACCAGCGGCGAGGCCCTGGGTTTAAACGAGCAAGACAATTTACATTGGGCAGCAGCCTGCGAGCTGCTGCACAACGCCTCGCTGATACATGATGATATCAGCGATGCCAGCACTCACAGACGTGGCCAAGAAAGTATTAATCAACACTTTGGTTCCGATATGGCCCTGTGTCTGGGGGACTGGATGGTAGCCAAAGCCTTCGAACTTAGCGCCAGAAACCGCAATGTTGGAGGCCAGCTTACTGCTCTGCTGGCTCAGGCAATGCAGGAGACCTGCAGCGGACAGATGGCCGATATCAGTCAGCGCCAATGTGCTGAATTAGAGGACTGGCAACGAATCGCCAAAGGCAAGACAGCGCCACTGCTGGTAGTACCGATCAAGGGCGCTGCACTGGCGGCAGGCCTGGACAGTGACCTGGAAGGCCTCGAGCGACTAGTCGGCCTCTGTGGTCTGGCCTATCAGGGCCGCAACGATATAGACGATATTATTCCCTCAAGCCATCGCTCCAGCGATTTAGATGGCCGCAAACCCAATCTGGTAGTCAGCCTGTTTGCCCAGCAGGGCGCTGGCCGCGATGACTTCTGTCGCTGGTACCAGTCTGAGGACAGTAGCCAGCTAACGCACTGGCAGCGTCGCATTGCATCCAGCGATGTTATCCTGCAGGCTAATCAGTCAGTGGACTACTGGCTGGTGCAGGCAGACTTGCTGGTAAATTCTTTACCCATACAGTTGCAGCCAGTAGCCCATGGACTGGTGGCATCCGTAAAACAGAAAACAACAATTAAAAGCCAAGGGCAGATCGCTTGACATCAGAAAAAATTGGAGCCGGTAAAACAGCTGTAGTCATCGGCGCGGGCTTCGCCGGCATAGCAACAGCATTAAGATTAAAAGCTCTGGGATATGAGGTTAGTTTGCTGGAGCGGCTGGCCAGTCTCGGTGGTAGAGCCCAGGTATTTGAGCGCGGCGGTTACCGCCATGATGCCGGACCCACAGTAATCACTGCGCCTTTTCTTTTTGATGAGCTCTTCGAACTATTTGACGAAAAACTCGAAGACTATCTAAATTTTGTACCTCTGGACCCCTTCTATCGCTTTCACTTTGCCGATGGTAGTCAATTTGACTATCGCGCCAGTATTGAAGACACGCTCGCCGAGATTCGACGCTTTAATCCCGATGATGCAGATGGTTATCTCAAGCTTTTGGAAAAGTCTAAAAAAGTCTATGACGTCGGCTTTAAAGGCCTTGTGCACCGGCCGTTCACTAGAGTCTGGGACATGGTCAAGCAGGTGCCTGCGCTGCTGATTCTCAAATGCTATAAAACTGTCTCGCAGATGGTTAACAGTCATCTAAAGCACCCGCTGATACGCCAGGCTTTTTCCATTCACCCACTATTGGTGGGGGGCAACCCCTTTAAAACCACCGCTATCTACACCTTGATTCATTACCTTGAACGACGCTGGGGTGTATTTTTCTGTATGGGAGGCACTGGCAAGCTGGTCGAGGAACTGCAGGCTCTTATGGAGCGCCAGGGCATTAATATTGTCTGCAATGCCGATGTAGATGAAATTATTGTCAGCAATAAGACCGCCACCGGCGTGCGTCTGAGCAACGATCAAACCATGAATGCAGACCTTGTGGTGTTTGGCGGTGACCCTGAGACCTGCTATCAGCACCTGCTGCCAAAGAGCAAGCCAAGCCTGCCCAGAAGTATTAAAAAACAATACAGCATGGGGCTCTATGTACTGTATTTCGGCACCAAAAAACTGTATCCCGATGTCGCTCACCACAGCATTTGGATGGGGCCGAGGTTTAAAGAGCTGCTCTCAGAAATTTTCGATGCCAAGCATATGAGTGAAGATTTTAGCCTCTATGTGCACAGGCCCACTGCCACTGATAAAAGCTTTGCTCCAGAGGGCTGCGAATCTTTCTATGTGCTCTGTCCGGTACCCAACCTGCAGGGCAATGTGGACTGGAGCAGCGAAGGTGAAATATTGCGCGACCGCATTGTCGATGCGCTGGAAGAGACTATACTGCCAGAACTCTCATCAGTAATTGAAGAGGTGTTTTGGATGACTCCGGAAGACTTTGCCAAAGATTACCGCTCCATGCATGGAGCCGGTTTTTCCATTGAACCGCGACTGACTCAGTCAGCCTGGTTTCGCTTCCACAACCGCGACAGCGCAGTTTCAAATCTGTATTTTGTTGGCGCTGGCACCCACCCAGGCGCAGGTCTGCCAGGGGTAGTCAGCTCCGCCAAGGTAGTCGAGGAACTGCTGACTGGGGTCGAGGTGGGCTCCGGCGGATAGTTTATGGATAATTCGGCGCCTGATTCTTCACCTCCTCCAACTTCACCCAAACAGATTCTGGCGCATCATGGTAAATCCTTTTACTGGGCCAGCCTGTTTCTTGGCTCTGAGTTAGCCGAGCGCGCAGCGCAACTCTACCAATTTTGCCGCTTTGTCGACGATTTGGCTGACGGCGACCTCCCCGACCGGGAAGAGTCTCTGGAGGATATTCGCGCAAGACTGGATGGTGGTAACCGACCCGCAGGCCCGGAAATCGAAGCCTTTATAGAATTTGCCAGCCACAACAATATTCCAGTCATCGCCGCCAGAGAACTACTCGACGGCATGCTGCAAGATCAGCAACCCACAGCGGTTAAAGATAAGGCCGAGCTGCTGCGTTACTGTCATGCCGTGGCCGGCACTGTAGGTCTGATGATGTGCCGAGTGCTTAACTGCCAGCATTCCCGGGCTGATGCCTTTGCTATTGATCTGGGTATAGCCATGCAGCTGACCAATATCTCTCGAGATGTGCTGGAGGATGCCAAGATGGGCCGTCGTTATTTGCCGGCTACCTGGGTTGATCTGTCCCCCGCAGAAATCGTCGAGGCCGGGATTCCCTGCCGTCAACCTGTGGCTAGGGCCATAGAAGAAATGCTCGATCTTGCCGAAGACTATTATAAAAGTGCCCTGCTGGGTATTCAGTTACTGCCTTTTCGTTCCAGGCTGGCAATAACAGTTGCCCTGCGCATTTACCGACAGATCGGCTGGGTACTAAGACGCCGAAACCTGCGCTGGTGGCAGGGTCGGGTCTATGTAGCCAAGTCAGAAAAAGCACTTCTGACCCTACGCAGCCTCAGGGACCTAAGGCCCATAAGGGTGCTAGGGCACAACAAAGCATTGCATCAGGATTTACAGGGGCTGGCCGGTGTCGACCCCGGCAACCATTCACCCCTCACTACTGATCTGGATATCGCCATTATTGGTGGCGGTAGTGCCGGTATTAGCCTGGCCACAAAGCTTAAAAACCAATCCGCAGTGGTCATTGAACCACGCACTGCCGAGGAGCGAGACTGCAGCTGGGCACTCTGGGCAAACTCCCGGCAGCAGCAACAGTTTGCCCAAGCCACCAGGGGAAGCTGGCAGCAGTGGAGGCTGATCGATAAGCATACAGAGGTGCTCCATCAAACTGATCAATACCGCTACACCAGCCTGAGCTCTGCTGACTATATTGCCCAGTGCGAGACACATTTACCCGAGGCTGTTACGTTGGTTCGGGCCCCTGCCGAAGACATTGTCGCCACGGGAAATGGTGGCTCATTTAGTGCTGCAGGCAAGCATTACAGGGCCTCACAGCTCTACGACTCCAGACCCCCAGCACTGTCCGAGCAGGGGCTAAAACAGCACTTTGTGGGCTGGGAAATTCGTACTAAAGGGCCGATTAGTGACCCGCAGATCGCTACATTGATGGATTTTCGCGTCGATCAATCTCGCGGTTTGCATTTTATCTATGTACTGCCTTTCTCTGACCGACGTCTGTTAATCGAATCTACTATGATCTCCACCGAACTGCAGGACAAAGACTGGTATTGCCAGGCTATGACTCAGTGGCTGGAGAGCCAGAATATTGAGATTGAAGAGACCCTGCGCGAAGAAACCGGGGTAATCCCCATGGATAGGGTCGCCCCCATAGATAGGAATATTGCCTGCATAGGCGCGGCCAGTGGTGCTGTTCGTCTGTCTTCAGGCTACGCCTTTACCAGCATTCAGGCGCAGATAACTAAACTGGCCCAGGGTATCAGCGCAGGGGACTATAAAGTGCCCGCGCCCATATCGCCGAGGCTAGTGCGTATGGATAAAATTTTTAATGGCGTATTGCTGGCACGACCAGAACTCGGCGTGTCGATCATGATGCGCACAGCCAAGGCGCTTGATGGCGACGGCTTTGCCCGCTTTATGCTCGGCTCCGCCACCATGGCAGACTGGGCCAGAGTGATACTGGCCATGCCCAAGATTCCCTTTCTTAAACAGGTATTGCGCCTATGAGCAGCTGGGACCTGATAGCCATAGCGGCAGTACTATTGCTGGGCGTGCCCCATGGTGGCCTCGACGGCGCTATTGCCCGGCGCATTGGCTGGCCACCGGGAATACTGCACTGGCTGGGTTTCCATCTAGCCTACATAGGTCTGGCTGCACTGGTCACTCTGCTGTGGTGGCTGTTCCCTCTACCCAGCCTGGCAGTATTTCTGCTAATTTCCGGAATACACTTTGGTGCCAGTGATATAGCAGATACTGGCAGCCACTGGCTGCCCTGGATAGCCCATGGTGGACTGGTCTGTATTGGTATGCCCAGTCAGCAGGCGGTTCTGGTAGAACCAATTTTTGCCCTGCTGATAGGACAACAGAGCGCCAGCCTGTTGATGCAAGCCATTGACGGGCTGGCAGTACCCTGGGCGATCAGCCTGATTGGTTATCTGATCTACGCCAGCTTCCACCGCCAGTATCGCAAACCCCTAGTCAGCCTGCTGATACTACTCGGACTGGTAATAATTTTGCCGCCACTGATCAGCTTTGCTCTGTACTTCTGCCTGTGGCATAGCCGCGGCCATATGCTGCGACTTTGGCACAGTCTGGACAGTGTTGAGCGCAGCCGCAGCTTGGCTGAGGCCGCCCTCTACAGCGCAATGGCCTGGATCAGTGCAGCTATTATTTTTTATTATTTACAGGGCTCTGTGGCCTCATCGCTGGTACAGTTGACTTTTATCGGCCTTGCGGCGCTCACTCTGCCCCATATGTTACTGGTCGATTACGCCGACAGAAAAAATAATCATGAGGCGCTGCTATGAAAGATGATCAAGCTATCAGCGACCGCAAGGCCGACCATATAGCTCTGGCCCTGCAGAACAGCCATCAGTCAGCCCAAGGGGCTGGCTTTGATCGTCTGCGTTTTGAACCCAATCCCCTGCCCCAGATGGCTCTGGAGGATATTGATCTCAGCAGTGGCTTTCTCAATCAGCCTGTGGCTGCACCATTTTTGATTGGCGCCATGACCGGTGGCTGCGACAAGGGTGAACTGATTAATCGGCACCTCGCCGAAGCAGCCCAAGCCTGCCAGATACCCATGGCACTGGGCTCGCAGAGGGCGGCTCTGGAGCAGGCGACAGTGCAAAATGCCCGCCGCTGGGCACCCTCAGCCCTATTGCTTGGCAACCTGGGAGCTACCCAGTTGCAACAGCAGGGGCTCGACCTGGCCCAGAGAGCCGTGGATTCGGTAGAGGCCAATGGACTGGTAATCCATCTAAACCCATTGCAGGAACTGGTGCAGCCTAATGGCGACCGGGACTGGAATCTGGTGCTGGAGGCCATCCAAAACTGCGCAGCCAGGCTTGAGGTGCCAGTGATTGTTAAGGAAGTGGGCGCCGGCATTGGTCCAGGCACAGCCAAAAGACTGCTGGATGCAGGAGTAAGCTGGATCGAAGTGGCTGGTCGAGGCGGTACTAGCTGGGCAAGTATAGAACTGGAGCGCAACAAGTCTGAGCGCGAACGGGAAATTGCCGCACCCTTTATTGACTGGGGTATGGATACAGTTGAGCTGCTGCCTGCAGTGCAGCAAGCCTGCCCAACATTAAATCTTATCGGTTCTGGCGGTGTGCGTCATGGTTTGGATATAGCTCGCTGTATTCGCCTGGGCGCCCAGATGACCGCTCTGGCCCAACCGTTTTTAGCTCCGGCTCTAGATTCCACCGAGGCTGTAATCGAGAAAATCTCTATACTACAGGAGCAATTGCGCTGGGCCATGTTTCTCACCGGCAGCCAATGTTTGTCTGATCTGCGCAGTGCTGCTCTGACGTAAATAATCTTAGTGAAATTTATCGCCCTTATGAGCGAAAACTATTAGACCCTAGATAAAAAACTATCCTAAACTGATGTATCCCTAATAAATATAGGGTTAAAGGCTGGTATTAGAATAATTAACCAAAGGAGTTTTGACATGTCATTAGCAGGATCAAAAACCGAAGAGAGTTTAAAAGCCGCTTTTGCCGGCGAATCGCAGGCTAACCGCCGCTATCTTTACTTCGCCTCAAAAGCCGATGTAGAAGGCTACAACGATGTAGCTTCAGTCTTCCGCTCGACAGCTGAAGGTGAAACGGGCCATGCTCACGGGCATCTGGAATATCTCGAAGAGACCGGTGACCCGGCTACAGGTATGCCTTTCGGCAGCACCAAAGCCAACCTGGAGAGCGCCATTGCTGGCGAGACCCACGAATACACCGATATGTACCCAGGTATGGCCAAGACAGCCCGTGAAGAAGGCTTCGATGAAGTAGCCGACTGGTTTGAAACTCTGGCTAAAGCTGAGCGCAGCCACGCCAATCGCTTCCAGAAGGCTCTGGATACTTTAGACGACTAATTAGCGCTCTCAAAGTAATATGAAAATCTGGGGTGATTTTTTCACCTCAGGTTTTTATTGGCTTCGAATTGGAGAGATACCATGGCGCAACGCGAAGGAAATCTGGAGGCCCCGACTCGCCATCCGCTGGATTGGCAGTCTGATGATTTTTACAATGAAGACAGCCTGAATCAGGAATTAGAGCGTGTCTTTGATATCTGCCACGGTTGCCGCCGCTGCGTTAGCCTGTGCGATGCCTTTCCCACTCTGTTCGACCTGGTCGACGAATCCGACACCTTCGAAGTGGATGGTGTGGATAAAGCCGACTACGTCAAAGTATCAGACCAATGCTACATGTGCGATATGTGTTATATGGCCAAGTGCCCCTACACACCGCCCCATGAATGGAATGTAGATTTTCCTCACCTGATGCTCCGCGCCAAAGCGGTAAAGTTCACCAAGTCTGGTGCCTCCTTGCGCGACAGAATTCTTACCAGCACAGATACAGTGGGTAAATTAGCCACCATTCCACTGGTAGATATCACTGTTAATGCGCTCAATAATAACAACAGTTTCCGCAAAGCATTGGACAAAGGTTTTGGTGTTCATCACCAGGCGCCAGTGCCCGAGTACCACAGTAGCACCATGCGCAAGCGAGTTGCGCCACTAGCTGAGGCAACGGCACCGATTGAGCCTGTTGCTGCGGGTAATACCAAGGGCAAAGTAGCCCTCTATGCCACCTGTTATGGCAACTACAACAGCCCCCATCTGGGCGAAGACTTCCACAATGTATTTACCCACAACGGGATTCAGATTGACCTGGTGCCCAAAGAGCAGTGCTGTGGCATGCCCAAACTGGAACTGGGCGATTTACAGGCAGTGGCCAAGCTCAAAGAAGCCAATATCCCGGTGTTGGCCAAACTGGTGGATGAAGGCTATGACCTGATTGCACCTATCCCCTCCTGCGTACTTATGTACAAGCAGGAACTGCCGCTGATGTTCCCGGATGACCCGGATGTAATCAAAGTGCAGCAGGCGTTTTACGATCCCTTCGAATACCTGCATCTGCGCCATAAGGCCGGCGCACTGAATACCGACTTTAAGCAGCCTCTCGGAGATATCAGCTACCAGGTTGCCTGTCATCTGCGGGTACAGAATATTGGCCTGAAAACCCGGGATATTCTAAATCTGGTGCCAGATACCAATGTCAACGCCATCGAGCGCTGCTCTGGCCATGATGGTACCTATGCGGTTAAAACCGAGACCCATGACAAGTCAGTTAAAATTGCCCGCCCAGTGGTGCGCAAGGTCAATGAGCAGGACCCTGATTTCTTTATCAGTGACTGCCCCATGGCCGCTACTCATATTGGCAATCTGTCTGAAAAAGTCGAACAACCAGAGCATCCGATGACCCTGCTGCGCAGGGCCTATCAAATTTGAGGAACAGTAAAACATGGCAGATTTAACCAGAGCAGACCTGTGGTCATTAGAGCAGTACGCAGAAAAGCGCCCAGACTTCCGCGCCCAGGTTATGGCCCATAAAAAGACCCGCGAAGTCTGTATTGGCAGCAATGCTCGCCTGTGCTTTGAAGATGAAACAACCATTCGCTACCAGATCCAGGAAATGCTGCGTGTGGAGCGTATTTTTGAAGCCGAGGGAATCCAGGAAGAGCTGGATAGCTACAACCCACTGTTGCCCGAGGGACAAAACCTGAAAGCCACCTTTATGCTCGAATACGATGATGTTGATGAGCGCAAAGTGATGCTGCAAAACCTTAAAGGTGTAGAGCGTCAGATCTGGGCACAGGTGGGCGATCGACCCCGCATTGTGCCTATCGCAGACGAGGATATGGAGCGCGAGAACGAGGATAAAACCTCAAGCGTGCACTTTTTAAGGTACGAGTTTAGCGCCGACGATATAGCCGCCCTGCGCGCCGGTGAGCCCTTTACCATGGGCATAGATAACCCCCATATACAGCCCAATTCAGTACTGCTTGAAGATCCGGTGCGCAGCGCACTAATCGCTGATTTCGCCTGATCCATTTAAGGAGTAAACCCTTGTCTGATATCCACAGTGAAGTAAAGGCCGGTGTAGGGCTAATCACCCTCAATCGCCCCAAGGCATTAAATGCTCTGTCTCTGGATATGGTGCGGGATCTCTATACAGTACTTGTGACCTGGCGCGATAATCCTCAGGTGGAGGCCGTTGCTATTCGCGGCTCCAACAAAGAGGGGCCCTTTGGCGCCTTCTGTGCCGGTGGCGATATTCGCTTTTTCCACAGTGCCGCGATTGCCGATGACAGCTCACTGGACGACTTTTTTACCGAGGAATATCGTCTAAACCATCTAATTTTTACCTACCCCAAACCCTATATCGCCTTTATGGACGGCATAGTGATGGGGGGAGGCATGGGCATCAGTCAGGGGGCGTCCCTGCGCATAGTTACTGAGCGCAGCAAACTGGCCATGCCAGAGACCAATATTGGGCTGTTTCCCGATGTGGGTGGCGGTTACTTTTTAAGCCGTTGCCCGGGTGCCACAGGTGAGTATCTGGCCCTGACCGGGCAGATGATGCTGGGTGCCGACGCTATTACTGTGGGATTGGCGGATAAGCTAGTCGACAGCGCCTATATTGGCACCCTGTGGGACGACTTAACTGCTAACCCAGCAACTGATATGGCTGCTCGGTTAAAGGTCTTAGAGGAGCGATTAGAGGCCTCTACGCCGGTCTATCATCAGCCCAGCTGGATGGATAATGGCATCGATTCCTGTTTTGCCAAGGCCACAGTGCCCGAAATAGTCCAGGCACTCACCGATCTAAATAGCGACTGGGCCACTGCCTGCATAAAAACCCTGCGTCAGCGCTCACCACTTATGCTCCATGTGGTGCTTGAACAGATACACCGTGCCCGACATATGACATTGGCCAATGATCTGCGTATGGAGCGCGATCTGGTGCGCCACTGTTTCCATACCGAGCATCTAAATCGCTCCGGCCACAGCAGTGAGACCGTTGAGGGCATTCGCGCTCTGGCCATAGATAAAGACCATAGTCCCCAGTGGAATCCCGCTCGCATAGAAGATATTACTGAGGCAATGGTGGCGCCCTTCTTTACCAGCCCCTGGAAAGACCAGGAACATCCGCTCGCCGATCTGGCCTGAGCAGCCAATGTCTCTCCATGAAGAGCAGATAACCTGCCCCTACTGCTGGGAATCGATCACCCTGTTTGTCGACCCCTCAGAGTCCCAGACCTACACCGAAGACTGCTTCGTGTGCTGCCGACCTATCCTGGTTTGCACTGAAGTAGATGCTGAGCATATTGCCGTACAGGTCACTCAGGAGGATCTGGGTTTCTGAGAAATTTTTATTAAATCTCTTGGTAGTTTTGCGATTCGGGTGTACGCTGCCGCCGAAATTCAGGAGGCGACAAAAAGCCCATGCCCGTTAGTACCATTGTCAGTATCTGGCCGCTATTTGCAGGCCTCTCCCTTATTGGCCTCGCCGTTGGTGTGCAGGGTAGTTTGCTTGGCGTGCGCGCGGAAATCGAAGGCTTTGATGACTACCTGATCGGCCTGCTGATGTCCTGTTACTTTGCCGGTTTTCTGGCTGGGTCAAGGCTGACCCCCAAGATGATTCAACGGGTCGGGCATATCCGTATTTTTGCCGCGCTGTCTGCAGTTGCCTCTGTCACTATTCTGGTGCACTCAATCTATGTAAACCCCTGGGCCTGGGCACTGATGCGTCTGCTCACAGGCTTTGCCTTTTCTACTATTTATGTGGTGTCTGAGAGCTGGTTAAACCAGGCGTCCAATAACACCAATCGCGGGCAAATCCTGTCAATTTATACGGCCATTCTGCTGGCCGGAATCTGTGCCGGGCAGTTTATGCTTAATGTGGCAAATCCCAGAGAATTCACCCTGTTTATTCTGATCTCGGTAATGGTTAGTGTGGCCGCTGTACCTATTCTGTTATCTGTAATTGCCACCCCTGCTATCGAAGAAACCGAGCGGGTTACCATGCGCCATCTCTGGTATCGCACCCCCATGGGTGTGATCGGTATTGTGCTCTCGCAATGGGTGTCGAGTATTTTGTTTAGTATGGGCGCAGTGTACGCCACCAAACTGGATTTCACTGTCTATCAGGTAGCCAACTTTATGGGTGCCATGATGGCCGGGGGCATGATTTTGCAATATCCCATTGGCAAGCTGTCGGATATGATCGACCGTCGCTGGGTGATGGGTGTTGCCTGCTTATTTGCCGTGGCCTTTGCCCTGCTAATCAGCAGAGAATCTGAGGCTTCCATTAAACTGTATCTGCTGATATTTATGTTTGGTGGCTGCTCCCTTTCACTTTACTCACTGGTAGTAGCACTGACCAATGACCACCTGCGTCCCGCAGAAATTGTGCCCGCCAGCGGCACCATTGTTTTGATCGCCGGACTGACCTCAATCACCGGCCCCATTACTGCGGTTTTCTGGCTAGAGCTGTTTGGCTTGCAGAGTTTCTTTTTACTTCTGGCCGCCTGTCTTTTGCTGCTGGCAGGCATCAGCATCTGGCGAGTACTGACCATTGAAGCGCTGCCAAGCGAGTACAAGGTAGAGATAACACTACAGGCGGCACCAGCACCTGTGGGCACGGTGCTGCATGCTGAAGAGGAGCCGGCGCCAACCAGCAGCTAAACCTTTAAGTCGCTGTTGCCGTAAATAAAAAGGTCAAAAATAAAAATAACAGGCTTTAAAAATGCGCTTATCACTCATTATCCCTGCCCTGCTTTTATTTAGCGGCTGCGCTGAAAAATTTAATACTGCAGACTATCTGCAGCTCAATAAAAACTACGATGTCTTTATAGAGCGCGATCATCTGGGTGTGCCCCATATTATTGGTGAGCGCGATGTGGATGCGGCCTTTGGCTTTGCCTATGCCCAGGCCGAGGATAACTGGCAGATTATTCACGACAGCATTCCCTTTTATCGCGGCACCAATGCAGCGATTAACGGCAAAGATGCGGCCACTATAGATTTTTTGATTCACTGGCTGGGTATCTGGGAAGATCTGGATGCGGGCTATGAGACTCAGCTAAAGCCTGAAACCAGAGCCTATATCGAAGCCTTTGCCGATGGCATTAATTACTATGCTGCCCTGCATCCAGAAGAGACCAACCAGAGCCTGTTCCCTATTAATGGCAAGGACATTGTTGCTGGCTATATGCTGCGCCATCTGTTGTTTTATGGTTTTGATGCCCCGGTAATCGAGTTATTTGAAGAGCAGCGCAAACACCCCATCAGCCGCGGTGGAGAAGCCGTTGCCGAGTCTGATAGCCGCAGCCATGGCGTCACCATGGGTGGCCTGCCCGTTGGCTCTAATGCTATGACCGTATCCCCCCATAAAAGCACCGATGGCTCCACCATGCTGGCGATTAATTCTCACCAGCCCACCACAGGCCCAGTGGCCTGGTATGAGGCCCATGTGCAGAGCAATGAGGGGCTGAATATTATGGGCGGGCTGTTCCCCAGCAGTGTGACCATTGGAGTGGGCTTTACTGAAAATCTGGGCTGGGGTGCCACGGTTAATAAGCCGGATTTGGTGGATATCTATGTGCTGGATATAGACCCCAATAACCCCAATCGCTACAGGTTAGACGGTGAATGGAAAAACCTGGAATCTCGCGAGATTACTATCGATGTCAAACTGATGGGCTTTCTGCCCTGGTCGGTCACCGAGGAAGCACTGAGATCAGTCCATGGCCCGGTATTGCGCACCGACCATGGTACCTATGCTGTTCGCTATGCCGGCATGGGCGAGATGCGTCAGGTAGAGCAATGGCTGGCTATGAACAAGGCACAGAATTTTGAGGACTGGCGCAATGCCATGCGCATGCATGCCTTTGCCAGCTTTAATCTGGTCTATGCCGACCGCGAAGGCAACACCATGTTTGTACATAACAGTCTGACCCCCAACCGTGTTAGCGGTTATAACTGGGCCCATTATCTGCCGGGTGATGACAGCAGCCTGATCTGGAATGACTATATGCCTTTCGACAAGCTGCCCCAGGTGATTAACCCTGAATCCGGCTTTATCCACAGCGCTAACCAGAGCCCGTTTCATATCACTGCCGAGGGCTCTAACCCGGTTAAACAAAACTATCGCATCGAAGATGGCTTCCCTACCCGCATGACCAACCGCGCCGATCGCGGGCTGGAATTATTTGCCGAGCTGGAGACGATTTCCGAGCAGACGTTTTTTGCGATTAAGCACGATAAAAGCTTTAGCGCTAAGTCCAGATCCATGGCCTTTTTAAATCAGGCACTGCAACTCGACCTCAGCAGCAAACAACAAAAATATCGCGATGCCCAGCAGATTATTGCCAACTGGGACCGCAATACTAATATCGAAAATCGCGGTGCTGCACTTAGTACCTGTGTGATTGGTGCCGAATGGCTAGCAGAGCAAAAAGGCAAGCCACAACCAGATATCGCCGAGGAACTGACCCGCTGCACCGACCTGCTGCTAGATAAGGTTGGTCGCCTTGATCCTCTATGGGGCGATGTGAGCCGGCATATACGCGGCGACCTTAACCTGCCTGTAGGCGGTGGCCCTGACACATTGCGCGCAATTTATGGCATGGGTATGGAAGAAGACGGCTACCTGACCAATGTCGCCGGCGATGGCCTTTACTATATGCTGTCCTGGGACGCCAAGGGCCAGCAAAAGGTGCGTGGTATCCACCAGTTTGGTGCCGCCACACTGGACGAGAACTCCCCCCATTATGCCGATCAGGCCCAGGACTATGTGGACGAAGTACTGCACGACCCACTGTTTGACGCCGATAAACGTGCGACTAAAATCCAGCGCAGCTACAGACCTGGGGAGTAACCCCTGATCCATCCATGCTAGAATGGCGCCATTACTTTAAGCTCAGATACTGAGGCCCCATGTCTATTCAGTGGTATCCCGGCCATATGCGCAAGGCCAGCAACGAAATGATCGAGGCCCTGCCTCAGGTGAATATTGTTGTTGAAGTTCTGGACGCCCGCATTCCCTTCAGTAGCTCCAATCCCTTTATTCAGGGTCTGTGCACTGACAAGCCCTATATCAAGCTGCTCAATAAAACCGACCTTGCCGATCCAGCGATCACCCAGCAGTGGCAGGATTATTTTGAGCAACAGAGCAATACCAAAACCATGGCTCTGGACTTAAAAAACCATGATCCCAGTGCCAAGATTATTGACCTGATCAACAAGCTCTATCCCCAGCGCGAGGGCGGCAATACCCTGGCCATGGTCACTGGTATTCCCAATGTGGGTAAATCGTCACTGATTAACTGTCTGGCTGGCCGTCATATTGCCAAAACCGGCGATGAGCCTGCTATCACCAAAGGGCAGCAGCGGATTAATCTGCGCAATGGCATTATGCTGCTGGATACCCCGGGGATTCTCTGGCCCAAGATAGAAAACCCACAGGGCAGCTACAGACTGGCCACCACTGGTGCCATCAAAGACACTGCCGTCAGCTATGAAGATATTGCTTTTTTTGCGGCTGAATTTCTGCTCGAGAAATATCCAGAGCGACTTAAAGAGCGCTTTAACATTAGTAATCTACCGCAGACAGAAATCGAGCTGCTGGAGATTATTGGCGCCCAGCGAGGCTGTTTGCGTGCCGGTGGCCGAGTAGATTTAGAACGGGTGTCCACCATCTTTGTCAACGAGCTGCGCGCCGGTATTTTGGGGCCACTGGGCTTTGAAACTCCAGAGATGATTGATGCCGAAATGAAGCAGGTGGCAATCCTTAAAGCCGAAAAAGAAGAGCGGGAAAAACAGCGGTTGGAAAAAGCGGCTGCGCGACGCAAAAAAGCTAAAGCCAACCGCCGGTAGATCTATAGGTGCTGACGCTGAAAGATGATGGTCTCGTCAATCAGCTCATCACCATTCTCATCAATGGTGGCTGTTAGCGTATCGCCAGATACCTCAACAAAAATATTGGGTGCACCCACTCCTACAAAATCTGTTAATCCAGTACTGCCATTATTATCAAAGGTCTGGGTAACCGTAAGCAGACCTGTGCTCTCGTCATGCGCATAGGTGCCCAGCTCCATACCGGATATTTCAGTGTCATCATCTTCATCGACTTCGCCATGAAAGTAAGTGCCATCGTCAAAGAAGACAATCATTAGCAGATCATTTTCTGTGGTGGTGCTAAGCCAGGTGCCTAAAAGGACCTCAGAGGATATTTTTCTAAATTGAATTGCGCCATCCCTCACGGGAAATAACTCTAATGGCGCGGGCCGCTGTGCAACCGCATTCGGAATCGGATCTAGGATAAATAGCCAATTTGGTGGTTCATCAACACTAAGACTGCTTAAACCGACGGCACCATTATTATCAAATCTTGGAGTTACTTGAGAGAACCCTGTATTGTCGAGATTCATTGTTCCCCACTCCATACCTGACATGGCTTCAACATCTAAATCACCAACCTCTGCATACACATAGTTACCATCTTCAAAAACACTAAGGAGTGCAAAGTCGCGATCTGGATGAGATCCTCGCCAAGTTCCTACAATAGAGGTCTCGAAATCGGGTGGTGTAAAATCAGATGTCAGAGCCAAACTAAGAACAAAGTGCAATAGCGCCTGAGCAGAGGAGACTAGTTCCGCTAAGAGCAAATCCTGACCTCCACTACTGATAGTACGATGAACAGCGATCTGTGATTGAAATACTGCTACCGACATATCAAAATCTAATGCCAAAGCATTATCCTTCGCTGCCTGGGTAATAGTAATTCCATTGCCGGGATTTAAATCTTTATCTAAAGATTGAAGTAAGCGAATAATATTAATAACAATATGATGAGCCACATCATCAGTATCAGCCATATCCAATGGTGTCACCACCTCAGCTCCCAATACCGGCGGAAATTCCAAGGCGCCAATAAAGAACGTAACCGTTTCACCTGCCAAGTATTTAAACTCCCCGCGGGAATTGGTCTCCCCATTTTGAGTGGCAGTGCGGTAGCCAATATTAATCACTGGGCTATCGATAAAGACGCCGGTAAGAGTTGATGGGGAGTCGCCTCCGCCTCCACCACAGTTGGCTAGAAAAATAGTGACTAAAACAATCAGACTAATGCGTTTCATAATCGTACTCCATGTATGATGTTATGTTAGATCATTCCTTTTATTTGGGTAGCCTTACCTTTCCCCGCTCGCGATAATATTCCGGGCCAGAGCATTCATGAGGCACGGACCATGCCATTTCAAATGCAGGTGCATCTATTTTAGGAATCATATAATCATTCCGGTTAGAACTAGCCTGTACAGTACTACCTGCTATGAACTGGTAGTAATGCCTATTTTTAGGCGAAGGAATTTCACCATATAGATTCCAACTCCACGTTAAAGATTTGACCTGCCAGATAATAAGAGCATCATCTAAAACTTCCATCTCCGATGGAGATAAGAGCTCTAGAACTTCTCCTTCGCTAAATTTGATAATGAGAGCATCGTGGAAAGCCTCTACTGAACTTATCAAAGCGATCCCGTCAGGGCGACCGCCAAACCAGCAACCGAAAAAGGCTAGGCTACCACCCCTGTGTGTTCGCGTGATCTTGCCTATCAAGTCTGCTAAATTTTGCATAGAAAAGTTCCGATTATTAATCCTACCTATGGCAACCTCAAGCACCCTCGCATACGATGGTATGGCCGATGGCTCATTTCAGGATGTATATACCATGCCATCTCAAATGCAGGCTCGTCCTTGCATGGAACCATTGGATGTCCAAAGTTAGTACTTAGCAAAACTCTATCTTGCAGTGACTGAAATTTATGGTGATAGCGATTATTAGGCGATGGAATTTCACCATAACTATTCCATTCCCAGTTAATCGAGGATGCGGACCAAATTATCAATGCGTCATCCATGATTTCTAATTCTGATGGATCACAAATTTCTAGCCGCTCACCCTTATGAAATCCCATCACGAGAGCATTGCCTTCAACATCAACTGAAGTCAACCTATGGATATTATCAGGTAACATGCCAAACCAACCACCAAAAAATGCCAAGCTTCCGGCTTGATTGGTCGCCGGTATATTTTCAATTATCTGACTAATCTCATCTATATCCATTTCTATCAATCTAACATGGTGGCGTAATATTTATGACTGGCCCATAGTTGACCTGACCCCCAATAATTTCTACTTGACTTGGACTTGGAAAGAAATATTCGATGACTCTACCACCATTCACCGAATAACCAGGCGGGCTATTAATTATCGGTAAAGCTGATCGAATTATCATCCCTGAACTACTTACTAATTTCCCAAATACTAGCTTTGTGCAGGCATTCACTTGAGGCAAACCGGCAGCATCTCTAAAGTCGGAAACCAATAAAGGAAATTGTGGAGTCCAGGATCGCCCTTCCATTTCTACGACCCCTCCATACGCCCTGTAGATTGGTTCAGGCTGTTCAACCTGATCAAACACAGCATCAACTAAAATTATACCAATGGTATTGATAATCCCAGAAAGCACTACCCCACAAGCTGGTACCGCAGGAATAGCAATGACAAAATTAGAGGCTAAAGGCGCATCCTCGCAATTCGCGGCTTGAGTACCAATATTTATCTCAATACCTAGCTGATCGGATAGCTTTTCGGCGGCCTCCTCTAGTGCAGCGAAAGGTCCATTAACAATATCTGCATTAAGTATTGTCGCTAATGAGGGTTCGGCCTCTGATGCTGATCTACTAAAGTTTGCATCATCGAATCCAGGACTCTCATTGATTGGCGTCCATACATCAGTTAAGAAATAATACCAATCACCAAACCAAGTGAACTGTGCAAGTCTTTCGCAAACGAGTACACATTTAAATGTTTCGTAACTTTCGTAACCTTCAAAATTGGCAAGTGCGGCCTCTGCTTCTTGTATAGAGCCATATCCAACTAACTGCAAAACATCCAATGTATTTGTCGTATCGAGAACACCTTCAATTAGGGTAATACAGTTATAAAATACATACCAATACGTGCAGTAGTTTATGGTTAATTCTATCGAAAGGTTATACGCAGGAGCATTGGAGGTTATAGCCTGGGAAAAATAATTGGGATCTAAAATCCAGTTATAGGTATCGCGAAAAAACTTCTCAAACTCAAAATCTATAGCCGCTACTGCCTCCGCTTCACCCTGAAAAAACATACCCGTGGAATAGACAATCTGGTCGTCTACACCAGGGATGGTTGTATCCAGGTGCTTTAGTAGTACGTCTACTCGGCCATCTACATTGTAATCATTTGCCACAGGCACAACGCCAGTGCTGACCGGCCAGCCAGCTGCAGTGGCCAGTTGGCCTGAGGTTGGATTCTCCACTACCTCAAAATGGCCATCATCAGTTTGAGTGAGTATGGTTTTATTAATGACACCGTTAGTGGTATCGCCTGAGTTGCGTTGAATATAGATATCTAGTTTGCCATTGCCATCAAAATGACCACTGCGCACCTGAAACTGGTAATCTCTCTGAGTCTCCAATGGGTCCAGGCTCGGCATAGATGTCACTACGCCCACGGTGCTTATTGGCCCAAGCTTGCCGCCGTAGTCGTCAATGCAGGCTACCTGGTATTCATAGCTGCCCTCTGAGCGGCTCAGGCTCAGACTGTTGGTTGGCGAATAACTATTGGGTACTGTGGCCCATGCACCTCCATTGAGCCGCTCAGACAGCCAGCATATGGATCCTGTTGTATCCTGCCATTCGACGGAATAACTACCGACTACATGGGATGGGACAGTGGGAGGATAGAGTTCATAAGGCGCTGGTGGAAACATGGGAAACTGTGCCTGGGCCGAAGTGAAATACAGGCATAGGGCAAAAAATACTGATGCTTTAATCGAGTGGGTACAAAAATCCTTTTTTAGAAATTTCATAACTGGGCTCCTGCTATGTATGTCTTCCTTTTAGTTAAAGTGGCTAATTTATTTACCCGTTGCTGCGCCGGTTATTACTTTGGAGCCTGCGCCCGTTTAATATATTAATAAAATCATTGGCGGCTGGTTCGCCTACCATTTGGCTGAGTTGATTCTTTAAATCAGTCATCAGATTTTGTACCTGATGCATAGCTTGTTGGGGGTTGGAGCTGCGCTGTGCCGCCGCCTCGCTAACGTTCTGTTTGGCCGCGAGTATCATTTCATATGCCGACATAGCCAATCCCTGGGTAACGCCGTGCTGACTTGCCACCTGCTTAACCAGTCCAAAGGCCGGGTCTATAGCTGCCCATAAAACCAAACCATCATCTGCGCCAAACAGTCCGTTGATCTCATCCCGTACTGCGAAGCTTAGAGATGGGTCCTGAACCGTCTTGACTGAGACCAGTAAATCAAAGGCTTTTCTAAAACTATCTTCAGTAAAAGATAGTCCACTTTTGCGCATTTTATTGGCCAGCGGTGAGGTCCGTAGCATATATTCTTTGGTTGCCTGGTCGCCCAAAAGGTTGGCCAGCATATTGGCCGGTGCGCGATCTGGGGGAACTGAGCTCGGGTTGCCCCCCTCAGCCTGCAACTGGGTTGAATATTTTTGCATTTCAATCTGCATTTTCTGTACGGCAATCTGTTCAGAGGAACTCAAAAAGGGGTACTGATTGGCCATGGGGTAAAACATATCGCTGAACAATGGATCTCTAGAAACCTTGGTGCCATAGAGGCCTGATAGCTGCCCTCGGATTGATTCATAGCCCTTGGCCATGGCTTCCATATAATTTATCTGGGCCAGAGGCTGGTAGCGCCAGAACTGATCATCAGGTTTTTGGATGCTATCGATATATCGAGCTTTTAATCTGGTGAAAACCAATGGCTTGGTCTGATCGGCAGTAAATCCCTGGCTTAACAGTTTCTGATAGTAATCCTGAAGTGATTTATCAGTAGATAAATCGACTTGAAACTTCGGATTATCTTGCAATTGGACATTTGACTGATTAAGCGCTTGAGGATGATGCTCACCGGAAGACACCGTCTGATCTGGGCTCAAGCCGAAGAACAGAATGCCAAAGATGATATTTATTAGTAGCGATACTGTCGCAAGGTATTTTATTGCCACGTCCATGTCTGTCCCATTTATTAAGCCAATCCATTGCTTTTCCATTACTGGAAAAATTTTCGTGACTCTTAGCTGCGTAAAGAGAGCTTCCTAGCTTCGCAGAAAAATACAGGACTACCCACGACTTAATTTTCAGACTAGACGACTAAATCTGTATATGCCAATAAATATTTTTTGATTACCTAATGGTTCATACATACTGACCCGCAGCGTGACCCGAAGCCCAGGCCCACTGGAAGTTGTAGCCACCTAAATGTCCGGTTACGTCCATCACTTCACCGACAAAATACAGGCCCGGCTGGGTTTTGCACTCCATAGTTTTTGACGATAGGTGATCAGTATCTACACCGCACAGGGTAACTTCGGCGGTGCGATAGCCCTCGGTGCCGGAGGGTTTTAATTGCCAATCTTGAAGCTGCGCTGCTACCTCCACTAGTATCGCATCGGGAATTTCTGCCATGGGCTTGTCGGCATGGTTGGGCCAGTAGAGGTTTTGTAATTCCAGTACCAGCCCTTTGGAGAGATGCTGTGATAGCAGGTTGCGCAATAATGATTTGGCGCTGGACTTTTTATAGTCCAACAGCATTGTGCTGGCTTGTAGATCTGGTAGCAGGTTAATACTGATTTTCTGGCCCGGTTTCCAGTAACTTGATAGCTGCAGGGCCGCGGGACCACTTATACCGCGATGGGTAAACAGCAGGTTCTCGCGAAAGGCTACACTATTTACTGACATCTCAACATCCACTGCCAGACCAGATAGCCTCTCGCTAATATCTTTTACCCAATCGGTAAAGGTAAATGGCACTAGCCCGGCGGTGCGAGGCAATAACTGAAGACCAAATTGTTCGGCCACTTCATAGCCAAATCCTGTGGCACCCATGGTGGGAATGGAGAGCCCACCGGTAGCAATCACCAGTGACTGGCAATGGTAATGCCCCAACGATGTATGCAGCGAATACCAAGAGTCCTGACTGGCGATTCCTTGAATATCGCATTTGGTCTTTACAGCCACATTGGCTAGCTCGCATTCGTCCAGCAGCATGGCGAGAATATCTTTGGCGGATTCGTCGCAGAACAGCTCGCCGTGCTTGCGTTCATGATAGGCAATCTGGTGGCGCTCAACCAGTTGGATAAACTGCCACTGGTTATAACCATTGAGAGCAGATTTACAGAAATGCGGGTTGGCCGATAAATAGTTTTCGGGCTGTATATCCAGATTAGTAAAATTGCAGCGACCACCGCCCGACATCAAAATCTTTTTGCCCACCTTATTACTGCTATCCAGTACCAGCACTGAGCGACCCCGCTGCCCCGCGGTAAAGGCACAGAATAATCCAGCGGCACCGCCACCAATAATAATTACGTCGTATTGCTTAGAGGCTGTCATTAAAGATTATCCAGATTCTGTTGCAGCTCGGTCACATCCATGGCTTCAAGGGTTTGGATATTGCGCTGGGGAATATCTTGCGGATTGGGGAAGTCGGCCAGTGCGCGCGCCACCATGTCCTCGCGCAAAAAGTGAATCATGGGGTAAGGCGATCGATTGGTATAGTGGCTGGCCGCTCCCTCGGGCTCGCCCTCAAACTGATACCGGGGATGAAAACTGGCCAGCTGAATGGTGCCCGCCAGGTCCTGTTCCTCAAGTAGATGATTGGCGTTATCTACAAAGTCCAGATAGCTGTCAAAATCCTCAAGCCCAGCCGGCAGAACCAGCAGGGAGGTGGCAATCTCTGATTCCGGGGACTCGCAGATCAGTTCCAGCTCCTGCAAATACAGGGCCGCGATATCTTCCAGCCCGCTGGATTTACAGACGGTTAGGCGCAAGCCATCGGCGGCAATCACTGGCCGTGCAAAGGGGCACAGGTTGAGGCCCACCACAACATTATCTATCCAGGCTCTGGTGCGCTGCTCTTCAGTAGAAAAACCCGATGGCGACATAAGTGACTCGCGACAATAACAAAGGCGCTAGGATACTCAGTCAACCTGGCACCAACAAGCTAAACAGTGGCAGCTAGTTACGCTTTTATCCTCAGCTCCTATTCCTGTATGCTGGCCCGCTACTAACAGTCACCCACTAATTTTGTTGAGATTTCACCATGAGCAACCTCTACCAGCCGCTTCAGTTCAAGTCTGGCGCTCGCCTTAAAAACCGCTTTATGCTGGCCCCTCTGACTAATACTCAAAGCCATACCGATGGCACTTTGTCGGATGACGAATATCGCTGGTTAACAATGCGAGCCAAGGGCGGTTTTGGCCTGACTATGACCTGTGCCGCCCATGTGCAGGCTGTGGGTCAGGGCTTTCCCGGGCAGCTTGGGGTGTTTGATGATAAGCACCTGGAAGGACTGGCCCGCCTAGCCCTGGGTATTCAAGCCGAGGACAGCTTAGCCCTGGTGCAGCTGCACCATGCCGGCATGCGCTCACCAGCAGAACTGATTGGGCAGTCGCCTGTCTGCCCTTCCGATAATGCCGAGACTGGCGCGGTGGGCCTGAGCACTGAAGGCGTCGAGCAGTTAATCGAAGACTTTATCTGCGCTGCCCAGCGGGCTGAAAAAGCCGGTTTTGATGGCGTCGAGATTCATGGCGCCCATGGTTATATTCTCGCCCAGTTCCTCAGCGGCACCATTAACCAGCGGCAGGATCAATTTGGCGGCAGCCTGGAAAATCGTATGCGCCCTATTATCGATATTATCCAAGGTATTCGCTCCCGCTGCCGGCCCGACTTTTTGCTGGGGCTAAGGCTCTCCCCGGAGCGCTTTGATGTGGAGCTACCGGAGATTATTGAGGTAGCCAAAGTCATCTTAGCGGCGGGCAAAATAGATTTTCTGGATATGTCCCTGTGGGATTCCTTCAAAGAACCGCAGGATGAGGCCTATCAGGGTCGGACATTGCTGTCCTACTTTACCGAGCTGGAGCGCGGTGATGTGGCGCTGGGTATTGCTGGCAAGCTGCGCAACCCGGAGGAAGTGAATCGTGCCATGGCCTCTGGTATTGATTTTGTGATGCTTGGCCGGGCGGCCATACTGCATCATGACTTCCCACTGCGGATGCAGGCCGACAACAATTTTACTCCAGTCAGAAACCCTGTATCCGCAGACTACCTGCGCCAGGAAGGGCTGGGCGAGGACTTTATTACCTATATGTCTGGCTGGAAAGGTTTTGTTAGCTAATCAAAACTCCTTTGGGCTGCGTAACTAGCCCATGCAATTAAATTGGCTAGATACAGCAACCCCAGATTCTCTATCTCCAGGCTTCCCGGAGAAAATGGTATTGCTGGACTGTGAGACCACCGGCGGCAAAGCTCCTTACCACCGCATTATCGAAATCGGCCTGCTGGTGGTTGAAGAAGGTCGGTTGGTTGAGAAATGGCAAACCTTCGTTGACCCTAGAGTGCCGCTGCCACCCTTTATACAGAGGTTAACGGGCATCAGCCCCGGCATGGTTGCTGGAGCACCTGAATTCTCTGATATCGCGGAAGAGCTGCTGAGTAAATTAGAGGGCCGCACATTGGTGGCCCACAATGCCCGCTTTGACTACAGCTTCTTAAAGAATGAATTTGAGCGCGCAGGCATTAGCTACAACGCCAAACCCCTGTGCTCGGTAAAGTTTAGCCGCAATCTGTACCCTCAGTTTAAGCGTCATGGTCTGTCGCAGATTATTGAGCGTTTTGGTCTTTCTATAGAAAACCGTCATCGCGCGCTGGATGATGCAGAGATGATCTATAAGTTCTTCCAAAAATCCTCTGCACTGTTTTCTGAGGATGAAATTGCCGCTACTTGCAAAACATTACTCAAGCGCCCCAGCTTGCCCACCCTGCTGAATGCTAAAGAAGTGGAAAAATTACCTACCAGTGCCGGGGTCTATTATTTTTATGATGCTAAAGGGGCGCTGCTATATATAGGTAAGAGTGTACATATCCGCAACCGGGTGCTGAGTCACTTTAGCTCGGACCATAAAAACCCGAAGGATCTGCAAATGAGCACCAAAATTGCTCATATAGACTTTGAACAAACACCCAGTGACTTTGGAGCGCAGATTCGCGAGAGCAACCAGATTAAAGCCCAGAGCCCCATCTATAACCGACGATTGCGCAAGGTCAAAAAGCTGTTCCAGTTCCGCAGCACAGAGGATAGCCAGGGCTACCTGCGTCTAAATATTGAACCTGTGGAAACAGAAGACACCGCCGTAGAACAGCAATTTGGTCTATTTCGCTCACCCCGTCAGGCGTCGAAAAAGATGCAACAATTGGCGGATCAATATTTTCTCTGCCATAAGCTGTTGGGGCTTGAAGGAGAGCGAGCCAATCAACAACCCTGTTTTCGCTCGCAACTAAAAAAGTGTTTTGGTGCCTGTCATGGCGCAGAGCCCGCAGTTATTTACAACGAGCGCATGACGGCCGCACTTAAAAACTACCAGATAAAACTATGGCCCTATGCTGGCCCGATATTGGTGGAAGAGCGCGACCCTCAAAACCCAGATCAGGTGGCCTTTCATATTATCGATCGCTGGCGCTATATCGCTAAGCTGGCGCTTATCGAGGATATCTATGATCTGGGTTACCAGCTGCGAGACCTCAGCAGTCTACCCCCTGAGCCAGACCAAATATCAGGCGATCGCGATGAAACCGACGATCGCTTCGATTTAGATATCTACTTTATTTTGGTGCGGTTTATGGTCGACCAGGAAAAAATAAAGATGAACAATCTCAAGCTCTGGGATCTGGTGGCCAGCTAACTACTTTGCCGTCAGTTTTTTCTGCAGCGCCATGGTTTCTGCCGCCGCTTTAGCAACGCTGAGTTTCTCTTTAGCAAACCCGGTGCGACCTATTGCATCAATCTGGGCGTAATACCAATAGGTAACCGCAAAGCCTGCCACAGCGCGCACCATTTTAAGATTGCCGAGAAAGGCCAGCCAGCGAGGGAGCAGCGATAGGCTGTCCTCATATCTGGGTAGCTCATCCAGACCTGCCAGCAACTGCTTAGGCGCATCCGTCATTACACACATGGGGCGGCCAATACCAATCAGATCTGCGCTGCCCGTTTCCAGTGCCTGCTCCATCACCGCGCGCTGGCGGAAGCCGCCAGTCACCATCAGAGGAATATTTACCTTCGCCTGCATCGCCAGGGCAAAATCCACAAAGTAAGCCTCGCGCTGCTGCGTAGACTCGGCCACATTTTGTTTTTCCTCATCCTCCATACCCTGCAAACCCAATAGTTTGGGCTGCTCATAGGTACCACCGGAAATCTCAATCAGGTCGACACTGGCCTGCTCGAGCCACTGAACAACTTGCAGGCTATCTTCAAAGGCAAAGCCACCTTTTTGAAAGTCGGCACTGTTAAGTTTCACAGCCACGGGAAAGTCCGGCCCCACCGCAGCTCTTACCGAAGCCACCACCTCTAACAGGGCGCGGGCGCGGTTGGTCAGGTCGCCACCGTATTCATCGGTGCGCAGATTACTGCGCGGGCTTAGGAACTGTGACAGCAAATAGCCATGGGCACTGTGTATCTGCACACCGGTAAAACCTGCCTCTTTACAGGCTGCTGCGCAGACACCAAAGCCGCGCACAATGGTTTTAATTTCTGATTTAGTCAAAGGAACTGGCTCACCAAACTGGCCACCGGGCAGACCCAGCTTCACCGCGGAGGGCGCCTTAGGATTGGGGTTAACCAGTTTCTGAGTCTGACGACCCGCATGACTAATTTGCGCCCAAAAATGGTTGCCATTGCGGGTGGCCGCTTGAGCCCAACTAGCTAGCGCACTGCGCATAGCTTTATTGGGTTTGCGATCAATCACCACATTGCCCGGGCGCTCAAGATGGTCTTTATCGACCTGAATATTGCCCGACAGCAACATACCGGCACCACCATCACTCCACTTGCCATAGAGCAGCTCTAGCTCCGGTGTGGGCAAACCTTCTTTAGTGGCCAGACCTTCGGTCATGGCTGCTTTGGAGATGCGGTTGGGCAGCACAGTGCCACAGGGCAGGGTCAATGGTTGGGCAAGTAAGTTGTTCATGGAGTAAGTTCTTGTTATTGGAAGTGTCGTAAGCATAATGACCGCTAATCCGCTTTACTAGTCCAATTCAGCATACCAGCCGGCAGTACTGCTTGGTCTAATTCTGGTCTTTACCCACAGTGATTAGAAATAGACACTTAAGTGAGCAATTTGTCCGAATACCTGACCACAAGAGAACAGTATGGAATTTTTACATTATCGCGATCTGGCCAAAACTGAAGATAGGTTTCCCATCAGTGCAGAATGGGGGCAGGGGCGCAGTATTTTTGGTGGCCTGACCGCTGCCCTTGTACTGGTGCATATTGAGTCCAATAACGACTTAACCGGCCGCGATCTGCGCACCATTAATATTCACTTCTGCGGCGCCGTTATAGCAGATGTACCCTGCGAGTTTCGCCATCGCGTGCTCTCCAGAGGTAGATCTGTGGTGCAAATTGAAGGACAGCTGCTGCAAGAGGGCGAGGTCAAAACAGAGATTGTTGCCTGCTTTACCACTGATCGAATCTCCGCCATTACCATCGACTCACCAAGCAAATTATTTCCCGTTGCAGCGCAAGATACCCAAGAGATGGCCTCTGAATTTAAACAGGATTCGGCACCTCGTTTCGTGGGCTACTTTGATCTTCGCCAGACCAATAATAATTTCCCCTTCACTGGCTCCAACCACAGCCTGATTACCGGCTGGATGCGCTACGCCAAACCCAGAGAAAGCCTCGATGATGCGACGATTGTGGCGTTGATTGACGCCTGGCCACCAGCAGTCTTGCCCATGATGACTCAGCGAGCGCCAAGCAGTACCATTACTTGGAATATTGAATTTATGCACCCCAGAGCGGCTCTTGAGGTCGAGGATATGCTCTATTATGAATGCAGCGCCCTCCAATCGGGCCAGGGCTATGCTCATACCGAAGCTAAAATCTACCACCCCAATGGGCAGCTGCTGGCATTGAGTCGCCAAATGGTGGGGGTTTACGATAAAGTAACCTAGTAGAATCACAAAACAACACAGAAAAATAATAATAATCGGGCAAGGTATTAACCATGACCAAACCAACACCCAGCGCGCGCCAGCCCCTGGCGGGACTACAGGTCATCGAGCTGTCAAATATGATTACCTGCTCCCTGGCGGCACAAACCATGGGTGCTCAGGGCGCTGATGTGATTAAGGTGGAGCCCCCTGTGGGCGGCGACCAGATGCGCCCTCTGGGCACTCAAAAGAATGGTGTCTCCGGCTTCTTTCACAACTGCAACCGCGGCAAGCAGTCTCTGGCTATAGATCTCAAGTCCGAAGCCGGCGTAGAAGCTGTGAAAAAGCTCGCGGCCCGCGCCGATGTGCTTTTGCACAATTACCGCCCGGGAGTCATGGACCGCATTGGTCTGGGCTCAGAGGTACTGCGCGAGATTAACCCGAAGCTGATCTATGTCGCAGTAAGCGGCTTTGGCACTGAGGGGCCTATGGCGGACTTGCCCGCCTTTGATCATGTAATCCAGGGCATGTCTGGGCTAACCGATCTTCAGGAGCCGGAGGACAATAAGTTTGATTTTATCCGTACATTTATCTGCGACAAGGTCACCGCCTACACCGTAGCTCAGGCCGCTACCGCTGCACTGCTGGCGCGAGCCACAACTGGCCTGGGCCAGCATATAGATATCTCCATGCTGCACGCCTGTATCGCCTTTATGTGGCCCGACGGCATGATGCACAGAACCCTAAAAGACGACGACAGAATTGCCATGTCGCCGGGCTCAGAGTACTTCCAGACTATTAACTACAGTGATGGGGCTGTGGCTGTGGCGCCCCTGAGAGACAACCACTGGGAGGCTCTGCTACCAATGCTTGGCTACCCGGAATTACTGGGCACGCCACCCTATAACTCAGTCCCCGCACGGATGACCAACATGCGCGAAGTCACCCAGGTGCTGAAAAATCCACGTCTGGATATAGGCGTGGAGAAGGCCATGGAGGTGTTGGTCGCCGCCGATGTGCCCTGTGCACCCTGCGTGCAACGGGATCATCTGGAGGCTAGCGAACAGATTGAAGCCATTGGTGCTCTGGAAACCTACGTAACCAAAGCCATGGGTAAGCTGACTGTGCCCAGACCCCCAGTGCAATTTGAGGGCATGGCCAGCTCCCTGGCCGAACCCAGCCCTCTGTTGGGTCAGCATAGCCGGGATATCCTCAACCAACTGGGCTGGGATAATACTCAGGTCGACGAATTAATCAGTTCGGGGGCCGTTGCTGAAACGCCGCTGCCATGATTGAGATAACTGGCAATAGCTTAATCAGCCGCCTCAGTTTTCTCTGGGTCGGCGCTGCCCTATTGTCAGTTTTTTTAAGCCCAGCTCAGGGGAACTCCTCTGATTTTGTGCTAGCTGATCAGTGCCCGCCGAGCTTTGCGCTGGATAACAACAATCAGTGTCGCCTGCGCAATCTCTATCAGCTCTACGATTCGCTGCAAGATCGCGGTCTCGGCGGCCTTAAAACCGCTCTGCCTAAACACCGCGACGGCTATAGCCCCCAGCAGATTGATCTGGGGCGCCTGTTGTTTTTTGATCCTGTTTTGTCCGCCGATAAAAATCTCGCCTGTGCCAACTGCCACAATCCGGATCTTGGCTTTAGTGATGGTATGGGTCGCAGTGTGGGTGCCCGCGGACAGATCAGTCAGCGCTCAGCGCCCACATTGTGGAACAGTGCATTTTTGCAGTCGTTCTTCTGGGATGCCCGGGCCCATAGTCTCGAGGAGCAGGCCGTTGGCCCATTATTTTCTGATCATGAAATGGCCAACAGTCCCCGCCAGCTACTGGCCGATATTAATCAGGTAGAGGCATACCCCAGTCTGTTTAAACAGGCCTTTCCCGACTCTAACGATGCCCTAGTGATCGATAATATAGTCACTGCACTCAGTGCGTTTCAAAGCTCGTTGATCTCTCTTAACAGCCCATATGATCGCTATGCCCATGGCGATGCCAAGGCACTGAGCGCCAATCAATTAGAGGGGCTAAACGTCTTCCGCTCCTTTGTGGCGCGCTGTTCCCAATGTCATACGCCGCCCCTGTTTACCAACCAGCAAGTGGCTGTGATCGGCACCCCGGAGCCAGCCGGACTTCCGCGAGACGTAGGTGCCGCTAAGACCTTCAATGCCAAGCGTTTGAGAGGTGGCTTTAAGGTTCCCACATTGCGCAATATTGCCCAGACAGCGCCCTACATGCACAGCGGCAGATTTGCCACCCTTCGCGAGGCTGCGGAGTTTTATACCAAGGGCCGCGGTCATGCTGTGCCGGAGGATGAAGAACTGTTGCTGCACTGGCATATCTCGGACCCCAATCTAACCGATACAGAGCTCGATCGGCTGGTGGATTTTATGGAGGCACTGAGTGACCAAAGCTTTATGCCCCAGGTTCCCACCCAGGTGCCTTCGGGTTTATTAAACAGTAAAACCAGTATCAGTCTTGTGACTGCATCAGGAGACTAAGTATGAACACTAAATTTAAAGTGGTACTCGCTATTGTGATCTTTGCCGGTGGTTGGATTATGGGTAGCAATAATAACGTAGCCCCGGTAATCACTAGCTCCATGGGTGGCGCCAGCTACAACGGTGGCTTTAAGGCTGATAACTCAATCAGTGCGGTGCCACAGCGCAACGTCGAGGGCTCTGTGATTGTAGTCAATCCAGGCGACTCTATTCAGGAGGCAGTCGAAATGGCCCAGCCCGGCGATACCATTCAGGTGATGCCTGGCACCTATTCGGAGACAGTCTATATAGACAAAGATGACATCCACCTGGTGGGTGTTATTAGGGAGGGCGAGCGCGCCACCATGGATGGACTGGGTAAACTCAATGATGCCATCCTCTATTCCGGCAACAATGTGGTGGTAGAGAACTTCCGCATTACCCAATACAAAGGCAATGGCATTATGGGCCAGGCCGGCAATAATTTTGAGATTCGCAACAATGTGATTGTCGATACCGGTATCTATGGCATCTTTCCTCAGCTGGGCACCAATGGGCTGGTGGAACACAATGTAGTCTCTGGAATTGAAGACGCAGCCATCTATATAGGTATGAGCGACAATATCCATGTAGCCCACAACGAAGTCTTCGACAGTGTTGCCGGCATCGAAATTGAAAATAGCCGCCACGCAATAGTGGAAAACAATATTGCCTACAACAATACGGGGGGCATTCTTGCCTTTGTGACCCCAGGCCTACCGATCAAAACCACCGAAGATGTGATTATCCGCAATAACTTTGTGCTGGATAACAACACGCCTAACTTTGGTGCGCCCGGCTCTATTGTCTCTGGTATTCCCGCAGGCACCGGCATTCTGGTAATGGCCGCAGACGATGTGGTGATTGAAGGCAATATTATTTCCAACAATAAAACTGCCGGCATTATTATCAATGATCACAGCTATGCCTCCAATATCACCATGGATATGGAATCGGACCCCAACTCTGACCGCACCATGATTCTCGACAATGTGATGCTGAATAATGGCTATGACACAATTCCAGAGGTCACAGCAGTGGCGCTTACTGAATTGCATACCGGGCTTATCGATATTGTCCATGTGGGCCCCAGTAAAGGCAGCTGCATTATTAACCGCCATCGCTACCGGGCAGTGGGCATTGGCAACTATGGTGAGTGCGACTTTACCAACACCGACAGCACAGAGTCATATCTGCTGGCAGGCGGCGCTGAGCCAAGGGTTATCCAGCCCTCGGAGCGCGGCGAGATCGCCTATCTGGGCGTATGTACCGGCTGTCACAGCTATACCGGCCGCCTGATCGGACCATCGGTGCAGGTCATTCAGGCCATGTATGCGGGTAATCCTGAGGGGCTGGTGGAATATATCAATGCGCCGGTTAAAAAGCGCGACAACTTCCCGCCCATGCCAGCCCAAAACTATCTAGATGCTGAAACCCAGATGGCTGTGGCCAACTATATGCTGGCCCTTGAGAAATAACACACAACAGATATAAACCAGTGATCGTACACAAAGATGTCGTCCACCAGGCGTTGACCGATGTGACGGGCCATACGACCACTGGTCACTATATTGCAAATAACGCTATGACTAAGCCAATGGTTCATTTGTCTCTAGTAACAGCTCAATAAATTTTTGTGCTGGCGCAGACAGGGCCTGGCGTCGCCGGGTAAATATGCCCACCCGGCGCTCTATACCGCCATGGGATATGGGCCTACAGATGGCGCCCAGCGCTTCCATCTGACCCTGACAGAGTGCCGGCACCACCGCCACCCCTACTCCAGCAGCCACCATGGCGCCCACTGTGGTCAGCTGAAAAGCCTCAAAAATATGCGGTGGTTGCCGATCGGCCGCAGCTATAGCTGCTTCCGTCCAGCGCCTGGTGCTGGAGCCGCGATTTAAAGAGACCAGTACATGGTCTAGCAAATCTGCAAAGGCTACCTGGGTCTGTGCGGCCAGAGCATGCTGCGGCGGCACAATAGCTACAAAACGGTCATTAAAAAGCGGCTGAAAATCCAGGCCATCCAGATTATCCGGCTCAAAGGTAATGCCCAGCTCGACACGCCCGGACTGCACAGCACTGATGACTTCCTCCATCACAATATCCTGTACATTGATATTGATGTTAGGAAAACGCTGTACAAGCTCCATCAGAGAGCGAGGCAAGCAGTTACTGGCAAAGGATGGCATGGCGGCGATGCTCAGCTTGCCCCGCTGCAGCGCAAATAACCCACGCAGGTCTTCAAGCCCCTCATTCCAGTCCATTAGCAGGCGCCGGGCCACCGGCAAAAACTCTGCCCCCTCTGGGGTCAGGGCTACAGACCTTGTGGAACGGGCAAATAGCTGCCCTCCCAGACTGTTCTCCATTTTACGGATGGCTGCACTCAGCGCTGGCTGAGAGAGATGCAGGTGCTCACAGGCCTCAGCAAAACTGCCTAACTCGGCAATGGCGACAAAGCCCTGCAACTGTTTGACACTGATCGTCATGGCAAGCTCTATTATTCTATTTTATCTATTAATTAATCGCTTAATACAATTTGAGTTAATTATAAAGTTAAGGCAACCTAGGTCAACTTTATCTACTGAGTTACTCCTATGAACAGCTTATGGCAGCCCAGCCCAGCCCAGATCGAATGCAGTCATATGCTGCGCTTTCAGCAGCAACTGAAATCCCAGTTAAATCTCAGCTTCGCTGATTACGAGGAACTGCATCAATGGTCTGTGGACAAACCAGAGGAGTTTTGGGCGCAGCTGTGGCAGTACTCAGATATCCGTGCCTCTGTGCCCTATTCCGCTGTGCTTAGCGACAGCGAAAAGTTTCCGGGCGCCAAGTGGTTTGAGGGCAGCAGGCTTAATTTTGCCGAGAATCTACTCCGCAATCGCTCCGATAAAACCGCGCTGATTGCCCGCCTCGAAAATGGTGCCCGCAAAACAATGAGCTACGGCGAACTCTATCAGCAAGTCGCCCAGTTGGCGGCAGCCCTGCGCAGTGCAGGCGTAGTCAAAGGGGATCGGGTGGCTGGTTTTATGCCCAATGTAGCTGAGACTATTGTTGCTATGCTGGCCACCAGTAGCATAGGTGCTATCTGGTCATCATGCTCGCCGGACTTTGGTATTAACGGGGTGATGGATCGCTTTGGCCAGATCGAACCCAAGGTACTCTTTGCCTGCAATGGCTACTATTACAATGGCAAGACCATTGATTCCACCCCGCGGGTTAAACAGATCGTTGAGCAAATAGACTCTGTCGAGCAACTGGTGCTGGTACAGGTCACAGAGGCGCAGACTGATATTGCTCAGGCGGTTAGTTACAGTGATTTTCTGGTGCGCAAAAACACGCCTGAACTACAGTTTGAGCAACTGCCCTTTGATCACCCCCTCTATATTATGTATTCCTCTGGCACCACAGGTGTGCCCAAATGCATTGTCCACGGGGCTGGCGGCACTCTGATTCAACAGCTTAAAGAACAGCAGCTGCATACCAATCTGCAGCCGCAGGATGTGCTGTTTTACTTCACTACCTGTGGCTGGATGATGTGGAACTGGATGGTAGCTGGCCTGGCCTCCGAGGCCACCTTGGTGCTCTACGACGGCTCGCCCTTTTATCCGGAACCCAAATCTCTGATCGATATGGCTGAGCAGGAGCAAATCAGTATCTTTGGTACCAGCGCCAAATATATTGCCGCGCTGGAAAAAGCCCATGTGGTACCCAGAGAAACCCATCAACTTGAGCACTTAAAAACCGTGCTCTCCACTGGCTCGCCTCTCTCTCACGAGAGTTTTCAGTATGTGTATCGGGATATTAAAGCTGATCTCTGTCTGTCGTCTATTTCCGGAGGTACGGATATTCTGTCCTGCTTTGTGTTGGGCAATCCTTCGCTGCCAGTCTGGGAGGGCGAAATTCAGTGCCGCGGCCTGGGTATGGCGGTTGAGATCTGGAATGAACAGGGCCAAGCAGTCACTGAACAAAAAGGTGAGCTGGTCTGTGTTAAACCCTTCCCCTCAGCACCAATCTATTTTTGGAATGATCCAGAGAATAAAAAATATCTCAGCGCCTACTTTGAGACCTATGCCAATATTTGGGCCCATGGCGATTACGGTGAAATCACTGCTCACAATGGGGTAATTATTCACGGTCGCTCGGATGCAGTGCTAAACCCCGGTGGTGTGCGTATTGGCACCGCGGAAATTTATCGCCAGGTGGAAAAGCTGGACGAAGTTGTAGACAGCATCTGCATAGGTCAGGACTGGGACGATGATGTGCGAGTGGTGCTGTTTGTAGTTCTGCGCGCCGGGCTGTCTCTCAATGATAACTTGATTGGCAAAATTCGCAGCAGCATAAGAAATGAAACCACCCCCCGTCATGTACCAGCCAAGGTGATTGCCGTGACAGATATTCCCCGTACTATCAGTGGCAAAATTGTTGAACTCGCTGTGCGCAAAGTGGTGCATGGGCAGGCGGTCACCAATACAGATGCTCTGGCCAATCCAGAGGCCCTGGAGTTGTTTAAAAATCTCCCTGAACTGCAAGACTAGTATGGGAGCGGATATTGCTATTGCCTCAGATGGCAATATCCCCTACTGTCACTAGTGCAAAAACACTATTACAGGCGCTTGCAATGACCAGAGAGATTCTTGATAACAACCAAATTCACCCCGCTGTGCAGGCAACGGTTAACAATAACCATGCCGATATAGTGGCGGAAGTGCAGGAGGCTATAGCCAATAATCAGATTGTGATTGTGGGTATGGCCCAAAACCCCGCACCTAAAAAGGCCCGCAAGCAACTCGACGAGCTGGGACTTGATTATGCCTATCTGGAGTACGGCAGCTACTTCAGCCTGTGGCGTCGCCGCAATGCCCTGAAAATGTGGACCGGTTGGCCCTCGTTTCCGATGATTTTTGTCAAAGGACTATTGATTGGCGGCTCCAGCGACATGCGCGCCCTGATCGAGGCTGGGGAATTTTCCAAGCTGCTGGATTGACCTCAACCCCTCAGTCGTACTGGGCTAGCTTATTAATCCTGATCACTGCCTGCACCTCGTGCACATAGACTTCGCGCAATTCGGAGTAGAACATTAGGTTCTCGGCCAGCAAATGGCCGGTGACGTCCTGCTCGGCTTGCCGCAGTTGCGCCCGGTTAGCGCGCAGATCGGCATAGGCTCTGTGGGTATTTATATTGCGCATATAGGCATTGACTGAGTTGGCCACCGAAGCAAATTTCGCCACCTCATGATTGCTGCCGGCATTGCGCCTCAGTGGCACCAGCCCACAGCCCTTTTTGTAACACCACTGACCAAACAGGTTATTGCCCTTTACCGCAAATCGCGAAGTCCCCCAGGCTGACTCTATAGCGGCCTGAGACAGCGCCAGAGAGGCCGGCACCTTATCGACACGGAGTAGCAGCTGCTGCAATAGGTCCGTCTGTTCTTGCTCCGGCCCCAGCCCGTATTGACGAGCAAACTGACTAAGCTTTTTGCGTTCTGCAGCAGTTAGTTCTGACTTGGCGGCAAAACTCTCAATCTCAGCGCGCTGCTCTAATGTCTTTCGATTGCTCTCAATCACCATAGGCAGCATATAGTCAAAAAAAGCGCTCTTCTTCTGCCCCACATCCTGGTACTGGGTAAAATCAGGCAGGGGTGCGGAGTTGATCTGAGGAATAACCAGAGCGCCTAGGGCAGCTATGATTATCAATCCGCGCAGCCACCAGGAGTTCACTGCGCGACGCCAGAGTACAGGTTGGGTCATGCTGGATTTACCTCAGTATGCGGCCAGGAATAACCGGCTGCTTTATATCTCCGGCTTGGTAAGCGCGGATCTTTTCTGAGCCCATGGCAGCAGATTTTGCACTGCTTGGGGTGGTATTCGCTGGGCAGCTACCAGTCTCCATAAATGTCAGCGCCGCGGCAAATCTGGCCTCCTCAGGATCACCCAAGAGGTGCTGCAGATCGTCATCGACCAGGCAACCGCGCACATTGGCAGCAGACATATCGTCGGTATCTGCTGGTATAAATCCATCGGAGTATTCACCAAAGCCTTTGGCATTTGAGCCCTTAAACTGGATGGTAAAATAGGTAGTGCTGCAGTTATCTATGCCATAAAAACCATAGGGTTTACCCCTGGTATTGGCACCGATAAGAATAACTTCCACATCGATACCGCGCAGGCCATTGATAAAAGCCTCACTAGCAGAAGCAGTGCCTCCACTAGCAAGCACAAAGACCCGAGACATATTGAGCTTGGGCAGACTACTGCCCTGTTCAGCAGAGAATCCCGCTGCGGTTGATGGGAAATAGGTCGGCGCTAGACTGCGCCCGGTAATGGGATTGACCGAGGGATACTTGTCATTAAATGTGGTCTCTTCGAAGATGCGTCCAGTGGCGGCATCCCCTGCGACCATAGAGGCCAACTCGGCGGCAATATCCAGATAGCCGCCACCGTTATAGCGCAAATCTATCACTAGCTCATCAATATTGGCCGCTTTTAACTGCTCGGCCGCGGTAATCAGTTGCTGTTCGGCCGTAGCAATATGAGTATTAAAGGTTAGGTAACCTACCTTGGTGCCATTGTAATCCACAGTTTTGACATTTTTTACTGGCTCGGTAACTATCTCCATACTCTCCATCACCACTGTTCTGGTCTCGCTGGCGCCCAGGTCGCGCACCTCGAAGGTATGGGACTCACCCAGCTCAGCGGGAAATAGCCCGGCGTTCAATACATCTGCTGAGCCGTCTGCAACTGCCGCACCATCGACTGACACTATCACAGCACCGCGACCAATATTATTATCGGCTGCGGCAGTATTGGGCTCATTAAAAGCCACCACCAGACTGCGCGGCGGTGAGTTTCTTACGAAGGCCAGCTCCCAACCGTAGCCCGCAGAGATTCCAGACTGGGATAATAGCTCCCACTCCTCTGTGTCATAGGTAAAGTGAAACTGATCCTTGGGGTTGCCGGTCTCGGTCAGCGCATCGGTTTTCATCAGGTCAAAATATTCAGCGGTACTGTCGACAGTGCCTGGGTCAATATCGTCTAACTCCTGATACCAGAGATAGGTGTCATTGCTGTAAGAGCGAATCCAAAAGTTTTCATCGGTAATACTGCCTACCCGATCACCATAGGAACTATCAGACCTTGGGTTGGCACAGAACCCCTCAAGACTGCGATACGAATCATACTGACCTTCCACCCAACCTGAGGGAGCCGCCGTGTTGTTGCCACCACTTGCTCCCACTACCACTATGGGAGCAGGTTTATTGCCACCACCACCACAGGCAGTTAATACTGATAGCACTGCTATCGCCGAATAGATTCTCATTTTTTGCCCCCGCCCCCGCAGCACAATGCTACGTAATATTTTTTATTCATTAATGTATAGACACTAAACTAACCCTATTTACATTTAAACACAAGCTCGGCACGACAACCTATCTCCCTCTAGGCAATGTATGGGTTCCCTGTTACCGTATCGGTTATTGAGGGGAACAAATGAATAACAATAATAAAACTCCTAATACCCACAATGAAATTGGCTTCTGGCGCGGCTGGTCTATAGCCGTAGGCTGTGCCATTGGCTCCGGCGTTTTTATGATGCCTACATTGCTGGCACCCTATGGCATGCTTGGCCTGGCAGGCTGGTTGATAGCCGGTGGTGGCACGCTGTTGGTGGCTCTGTCTCTATCACGTCTGGTGCGACGTATTCCTAAAATTGGCGGTCCCTATGCCTATGTGCAGGCGGGGCTGGGCAGCTTTGCCGGCTTCCTGATTGCCTGGACCTACTGGATCGCCTGTATTGCCGCAGTCTCTGGTATTGCTATTGCTTTTGTGGGCTACCTTGGCGTTTTTGTCCCCCAGGTAACTGACTCCAGGATCCTTTCTCTAGTCTGTGCCCTGGCATTGGTGTGGACTATTGTGATGCTCAATATACGAAGCCTGGAGAGCAGCAGCCGATTTCAGGTGGTGTCCACTCTAATCAAAATACTACCTCTGTTGTTTATGATTATTCTCGGCTTTGCTTTTATGGAGCCCGCCAATCTGCCCGAGGTCAATCCCACAGAACTTCACCCGGCAGCTCTGCTAGCCACGGTGACCACTCTGGTAATGTGGTCCTTTGTAGGTATAGAGACAGCCACCGTGCCAGCCGACAATATGGCGCAACCGGATAAGACAATCCCCCGGGTGCTGGTAGCTGCAGTACTCACCATACTCACCATCTATTTGCTGGTCAGCCTGGCGATTGCACTGCTGGTTCCAGCAGATGAGCTAATCAATTCATCGGCACCTTTTGCCCTGGCCGCCAGTAAAGTGATGGGGCCAGCCGGTGCTGGCCTGATTACTCTGGGCGCCCTGGTATCAACCCTGGGCTCTCTCAATGCCAATACATTGACCGCTGGCAATGTGGCTCTGGCCGCAGCCAAGGATAATTTGCTGCCAGAACAGTTTAAGCGCCTAAGTGACAGTGGCACACCGCAGTTTGCCTATATGGTGTCTGGATTATTTATCAGTGCCCTGCTGATTTTAAATTACACCAAGGGACTGGTGGCCGCCTTTACCTTTATGGCGATGCTATCCACCCTGTCTACATTGATGGCCTATGCCTTCTGTGCAGTCTCAGAGTTCTACTTTTTAAAATCTGATCAGCCCGGTCCTGAACGTAATCGCGCCATTGGCCTCTCTATCGCCACCTTCACCTATGCTTTTTTTGCTATTTATGGCGCCGGCTGGGAGATCGTTTTTTATTCCTTTATGCTTATCCTCATCGGTATGCCTATCTACGCATTAGTCAGAAAATAATAAGAGTAAAACCATGACCAAATTTGATGAATACTCGGCAATCACTCAGGTTGCTATCCGCAGTGCTGCCAACGCCTTTGTTAGCGATGCCAAACTGGACCAGGAGTGGCGCCCGCTGCGCTTTCATGGCAAGCCGCAAATAGACGAAGCCCTTGTAGAGTACGCCAGGTTTAGACAGCTACTGGCAAGCTCTGGCGCACAGATTATCGATCTCAAGGGGGCAGATAATCTGACTATCGACAGTATCTATACCAGAGACAGTATTCTGATTAGTCCCAATGGTTTGATTCTATGCAATATGGGCCGCGCCAGTCGCACCCCTGAAGCCGCTGCAAATGCCGCCGCCTATCAAGCTGCAGGACACAGAGTAGCCGGACAGATAACCGCGCCAGGCACATTGGAGGGCGGCGACTTTATCTGGCTGGATAAAAACCATGCTGCTGTTGGGCTTGGCCCGCGCACCAATGCCGAGGGGATCAGGCAGCTTAAAGAGCTGCTTGGCCCAGATGTGGAACTGCATGTAGTGGAGTTACCCGACCCTGATCACCCGGATGATGTACTGCATCTTATGTCGATAATTTCACCCATAGATCGCGATTTAGCCCTGATATACAGGCCCTTTATGCCCACCAGTTTTATCCATTGGCTCGAGGATCTGGGTATTAGATTTGTCGATGTACCTGAGGAGGAATACCCCACCATGGGCTGCAATGTACTGGCTATCGGGCCACGCCAAGCCATTATGCTAGAGAATTTACCCGGAGTTAAAAACGGATTGGAAGCAGCTGGCTGCAAAGTAGACACCTATAAAGGGTTGGAGATAAGCCGGCAAGGGGAAGGCGGGCCTACTTGCTTAACCAGGCCACTAATCAGGGGTTAATGTTTTAGAGCTCCGAGAGTTTAAATACGCTCGATCAGCAGTGCGGTGCCAATGCCCGCCGCACCGCTTGTGGCGACCACGCCGGTCTGCAGGTCTCGCCGCTCAAGCTCGTCAATCAGCATGCCCAACATAATGCCACCGGTGGCGCCCATAGGGTGCCCCAGGGCAATCACACCGCCATTGACATTTAATTTATCAGCATCAATATTGAGATCTCGCTGACATTTAATACTGGTCGCGGCAAAGGCCTCGTGGAGTTCAAACAGATCTATATCAGCACTGGTTAATCCCTGATCTGACAGTAGCTTGCCAGTCGCAGCGGCACAGCCAGAGACTACCTGCAAAGGATCATTGCAAACAGTGGTGGCGGCTAAAATACGAGCGCGGGGCACCAGACCCTGCTGCTGCAATGAGACGTCTCCAAGCAGCACTAGAGAGGCGGCATCTGCCATGGCCGGTGAATTGCCAGCGGTATGCACATGGGAAATTGCCGGTAGACCGGGATGCTCTGTCAGCTGCAATGCATCGACCCCCGTGGCACCCAAGTCGGCAAAGTATGGCTTTAATTGAGCCAAGTCTTCTCCGCTAAGTTCGGCACGGATACACTCGTCCTCTTTAACCCAGCGGTCTTTGACTGAGTTAAACACTGGAATAATAGATTTAAAATACTTTTCCCGACGGGCCTTTGCCGCCCGCTGCTGACTTTGCAGTGCAATCTGATCCACCTGCTGGCGACTAATATTATTTAGCGAGGCTATTAGATCTGCGCCACTGCCCATCATCAGCATGCGGTTATCCAGGGCCAGATCAGCATCGGCAAACATAGCGGCCTGATCCGATAACATGGGCACTCGCGACATCATCTCGACACCCCCAGCGATTGTACAGCTCGCCTGCCCTGTATTAATTTTCATGGCGGCAACATTGACCGCATCCAGCCCAGAAGAGCAAAAGCGGTTAATGGTCATCCCAGGAATCTCATCGGGCCAGCCCGCATAGAGCAATGAGGTCTTGGCTATATTACCGCCCTGCTCACCCATCTGGGTAACACAGCCCAAAAGCACATCCTCCACGCGGTTTTTATCCAGACCTGTGCGCTGCTCCAGGGCGTTATACATTATCTTTAACAATTCAAAGGCGCTGATATCCGCCAGGCCACCATCGGGGCGCGCCCGGCCTCGGGGCGTACGAATCGCATCGTAGATCAGTGCTGACTGCACTAGTTAACACCCACTATCAAACTAACGCAGGTGGTTGTGCTGCCCCCCAGATTAAATGTCGCCATATTTTCTGCATCTTTAATTTGGCAGGGCCCGGCGCGCCCGGTCACCTGATTGGCGCAGTCCAGCAACATGCGAATACCCGTGGCGCCCACGGGGTGACCCAGACCAATCAGGCCGCCGCTGGCATTAATCGGGAAATCTCCATCCATGCTTATACGGCCCTCGGCAATGGCCTTCCAGCTCTCTCCCGGCGCGGTTAGGCCAATATGATCTATGGCCATATATTCAGTGATGGTAAAGCAGTCGTGGGTTTCCAAGCCATCGAGGTCAGTGACATCGGCAAAACCAGCGCGCCCCAATGCATCGGTCATAATCTGTTTTACATGGGGAAACAGCATGGGGTTGCCGGCACTCAGTGCCAGCTTGCTGTCCAGACTAATGGGCGCGGAGCGGTGGCCCCAGCCTTTGATGCGAGGGATATCCTCCAGTTTCAGGCCGTTCTCGGCCGCGTAGTCCCTAGCTACTTTTTCGCTGGCCAAAAACACACAGGCGGCGCCATCGGTAATCTGCCCGCAGTCCATTTTGCGCACCCGTCCCTCAATCACGGGATTGTACTGATCATTATCTGTATAACTCTCAGGCTGGAACTGCCAGTTCCGCGACTGGGCATTGGGATTGCGGCGGCCATTATCAAAGTTGATTTGCGAGATGGTTTTAAGATGATCACAGTTAATCCCGTAGCGGGCATCATATTCATCGATAATCTGATTAAACATATAGGGCCAGGGGAAGTCACAGCTGGTGGCTTCCACCCCTTTCCAGGTAGCGGCACCCAGATGCTCGGCACCTGTCTGGCCATCTACATTGCGCATATACTCCAGCCCCAACACACAGGCCAGATCATAATGGCCGGCCTCTATATCGCGCATAGCGCTGAGTATGGCAATAGACCCAGAGGCACAGGCGGCCTCATGACGGCTGGTGGGAATAGAGGCCAGTTGTGGGTAGGCCTCGGCAAAAAACCCGCCGATTAATCCCTGACCCGTAAATAAGTCGCCGACAAAGTTGCCCACATGGCCTACTTGTATTTGCTCTGGGCTAATGCCCGTCGACACCAGCGCACTGTCCAGAGTCTCGCGAAACATATCGTAGATACTGAGCTCCTCGCGGGCCCAGTTGCGGGCAAAATCGGTCTGAGCTCCACCCAGCACATAGATTGGTGCGGCCATTATTGAGCCTCCTCTATTCGTTGACTTACCTGGTCTTGGAGTAAAAATCGCTGCACCTTACCCAGAGGATTTCGAGGCAGAGCATCAAATAGCTCGAGACGCTCCGGCAACTTAAATTTGGCCACACCCTGATCGCTGAGATGTTGGACAATCTGCTGCAAACTGGGGGCCTGGGTCTCGGGAGAACTAACGATACAGGCGCAGATTTTTTCGCCCAGCCGCTCATCTTCATAGGCGCAGACTGCAGCTTCAACAGAGTTGGGCAACCCCTCAAGCAGTATATCAATCTCCATGGGAGAGATTTTCATGCCTCCGCGATTGATAATATCTTTGCAGCGACCGGCAATTTGATAGAAGTTTGGCGGCTCACCACAAAGCTCCACCAGGTCACCGGTACGGAAAAAGCCATCATCGGTAAAGACCTCGGAGTTGTCAGTGCCCAGATAACCATCAAATACAGTGGCGCCATCAAATAATAGCTCACCTACCCTGCCAGTCTCGGTAATTTCCTCGCCAGTCTCCACATCCACAACCTTGCTAAATACCATGGAATTAACCTCTGAATCCCAACTGTCGATACCTGCGCCAACTCGGGGGAACATGGTCGCCCTCTGGGTGGAGTCAGAGCCGTGCTGAGGAGTGCAGAAAAGACTGATGCCCTCGTTGGAGCCATAGAAATTGAGCACATCTTTACCGTATTTCTCAGCAAAGGTCTCAATCATCCAGGGCGCTAGAGGAGCGGAGCCAGAACCAATTGAGCGCAGTTGGGAAAAATCAAACTGATTCCACATTGCCTCATTTTTGGCCAGCTGATTCAGCACTGCGGGGGGAGCCACGGTAAAGGTAATTTTTTCATCCTGTAACTGGGCTAAAAACAGAGCCGGGTCCAGAGGATGGTGCAAAATAATACTGCAGCCCACCAGCATGGAGGGATACAGAAAAGCACCCACAGAGCCCATATTGACCATGGGGAAAATATTTAAAAAGCGATCGCCCAGCTTGTAGTCCGCCGCCTCCATGCAGCAGCGGGAAGTGGCAAACCACATATTATGGGAACGCGGCACACCTTTGGGCGTGCCTGTAGTGCCAGAGGTCCAGCAGATAGTCAGAATATCATCGGCCCCTGTAGGATATTGATTTTCATATTCGGTCAGCTGCTGCTGAACCTGTGCGCAGCCACTGCTATTTACCGCAATATCCTGACCAAAGACCAGTACCTTACATGACTCCGGCAGGTGCTGCTGGGCATTGGCCGCCAGGGGTAGGCCATTAAACTGTTCGATAGTTAACAGGGCTGATGGGTTGATAGTGGCGCAAATATGCTGCAACTCATGGGCACCGTACTGCACTGCTGCTGGCGAAATGATCACTCCAACTTTGCTGGCCGCTAAATAGGCCATCACCAGCTCGGCAATATTGGGCAACTGCACCACAATAGCATCGCCGCTTTTAATCCCGGCCTGCAAAAGCTGCACGGCTAGATTATCGCTAGCATGGTTAAGTTGGGAGAATGACAGCCGCACCGGGTCATCTCCGGTCAGTGCCTGACGGTTGGGCTGATCGGCCACGGCCAGTAGGTCCGGATTGCTCTGGGCATGTTGTCTCAACATGCCGTGCAGGGTCAGATCGCCCCACCAGCCCCGCGCCCTATAGTCTGCAATACGCTGTGCAGATGATGTAATCATAACTCAGCTCCCATTATTTCTAAGTATTCCTGTTCCAGTTGATCAACAATACTGGCTATAGACTGCTGCTGGGTTATCCCGGCAACTGCCTGACCCGCAGCCCAGATGTCCCGCCAGCGCTTGACATCCCCTGCGGCCTCCAGAAAATTAATATCTCCAGGCGCTGGCATATTGGCAGTGTCATAGCCGGCATTAATCAGACTGTCTCTCAACCAATTGGCTTTGACCCCGGTCACAGAGTCCGAGGTAACAATATCTCCAGCCGAGGCATCCACCACCATCTGTTTATAGGCATCAGCAGCCAGAGATTCGTGGCTGGGAATAAACCTGGTACCCATGTACACATAATCAGCACCGAGCACCTGTGCAGCCCGAATAGCCCGTCCATTGCTAATCGCACCTGAGAGAATAATCTCACCATCAAAAAACTGCCGCACCTCATCTACAAAGGCAAAGGGCGATATCTGTCCGGTATGACCACCGGCACCGGCACAGATTAGCGCCAAACCATCGACGCCGGTATCTGCAGCACGGCGGGCAAAATCTACAGTATTTACATCGGCATAGATCGAGCCGCCATAACTATGCACGGCCTCAACAGCCTCTTTGGGGCTGCCCAGTGCAGTGATCACCAGGGGCGCCTGATATGCAATAGCCAGCTGCAGGTCAGCGTGGCGCCGTGGGTTAGATCTGTGCATAACCAGATTGATCGCCCAGGGCGCGGCCTCGGCATTACCTCTTAGCGCTGTGGTAATTTCAATAAGCCAGTCTTCAAGTATCTTCTCTGTGCGGGCATTGGGGCTGGGAAAGGAACCCAAAATACCGGCCCTGCAGCTGGCAATCACCATCTCGGGGCCAGAGAGAAGAAACAATGGTGCCTGAATCACTGGCAGGCGCAGCTTGGATAATGGCATGGAAGATACCGGCTTTTGCAGCGTTATTATTGTTATGGTTGATGAGATATTAGCGAGATCAGGGGCAGCTGGCAACCAAGTAGTTGCCCTGCAAGCCGCAAATTTCATATACTTGCATAATTAGACCTTAGAAATTAAATGCAAAATAAAAATATCAGACACAACAGGTTTGAGGGGATATCACCATGAGCAGCAATGGCTTTGAAGTCACCGAAAAATGCCTTGGGTCAGCGCCACTATTTAACGACACCCAGGACTGGATTTACGAGCTGGACAATCCCTATCTCCACGGCGCTTATGCTCCCACCAGCGATGAAATTGCTGTGGATGAACTCGAGGTGATTGGCGAGTTGCCCGAGGATTTATTTGGCGCCTACTATAGAAATGGTCCCAATCCAGTCTTTAAGCCAAAAAACCTCTACCACCCCTTTGATGGCGACGGCATGGTGCACGCGATCTATATTCGCGATGGCAAGGCCTCCTACCGCAACAGCTATATTCACACCTATGCGCTGCAGCGCGAGCTAGCTGAGAACCAAGCGGTTTGGCCCGGGGTTATGGGGCCCTTTGATTTCTCACTGCCCGATTCACCGATCAAAGACACAGGCAACACCGATGTAATTCTGTTTAATGGCCAGCTGCTGCCCACCTGGTACAACGCCGGCGTGCCCTACAGCATGAACCCTCTGACACTGGAAAACCGTGGAGTCTTCGATCTTCAGGGTCGTACCAGGCGCAAAATGTCTGCCCACAGCCATGTGGACTGGAACACAGGCGAGCTTCTATTTATGGACTACGGGGACGAGGCGCCCTTTATGACCTATGGTGTGGCCAACCCAGATGGCACCTTGCGTCAGGAAGTTGAAATTGAAATTCCCGGTCCGCGCCTGCCCCATGATCTGGGCTTTACCACTAACTACACGATCCTCCATGATCTGCCGTTTTTCCATGATATTGATGTGCTGCGCAATCACAATATGCGGGTACTTAAATTCCATCGCGATATTCCCGCCCGCTTTGGTGTGATCCCCCGCTATGGCCAATCCAATGATATTCGCTGGTTTGACTGCGAGCCCTGCTTTATTTTGCATGTATCCAACTGCTGGGAGGAGGGAGACTGGGTAGTGATGGACGGCTGTCGCTCCACCAATCCTATGCCCGATGCCTCCAACGACGAGGGCGCTCTGTCCCATATGCTGGCCTATATGCGCCTGGAGGCCAATAACTACCGCTGGCGCTTTAATCTGGTCACAGGTGAAGTCCGTGAGGCTGATATCTGCGACCTCAATACCGAGTTTAATAAAGTGAACCAGATCTATCAGGGTACCAAGGGCAAATATGCCTACCATCAGCGTATTCCCCTGCTCGAAGAGGGCGGCCATACATTGCGCTTTAACGGCTTAATTAAGTACAACAATGACACAGGCCAGTACGATGAGTGGAGCTATGGTGATGGCGTCTATGGCAGCGAGACTCCCTTTGCACCAGTAAAAGGTGCCAACCGAGAGAGCGCTGAAGACCATGGCTATGTAATGTCTCTGGTCACTGATAGTAATAGCTGGACCTCTGAGCTACAGATTTTTGACGCTCAGGATATCTGTCAGGGGCCCATAGCCCGAATCAAGATGCCTCAACGGGTACCCCTGGGCTTCCATGCCTGGTGGAGCCGTGGTGAGGATCTTTGGAAGCAAGGATAATTGAAAGCAGACAGTAATAGCTTTGGTACCAGAGCCAGCTCTATTAATCGAGCACTGGACCAGATAGGGGATAAATGGTGTCTGCTGATTTTGCAGGAGGTGTTCTGGGGGGTTAATACTTTTACTGAGATGCTGGCGGGCACCGGTGCCTCTAAGGGCGTGCTGAGTAACCGCCTCAACTGGCTGCAGAGCATCGACTGTCTGCGCAAAGAAACCTCTGACCGCCACCCGGTCTACCATCTCACCAAAAAATCTATCGAGCTCTATCACAATGGCTTGATGGCTATGGTCTGGGAGCGCACTCACTTTAGCAGCCCGGATCTGGACAAGGTGGAATTGGTGCATGATCGCTGCGGCAAGGCCTTTTGGCCAGTAATGCAGTGCAGCCACTGCGACCAGGATATTGACGCTCGAGATATTAGCTTTAAGCCTGGACCTGGGGCCGGTATTGATCAGCGGGCTACCAAAACCCGGCGCCGCTCTCCTGCGGCATCCAGTAATACCAGCAAGGCCCTCTATCAAAACCTGATTGACCTGCTCGGCGACCGCTGGACCGCCAATCTTGTTGCCCTCGCCTTCCATGGTTTAAAACGGTTTGATGAATTTCATCAGGAGTTGCCAGTAGCCACCAATATTCTCGCCGACCGGCTTAAGCGACTGGTCAATGAGGGAGTACTGTCTCAACAGCCCTATCAGCAGAGCCCATTGCGCTATGAGTATCAGCTTACCGATAAGGGACGCGATCTATTTCCCTACTTTGTTACCCTGCTGAGCTGGGGCAACAGGCACTGTGGTACCGATGCCGGGGACCCTATGCTGTTAACCCACAACCTCTGCGGCAATCCTCTGCAGGCCGAGGTTCGTTGCAACCAGTGTTTTGAGGTGCTGGTGGCCACAGAGGTGCATTTTCATCTCTGAGGTCGTGCAGTTGCCAATATCCTTATGAATGGCTTTCTGCGATAATTTAATCACTAAAACTACGGGTAGGGGGGTAGATCGGTGCAGGCAATTCGTGTCTGGGAAAAGGTCAATTACGATCAGTTCCACGGGGAAATTATTCCTCTAAACCAGCCTGCTCATATCAAATCTGTGGTCGGTCACTGGCCTGCTGTGGAGGCAGGTATTGAATCTCCGGAAGCTATAGTCAGTTACCTGAAAAAATATGACAGCGAAAAAGTAATTTCCGCCCTGGTCGGCAACCCCAATATTAAAGGCCGCTTCTTCTATGAGTCAGACCTAAAGACTCTAAACTTCCAAAAGGCTCAGGTGACTCTGGGTATTGGTCTGGACCGCTTGCTAACCATACAGCACGACCCCAACCCCCATGCCATTGCCCTGCAGGCGATACCTGTGGATCTGGTGATGCCCAACTTTGAGCAGCAAAATCAGCAGCCGCTACTGGATAGATCAATTGGCCCCACCATGTGGCTGGGCAATCGCGCTACGGTGGCGCCCCATTATGATGTTCATGACAATCTGGCTTGTGTGGTGGCCGGGCAGCGTAAATTTACCCTATTCCCTCCGCAGCAAATCAATAATCTGTATCCCGGACCCATGCTGGTGACTCCCGGCGGTGTGCCGGTGAGTATGGTGAATACCGAGCAGCCTGATCTGGCTCGCTACCCCAATTATGCCGAGGCGGAAAAAGCTGGCCAGCAAGCGGTGCTTGAGCCAGGCGACGGGATCTATATACCCGCTCTCTGGTGGCATGGCGTGCAATCATTACAGGCGGTCAATGTGCTCATTAACTACTGGTGGGGTGGCATCACAGACACTGGGCTCTCGCCTAACGACAGTCTAATGCACAGTATGATGAGCATGGCCAAGCTCAGCCCGGAGAAACGTGAGGCCTGGCGGCAGTTCTTTGATTACTATGTATTTAAAACCAAAGGCGAACCTGGCGAGCCTCTGCCTGAAGGGCTTGAAGATCTGGTGACCAGCCTTAGTACCGAGCAACAGGCACAGCTAAAACAGTTTCTGCAAGCACAACTCAAGTAGCCACTGCTGTTGGCACAGCGAGATTTTCGGCATTAACGCCTTTGCTGGCTACATCGCCTCTGCCTGGCAGTAGTTTGAGATAAACTGCTGATGGCTAGGCAACTGCTCTACCAAACGGTCTACATTGTGTTTGATATTTTCCAGGAAACTGCGCAGTTCATCGTCGGACATCATATTAACAATGGAGTGGTATTGCTCTGGCATAAGACCCTGACCCAGCATAACCTGAGTCCATGAGTTTTCTGCAAATACATCACCGGTTTTCTGGAACACCTTACCTGTCTGCTTAAACAGATCAATGCGATGCTGCAGCGACTCCGGTATCGGCATGGTTTTGCAATGGCGCCAGAATTTAGTGTCTTCGCGCTCGGTGACATGGTAGTGCAGCACAATAAAGTCGCGGATAAATAAAAATTCTTCGCGCATCTGGGTATTAAATTCTTCCACATCTGGCTTGCGAATACCGTCCAGCGGGAACATCTGCAGCAGGCGGATAATACCCCGCTGCACCATATGGATACTGGTCGACTCCAGTGGTTCTACAAAGCCGCTGGCAAGACCCAATGCAACACAGTTTTTATTCCAGTGCTGCCGGCGCTGGCCGGTGCGGAATTTAATCACCCGAGGCTCAGTCAGCACCTCTCCCTCTACATTGTCGAGCAGGGTTTTAATAGCCTCATCGTCCGACAAATACTTGCTGCAAAATACCAACCCATTGCCAACTCTCGACTGCAGTGGGATACGCCACTGCCAGCCAGCTTCTCGCGCAGTGGATCTGGTGTAAGGAATCGGATCGCTAATAGATTTGGTCTGCACTGCCACGGCGCTATCGCAGGGCAAAAAGTGTGACCAGTCATCGTAGCCGGTATGCAATGTCTTATCGATCAGCAGACCTATAAACCCACTGCAGTCGATAAACAGGTCACCCGAAACTTTTTGACCCGAGGCCAGAGTCACATGGGTAATATCACCCGACTGATGATCAGTGCCAACCTCAACAATTTTGCCTTCTACACGCTTGGCGCCAAACCTTTCGGCTAGCTTGCGCAGATATTTGGCATACAGGCTGGCATCCATATGGTAGGCGTAGTTCAGCCCATTACGCTGCAACACGGCAAATTTATTAGCCTTGGCTGCTTGCAACTCAGCGCAGTAATCACCGAATTCACCACTGACCCCCTGCTGCTTGCCTCTCAACCAAAAGTGCTGGAATCCGGCAGCCCAGCAGTCTTCACCGGTGAAACCAAAGGAGTGAATATAGGACTCGCCGACATTTTTCCAATTGGCAAACTCGATACCCAGCTTAAAGGTGCCCTGCACCTCGGCCATAAATTCGCGTTCATTAATACCTAGCAACTGATGCAATGTGATCATGGTGGGAATGGTCGCTTCACCCACACCCACGGTGCCGATTTCATCTGACTCTACCAGGGAGATATCCAGATTCTTGCCAATTAACTTGGATACAGCAGCAGCGGCCATCCAACCGGCTGTGCCACCACCAACAATCACGACCTTTTTTACTTTTTGGGTTGCCACGTTAATCTCTCCAAACTCTCGCCAAAGGCTTTTTAATGCTTAAATTTATTCAACAACATGCTGCGAATCTGCTTCGCTGAGGCCTCGTCAATGGGGTTAAGAACACCCCTTACCTGCTCGGGAATATGCTCGAAAGCCTGCTCCTGAGGGTTAAATACATAGTAGTCAAACAACTGCTGCCACACAGCACGCTGCTCCGCGGGTAAATCGCGCAGACCCATTATTGCATGCTGCAATACATTGAGTGGCGGTCCCATATGAGCCGGGCTGTTGCGCCACCAGTAGTTGACCAGCACATTAAAACTCTCCAGAGCTTCGATATGATGCCACCACATACTGGGAATCAGCAGCCCATCACCGGGCTCTAGCTCAACCACCATGGCCGATTTTAGAGCTTCACGAAATCTGGGAAAGCGCTCAAAATCCGGCTCTGCAAAGTCCACCAGACTAATAGGCTGCCCCGCAGGAGTAAAATCTACCGGCCCCACATAGAGGTTCTCCAGCTGATCAGGGGGAAACAGTGTCACCCTGCGCCGCCCTGCACCACAGCAGGCAATATTGGTGGGAAAGTCGTAGTGAGCCGCTATGCGACTGCGATTTCCCAACCAGATACTCACTACAGGGTTGTGCTCGCTCAGCGCTAAATCATTGTGCTGGCGAAAGCCTGGTAACCAGTGGTCGATATTGGTGGAACCCACATAGACCATAGGCGCCTGACTGTTATCACTGTGCTCAATAAGCTGAGCAAATACCTGCTTTAAGTTTGCTTGCTGATTGGCAAAGTTAAAACCACTGTAGTCCTGGTTATAAAACACCCGGCCTTTATTTTCGGCGGGGCCAGTGAAAACCGTTAAGGGCGCACCTGAATCAAACTGCGCCAGGTAATCAATACTATCGCTGGCTGACTTTTTAGCTGCCTGCACCAGAGGCCAGTTATCAACCAGCCCCCTTAATACCAGAGGTGTAGTTGAGTCGAGAACCTCAGCAGCAATAGCATCGGGCCTGCAATCTCGCCTCTCTTGTACCTGTTGGCTGATATCTAGCAAGGTTTATTTGCTCTTGGGTAGCAGTGCATTTTTCTTGTCAATCAGCGTTCTGACCCTGGCGAATGAAGCTATCTGCATATAAATGGCCTGCAGATAACCTTCTTTGCTTAGTCGACTCAGCGTGTCGCCGTCCAGGTCGCGTAGTTTTTCTTCATTGATGGTGTAAAAACCCAGTAGCTGATTATTGGAGCCATCGTTGAGAGTAATTTCTAAAGTAAAGGGTTCCAGCAGGTCATTGGCTAACAGTGCCTGAACAAATACCTTATTGTGCTCATGACCAGCGTGAATGGCTTCCAATCCAGCAATTGCGCCCTCCAAATAAGGGGTCTGATTACCCTCTTCGGTAAATAGTGCTTCGCCTTTTTCGGTATTGACCCGCGGATTATCCATATCAATGGATACCACTGGATTATCTTCAGCCTTTTCACCATTGGGGCCAGGCTGAAAGCCAATTAAAAACGGATGCCGGCGGATCATCATCGGAATATAGGTGGCATCCCAACCCTGGTCAGTAACAAACAGATTTTCGTTTTCCTCAAAACCAAACAGCGCCGCGGGATAAAATTGCCCGGTGTCACCGTCCTTGATAAAGAAAATAGGGTAACAGGCCTGCACATTCCTGAACTCTTGAGGGAAAGTCAGGGCGATTTTTACCTTATCGCCGTAGGCCTCACCGCGATCAAGAATCACCTTGGTATCCCTGTGGGCGCTCTTGGTCAGTATTACGTAGTTGCTCATGATTTCTCCGATCTTGCCTGTTATTGGTCTTTATTATTTATTAGGGGGCACAGTCTAAATTTTCTGCAACCCGTAGCTATATATTTTATTGATTAACTCGCGATTGGTAGGCAGTGACGCCTGCAACTGCTGTGTTCGTTTAGCATTTTCCTGAAACAGGTTCCCGGCCCGTTGATAGGCCTGCTGCTCAGAGCGTCGCTCTGTGGTGCTGCGCTGGGTCTCAAAACCCATACCATAGAGCACATACTGGAAGCTGGCAGAGGGGAACAGCTCGTCTACATGAGCGGTATCTCGATGCCAGGGGCTCTGGTGACGCCAAAGGGCGACCTGCTCTGCCAGATGATCGGGGATGCTGGCCTGATCACGATGATCCTGCCAGTACTGACCCTCTCGCTCACTGAGAATATAGTGGAGCTTTAAAAAGTCAATTATACGATCCCAGCGATAGAGAAACTTATCATTAAATCGCTTGGCCACTAAATCCATGGTTTCACGATTAGCCGGCAGCTGCTCAGCAATCATAGCGGCTGACAGTTCCACCAACACCAGAGCCGAGGCCTCCAGAGGTTCGATAAAGCCTGCAGACATACCTATGGCCACACAGTTTTTATGCCAAAATTTTTCCCGGTGCCCGGGATCAAACTGTATCTTGCGCACCATGGCCTGGTCTGCGGCCGGTTTGCCTGCAGAGGCCTCTATATACGCCAGCAGCTCTTGCCGGGCATGATCTTCGGTATTATGAGCGTCGGAGTAAACATGGCCTACACCTCGACGACTGGGCAACCCAATATCCCATATCCAGCCAGCGCTCTGGGCGGTGGAGAGTGTAAAGGATTGAATTGGATCCTCTGGAGTCCCATAGGGAATCTGCGCTGCCAGAGCAGTATTATTAAACAGGTACTGTTTTTTACTGCAGATGGGTACCTGATAGTGCTCGCCCAGCAACAGCGATCTGGAGCCACTGCAGTCGATAAATAAATCGCCCTCAATAACACCGGCGTTATCGGTCACAATTGAGGCTATGTCGCCGTTTTCCGCAGAATTAATACCTTCAACATTGGCTTTGATATGGGTGACGCCCAGTTTATCTACACAGTGGGCGCGCAGCAGTTCGGCGAACTTGCCTGCATCCAAATGGTAGCCATAGTTGAGCTGAAAAGCGTATTCCGGGGTAGAGATTTTTTTTGGCGCCTGATGCCCCTTTGCCAGCGCACTTTGCGGACAGACAGCATCGGCGAAGTTAACCTGATCTCTAATCAACTGCCAATGAGGTGCCAGGTTAGTGTCGGCATAGCTCTGGGGAACGGTAAATGGATGAATATAGGTATCTTCAGTCCCCTCACCCTGTCTACCCAACCAATTTGAGAACAGAGTACCCTGTTTAAAACTGGCGCTGCACTCGCGGAAAAATTGGGTCTCTGAGATGCCCATTTTCTGCAAGGTACTGCGCATCGATGGCCAGGTGCCCTCGCCAACACCAATGGTGCTGATATCAGGTGACTCTACCAGTATTAACTGAAATCCATCATGTTGCTCACTGGAACTGGAGCCGACAGCATGCTCTGCAGCTATAACGCCCGCAGTCAGCCAGCCGGCGCTGCCGCCGCCGAGGATAACAACTCGATGTATATTTTTTTCCATTGGTATCAGCTAGTTAAATAGATTTTTTTAATGACCTTATCTGTCTTAGTCTCCGCCAAGGCCAGGTTTTCATGTATTTGCATATTACTTTATATACGCCGTAAATAAAGAAGCCGCTTAAAAAATTAAGCGGCTTCTTGTTTAGTTTGCGATAACTTAGTCGCAAACTCTGGCTTCAATACCAGGCTCCACACAGTGTCTAAGATTTAGAAAGTGTAACGAACACCCAGGTTGTAGCGCGCACCAGTTTGACCTGCCTGCAGCACCTGAAGCTCTTCTCGACCGTAAACTCGGAAGTCAGACTCAGTCACGTTGATGCCGTCCATGAAGATAGTGAGATTATCATTAACTTCATAGCTAGCGCTGATATCTAACTGGCCATAGGCACGGATATTAGTCGGGTTAATTGCTTGTGAACCCTGACTCTGTCCAATACCTGCCAGGAACTTGTCACGCCAGTTGTAAGCGAAACGAGCCTGGAAGCCGCCTTTATCATAGAAGCCGATAAGGTTAGCTGAGTCGCTCAGTCCGTTAAGTACGAACTGGGTTTCAAGAGCCAGAGGATCGAAAGCAACGTCTGCATTGGCGATGGTGGCATTAACGATAAAGCCGTAGCCTGTCTCGCCGAAGTTGTGCTGCCAGTTAACCTCAATACCATCAACCTTAGCGGTCTTTTCGTTAGTGGGTACTGCCACAGTAAAGGTCAGAGGATCATTAGCAGAGGTGCCATAGTAACGGCCATCTGCATCAAACGCATCGCTCATAGCCTGACCGATAGCAGTGTACTGAGAACCTGCATCCAGACCTTCAGCCGCAGCAGTTTCAGCGTACAGGCCGCCAGATGCTGGGTCATTCAGACCGAACAGAGCCATTTGCTTAAAGCCATTACCGATAAAGTTATCTACAGTCTTCTCGTAGTAACCAAAGGACAGGTAATCAGCGTCGCCGTAGTACCACTCGATAGACAGATCAAAGTTCTCTGCTTCGATAGGCTGCAGCGAAGGATCGCCACCGCCAGCACGAGCGTCGCGGAACTTAAAGGTCTCGCCATCGACGGTTACACCACCTTTAATAGCGTCGTAGCTTGGACGAGTAACAGTTTTACTGACAGAGGCACGCAAAACCAGGTCGTCTCTAAGGTCAACATTGATATCCAGATTTGGCAACATTAAATCATAGCTGCCCTCATAGTTATCATAGGCAACGTCAGCTCCCTGAACCAGGTAGAACTCGTTACCGCCTTCCCAGTAGACATCGTCATAGGTAGGGGCACGAGCAGCAGAGATCACATCTGTGCTTTCGTGACGTAAACCTGCACGCAGGCTGATGGGCATGCTGTTGAACTCAGTTTCATGGTTGATTTGCACATAAACAGCGGTAGTTTCTTCTTTGGTGCGCTTGTCAACGTCCCAGTCAGTAGAGGCACAGTAAGCAGTACCACAGTCGCCCACTGTTTGTGAGGCGGGCAGTGGCAGCGCTTCAGCCAACTCAGCAATCTGCTCAAGAGAAGTTACAAAGTGCTCAGTCTGACGGCGTGGGTCACCACCACCAGAAACCTGGTCGAATGAGCCAGCCATTGACGATCTAACCAGAATATCGCTGATATAGCCTGGATCTGAGATACCACCCCAGGTACCACGCTCAACTGACTTGCTGGTGGTGCGGTTAGTTACTTCTGTCAACTCAATACCAAAGTCAATAGTAGTCGCATCATCTGCTTCCAACTTACCCATAAAGCGTGATTGCTCTACGTCCATATTGGATGCTTCATTGCCGAAAACACTACCAGTGATAATCATATCGTCTTTGTAGAGAGGACGATCCGCACCATCTGCACCAGAGTTTAAGCCCAACTGCAAAATCGGAAGGTCCTGATCAAAGTAAGTCGTGGTTTGAACGCGATTAAAGCTTGCCATGGTAACCAGAGAGCTGGTGCCGAAGGGGTTATTCGCACCCTGTTCAGAACTTGAATCGTGGTAGTCAAAAGTTAGGCTCAGCTCATCAGTAACCTGCCATTCTAGGTTAAGACCAACAGAATCATTCTCAGTTTTCGCACCGTCATGACCAACACCCATGGCGAAGTCACTATTGGGGCTCGCCTCGCTGTACATAATAGGAGATGCAATTAAACCATCGTCCCAGGTTGAAGACTGAGTATTGTTACCCAGGTTATACCAGGCAGACAGATCACTGTAGGTACGGTCCAGATCAAATTCTGAGTAGGTGTAGTCAACAGTAGCTGTTACTCTGTCTGAAGGCGCCCACTGCAGAGTCAACTGACCATTAACACGCTCTGACTCATATTCGCTCAGATTGTAAGCGTTGCTCTGAGGGATAGACATGTTGCCGTCTGCATCGTTAGGACGGTTTACCTGGTCATCATTAAATGGCACAGATGTCCAACCACCATCGGTGTCGCCGGCAGTTGTATGCCAGCCACCAATGCTTGCGATATTCACAGCATTATTACGACGCTGAGATGATGCACTGATAGCAACACCAACTGTATCGTCGGCAAAAGTATTTGAATACAGACCCGAGAATTCAGGCGTAATATCGTCGCCAGTCTCAGTAGAAGTATCCATAGCCATCTTCGCACCGAAGGTGGCTATTTCACCAGCTTCCAGAGGCTTGGTAGTAATAATGTTAATGGTTGAGCCCACACCACCAGTAGCTGCAGCAGCGTTACCAGTCTTGTGTACTACAACAGCAGAGATTCCTTCCGACGCCAGATCACCAAAATCGAATGAACGGTTGGTGGTATTGTGAGTGGGCATCTGCCGGCCATTCAAGGTAACCAGGTTGTACTCAGGACCAAAACCACGAACGGTTACCTGGCTACCTTCACCGCGCCGACGTTCAATAGATACACCGGTTACGCGCTGTAGAGATTCTGCCAGGTTAGTGTCAGGGAACTTACCCATATCTTCAGCAGAAATAGCGTCTGCAACACCAGCTGAGTCGCGCTTAATATCCATAGCGCGCTTCAAACTAGCACGGATACCGCCTTCAACAATAACCTCTTCAATCTGTGCTCCGTCTTGAGCAAATGCAGGTATGGCTGAACCGACTAACGCCAGAGCCACGCTGCTAGAAAGAATCTTCTTTTTAAATAACATGTTGCTAAACCCCCAAGGTAAAAAAATAGTAAAACTCCGGTCCCATCTATTTAAATAGTGCTGTATATATTATTGAGATGGATATCCAAGCCTATAAGTTACATCGGTCTGATCGCGAAATACACCGCAATTGAGACCAAATACGTAAATATGCGATAACAGGGGCAATGGGTAAGACTAAAGTTCACATTTGCGGCAAATTAACCAGTTTATGCGGTGTTGAGGACATCAAAGTAGAGGATTAAGGGTAAAATTTTGAGTAATTTAAAGGGCTGAGTAGAAATACCAGCCCAGATATAACACTGATCAGAGTTAGGACCCGACCTATGAGCACAATCAATAAACCATCCAATCTTTTTGCTGCCGCTATTGGTCTGAGCCTGAGTCTGCTAACAAGCACTGTATTTGCTGATATCCATAGCCAGGTAGTCTGGGCAGTTAATCTGGGTGGCGAGGCTTTTAGGGCAGATGATTCTCTGCAATATCAAGCCGACAACTGCACTAAGCACAATGACTGCCGCAGCGTAGCCGCTGTGGAGGGCACCCAGATTCAGCCTCTCTACAAAAGCTATCGCACTGGGAATCTACGGTTCTCCCGCCCCCTCAACAATGGTATTTATGATCTCACCCTGCATTTTATGGAGCCAGAGGATATCTCAAAAGGTGAGCGCCGGTTTGATGTGCTAGCTCAGGGGAACCTAGTTATTGGTGATCTGGATGTGCGCAGCTCTCGCGATGGTCGCATGCGCTCTGCCCTGTCCCGCACCATACCCAATATTCAAGTCACTGAAGGGAGCTTTAATATTAGTTTAAAGGGCCTGAAGGGACTGCCAGTTATCAGTGGCTTTGAGGTACGGCAGCGCCAACCCGCAGATCAAGCTGCCTGGACTCTATTATGGTCAGATAAGTTTGACCAGGATGGGCCTGTAGATATTGATAAGTGGAATATTGAGACCTGGCCCGCGCGCAAAGTAAACAATGAAGACCAGACCTACACCACCAGGGCAAAGAACCTGCGTATTGAGGATGGGCTGCTGGTTATTGAAGCCCATAAAGAAGACCATGCCGGCGCAAAATACAGTTCCGCACGTATTAACAGCGCGGGAAAGATGGATATTCTCTATGGCAAGATTGAAGTGCGCGCCAGACTGCCCAAGGGTCAGGGTACCTGGCCCGCTATCTGGATGATGCCAACGGACCCCTTTCGCTACGCTACCAAATGTGGCCCAAGCAAAGTCGACTGGCAGGGCAATGGCGCCTGCGATGCCTGGCCCAATTCAGGTGAGATAGACATCATGGAACATGTGGGTTTCGACCCCAATATTGTGCATGGCACTGTGCATACCAAGGACTATTACTGGGTCAACTGGAATCAGCGCAAAGGCAGTATTGAGCTGGATGACGTCCATAAACACTTCTATCGCTATGGACTTGAATGGACGCCGGACAGCCTCACCACCACAGTCAATGATATTCCCTATTTCACCTATTATCGTGATTCCGACGACTGGGCATCATGGCCGTTTAACCACCCATTTCATGTCATTCTCAATCTGGCTATTGGCGGTGACTGGGGCCGGGCTGGCGGCCCCATAGACGACAGCGCATTTCCCCTGAGGCTGGAAATCGACTATGTCAAAGCTTATCGAGCGACAGCCGTGCCCCAGTAGTTATAACCTGCAAATTTTGGCGTGCTGGGCAGGTACATTTGCTCCATAGTCTTAATCTCAAAGCCCGCATTCTTAATCAGACGGGGAATATCACGGTTAAGATGGCAGCCACCAGCGATTTTGCCCCAGACGGGGTCAAGGCGGCTCTGCCACTTAGACACTTTGACGTCGGGCGCCAGGCCGTGCTCACAGAAAATCATCTTGCCACCGGGCTTTAATACCCGCAGCATCTCTTTATTGGCAGCAGTCACTTCGGGAATAGTGCACATGGTAAAGGTGACTAATACAGTATCCACATGGTTGTCGGGAAGAGGCATATCCTCAGCTCCGCCGAGAATAAAATCCACGGGGATACCTTTTTGCTCAGCCACCTTAAGGGCCATGCGATTGAGTTCTTCAGAGGGATCTAAACCAAGAATCCGGTCAACCTTGGCTGCATCATAAAAAGGAATATTGAGACCCGAACCAATACCCACCTCTAACACCAGCCCTTCGGCCATAGGTACAACTTTTTCGCGCTGATATTTAACCGGCTTGGATCCACAGGCGCAGTTTAAAAAATGCGGCAGAATATACTTATCGTAAAATCCCATTAGCCTATCCTCAGTGTTTATTGCCTATCTAAAATCGATTCCATCTCATCCATAATACCATTCATACGACTGATCAGAGCTCTGTAGGGCTCTGGTGTGGCCATATCGATGCCGGCATTTTTCATTAACTGGTAGGGGTAGTCAGAGCCTCCTGCCTTGAGCAGATTAATAAAATCCTGCTGTGCCTGTTTATCATTGCTGCTGATTTTTTCTGCCAACCCAGCGGCTGCAGTAATGGAGGTCGCATACTGGAAAACATAAAAGTCGCGATAAAAATGAGGGATATAGGCCCATTCCAGACCGTAAAGGTCATCAATGGTAACCACCCCCTGATCATGGCCATGGTAGCGCTTTAATAACTCCAAATAGATGCTGGTTAACTTGGCACCGGTCAGAACATTGCCCGCTTCCACTTCCTCATTCATTTTTAATTCAAACTCGGCAAACATGGTTTGACGGAAGAATGTGCCGCGCAGAGCCTCGAGGCCGCTACCCAGATAAAATAGCTTTTCTTTATCAGTTTGCGCTTCACTGACCACCATATCCTGCAGCAGCATCTCATTCATAATGGACGCAGTCTCAGCGATAAAAGTGGAATAGCCAGCATTTTCCCAAGTCTGGGCTTTATTGGCTAATACCGAATGTACTGCATGGCCGTACTCATGGGCAAAGGTAGAGGCACTGTCAAAGTCGTCATTGTGATTAAGCAGCACGTAGGGGTGCACGTCGTAGGCACTGCCAGACATATAGGCACCAGAGCGTTTACCTTTTGAGGGGTATACATGCATCCAGCGCTCAGAGACACCCAGATCATAGGCGGCCATAAACTCTTCACCCAGGGGCTCAAGGGCGCGCCTTGTCAGTGCGATCGAATCTTCAATACTAAATGTTTTGTCCAGATCCACCAGCGGTGGGTAGATGTCGTAGTAGCGCATGTCGTCATCAATATTGAGCATGCGTTTGCGCAACTTAAAGTAGCGATGCAATGTAGGCAGTGCCGCATTGACCTCTGCTACCAGGGTTCGGTACACCGCCTCTGGCATGTTATCGTCATATAATGCGCGGCCCAATGAGCTTTCATAGTCACGAACCTGGGTGCGGAAAACCAGCCCCTGAATATGACTATCCATCAGGGTGCCCAGTGTAGCCTCAAAGTCTTTCCAGACTCCCCAGAAAGTGTCAAAAACCATTTTGCGGTCTTCCCGCACCGCTGCCTGACGGCCCACTGAGTAGCCAGACTGGCTCAGGCGCAACACCTCACCATCGGACAGAGTGACTTCTGGCCAGGGTAAATTAGCATTGGCCAACACTCCGTAAACAGTGCTTGAAGTGCCGAGGAATTTGCCAGTCCTGGCCAACACGGCTTCAACATCTTCCCCAAGAGTATGGGGAGCCTGGCGTAAGGAGTTTTCTATACCAAAGGCATGCTTTGCCAGACCAGGCTCAACAGCAATAAATTGATTAACCTTCTGCTCACCGAGACTGAGTAATTCGGGGTTATACCAGCTTACAGAGGCGCCGATATCCGTATAGAGATTTAGGGCCAATTGACGGCGCTCGGCATTTTCTGCATTGCCTGTATCCTCATCGGCCATCAGACTGGCATAGATATAGATACGCACTACATCTTTGTAAACAGCCGAAATAGTATCGGCAGCATAGAGAAATGACTTGGCGCTATTGCCCAATGTGCCTTTTAACGCGGCCAGCACCTCAACCTGTTGCGCAGCTTGCAGACGAGCACTGTTCCAGGCCTCATTGTCTGGATACAGGTCGGTCAAATCCCAGGTATATTTTTCGTTCACTGTCTGCTGTGGGGCACTGGTAGACTGAACTTCAGCCTCGGCCGAGCTCTGGGGCTCTGAGCAGGCAATCAAAAACCCACAGACAAAAACACTGACGAGTAACTTGGTGTGCTGTAGCAACTTGGACATAGAATTACCCCTGATGTTTTGACCGGTCATAGATAGTGTCGCAGATTGTACAACTAGCCACAGAGAAGGAAAATCCTCTCTGCGGCTAATTTTACTGGCGTTTATGCGCCCAGAAATTGCTCTGCTGTCAGATCGTAGCAGGTACTGTCTAATTCAGACACCAATGCCAGGCCCGCTGAGGCTTTTGGTAGTTCGTAACGGAAGAAGAATTTGGTGGCTGCTAGCTTGCCCTGATAAAAATCTCTATCTGCCGGATTGCCATCAGCCAGGCCATTTAAGGCTGCAACAGCCTGCTTGAGCCACATCCAGGCAATAACAATATGGCCCGCTGCATCCAGAAAAATAGTTGCATTGGCCAGGGCCAGTGACCTGTCACTGCAGGTGGCGACAGTCTGTACAGTCGCTTCCATCTGGGTTAACGCAGCCTCTAATGCAACGGTGTGTTCCTGCAATGAGGGATGACCGGCCGCCGAATCTATGGTGCCCTGAATCTCCTCGCGCAAAATCGCCACCGCTGCGCCATTGTGCATCTGCACCTTGCGGCCCAAAATATCCAGCCCCTGAATTCCCCAGGTGCCCTCGTGGATATGGTTGAGACGGTTATCGCGGTAAAGCCTCTCCACCGGATACTCGCGGGTATAGCCGTAGCCACCCAGCACCTGTATCGCCAGCTTGTTAGCTTCGAGACAATACTCAGAGGGCCATGATTTACAGATAGGAGTCAGTAAATCCAGCAACAGCCCCATGCGTTGATTTTGCTCTGCATTATCTGATAGCTTTTGCTGATCAATAATCTGCGAGCTGTAGTACATCAGCATTTGCGCGCCTTCAACAAAAGCTTTTTGGGTCATCAGCATACGCTTTATATCCGCATGCTCACTGATCATAACCTGCGGTAACTGGGGATCCTTGTTGGCCAGATCACGACCCTGTGGTCGGTTGCGCGCATAGTCCAGACTGTAAAGATAACCTCCCAGCGCAGTCATTACTGCAGACATTCCCACTGATATGCGCGCTTCGTTCATCATATGAAACATATTGGCCAGGCCGTCATTTTCATTGCCTACCAGATAGCCAATACAGTCGCCGCCCTCACCAAAGTTAAGCAGAGTGTTAGTGGCACCGCGACAGCCCATCTTGTGGTTGAGACCGGCCAGAGCCACATTGTTTCTCTCGCCCAGACTGCCGTCGTCATTCACTCTGATCTTGGGCACCAAAAACAGAGAAATGCCTCTGACACCTGCAGGGCCACCAGGGACCTTGGCCAGCACCATATGGATAATATTGTCACTCAGATCCTGCTCACCACCAGATATCCACATCTTGGTGCCTGAGAGCTTATAGCTGCCATCCCCCAGAGGCTCGGATTTAGTGGTGATATCCGCCAGAGATGAGCCAGCCTGGGGCTCAGAAAGACACATGGTGCCAAACCAGTCGCCCTGTACCAATGGGCTCAGATATTTATCTTTGAGCTCATCAGAGCCGCAAGCATTGAGCATATTGGCCACGCCCTGAGTCAGGAACAGATAAATATGTATGGGGTTGTTAGCGCAGACAAACATGCCATTTAGCGCCTGATCAACCATCCAGGGCAGCTGCATGCCACCTATATCTGCATCGTAACCAGAGGCGCAGAGACCGGCTTCTTTAAAGGCACTGATCGCCTGTTTTACTTCAGGAATGGTTTCAACTTCACCATTAACAAACTGCGGTTCATTGGCGTCCAGCTTGCCGGCGCAGGGCAAAAACTCTTCTTCAGCAATGGACTGACAGAGATCAAACATCGCATCCAGTGACTCTCGATCGTAGTCTGCATAGTGATCAGACTGCAGCACCTGGTCCAGGCTCAAAGCCTCGTAAAACATAAAGTCCAAATCGCGACGATTGACGATCATTGACATGATTTTTCTCTCCTGAAAAGGGTTCTAGGACTGCTGCTGTAACTCCCAGTCCTCAATTAACTGATGTGTGTCCTGCTGCCAAGGGTGAAAATCTTCGCAGAAGAAATCCTTATAGGGCTGCCATGTACCTCGCAGCACACCCTGCTTGCCAAATAGAAAGCTCAGACCTGAGGCCCAGACTTTAAGGCTCCAAAGTTTGCCATCCCGACGCAATATATGACGTACACCATGCAGAATATCCCAGATCAGAAAAAACGTGCTGCGGCGCATTGCCGCCCGGCGCATTTTCTCGGTGCCACCTATGGCTCGATAAACATCAAAGGCTACGGACTTGTGCTCCATCTCTTCGACAGCATGCCATCTCCACAGCTTGGCCATCGCCGGATGGGCCTTGGCAAACAGGTTGTCCTGCCCCAGAGCCTTTTCTGCCAGCACGGCAGTTAGATGCTCAACCGCCACCGTGCCCGCCAGCTGCTCACGCGCTGGTACATTCTTTTTGACCCATGCCATGCGTCGGCGCAGCGGGCCCTCGAGAGCCTCCAGATCATAGCCACGCTGAGCACAGAGCAATTCGTTATAGCGCTGGTGTTCACGCAGATGCACTGCTTCCTGACTATAGAACTGGCGCATTTCCTCCTGCAGCTTGGGGTCGCTGATTCGATCCCGATAATGGCGAACAGAGTTAATAAAGAACTGCTCGCCCAGGGGGAAGGTGATGGACATGGCATTAAACCAGGCTGTGGCGAAAACATGGTTATCCATCCACTCGCCCTTGAGTGCCTCGGCAATATCCAGCTCGGGATTGCGCTTTTTTATTGGCACATGTTCCGGCGTATATGACTGGGACTGTCTCATCACAACTGACCTCTAAATACGTTCGACAATAATGGCTGGCGCCATACCGCCGCCGGCACACATGGTCACCAGACCACGCTTGAGCCCACGGCGTTCCAACTCATCAACCATAGTGCCAATTAAAACAGAACCCGTGGCACCGATTGGATGGCCCAGAGCCATGGCTCCGCCGTTGACATTAACCTTATCCCGATCCAGATCCAGATCGCGGATAAATTTCTCTGCCACTACGGCAAAGGCTTCGTTGATCTCCCAGAGATCAATATCCTCTTTAGTCAGACCGGCTTTTTCCAAAACCCGCTTAGCTGAGGGAACTGGGGCATTGAGCATCAGTGCCGGGCAGTCACCCATATTACCGTAGGCAACTACTTTGGCTCTGGGCTTCCAGCCCTGCTTGGTGGCGTATTCTGGAGAGGCCAGCAATACTGCTGCGGCTCCATCCACAACACCGGATGAATTGCCTGCATGGTGCACATGCTCAACTTTCACCTCAGGGTATTTAACCGCCATCAACTTGCCGTAAGTGGTGCCCTCTTCATCCAGCGGAATATTGGTTAGCTTTTCAAAAGAAGGCTTCAGCTGGCTCAGGGTTTCCATGGTGGTTTCAGGACGGGGAAACTCATCCTTATCTAGCGCCAGGGTGCCATCGTCGTGATACACAGGGATCAGACTTTTATCAAAATAGCCGTTTTCTATGGCATGAGCAGCTCGCTGCTGACTCACCTCTGCCAAGCGATCCAGGTCCTCTCGGGGAATACCCTCGATGGTGGCGATGGTATCGGCACATAGTCCCTGATGGGACTGCCCATACATCTCACGCAAATGGGTATTACCTGAGTCTACAAAAGGGCTGATCTCATTAGCCATAGCACCATAGCCAGACATCATTTCACAGCCGCCGGCAATCACCATATCTTCCATACCAGACATAATGGAGGCCGCAGCCATATTGACTGTGGTAATACCAGAGCCGCAGAAGCGGTCAAGGGTGACGCCGCTGGAGGTTATATCATAACCTGCATCCAGGGCAGACATGCGCCCCATATCATTGCCATTGGGCCCGCGCTGTAAATTACAGCCCCAAATAATATCGGCCACATCGGCGGTATTAATATTATTGCGCTCAGCCAGTGCTTTTAAAACTGTCGAGCCCAGACGTTGAGGGTGAATTTCAGTGAGAGCTCCGCGGCCTACTTTGCCAATACCACGGGGTGTGCGGCAGGCGTCGATAATCCATGCTTCAGTCATTTTAAAACCTCTATTTAAAAGCCCTATGCAGTTTTGGCGGCATTTTGAGCGCTTTTGTTTCTTAAATTATTTTTATCCATCTGCACTGTATTAACAGCCCGACAACTATTCAAGCCTAGTTATGACCCATGGTTCAAGAATCCAGCACCAGCTATCATTCAAGACAAAGATATCCCAAAGGAATTCCGCTAGACTAAGGCAAGTTTCGGAGCTCTGTAATGATAAAAAAAAGATTCCCACAGCAATTTATAGCCGTCGGCCTGATCTGTCTTTTGGGCCTGGCCATGCAGGTTAAAAGCGAAACAGAACGCAGTTTTCCGCCAGCCAAGCAAGATGCCAAGGGCCGCTATATTAATATCGACGAAAACCTCCCCGGGGTATCGATTAAGGTGCGAGCACCTTTCTTTGCTCGCCGCGTTCTCACTGCCTTTAGTGGTCGCGACGGTGCACCGCGCCTTGTCGTCAACGACGGCGTGTTTCTTAGAGAAAATGCCAAACACAGCGAGCCTACAGTTACCTGGGTAGGCCATGCGACATTATTGGTGCAGATGGAACATCTGACTTTTCTCACTGACCCCATATGGTCAAATAGGCCCAGCCCAGTACCCTTTGCCGGGCCCAATCGCTATGTAAAACCAGGCATTGCACTGGAAGATCTGCCCCCCATAGACTTTGTGATGATCTCTCACAATCATTATGACCATCTGGATTTACCCACATTGCGCAAGCTGGCTAAGCGGAATCCAGAGACCGTATTTTTTGTACCTGTGGGCAATGGTAAGCTGCTGCGCAAAAATGGCATTGACCAGGTTCGAGAACTGAACTGGGGCGACAGGGCCAGCATCAAAGATACAACCATCCACTGCCTGCCAACCCAGCACTGGAGCAAGCGCAGCCTCACCGACACCAGAAAAGCACTGTGGTCTTCGTGGGCCGTAATCGGGCCTCAGCGCCGCTTCTACTTTGCCGGGGACACGGGTTATTTTGCCGGTTTTAAGGAGATTGGTGACAAACTCGGGCCTTTCGATTTAGCCGCAGTACCCATTGGCGCTTATGAGCCCAACGCCATGATGAAGGTGTCCCATATGAATCCGGAAGAAGCAGTTCAGGCAGCTGTAGATATAAGAGCTGACCGAGCCGTGGCCATACATTTTGGTACCTTTAATCTCTCTGATGAGCCTCTCACTGAGCCTCCTCTGAGATTTAAAGCCGCCGCTGAGAACAGCAAATTAGGTGCCGACAATAGCTGGGTTTTGGATATTGGCGAGACCCGGCGGTTTTAACCGAGCTAGCCCTCAACTCCAGCCCAGCTGCATTAGGCCGCGTGCACTGCTCGCAGTAACCGGCCCATAGGCTTCTCTCCCAGATCGGCGGCAAACTGGGTATTCTCCCAGGCACTGTGGCCGCCAATCATCACCAGCTCAACCACACCATCGGATCGATTGACCAGCTGCTCATGGCTAAACTCGTCTCGGTAAATACGCTCGGCGCTGTTCTCACCATCGTATTGCGCAAGCTTTGCCGGGTCGATCAAAATCAAATCTGCTACATCCCCTTCGTCGATGGTGCCACCTTCAACACCAAATATATCGGCGGCATCTTTGGTCAGGCGCTTAACCATATAGCTGACATCCTGATCACCCCCCTGAGCCGCCAGTTTCAGGCTGCGCAGGTTGACATCATAAAAGGCCATATTGGTGAGGTGGGCACCACTGTCGTTAAACCCTGGTAATAGAAGTGGGTTCATCAGCAGCTCGCGCACTGTCTGCATATCATTATTGGCCGTGACTGTGCTCCAGGTCAGGTCGTTGTCAAAGGAGCGCAGCATTTGCAGCACAAAATCCCCTTCGTCTTCTACCCAGGCAAAATCTTGCTGTACTGTCTTAATCTCAGCCTCTGTGGCATCTGCCGGCTGCTGCCCCCCATTAATGGCATTGACTCGGTCAAACACCGCCTGAAAATCCATGCCCTGCCAGCTACTCTGAGGGCAGCGCTCCAAATGCATATCGGCCAGGGTGCGGTGGAAGGCATAGTCCTCCAGATTGATCTTGCGCTTGAGACGCGCCAGGCTCCAGCCCTGCTTGCCCTTCATCCACATGGCTTTAAATGCCTTGGCATAGTCTGGGTCATTGAGAATCGCCTGGCGACCCTCGCGATCTTCCAGATCAGTCTCGTTGAGACGACGCAGTTCAGGAATCTCCTCGGCCAGGGGCGTCACTGCACCATCACCCCAGGTTTTAAAAGAAGCGCCCAGAGCCTGCATATGAAAGTCCCCTTTAACCAACCAAGAGTTCAACATGCGCGCCAATAGCTTGGTCAGGCGAGCCAGGCGCCAGTTATTGGTAATGTCCAGTGCCGCAACCACTGTGGTGCGCAATGGCTTGCCATAGAGTCGGCCACTGGTCAGCAAAAAGGTTTTTAATGTGCCTATCACACTGTCTTTAGGCGGAGTCGCCTGCCACAGGGCACCCTGCTCTCGCACCACCCCAGCCAGCGCTTTTAGCTCGGGGAACTTGGAAAACTGGGTGGGAATAGTTTTTTCGCAATGGGGCTGTGCCGCCAGATAATGGAATGGCAAAGCATCGGTCGAAAAGCCCGCATAGCCCTGCTGTAGCCCTTCGCGCAGTGAATCTTTCATCTGCTCCAGCTCATCGCTGGTGGGGTCGCGGGTAATGCTGTTTTCAAAACCCATTTTCTCAATACGCAACATGGAGTGGGGGAACAGCGCCACCACATTGGGGCCCAGATTAAGCTGTTCCAGATGGTCCAGATAGTCACCGGGGTTTTCCCAGCTGACATTGTCAGCACAGTTGCGCAGCACATGCTTGGGAATATTTTCGACCCGTGCATAGCAGCTCACAATAGGATCATTGGTGCCATCCCGCTGAGCGCCAAAGGCCAGACCCAGGCTGCAGTTGGCAATCACTACAGAGGTGGTGCCGTGACGGGTAGACTCTGGCAGCCCGGGCGCTACTTCCAGCTCCAGATCATAATGGGTGTGAATATCAAAGAGTCCGGGCATCAGCCACAGGCCCTCGGCATCAATTACTCGACCGGCCTGGGATGCATCCAGTTGCTGCCCGCGGGCCACAATGCGGCCATCGGCGACGGCAACATCTTCAATAACAGGCTGTTCCCCGCGATTAAAGACTTTGGCATTTTTGATTAGAGTATCAAACGCTTGAGTCATCACTTTTCTCTTATTGTTTATTATTCTAGTTTTACGGACTGAGACTAAAAACTGACTATCAGCCCTGTTTTTTAGAGTATTGCATCAAGATTTATCTGACTCAAGGCGGTAAATGGACTCGCGGGTCGTTTTACGCCAATATAGAGAAACTCCATTTTATAAAAATAAAACCACTATGGAATTCACTGCAGATAACCCCAGCTTTCGCCCAGAACTATGGCGCGCTCAGGGAGAATATCAATCACTTCTGGGCCATCAGATTTTTTGTATAGATAGCGGGGCAACGCAGCAGTACAGCCCTCAAACATCTGTATTACTGCTGATCCATGGCTTTCCCACCTCAAGCTGGGACTGGCTGCCAATGTGGGGCGATCTGATAAAAAATTATCGGGTGATTGCGCTGGATATGCTGGGCTTTGGCTTTTCCGATAAACCCAATAACCGCAACTACAGCATCCATGGTCAGGCTGATATTGTCGAGGCGCTGGTTGCTGCAAAAGGGCTTGAGAGTTTCCATGTGCTGGCCCATGACTATGGCGACACCGTGGCTCAGGAGCTGTTGGCGCGGCAGCTTGAGGGCAATGGGGTTGGGCAGTGGCTGTCTTGCTGCTTTCTCAATGGCGGCTTGTTTCCCGAAACCCATAGAGCGCTATTAACCCAAAAACTATTGCTGAGCCCCATAGGCAGCCTGTTAAACAGCTTTACCGGTTTTCGCAAATTTTGCCGCAACTTTAGCTCAGTATTTGGTGCAGATACCCAGCCCTCGGACCAAGAATTGAAGGATTTCTGGTGGCTGATCAACTTCAATAATGGCAAACATCTTTTTCATAATCTGATTACCTATATGAGCGACCGTATCCAGCACCGGGAGCGCTGGGTATCGGCCCTGCAAACATCCAGCATTCCCCTCGCTCTAATCAATGGTTCGGTGGACCCAGTGTCTGGCAGTCATATGGTAGCCCGCTACAAAGAGCTGGAGTGCCGACTGGACTACTGCGCCGAGCTGCCAACGATCGGCCATTATCCCCAGGTAGAAGCTCCCGAGGATGTGCTGACCCATTATCAAATATTCCTTCGCGGAGATAACCTTTGAACAATTCTGTTAGCCAACTCAGCAAAAATGCCCCAACAGCCAGCAGCATTGATATCCAGAGCCTAGACCAATGGCTGGATGGGCGAACCTTTGAGCAGGCCTATCAGCAGTATGAAAAGCAGGGTTATATTTTATTTAAAGATGTAATGGACGCAGATGGAGTTCAACAGGTGCGAGATGCACTGGCGCCGTTTTTAACCACCACCGGACGCAATGACTTCGAGGGATTTAAAACCAACCGAGTCTACAGCTTGCTGGCCAAGGCTCCGGAGGTGTTTGCCGAGATGGTCAGCCACCCTCTGGCCCTGGCATTTGCCGAGCGCGAACTGGGTGAATCCTGCCTGCTATCGGCTCTGCTGGCAATTAATCTACATCCAGGGGAAACGGTGCAGGGCTGGCACTGTGACGATTCTCAGGTCAGCATACCGCGCCCAAGAAAAGCCTTTGGAGTCAGTGCTTTTTGGGCTATCGATGATACCACCGAGTTAAATGGCGCCACGGAATTTATTACCGACAGCCATAACTGGACTGAGGACAGGGCCATAGCTCTGGCAGAGGTAGAGGACCTCATGGACCCCAGAGAACGGGATCCAAATCATGATCCCCAACCCAGATCCGATACTTTTAAAATCCCTATGACCAGTGGCTCACTGCTACTGGTGAAAAGTACTCTCTATCATCGAGGCGGCGCAAACCTATCTGATGCCTCTCGCTTAATTGTGACACCACAGTATTGCACTGGCTGGGCCCGCCAGCTTGAAAATATGGCTCTGGCTATTCCCCCGGATATTGTTCGCACTCTGCCCAAGCGTGTTCGCGAGCTGATTGGCTACAGTATTCATGAGGCATTTATGGGTTATGTCGATGGAGTACACCCAGAGAAAAGTTTGTAGAGAGTATGCATGTCCGGCCACTAAAACCCCTTGCCTGTGACTGCCCAGCAATTGTTTATCTGGACTTAAAAAGCCCCTATGCTTATTTGGCTATCGAACCCACTTGCGCTCTTGAAGCGGAGCTTGGCGTTCAATATGACTAGCGGGCAAATCCTGGCGCCTGCATGTCTACTCTGCGAACCTTGCCATATTTAGCGGCAATGTCCTGTATTTCGTCGGCGCGGCCGATCAGCACATACTGCAGATTATCTCGCGGGAAATAGCTCTCTATTAATCGTTTGCTTTCCGCCACTGTCAGGCCATTAACCTTGGCTTCAAACTCATTAATAAACTCGGGGCCAAAATCAAATAGATACATATCTGCCATCAGACTGGAGAGCTGGCCTGTGGTTTCATAGTCTGGCGGGAACTGGCCCTTTACATAGGCCTTGGCCGAATCCAATGTCGCCTGGTCTATACCCTGCTCCCAGAGTCTGGCATAGGTTGTCAGCGCCAGATTAATGGCCTCCTCGGTAGTCGAGGTTTGGGTAAAGGTGCTAATAGTGAACATGCCAGCCTGACGGTAGGAAGTAAAGCCAGAACGGGCACCATAGGTTAGACCACTGTTGACCCGCAGCTCGTCGTTAAGCCAGGAAGTAAAGCGACCGCCCAGTACAGTATTAATCACCCGCAGACCCACATAGTCTGGATTGTCCCGACTGATACCCATGCCGCCAATAAGAAAAGTAGTTTCAATGGCATCAGGTTTATCTACCAGCAATACATTGGCACTGGTGAGCCCCTGGGGCTGCTTAAACTCCTCAGCACCAGATTGTCCAGAGCCCTGCCAGTCAGAAAACAAACCTTCAAGATAGGCTTTCATTTCGGCAGTATCAAAGTCACCAGCAATGGTCAGAGCAGTATTGTCTGGCCGGTAGTGCGCTTGATAAAAACCCTCTACCTGATCCAGGCTTATATCGCGCAGAGACTGGCTGTCACCGAAAGTCGGACTGCCGTAGGGGTGATCGCCAAACAATTGGGCGCTGAAATAAGCACGTATCACCGCGCGCGGACTTTCCTTGGCCTGAGCCAGCATTGCCACCTGCTTGTCGAGCAACTTTTTGTATTCAGCCTGATCAAAGCTGGGCGCGGTGAGCACCGCTTTTAGCAGGGGTAGCATCTGCTCGGCATCACGTGCCATAAAGTCAGCCTCTATAGCGCTGCCTTCAACGCCTGAAGTGGCATCGAGACTGGCGCCCAGACTATCTACCAATAACTCAGTCTGCTCCTTTGAAGCCATATTATTGCCCAGCAGCAGACTTTGGGCGGTAATAGACGCCAGTCCAGCCCGGTCATCTTTAATACTGCCCGCTCGCACCACAGCATTGACGGTGATCAATGGCACCTCGGTCTGGGGCATTAGCATCAGAGTCAGGCCATTGTCTAACCGCACTGTCTCGCTAGCGGGCATCTGAAAACTGCTGACAGCGGGCACTGCCTCAGAAACTATCTCGGCATCTGGTGAGCAAGCTGACAGAGAAAATACGGCGGCAACTACAGCGGCGGCTGTGACTAGTGGTCTGATCATTGGTCCAGCTCCTCCTCAGCGGCCAACACACCGACCGTGCGATTGGCCCTGGTAAAGTATTGGCGGGCAACACGCTGTATATCCTCAGGCGTCACCTTGCTGTAATCCTCAGGCGCACTAAATAATTTTTTATAGCTGCCCATAAATAGCTCGTAAGTACCAATGGTATCGGCTTTGCCATTAATGGTTTCCAATGTGCGATAAAAGCCCATCAGGCGCAGGTTTTTGACTTTTTCGAGTTCAGCTTCCGTAACACCATCGGTGACTACCTTGGCAATCTCAGCGAGCAGTGCCTGCTCCAACTGAGCGGCATTGATATCCGCCGCGGCCACACCATAAAAGTAGAATAAATTGGGATCAAAGCTCTCGGGCATATAGGTCTCCACACCCAGGGCAATTTGATTGTTGACCAGCGCCTGATACAGGCGCGAGCTTTTGCCCTCGCCCAAAATAGCGGCCAGCAAGTCCAGCGCATAGGTATCCTGATGAGATGTTTCGGGAATATGGTAGGCCAGCATTACATTGGGCGTGCTCACCGAGGCCTTTTTGACAAATACCCTGCGCTCACCCTTCTGTTGTGGCTCCACAGTTCTTATCTCTCGGGGCGGGGTCTTGGCAGGGATAGGCGCAAAGTATTGGTCGGCCAAAGCTTTAACCTGGGCCAGCTTTACATCGCCGGCAATCACCACCACTGCATTATTGGGCGCATAGTAGGTGCTGTGATACTGGCGCAGGTCTTGCAGAGACCAGGCAGCAATATCTGACTCATGACCAATTACGGACCAAGAGTAAGGGTGAGCGCGAAACGCCGCACCTTTCAGCTCTTCTTGCAGTACGCGCCAGTTAGAGTTTTCCAGGCCTGTGGTGCGCTCAGAGGCGACCACACCGCGCTCGGACTCCACCATCGCCGAATCTATATCCAGATGGGCAATGCGATCTGCCTCCAGATCAAAAATGGTTTCCATGGCCCCGACTGGGAACCAGTTGGTATACACCGTGACATTTTCTGAGGTGTAGGCATTGTTAGCGCCGCCGGCCGCTTCCATAGTGCGGTCAAACATTTTCGGGCCATACTTGGCTGACCCATTGAACATCATATGCTCGAAGAAGTGGGAGATACCGGTAATCCCCGGCACCTCATTGCGCGAGCCCACCTTCCAGAACAGATACATATTGGCATTGGGGATGGAGCTGTCCTCCAGCACCAGTATCTTCATGCCATTGTCGAGGGTAAAGCTCTGTATATCATCCTCGGTGGTGGCCTGGACAGACAGGACCATCAGGGAGGTTATCAGTGCCAGTGCCAGGTTTCTCATTGCTCTACCTCAGTTGTGGCTGACTATTAATCTAGCCGTTATTTAGGTCCTGATTACGTTTTTCTGCAGCAGCCCAGTCTCTTGGCAAGACTTTTGCCACCACCATAAAGCTGATAATCGAGGGAATAAACATAGCGCAGGTTACCGTCATGGCATAGCGAATCGACTCCAGCTCGGTATTGCCATCTTTAAATACATCCGCCAGCCAGCCGGTAAAGGTGGGCCCACCCCCCAGTGCGATCATATTGAGAATAAAAAAGAACAGGGCTGTGGACATGGCGCGCATATTGATCGGCGCCAGAGTCTGGGCAATGGCAAAACTGGGTCCTAGATAGATACCCAAAAACAGCAAAAATACCGTGGTAAGGGCGAGATGTACCCAGACTGTGGGCACCCAGAAAGTGGCCACACCTATAGGCATACAGAGACCTATAGCAATTGCCGGCAGCCAGCCATAGGCGCGGATATCTTTGCCACCCCACCAATCCGCCAGTCGGGCGCCAAAAAATGCACCCCCGGCATAGGTGGTACCATTAATAATGCCCAGCACAATCACCAATGTTTTGAAGTCGAATGCAGGATCCAGAAGCACCAGATATTTGGTCTGGAAAGCAGAGGTGGCATAGGACACAAAAGAGCCAAAGGCGATACCAAAGCACATCGCCCACCAGGCTGGTATCTTGATCAGGGTATTGAGGGATTCCTTGAAAGGTGGCTGGATGATTTCTTTGTCTGTATCCAACTCCATGGCCCCGCGCACTGGCTCGCGAAGAACTAACTTAACTACCACAGCCAGACCGATTCCGGTGAGGCCCAAAAAGATAAAGATACGACGCCAATCTACATCTTCCCCGGAGGAGCCCATCAGAGATGCAGTGGCAAAATAGGCCGCCATAATACCCAGCGGAATACCCATGGAATACACACCCAGAGCACCAGCTCGCTCTTCTTTGGGGTACAGATCCGAAATAATTGAATGGGACGGAGGGCTGCCACCAGCTTCACCTATACCCACACCCATGCGCGCCAGGCCGATTTGCACAAAGTTATTGGCCAGGCCAGTCAATGCAGTAAAACCACTCCAGACCGCCAGGGCAATCGACAATATATTGACCCTGTTATAGCGATCCGCCAACCAGGCAATAGGAATAGCAATCAGGGTATAAAAGGTCGCAAAAGCCAGACCAATCAATAGCCCTAGCTCGGTATTGGTAAGGCCCAGGTCTTTTTGAATAAAAGGTGCCAGAATGCCAACAATCTGACGATCGATAAAGTTAAAGCCGTAGACCACCGTGAGCAAAACCAGCACAAGGCTGCGATAGCTTTTACTCGGTGTTTTTTGTTCAGTCATGGAAGGTTCCCGTAGCCGGAAGGCATTTATTGTTATATTTAACTGCGAGGTTAGGCTACGTTAACCGCCGTGAGAGAGCAAGCCGCAGCCTAGTGATTGTTGACTGTGCGTCCACAAACTGGGCTATTTATGAGTTCTGAGGGCACTGTGCTACCCTGTGCTGACGCCATCACATAACAATAATTCTATGAGTGACCCAGCCAGTAGTAGCAACAATACCCACAAAAAAGCACCTGAAAATACTCCTCAAGTCGACTGGACTATATTTATCCCCGCTGTTGTTATCGTTTTGGTCTGCGCCATACCTCTTATGATTTTCCCGGATGCGGCAGCGGCATTTTTAATCGATAGCCGCAAAACCATTATGAATAACCTGCTGTGGCTGTATCTTGCAGTGGGAATGGCAGCGGTTATTTTTTGCCTGTGGCTGGCGTTTGGCCGCTATGGCCATGTAAAACTGGGCGCCGCAGACGAACCGCCAGAGTATTCGAACGCCCATTGGGTGGCCATGATGTTTACTGCAGCTATTGGCGCTGGTGTAATAGCCTGGGGGTTTGCTGAGCCAATCTACTATCTGCAAACACCGCCTATGGGTATTGAAGTAGGGTCATCTCAGTCTTTTGAATGGGCCCACATGTATCCGCTATTTCACTGGGGGGTGATTGGCTGGGCTATTTATGCAGTGCCCGCTGTGCCAATCGCTTATATGCTCTATGTAAAACGCTACACCACATTGCGTATCAGCAGTGCCTGCGACGGAGCCCTGCCGGAGCGGGGCCGAAGCCAAACCAAGACAGTAATAGATATCTTTATTGTGCTGGGTATCGTCGGTGGTGTTGCCACATCGCTGGGCCTGGGTGTACCCCTGCTATCGGCTATGCTGGCTACCTTATTTGATATTCCCGACAGTATGCCAATCAAGATGGCGGTGCTGGCATTTTGGACTGCGCTATTTGGGGCCAGTGTTTATCGCGGTCTTAAGTCTGGCATTAAAGTGCTTGCCGATATCAACATAGCTCTGGCCATTGCAGCCATTATCTTTGTGCTTATTGCCGGGCCTGGCGTGTTTATTCTAGATCTTACTCTGAACAGCATGGGTCTGATGTTCAGCAATTTTATTGCCGCAGCGACCTGGACGGACCCCATTGAAAATGGCAGCTTCCCCAAAGACTGGACGGGATTTTACTGGGCATGGTGGCTGGCCTACACCGGCATGATTGGGTTGTTTTTTGCTCGTATTTCTCGGGGCCGTACTATCCGTCAGCTAGTACTGGGAGTAATAGGCTGGGGCTGTCTCGGAACCTGGCTATTTATGGCCGTTATGGGTGGCTACTCCCTCTATCTGGAGACCACCGGCAGCCTTGAAGTGAGGGAGATTCTTGCTACTCAGGGCATGTCCTTTGTGAATGCGCTGGTGATTCAAAGCATGCCCCTGGGTAAATTTACTCTGGCCATGTTCACTGTGCTGTCGATTATTTTTTACGCCACCAGTATAGATTCAGGTGCCTATGTACTGGCCAGTATCTGTGCTAAAAATTTACCCAATGATGCTGAGCCGGTGCGCTGGAATCGCCTGGCATGGGCTGGGCTGCTGGCTGTTATCACCGCAGGGATACTGCAGTCCGGGGCTCTGGATACAGTGCTATCTGTTACTGTGCTGAGCTCAGTGCCCTTAATACCTATTATGGTGCTGCTCTGTGCATCTCTGGTACGCTGGCTGCATCAGGACTTTGGCCATCTGGTGGGGCAAAGAGAACTGGTGCTACCGACGAAAAATAAACCACTGGTTATTCAAACCAGCAGCGGAAAGACATCATGATTGGGCTGTATATAGAGTATGAATACTGGGTTGCGGCAGTGCAGCTGGTGCTGGCAATGCTGGGTATGGGTGCTGGCCTGCAAATAGCCGACTTCAAAAAAGTCGCCCAGCAACCCAAGGCGGCCGCAGTTGGCCTGTCAATGCAGCTGGTAATGGTACCTCTGGTTGCTCTGGCATTTATTGTGCTCGCAGACTTGCCCCCCGGTATGATTATTGGCATCGCTATAATTGCAGCAATCCCGGGTGGCACTGTATCCAATATATTCACTTTTATGGCCCGGGGTAATGTACCTCTGTCAATCAGTATCACCGCACTGACATCTCTTGCCTGCCTGGCAACCACGCCCATTATTTTGGACTTTCTTATCGCCGACTATATGCCTGACAGCTTTGTGATGCCGGCGGAAAAAGTGGCTATCGAAATAGGTCTCTGTCTGCTGTTACCTCTGGGGTTAGGCATGCTAGTGCTAAAGCGGTTTCCCCAGTACGCCCCAAGATTTTCAGATCTCTGTGTAAAAGGCTCACTGCTCGGTATCGGCATCATCGTTTTGGGTTCTCTGGGTGCAGGCCGACTTAATTTTGCCAATACCTCCACTGATGATATTGCTGTGTTATTTACTTTTATTGTCAGCCTGACTCTGGTGGGTGTTTGGCTAACCAAAGGTTTTGCCCTGGCTCAGCAGGATAACCGAGCCATTGAGATGGAAGTTGTGGTGAGAAATATTAACCTGGGCTTTTTGCTCAAAGTATCTCTGTTTCCAACTGTAGCAGGCGAAAGCAACCCGGTGGCCGATATGGCGCTATTTACCATGCTGCTCTATGGTGCCTGGCAACTGGCTACAGGTATCTTTCTAATTTTTTGGCGCCGCAGGCAAACTGCACTACAACAGCTGGCCTGAGTCACTGCCCCTGAGCCATAGGCGGATAATGGGCAACTGTTTGGTCAGCCAACTGTTGTGCATAACCATTGGCATTAATCACATCACCCATCATTAAAAGTGCCGGCGATGGCAGTGGTGTGCTGTTAATTCTCTCAGCAATATCGCCAATGGTTCCCAGCACCACCTGTTGATCATTAGAGGTCCCCTGAGCTACAACTGCAAAGGGTTTATCTGCCGGGCAGCCACGCTGCATTAGCTGAGTCGTTATCTCCTGTAAATTTGAAAGTCCCATATAAAACACCACGGTGCTGTCTTTTTGCAGCGCCAGATCCCAGTTAATAGTCATCTGACCATTTTGCCGGTGACCGGTAATAAAGGTCACGGCATGGGCATGATCGCGGTGAGTGAGAGGTATTTGTGTGGCGGCAGCGCAGCCAATGGCCGCGGTAATACCTGGTACAACGGAACATTCCACGCCCTGCTTATTCAGGTGATCTACCTCTTCACCCCCGCGCCCAAAGATAAAGTTATCTCCACCTTTCAGGCGCACCACATTTTTACCGCAGCGTGCCAGCACTGCCAGCAACTCACAAATCTGCTCCTGAGGTAGACTATGCTGATCTTTTTTCTTGCCCACATAGATCAGATCGCAGCGATCTTTGGCATATGCCAGCAGCTCGGGATTGGCTAAACGATCGTAAACAATCGCATCTGCCTCTTGTAGCAAGCGCATGGCTTTTACAGTAATTAACTCTGCATCCCCGGGCCCTGCACCCACCAGATAAACCTGACCAAATAATGACTTGTCTACGGGCTTTAGATTTGCGGTAGCAGGATTAGTGGTTTTAACCAGTGTCAGAATATTGTTGTTCATTAGTTTTCCATGGTTGGGTTAGGCCAGACTCAGGGTTTGAGTAATCAGGTTATTCAGCTCCGGAAGACAGGAGCCACAGTTGGTGCCACAGCGAAGTTGCTGACCTAGCTCTGCCGCCGAACAGGCGCCCTCTTCAATAGCATCGGTGATGGTTTTTTCGCTAACTTTAAAGCAAGAACAGATCAGCTTGCCTTGGTCCGGTTGCGCGCTGCTGGCAATCAATGACCAGTAGTTGCCATCGACCTGCTGATCAAACAGCCTCTGCAGCCAGGCTCTGCCGGGAAGCTGTGACTTGTCAGCATGGGTGAAGATAGCCATTTCAATCTGCTGATCGCTATAGCAGATAAAGCGCTCGTCACAGGCCGCGCCATCAGCATAGTGCTCATAGGCTTGCGCCGGACCCTGATCAATTAATCGTTTCAGGGCAATAAAATCCTGCCAGTTAAAATTCTCAGTCACAGCAACCTGATAGAGATAACCCCGATTATTCTCCAGCGGTGACAGGCTCCAGTTAATAAATGATTCGCAGCTGAGCTTAGTGCGGCTCACCAATACCGCCCAACAGGGGACATTGATCCGGGCAATGGTGGCAGGGGTAAATTTGAACTCTGGTTGCCCGGATACAGCATCAATAATTGGCGCCACCAAACTATCGACACGGGCTCTCTTGGCAAATTGATTATTCCAGTGGATCGGAATAAATAGCTGGTTGGGTTTTAAGCCTGTGTCTATAACAACAGACAGGTCAGCATCGCCCTGAGCCGTAGTGACTTTGGCAAGATCATCCTGTTTAAGCTGATAGGCCCGTGCAGTATCTGGATGAATGGCCACAAAAGGCTGCTCAATATGGTCCAGCAATCTGGCGGCACGGCCGGTGCGGGTCATGGTATGCCACTGATCACGGATACGACCGCTATTTAGCGCCAGGGGAAACTTGTCGCTAAGGCTCTGTCTGGGTAATTCGGGGGCACTGCTAATAAACTGCGCCTTACCGCTGGGAGTTGGAAAGTGCCCATCCATAAACAGGCGCCTGGTGCCGGAGGGACTGGCTGCTGTGACCGGCCACTGAATCGGTTTTAACTGATCGTATTCCAGATCCGACACTGTACTCAGCGCACCTATATTAAATAGTCTGTTACCAGTATTTTTAAACTCGGAGAGCGCCGCATGCTCAACAAAAATATCTCTTGGACTGCTGTATGCAAAACTATTCTGGTAGCCCATAGCCTGAGCAACCTGAGCCATAATCCACCAGTCATGGCGGGCCTCTCCCAGAGGCTGGATAAGAGCCCGCTGGCGGGAGATACAGCGCTCGGAATTAGTCACAGTGCCCTCTTTTTCACCCCAGCCAGTGGCCGGTAATAAAATATCCGCTGTGGCTGTAGTATCTGTCTCAGCAATACAATCGGAGACAATGACCGTGTCACAATTTTCCAGTGCGGCCTTAATCTTGTCGGCATTGGGCATGCTCACCACTGGATTGGTGCCCATAATCCAAATGGCTTTTATACGGCCATCGGCAACAGCATCAAATAGATCAACGGCCTTTAGTCCGGGTTCCCGACTAATGCTATCTGCGCCCCAAAACTCTGCCACCGTGGCAATATTTTCTGGGCTGTAATCCATATGGGCGGCCAGCATATTGGCCAGGCCACCCACCTCGCGGCCACCCATAGCATTGGGCTGGCCGGTAATTGAGAAAGGCCCGGCACCGACCTTGCCCAGTTTTCCCGTAGCCAGATGGCAGTTGATAATGGCATTGCATTTATTGGTGCCTGTGGCGGACTGGTTAATGCCCTGGGAATAAAAGGTAATGGCCCTGTCAGTCTCGGCAAACCACTGGTAAAAAGTACCGAGCTGATTGTTATCAAGACCGGCCTGTGCTGCGACATTATCGAGGGTTGCAGCACTGGCATTGGCTATTGCTTCCCCAAAACCTTGGGTGTGGTCATTAATATATTGGCTGTCAGTAAACCCCTGGCTGTCGAGATAATGCAGCAAACCGGCAAAGATAAACTGATCGGACCCCGGGGCAATGGCAAGATGAAGATCAGCCAGATCGCAAGTGGCTGTGCGCCGCGGGTCAATAACAACTATTTTTAGATCAGGGTTGTCGGCTTTGGCCTGGGCCATACGCCTATAGAGAATTGGGTGAGTCCAGGCAGCATTGGAGCCGGTTAATATCAGCAGGTCACATTGTTCCAGATCTTCATAATTACAGGGCACTGCATCACTGCCAAAGGCGCGCTTATAACCAGCCACTGCCGACGACATACAGAGTCTTGAATTGGTATCCACATGGCCTGTACCAATAAACCCCTTGGCCAGTTTATTGGCCACATAATAGTCTTCGGTCAGCAGTTGGCCCGAGAGATAAAAAGCAATGGCACCCGGGCCATGCTGGTCGCGAACCTGGGCCAGTCGGTCAGCAACAGTTTGTATTGCCGTTGGCCAGTCTGTTTGCTGACCTGCCAGCCTGGGATGTAACAGCCGCCCGGCATCACCATTGGTTTCGTGCAGAGCAGACCCTTTAACGCAAAGCTTGCCTAAATTGGCCGGGTGCGAGGCATCTCCGGAAACAGCAATAATATTATTGTTGTCTATGCTCGCATCTACACCGCAGCCAACCCCACAGTAAGGGCAGGTGGTTTTAATCTGACAGGCCGAGGACATTAACGCAGGCTCACAGTGTCAGCAGCACTTTGTCAGCGCTCAGCTCAACACTGTACACAGGTACCCTAACCTCGCCGTCTTCGAGGCATTCACCGGTCTGTAAATCAAAGTGCTGTTTATACAGTGGCGAGGCCACTACCAGACGATCATTAATATCACCCACCATGCCACGGGACAGCACATTGGCTTTACCTATGGGGTCCCAGTTGCCAATGGCATAGATCTTAGGGGTTTCACTGGGCAGATAAAACAGGGCTATTTGTTGGCCCTCAACAATGGCACAGATTCCGGAGTTGGCGACCAGATTTTTCTGCTCACAGATAGTTATAGCTTGGCTCATGATTTTTCCTTAGGCAGTTTTGTCCAGTAGTTGAATTCGCTCTTCGTCTGTTGCCGGTCTTGGCTGTCCCCGCTCCTGCACGAATACCACCTGCTCGTCTTCAGCATCTGCATTGACAAACTGGACAAAACGCTTGAGACGCTCTGGATCTTCGATGGTGGTTTTCCATTCACATTGGTAGGTGCCGACAATATTGTTCATCTGCTCTTCGAGCTCAGCGGCAATACCCAGCGAATCTTCAATCACCACCTGCTGCAAGTACTCCAGTCCCCCTTCTAAATTGTCCAGCCACACCGAGGTGCGCTGTAAGCGATCTGCAGTGCGCACATAGAACATCAGGAAGCGGTCGATATATTTGATCAGAGTTTCATCGTCGAGATCTGTGGCAAACAGGTCAGCATGGCGCGGCTTCATACCACCGTTACCGCCGACAAACAGGTTCCAGCCATTTTCTGTGGCGATAATGCCAAAGTCTTTAGACTGGGCTTCGGCACATTCTCTGGTACAACCGGAGACAGCAGACTTGAGCTTATGGGGTGAGCGCAGACCTTTGTAGCGGTTCTCTACATAGAGGGCCATGGCCACACTGTCTTGGACGCCGTATCTGCACCAGGTACTGCCCACACATGATTTAACTGTGCGCAGTGCCTTGCCGTAGGCATGACCGGTTTCAAACCCTGCGTCAACTAGCTCCTTCCAGATCGAGGGCAGCTGTTGCACCCGGGCACCAAACAGGTCTACACGCTGACCGCCAGTAATTTTGGTATACAAATTGTATTTCTTGGCTACCTGGCCCAGCACAATTAATTTATCTGGGGTGATCTCACCACCGGCGATACGGGGTACTACTGAGTAGGTGCCATTTTTTTGCATATTGGCCAGGAAAGTATCATTGGTATCCTGCAGGCCTATGTGCTGCTCTTTAAGTACATAGTCATTCCACAGTGAAGCCAGAATAGAACCTGCAGCTGGTTTGCAGATATCGCAGCCGCGGCCCGTACCATGCTTTTCAAGCAGCTCGTCAAAGGTTCGAATATTGCCCACCTTGATAAGATGGAATAATTCCTGGCGGGTATAGGCAAAGTGTTCGCAGATGGACTTATCTACTTCCAGCCCGCGAGTCTCTAGTTGGTCATCGACAATATTTTTCAGCAGCGCGGCACAACCACCACAGCCAGTGCTGGCCTTGGTTTCAGATTTAATGTCGCCGAGAGAGTAAAATCCGGCATCCATGGCATCGACGATATCACCTTTGGTGACATTGTGGCAGGAGCAGATAGTTGCTGAGGCAGGCAACGCAGCCGCACCCAGTGCAGGTGCTTCACCGGCATTGTAGGGCAAAATCAATGTTTCCGGGTCGGCGGGCAGATCAATGCCATTTAAGTAATACTGCAGCAATGTATCGTAGTCGGAACAGTCTCCCACCAACACAGCCCCTAGTAGCTTCTTGCCATCGGCACTAACAATCAGACGTTTATAGACTTCGATACGCTCGTCACTAAAGGTATAGGCTATGGCGCCCTCTTCTCGACCATGGGCATCACCGATGGAGCCTACATCAACCCCAAGCAGCTTTAGCTTGGTGCTCATATCTGCACCCTGGAACGACTGCTTGTCGTCACCCAACTGGCTGACGGCGGCCTCTGCCATACGGTAGCCTGGCGCCACCAAACCAAAGATGCGACCGCCAAACAGCGCACATTCACCAATTGCAAAAATATCTGAATCGCTGGTTTTGCAATGGTAGTCAATTTCAATACCGCCGCGCTCGCCAACCTTGAGCCCGGAATCTCGAGCCAACTGGTCATAGGGCCGAATACCTGCACTAAACACAATCATATCCGTGGCCAGAGAACCGCCATCGGCAAACTTCATCAGCAGACGGCTGTCACCGTCCGCATTGGCTTCAATCACTTCTGTCGCTTTGCTGGTATGCACTGTCACGCCAAGGGCTTCGATTTTGCGGCGCAGCATACCGCTGCCGCCGGCATCCAGTTGTACGCCCATCAGGCCTGGTGCAAATTCAACCACATGGGTTTCAAGCCCCAAATTCTGCACTGCATTGGCCGCCTCCAAGCCGAGAAGACCACCACCCACAACCACACCTACTTTGGCATTGTCAGCCTGGGCTTTAATATTGCCCAGATCATCAATGGTGCGATACACCATACAGGGATCCTGTTCATTGCCAGGGACCGGGGGCACAAAGGGATAAGAGCCCGTGGCAAGAACCAATTTGTCGTAGGCAAAACTGCGGCCCGACTCTGTGACCACTGTCTTGCTGTCGCGATCAATACTGACAACTGGATCTCCAAAGTGGGCATCAACACCAATCTCAACATAATGTTCTCTGGTGGTAAGAGCCAGATCTTCGGGAGTACGACCGGCAAAGTATTCCGATAGATGAACCCGGTCATAGGCTGGCCGGGTCTCGCCGCCGATTATGGTAATCTGCGCTTCAATGGGCGAGGCTACTAACTGCTCTACATAATGATGGCCGACCATGCCGTTTCCGACTACAACAACTTTTAACATCTTTTGGTTTCCTTAAATAATATTTTTGGTTTACGCCGCTTTGGCAGCCGGATTTTTTTGCTTTTCATAGAGAAAACGCAGTACCTGCTGGCGATAATTATTAAAATCCGGATCATCAGCCAGCACCACGCGGTCGCGGGGTCGGGGCAATTCAATGGACAGCACCTCACCTATAGAAGCGGCGGGGCCGTTGGTCATCATGACAATGCGATCAGACAGCAGTACAGCTTCGTCAACATCATGGGTAATCATAATTACGGTATTACCCAGCTGTTGCTGGATATCCATAAGCGAGTCTTGGAGATGGGCGCGAGTCAGTGCATCCAGGGCACCAAACGGCTCGTCCATTAACAGCACCTTGGGCTGCATTGCCAGACAGCGGGCAATTCCCACTCGCTGTTTCATACCTCCAGAGAGCTCGCTGGGCAGTTTATGCAGCGCATGGTCCATATGCACCAGAGATAAATTGTGCTCAATCCACTCGTTAATCTCGGCTTTGCTTTTGCTTTTCTTAAAAACACATTTCACCGCTAGCTCGACATTTTGATAGACCGTCAGCCAGGGCAGCAGCGCATGATTCTGAAATACCACGGCGCGATCAGGGCCTGGCTCATCCACTTCACGCCCCTCAAGAATCACACCCCCTTCGGTGGCCTCATAAAGACCAGCGACAATATTGAGCACCGTCGATTTACCGCAACCAGAGTGGCCGATAAGGGAGATAAACTCGCCTTTGGCAATACTCAGATTGACATTCTGCAGAGCGCGAAATGGCTCCCCTTCGGTGGGAAATTCAATGCCTACTTGGCTTATTTCTAAATAATTATTTTTCATAATGCTGTATGCCCTATTAGCGAAGGATTGCTTGCTTGTCCCAGGACACGCGCTTCTGCACGGCCAGCATCAAGCTATCTAAGATAAATCCGATCACGCCGATGACCAGCACGGCGACCATAATGCGACCCAGAGAATTGGAAGAGCCATTCTGGAATTCATCCCAGATAAATTTGCCGAGCCCCGGATTCTGAGCCAGCATCTCGGCGGCAATCAGCACCATCCAGCCTGTGGCCAGAGATAATCTAAGGCCGGTAAAAATCATCGGGATAGCGGAGGGGATGACGATCTTGCGAATATGCACAGTGGAGCTCAGCTGCAGGACGCGGCTGACATTAATCAGATCGCGATCAATACTGGCAACACCAACAATGGTGTTAACCACAGTAGGCCACAGACAGCAGAGAGCTACGGTAAAGGCAGAGGTTAAAAAGGATTTTTCAAAAAACGGATCATCGGTCACATAGAGTGCCGATACCACCATGGTTACCAGCGGCAACCAGGCCAGTGGGGACACCGGCTTAAAGGTTTGAATAATTGGATTCACACAGCGATAAACAGATTCACTGAGTCCACAGACAATCCCTAGCGGCACCGCAACCAGGGTAGCCACCATAAACCCAAAGGCTACGGTAAGCAGGCTGGTACCTATCTGATCGACAAAGGTGGACTTGCCTGTGTAGGCGCGGACTTTGACTACAGCATCAGGGTTTTTTGCCAGCTTTTTGGCATTGCGCTTTTCCTGACGCTCATAGAACGAAGATTCTTTTGTGCGTTCACGTTGATGCTCCGTCACCAAAGTTTTCGACTGTTCCCAAACCTGACTTGGGCCAGGAAACTGTCCCAACGAAGTAATAATATTGTTGGCAACAAATTGCCACAGCAATAAAAAGACTAAAATTCCGAACCCCGGTAGAGCCAGCGCTTTAATCGTCTTATCGAATAACAGGCGCAGGTTTGCCGATGTCGGTAGTTTACCGATGTGAGCAATTTTAGATATTACAGCGGTGGTGCTCATTGTTTAGTTCCTTTGATTTAAAAATCGGCTGGCTCCGAAGAGCCAGCCTGGTCTTACTTGGGAGTAACCTGTTGCTAGAGAATTTCTTCCTTGAGGCCAATCGGGAATTTCTTCAGATAGGCATTTGGCTTGGAGCCGTCATAAACGATATTGTCAATAAAGTGTTTTTGCGGAGCGCGGAAACCAGACTCAGTTGCAAAGGCTGGGAAGTCTGATGGGCTAACCAGCTCCTCTTCAATCAGTTCTTTAGCTGCGATCTCATAGATATCCGGGCGATAAACCGACTTGGCAACATCAAAGTACCAGTCGTCAGACTTGGGCTCCGAAATTTGCCCCCAGCGACGCATCTGAGTCAGGTACCAGACTGCATCTGAGTAGTAAGGGAAGGTAGCGTTATAACGAAAGAACACATTGAAGTCAGGAACAGCACGCTTATCACCTTTCTCGTACTCAAAGGTGCCTGTCATACTGTTGGCAATCACATCGTAATCTGCGCCCACATATTCACTGCGGGAAAGAATTTCTACGGCGGCCGGACGGTTGGCATTGTCATTCTCATCCAGCCATTTGGCAGCACGGATCAAAGCCTTAACAACACGGGCTGTGGTGTTGGGATACTTCTCGGTAAATTCTTTGGTCATACCAAATACTTTTTCTGGGTTGTTTTTCCAGATTTCGTAATCAGTAATCACTGGCACACCAATGCCTTTAAATACTGCCTGCTGATTCCAGGGCTCGCCTACGCAGTAGCCGTAGATAGTTCCGGCTTCAAGTGTTGAGGGCATTTGCGGTGGCGGTGTAACTGAAAGCAGTGCCTGGGCGTCCAGGGTGCCGCTGGTGTCACCTTTGTGAGGAGCATAAAAACCCGGATGTATATCACCAGCTGCAAGCCAGTAGCGCAGCTCGTAGTTGTGGGTAGACACTGGGAATACCATACCCATTTTGAATGGCTTGCCTTCATCGGCGAAGCTATCAACTATTGGCTTTAAGGCATCTGCCTTAATCGGGTGCACAGGTTTGCCATCTTTATGGGGTATATTCTTTTTCATCTCCGCCCAGATATCATTGGAGACGGTAATACCATTACCGTTTAGATCCATACTAAACGGGGTAACAATATGAGCCTTGGTGCCATAGCCAATAGTTGCAGCCAGAGGCTGGCCCGCTAGCATATGAGCGCCATCCAGCTTGCCGTCAATAACACCGTCAAGCAGCACTTTCCAGTTGGCCTGAGCTTCGATGGTGACATACAGACCCTCATCTTCAAAGTAGCCATTTTCGTAAGCGACTGCTATAGGCGCCATATCAGTCAATTTAATAAAGCCAAATTTAAGTTCGTCTTTTTCTGGCTCGCCAAGCTCTGCCTGGGCACAGAGTGCAGTGGCAAAAAATGCGATAGCACTCAGAGACTTGCTGATAACACGAACAAAAGTGCCGCCTCTGTGCGCTGCAGTTGATACTTCTTTCATAAATTAGTTACCTCGTATGTAAGTGGCTAAAATCAAAACCAAAAAAACCGCCTGCAAGCGTATTGGGGGAATACACCTGAGGCGGGCATCGTTACCCTGCTGCCGGCAGTTGACCGTTCGGATCAGCACTCGTATAAGACTATATTCAAGATATATGCCAACTTTTAGAAATCACAAAAATTGGCCTGTTAAGGATAAATAAGGGCAATTTAGGTCAAAAAACAACCGATGAGGGCTAGTGCCGAGCCCAGGCTCCCCAATCGCATCGTCAGCCCGCACCTCTGTGGTGCAATAATCTTTGCGACATTGACCCATTTGCACATAAGTTGGGCTTGGAGTTGTGTAGGGCTAGGGGCGGTAGTCCTGACTGGGGCAGTCGATATTGAACAGCTTGGCTGCTTCGCGATAAAGATCAGTGCGATAACAGCGCTGCACCAATGAGCTGGTTCGCTCTGCATTAACCTGCTTACCCAGCAGAGGTTTAAATTGCCGAATCATAGTTTCCGCATCTGAGCGCCAGGGAAAACCTGCATTGGAATTATCAAAGACATGAAAGTCAGTCTGTTCAGACTGATCCTGAGCGCGCTGGTGGAATAGTTTGCCTGTTAAAGAAGGACGCAAATATTCAGCTGGTAGGTCAAGGTAAGATGATTGAGAGAGCATCTGAATCGCCTGCTCACGGTTTTCCATATTGGCCATCCAGCGGCAGGCCTCCATAAGAGCCAGACGCAATCGCAAGTGGGTGCCAGGATTTCTACCGTGCCAGGCCTCCATCACTGCCAGTACTTTTTCCGGGGCGCCATTCCACACCAGAGCACCTGTGGTGGCCAGCACACCGGACCCATGCTCTACAGCAATGCTATTCCAGGGTTCACCCACACAGAAACCATCGATAATTCCCTGGGCCAGACTGTCTACCATTTGCTCTGGCGGCAGAACAATAATTCGTATATCGCGATCTGGGGCTATGCCAGCTAACTCTAACCACTGCCGGAGCAACAATGTATGAGTCGAAAAAACATGAACAGTGGCAAAGGTCAGTTGATCACCAGTCCTGTCTATCTCAGCCTTTAGTGCCAGAGCTGTTGATAGTGGATCATAGGTGTTCGCTGTGGGATCAATCTGCAGTTTACTCCACAGCGAAGCGGACAGAGTAATACCATTGCCATTAAGTGATAGCACCAGACCACTAATAATGGGCGCCCTGATTCCCGCGGCACCCATTGTGGTGGCCATGCCCATGGGTGCCAACATTTGGCAGGCATCAAAACTACCGGCGATCATTTTATCTCGAAGATTAGCCCAGGAGACCTCTCTATGCAGACTGACATTTAGACCATAGTCCTCATAGAGTCCAAGCTCCTTAGCGATAATAATCGGTGCACTATCGCTAAGTCTCATATAGCCAAGGTTTAAATCTGGGCGCTCTGCCGGGGGTAATTTATTAACAATGGGTCGGTTCATATCTATATCTTATTTTTAGTTATTTTTGCCCAGAATAGCGACTACAGATTTTGCTACCTGCTGCATAGTCTGGTTGCTGTCCATAGAGAGGCTGCGCAATTGCTGATGGGCCTGTTCTTCAGTAAATTTGTGCTGTTTTATCAACAGGCTTTTTGCCTTATCAATCGTCGATAAAGTTTCCAGGCGGTCTCTGGTAGTATCCAGTGCCTGGCGCAGTGACTGAAAAGACTTAAACTGCGCTATGGCAACATCAATCACAGGTTTTACCCGACTGGCATCGAAGCTGCCCATAAGATAGGCGCTGACTCCAGCATCTACAGCCTGTGTAATAAACCCAGGATCCTCCTCCTCAGAAAACATAACCACAGGTGTAGGATTGTGGGCATTAATCACAGACAGGCTTTCCAGCACATCGCGACCCGGAGACTGTAGATCAATCAGGATAATATCTGGCCGATGCTGCTCGATTTGAAACAATAATCCAGAGGCAGTGGGCAAGCGTGAGACAACCTCATAGCCTGCTGCTACGAGATGTGTATTTACAATGGCCGCTCGCTCCGGAAGATCATCTACCAGCATCACGCGCACCGACTGTGGAGAAGGAATTGTCATTAAATTTTTGAGTAGGTGATAAAAACAAGTTGAGCAGCCGCAGAATGCGACTGCTCAACCAGGGGATAAACCTAACTGCTCAGGGTACAGATTAATATTTCGCGCTGATGGTGAACCAGAGTTTATCTGTATCTGAAGCATGGCCATCCGAATCATATGATGCATACTTGAGCTGCACAGAAACACCCTTTTTAATCGGGTAAGTCGCTACCACATCAATTTCGGAACCAAGATCAGCACCACCAAAATCTGCACTGAAGTCGTGATAGAACAGCGCAACCTTGGCAGGCCCAAGCTTGCCAGCCAGTTTTATGTAGCTGTCTTCAACGCCATTTGCCGGTGTACCGAGAAACTTATCAGCCCAACCTTGAAATTTATGCAGAGTAGCCAGCGGTGTTTTAAAGGCTGCCGTGCCCTCATCACTTCCCAGCACCTCATAACCCAGCGCTATCGAAACTGGCTTTAACGGCAAGGTCACTTGCGCCATCATATAGTCAGCCTCATAGGATATTGGATTGTCAGCATAATCAGACTGCGTAGCATAGGCAGCACTGAGTGAAAAGCCGTCAAATTTTCCGCTGTATTCAACACCATAGGTGCTGGACGAATTGGCCGCAGCATTGGCAAAGTCGAGCAGGTACGCATAGCCTTTCAGACTCTGACCCTTGGCCGGTGACATGGAGGCATAGACAATATGACTATCTGATTGCCAGCGCTTTGCCTGTACGGCGCTGTCTTTGGGCCCAAAGATTCTATTGATATTCCAGATATAGCTATAGTCCAAAGATACAGGACCCAGTGCTTTAGAAGACAGAGTTAGAGCATCATAGGTCTGCTCATTCTGGCGAAAACCAACACCACCGACAAAGCGCTGCCCACCATGCAAAATACGCTGTCTACCCAAAGTAGCAGACAGATCCGCTGTGCTGTAGCTGAGAGCGGCCTGGTTAAAATCTGTACCATCTGGGTCAGCGACTATTGGGTATCCAACATTACCATTGGTTGGAGTGCGATAATTCTCGTCACCAATGACAGTCACATTATCCATCTCCATCAGTGCAGTTAGGCCATTGTAGGAGGCAGATTTATAGGTGAGTCTGGATTTTAGTGTCGATGCATTGGCATCCTCGGCAACTCCATCTTGATCGACGAATTCATAACGGTAACGAAATGACAAGGAGGTGTCGCCTTCGCTTAACATCTCTGCAATAGAATTGGCGGTGTCAGCATGACCCATCATAAAAGGCTGAACGCCTAAAATTGCGACTACAGCAGAGGAGGCTAATGTTAACTTTTTCATATTGTGTCCTGTAAATGTTGATACTAAAAAAAAGCCTGCTCACGGGGCCACCCGCATGCAGGCCCCGTTGCCTAACTAATTTCAAATTGTCATGAGCTCTGAAAGCTCTTGATATTGACAAGCAATACAAGAACTGTGCCAAGACAATAAAATCAACGGTTTAGAATATAAATGACAGGTATTGGTGGATAATTTTTGCTTGGGGAGAGAAAAATGCACCAGAAATTAGCGCAGACAGGATAGTTATGCGCCGTTTTAAAGCATGATTAGCAATCTAGAAATAGACCAAATAATAATCGGCAACTCACTTGCCGGCATAGTTGGAGTCTGACGGCCAAGCTCTGGCATGGGTTTGACAGGAAGCAGTGGAAAGCTGGCTACTCTGAAATATTTTGTTATTGTGCAAATAGGTAATTAAATTTCAGTCCGTAAATTTTAGGTGCCAGATAGGTAGCCACCAGGCCATCCTCAGTCATTACATTGCCCGAATCAATTTTTACATCTTCATCAGTGACATTGTTAATAAATGCTGAAACTATCCAGTTTGCAGACAGCGGCCTAAATACCAGGTTTATATCAAACATCTGATAGGGCTTCTGTTCACCCAAACCAACACCGCCGTTTGGCAGCCGGTCAAAAACACCCGCAGCCAATTGGTCGCGATTGTAAATATCCAGGAAGTACCGGTCTGACACCTTGGCCACCAGCCGCGGCGTAATGCTGCCCCAGTCGTAAGTAAAATCATGGCTATAGGACAGAGTAAACTTCCAATGAGGAACCCTAGGAGGGCTGTTGCCCGATAGTACCACTGGATCTTCTGGCGACACAGATAGACTAGAGACATAGGGATTGAACAGATTACCAAATAGAGTATCTGGTATTTCAAAATGATCAAAGCGGGCATCGGTAATGGCCCCACTGAGCTGCAATCTATCTGCATCAGTCAGTGCCCAGTCAAGCTCCATCTCAAGGCCGCTAATGCTAGCCGCAGAGGCATTGCGCACCACGGTGCTGCCACCTGTATCGGCGACTCCATCGTTGTTGATATCTAGCCGGTCTTCATTTGAGAACTGCAGGTTCTTGTAGTCGGCCCGGAACAGCGCCACATTAAACCTCAGGCTATCATCCAGATACTGGGATTTAAATCCCAGCTCAAAATTGGTCACAGTCTCTGGCTCGACGGCGTTTCCCGCATCTTGAATATGGCCAGACTTAAACCCGGTTGAAATCGAGGCAAAGTACATTAGGTGCTCGGAGGGGCTATATTCATAGTTGATCAGACCACTAATATTTTCCCAGGTGACTGATAGATCATTGACCTGCCTTATCCAGCAGGGCTCGCTGCTAATCCCCTCATTAGTGCCATTGTCATGGTAGGCACCCCTATTAATTGCCAGCTGGGTAGCAGCATCGGCATAAATTTGTTCTGGCCGCGGAGCTCCTGGCCCAATTGAGTTAGCTTCAGTATAGGGCCCCAACTGAGAAGTCACCCGGCAATTAATCGCCCGGCCATCGCGATCTGACTTGGTATCTCTGGTATATCTGGCTCCCAGGGTCAGTCGCCGCAGTTGATCAATATCATAGGTGGCCTGGGCAAATAGCCCCAGAGATTTCACTCGTCGATCAGGCTGAATAGCATAGGACACCGCAGCACCATCAAGATTGCTAATCCAGCTAGAGGCGCCCTCTGGATAGCGACCTCCACCAGCGTTTTGCTGATCCACAGCAAACACAATACTGTTATTTTCGCGAGAATAAAACGTACCCAGCAACCAGCGCAGCCGCTCGCTATCATCGTTCATTAACTGCAGCTCATGAGAGGAAAACCGGAAACTGGAGCTATGGGTGCGCTGTTGTTCAAAACTGCTGGTTCTACCATTATCAGCATCGACAATCTGCTCGCGGTTCATCTGGGAACGCCCATACAGATAACGCAGCGAATAGTCGGCAACCTTGTAGTCAAGCTGGGAGCGCAGGGTACGATTATGCAAATCAAGAAACGATGGGCTGTCAGATACCACGGCTCTAATGCCCTGATTAACCAGGCTGGGGTCCAGCTGAGCCAGACCTGTGCCCTGATCCCGATATTTCTCGACACTGGTCAGAGCACTAAAGCTCTCTGTTGGCTGCCACAGAGATGATATTCGCCAACTAGTCTGGTCTGCTCTTTCCGGACCTCTCTGACCATGGTCTACAGCCTGATCAAAATCAGTCAACTCGTCGGCAGTCGTCGGATACTGGGGTCCGAGACCCATATAGCTGTTCAACAGATCGGTATAGGCATCATGTTGCAGAGTCGCACCAGCAAAGCGCAAGCCAAAGCTATCAGTAATTGGTACATCCAGGGCACCGCGCAACGCTCGACGATCATAGTTACCTGCTGTAGTTGAGAAATTACCACTTACATTGTCCAGTGAGGGCTTGCGGTTATAGATATTCACACTGCCAGAGGTCGAATTGCGGCCAAGCAGCGTACCCTGGGGCCCGCGCAAGACCTCAATGCGATCTACATCATAGAGCAGGGCCGCCGCGGCCTGTGATCTGGGGGAATAGATACCATCAACATGGATCGACACTGGGCCATCGGCAATTTCAGTAATATTGGTAGTGCCCACACCACGCAGCTGTACCAGCATCGCAGCCTGGGGAGCCGTGCTGGTCATCTCCAGGCCAGGCACCATATGGGTGAGCCCCACCAAATTGGTAGAGTTACTGGAGTCGAGCCTGGCTTGATCAAATACCGAGACCGCAATCGGGGTTTTTTGCAGATCTGTTGCCCTGCCAGCAGCAGTGACAATAATTTCTTGAAGATAGGTCTCTCCCACGACTGGCTTCTCAGCAAAAATCGATATAGAGGAATCATTGATAATTTTATACTGCAGGCCGCTGCCCTCAAAGAGCATGGCCAAGACCTCTGAGTTAGTGAAATAGCCTTTGATATCTGGAATCACATGCTGCTGCAGCAGTGCGGTGGTGCCGACTATATTGATGTCTGCCTGCAGCGAAAATGCTACCAGCCCCAGCTCTAAAGATTGGGACGAAATATTAAACTGGGTTCTATCTTGATCTGTCTCAGCAATACTCTGAGGAATAAATGCAAAATTAAGCACGAGAGAGACCGCTACCGCACCTAATGATCTTTGCAGTACCCCAGCCCCCACCTTCTTCGACCTATTCATAATCAAAAATTATTGGCGTGGTTATCCACTCTCTCGCTCTATTATAATGATCTATTTCTCACCCTTTGGTGACGATCTATTTCCTGTATTCAGCCAAAACCTCGCTTTCACCGTTTGATTATACCCATCTGCAAATGTATTTGATCCCGCCAAAGGCCACCTTGGTCGATTTTAGAGCGCTAACTTAGCTGTCCTCTCTGGCCGACCACAGAGCTTCCATCTCTTCCAGCGACTTGCCTTTGGTTTCAGGCACCAGCTTCCAGACAAATACCATGGCCACCACGCAGAATGAAGAAAAGATAAAATAGGGTAAGGCGCCATTAAAACCATTTTGATTTAGCGCACTTTCATTGACCAGTGGAAAGCTGTTGGCCACCAGTGCATTAAATAGCCACTGAGCTGCTACCGCGATCGACATGGCAACACTACGCACATTATTAGGAAACATTTCCGATAACATCACCCAGACCACCGGGCCCATGGACATAGCAAATGAGCCGATAAATACCAGAATAGCCAGCAGAGAAATCACCCCCATCTGTCCAGTATAAATAGTCAGACCCAGCACCGTCAGTCCTGCAAACATACCAATGCTGCCACCAATAAACAGTGGCTTGCGTCCCCAGCTATCGACCTTATAAATAGCCACAAAGGTGAAAATCAGGTTGACCGCCCCCAGCCACAGCTGCTGCTTGAGCGCATCTTCCGGGCCATAGCCCAGAGCATTACTAAAGATTTCTGCGCCATAATAGAGGATCGCATTAATACCAGTGATCTGCTGAAAGATCGACAGCATGACGCCCAGAAACAGGGCAAAGCCAATACCTTTGCCAAATAGCATCGCCATATTGGGTGCTGAGCTATTGGTCAGGGATGCCTGTATATCGGCAAGTTCAGCGGCGGCTTCCTGCTCAGTTGCAGTAATGCGCGCAAGTACCGCTTTTGCCTCATCAGTACGGCCCTTTAGAACCAGCCAGCGCGGGCTATGGGGCACGGTAAATAAAAGCAGGAAGAAGGCTCCAGCTGGCAGCAGCTCAGACCAAAACATAATGCGCCAGCCCTGGTTTACATTGTGTTTGTGTAACTCCTCCAGCACCTCAGGCGACATGTTCTGAGTATCACCCCCACCGATAAAATAAGTAGCTAAGAAGACAATAAAGAAGCCGATAACCACCGCCAGCTGGTAGTAAGACACCAGGCGTCCACGTAGTCTGGGTGGGGCTATCTCGGCAATATACATAGGGGCCGCCAGCGAGGCCATGCCCACGGCCAGGCCACCAATAATGCGATAGATTGCCAACTCATTAAGGCTGTTGGCAATACCCGAACCCCAGGCTGAGATAGTGAAAAGCGCTGCCGCCAGAATCAAGGTATATTTTCTGCTGATACGCTTAGTGAGATAACCACCAGCCAGAGCGCCTACCAGACAGCCGTAAAGAGCACTGCTGACTGCCCAGCCCTGCTCAGCGGCTGAAAAATTGAAATATTCGGTAAAGTACAGCTGGCTTCCGCCAATCACACCTGTGTCATAGCCAAATAACAGTCCGCCCAATGCGGCGACAATGGTGATTTTTAGAATAGTCAGTCTCTCGTTGCTGGACGCTGCGATCATAAATCCCTCTGGTAGATTTTATTGTTAGTTGAAGATTAATTTAACTGGCTCTGCACAGTATAAAAAGTTCGAAGACGTCTTCTATAAAGCCACAGCCCTGTGTAGTTAGTTTTTTAGCAGGGTGATACTGTCTGAAATAACATGAACTTGCAGTGGCAGTGTCTGCGATAGCATTTCCGGCAACTGACTCACCTGGTCGGTGCGCAATGTCATGGTGACCTTCACATCAGCAAGCTCGTCTGATTGCAACAGTATCTTGCTATCTATATATCGGCCAGCATCTGCAACAATATCTGCCAATGGGATATCTCTGTATATCAGTCGCCCCATACGCCAGGCACCTGTATCCGAGACAGACACAGCCGACACCGCTTCGAAGGCAGCACCAGCTTCTTTAACAACGCTCTGCCCAGCCGTCAAAACTACAGCTGGCAGAAACTCCGACTGGGGGTCCTGGATACTCTCGCCGAAGATATTCACTATGCCCTCTACAACAGCTACGCTGACGGAGTCTCGTACCTGCTGAACATTAAATTGGGTTCCCACCACTTCTACAGATAGGTTATTGGTGGTAACAAAAAATGGTTTTTGTCTGTCTTTGGCGACATCGAAAAAGGCCTCACCACTGAGCAGATTAACTGATCGCTCAGCATCTGAGATGACTGTACTAAGTTGCGACTTGGCACCCAGAGTAATTTCGCTGCTATCTGCCAAAGTAATGGTTTTAATTTCACCAGCTTTGGTGCTGTAGTAAGTAGTAATTGGCTTGCTGGGCTCTGGCAATAGCATGATTACAACTGCGACGCAGGCTACAGCAAAGCTCATGGCATACCTGGGTGCAGGTACAAGCTCGGACAAAAAGGCTTTTAGTCGAGTGGAGAGCGGCTCTACTGAGCGACTTAGCTCGGCACCCTCTTCAGTGCCAGACAGTTCACCAAGGCTCTGCCATACAAGCTCTATCTGTTGGTAGGCTTGTTGATGATCAGTATGCTCTGACAGCCAGTTATTGAGCTCCTGGCGATCTTCGGCAGACACGTCCGCTGACTGCATCAGTGTAAACCACTCTGCGGCCTGCTTATTAATCTGGTCTGATAACTGCATAAAATTTTCGCTCATTTAGAATTCTGATCAGTTTGGGGCTGCAGGGCCCTCTGGCAGTCAAGTAGTGCCTTGGCAACATGCTTGCGTACTACGGTCTCCGACAAACCGACCGTGCGTGATATTTGCGCATAGCTCAATCCGTCAAACCGATTCATTATAAGTAGCCTTCTGCGCTTTTTAGGCATATCCCACAGGGCTTCGACCACCTGTGTCAGCTCACGTCTGCCGTCATGTATACGATCCGGACTCAACTCTTCAACCAGCTTCGTGCCTGAGTCAACAACCGCCTGGACATGTCTTTGACGCACACCACCATGACGCTTCTGATCGATAGCAATATTGTAACTGGTCTTATATAGCAGTGCTCTTGGATTTTTAATATCCTGAAAGTCCATTTCAATGACGCGGGTAAACGCCGCCTGCACTATATCCTGGGCCTCATCAGTACTTACATTGGCTTTATTCACCACATAGCGGCAAAGCTCCGTATGGTGGCGGATATAGACGTCGTGCATCTCCAACTTTCGACTATCAGGCGTCATAAAACCCTTTCGACCAACTAAGCATCTTTACTCAACTACGGGGCAGATCCCCAATCGCTATAAATAGCGAGCAACAACCACTATAATAAGACGTTCTACCCTGACTAATCCACCCTCTGAAATGGGCGTTTTTTTACCAAATTCTTATCAACATAATCAGCTGTGTGCAGCAACCAAAATTTGATTTATGCTTTAAGCATGCAAAAAATACATTATGTCTTAAATATCATCAGTGACAGGAAATAAACAATGTCTGTCGATGATAAATCAACCTATGCGCTATGCCAAAATATGGACTATCAATGTCTGAAGATTGGCGCTGATCAGCAAGAGCTGATGCGCGTTGACTCATATATACAAGGCGCTGAGATACTGAGGCAAGATGCTATCGCACGAAATGATTTCGCGGTGGCCGATAGCTTTTATCCAGGCGTCAGAATGTCGATCAGAGATGCCTATATTATAGGTCTGGTGAGAAATTTCCAGGGCATTATCGGTGATTTTTTTGGCCTTGATCTGCGCAAGATAAAATCGGCGGCGTCCAAGTTCTCTATTGTTACCTTTAAACCCCAAGATCTTAAACCTATGCAGCGCATTCCCCACTTTGACGCGCCTTCAAGAAATAGCCTAGCAGTGATACATTATTTGTGCGATGCACCGGACTCGGGTACTGGATTTTTTCGTCACAGTGAGACCGGTTATGAATATATTGATAACAGTAGATTTGGCAACTATCAGGCAAGCCTGATGAGTCGACTGCAGGATCCGGCGCGACAGCCTAAGGGCTATATCAGCGGCGGCACTGAGGACTATTCAGAAATTGTGTCTCATACTGCAGTCTATAATCGGCTGCTAATGTATCGAGGGTCTAGCCTGCATTCAGGAATTATTGGACCAGACTATAACTTTGATCCCAGCCCGGAGACTGGACGCCTCACGGTGACCAGCTTTATCCAGTTCTCGGACTAGGCGCTTTCTATTTAGGCGCCGCGCACCAAATTAAGCAGGTCGCGGTTAGTGGGCTGACTGGCCATAAACATCTCAGTCTTGCCCAAATTATCCCGCATCAACCGCTCTGCCAATACAGCATCCTTATCCCATTGACGGTAACGGCCGCTATTAATTTCGGTCACAAAGCCCATGCCATAGAGCACATACTGTACGCTTGCTGCAGAAAATAGCTCTGCCCGATTATTACTATCAGAGACCCAGGGCACCTGAAGGCGCCACAGCTCCAGAGAATCCCTAAGGCTGTCGGGCATAGTTTGTGGATCCTTATGATCCCGCCAATACTGAGAATCGGTGCGCTCTGACAGTACATAATGAAGCTTTAGAAAATCAATTATATCGACCCAGTACTTACCAATAATCTCATTAAAACGCTTGCTGACCACTGTCATTGCCGCTCTGTCCTGGGGCAGATTGTTGCTAACATACTCTGCTGACTTTTCAATCAGCACCAGAGCGCTGGCCTCTAATGGCTCAACAAAGCCTGCTGAAACTCCCACAGCAACACAGTTCTTATGCCAGAAGGTCTCGCGGTGACCGGGCTGAAAGGTTATTTTGCGCGGACTGGGCTGATCTTTGGCCAGTGCCGGATCTGCACTTAGATAGCGCTGCAGCTCCTCCTCAGCCTTTTCCACTGAGCTGTGCTGGCTGGAAAAAACATGGCCAATACCGCGCCTGGTGGGCAGCGCAATATCCCAGACCCAGCCACTGGATTGAGCCGTTGATTTTGTGCATGAGGCTATAGGCGTATCCCTATCAGCGTGATTGGCCTGCACTGCGAGAGCAGTATCATTGAACAGGCAGTCGCGCCGGGAGACGAAGGGCACCTGATAGTGCTTACCAATTAACAGCGCAGCAAAACCTGTGCAGTCAACGAACAGATCCGCTGACAGGGTTTCGCCATTGCTCAGGCACAGGGCTTGGATATCACCATTGTCAGCGCTCAACACCGAGTCCACATGGCCCAGTTGATGAACCACTCCCAGATTGTCCACAGAGTGCTGCTGCAGCAACTCAACAAACTTGCCTGCATTGAGATGGTAACCATAGTTCAGCCCAAAGGCATATTCAGGAGTTTGCGCTGTTTTCGGCGCTAGCCCCAGATCACAGACTTTACCCTGGGGACAAACCGTATCTGCAAAGGTGCGGTCACTGTCACCACTGAGCCAGTGGGCAGCCAGATTAACCGAACCATAACCACCTGGAGGAACAAATGGATGATAATAGGACTCACCCTCTCCCCGCTGCCAGTTAATAAACTGCGACCCCTGTTTAAAACTGACATCGCAGGCCCGCAAAAAATCGGCTTCAGAAATACCTATCTGTCGCAACGTATCACGCATGGTCGGCCAGGTACCCTCGCCGACACCCAGATTGGCAACATCCGGAGATTCCAGCAATATGACTCTGGTGCCCTGACCGGTCTTATCCAGTGGATTGTGCCGCGCGGCAATAATTCCGGCCGTTAACCAGCCAGCACTGCCGCCACCTACTATCACTACAGTTTTAGTCATAATGCCTTCAACTCGTCTGCGGATCAGTCCCCCTGAGGGGCCTGGCAGTAATGGTCAATAAACTGCTGATGAGTCGGCAGTTTCTGTACCTTTTCATCAATCGACGATTTCATCTTGGCCAGTGATTGGGCAAGAGAAGTCTTATCAGTCAGTTTGCCAGCGCCATGATAAGTCTTGGGAGTCAGACCCTGCCCCATCATAACCTGCACCCAGGAGTCGACTCTGAACAGAGCTACGTCATCTGGCCACACATAGGCATTTTTCTCAAAGATCTCCAAGCGATGGACGAGGGTATCCGGTATTTCCATGGTGCGATAGGCATTCCAGAAATCACTGTCGGTACGCTGGGTTTGCTTGTAGTGCAAAATCACAAAATCACGCACGGTTTCTATTTCGGTGAGGGTTTCCTGATTAAATCGGTCGGCCAGTGCCTCGCTGGAATCGCCAAACGGAAACAGCCGTATTAGACGAATAATTGCAGTCATCACCAGATGGATACTGGTGGACTCCAATGGCTCGATAAAGCCACTGGACAGCCCCAGGGCCACACAGTTTTTATGCCAGGATTTCTGACGACTGCCGGTGCGATATTTAAGCTGCCTGGGTTCGGTAATCATCTCGCCGGAAATATTATTTAACAGTGTCTCCCTGGCCTCGTCATCAGACATAAAGCGGCTGCTATAAACAATGCCATTGCCCACACGGGTCTGCAGCGGAATGCGCCATTGCCAGCCGGAGGCATGGGCTGTGGCTCTGGTATAGGGTACTGGCTCTTCAGTAGCCGTGGTCTGCACGGCAATAGCCCTGTCCGAGAACAGCCAGTGACTCCAGTCATCAAACTCTACACCCAGTGATTCACCTAGCAGTAGAGAGCGGAAGCCGGTGCAGTCAATAAATAGATCACCCTCGATCAGTTCACCACTATCTAATAACAGTGCCTTAATTTCACCGGACTGCTGATCTTTTTGAACCTCTTTAATGAGACCCTCAACGCGGCGTACCCCGGCTACCTCACTTTTTTTGCGTAGATACTTAGCATAGCGGGTGGCGTCCAGATGGAAGGCAAAATTTAATCTGGTGTCATCGATCTGGGTGGCAAACTTGCCCGCCTTAGCAGCTTTTAATTCGAGGCAGTAGTCGTCGAGACTGCCACCGAAACCCTGGGACTGGGCTTCCATCCAGAATTCATGAAACTCTGCCATCCATGAACGCTGACCAATTTCGCCAAATGAGTGGATATAGCTATCGCCATCCTGCCCCCAGTTATCAAACTCAATACCCAGCTTAAAAGTCGCCTGGGTCTCGCGCATAAACTCCTGCTCATTAATATTCATAATGCGGTGGAAGTTGCGCATAGGCGGAATGGTAGCCTCGCCCACACCCACGGTTCCAATAGCATCAGACTCCACCAAGGTGATATCCAGCAGGCTACCCAAACGCGACGAGAGGCCACAGGCTGCCAACCAGCCAGCGGTTCCACCCCCTGCAATAACCACTTTCAACATTATTTTTTGCTCCAACTATTGTAATGCGCAAAGATACCCGGCCCTTGAATCTTCCAGGCTGGCTATCTCTACCGATTAAGCTTGTTTTTTACCAGGGCACGCAGACGTCTAATGCTATCCGCATCCAGATCACCCAAGGCTCCCTGAATATTGACAGGCAGATGCTCTCGCGGTGTCTCTGCTGGGCCAAAGATATAGTACTCAAAGACCTGTCTCCAGGCGTTTTTTTCAGCCTCGGGGCGGTCTCTCAAACCCAGTATGGCATGCATTACAATATCCATGGGGTTGCCCATATGGGCGGGAGAGGTGAGCCACCAAAAATTAATCATGATATTAAATGGCGATAGGGCCTCGACCTGATGCCACCACATGCTCGGATAGTAGACCGCATCACCGGGCTGTAAATCTACTACCACTGCCGCCTCCAGCGCCTGACGAGCCCGCGGAAAGCGCTCAAAGTCCGGATTCTTGAGGTCGACCATAGTGATCACCTGTCCACCGGGCGTCGGCTCCAGGGGGCCAGGATACAGATTGTGAATCTGCTCTGGTGGGAACAGAGTAAAGCGACGTGCACCCAACACACAGCAGGCCAGATTGCTAGGCACATCATAGTGGGCCGCTGCAATCGACTCAGTACCTACCCAGACTTTAGAGAGTGGCTTATTACGGGTAAACACCTGATGATCAAAGCTCAGATCGTTGTGCTCGCGCAGGCCTGGAAAGCAGTTATCCAGGGTGAGTGAGTTCATATAGTAGTAAGAGCGATCGGGATTGTTTTGCGCTTCGCGGATCTGAGCAAAGATCTCACTGAGCTGCAGGTGTTTGCTCTGGTAATTAAAGCCAGTGCAATCCTGATTATAAAAAAACCTTGCCCTGGTTTCAGGTGGGGCAATATAGACACCTACCGGCTTGCCACTGGAGTGGCCCTGCAATATATCCATTGCTTTGCCTGGCGACTCTTTACCAGCTTGCACCAGAGACCAATCGGAGACCAGACCGCGCAAAATAACTGGCCCCTCAGCTGCAAACAGCTGATCAAAAGGAATCTGGTCGGGCTTCACAGACTCTAGAACAGGAACCTGGCCGTCTAAGTAACTCATAGTGATCGCATCGTAACCGGCGTGCCCTTAGGTAATTGCCATTTTCTTGTTTTTCAACTCAATCAGCTTACTGAAATTACCCATGGACACCAGGGCAAAAAATACCAGACTCAATACGCCCGCTCTGTTGAGTTTTTCCAAATTTTTGGCATCCAACTGTGCCAACTTATCACTGTTAATAGTGTAGTAGTCGCGCAAATTAACATTGGCAATATTGCTCAGGGAAATTTCTATATTCACTGGTTCCAGCAGTTCCATGGAATCCAGTGTTGCAAAGAAGCCCTCGTCCAGCGCAGCACCCTGATGAATAACCTGCAGGGTTTGCATAATCTTTTCTAGATAGGGGGTATCGCCACCATAGGCGAGAAATAGAGGCTGGCCAGTTTCGACATTCACTCTAGGGCTTTCCATATCAATATGAATAACTGGCTCTTTGACAGCTTTGCCGTCGATCTCGCGATCTTGAAAGCCAATCATAAATGGGCCGCGGGCCAATACGGCGGGCACATAGTTGCCCAACCAGCCATCGTCGCCGAGAAACAGATTTTCATCCTTCTCAAGCCCCAGAATCACATGGGCCTGAAAGGTTTCGGCTTTTGGGTCTTTATAAAAAAGTATGGGGTACTCTTTTTGCAGATCGCCAAATTCTGTAGAAAAGGCCAGCGCGCGATTCACATTGTCGCCATATTCAGCGCTGAGGCTGGAATCAACTTTTAGGTCTTTGTGTTCGACGTTATTCAGGAGTACAGCTTGGCTCATTTAATTATCCGATTTTTTAGTTATAGGCGGTAAACACCAGTCTACCATTGTAATAAAAAAATAAGGCCCCCGGTAGAAACTACATGGAGGCCTTATCGAAACTGCTTTGTTACTTCTTCTTGATGCTACTCAAAATATTAGTGCTCTCGACGACGGCGGGGGTCCGCCGAAGAGAGCACTTTATTTAACTCAGAACGTGTAACGTGCTGAGAATACGTAGCGTGGATCAAGCTCTTGAACGAAGAATGCAGCAGTCGGAGTACGACCATACTTGCGCTGCCCTTCACCGGTCAGGTTGATCGCATCCAGAGACAGAGTAACACCAGAGTTGAACTCATAACTTACGTTCAAATCCAGCTGCTCAACGGACTCAATGTACTCAGGGTTACGAGTACTACCTACTGAACGGTTAACCTGGTTCAAGAAGTCATCACGCCAGTTATAGGCTAAACGGGCAGAGAGACCATCTTTCTCGTAAATACCCACCAGGTTCATAGTGTCACTTAAGCCAGGCAGTGCAAACTGGTCTTGACTAGGATCAGATCCATTATCGTAACCAATATCACCCTCTACCATAGTAACGTTAAACTGGTAGCCGAAGCCTGTGTCACCAAAGAAGTGCTGAGAAGCAATCTCAAAACCATAGATTTCAGCATCCTGAGAGTTGGTTGGGCTCTTAACTGCAAACTGAATTTCAGGATCCGTTGCAACAGGTGTTACATCGTAAGCACTGAAGATTGCGTCGTGACCTTCCTGTTCAGTACCACCCGCCATGGCATTGGTATATGCCTCAGCACCGGTTGCACCGTCGAAGGAATCAAGATTTTGCAGAATTGCAGTCATGGAGAACAGTCTATCTTCGCTCTCTGCCAGACCTAATTCAGCTAACTCGGTAATCGCCTGAGATAAGAAGGTGCTGTTTGAAGCTGTAGCATCTCTCAAACCAAACAGTGATTGGTTAGACTGCTGAATACCCACAAAGTTGGATACATTCTTTTGGAAGTAACCAACAGAGAAGTAGTTTGCATCACCGTAGTAGTACTCAACCGACAGGTCGAAGTTGTTGGATTCCAGAGGATCCAAAGCAACGTTACCCTGGCTGGCAGAAGGCTGATCACCCAGGTGAGTAATACGGCTTGGCGCTTCTACTGAAGTAGCAGTGTACATATCGCTGTAGGTTGGACGAGCCAGTGTCTTGCTGAAAGAAGCACGAGCTTTCAGACTGTCGGTAATATCAACCGAAATGTCCAGGCTAGGCAACAATGCACTGTATGTGTAGTCTTCAGCCAGAGCTGAAACACCGGAACCCAGACTGAATGAGAAGTCATTATTTGACTCCCATACAAAGGCGCTAGGCACTGACTGCTGTGAAGTTGAAGTTACTTCAGTCTCTTCCCAGCGAATACCAGCTACAACATCAAATGGCATGCCACCGACTTCACCGTCCATTCTAACCTGGCTGTAAAGAGACACAGTGTCTTCTTCAACCAGATTATCAGCAGTGCTGTTGATAGGCATGTTGGCGGGATCGTAACCATAGTCACCAGCGATAGCATTCAGCAGTGTCAGTGGATCAGTCTGCCAAGAAACAGAACCCAGAGCGATAGGAGCCGTTTCACCAGCGGGCTGAGAAACACCGGCAACGCCAGATCCGTTATAGTCGAACTCACCCAGAGTGTTTACCTGCTGGATAAGACCTTCAGGAATATCACCTGGAGCATCAACACCCCAGCCACCCAGAGCATTAGAACCACCGATACGAGTCTGCTGCATCTCAGAGTCCATAAAGCCAAGACCAAAATCCACCTCAACAGAATCTGATACAGCAAAGGTACCGTCAAAGGAGAACTGGTTAATTTTAGCTACCTGGTCAGAGCTAGTGAACTGAGTCACCTGAGAACCAACATCAGGGGCATCAAAGACGCCATTTGCATTACCTTTAGATGAATCATCAATAGAGGCCACGCCCTGAGGAACTGCCTGACCGAAGTCAACAGCCTGCCAACCGGCAGTAGCACCAGCAACGTTCATACGCAGTACGTTATGACCCAGAGGACCATTACCACCACTCTCAGCTTCTGAAGATGCCAGATCGAAGCGCAGGTTCAGCTTGTCGCTAACATTCCAGTCAAAGTTCAAGCCGAATGATTCCAGAGTGTCCTTGGTACCCATATCGAGATTCTGGAAGAAGAAATCCTTACCACCAGATACGTCTTCTGCGAAGATTACTGGAGCAGCAACAACTGGGTTGCCGTCATACTCAACATAGTCAACAGTGCCATTAAACCACAGACCGTCAATCAGAGAAGTAGAGTTCTGAACATTTTCGGCATAGGCGAAATCAGCAGTGAACGTCATCTCATCATTGGGAGCAAACTGTGCAGTCAGCAAACCATTGGTACGCTCGCGCTTATCTTCGTTGAAACCCAGACCCAGATTAGTTGGGCGATAAACTAGCTGACCGTCATTTGGCGCGTTTTCGATAGTCGCGTCATCAACGATACCCAGGTTAGCCAGGTTTTTGGGGTTTGAGCTGTCCCAGGTACGCAGACCAAACTCTTCAACTGAAGAGTGACGGCTACCAGAGTCGCGCTCCTGGAAGCTACCAAATACAGAAACACCGAAAGTGGCATCGTCGTTAGTCCAGCTGTAAAGCCCGCTAACTTCAGGAGTAATGTCGTCGCCACTGGTATCGTCTACAGCCTTAACACCCAGACTAACCTGAGTACCAGACGCTTCCAGAGGTCTAACTGTCTCAACATTAATAGTTGCACCTACACCACCAGTTGCTACTGCAGCACGGCCAGTCTTGTAGACCTGCAGGCCGCGAACACCTTCAGAGGCCAGGTTTGAGAAATCAAATGAACGGCTGCTTCCTGAGGCGCCCTGATCCAGCGGGTTACCAGTGATAGTACCAACGTTAGCTGAAGGCATTTGACGACCGTTAAGGGTGACCAGGTTAAAGCCGCCGCCAAAGCCGCGAACTGTTACTTCAGAACCTTCACCATTTACACGGTTGATAGATACACCTGAGATACGCTGAAGTGATTCAGCCAGGTTGGTATCCGGGAATTTACCGATATCTTCTGCAGAGATTGCATCTACAACACCAGAAGAATCGCGCTTGGTGTCCATTGCACGCTCAAGACTGCCTCGGATGCCGCTAACGACAACCTCTTCGATCATGCCTTCTTGGGCAATGACCTGGCCAGCACTCAGTGTTCCAGCAGCGGCAAGAACAGCTGCGGAAAGTTTTGACTTTCTAAACATATATGTTTCCCCAAAGTAATAAATTATTTCAGTTATTGTTGGATGCGAATTTTTGCATCGATATGTGACGGGGCGGATTGGGGAATCCGCCCCCCCCCGGAGAAATCTTTTGCGATAGAAGGGTCTCTGGGCGGGATCAAACCGCCCAGAGAGGTGAGTCTAGAGAGTCAAGGAGTTTGCAGGTCAGCTTGTTGAGAAATACTGGGCGTTTAATCAAATTCCCAGCGTAACCAGCACCCTGCGCACAGTGTCACCACCATAGGGTCGGCGCCCATGCATAGAGAGATGATTATCAACCACAGCCACATCACCGTCTTGCCAAACTAGGTCGTAGGCCGTCTGTGCAGCTAAATCACAGATGGTGTCCAAAAAGTGTGTGGGAATTGCCGAATCATCGCCAAAGCAGAGTCCAACAGAGGGGTCCTCTTTAACACCTTGCCATCCCTGATAGGCGGCAATAATCTGATTAAAGAAAACCTGCCTGCCATTACCCACTGATTTGATAGCGGGCAATGCTCTGGTTTGGGCCGACAGAGATCCGTCTGCATGCCACTGCCACTTATAGCCCAGGTTACGCAGCTTATCTTCTGCCTGCTCTGTAGTTGTCACACTTAATGTACTCTGCCAACCGCGACCCTGAGCGGACTCCGGATTATCGCCACTGGGCATGGTATTGGTATATTTAACACCTTCGCTGGCTAGTTTCTCCACCAGCTGAGGTTCAGCTGCAGCCAGTTTTTTAAACACAGTATCCGACCGACAGAGGATGGTTGCACCACCTGTGTCCGCAGTCTTTTCACAAAACAAAGAAATTATATTAGGGAACACTGGCGTCTGAGCCATTTCATTGTGGAGATAAATTTCTACATCTTTCGGTGCTTCATTGGCGCTGAATACCAGATCGGTGTAATTGATACGCACCGCATTTGACAGAGATTCTTCGTAGGTGAAGTTGCTGTAACCGAACCCAGAGAAGAATCTGTCATAACTTACCGCATCGCTTACCGGGAAACCTCTAAATAAAAGAGCACCAGTGCAGGCTAGCTCTTTCTTCAGGGCTGCCTGATTGTCACTAATCCAAGCCCGAGCTTGCTCCAGGGTGCTGATCGAGCCGTCGTTAACGATAATCGAAGGGAAGTTATCCGGATTATATTCAAGATCTGCAAGCATATTACTACTGTAGGCCACTGAGCTGTCTCCTAGTCGTAAATTGGGTAAAAGGTGTTAAAAGCAGATTCACAGAACACACCGGGATCATTAAACCGACGATTTTTATTTAGGGCTGAAATCGCCGCCATTTCATCGTCGCTGAGAGCGAAGTCAAAGACCTGTAGATTTTCCTGCAAGCGCTGGGGTTTGGTAGTCTTGGTGATCACCGAGCAACCTCGCTGGATACCCCAGCGCAGCACTATCTGAGCCGGCGTTTTACTGTGATTCTCGGCAGCCTGGGTAATCACCCTCTGAGCCAATACAGACTCGTCAGGATTTGCCATATCTAACTCTATATAGGATAGCGCACCAAAGGGCGAAAATGCTGTCACCGCTATGTCATAGCTCTGCGCCAGTCGAATAAGCGATTCCTGAGTTAAATAGGGGTGGGATTCGATCTGCAGTTCAGCTGGCCTGATACTCGAGTAAGACATCAGATCATGAAGCAGGCCTGAGTTGTAATTACAGACCCCAATGCGCTTAACCAGGCCCGAATGCACCAACTCCTCCATAGCTCCCCAGGTATCGGCCAGAGGAACATGGGACAGCTTCATAGCTGGGCTCTCTGCCTCTGGGTCGTACAGCCACTCTGGCGGATAACGCTCCTCAAAGGGCACAAATGCCTGAGCTATTGGGAAGTGGATAAGAAAAGAATCCAAATAGTCGAGGCGCAGATCAGAGAGAATCTTCTCCAGAGCAGGCTTTACATGCTCTGGACTGTGATAGGTGTTCCACAGCTTGGAGGTCACACTGAGCTCCTCGCGAGAACAGAGACCATCGGCAATAGCTCTGGCGATCCCCTGTCCCACCTCTATCTCGTTGCCATAATCACAGGCACTATCCAAATGCCTGTAACCTATCTTGATGGCGTTATAAACAGCCTCAGCACATTGATCATTGGCTATCTTCCATAGGCCAAGACCAATGCTTGCTTTATTTTTTTGCGACATTTTTGATTCTCATCTGTTGCGAAAACATTTTAAATATATATTATATAAGACATAAGAATAGTCAACACAATATTTGAACTTTTTTATATCAAACAAATACGATAACAAGTAACTTGAAGACTAATAAATGGCAATAACTGTTACAGCTAGCTCCATAAAAACCAATCTCCACAGCCATTATTGCTGCGGCGGATTAAACACAGGTGACAACAACAATGCTAACTAAGCTGTTCCCTGGCCTGATATGGCTGCAGGATTACCACAGCGGTACCTTCAAGAGCGACCTGTTATCCGGGCTGGTCATAGCCTTTATGCTAATACCCCAGGGTATGGGTTACGCTCTTGTCGCCGGCTTGCCTCCAGAATATGGACTCTATGCCTGTATTTTCCCGCCCATTGTTTACGCCCTTTTAGGCACCTCTAACAAGATTTCAATGGGTCCGGTAGCACTGGACTCAATTCTGATTATCACTGGACTCAGCGTTTTGGCTGAGCCCGGTTCCGAGCGTTATCTAGAGCTGGCAATTCTACTGACACTGATGGTCGGTGTCCTGCAACTTGGGCTGGGGCTGGTCAAGTTTGGATTTATCGCCAACTTCTTATCCTACCCAGTAATTGTGGGTTATACCTCTGCCGCAGCGCTGATAATTATGGGCAGCCAGCTCGAAACCATGCTCGGCGTGGACGCTGTTGGTGGCAATATTTTTATATTGCTGTACCAGCTGTTGTTGCAAGTACCTGACTGGTCCTGGCTGACTCTGGGTATTGGCGTTCTGGGTATGCTGATTATGACAGTGCCCAAAAAACGCTTCCCTACCCTGCCCTTTCCGCTGTTTCTGTTGGTGTTTGGTATGCTCGCCTCCGGCATCTGGGAACTGCAAGGGATGGGTGTAGATGTGGTGTCATCAATCCCTCAGGGATTGCCCTCATTTAATCTGCCCAATCTGTCCATAGCTGATCTTCAAGATTTGGTGCCCGTAGCTATCACTGTGGCACTTATGGGTTATGTGGGCACCATGTCAATCTGCAAGTCTTTGGAAAACCCAACTGATAAAATCAATACCCAGCCTAACTTAGAGCTTATCGCCGTGGGCGCAGCCAACCTGGTGGGCTCTCTGTGCAGAGCATTCCCGGTTTCAGCTAGCTTTTCCCGCAGTGCAGCCTTTAGAGAGGCCGGTGCAAAGACTCAGGTATCTGCACTGTTCTCGTCAGTATTTATTGGCACTGCCATGCTGGTCGTTGCGCCCCTGTTTATCTTCTACCCCCTACCCAAGGTGCTACTGTCAGCGATTATTATCGTCTCTGTATCAGGCCTGTTTAAATATGCCGAGATGAAGACCCTCTACGCTCACAATAAGCGAGAATTTTACATTCTATTAACCACTTTTTTGGCCACCTTGCTGCTGGGTGTTCAGGAAGGCCTGATGATAGGTGTCAGCCTGTCTATTCTGATGATGATCTATAACACCACCTCACCTCATATGACTGAATTGGGCTCAATTCAGGACGGCAAACTGTATCGCAACACCACTCGATTTACCGACGCCCATGTGCGCGATGATGTGCTGATCTTTAGATTCGATGCACCCATATATTTTGCCAACAAGGACTATTTTGTCTCGGTGCTGTACCGCTGGATAAAACAGCGCGACATGCAAGCTCTGCAATTTGTGGTGCTTGATGCAGAATCTATCAACACTGTAGATGGCACGGCGGTTATTATGCTGCAGCAAGTTATCGAAAACTTACAAAAACAGGGCATTCAGTTTTATATCACCAATGCTATAGGTCCGGTAAGAGACAGCATCAAAACCTCAATACTCAGCGATTATATGACTGAGAAAACTATGTTCTCGACGATTAACGATGCCATCACCTTTATAGACCAGGGTATCAATTTGCATGCCACTCAAGCTCTGCAAACTAATCCCAAATCCACAGATAGCAATATTGTATAACCAGGGCTCGAATGAAATTAAGAACCACCAATCTGCAGAAATTACGCGAAACCATTTTTGATACTTTAATCTTGGGTGGCGGCATAAATGGTGCTGTCGCTGCAGCCTCACTAGCTAGCAAAGGAGTAAAGGTTGCTCTTATTGACCGCGGCGACTTTGCCGGGTCAACTAGCTCAAGCTCCTCCAATCTGGTATGGGGCGGCATAAAGTATTTAGAGAATTACGAATTTTTACTGGTCAACAAACTATGTAAAAGTAGAAATCAGTTGATGCGAAGCTATCCGTCCGTGGTCAAAGAAATAAGGTTTTTAACCACTATTGAGAAAGGATTCAGGCTCCCACCATTTTTTGTTTTTCTGGGTACTGTCCTCTACTGGGGCATTGGACGATTCTTTACTCAATCGCCACGCTATTTATCAGCAAACAGACTTAAAAAAATTGAGCCCGCTATCAGAACCGATAATGTTGCCGGTGGCTTCGAATACAGCGATGGTTATCTCTATGACAATGACTCTAGATTTGTCTTTAACTTTATTCGCTCGAGTATGGACAATGGCGGTGTAGTTGCAAACTATCTCGAGTCGCTGGGTTCGGTACGGCAAGATAACCTCTGGGTAACTAGAGTTAAAGACCATGCAAGCGGTGAAGAATTTGAAATTCGCTCGAAAGCATTAGTCAACGCATGCGGCCCCTATGTCGACCAACACAACTTAACTACAGGTCAGGTCACAGAGCACCGGCATCTTTTTTCCAAAGGCATACACCTGGTTGTTGATCGTGTAGCTGCAACCCCAAAAGTGCTAGCGTTTTTTGCCTCTGATGGAAGATTGTTTTTTGTTATTCCCATGGGACCAAAAACCTGTATCGGCACAACAGATACCCAGGTTGAGAACCCTCAGGTCTCCATCACAGAGGAGGATCGCAAATTTGTCCTCGATAATGTCAACCGCCTGCTTGCACTCAAGCAACCCTTTACCCGCGAGGATATTGTCGCCGAGCGCTGCGGCGTTCGACCGCTCGCCGTTAAAGGAAATAACAATAAGGCCGACTGGCTGAAACTGTCTCGCCAACATGCGATTGACGTAAACCATAAAGACCAGCATATCAGTATCTTTGGCGGCAAACTGACAGATTGCATCAATGTAGGTGACGAGATCGCGCAAATTGTCTCCCGACTGGGGATAACCATTCCCCGGCCAGACAATATCTGGTATGGCGAACCTGATGACAGAGAGAGACAGGCCTATTTTAATCAGGCCAAAGCACTGAACCTCGACAGTAACACCAGCGCCTCGTCTTCAGAGCCGCTATCGCAAAGACTCTGGCGGCGCTATGGCCATCGTGCTGTTGATATTTTGCAGATGATTGAGGCCAATCCAGACAATGCAGAAATCCTGATCGAGAATGCTGAGTATATTCGCGGCGAAATTAAACTGGTTGCCCAGTATGAAATGGTGACCAAACTGGATGATTTTTTACGTCGACGCTCCAAAATTGAACAGGTTATTAATCGCAATGAGATAATCCAGGCGCCAGGCCTAAGAGAAGCCTGCAGTATTTTATTTGCCGAGCAGGCTGATGAAAAACTCAATGAATATATCCAGGCCCAGTAAGAAAATAACAACATCAACAGTTAAAAGGTTTAATTAAATGATCAGTTTTGAAGAGGCAACCCCGGCCTGGAATAACATTCCTGCAGTAGAGGTAACAACGGTTAGCCATCTGGCTGGCGATAAAACCTCCCTGTCGATGGAAACAGATGCCGGACCTATGGAAATTTCTCTGCACTCATTCGGTGCACGCCTGCGGTTTGGTGCACCCCAGGCTGCGGACTACGGTATGCTGGTCAACGAGCCGACGGCTATACCTCTGTCTGTTGAGCCTGCAGATAATATGACGGTAATTTCTGGCGCTGACTACAGACTTGAAGTAAATCACAGCCCGTTTTCTTTTAAGTTATACAAAGGAGATTGCTGCATCCAGCGATCTCCTACAGATGGCCACTTTGTGCGTCAGTTTCGGCTGCCCCCTGTGGCAAAAGTCGATCAGGGTTGGTTCATAAGTCTGGATCTGGATTCTAGCGAGCCGGTCTATGGGCTCGGTGAAAAGTGGGGCCGTCTGGATAAACGTGGCCAGCTACTGCGCTCCTACAATCATGATGCGCTGGGGGTCAATGCAGAGATTTCTTACAAGAATACACCCTTTGCCTGGAGCCCCAATGGCTGGGGAGTTTTTGTGCATACCCCCGCACCTGTGACTCATGCCGTAGGCTATCCGTCCTGGTCCCAGCGCGCCTATGGTCTGCTGGTCGAAGATAGCTACATGGATATATTTTTGCTCGCCGCCGATAGTCCTGCACAGATGATCGGCAGCTATACAGGGTTAACAGGAAGATCACCAGTGCCGCCTGAATGGTCACTTGGCGTTATATTATCCAAGGCATATTATCGCGATGCGGAGGAATTATTGTCCACAGCCAGAAAGGTCCGCGAGCAACAGATGCCCTGTGATGTAATTACACTGGATGGGCGGGCCTGGCAGGATACCCAGACAAGATTTGCCTTTGAATGGGACCCCAGCCGCTACCCTGAACCAGCTGTGGTGATGAACGAATTAAAGGCGCTTAACTTCAAAGTCTGTATCTGGGAATACCCCCTGGTCTCCGTAGACAATCCGCTTTTTGATGAGATGTCTGCCAAGGGCTGGTTACTCAAACATCGCAAAACCGGAGAGACCTATCGCTATCAGTGGGACACCAGCTGCTTCGGTGAGGTACTCACTCCACTGCCCGAATCTGGCATCGTCGACTTTACCCACCCAGAGGCCTATGAGTTCTGGCGTGATAGTCATAAGCCACTGTTTGATTTGGGCGTGGACATGATCAAAGCTGATTTTGGCGAGCAAATTGAGCCAGATATGCTGGCATACAACGGTGACAGTGGGGATAGACTGCACAATGTGTACAGTCTTTTATATAACCGCTGTGTCTATGAGGCGGCAGAACTTTACTGTAAATCTGGGCCATTTTTATTTAGCCGTTCTTCATGGACAGGCAGTCAGAGATATCCGGCTCAATGGGGTGGCGATCCGCAGGCTGATTGGGGCGGGCTCGCCGCCAGTATGCGCGGCGGCATCTCCTGGGGCCTGTCAGGTGCTCCCTTTTATGCCACAGATATTGGCGGCTTCTACGCAGACCAGAGAGATAACGAACTGTATGTGCGCTGGACTCAGGCAGCCATATTCTCTGCTCATATCAGACTACACGGCATAGGGGCCAGAGAACCCTGGTCTTATAGCGCAGAGGCGGAGGCAGCGGTGACTGAAGCGCTTGAATTGCGCTATAGGTTGCTGCCCTATCTCAACCAGGTCATGAAAGCCTCCAGCCAAACCGGTCTGCCTGCTCAGCGAGCAATGGTGCTGGCTTGTCCGCAAGAAAAAGCGGCCTGGGGCTTTGAAGATCAGTTTATGTTAGGCGACAGCCTGCTGGTCGCACCCTGTTTACAACCTGAGGGGGATGTTGAAATATACCTGCCTGCCAGTATGGGTGAGCGCTGGCGGAGATTCCCAGACGGCGAGCTGTTTGCGGCAGGTCGCAGCCATCAACTCAAATTAGCACTGAATGAGATAGCGGCCTTTGTACCTGAAGATGTGACAATTCCGCTGGGACCTAATATGCAGTTTATTGATAATAACTAACAAGAATTGTCAGGTGCCTTTTATGGGCTTTGACAAATAAACGAGGGGAATAGATTTTGGAACTGAACTACATCACTTCCACACTGGCGTCCTGTGTGTTTTTTATGGGTATTGTTGCCTGGGTGTCCTATCAAAAAACCAAGGGCATCGCCGATACCAAAGATGGTTACTTTCTCGCGGGTCGGGGTTTAACCGGCGTCTTTATTGCCGGCTCAATGGTGCTGACTAACCTGTCGGCAGAACACCTGATCGGTTTGAACGGGTCGGCCTATGGCCACAATATGAGCAGCATGGCATGGGAGGTGACTGCAACCATTGCCACCATTGTCATGGCTCTGGTGTTTTTGCCACGCTATTTATCTGGCGCTTTTACCACATTGCCCCAGTTTCTCAGCAATCGTTTTGGCGATGATGTTCGACGCATGAGCGTGGTGCTGTTTATGGTGGGCTATGGTCTGATCACCATTCCTTCAGTGCTCTACTCTGGCTCCATTGCCGTACTGCAGCTATTTGATATTCCCAACTTACTCAATGTGAGCTACAGCTATGGGCTAACGCTGACCATTGTCTGTGTGGGTGTGATTGGTGCTATCTACGCCGTGTTTGGCGGCCTCAAAGCAGTGGCAGTTTCAGATACATTAAATGGCATTGGTCTGCTGATTATTGGCATTACAGTACCGGTCTTTGGTTTTATCGCTCTGGGCGATGGCAGTCTGGGCGCCGGTGTGAATCAGGTATTAACCACTCATACCGAAAAACTCAACGCCATTGGCGGCCCTACAGACCCGACCCCATTCGCCACATTATTTACCGGAATGATTTTTGCCAATCTATTCTATTGGGGCACCAACCAGTACGTAATACAGCGCACCCTGGGCGCAGTCAGTCTGGCTGAGGGACAAAAAGGGGTTCTCTATTCAGGCTACTTTAAGCTACTGGTGCCCTTTTTTATGATGGTGCCGGGGGTTATCGCTTTTCATCTCTATGGGGGCGAGCTGCAGTCTATAGATTTAGCCTATCCCCACCTGGTGAAAAATGTACTGCCTGTCTACATGAGTGGTTTCTTTTTAGCCGTGTTACTCGGCGCGGTTTTTTCATCTTTTAATTCGTTACTTAACAGCGCTGCCACTCTGTTTGTGCTGGATATTTATCAACCCTATAAAAAAACCATACTCAGTGACCAGCAGCTGATCAAGGTCGCTAAGATTGCCAGTATTGTGATTGCACTGTTCTCTTTTGTGGTCTCGCCTCTGCTGCAGTTCGCCCCGGAGGGCCTATTCCAGATTATTCGTATCTTTACAGGCTTTTATAATATTCCAGTCATCACCATCGTGTTGGTTGGTCTGTTTACCAAGCGGGTACCCGGTTTTGCCGCCAAGATCGTCATTTGCTTCCATGTGGTTGCCTATGCTTTGCTTAAATTTGTGTTTGAAGTAGATATTAATTTTATTCATATCTACGGCATTCTGTTTGTTATCGAACTTACCATCATGCTGGCGATTGGTTACTGGATGCCTATGCAAAAGCCATGGACATTCACCAATAACAGCAAAGTGGATATGACGCCCTGGGTCTATGGTCTGCCTGTAGCCATAACCATGGTGTGCTGCGTGTTTATCATCTACTTGCTGTTCTCGCCCATAGGTCTGGTCAACGGATTGAGTGCGGCATTCTGGCCCTCAGTGGGTGTCCTGCTGGTGACCAATGCCCTGCTGTGCTGGCTGAGCGTTAAATACTGGTATAAAAAATATGCCCAGTCTCTGAACTACGGGCCCATCGAAAATCAATAAAGCCATATCTTCCCCAGTCTAGGCTGGCTCCTGCACCTGTTGTGAGGAGCCAGCTCAGACAACCCTCTCAGCAGTAACATAGTCCTAACGCCAAATTGCAAACATACCGTTAAATTAAGTCTTGTATAATATATAAGATGATTTATAGTAGTAATACTTTTGTGGGGGAATCCAACCGAGGTTTAGTGGTTTTTCGGCTAGAGCACAAAGGTTCTGTTGACGTGCTGCAATAGCTGCATTGTCTCGGGATATAAAAATCAAGCAAAAAAAACGGGAGAAACAACAATGTTTGAAAAAAAATCAATTCATAGTGCAGTCGCCTGTACGGTCGCAGTTGTTGCTGGCCTTGCTGGCACATCGTCTGTGACAGCTCAAGAAGATGCCGGCTGGCAACTGGAAGAAGTTGTTGTAACGGCGCAAAAAAGAGAAGAAAAATTGAGTGATGTTCCAGTTGCGGTAACTGCGCTGACCTCTGATCAAATCAACTCAGCATTTGCCAATAATATTGAAGGCCTGCAGTCAATGGTTCCATCAGTGAGCTATCGCAAAGGTAACACGACGCGAAACTCTGCTTTGACTGTTCGTGGTATAGGTACTATTTCCTTCAGTATTGCCGCAGAACCCAGCGTATCTACAGTGGTCGACGGCGTTGTTCTAGGCCGTTCTGGTCAGGCTTTTGGCGATCTTTACGATCTTGAACGAGTAGAGGTTCTAAGGGGCCCACAGGGGACTTTATTTGGTAAGAATGCCTCTGCTGGTGTGGTTAACATGACCACCAAACGCCCTGGCACTGAGTTCGAGGGTTCAGTAGAAGCACAATTATTCCAAGACAATGAATATAGTCTTAAAGCGTCCGTATCTGGTCCATTGAGTGACCGTGCGCGCGGCAGCCTGACTGTCTTGGATAAGCAGTTTGATGGCTATGTTAGCAATGTCTTCAACAACCAGCAGACCAACGGTTACGACCGCTCTGGTATGCGCGGCATGCTTGAGTTTGATATCTCTGATGATACGTCAATGCTGGTTATTGCAGAAAAATATGATGCAAATGACGAATGTTGTACCGATCTGGAGCTACTGCCCAGCGGCAGAAACCCAGCTTCAGCATCATCCCCTTCTAGCCTTGGCGTGGTAAATGGCGTAGCAGATCTAGATTTGGATCAGCGTAAAATCGACCATGATCTTACAACTGTGACTCTGGACAAGCACACTGCACTGTCCGTTCAGTTTAATACCAGTATGGGCGACCATGAACTGACCTCTATTACAGCGTACCGCTCATGGGACAATACTGAGATCCGTGAAGGTGATTTCACCTCTATTGCTGGCGATAGCAATCAACCTGTATTTGGTGTGCCCTTCCAGCTCCATGATCTCGGCCCTCAAGAGTGGCGTCAATTTTCTCAAGAGCTGAGACTGGCATCACCAGCCGGCGAAACCTTAGAGTATCAGGTCGGCGCTTTTTACATGGACATCGACTCAGAGCGCAACTTCACTCGCGATGCCAGCTGTCAAAATAACGCTGGCCAGCTTGATCAGGCCATGACCTGGTATGCTAATGAAACCCTGACCGGTGATGCTCTGACTGCCGCTCTGGCAGATTTGGATGCCTACACAGCCGCCGAGGGTGTGACCTGTAATGCCAACGACATTGTCTCTGCGACCGCCTACATGAGCACAGAGTTTAATAACTGGGCCCTGTTCGGTGAAGGTAAGTACAATCTGACTGACACCACCAGACTGCTGTTTGGACTGCGCTATACTGATGACGAAGTAAGCTACAGCCACAAGCGCGCCAGTAATGACCAGTATGGTCGTCGTGGTGTTGGTGTTCGTCCAGCAACAGAACACACTGACTTCAGTGGCAGCACTACTGAATCAAATGTATCTGGCAAGTTAGGCATTCAAACAGACTTTAGCGATAACTCTATGTTATACGCTACAGCGTCTCAGGGTTACAAAGGTCCAGGCTTTAATATCTACTATAACTTTAAAGCCAATGGCGACGATGCAGCCCCTCTGTCTGACGAGACTTCAACCTCTCTGGAGCTGGGTTACAAGTACACCTCTGATACCCTGATGCTCAATGCGGCTATTTTCCAAACCGACATTGAAGACTTCCAGGCTAACAACGCTGACTGTTCAGACGGTGCCTGTATTACCCGTCTAACCAATGCAGGTGATGTACAAACCAGTGGTGTTGAGCTTGATTTCACCTGGGCGCCAATGGAAAACCTGATGCTATTTGGTGGCATTGCTGCGATCGACGCGGAGATCGACAAGTTCAACTGTCCTGATCCGACGGCTACCAACTGTTCAGCTCGATCTGGTTTGCCTGTGCCTTTTGCACCTGAACTCAAGTACTCACTGATGGCCCAATATGTGATTCCACGTGACAATATGGATATCATCATCAATGGTTCATTTGTACACACTGATGAGCAGGTTTCAGGTCTGCCGGGTAATGACGGTTCACAGGATCCACGTGGGCTGCTACCAGATTACGATATGCTCAATGCCAGCATAGGCTTCTCATTTGATGAAGATCGCTACCGCATATCTCTGATTGGCAAGAACCTTGGTGATGAAAGCTACACTACCACCTACAGTGGTGATGGCTTCCGTTACCAGGTACCTCGCGATGCCAGCCGTTACTTTGGTGCTGCTTTCAGAGCATCATTTTAAATGCTGAACTAGTGGAGAAAAGGGGCGACTATCGCCCCTTTTTTTTGCCCCCATGAAAAAACCACTGAGAATAAACGTCCTTATAAGCTAAACTAGCGCGACTGAATTAGGGTTTTTGCAGGTACAATAATGTTAGTTAGGCGGCGATATTATGCGCCCCAACGGACTAGGCAGAGTAAAGGCAGAGGAAAGTATGTCTCTAAGCAAAGGTTTTCAACCACTGTATAAACAGGTCTATGATCTGCTCACAGCTCGTTTGGTAGAGGGTTATTGGAAGCCCTCTCAACTGTTGCCCAGTGAAATGCAGTTGGCAGAAGAGCTCGGCGTAAGTCAGGGCACTGTGCGCAAAGCGCTCAACCAGATGGTGGCTGAGAAAATGCTGCAGCGGCAGCAGGGAAAAGGCACCTTTGTTGCTGAGCATACCCAAGAGAGCGATCTGTTTCGGTTCTTTAGACTGCGCGAACCCCATGGAGAAGTGCTAATCCCGGAGACCGTGGTTCTGAGTTCCTCCCGCCGCAAGGCATCCAAAAATGAAGCAGAAAAATTGGATCTTGGATCCAAAACCCAGGTCGTTGAATTAATGCGCGTAAGATCTATTCACGACAAACCCGCGATTATCGAGAAAGTAATTCAACCCCTGTCGGTATTCCCCGATATCGATAAGCACGCGGAACTACCCAATGCACTCTACAGGCTCTATCAAGAGAAATATGGCATTACTATCATGTCAGTGGACGATGAGGTGCGTGCGGTAACAATCCCCGAAGCCTATGCCCACCATTTAAATCTGGCGGAAGGCTCGCCTGTACTGATGATTCAGCGCAGCAGTATCACCATTGACGGTCGCGTGGTTGAGCTGAGCACCGCTTACTGTAGTTCCGAGAACTTTGTATATTCAGTTCACCTTACCTAGATAATTATCAGTCGATCTGAGGCTGCAGCCTAAAACACTCTTACTGACCGCAGATTGCGGCCATTGTGGGCAAGCGGTCTTATGCAGTCTTTAGTCCCGCGCCAAATAATGAATTGGCGATGACCAGGCTCGCTCCTGAAGAGTGGTCGCAAAATCAGGTCGCGGCGCAACACCGGCTCGAACAGCATCCCAGGTAGACCAGCGACAGGTTGGGTTTTCTATAGCGCGAGCATAGTAAAAAGCACGCTGCGCTGGATCAAAGTCTGGGTCCCGCCATAAAGCAGCAAGCTCGGCAGAGCCACTCTCCGGGTTAATGGAACAGTCAGAAATATCCACCCGCGCCCCATTATCAGGACAGCGGTTGGTTTGGGCATCGACCACCCCACCATTGGCACAGGCGACATCCATAACCCGCTCATGGGTTTTGCCGGCAGAATCCACCCAGCCCTTAACAACTTGAATACGCTGTAATGGGGCATTTTTGGGGTCCGCTGAAGCTATCACCAAAAACCCAGGTGACGACGTATTGTCTTCTGTCTGTTGCTTTGGCAATAAGGTACCGCCCATGGTTACACCATTGGCATAGGCCCGCTCTATACCGTCGGCAGCACTCAGCATAGTTGCGTCAAATTCATAGCCGGCAAAAAACCGCAGTCTAATGCGCGGGCCAGATGTAGCAAATACCTCTTTGCGGCGAAATGCCTGATAGATAGATTCTCGAGTATTTTCTTCTGCCCAGGCTGCAGCGAATCCTGAGGCTCCATATGTTGGCGAGGCGCCACCGGCGTATATATCGCCGTTGATTTTTACATAGAGGCTTTTACCCAATGGGGTGGGATTAATGGTTTCAGCTAATTTGGTGCTGTAATAAGCCAGCTGACCCCTCAGACCTTTTTGCGGAATCGAACCCCGCTGCTCAGCCGTGCTGGACAGTATGCCTAGTTTTGAAGAGAAGGCTGACTCATCATTTTGACTTGCCGCAGAATGGGTGTCGCTGGAGCCAATAAATCCAAATTGATAGGGGTTTTTGCTGCCCTGTGCCTCAAGCGTCAAACCAGTTAAAAGAGCTTCACGCACATAGGAACCCTTGAGTTGACTGAGCGCGCCAGTGGCAACCCGGTAGGGCGTGATTTCAAAACCGGCCAATTCATCTCTGGTTGAAAGAGTCGGATGGGTCTCTGAAGTGCCTTTGATCTGGGTGATCTCGACAATCGGCTCGTTTCTGCTGCGCTGCTCTACATAGCTATTATCGAAAGGGGTTCCGGACCAATCCACCGCTTTAAACATCTGGCCATTAGAGCCATTGGAGTTATGGGGGATTGCCAGGCTCTCCACCCCTTTGCTTCGCAACTCATCCATCCAGTCCCAGAGGTCTTCCGGATTATTGGAGTGCAGTCGGGAAAAGGGTTCGCGAGGCAGTGTCTCTGTGCCCTGGAAAATAACATTGCGATGCAAATTGCCCATACTGGTGGTGGAAGAGGTGTATTCATAGCCAGCAAATGTAGTGAAGCGTCCAGGATCATTAAATTGATCTGCGGCATCTATGGTATCAGCCCAGGCGGTTCTGGTGATATCAAGCACCTCCTGGCGATCTATCTTTTGCTCAAAAATACCGCTGACAGCGGTAGGAATAAAATCTGCAAAAGTAATCATTCGTTTAAATCTGCTCAATGTATCAGTGCCGAAATTGTCCGGCGCATTGAGGTCATGGTAGGGCTCTGAAAAGCTATTTTTCGAAAATTCTGTGTCAGTCTCGGCCGCAGCTTTGGCCAGGCCCAGAAACATGCCGTGATCGGTCACCGCATAAAAATCCATAGGCTCGGTGAGCTGCATCTCGTAACCCCCCGGGTTTTTAATCGCTTCCCCTCTGGCAAAGCGATAGGCGTCATGGGGAGAGGCTAGTGTGCCAAAAGCATAGCCGTCAAAAGAGTAGGCGGTATGCACATGCAGGTCGCCATAATAGGCATTGCGCTCGCCGGGGTTTTCCTTTGTCAGGGCAGTATCACCGGAGACTGTGACGGCCCGCTCAAGCAATTCGGTCTCTGTAGCAAATAGATTAGTTGGGCCACCCAGAATACCAAGCTCTCTGCTGCCCAGCAGGGCATCAATCTCGGCAGTTTCGGCTATAACTCTGCTATCTGAATGTACATCTGCAGCAGTGCTAAATGCTTCGCTTGAGGGCTGTGTTTTTTGATCTGAACAGGATGCCAGCGCCAACCCCAGACTGATTACCCAAAGTGTTTGTTTGTTGACTGGAAGCATGTTGTTCATACTATTCTGCTCGCTTAATTATTGTTATTTTTATCAACCGCTAAAAACGCCTCAGCATTATGCATGATCAGTATAAATCTTGTCGCTATTTACGCAGAGGGGTAGAGCTAAAGCAGGGGAAAAAAAACCTCAACCCTTTCGAGCTGAGGTTGTGGTAATTTTAGATGGCGGGCGGGTGGAAGATCAGTCGCTAAAATCAAGCGTCAATAACAGACGATGCTCATTGGCTGCCAGGGCGGGCGAACGATGCACCAGGCCAGCATTTTCATTGCCTTGCCAGAGCTCTCCCTTTAACAGGCCAACATCGCCACAGCTTAGTTGCTGAATGTCATGCTGGTTGTGGTACAGGCCAGATTCACTATCGGTTTTGCCATGACTGCCAAGCCCTAGTTTTTGGCGGTTAACCGCCTGGTGGGGGAGCCATTCAGTGGCTAAGCCTTGGAAGGTGGTGATCAGGCGACAGGACACTTTATCAACATGAAATTTTGGGCACATGGCTCGGTCAAGGGCAGTCAAACGCAATCCCACGCGCCTCAGCTCAAACAGGTAACAAAACATCTCCACCAGCTCAGCAATATTTTCCGTTAATTCAGTTTGATCCCTGTCACCTAACGCCTCAGTCAAACTTGAAAGCGCGCTTGCTGAGGTCACTGTCATGGATGCCTGAAAGCTTGGGTTAGCATTTAAAAGCCGGTTAACAGACTGTTTTAGTGTTGCGGATAAGTCTCGCTGCCAAATAGTAATATTCGTAGCCGAGCGGTAGATTTCGGTTAGGATTCTCGGATCTCGGCCCTGTGCAGCTCGGCGAATTTTGCCTTTGCTTTCAGTTACCCTATCAATTGGCGATGACTGAATTGGATTTGCGGCGCTCATGCTTGCTCCCAGACAGGAAATGGATCCTGCAAACTGGTCCAGTATTCCTTACCTCGCAACAGCTCGTCCTCGCTGAGCAGGCAGTCATCCAGTGCTTGGGTCATGGCATATTGGTCCAGGCTCTGACCAATAAACACCAGCTCCTGACGCATATCGCCAAAGGGCTCGACCCAGCTCTTCTTGATAGAGGCTAAATACTCTTCATCTGTAGGCCAGTTTTTCTCGGGTATAGCCTTCCAAAACATACCAGCGAAACCATAGCGGGCAATGCCGCCGGCCTGACTCCATTGACCTGCAAATTCGGGGCGCGAGGCCAGCCAGAAGTAGCCTTTGGAGCGAATCAGCTTGCCATATTGATCTGTGCCATGGAGAAACTGATGAAACTTCTGTGGATGGAAAGGTCGCCGCGCTTCATAGGTGAAACTGGCAATGCCGTATTCTTCTGTTTCCGGGACATGCTCGCCTCTCATCTCTTTGAGCCAACCGGGGGCCTGCTGGGCGCGCTCAAAGTCAAATAAGCCTGTGCTTAGCACCTGGTCTATATCAACCTGGCCCTGGGAGATAGGGAGGATTTTTGCGTCCGTGTTCAGGGTTTTTAAAATTGCGGTTAAGCGCTCTATATCGGATGAGCTGGCCAGGTCAGTTTTGCTGATAAGAATCACATCGGCAAACTCTACTTGATCAACTAACAGATCAGCGACACTGCGCTCATCCTCTTCGCCCAGAGATTCACCCGTATCTTGCAGGTATTTTGCCTCGTCATAATCCTTTAAAAAATTGACCCCATCCACCACAGTGACCATGGTGTCCAGATCGGCAACATCAGATAGCGAGACACCGTCTTCATCGGCAAAGGTGAAGGTTTCAGCTACAGGCAGAGGCTCTGAAATACCCGTGGATTCAATAACCAGATAGTCAAAACGCCCTTCCTGGGCAAGCTTGGTCACTTCTTCCAACAGGTCTTCCCGCAATGTGCAGCAGATACAGCCATTGCTCATCTCGACAAGCTTTTCCTCACTGCGATTGAGGGAAACCTCATTTTGCACAATGGCTGAGTCGATATTGATCTCACTCATATCATTGACAATCACTGCCACCTTCTTGCCCTGGCGATTGTTGAGAATATGACTGAGAACCGTTGTTTTACCGGCGCCAAGAAAGCCCGAAAGGACAGTCACGGGAAGTTGATTCATAGGGAGGCACTCTAATCTGGTGAATCTAGCTGAATAACAAATGATATGATGTATCATATTGTCTAATTCTGACTAGTCAAGCAAATTAGCTGGAGAGCATCATAGAGAATCGGTTTTAAGGCGCAAGAAAACTACTGTGCCCATCAGCATAAGAAGTAAGCTATTCGCTAGCGCCTGCAGCACTCAACAACCAGCCATTAACCTCAATCACCAAGGGTCGCGCAGGGTAAATCAGCCCCCAGTTCAGTGGGTCTGATATTTTTCCAGGTAGCTTTCCAGACCTTTCTTGGATGCCGCCACTGCTTCCATTGGTGTAAGTCCGTTGGGGTATTCTTCTTGTTCAACCAGCACCCAGCGGGTACCCCCAAATTGCATATTGGCTGTTAGTAGAGCCCCCCAATCGTATCCATTCTGACCGATAATCGGGCTCATATTTTGCCCATCTTCGTGGGTGCGGATTTTGTAATGGGTGGTCAAAGTACGTCCTGGGTAGCGCTGTACATATTCAACGGAGTTCTTCCCCGCATTGTTTGCCCAACCCACGTCTAACTGTAAAACGACATTGTCTGCTGTAGATGCGGCAATAAAGTCCCAGTAAGTCGCGTCCTGAAAATCAGCGAATTCTTGAGCGTGATTGTGGTAGCCAATGGCTATCCCGTAGGGGGCAAGTTTTTCCGCCATCCCATTGAGCTCTTTTACCAAGTCATGCACTGCCTCTGGATCCCAGGCTCGCTCATCAAACGGGATGATCAACATGTCGCAACCTATGGCTTGATAAAAGGCCACGTTGTCGTCAAAAACATCCGGGCTCAGGTGCTCGAACTGCACATGGGCGCTCTCGGCCTTGAGGTTATTTTGTTGTAAAAATTCTTTCAGTCCAGCAGGGTTATCAGCAAATTCGCCAAACTCATGGCCAAAAAACTCGACACCTTCAAAACCCATTGCGGCGACCGCCTCTATGGTGCCCTTAAAATCCCTCCTTAAGTCGTCTTTAACCGACCAGAGTTGAACCCCAATCTGCGGCAATGTTTGCTCAGCAGCCGACTGTGCATCCTGATCAAAGGTTTGTGTCGATTTGTCTGGTCCGCTACAGGCGGAGATTAGGCCAATCAACCCCAGTAGAGTTGCAAGCTTGAGTGATGTCATTTTTTTCATATCTAGTTCCATGATTCAGTCACTGGGGGCAGTGGTTTTAATGAGTTAATTTATTTAGTGGCAGGAGATGGTTATATCCTGCCGTTCTTGATTTCCCTGGCGGCATAATCCACAGCCCTTGCCGTCAGCGCCATAAAGGTCAGTGATGGATTTTGTGTTGCCGACGAGGAGAAACTGGATCCGTCGGTAACAAACAGATTGGCAACATCATGACACTGATTGAAACCATTGAGGATTGAGTCCTTGGGATCTCTCCCCATGCGTGCGGTACCGACTTCGTGGATGGCAATGCCCGGTGGTCGTTCTGTGGCCTTGCCGGTAACATTTTCAAGACCGGCCTTTATCAGTATTTCTTTGCCGATCTCAACAGCGTCTTCCATCATCAATTTTTCATTGTCCGACCAGCGAACATTGAATTCCACCTGGGGGATGCCCCATTTGTCCTTGAGTGTCGGGTGCAAAGCCATATGGTTTTCAAAGCGGGGCAGCATTTCCCCCTGTGCATCCATATTGAATTTCCATTGACCTGCCTGACTCAGAGTCTCCTTAAATTGACTGCCAAAGCCGTCATTTTCCTTGAGATCTTTCCATGTTTCCCGATAAGCACCGCAGGAGAACGAAAACCCGCGCTGATATTTGTCACTGTAGCGGCTCGGTTGATATCTAAAGTTGGGTATCAACAGTCCACCTGGCCTGCGCCCTCGATAATATTCATCCTCAAAACCCATTATGTCGCCTGACACCTTGGCATTGTAGTTGTGGTCCATCAGATAATGGCCCAAAACACCTGAACTATTGGCTATCCCGTTGGGGAATGTTTTGGATTTGGAATTGAGCATTATCTGTGTACTGCCCAGTGTAGAGGCGCATAAAAATACCACTTTGCCATAGTATTCACGCTCACTCAGATCATCATTGTCGATAATCCGAACACCTTTAACACGGCCGGTTTTTTCATCATATATAAGGCTGTGGACAACACTGTTGGGAGCTATATGCAGATTGCCGGTTTGTGCGGCAGATGGCAGGGTCGAGCTCTGGGTAGAGAAATAGGCACCCAAAGAACAACCTTTTTGACACTCGTTTCTGGTCTGGCATTGAACACGGCCCTGAGACAGGTGCAACTCGGTGGGCTGGGTCAAATGGGCCATACGCCCCATAATAAGGCGTTTATCCGGGTAGTGTTTTTCAATCGCCGCCTTGATCGCGATCTCGGGAGCGCTCATCTCGAAAGGCGGCAGGAACTCGCTGTCTGGTAACTGGGGGAGATTTTCTGGAGTCCCACATATTCCAGCGTGCTTTTCCACATGGCTGTACCAGGGTGCCAAATCCTTGTAGCCAATAGGCCAGTCGGTGCCATGTCCGTCAAGGCTATTGGCGCGGAAATCGTGCTCGCTCAGACGATAGGATTGCCTGTGCCAGAGCAGCGATTTGCCACCCAGTTGGTTGGCGCGAATCCAGCTAAATTCGGTTCCCTCGGCGGTGCTGTAGGGCATCTCCCTATCATTGCCGAAAAAATGTTTGGTGGCATCGCTGAAGGCATAGCACTGTTGCTGGATCTTGTAATCCCGCTCCAGCAGCAGGTTCTCCACTCTGCTGCGATAGGTCTGATGCCAGGGCGGCACGCCCTCTGCGGGGTAGTCTTCTCTGTGCTCAACCACCCTGCCGCGTTCGATCATAAGGGTTTTAAACCCTTTCTCACAAAATTCTTTGGCCGCCCAGCCGCCTGCAACTCCGGATCCGACGACTATGGCGTCAAATATCTCACTGGACTCTTTAATATACAGATCATCGTTCATAATGTACTACCCTGTGCTCAAGCATTTAGTTTTAGTAATAGCTGCGCATTGATCCCCAGGCCTTGCCAATGGACTTGTAGGGTATAGACCCTTTAAAGCCCCCGGGCATAGCCAAATACACCAGCTCCTCGCTGGCACCCACTTCAGATGTGTAGTACCCGAACACAATCTGGCCCTTTAAAAATTTAAAATTTTCCCGGTCCTGCTGACTAAACCCGCCAGCCGGTTTTTCCAGCTCCTCCAGCAGTACCAATTGCTGTGCCTGATCAGCTGCCTGAAAGGCCTGTCCGTATCGCTGACGGGATATGCGCTCAATCTTGGCGAGGATCGATTTGACCTGTTGCTGCTCGGTGGTGCCATAGCAGTGGAATAGCTGGTTGTCGATAAATCCATGGGTGTCTACCTCGGCGGCACCAGGGGTAGCCGTTTGCGGTATAACCTGGGCGCAGATATCTCGTAATATTTGCATCTGCTGTTGGCGGAACAATTTGCCGTCACTGCTGGCGCTATCTGGCTGGGGACTGTACGCCAGCGCAGTGGAGATAGCCTCGCCTCCGAGTAACTGCACAGCCGCGGCACTGCCGACTACCGCGCTTAAACGGGTAAAGAAACGGCGTCGACTCCAGTTGTCCGGCTGGAGGCTAGTTTTATCATATTGATCATTCATCAATCTTCTCCTGGCAATCAGGCTTTTTCGGCTTCTGATGAGCTAACTGTTTTTGAGCTAACTTTGCGTGTAAAGAAAAGTAGCAGGCTAAATGCGACTATCAGCGTCAGCGGGAATAGGCTCAGGTTGGCCAGCGTGGCTTGCCCTGCGGCCAGTTCTGCGGCAGTTTCAGATAAATTCTGCTGTTGCGCCGCCAGACGTGCCGAGTCGATCCAGCTGCCAATAACAGGGTTCCACATGCTCACGGCAAACATGCCGGCGCCGCCCATCATGCCCATGCCCAGTGCACCTGTTTGAGGAATGTGCTCAGCTACATAGCCGAGCATGGTGGGCCAGAAATAGGTCACACCAATAGCAAACAGTATGGCGGCGAAATAGACCATGCCGCCCGTAGCAATACTCATGGAGTAAATGCCTATAAAGGAGATGACTGCAGAGGCCAGCAGGATACCCGCCGGATGTAAGCCGCGTACCAAGGGGCCTGCGAAGTAGCGGCCCACGGCCATCAACCCGGTAATCATAGCCATAATCAACATTGGCGAAGCGCCGGAGGCGCCGAGGATGCGCTCAATCCACTGCTGTGTACCCAGCTCGGTGGTGGCGGTCAGCGTCATACAGAAGGCCATAAACAGGAACAGCGGAGAGAAGAGCCCGCGAATATTGTTGGCGGTGGAGGTTTCTGTGTTTTCTGTGGGCGGAAATGTTTGAGTAAACATCATCGCGCCATATATCAACGTAGGGATAATCATAACGGCGATTTGCAACTGCCAGCCCATGCCCATATCAGTCATAAACTTTGAGGTCAGTGCGCCAATCACGATGCCGCCGGGAAACCAGACATGGAACTTGTTGAGCATGGTGGTTTTATTTTTGTGGTAAATATCTGCTACCAGAGGATTGCAGCCCGCTTCCACAGCACCATTGGCGAATCCGATACAAAAGCTCGATAACAGCAGGGTCCAAAAACCGCCAGCATAAATAGTGAGGATTAATCCCAGCAGATGACCTGCAAATGAGATGGCCAATAGCCGCTTGGCTCCCAGAAAGTTAAACAGCAGCCCCCCTACCATGGTAGCAACGGGAAAGCCCAGAAATGCCATGGCATTGATCCAACCTAGCTCGGTATCCGATAAACCGAAATCCACCCCCAGTTGGCCGAGGATGCCAGCCCGAATGGCGAAAGTCATGGCGGTAACAATCAGCGCGATACAACAGGCGACAAACAGGCGATTATTGTGATTTTCTGCTTGATTCATTATTTTAATTCTCCTGGTTCAAGCCAAGAATCTGGCGGTTAAGTTGGTCATCTTGTGTGGTTGCGGCGAAATCGTCGAAAGCCTTATCTGTGGTTCTAATCAGATGGTTGCGGATAAATTCTGCGCCCTCTCTGGCACCGTCTTCAGGGTGTTTGAGGCAGCATTCCCACTCCAGCACAGCCCAGCCGTTGTAACCGTATTGGGTGAGTTTGCTGAAGATACCTTTAAAATCAATCTGCCCATCCCCCAGTGATCTGAAGCGTCCCGGGCGATCTATCCAGTCCTGGTAACCGCCGTAAACACCGGATCGGCCAGACAACTTAAGCTCCGCATCCTTAACGTGAAATGCCCTGATGCGCTCGTGATAAATATCGATAAACGCCAGATAGTCGAGATGTTGCAGAACAAAATGGCTGGGGTCATAAAGAATCGCAGCGCGACGGTGATTGCCAGTAGCCTCAAGGAAACGCTCGAAGGTTACGCCATCGTGCAGGTCTTCACCTGGGTGCAATTCGTAACAGACATCTACGCCGGCTTCATCAAATGCGTCCAAAATAGGCAGCCAGCGCTCGGCAAGCTCGCTAAATCCGGCCTCCACCAACCCGGCAGGCCGCTGCGGCCAAGGATAAAAGGTTTGCCACAATAGCGCCCCAGAAAAAGTGGCATGGGCGGTAAGACCCAGGCGCTGGCTGGCTTTAGCTGCATACTTGAGCTGCTGAATGGCCCAGTCGGTCCGTCCGGCGGGGTTATTGCGTATGCTGTCGGGCGCAAAACCATCAAACATCTGGTCGTAAGCTGGATGCACAGCTACCAATTGCCCCTGAAGATGTGTCGATAGCTCACTGATCTCCAGGCCGGCCTCAGCGGCTGTACCTTTTATCTCATCGCAGTAATCCTGACTTGAGGCGGCCAGCTCAAGATCAAATACCCGGCTGTCCCAGGTGGGTATTTGTATGGCCTTGTAACCCATATCCGCCACCCAGTTGCAAATATTTGGCAAGTTGTCACGGGGAGCGACATCATCAAGAAACTGGGCTAAAAATATTCCCGGGCCTTTTATGGATTGCATAGGGGTATCTCTCTAATTATTCTCTGTCGATAACTGTGATTGTAAGGGGCTTGCCTGGAGGGAAAAAGCATGCCATTTCTGATTGGACTGACTTGCTGCGACCACATTTTCAATAAATGCCATACCGCGGATAGCCTGGTGGATACCTGGTATGTCCCCTGAGGATTCAACTGTTGCGCTCTGCTGTTTTGCGCGAATATCTTCAGCAAAGCTGCGGTATATGTTGGCAAAGGCTTCCAGATAACCTTCCGGGTGCCCGGCAGGGGTGCGCATATTAGCCAGGGTTGCCGGTGCCAGATTCCCCACACCTGCGCGTATCAGTTGCGTGGGTTTGTCGGGAAATTTAAGCCACAGGCTGTTGGGTTCCATTTGAGACCATTCGAGGCTGGCTTTGTCGCCATAGACCCGCAACACAAGCCGGTTTTCTTCGCCCACTGAGACCTGGCTGGCCATCAATACGCCCCGCGCGCCAGATTTAAAGCGCAGTAGCACCGTACCGTCGTCATCCAGTGTGCGCCCAGGTACTGTTGAGACAAGATCGGCGCAGATATCGCTGATTTCGTCATTGCAGGTATATTCAGCCAGGTTGGCCGCATGAACACCTATATCACCCATGCAGCAGCTGATACCTGCACGCTCGGGATCCAACCGCCATTGGGCCTGTTTGTTATCTTGATCAGCTTCGCTGGCCAGCCAGCCTTGGGAATACTCGACAACCACTTTTACCACTTTTCCCAGTTGGCCGCTGCCAATCAGGTGGCGGGCTTCCTTGACCAATGGATAGCCTGTGTAGGTATGGGTTAGGCCGTACAGGCAGTTGTTGTTATCAACTACTGTTTTCAGCTCCAGGGCTTCTCGCAGGTCCAAAGTGGCCGGTTTATCACTCAACACATGGAACCCAGCTTCCAGGGCCTGCTTTGCAACCGGGAAATGCATGTGGTTTGGCGTCACAATAGAAACAAACTGCATTCTCTGCTCTTCTGGCAGTGCAGCTTCGGCGGTAAACATCTGTTGATAGGAGGTATAGCAACGACTTGGGTCTATTCCCAGGTCCAGGCCGCTGAAACGTGCGCGTTCCGGGTCACTGCTCAGCGCCCCGCAGACCAATTCGATCTGCCCATCCATAGCAGCTGCTATGCGATGAATGGCACCGATAAACGCGCCTGCGCCACCACCGACCATGCCCATGCGAACTTTCTTCATTCTGAATTACCCTCAAGATTAACCGACAATATCTACGGTCTCTTGTTTTTTTATTTTCAACACATGGTAATTCAAGGCAGTAAAAAGTAACTATGGGAAAATCGGTTTTCAATGCGACAAAATCGGCGTTACTTTGTTATTCTTTGGTTTTAATCGCTATTTTATTGCAGGTGAATAGCATAGTTGCAATTCGCGGGCGCACATAAAAAGGAGGTTGTCAGCATTTCTGTAGATAATTCACCAAACCATAATGAAAGGCTCGTTATTGATGAACTGCCTATTGCAGAAGCCCTGCGCATGTACGATTTATTGCCGGATATCCTGTTCTGGGTAAAAGACTCTGCTGGCAGGGTCGTCCATGCAAATAAGAGCTTCCTTGACCATATAGGTGTGGATTCGCTGGATCAGGCCATTGGCCTGACCGATTTTGATTTCGCCCCCAAGCATATTGCCAAGCAGTTTATCGCCGATGACCAACGTGTGATTCAGGGCGAACTGGTCACCAGCCGGCTGGAGATGAATGTTACAGGGTCGGGGGAAATCAGTTGGTTTAACACCTCAAAACGCCCTCTGGTAAATGGCAGAGGAGTGATTGTGGGCTCCTATGGCACATCGCACCATCTGGAGAAATCCTCCGTGGCCCTCAACGCCATGGAGGCGCTAAAAGTGCCGGTGGCCTATGTTCGCGAAAACTATATGAACAAAATAAGCCTGTCGGAGCTGGCCGAGGTGTCCTGCCTGTCGATCAGCGCCCTGGAGCGGCGGTTTAAGAAATTTCTAAATAAAACGCCCAAGCAATATATCTGCGATGTGCGCCTTGAAAATGCGCGGCGATTTCTGGTGGAAACCACCTTACCCATTGCCCTGATTGCAGATCAATGTGGATTTCCCGACGCCAGTTATTTCAGCCGAAAATTTTACCGGGCATTTTCACAGCGGCCATCTGAGTTCAGAGCCAGCTACCAGTGAAGCTGTGAAATTTCCGCTATATTTAGTTTCGGCTGTAGTAAATATTTCTCAGGTAAATCTGTTTATTTTCAGCACGATTTGGACTGAGTAAAGACAGAATGCCAGTCACATCTTTGAGGTCGGTGCCAGCATTCAATTCCTCTATCGAGAGCTTATAGCTGGTCCACTTATCAGTTACCAGATTAGCCGTGCCAGGCCCAAATGCTGCAAAACTATTAATCTGATCACCATCCAGATAGCGCCCGGTTTGAAACCCTATATTAAAACCAACATCTGCATCACCTTTAACCTCAAAATGCAGATAACCGGATTTAAAGTTGTGCAGATTTTCACCTACCTCAGCCTGAAACTCGAGACTCGTACCCCACCAGTCACTGGCACGCGTTGTTACGGCGACTACGCCCTGCTGAGACATCTCGATACTAACTGTGCCCTCCCAGGGAATTAGTTTGAGCATAGCACTGGGGTAAGTCATATTGTTGCTGGCGGAAGGTTGCATAGACTCATGCACCACAATATAGCGATCAGCAGTCACCGCTTCCCCGGGAACAGCATCTGAGTTTACTGTGCTAATTTTGCGAATCGCCATGCGACTCTTAAAGGGCGGATTAAGCACCTCGCCGAGTAATTTGGCCTCATCTCCGGCGTAGCTTTTTACCAGCGGTTTGCCGTCGCGAGTCAAGCCTTCAAAGCCACCCTTATCAAACAGATCCCAGAGCGCATATTTCACTTCATTATTTAGACTTATCAACCCGAAATGGTTCTCAGAACCTCCGGCATCGCCCTGGTCTTTCCACTGTTCATCAAAGGCCTCAAAGTAAAATAACGACATGTCAGCTCCATCAGTCCAGTCTCGCATGTAGTCGTAGAATAGCTTTTCTTTGTACTCATCCGCTGCTTTTGAACCTTTGGCACCATAGGCTGCAGAGTCGTTTGAAGCCCAGCCGGTCTCACCAATATGGATGGGCTTATCTAAACCCAGGCTCTCAATATAATCTGCCACGCCCTGATATTGCGAAGCTGCGTAGTCCACTGCTCGAGCCATAGCTGCCTTGGTCATCTCTTGTTTGGACAGCTGCTCTTCATCTGCCAGTACACCCCAAAAGTCCTGGTTATAAAAAGAGTCATGGAAGGGATAGGTATGCACAGAGACAAAATCTACAGCTTTAATCAGTGCCGCCAGATCATCGGTTTGGTAAAACTTGGCACCCCCACCCCAGGATTCATAGTTATCTGAACTGGTGATCCAGATATCTGGATTTAGCTCACCAGAGGCCTTTAACCCCTGCAGATGATTCACCCACTTAAGAATTGTCTTGGGGTAGACAAAGTAATTGACCGCCCACTGCACCATGGCTTCATTGCCCACGGCAATCACCTTAACAATGTCGGGGTATTGGTTGGCCATAGCAACAGCAGTGTCTATCTCACGGCTATTGTTGTCGATATTACCTCTGTGGTGATCAGTGAGCGTATCGCTATCCCAGGCATTTTTTTCTTCATCCCAGACTCCAGATTTCCAGGCATTGTGGGCTTCGATCCAGGTGCCGATCATCAGATACATCTCAAAGTCAGGATCCTGGTTTTTAAGCGCTCGAATAGCCTCCAGCAGCCTCGCCACCTGAGGATACTGAGAGGTGTTGTAAGTGCGCAAAACCTTGACACCCATGGCTGAGAGTATCTTTAAGTCCTCGGTTAGCTGCTCATGAGTTGGCGCAATATCACGGCTCTTGCCGCGGTAGCCGCCGTAAGAAAACGCTGGATAATCTGGGTTGCCCAATATCTCCGCAGCTGTAGGGCCATGGAGATTACTATCCACAACACCATTGTCTGGTGATCCGCAGGCAACCAATAGACTCAGAGTGAAAAACAGTGCAAGGGCTTTAGAAAAAGTAGTCACGGATGGAAATTCCTATCAGAAAAGAACTGGCTGGTTAGTCTTATTTTCTTCAAGTATAGGAGGCGAGCTTTGTTTTTCAAAGTGACCAGCTGAGCCTTAAGCCCCATAAGCGACGAATGGTAAGTATTTTAATGATGAACGGACTTTCTGGCCCCTGCTGAGTTGAAGTAAACTCGAGTGTTGTTTTGCGCACAGAGAATCCAAGAATGAAACCGAGCAAAGTAGAATTAAAAAAACAGTCTCAAAAATATCAACTCAGTATCGATGGCAAGCCTTTCTATATCAAAGGTGCCGGACTTGAGCTGGGCAGTATTAAAAGCCTCGCCGACTTTGGCGGCAATGCTTTTAGAACCTGGCGCGTGGACAATGGCGAAAAATCAGGGCTGGAGATTCTCGATGAGGCCTACGAGCACGGACTCATGGTTTGTATGGGCCTGGATGTGGCCAGAGAGAGACATGGCTTTGATTACAGCGACAAGCAAGCCGTAGCTGAGCAGCTGGCTGCCATGGAGCAGGATGTACTTGCCCTCAAGGACCACCCTGCCCTGTTAATGTGGGGTATAGGCAACGAACTTAATCTCCGCCATAGCAATCCGAGGGTCTGGAATGCGGTGAATGATATTTCCAAAATGATCCATAGGCTGGACCCCAACCATCCCACCACTACTATGCTGGCAGCCGCTGAGCCCGATGTTATTAAGCTGGTGGTATCTCGTTGTCCAGATTTGGATCTGCTGTCATTCCAACTTTATGGAGAAATTGACCAGCTGCCAGACTTTCTCGCCCAGAGTGGCTTTACCGGAGCCTACACAGTCTCTGAATGGGGTGCCACTGGCCACTGGGAATCACCCTGTACAGATTGGGACAGGCCATTTGAAGCCAACAGCTCAATTAAAGCTGACTGCTATCAACAGCGCTACCTTAACTACATCGCGGCAGACCGCCAGCAATGTCTCGGGTCTTTTGTATTTCTATGGGGGCAAAAGCAGGAGCGCACTCCCAGTTGGTACGGGGTATTTTTGGAGCAGGGGCAATATACAGAATCGGCTCAGGTCATGGGCACATTGTGGACTGAAAAAGCCCCTGAACAGCCAGTAGCCAGATTATTATCACTGGATATCGCCGGCCTGCAGGCACCGACCAGTATTTACCTAACAGCACAACAAAGTTACCCAGTCAGAGTTACTGTTGATTACAAACAGAAGGAAACACTCAGCTACCAGTGGGAATTGCTCAAAGAGGTCGACAAGAGCCTGGAGAGTGATGGCGGTGATTTTGAACCCAGACCAGAGACAGTTTGGCAGCAAATGGGCGACAGCAGCCTGGATAAGATTGAGTTTACAGCGCCACAACCAGGGGAATACCGATTGTTTGTTGTGGTTGAGGATAGCTATGGTGGCGCGGCCACCGCAAATTTGCCCGTTTTGGTCGAAACTGCCAAGACTTAGTTAGGGTCCTTTCCTATACTGATTTGCAAGAAGGCCATTGGGTCTCAACCAATAATAATAGCGATAAAACTATGCCTCCAACTACGTCAACCCAACCGTTGAGCGCAGACAACAGCACTCATCAGCCCATTCCCCTCGACCAGAAGATTGCCTGGGGCATTGGCATGTTAGCCAATCAGATGTTCCCGGCGGCGCTGGGTATCTTTATGGTGCTGCTGGTCCAAAGCCTGGGCATGAGTCCTCTACTATGGTCGCTGATCTTTCTGATTCCCAAGCTAATTGATGCTATCACTGATCCGCTGATGGGCTATATCTCAGACCATACCGTCTCTAGATGGGGCAAACGCAGACCCTATGTTTTTATAGGCGCCATTATCTCTGGATTTTCTTTTGTAATGATGTGGCAGCTGTCTGCCGAAAATACTGAGATGTACAATTTTTACTATTTCCTTACCTGGTGCAGCATTTTCTGGATTGGCATGACAATTTTTAGCGTGCCTTATGTGGCGATGGGCTATGAGATGAGCTCTGACTTTCACGAGCGCACCAGGCTGATGGCCATTGCCCAGTGGATTGGTCAGTGGGCCTGGGTGATCGCCCCCTGGTTCTGGATTATTCTCTACGACCCCAACTGGTTTGAGTCTGCCACTGAGGGCGCCAGAACCCTTTCTATCTGGGTAGCTGGTATCTGTATGAGCCTGGCTTTAGTGCCGGCAATTTTTTGTACCTTTAATAATACCGCTGAGGATGACAATAAATCAGCAGCTAGCCAGGATACACTGATGGACAGTGTCCGGGACTTTGGTCGCGGTATTATGACCACGCTGCGCAACAGGGCTTTCCGAAAAATCTGCCTCGCCACCTTCTTAGTGTTTAATGCCTTCCAGGTTATCGCAGCTTTCTCCTGGTTTATTATTGTCTATTACATGAATGCTGGCGATCCGGTTGCAGCTGGTGTCTGGCCTACATTATTTGGGTCTGTAGGCGCCCTGTTCACCTGCTTTCTGGTGATTCCTGTGGTCAACTGGTGTGCACAGCGCTATGGCAAGCTAAATACCTTTATGGCCTCGCAATCGGTTTCTCTGTTGGGTTATATCTTTCTGTGGTGGGGCTTCTCACCAGAGAATCCCTGGATGATGTTTATCCCTCTGCCTCTGTTCTCCTTTGGTATTGGTGGCCTGTTTACCATCATGATGTCCATGACTGCAGACATCTGTGATATGGACGAACTGGAGACAGGCGAGCGCCGTGAGGGCACCTTTGGCGCCATCTACTGGTGGATGGTGAAGTTTGGTGCCGCTGTTGCTGGTGCTGGTTCAGGCCTTATACTCAGCTTCATTGGCTTTGATCAGAGTGTTGCTGTACAGAGTACAGAGACCCTGGCTATGTTGCGTCTGAGCTATATTTTGATCCCCTGCATTGGTACCAGTATTGCTATCTTTGTGATGCGCAACTATGACCTGGACGAGCAAAAAGCCAATGAGATTCGCGCTCAACTGGATGCCCGCGCCGCTGCCAGATAAAGCGTACCAGCGGCCGAGTAATCTCGGCGCACAAAAAAGCCGCCTGGTCAGGCGGCTTTTTTGTTGCTCAACAGAGTGCGTCCTGTTTATTCCAGCCCTGGCTGTAACGCCACCAGAATACTGCTTATAGTCCCTTTCTTATCAAAAATAGCCATTGATAGATCAGCATCTATGCTGTTACCAGAGATAGTCTCACTACTACCATCTGCAAAACGCAGCTCAATTGAAGTCTGCTCTGCCAGACTGTAGATCACGGGCACCTGACAGTAGGTAAAGCCCAGTTGGCCAGCTTCCAGAGGCAAGGACTTCTGTTCGCCATTGATGTCAAAGTAAACAAGGGTATCTGAACCAGATAGAAACTCGGACTTTCTAAGAATAAACGGATTAAAGGTAACAGAGCCTTTAACTACCGAGACACCCAATTCTTGCAAACGAGAAATTACTTCTTCTTTAACCTGCCCGGTCATACCAGGTTGTTTGGCACCTGCAAAACCCGGGGTATGAGAGTACGGATCTGTGGGGAAGGCACCATAGTTGTCAGGCGTTTTATTAAAGCCGATCCCAGAACGGATATCGAAGTAGCAATCCGCTAAACGCCCCATGGTCACTGAATCGCAGTTTTGCTCCAGACCTTTCTGGAAGCTTTCCAGCGCCGCCAACAACAATTTGGATACCATATGCCAGTAGATCGAACCCAGCCCTTCATAGGCATACATTCCGCCAGAGCGACCCGTAAACTGACGATGGTTGAATACCGATTCGAAGATCTCTTCCACCAGCGCCTGGTCCTGAGCAACCAAATCGGCATAGCCATTATCAGCCAAAGACTGCATAGCTGACTGTGCACTCACCACATTATTGAAGGCGCCATTAAAGTAATAGCCACCCTGCGAATCAGACTCAATCAGACTGCTATCACCAGCGGATATCAGGGCCTGCAACAGAGAAGAGCGCTGCACATCTGCCTGTGGAATAATATTTTTATCCATAAACCTGCTCAGCTCGCGATCTGGATAGAGCAGGTAGGAATTTTGTCGCTCTGTATACAGAGCAGACTGCCGCAGTGCCTCTAGTACAGCCAGTGACTCTTCAGGGCTCAGATAGCCAGAGCTCAACACCGCGACCTGCCCCTCCAGCATCTCGTAAAGATAGGTAATCTCAACCCCATCCTCAGTTGCTGTCATCAGATTATAGGCGTGATAGAGACCGTCTTCGCGACGATTGGCACGAATGCTGTGATCTATAAACTCCAGAGAGACCCTACAGAAGGCGATCAAATCTGCAGTCTCAACAGCTACTCGCTCACCGACAAAGCCATCATTGTAAATACCAGCACGGAAAGTGTCAGCGGCACGAGCTAGACGGCCAAGCATTACATGGCGATCTGTATCGCTGATTTTTCCCTCCAGCAAATGACGGTTATCCATAAAGGTGGTGTTGATGCTGTTTAGCAGCTCAACCAGTTCTGTGGAAATTTCTACCCTGTCAAAGTCAACTTCGGAGAACAGATCCAGCAAATACTGTTGATAGCGTCTGGTGTAATACAGAGTCACCATGGATACGCCATAACCAACCAGAGCATTGTTAGCATCATTCCATTCCGGTCGCTGGGTATTCATCCAGATGCCAGCTTCAGGAATAAAGTTCGACAGCTTAGACAGTACTGCGGCCAGCAGCTTTTCGGTGAGATTTACATTGTAGACAGAATCGGTTTTATCCCAGATCAGTCGACCATCTGCGCCCACAGCTTCTACACGCTGATCAATTAATGCGTCCAGTTCTTCGTCAAAATCAATGGTGTTATGGGGGTCTTTAAGCAGCTCCTCATAACCTTTAATACGGTACGGAACATTGGCATAACAAAACAGATCCGCGCTGAGGTATTTTTTTAGAGTGCCCGGATGATAATCCTTGGACAGCTCCAAAAACTTGAGCAAATAAATAATCTGGTGATCACCCCAGTAACCAATACTGGCCCAGGGATCATTGGGCTCGGGTTTCTCCCAGTCGATACCAGCCCTGGTGATCCGATAAGGGTTGTAGCCATCAGCAGTAGAAGCGTTGACAAACTTACTGATCATGGATTCAACATAGTTGGGAATCGAGACACTTAGAGCTTCCCAGTTCTGGAAGATATCTCGCCAGTTGCCTTCAAAATTCAGTAATTGCGAGCCATCGTCTTTTTTGACCTGAATTGCAAATTTATTCCAGGGTCGAGATGGATCTCCGTGACGGCGGCTAAATGACAGCGGCAAATATTCCATGCACAGACGCTGCAAGCTAGCATTGTTAGTCTGCTCAGCGGCAGAAATCAGGTCGCTGTAATGAAAACTATCATCCAAGCCTGCAAAAAAGCTTACCGAGTTCTGGTATTCAACGCGATTAAAGCCTTTTACAAAACTAATTAAATCGGCTTTGTCGACATTGTAGCTGTCGACAAACAGACCACCGCGCATGACATTAAACAATACATTAGCAAAGTGGTGGTTGGCACTGAGACGGTCTTCAGTAACCTGCAAACCATCGGAGGTACCTACGATACGCGCCAGGTTTAGAGTGCCCAGAGCTATATCCTCTTCAATATCCTGAGCAATATCAGCATCACTGTTAATGTAGGCAGTCAGCTCGCGAACATCTGCAGGACCCTGGTTAATATCAGCAACGATGCTCCAGCTCTGCTCAGCCTTGGGGGCAAGCGTTAAAGCGCCATTGACAAAGTAAGCGCCACGTCGGCCGCGAACATCAACTTCCTGATCCACGCCCAGACCTTTACGGAAAGCATCCAGCTGTATTGACGACACCAGCTTGGTGGTTCCCGGCATGCCTACAGACCAGGCCACAGAGGTCGAAAGGGCCTCACTGGGTTCGGCTCGGTCCACCAGAATAGAGCTCATACTGTAGAGACCCAGCCCTGTATCTGCTTGAAGCTCATTCTTTTTGTAGGCATCAACCAAACAGCTCAAGGAGTTCTGCACATCGGACTCAACACCGTAGGGAATTAGATTTTCAATGCCATCAAGAATATCTACGCTCAGCGTTTCGGCACTATCATTAACCAGAGTGGCTGTCTTCACAAAACCAAAGCGGTCCGAGGTGCGCCAGGCATAACGGTAGCTCAGACCCAGATCATGATTGGTTTCCTCAAAAATCAGCTTGTCGCCATAAACATTCTTATACAGATTTCTGGTGATTTTATAGACACCGGTATACAGGTCAGAGAGTGGCTCCCATAAAGAAGTCTTATCACCTGAGGTCACTAAAGCAATGGTTCTGCTACCGGTAAACGGCGAGGAGTCACTGATCTTGTCATCTGTATAATAGGGGAACAAGGCACTCTGAGCATCCACTCTGCCCGCCGAGAGCCCCCCGCGAGTAGAAATAAACATCCAGTGATTTGAGTCACTCACTACGCTGATGAAAAAGTCTTTCATCTGGTTATAGTTTGCTATCTTGTAGAACTCCTCGCCCTTGATAGTGACATAATCGCCAGTTACTTTCTGTTGCTCGTCCTGAACCAACTGATTTCCGATATGGATAGACTTCTGAGTCATGGTTACCCTAAATAATGTAAATTTAACGTCAACGCGAAAGCTCTGGATATCAGGCATATTCAATGCCTTAAAACGCCCAACCCACTGCCTACAGGGCCTCCACGCAGTTTTAAGCGGTGGTCATCCTAATGTCAGACCCTTTTTTGCGCAACACTACCGTTATCTCAATGCGCTGACATGGCGTTTCATCGGGATCAAATGGACCCAGAGTTCGTTGTAAGTTCAGCAGTGCTAAGGTAGCATTTTATATTATCTCCGCGCTTAACAATCCACTTTGCAACGATTCACAGGCCTATAACTCCCAATGTCCAAAAGAGAAGATAAAGTATTGTCCCTGTCCGGGATAGATTCATCCGCCGTTAGCAAGCAGCAGCTTAACGAACACTTTCGCAGCTACCTAAACAGCGGCATGCACGGTATTGGATTTAGCGCCTATCAAGAGGGTCAGGAACCTGGCGATGACATTAGCCCTGAGCAAGTCGAGCGGCGTATGGCAATACTCAAGCCCAGCGTTAAGTGGGTGCGTTCTTTTTCTTGCTGTCAGGGTAATGATCTGATTCCTAAAATAGCCAAAGAAATGGGGCTGAAAACCCTAGTCGGGGCCTGGCTGGGCGATGACCTGGAGAAAAATGAACTGGAGATCGCCGGTTTGATCAAACTCGCCAAACAGGGCCTGGTGGATATTGCAGCAGTGGGCAATGAGGTGATGTACCGCAAGGATCTCAGTGAAGAGCAGTTGCTAGGCTATATTGCACGGGTAAAGGAGGCGCTGCCTGATGTACCCGTGGGCTATGTAGATGCCTATTATGAATTTGAAGACCGTCCGGCAATCACGGCAATTTGTGATGTCATCTTGGCGAATTGTTATCCGTTTTGGGAAGGCTGTGCCATTGAATACTCCCTGCTCTATATGAAAGATATGTATCGCAGAACAGTAGCCGCGGCCGGTGGAAAAAAAGTTATCATCACCGAAACTGGCTGGCCTAATCAAGGGGAAAAATTCTACGGAGCCGAGCCCTCTGAAGAAAATGCGGTGCGGTATTTTTTAAATACCCAACATTGGGGAAAGACAGAAAATATTGATATTTTTTACTTTTCGTCGTTTGATGAGCCTTGGAAAGTAGGCGCAGAAGGCGATGTAGGTGCCTTTTGGGGCCTTTGGGATAAAAACGAACAATTAAAATACTCACAGCTATCATGACAACTAAACCATTACCCTATAGCAAAGCTATCTGTTATTCCGGCTACCGAGATGGCCAGAGCCCTGAGTCCGGAGAGATCCCCTCCTATGAGCAAGTCAGGCAGGATCTGCTGATTTTACAGGGGCAATGGCAATCGCTGCGCCTCTATGCCAGCGATGCTCACTCGGAAACAGTCCTCTCGGTAATCAAGAACGAAGGTATGCCATTTGATGTCATGCTGGGCGCCTACATTACCGCCGAGGTCGACAACCCTGAATGCCCCTGGGGTGGTGTCTATCCGCCAGAGCAACTACTGGCTAACAAGCAGGACAACAAGGCGCAGATTTTGCGCTTGATAGAATTGGCAAATACCTATGCAAATATTGTTAGCTCAGTATCCATCGGCAATGAAGCCTCAGTGAGCTGGACCGATCATATGGTCACCACTGACAGCCTGGTGCGTTATGCGAGGCTTCTCAAAGGCGGTGTTGCCCAGCCAGTTACCTTCTGCGAAAACTACGTGCCCTGGCTGGACAAGCTGCGGCCTCTTGCCGAAGAATTGGATGTTATTTCTATTCACACCTACCCTGTTTGGGAATATAAAAGCATTGAAGAAGGTCTGGCCTACACCATAGAAAACTATAATGCCGTTGCTCAGGCCTATCCTGACAAACAGGTAGTGATTACTGAGGCAGGCTGGGCTACTCAAACCAACGGCTTGGGTATAGATAGCCATAATGTTAACCAGGAATTCCAGCGACGCTATTACCAAGAGCTAATGAACTGGGCTGAAAAAGAGCAGGTATTGGTTTATTACTTTGAAGCCTTTGACGAAAACTGGAAGGGCTCCAACGACCCGCTTGAACCAGAAAAGCACTGGGGTCTTTTTAGAGCTGATCGCACGCCTAAGCTGGCCCTGGTAACTTCTGCATAATATTAGATATCTTCAAAGTTTCCATACCGCCCTAGGCCCCTGCAAAGCGTTTAGCTTCAGCAGAGGATCTCGCATCGCCGGCAGGCACTACCTTCTCGCACAGGCCAGTCTGGTAGGATTCTTGAGCGCACAGTTTTCGCCCTGTTATAGCAATATCTAGTGCATTTCCCTGTCCAACTAAACGAGGCAGGCGCACAGTCCCACCATCCGATGAAAGCCAGAAGAGGCAAAACCCGCTTAAAAATAGGAGGTTACCTAGGTATGGTGGAGGCGGCGGGAATTGAACTTATAATGTAAACCATTGATGAATATAATATTATCTTCACTAAATAGTATATTGTGTTACTTCTTGTGTTGCTTAAAAAAACACAATATTCCAGCTAAATGTGGTCTCTCGATACGAATAGAATCGCCCTTTAATCGAAAATCGCCTAGCCCTCAGCAAAAAGCATAACCCTTTATAACTTTCTTTAAAAAACCCCCTGTTTTGGAGGTGATTTGTAATAAGTTTGTAAATCTTAAACCTACATAAATAAATGGGTTATATCAACCAGACTACTCCAACTCTATTGTCGCTGGCGGCTGTTTATCTCGGCGTTTGGGCTAGCGGCCTGGATCAGAAAAATATTTAATGTAGAGTAAAGATACAGGGGACTAAGTCTTCCCAACTGGTAATGTTTCTTCTGAAGCAGCTTTCTCTGCTAAAAAGGCTATGTCTTTTTTTAGCGGCTCTCTTACAAACTCCGGCTTAGGCTGTGCGCTGACCAACACCTCATGAGGTAAGTTATCTCTATCCAATATTGATGATCTCTGAAGCCCTTCACTGATAATAAGTTGTCGAGCAAAGTTTATATGCAGCGAAAAATATGCCGCGAAGTCCTCGATACTATGCCAATTGTTACACCACTCAAGGTACAGCTCTCGATTACTCAAGATTAAATCTCTAAAATACAATGGCCAAGCATAACCACCAACGCCCTCTGATTCGCCGGCATCCAAGTCAAGTTCGACAGATTTAGCATCCACCGACAATATCTGTTCTCACGTCGCTGGATGCACATCATAGGCTTGCTATACGGCACTGAGACGCTTGGCGGTGTAGTCTGCATCCGGATAGCCTGCACTACCGGCGTTTGCCCAAATAAATACCTCTCAGCTTTTGTCCGTTAAACTCTGGATATTGACAGGGGACATGACGACACGTTTCTCATCGGTTTTAATTTGCGAGGGAATCCCGATTAGCACTTAATTCTCCTAAATGACAAGGTTAACCAAAGTTCCATTTTAACGGCCGAATCATAGATCAAACGATTGATCCGCTAATTTGCAAGAAGGTTTAAATGCTCGCAAGTTCGGCAGCACGTAATCAATTTTCGATAAGGGTACTCCCAACCAAAGCGCAAGCTTGGCGAAGTATTGATCGTTAGAGGTAGTCGGTGCATAAACCCCATTGCCGATATTTAGTGGGTTTAGCGATGACAATTTAGGATAACGGCCATACACTTGGCCACCTCGTATGCCGCCCCCCATTACAATTTGATGACCGCCCCAACCATGATCTGAACCAGATCCATTTGATGTAAGCGAACGACCAAACTCTGAAACAGTAAATGTTATAACAGACTCAAATAACCCCAAGTCACTAAGCGCATTGCGAAAAGATAGGAGACCTTGACTCAAGACAGGCAACATCATGGCCTGATTTTTAAGTAACTGGTGATGATGGTCCCACCCACTAAAACTCACATAAAAAATCTGCCGAACTGGTTTTGTAGGATCTTGCTCTGAAATGATATGTGCCACCCTTGAAAGCTGCTGAGAAAGATAATCTTGCCCGGATTCTAGCCGTGAATCTGAATACTTTTCTCGCTCGACATAGGCTCCAAAACCGGTTTTTGTATCTATATTTAACTCAGTCTCTGGCCAGCTCGACGAAGCGCCATGGGCAGTGCAATATCCCTCCTTGGCTAACTGGCTAATGACATAATTGAAATCAACACCAACAGAATGCCCTGAGATCGATGAATGCATATTTGAGAATTGGCAGATGCACGGCAGAGTCTTGGTACCCAGCTGAAACAGGTTAGCACCAGACATTGACACACTTATTGGACTATCGGTACTTGGGAACAAATGCTGTAACAAATCGGCAGCACGACCACCCCAACCTGATGATGATTGCAGATGTGATGAGCCTGCTTGCCAGCCATATATCTGCCCATTATGTGACAATAACTTTTCAGGTCCGATATTGAGACTCGACTTAAGCTCGGCGCGACTTAGAGGTCTATCGAGAGCACCAACATTTGCTAAAAAGGCAACATCGCCTTTATCATAAAGCTCTTGAATCTCAGGCATGCCTGAATGGACGCTAAAGGAACTGGTGGTGACACCTCGGTTAGTCAAGTCAATTAAATTGCTCCGATCTAATGCCAGATTGCCTCGAGCATTAGCGTAAGCTGCATACTGAACCTCATCACTTGGAACCAGCATATTGAACGAATCGTTACCACCGGCCAAGTTAATACAGACTAAGGCACGATAACCAGAGTCCTCAGGCAACAACCTATCTCCTGCATTCAGAGGAGATGCCAGTAGCGATGCACCGATTGCACCACCGTTAATCATAAATTGACGCCTTGTCAGCATCTAATTGTCCTTTTTAATGGCCGCTTATCTAATTTATTGTCTTTCCTTGAATGCTGCCTGATCTTTGGCACTGTTAATTTGCAGTCATTTAAATCACGTCTAAATTTTTACTAGAATTTACGAGCGCTTAATTTGCTGGCACTGGGATCAAAACCGTTCACTGGGAGATCCCACCAATTAATACCCCGTTTTCTGAGTTCATGCTGACGATGCATGCGATCAAACAGATCGATATCCATCTGCATAAACAGATCGATCAAATCAATAGGTATCCAATTCTGTATCAAATAGTCTCCTTCGCGCCGATACCAATCGAAGTCACGAAGTGTCATCATTTTTTGGGTGCCGGCAATACCTTGGTATTCTCCATGATGCAAAGAAAACTTTGAATCCCAGATGCCAAGTGCGCCGAAGTGTCCCTCTGCGTAATAGCCCATAAAGCGTCCACCAGGCTTTTCATCAATTTCTCGGTCACCAAATCCAAGCACCCATGGCCTTTGGTGGAAGTCCTTAAATTCCTCAATGGTATGGGTAGAGCCGATACCAGTCGGCCCCATCCAATGAAAGTCAGGATGCCAAAAATAATGATGCTGCATCGTATCCATGTTTTCCATATCACGACTTCTGTTGTACCAGCCCATGCTAGTGGCCATTGCATCAACTAACTGAAGTGTTTTACGGCTCTCTAGTTCATCTTGCTCGGTTAGAAGAATCCCATTCGTACCTGGCTTTACAACCTTCCCTCCTTCTTGGCCAAGCGCAGGTGGCAATACCTGAAATCCCGCCTGTTTCATCACACCAAGAATATCGAAAATCACATAGCTCTCAACTATTTTTGCGTCACGCATAAGAAAAAATTGACCAAAGTTAATATGAGTTTTCTTGCCAGTTGCGGGAATGCCGAGCCAATCATGAACAAAAGTTCCTGTCAAATAGCCATAGCCAGATACCCATTCTTCACCATCAGACAAGCCACCCAAAAGAATATGAGGGACCCGTTCAATATCGGGGAATGAATTCAGTAATGGCTCCCAAAAAATTGTAACTAGATCATCGATTCCGCGGATCTGATTAAAAGGTTGCGATCCATTCCAGTTAATATTTCGATCGAATGCTTTCTTGCAGATACCTTTGATCTCATGAGGTTTAGCACTATTCATTCGTTGCCAATATTCCCATACAACGGCCTTATTCTTTTGATTTTTAACTTTCCAATCCATAATTTATCCTCGAGATCTTATAAGTTCATATAGCGGCAATGTGTTTGATCAGCTAGTCTCAACGTCAACAATGACACGCTTTAACGTTTGATTGAATACAAATGGTGATGTGTACGCGCGACTAATCGGCGCATGGCGGTTTTCACCACAGCGAATACCAGAATTGGGCGTATAGATCGGCCAAACTTTTGGCAACAACATCACACCCAAACTCTGATCGTCTAAAGCTACTTTGGCAACCCTAGAATCAAGGTCGGCTTTACTGATCTCGACTGTTAATTTGTGCTCGCCTATGGGTATTCTTCGACGTGATTTGAAAGTATAAACAGCATCTCTGGTGTAGACATACACGATGTGAAGATAGCCTTTTTGCATAAATAATTCGTAACCACTGCTACTATCTCCTGAAGCAAGGATCACTCCGTTTATATCTCGAGTGCGTACCGTCATTTCGGCGGTTATCAGCGAATTATAGTTATATATATCCGGAGCACTCAGGCGGTCCAGGCGGGTCATGCCAGGGTAGAAGACATGGGTAGAGCGAGGCTGTGGCACAGATGCCTTATAGAGCTTTAAAGTATCATCTTCTAGGGGTAAAACATCATACCGCTGCGCATCAGCATGCCAGAGTGCGATAAGTTCGCTTAGGCGCTGGGGCTCGGCGTCAGCAAGATTTGTCGTTTCAGAGTAATCTTCTGCGGTGTTGTATAGCTCCCAAACATCCTTATTGAAATCCTGACCTTTGACGTGTCTGGTAACTGCCTTCCAACCATCTTTCCACATCGCCCTGTCACCCAGAGTTTCGTAGTATTGGGGACCTTTTCGGGTCGCTACATTCGGATTATCGAAAGTGTAGGCAAAACTGGTGCCATGAAGCTCTAATGATCGATGGCCTTTGTGTGTAGTGGGCATCTCGAGATTGGCCATATTGAGTAGCGTGGGCAATAGGTCAATCGCATGATGGTACTGAGAATTAATCTGTCCTTTGGGCAAATTGCCGTTTGGCCAGGTAACTAAAAGCGGCGATCTGATGCCCCCTTCATAGGTATCACTCTTGTACCATTTTAAGGGAGTATTGCTAGCCTGTGCCCAGCCTCCTACATTGGCTGGTTGGGACAATTCGCTTCCGAGAAAATCAATATTTGCCAGTCTCTCTGCCCAGGGTTCTCCAAGGTAGCTGCCCCGTCTAACGTCATGCATCCCATTGCGGCCAGCACTTGCTGTTGCCCCGTTGTCAGAGGTAAATATAACAATGGTGTCGTCATACACATTCTCATCTTTTAGGGCTTGAATAAGACGCTGCATCTGTGCGTCAGTATGTTCTAAAAATGCCGCATAGACTTCTTGTGTGCGTGCGGCATAGCGGCGTTCATCAGCACTGAGATCATCCCATTTAATATGACTGCCATTGGCTTCTGGAAGGCTCGCCTCCTCAGGCACGATACCCAGTATTTTTTGCCGCTCGAAACGTTTTTTCCGAGCAAGATCATAGCCCTGATCAAATTTACCTCTCTGCCGTTCAATATCTTCTGCAGGTACATGTAATGGAAAGTGACAGGCGCCAAAACCTATATAATGAAAGAAAGGCTTTTCGGGAGCTGCAGCAAGATGATTTTGGATATAGCTAATTGACTTGTCCACTAGATCGACACTGAGATGATAGTCTTTACCCTTGTCGGGATAGGTCGGTGATACATTCTCAAATAATTCTGGATGCCAGTGGTCGACAGCAGAACCGTGAAAGCCATACCAATGATCAAATCCCCGACCCGTTGGCCAGTGGTCAAAAGGGCCAGTCCCATTTTGGTCTTCCAGTGGCGTCATATGCCATTTTCCACAGGCACTTGTGTAGTAACCCTGCTGAGCAAATATTTCCGCCATAGTTGCCGCATCTTGTCTGATCCAGCCATTGTAGCCTGGTTGATCTTTTTGAGCCCACTCAGCAATATTACCAACGCCTACAGAGTGCGCGTTTCTGCCAGTAAATAGGCAGGCTCTTGTGGGCGCACAAACTGCCGTAACATGGAAGTTATTGAATCTCGTTCCATTTTTTGCCATGGATTCGGAAAATGGCATCTCATAATCGGATCCAAAACAACTTAAATCAGCGAAACCTACGTCGTCTAGAACGGCAATCACAATATTGGGCTGGCGAATATTAACTCTTGGAGTCCAGCCTTTATCGGCAATGCTATTTTGATTCAGTTGACTTGAAGGAGTGAGCTCTTTGTATGAAGATTTGGCGTTTACTACTCCGCTGGCACCTGAGGCCGCAATCACCTCGAGAAATCTTCTTCTAGATAATTGCATAGCTCGTCTCCAAATTATGGTCCAATAAATAGTATTTGTGATTGCTCTTTTTTAAGTTCCGGACATGGTTTTGTCTCTGCTTCCACCCAATGCTATTAATAATTGACTTCGAAGTCAATTATTAATAGTATCACCGTTATTGATCAACCTACATTACTAAGGAGTGAAAACTCGCGATGATAACAGTGTTAAAAAAAGGCATCTCAGACGAGAAGAGCCGCGAGGCGAGCAAGCAGGTTCAGGAGATTGTGGAAGGGATATTGCAAGGCATTACCGACCAGGGTGATGCTCATGTGCGTGAATTATCAGAAAAATTTGATAATTGGTCGCCCACCAGCTTCCGTCTGTCTGACGAGGAAATACAGGCATGCATTGATAGTCTGCCGGAGAACACTTTGCGAGACATTAAATTTGCCCAGGAACAGGTGAAAAACTTTGCTCGCATTCAACTCGACTCCATGAAGAATGTAGAGGTGGAAACACGTCCTGGTGTCATCTTAGGGCACAAACATCTACCTATGAATAGCGTTGGCTGTTACATTCCGGGGGGCAAGTATCCTTTGGTAGCCTCAGCTCATATGAGTGTAGCTACAGCCAAGGTGGCCGGCGTAAAGCGAGTGATAGCATGCGCACCACCGTTTAATGGAAAACCTATGCCTGCAATTGTTGCCACCATGGCCTTGGCCGGAGCGGATGAAATATATTGTTTTGGCGGTGTTCAGGCCGTTGGCGCCATGGCGTTGGGGACAGAAACGATCCTGCCAGTTGATATGATTGTAGGTCCTGGTAATGCCTACGTAGCAGAGGCAAAACGGCAACTTTTTGGTCGGGTAGGTATTGATTTGCTTGCCGGTCCAACCGAAACACTTATTATTGCCGATGAGATTGGTTGTGACCCTGAAATGGCTGCAACAGATCTTTTAGGTCAGGCGGAACATGGCGTTAATTCACCCGCGATATTGCTCACCAATAGTGAAGACTTTGCCAATGCGACCGTTAAAGAGGTTGAGCGGCAGTTAGAAACTCTTGAGACGGCAAAAATTGCTGGGCAAGCCTGGCATGATTATGGGCAAGTGATTGTCTGCGATACCTATGAAGAGATGGTTCAGGTTGCCGATGATCTAGCTTTTGAGCATGTCCAGGTGATGACCCAAGACCCAAATTATTTCCTCGAAAATATGACTAATTTCGGCGCACTATTTCTTGGCCCTGAAACCAATGTGTCCTATGGTGATAAGGTGATTGGCACTAACCACACCCTACCAACCAACAAGGCTGCAAGATACACCGGTGGCCTTTGGGTGGGCAAGTTCATTAAAACCTGTACTTACCAGCGAGTAACACCGGAAGCCACAGTAGAAATTGGTGAATACTGCTCACGTCTTTGCGCTCTAGAAGGATTTGCAGGCCATAAAGCGCAGGCGGATCTTCGTGTAAAAAGATACCAGAAAACTTGAGCTTTATTAGGCTACGATAGATAGAAATTGTTTTGAGAATTCCAAAATGACAAATTTAGCTGGCAAGGTTGTTTTAATCACAGGAGCTGCAGGCGGTATTGGCTCGGCGATCTCTTTGGCTTATGCAGCTGTTGGAGTAAAAGTTATTGTTGGGTACAACAGTAACTTTGAAAAAGCACAGAAGCTTTGTGAGTCTCTGCCCGGTGATGGCCATGTGACTAAACATGTTCCTATTCTGGATAGTGCAGCATTGAGTTCTCTGGCTGATGAGATTAGTCAAGACATGGGCCGCTTAGACATTCTTGTCAACAATGCAGGGGTAACCAAGGTTGTGCCACACCAGGATCTTGACGGCTTGCAAGACGAGGATATCGACAGGATTTTAGCAACGAATTTTCGAGGGTCTTTTGCCTGTGTCCGTGCTTTTCAGGATTTACTGGCTAAAAGTGGGGAAGGATTGGTCGTCAACATATCGTCTATCGCTGGCACTACAGCTGTGGGCAGTAGTGTGGCTTATTGCGCATCCAAAGCGGCTATCAATTCTATGACTATGTCATTAGGTCGCGCCCTGGCCCCTAATATTCGTGTTGTGGCGGTTGCCCCAGGCTGGGTGGCTGGTGAATATGCTAGCCGCGTAGACCCCGATTATATGCAAGAGCAGATAGATAAAACGCCTTTAGGCCGTATCGCAAATGCATCAGACGTGGCGAGTACCGTTGTGGCCCTGTCGACAACAGTTACATTTAACACGGGCTGCGTCATCCCCGTGGATGGAGGTCGGCCGCTCACTTAAGCTTGTTGACGGTACTCAGGTGTCGTCCCGATGGGTAACAAAGGACTACGTAGAGACTATTAGCGTCTCAACCTCCCCCTCAAAAACGTATTCAGACAAAAAGCCCGTCCATAATTTCACAGAAAAATCTGAAAAGATTATTAAAGGCAACCATGCCAGATCAAATCATTTTCCAGTTCCTCGGAGTACTCAATATATTGGGTCTGGTAGTTTTTGCCATTTCCGGGGCTCTTTTTGCCGCGGAAAAGAATATGGATATTCTTGGCGTGATGCTTATTGGTACAGTAACCGGTATAGGTGGTGGCACTTTAAGAGATCTGCTTTTGGGCATCTCGCCCGTATCTTGGATCCAGGAACCTCTCGCAATCTACATTTGTCTAGCTGCTTGCAGCATTACTTACTTTACAGCAGATTTGCATAGAAGAAGATTGAATCTAATTTTGTGGATGGATGCCATTGGGCTGTCGGCGTTTGCCGTTCTGGGTACTGAAATTGCTTTACAGCAGCAGGAAAATCTTTTAATTGCGATTGTTATGGGAGTAATGAGTGCCACCTTCGGAGGTATTTTGCGGGACGTACTTTGTGCCAAAACATTAACTCTTATGCGTCCCGAGCTCTACATAACTTGTGCCTTATTTGCATCAATTGTCTATGTCGTAATGGCTGCCTCAGGGTTTAGTCAAAGTGTAATTCAGGCCTGTTCTTTTACAGCGGGTTTTGGTTTGCGGGCATTGGCTATCGTATACCGATTGGAAATACCTAGGTTTGGTTATGTTCAAGAGTGAAAAACAGACTCCTTACAAACGATCGGTCGATATTGTTATGTACCCCAATAGATTGACTTCAAATCAAGTATGTGCCCCTGAACCTGAATGCCCGGAGAACGATTAAATGGCTATCAGTGTTTTTGATATTTTTAAAGTCGGTATTGGACCTTCCAGCTCACATACCGTTGGACCTATGCGTGCTGCTAAAATTTTTGCAGAGGAGCTACAGGTTTCTGGGAAATTACACTTAACCAAACGGCTTAAAGTCGAATTGTATGGCTCGCTGGGTGCCACAGGTAAAGGGCATGGGTCACCCAAGGCTATTATGTTGGGTCTTCTTGGCGAAGACCCTGAAGCAGTTGACGTCTGCGAAATTTCTGAGCAGATAAATCATATCCGCGCCACAGAACATATTTCCCTTCTTGGTAACCAAAAAATTCGCTTTACAGAAAATACCGATCTTTTGCTGCTAAGGAATGAAACACTGCCCCTCCATGCTAATGGTATGGTTTTTACTGCTTATAACCGGGAGAAGAAAGCGCTCGATACACGAGTCTATTACTCTGTTGGCGGAGGGTTTGTGCTGGACGAAAGCGCTGCCAATAAAGGTATGATTACCAAGGATCAAACTGAACTGCCCTACCCTTTTAGCACTGGCGAAGAACTATTAGCCCTAACAGCTAAAACAGGACTATCAATAAGCTCCATCATGCTGGAAAACGAAACAGCATGGCATACAAGGGAAGATGTAAAAGTCAGGCTACTAACACTTAGCGAAGTAATGAATAACTGCATTGATCTTGGTTGCCAAAGTGAAGGAGTTTTGCCGGGAGGATTAAAAGTCAAACGACGGGCTGCACATTTATATCGCAAGTTGAAAAATCTGGATTCAGATAATCAGGATCCTCTAAAAGTTTTAGACTGGGTTAGTCTATATGCACTGGCTGTTAACGAGGAGAATGCTGCAGGTGGGCGTATTGTTACGGCACCGACGAATGGCGCGGCTGGCATTATTCCTGCAGTGCTTCGCTACTATATTAGATTTTGCAAAGGAGCCAGGGATGAAGATGTCGTGGCTTTTCTATTAACAGCCGCTGCAATCGGAATTTTGTATAAGGAAAACGCATCCATAAGTGGTGCTGAAGTAGGTTGTCAAGGTGAGGTTGGGTCAGCCTGCTCTATGGCAGCCGGTGCACTAACGGAGGTACTTGGGGGTACGCCAGAACAAGTTGAAAACGCCGCAGAAATTGCGATGGAGCACAATCTTGGACTGACCTGCGACCCGATTGGCGGCCTAGTGCAGATCCCATGTATTGAGCGTAATGCTATGGCCTCGATTAAAGCCATTAGTGCTGCCCGAATGGCATTGCGTGGTGATGGAAAGCATTTTGTATCGCTGGATAAAGTGATCAAAACTATGCGTGAAACAGGCAAAGATATGAAAGAAAAATATAAGGAAACGGCACGCGGTGGATTAGCAACCAACGTGATCGATGTGCCGATAAATATTATTGAATGCTAAGCGTTAATAAAGAATAGGAATTAAGTGATGAAATATACACAAGATCATGAGTGGATAGATCTCGATAATGATATAGCGACTATCGGTGTGACAGATTTTGCTCAACAGCAACTTGGAGACATTGTTTTTATTGAGTTGCCCAATGTCGGTGAGGAAATCGACAAAGGTCAGGAAGTGGTTGTTATTGAATCAATAAAAGCTGCTGGAGAAATTAAAACACCGGTTTCAGGTGTTATTGTTGAAGTTAATACGTCATTACATGATACCCCCGAAATCGTTAACGACGACCCACAAGGTCAAGGATGGTTTTTGAAGATACAGTTATCATCAACAGTGGATCTAACTGAATTTATGAACGAGGACACTTACAGAGCAATGGTGAATAGCGATTTATAAAATACTTTTGTACTAGCATGCTAACCACTATCGGAGAATGATATAGTGACTATCGGTGTGACAGATTTTTTCAACAGCGACCTGGAAGCTTGGCCTCAAATACTGCGGGAAATTAAGTCCAAGCACGGTACCAAACTTTTTCGGCTATCTAATCAATCTCGACCAGTTTCACTAGTGCCGCATTTCTAATCCTGCCGCCCACTGAATAGCGCAATATCCCGAGCTAACATTTCAGGTCGGCCGTCAACTGTACCAGCGGGCGAAAACCAGTCCTGTGGACTAACTGCAAGTCGATGATTAGTACCCGGATAAACAAAGTCACTCACCCTGCCGCCAGCGGCATTTACGCGCTTTTTCAGACCGGCATTCCACTCTGGCAGCGAATAAAAATCTCTATCGGAATGGTGGAGATTGATCGGCTCGGAGAGATATTGTGCTGCATGATAACCGCCAAGTCGCTCAAGTTGCTCCACCAAACCAGGTGTATGGAGGATCCTAATCAAGCCCTGTTCATCCCGCTCTAGGGTGTATTGAATATCCTTTAGATCGACAATCCCGGCTCTTAAGTGCGCATACATCGCAGAATAGGTTTTACGCAGTGATGCCTCTACCGTGGGCAACTGCCAACTTTTTGTTTGCCATGTCCAATCGGCTGGTGATGGCTTGACGATCCAGTCGCCTGGGTATGGAAATACAAAATCCATATTGCGTTTGCCATTGTCAGCCCTATCACTGCCATTCCAGCGACCATCGCCCGCAGTAAAGGCCATTGCAGTATCTTGCATCGGCCCATAAACGGCCGCCTGTTCTAAGCGCGAGGCGAAGCATCCAGCCCAGATCGACGCAGCATGAATCGATGTCTTCAAAGTACTATTTTCACCAGCGATCGCCAACGCTGTTAGCGCCACATCGCCACCCTGAGAATAGCCTATGATATTAATTCGTGTACGATCGAGGCGCGGTTCAGGACCCCATGCCTGCCAGTCGATACGCCCAAGAGACTCGAGGCCAGCTACTAGATTGAGTACATCGATGGCATAAAATATAGGTGATAGATAACTGCGATTATCCCAGGCTCTTAAGAACTCCAATCCGTCGGCAGCGCGACCAGATACAGTTCCATGGCCGCGCAGTCCAGGCGTCAAAACCACGAAGCCTGCTTCTAGGTAAGCTTTTATAATAGGGGCGCCCGCAGAGGCCTCATTGAGTTCAAAATTATATGCCGGCGCCGCTTGCTCGCCGACCCATCCATGCACAAATATCACCACTGGATAACCCCCAACCGGGGCCGCTGTCGATGGCACGTCGACTCGAACGTAATTCTGTAACCCATCAGAAAGATAACTACCAAAGTAGTACTGATGATCGCCAGCAGCACTTGCAAACGTGCGAGATTGCTGCACTTTAATCTCAGCAGCATAGGTGCGCTGGCGCAGGGTCTCGATGGATAGAGCATCCAACGAGTCTAGAACTGGGGCAGACCAGCGCGTAAAGGTATGTTTAACCGCAGTATCACCAGCCTCAACACTGACATCAGTCCTAGCTTGCCCTTTACAGCCATTAACTAACGCCAAACTGGTCAGCAACAGGCCCATACTCAAATATCCATGTAGCGATCGCAGTCCAGCCGTCATAATCTCCACCCTAGGGTCGGTCACTATTTTGAATACGAACCTAGCACTTTACAGCACCGCCGGGGCGACATGCTCAATCGCTCCTCTTGGATTCAATAAAACCTTCAGCACCTGATAGCTCAATGTGTCATTATCAAACGTTGGCACGACCAAAGGCTTTATCACTAACAATTGCGGCGCCCTCAGATAGTGCCTTTAATTTGGCGAATGCGATATCTGGATCTACTGCACCAAATCCAGCAAAAGTGCCAAACCCACAGTCAGAACCGGCTATCACCCTTTCAGGGCCCACAATGTTAACAAATCTCTGAATACGCTCCGCAACCAATAAGGGGTGCTCTACAAAATTGGTTGTAGTATCCACCACACCGGGGACCAGGATCTTATTATCTGGTATTCCAGTTTTTCGATCTCGGAAGACTGTCCATTCATGGGCATGGCGTGGGTTCGACGTCTCAAATAGAATATATTGCGCTTTGGTTTTCATTAAAGTAGTAAAAACCTTATCCATATCAATATCACAACAGTGGGGACCTTCATAGTTTCCCCAACAAATATGGATTCTGACTTTTTCCTCAGTTACATTTTTTAGCGCATGATTGAGCGCTTCCACATGTGATTCCGCAATCTTTATAAATTCTGCATCTGACAAGTGATTAAATAGCATGTGACGCGACAGAGCTAGGTCAGGACAGTCCAGTTGCAAGTCTAATCCTGATGCCACAATTGTCTCGTATTCATCACGCATCGCATCAGCTAGAGCTGCCAGATAAGCGTCTCGTGTTGCGTAGTGGTTATTTTGCAAGAACAGCGAAATAACACCAGGTGACGCGGCATTCATAAAGCCTCTTTCTATCCCGTTTGCTGCCATAGCTGCCTTTAGGTTAGAGATATCTTTTTGCAGTTCACCCTGACCTTTTGATTTAACTTCGCCAGTGCACATTGGCCTCGCATATTGTGGAGTCCCACCTTCATCTGCGAGTCTTTTTAGAAACCCCGGGAAAAGTGTCAAATCTTTGGGGGGATTGCGAGGACTGTCACCTGAAAATCCAGTATATCTATCTTTGACATATGTCGCATACGATATTTTTGAGGTTTCGCCATCACTGACAATATCTATACCTGCACGTTTTTGCTTCACTACCGTCTCGAGAACATTTCTCGTCATACAGTCATCGAACTTACTCTCATCATAGTGCTGTTGATTTTCTCGTGAAAAAATATAATCGACAACTTCCTGAGCTCTAGGTAATGAGCCTACATGGCTTGTTAGTATTCTTGTCATATATAGCTCCTAAGTAATATTCTTTATTGACGCCTCTATTTCATCGAGAATTGCGGCATCATCGATTGTTGCGGGTATTACCCAGGGCTTTCCCTCTGCAATCTTTTTTATGGTAGCCCGCAAAATCTTTCCTGACCTTGTTTTAGGTAGGCGATTCACGACCATACAAAATTTGAAAGCTGCAATCGGCCCAATAGCATCCCGCACAAGTTGGATGGCTTCAACTTCAATTTCCTTGTGTGGTTTTAAAACCCCTGCATTTAATACAAGCAAGCCCAGTGGCAATTGGCCTTTTAACGCGTCATCTATACCCACTACAGCACACTCAGCAACATCTGGATGTGTGGCAAGCACTTCCTCAAACGCTCCTGTCGATAAACGATGGCCGGCAACATTAATCACATCATCGGTACGCGACATTACAAACACATTGCCATTATCGTCTATATAACCCGCATCACCAGTTTCATAATAACCGGGAAAGCGGCCAAAATAAGCCTCGCAGTAACGGGCATCTGCTTGCCATAAAGTAGTAAATGTACCCGGAGGCAGGGGCAGCTTAACTACCAGCGAGCCAATTTCACCTTCTTTTACCTTGCCCCCATGATCAGACAGTACCTGAACCTGATAGCCAGGAACTGGCTTGCCCGGAGAACCCACCACGATATTGGGCGTTTCCAGTCCCAAACAGTTTGCACAAATTGACCAGCCAGTTTCGGTTTGCCACCAATGATCTATCACCGGAATCTGTAACTTTTCTGTTGCCCATTCGAGAGTGCTGGGATCGCAACGCTCACCCGCCAAAAATAGAGACTGAAGGCAAGTTAAGTCGTAACTCTGTAAATATTCCCCGGTGGGGTCTTCCTTCTTTATTGCCCGAAAAGCAGTGGGTGCAGTGAACAACACCTTTACCTGATACTCTGAAACAACCCGCCAAAAGGCTCCTGGGTCAGGAGTCCCAACAGGCTTGCCCTCATAAATAACTGTTGTATTGCCGTTAAATAAGGGTCCGTAAACAATATAAGAATGACCAACTACCCAACCTACATCAGATGCAGCCCAATAGACATCGCCCGGCTTAACGTTGTAAATATTAGCCATACTCCATTTGAGCGAAACAATAGTGCCTCCTGTATCTCTAACAACACCTTTGGGCTGCCCTGTGGTCCCAGAGGTATAGAGAATATACAGAGGATCGTTGGCATTGACTGGCACGCAGTCCACTGGCCTGGCTGAGGCTATGGTTTCATTCCAATCAAAATCCCTGTTCTCGTTGAGATCAGCCTGCATTTCAGCACGCTGCAGGATAATGCAGGCCTGAGGTTTATAAGAAGCCAGCTCTATCGCCTCATCCAGTAATGGCTTGTACTCTACAATCCGTGCAGGCTCCAATCCGCAGGATGCAGAAATAATCAGCTTGGGCTTGGCATCGTCAATGCGCTTCGCCAATTCATTACTGGCGAAGCCCCCAAAAACGACAGAGTGGATTGCCCCTATGCGAGCACAGGCCAGCATGGCGATCAACGCCTCAGGGACCATAGGCATATAGATAATGACGCGATCTCCCTTAGTGACACCACGCCTTGCAAAAGCACCCGCAGCCTTTGCCACTAACTCTTGTAAATCAGCGTACGTAAGCTGACTTTTAACGTCGGTGACAGGGCTGTCAAAGATAACCGCCAATTGCTCACCGCGCCCTTGCTCAACATGAATATCTACAGCGTTGTAACAGGCATTAGTCACGCCATCTGGGAACCAGCGGGAAAAAGGTGGATTACTATCATCAAGCACAATATCTGGTGCTTTGTACCAAGCAATATTCTCCGCCGCAGATTTCCAGCGTTCAATATTATCCATTGCTCAATAACCGCTAAAAGAAGCCAAGCGGGTTGATGTCATAACTCACCAATAGGTTTTTGGTTTGCTGGTAATGCTCTAATGCTAGCTTGTGTGTCTCGCGACCTATACCAGACTTTTTATAACCACCAAATGCCGCATGAGCAGGATACGCATGGTAACAATTTGTCCATACACGGCCAGCTTGTATACCCCGCCCCATACGAAATGCTCGATTTATATCTCTGGTCCATACACCTGCCCCTAGACCATATTCAGTATGATTGGCAATCGCGAGTGCCTCCTCTTCATCCTTAAACGTAGTAATTCCTAACGTCGGGCCAAAAATCTCTTCCTGGAAAACCCGCATGTCGTTAGTCCCTTTCAGTAACGTCGGCTCAACATAGTAACCAGTGCCTAGATCGCCATCGATATTGGCTCTTTTACCCCCCAGAAGGAACTCGGCACCCTCCTCGCGAGCGATGTCCATATAGCTCAGTATTTTATCCATTTGCTGTTGAGAGGCCTGTGCACCCACCATGGTATCTGTGTCTAGGGGATTGCCCTGTTTAATATTTCGCGCACGCTCTAAAACCAGCTCAATAAAGTCATCATAAATACTCTCTTGAACCAGAGCCCGTGACGGACAGGTGCATACCTCACCCTGATTGAAAAACCCTAACAATAACCCTTCAACGCACTTGCTTACATATTCATCTTCCTGAGACAGAATATCCTCGAAATAGATATTGGGGGACTTACCACCCAGCTCTACGGTTGAAGGAATCAGACTACGCGCCGCATTTTCCAGTACAAGCTGACCTACAGCCGTTGAGCCTGTAAAAGCAATTTTTGCAATACGCGAACTACAAGCCAGAGCATTACCAATTTCAGCACCGTAGCCATTCAGTATATTTAATACTCCTGGCGGTATCAGGTCAGCAATCAGCTCCATCATCACCAATATTGACGTTGGCGTCTGCTCTGCTGGCTTTAGAATAATGCAGTTACCTGCGGCAAGCGCAGGCGCCAACTTCCAGGCAGCCATCAACAGAGGGAAGTTCCAGGGAATAATTTGTCCAACCACACCCAGTGGCTCATTGAAGTGATAGGCTACTGTTGCCGCATCAATATCAGCAGCGCTGCCTTCTTGAGCTCTAATACAGCCCGCAAAATAGCGAAAATGATCCACTACCAGTGGCAAGTCTGCGTTCAAAGTTTCACGGATACTTTTACCGTTATCCCAAGTTTCTACGTAGGCCAAGGTCTCTAAATTTGCCTCAATACGGTCAGCAATCTTAAGCAGCATGTTAGAGCGCTCAGTTGCTGAACTTTTACCCCAGCTAACAAAGGCATCATGGGCAGCGTCTAAAGCTTTCTCAAGATCAGCCTCTGATGACCGGGCCACCTCGCAAAAGGGTTCCCCATTGACAGGGGACGGATTAGAGAAATACTCTCCTTTTGTCGGCGCAATCCATTCCCCTCCTATAAAATTTTCATAACGATTTTTAAAAGAAAATATGGACTCGTGGTTCCCAGGTGCTACATATATCATGTTATACCCCCAACAGGTTTGGTTAGTATTATTTTGTTGTTGTTTTAAAACTCATTCTATAAATGCTGAAAAAAATATGATCGCCTAGATCACCATCTGCAAAGGCCCCAAACCTACAGCAACTTAGAACGCTGTCTTAGATTTAGTGCTATTGCTAAATCAACTGATTAAATAAATACAAAGCGACAACTGTCCCGACAAAATACACAAGCAACCAATAGGTTTGATTGTCAATGCGACCAGGCACTAGGTACCAACCATTTTCCTTTTCAGGAAGGCGGTTCTCGGAAAAATATTGCTTTTGACCCTGAACACTGTATCTGGAGTATTCAGCTTGTCGGCCATCAATCATTAAGCTGGCACCAATCGAGACGCTTATATTGACAATACCGCCTATTGCGCAATACCAGGGCCAGGCGATATCTGTATTCGACGCGACCCACCAGAGTACACCAAAGCCAGCGATCACTCCGGTTATTAGACCTTTCTCAGTTGTGTGTTTTGAGAAAAATCCTAGACCAAACATAGCCAGTTTAGCGCCCACAAAATAGGACCCTACTTTACTAAGGGTCTCTAAAACCGAGCCGTTACTTTTCGTATACATAAAAGCTGGAATGATAATCGCTAACGCCCAGAAAATAGTAAATAGCCGTGATGCCACAAGATAATGCTCTGAAGTAGCGTCAGCTTTGACATATTTCTGGTAAAAATCGATGGTGGTTACTGTCGACATTGAATTAAATGCAGAGTCAAGACTAGACATGGACGCTGCTATCACTGCGGCGGCAATAATCCCCATTAGTCCTGGAATCGCCAGAGAAGAGGCAAAGTCTAGGATAATAGTATTGCCATTGTCGAAATCGCGGCCACCGTAATAGCTGTAAAATAGTATACCGAGCAAGAAAAATAGAAAGTATATTAAGATGGCAAAGTAGCCCATCATTAAAAAGGACTTTTTTGCATCACCAATATTCTTAGATGCTAGGGTGCGTTGCACCATCATCTGATTAGCACCGTAGACGGTTATATGAAAAAGCGTCATAGCGATAACACCGGTCCATACGGTGCTAACCTGTGTTGTATCGAAACTAAAATTTAGGGGATTCGTTTTACCCTCAGTCTTCAAGATCTCCAGGGTTTCACCCAGAGGTAGGCTTAGGTTATTGATTAGGGATACCGTGATGATGAGCGCACCGACCAATAATATGAGCGCCTGTATAACGTCTGTCCAAATGACTGCTGCCAGACCACCCATAATGGTATAAACAAGCGCTATAAGCGTGATAATAATAATGGCATAAACGACAGGCATTCCCGTAATGAATTCAAGAACCAGTGCTGTGGCATATAGCACAGCTGCCGAAGAGAGGGTTTGGGATGCCAGAAAAATAATAGCAATGAGGCTTCGTGACATGGGACCAAAACGCTTCTCTAGATATTCATATATAGAGGCAACTCCACTATTGAAAAAGAAGGGTAGAAAAAACGCAACAACAATGAAAATAACCAGAGGGTAGTTGAGGTGAATGGCAATAACACTCAGTCCCTCGGTGTAGGCCCAGGCAGGTCCACCAAGAAATGACATGGCACTTACATAGGTGGCAACAACCGAAACACCAATAGCCCACCAGGGAATATTTCGCTGCCCCACAAAAAAATCATCTGCGGTTTTGACCTTCTTACTCAGTACAAATCCAAGAACAATATTTGCGCACAGATAGGCGCCCAAGACCAGCCAATTTATTAAACCAAATGCTTGCAGTTCCATATTTTTTCTTCTTTTATATTTGCGTTTATTCTGTGATGCTCAATCTGGCGCGATTAATTTGAACCAATATGGACAGCTCATCAAAGATAGTCCACTCCTCGGTAATTAGCCCATTGATTATTCTGAATTGGCTCTCTCCCAAAATGAGCAGGGGCGTTCCCGTTGGCTCACCATAGAGGCCAGCTCCACCATGATTACCTGCTATAGTCCAACGAACGGCGACATCTTTGCCTCCGCCGTCGTTTGGAATAGAGCAGCAATAATCAAAAGAGAACTTCAATTGCGTGACCGTGCCTATTATTTGAGCGTAAAAGGCAGCGATTTTTTCGCGCCCTTGCAGTACTTGGTTTCTTGAGCAGTGTAATAAGGCGTCTTCCGAGTAGCTTTGGAAAACATCACCGAGCAATCTAGCATTCCAGATGTTTTGCAATAAGGCTTCGATAAAACCTTCGGAATCATTGGAGCTGCACCCTAAAAATGGCTGACGTTCGTGGGTAACACTTTTTTGCACTCGATTGAGTTCAGATTGATTCCAGTCTTTTAGTCGCTGTTGTATTGGAATTGATGCCTTTTCCATAGCGACCTGATGGACATCGAAGCCAAGCTCCTCAGCAAGGGCATAATTATCGCGAACCAGCCACTCTTCGATTATTTTATTATCTTTGACGATACAATGAGCAATCACCAAAAACGTCGTTACTCTGTTCGTTGCGGCGCCCATGTCGCTGTCACCGAGGTTGGTCATCGACGTTTTGATCAGATGGGACGTATGATACCCATCAATATCGTTACCACCCCAGATCACATTCTCGGCTTGCAGCGTTCTATCAGGAAAGCTAGCTAATGTGGTGAGTGTATTTTGCGTTACTTCTTCAGCGCCAATGGTAATACCAGACATCGTATAGACTGGACAGTCATCGGAGTAATAGTCATAACAAAGCCCTATTTGCTTACCTTCCCAGATTCGGTAGGTAATGCGTAGGATATAGTCAACTATATCGATAAATTCATCGTCAAAACCAGCCATAGGAGATTTATGCGATTTAACCTTACTTGGAGCGCTATCGAAGTGATGTTGCATTCTATCCATAATTATTTGTCTCTAAAATCCTAGTGCAGGTAAACCGCATTTTCAGAAAAAACTTGCGGCGCTTGGCTGATCTCCGCCCCGCAGAACTATTATGTCGGCTGCTTCATTGCCCTCATTGGTAAAGCCTCTAACTAAGTCAATTGGGCAGGTGAATAAATCGCCAGCACCTAGCGTGAAGGAACCCTCTTCCGTGCTGACCTTAAGGCTGCCACGATGGACAAATAAAACCTCTGGCTCCTGTCGACTATGCTTGCCAATGGTTGCGCCAGGATCAAGCATTAATCGGCGCAGTTGAAAGTTATGTGGTCGACTGATCTTGCCGGCGGGCATACCCTCACTATGGGAGTAGCCGCCAATAACAGCAAACTCTCTTACTCCACTGTCATTGGTAAGACCTCCAGCACCATGGCTGCGAAGGTCGATATGGCGACTGACATTTTTGGCCATATCTTCCATGGTCAACGTTTTGAATGCCTTAAGCTCTTCGCCGCTGACAGGTTCGTACAGTGGTTGATCGTCAGGGACAGATTGCCCTGCAAGAGTATCGATTAGCCGACCATCATGCAGCAAGACTAACCCATGTTTGCTTGCTTCTTCAAACACATAAGGTGCCCAGGTGACTCTGCCCGATGTGCCGTTTGGTAGATGGCCCAATACGCTGAATAAAAAGCCGTTATCATCGCCCACATTTTCAAAACCGCGAAACAATTGCATAGGAATAGAAATTGTATCACCACTGTTTAGCACGACCTCTCCATCACCCCCGTCCTCGCCCCAGGTAAACTTCCATTGCCCCCTATGAACAACAAACACCTCCTCTGTGTCGTGACTATGATGAGAGTTTTTGCAGCCTGTTGGCTGGCGTGCTGCGCCAACATCAAAGCCATGAGGGGTGCTTATATGCACTACTTGCGATGGGTTTTCTGCTACGCCACTACCAATCAGACAGAAATTTTCTTTCTGGTCGCTTCCGGGCGAGCGAGCATCGATGAAGGCAGTCTTACAGGGTACGAGTTCACTGCCTCGCAAAATAAAAGATTTAAGGCTGTCAATTTCAGAAATTTGAGTCATTAGAATATGCAAACCATAAGTTTCAAAAGGTATGTGGTGATGGTATTGTACTTCGAATGCAAAAGCAACGTCTGATCTAGGCTTTGCGTAGCTTGCAGAAATTGGCTCATTTGTTTAGCTCAATCGTGATCATAGCCCATATACCTCCGGCTTTGGGAGTACCACCCTTAGGGGGTTGGCATGGATTGATAAACGCATATTTTTTACACCGAATCCAGCATTGACTAATCTTGCGGCCTGTCTTGGGACCTCATAACACGCCGGAATAATTCAATATCTCTTCTTATTGCCCGCTGCAAATTGTCGCCCGTAAAAAGGTGGTTTGTACTCTGATATAGATATAGCGTGCTAGGATTTTCTAACTGCTCGAGTTGCCGAGCGATTAGCACAGAACCTTCGTATGCTGTTGCTGGGTCACCCTCAGCGTGATGAATGTTCATGGGGCTATAGATCTGCTCGAGCTGAAGTTGGAGCTGGCCGAACGGGTCTGACTTACTCTGTCGCGCTCCGGCAATGACCGCTGCCGGAACATAGGTAGACCAAATACTGGCTCCTTTCAGTCTATCTCCTAGGGCTGCAGCAGCGAGGAGCGTTACCTGCCCTCCCATAGAGTGGCCAAGCATAAATAATTCCTGCATATTGCCGAGGTCCGTGCCTTCAAGGGCGGCTATCACTCCCAACACATCTCGGGCATACCAGTTAGGAGAGTCTTCTCGGAGTGTAAATTCAGCGCCTGCAGAATCATTGTGGCCACGGTAATCAGGAGCGATGACTAAAAACCCTTGACGCGCCAAAGCCTGAGGTATCTCGCGATAATAATCACCAGGGCGGTCATTAGCGCCGTCTTCGCTGCGCCGACCATTCATGAAGGGCTCAGGATGAAAGCCATGATTAAATATAATCACTGGCCAGCCGGCCGCTGGCATTCCATCCTCGGGCTGCAATATAAGAGTGTATTGAATTAAGCCGTCAACACTGAACTTTCCCACGAGAGCAGAAAGCCCTTGCAAAGATCTTGCTAAGGGATTCTTCTTTATAGATATAAACTCAGTTTTGGCAATGGGTGGTAACTTAGTTATGTACTCAGATTGAGCCATACTGCTCAAAAGCATAACACTAAAAAATAGGGAATTAGCGACCAACGTCCGTAGTAAGACCATGAACACAGCCCTCCAAATTCGATATGCAGCAAAGTATGCTAGCTTCGAAGTCAAAAACATTCAAGAACCCTGCCTTTTCAACCCAAGAAAAAATGCATTACCGGCAAAAAATCAAAGAAACCACAAAATTAATAGCTAAAATTAGGGAAAAACCGACCAAATTATCTTGACTCAGGCTTGCATTCGAAGTACAAAGCAGATAGTCCTGAAGAGGTTTTTAAGCTTCTTGGGCGGTTTGGGGGAGCCGATAGAACGCAATCCCGACTTTTGACACTCAAAATATTGATAAAACAATTTGGGAGAGCAACATGATAAAAACAACACAACGAGAAGTATTGGCCTTGGCAGTAGCGATGGCCACTTTTGCAGGATCCAGCGCATTTGCAGAGGGCACCTCAAGTCTGATGGAGGAGGTCCTTGTTACTGCGGAGAAGCGATCTGAGAGTGTGCAAGATGTATCTGCATCAATTACCGCGCTCAGCCCTGAAATGATGGCTCGTGCCGGCATCGACGATGTCACTCGTCTCGAACATATTGTTCCTGGGATGAGAATGGGAATGTCAGGTAACGAAGCTCGAATTGCGATACGCGGGACTCGATCAAATAATGTAGGCACGGAAGGCGAGCAGACAGTTGGTATCTTTCAAGATGGTGTTTATGTAGCGACTTCGACTCAGGCTCTTGGGTCTTATGTCGACCTTGAAAGAATCGAGGTTCTTCGCGGCCCTCAGGGTACTCTGTATGGCCGTAATACCTTTGGCGGAGCAATCAATGTAATCAGTAAGGCGCCGGACTTTGATGCTACTAGTGGGTCAGTGATGACGTTATTTGGTGGTAAAAATCGTCGGAAAATGCAGGGTGTTCTGAATCTTCCTCTCAGCGATACCTTTGCGATGCGTCTGGTAGGCATGACCGACGAGCATGATGGTTACATTACTAATAGTTTTGCAGCTGGAACAGATGATGATCTCGATAACCAAGACACTACCTACATTCGAATGACTGCAGCTTGGCAGCCTACTGATGAATTTCAGGCCACCCTTCGTTATTCTGAGTCATCAAAAGATACCAATTCCACTGCTATCTGGGGTTACCAACAGGTTGGTGGATATGTTGACGGTGTCTATCAGGACGGGCACGTCTATCAATTTGAAGGAGCAACGCAGGACGCTGGTCCATGGAATGTTTCGCGAAATGAAAGCTCGGCGGCGGTTTTGGATGACGAATCTATTACACTTGAACTCAGCTATGATCTTTCCTTTGCAACGGCTAAATTAACTGTTAATCAGACTGACTTTGAAGGCGTGCAGTTCTACGATTCTGATTACAGTGACGCTGGCTCTGTTTCAGAGCAGCCGGGGAAATTCATCGGTTGGAATTCTAGCCAGGAAGATAGTTCATCGGAATTACAGCTGACTTCTAATAGCGATGGCGCGCTGCAATGGACACTCGGATACTACCAGTTTAAACAGGAATCAGATTGGGGTTGGATTGGTTCCGATTACGATGGCAATGGCACTAATGTCAAGTATATATGGGGTCATAATATGTACGAGTCTGAGTCTACTGCAATTTATGGAAACGCGACTTACTCCATGACTGATAGTGTTCGTCTGATTGCCGGTATTCGCAGCAATGAAGACAAAAAAGGTCGCGTAGGATCAATTAATACATGGGATGACACTCTTTGGAAGGCCGCTATTGAAGTTGATCTCAGCGAAGACACGATGGTCTATGGGTCAGTCTCAACAGGCTTCCGAGCCGGTGGTGCCAATGGGGCCGCTATTGTCGCAACGCTTGCAGCAGAAGGTATTGACGCAGATCTTTACAACCCAGAATTTGTAACAGCTTATGAAGCGGGTATTAAGACAGTATTGCAAGATGGGCGCATGACGCTCAATGCGGCGATATTCATGAATGAGTATACTGATATGCATGCCCAGTCGTTTGTGGTCCTAAATGGCGGTGCTTCAGAATATACGATGAACGGAGGTGAGGTTGATGCCACCGGTCTCGAAGTAGAGATGCAGTGGGCGCCCTCCGATAAATGGTATATAACTGCTAATGTTGCGTTCCTAGATGCTGAGTTTGGCACCTATGATATGGCTGCCCTAGCAGGGCTTGGTTCTCTTGGTGGTCGTCAAGTTGACTTGGATGGAAATGGGACATTGGATAGTTTAAGCCTGAAAGGTTATGCACCTGCGCTGGCACCAGAACTGACGGCTGGCTTTCAGGTCAGCTATGATATTAATCTAGGCGATATGGGTACTCTTACACCTATGCTTCAGGGCACCTATACGAGCGATTACTACGCGCACGATATTAATGTTGCACCGGCAGAACAAAAGGCACATACCAAGTCTGATCTGCGTTTGATATGGGATTCAGGGGACAACGTTAAAGTTGAAGCCTATATCCTAAACATTGAAGATGAGGCTGTAATGAATCGCGCTGTAGTATTTGGTCCCGGAGTTTCAGGGACAGTTGCAGAAGGTAAATCTGTCGCTTCGGTTCAATCTAACTGGTCACGTCCTCGCACCTGGGGCATGAGCATTAGCTATGATTTCTAACTAGCTGTTCAGGTAAGAAAGAAAGAGACCTTCGGGTCTCTTTTTTTTAGTTAACTATTTTGTCAGCACAAGTAAATTAAGGTTATCGAATGAGTGAAGCCAACAAACAGCTAATTAATATTGTTCGCAGCAGCCTCTATGACTTTGATCTGAACACTGTAGCTGTGGCAATAGAGAAGGCTTTTCATCCTGGGGCGCTGATTCAGCTAAGCTTCCCCTTTGAGACCCTTCCTGGTGGCCCTAAAGGACTGCTTAACGAGGTACTTGTGCCACTTGCTGAGGCCCTGCCTGACCTTGAGCGTAGAGATACTATCGTGATGAGTGGGACGACAGATAGTGGCAGACATTGGGTAGGCTGTTGCGGTTATTACACCGGCATTTTCACGAAGTCCTGGCTTAATATTAACCCTACCGGTCATCAAATTTCCTTACGCTTTCATGAGTTTTATCGAGTCGAGGAAGGCCAAATTTTAGAGATGCAGGCTATCTGGGATATTCCTGAGTTAATGATGCAGGCTAAGGCCTGGCCTATGGTTCCTAGCCTTGGTCGTGAATGGCACGTGCCTGGTCCGGCGACACAGGACGGTATTATATTGGGTCCCAGAGATGACGAGCGTTCGAACGATAGTTTGGCACTGGTTACTAATATGTGCGCTGGCTTGGCAAATTTCTCCACCGGTGGCGCTGAGGCTATGGAGTTGGAAAAATATTGGCATCCCAGATGCAATTGGTATGGGCCCTCTGGAATTGGCACCGGTAGAGGCCTGTCTGGCTTTCGTAACTGGCACCAAATTCCCTTTCTAAATACTTTTCCTGATCGTGGTGGCATACCAGAAAAGCGAAATATGTTTGCCGATGGCGACTACGTTGGGTTCACGGCCTGGCCAGGTATACGTATGACTGTCAGTGGCGATGGCTGGCTGGGTATTGCCCCAGCCGGCCAACAAATTACTATGCGCAGTCTTGATTTTTGGTGCTGTGAAAAAGGGCTAATTCGAGAAAACTGGGTGCTTATTGACCTATTAGATGTGTATCACCAACTGGGCGTAGATGTGCTGGGGCGAATGCGAGAATTTAATAAGGCAAAAAGGCTCTCTTAAAAAGCCTTTTTGCCCATTTTCTGGTCAGAGCATCAATGTTGAACTATACCGAATTAGGACTCTTCGCCATTTTGGATAGGTGCTCTTTGGGAATCCATCTTTTCCCACCCATGACCATCGAATGGGTCGACACCAAGTTGCTGTAAGATTGACGGAAAATCAACCATGACCCAGTTGTCAACAATTTTTCCATCAACCACTTTCCAAAAATCCATATAACGAATTTCGATCTTTTTCTGGGTTGCTGGGATGCCCATAAAGTCGCCGGAATGCACCGCCTCTTGGCGACCAAATGCCGAGCACCATTCACCCTCGGTTACTCTTGCTTCGTCGATACAGACCTTATCAGAAAAGGCAGCTTGAAATGGGCGCTGCCAATTTTCTTGAAATTCATTGAGGCCGACTTTATAGCCGCAACCAGCATTTCCTATCCAGCGAAATGATTGACTAAAAAATCTATCCATGGTGTCAATATCGTGATCATTGAGACCGTCCACCATGGAATCAATGACTGCCAAAGTTTCAGCAGTTTTACTCCGGTCATTGTTGGCCGTTAGTGGGGCTTGAGAGGGTCTAGATCCCTTCATAGTGCATGTCTCCGTCGAAAAGGGTTAAGAAATTATATTTTTACAGCGCTCAAGGATATCTATGCCCTGCTGCTTAAGCCACCAGGGCAAATCAATAATGACCCAGTTCTCCGCGAGTTTGTCACCTTCCCGTCGATAGACATCGACGACGCGCATATCGACTCGGCATTCATTTCCCGGGAGACCCAGAAATCCACCCGTAGGCGTATGTGTCAAATTGGGCCAGCCAAAAAAGCAGGCGTAGTCGCCATCGGCATAGCGACAAATATGACCGTTATACACTTTGTCTTTAAGGGCTTCTCTAAAGGGGTAGGAGTGCTGTTCCTGATAGCGTCGAATCGTGTGGGTCGATCCAATACCGGCAGGCCCATACCAACTCATATCAGAGTGCCATGATCGCTCCAATACTTCAGGGGGGTAGCGGTCGTCACCTGAGTGATTTAGCTCATCTAGATCAGCGATCATTCGGTTGAGCACCGCCATGGTTTTTTGCGACTCACTTTCGGGTTGGCTGGCTATCTGAATACCATCGTGGGTTTTAGGCCCGGGAACAATACCAGAGGCACCGGTTTGCATTGGTAGTGGATTTATCCCTGCTTGGTGCATAACGCCAATAATGTCACAGAAAAAACTACTGCGAACGATCTTTCCATTCCTTACATTGTGGAATTCTGCATAGCGTAAATAGGCCATTTTACCAGTGGCTGGAATACCTAACCAATCATTGTCAAACAGCCCTTGCAAGTGACCCATACTTGTCACCCACTGGGTTCCGTCTACCTCGCTAGTGCCCCCCATAAAGACATCTTGCCGGCGCCTGACCGATGACCAAGCATCTAAAAATGGCTTCCAGAATGCCTCAGCTACACCCTGAGCATCGCTTTGCTCCTCAAAGGGGTATACCCCATACCAATGGAAATCATCGTCAATAAATTTGTCTATAGTCTCGCTAATATCTTGCGAGGTGGATTGTTCTACAGCATCAAAGTAGTCAAGAATAACTTGCTTGTTAGCGGAATGATCGATCATTGTGGTTACAGGCCTCTCGCTTGCTCAAGCAAGTCAATACCAAACTGGTCGTAGAGATCAATCATGTCAACAAAGACCCAGTTTTCCACAAACTTATCACCACGACGAAGCCAGAAGTCCATGCCGTTAAAATTAATGTTGTTACCTGTAGGCTCTGCACCCAGATACTTGCCAGTATGCTGCGACGAAACGCCTGCCCAGCCTGAGGATCCGACAAAATTACCCTCAGCAAATAGACTGTCTAGATCCTGTACTTTGCGGTCGGGAAATGCAGCTAACCAATACTGCTGGTGGTAGTTTTGAAACTCCTTGAGACTAAGGCATGCACCTATTCCGCCAGGCCCATACCAGTTAACATTGTCATGGAAAAAATCAGCAACACCCATACTGATGAGATTTTTTTCATCAAAATTATTGAGGCCTTCAAAGAGAAACTCGCGTACCAATCGCATCGACTCGGCTGTCTCAGAGGGATCGCTCTCATCCATTAAAATACCATTAACCCCGGTCGGGCTAGGGTACACAAAATCTGTACCACGACTGGGGGGTAGAGGGTTTTTGTTGATTTGCTGCAGAAAGTCAATGATATCGAAAAGCGTATACATCTCGACAATCTTGCCATCCTCAAAGCGGAAAAATTCTCCCCATCTTAATCTGATCAACTGGTGGGAGGGTTCAAAACCAAGCCAAGATTTAGAGAATACGCCCTCATAATATCCGGTAGCCCCAACCCATGACTGACCATCTGGACTATTGTCAGCCTTACCTTGGCTTATCCCACCAAAAAGCATATGGGTTTCTCGAGATACACCCCCAAATGCATTAAGGAAAGGTAGCCAAAAAGTCGAGTACCATTCCTCACAACTAAAGCACGATTTAAAAGGCTTAGGGCCGTGCCAAGCCAAATGGTCGCCCACTTGCTCTGAGAGTGCAGTCTCAGCCTTCTCAGGATCCTGAAGTGATTCAAATAGACTTTCAATAGTTCGCTTATTACTTGATAGAGCGTTATTCATTTAAGTGTTTCCAATAGAAAAAAAGGTAAGTACAATAGTAATGTACTTCGAATGCAAAATTAAAGTCAACCTTTTTAAAAACCTATGGGACTTGTTGTAAGATTGAGTATCGATTGTTAATTTGCCTGTCGGTAGGCCTTTAATTTGGCCAAGTAGGACCAAACTACTTTTCACACAAGTACAGACCACCTTAGGCTTTCCTGGTCGGGTAGCATGACAGTGTTATAAAAGCGCGAGCCGATGCTCTGTGTGCCGCCGAATAATGAGCGATGTGTTAATATGCCAAAGGGTATTAAATGCACTGCATATGACTTTGTCATATGCCTACAGGGGTTCTCGAGCTAAAGATATGAAAAAAAAAGCGGTAGACATTACAGCACAAAATATTAGATTGGAAGGCAAACGCGCGACCTCTTATGATGTTGCACGAGTTGCAGGGGTTTCCCAATCGGCAGTATCACGCTGCTTCAAGCCTGGAGCAAGTGTATCGGCGAAAACGCGGGCAAAAGTGGAGAACGCTGCCAAAGAGTTGGGTTATCAACCCAATGCTATTGCACGTGGATTGATCTCTGGCCGGTCGAACATTGTTGGCGTATTAATTACTGAGCTTACCAATCTGAATTATCCTCAGATTCTGTCTGAGTTGAACCGAAAATTTGATGAGAAAGATATTCATATTTTGCTGTTTACCCTTGATAAAGAGAGCGATGTTGATCAAGTTTTAGAGAAAGTTTGGCAATATCAAGTGGATGGAATTATTGCCGCAGCTCAATTCACTGATACTCAAATAAGTGCCTGTCACGATCGTAATATTCCCTTGGTTTTTTATAACAGGCTCTACCCTCAAAATACTGTTTCGTCTGTTTGCTGTGATCATTATGAGGGCGAGCGGTCACTAGTCGAAGGGCTGCTAAACAATGGTCGCAAGTCGTTTGTCGTTATGAGCGGTCCAGTAGACTCGTCGGTTAGCACGGCAAGAACTAAGGGAGCAGTGGCCCAGCTCAAGGGACTGCCTGTTGATATCGTCGAACTGGAAGGTGATTATAGCTATCAATTGGCATGCACCTTAACGCGCAGTGTTATGGAATCCGCTAACCCCAAACCAGATGCGTTTGTTTGTACTAACGATATTATGGCCCTCGGCTGCCTAGACACGCTGCGTATCGAGTACCGGGCGAAAGTCCCTAAAGATATATCTGTGGTTGGGTTTGATGGAGTTGATGCTGCTGCTTGGCTCAATTACGACTTAACAACAGTTCTACAGCCTTTAGAACGCATGGTAGAAGCAGCTGTAGATATGCTTTTGGAGCGTATTGAGAATCCGGAACTGCCTTCCGAGAAACGTCTTTTTGCGGGTAGCATCAGGCATGGTTCCACAGCCCAGCTTGATTAGTATTCAAATAGGATAAATTTGATCGAAGTATCGCTAATGCCATTACCATTGTTACTTTTACCTGGTTCACTTTGTACCAGCACGCTTTTTCAGGCGCAAATCTCGGCTTTTAAAGGCGATAGGGAGGTATTAGTAGCCGACTTTTCCAATTGCGATTCGATTGAGGCTATGGCTACCAAGGTACTCAGGGAAGCACCTGCAGAGTTTGCATTAGCAGGCCTATCGATGGGCGGTATTGTGGCCTTTGAAATGTTTAGGCAGGCACCCGAGCGGATTGAGAGGATCGCTCTGCTAGACACCAACCCACGGGGTGAATTGCCAGAAAATATGCCTGTCCGTCAACAGCAGATCAACATCGTTACTCAAGGCGGTGTTGATAGTTTGAGAACTCTAGTGAGTCAGCAGCTAATGCCGAAATATGCTTTTGACTCAGAACGGCTATTAAAGCTCAAGCCTTTAGTGATGGAAATGGCCTTGGAGGTTGGTGCTGATGAGTTCATTAATCAATGGCGTGCTTTAGCGAGTCGACCTGATAGCTGGAGTACGCTAAAAGATATTCGCTGCCCTACCCTCATTTTATGTGGTATCCATGATGCACTGTGCAGCGAAAAGCTCCATCGCGATATGGCTCAAGAAATAAAACATGCCAAATTGGAGATTATTCAACAGGCCGGTCACCTCAGTACCCTTGATGCGCCCGAACAGGTAAATAGCGCTCTACAAGACTGGCTTAATTCGTAACCTTTTCTTAAGAGAAATATCAATTATGGCTGCTAGTAACCCACATAATAACTTTAGACAGAAACTCTTATCAGGGGACTGCTTAATCGGCACGTTTGTAAAGACACCATCGATGATGGTTGCAGAAGTATTGGCAAGTACCGATTTAGATGTTGCCTGCTTCGATGCCGAACACTCCCCATTCGATCGTCGCGATATAGACAACTGTTTGCTGGCTTTTCGCTCAGAGCAGAAACCCGCATTGGTTAGGGTAGCCTCGTCATCAGCGGATCAAATACTCAATGCGCTGGATTGTGGCGCTACGGGTGTGGTGATTCCACATGTTGATTCGCCTGAAAAAGCCTTGGCCTGTGTTAATGCGGCTAGGTATGGCAGGACAGGACGGGGATACGCAGGTTCTACTCGTTCGGCGGGTTATGGCGCAGCCAGCGTTGCTGATAATATCAGTCTCAATCATTCAGAGACCACGGTAATAGCGCAAATTGAAGATATTGCTGCTGTGGATAACATTGATGCGATAGCCGCTCAACAAGGCATTGATTGCCTGTTTATCGGCATGATGGACCTAACCGTTGCTCTTGGCGCGACGGCTGCGACTGATAAGATGGTCATTGAAGCGGCTGAAAAAATCTGTATTGCCGCCAAGGCAAATAATAAGAAACTCGGTATCTTTGTACCTAATATAGACAGTATAGAATTTTGGCGAAGTCGAGGTGTTACACTTTTTCTAATGTCCTCAGACCATAGCTTTATAAAGCAGGGTGCTAAAAACTTGGTTACATCTGCCCGGGCGAATTTTTAGACTATAGTGCCCTTAGGCTGTCAGAAATTAGGCCGGACGCTGCTCCCAAAACTGTGGCCAATCTATACACCAAACTCTGGAGTTCGCTGCGCTCAAAACCGCTATGTGCTAATCAGTCGTGCCTATAGGTGACCGTTTATATTTAATCAACCTTAACAGCCTGTCACTGCGGGCATCCAGATTAGTTAAGTAGAGCCTGCCTTTTTATTGGTTCTTAGTTGAATCAGGATGTGTTAGGGATCAACCCATTGTTACCCTATTGAATTTCAATAGGGTATGAAAGCTCGACGAATCCCGTTACTTAAGAGATAAATATGAATAGCCATCAGTTTCGCTTTATCGATGCCCATCATCACCTATGGGATTTAAAGGCCTGCGACTACCCCTGGTTAATGGCTAAGGGGGAGCAACGCTTTTTTGGTGACCCTAGCCCGATTCAGAAGAACTACCTCGTTAGCGATTTTCTCAATGAGTCCGCCCAATACCGCCCTGAGAAGTCGGTACATATCCAAGTTGGAACAACTAAATCTGATAGCCTTAAAGAAACACAATGGCTTCAAGAGCAAAACCCACTTCCCAATGCCATTGTTGCCTTTTGCGATTTAAGTGCTGACAGCTATGAGCAGCAGATCGATGCTCAAAAAGCCTTTTCAAAAGTAAAGGGTATTCGTCAAATTATTGGGCGCCACGCCGATGAAGACAGTAAACATGGTAGCCATGCGTTACTCGCAAACGCTAATTGGCGTAAGGCCATGATCTATCTTACGGAGCAGGGCTTAAGCTTTGACTTACAAATAATTCCGCCACAAGTCGATGCGGTATATAAAGCATTACAAACCATACCCCATGTAAAGGTTGCCCTATGCCACGGTGGCTCGCCCTGGGACCAATCCCTGTCAGGGCTCGATAGCTGGCAAGCAGGTCTAAAGAAGTTATCCCTGCTACCCAATGTTTGTTGCAAAGTATCTGGGTTAGGTATGTTCAATAACCATTGGCATGACGAGGATTTACGCCCATTGATTGAACGTATCATCGATACATTTGGTCCCGAAAAAACCATGTTCGGCTCTAACTTCCCTGTCGACAAACTTTATCGTAGTTACGATAATTACTGGGATTGTTACCGATCGGCTGTTAAGCAATATTCCTCCTCGGAGCAGCATCAAATGTTTTATCAAACCGCTAACACCTTTTACCAAATGGACTAGAGTAAATACCAATTAAAAAAGGTGATGTGAATTTAGTTATAGATGATAAAAAGGTAGCTTCTGAAAGATTCGGGTAGATACAAAGAAAACTATGTTTTATAAGCCACTACTAATCCATAGCATTAGTTATGTTGGTCGTCTGGACAATATTCCTGTTGATACATTGAAGCGTAAAAATTCGGCTAGGTGCCGAGGTACCTTAAGTCTGGAGCAGAAACGATTAGTGAAAACTGGACGCAGACCTGCTGAAAGCAATAGCTCTTGAGGACGTAATCTCGCAGCGCATACACCAATAGTGGGCCAGCTTAACTCAGGCGCAGAGCGAAGGCTTCAGCGTTTTTAGCTCGCTGCTCAGCCCCTATTTGCCGCGTGCTTTCAGGGATGTATCTAACCGCGGATACAGCCGCCGAGCATTTAATTCAAACACCTTATGCTTGTCCGCTGCAGGGATATTAGGGGCATCAATACAACGTTTGGTATCATCAAAATACTAGCTTTTGCGGATCAATGCCTCTAGAGTTTGAGCTGTCGCTTGACACGACCCAAGGCCTGTAGGGCAAACTCAATATCCTCTTTACTGAGAGCAGCTGACATCTGGGTGCGGACGCGAGCCTTACCTTTTGGCACCACAGGATAGGAAAACGCCACCACATAAAAACCCTCGTCAAGCATAGCCTCGGCAAACTGGCTGGCCAGAGCGGCATCATTGAGCATAATAGGCACAATGGGGTGTTCACCGGGCAGTAATGTAAACCCTAGTTGCTCAAGACCTTTGCGAAAAATCGCCGTATTGGACTTTAATTTTTCCTGTAATTCATTGGACTGGGTGACCAGCTTAAGTGCCTCAATGGCGCCGGCTACTATTGGTGGTGCCACCGTATTAGAAAATAGATAGGGGCGCGATGGCTATCGAATCACCTATTAGTCGAGAACGCACAGAACTCAGCCAAGTGGGCAACCGCTTGTAAATCGTAGCTTGCTCGGATGACTGTGGATTGGACAGGATGGAGGCTAGTTAGTTGACCCTTTTAAAAGCTTCCATTGGGACTTTAGTAGCTAATAACTGCCGGATAATCTGGTCGCTCCACCTAAGATTCAGGTAGTAAACGCCACGTCTTTTGATCGTCCAGGGAACTGATAGCTTTCTCATTGTGTGACACCATGTGTGACAAAGTGACTTCAATTGAAAGCTATAGAGATAAAAACCCCTTAAAAAAACACAGGATTATCTATAGATGGTGGAGGCAGCGGGAATTATTCGGGCTTTGCCCTCACCCTTTCGGGGCCGCCGTCGCTGCGCTCCCGCGTTGTCTCACCACTTCGTGGTTCGGCTGAGCCCGCTGCGCGTCTTCATTCCAACATCGAACGGCCAATAAAAACCCCCAACCCTGTCGGGTTGAGGTTTTGTTATTGGTGGAGGCGGCGGGAACTGTACTTAGACTGTAAGCTATTGATTAATAATGGTTTAATGGGTTTGAAAATCCGCTTTTGTTACATCCTTTGTTACTTTAATCTACATCCTGTCAAACTCTTTTCAAGTTATAAAGCGCATTAGAGAGCATTAGAGAGCATTAGAGAGCATTAAGTATTAGAACGTGAACTGCCCTCAAACAAACCATCAACCAACGATTTGCGATAGTTCTCAAGGGTACTATATGGCCGGCTGGCTACGCCACTTTCAACTGCAGCCTCTGCAACTGCAGGTGCGATGTAATCAATTAGCCTTGGGTCAAAGGGCTTGGGTAAAATATACTCTTTGCCAAAGCCAATAAGACTTTCATCTGTGTAGTAACTCTTTACTTTATCATGCACCTCCGCTTGAGCTAATTTTGCCAAAGCTCGAACACAAGCAATTTTCATGGCAGCATTAATTTCCGTTGCTCCGACATCCAGCGCTCCTCGGAATAAGAACGGAAAGCAAAGCACATTATTGACCTGATTAGCATAGTCGGAGCGGCCGGTAGCCATAATTGCATCTGGACGATGTTCTCGGACTAAATCGGGTGATACTTCGGGATCTGGATTGGATAACGCCAGTATAATCGGGCGAGCCGCCATACTTTTAAGCATCTCAACATCAAGTAAATCGGGCTGAGACAAACCGAGAAATAGGTCTGATCCATGCAGTGCATCCGCCAAACTTCGACTCTGCGTATCCCGTGCATATCGCTGTTTTTTGCTATCTAATCCTGCCCTCTGCTGGTGAATAACACCTCGACTATCCAGCATTAGAATATTATCTATCTTTAATCCAAGATCGACCAATAGATCTGTACAGGCCATTGCGGCAGCCCCCGCGCCAGAGACCACTAATCTGACGTCACCGATCGGTTTATCGACGATTTGTAATGCGTTTATTACTGCAGCTGCTGCGACAATCGCCGTTCCATGCTGATCATCATGGAATACTGGGATTTTCATCCGCTTCCTTAAATTCTCTTCTATTGCAAAGCACTCAGGCGCTTTGATGTCCTCCAAATTTATGCCACCGAAAGTCGGTTCTAACGCTGCGACAATATCGCAAAACTTATTGACGTCAGTCTCTTCGATTTCTAGGTCAAACGCATTTATCCCTGCAAAAGACTTAAACAAAATCGCCTTACCTTCCATCACTGGCTTAGAGGCAAGCGGTCCAATATCTCCTAAGCCAAGTACGGCAGTGCCGTTTGAGATAACGCCAATCAAATTACCACGCGACGTATAGTCAAACACTGTTTCAGGCGATTGATGAATTGCATGACATGGCTCAGCTACGCCTGGCGAGTAGGCTAGTGCAAGGTCTGCTTGATTTAATAAGGAAGTACTGGCTTCAATGTTGATCTTGCCAGGAAATGGGTAACGATGATAATCGAGAGCTTGTTGCTTATTCATTTGGGGAGGAGCCTTGCTTACAATGTGTTTGGTGTATGGTCATGACATATGTGTCTTACGTTAAGGTAGAAAAGTCGTTCTATTTTATATTTTCGCTGTTAATACTAAGCCTCCTTACATAACAAACTAATAGTTCAATCGTGACTAAAAAGACGCCTGAAAAAACCTAAAAAGCCTGATTTATCTCGTTCTCCCCACATTCCCCTCGGTTTTTCAAATAGCACCTAAGAGTCAGAAACCTTTATGGTGAGCTGTTGAAGCTCAAAAAACGGGTGAGCAAACTCCCGCTGAATTAACATTGTCGGGGTCTTGCACATGAAGGTGCCAGAGTTCTCCTGTGCACATCAGTTTGCTGCTGTTAGGGTGAATTTCAGCCATGGGAACACTTTGCGCGCATAGGGTCTCAAAGACACTAATAGCAATGAGCGGACTGATGTCCAATTGGCATATTATTAAACCTGCAGGGCCTTGGCCTGCAAATAAACTTTCCAGCAGTGCCCCAGGCCCTGCGGTGCTTCCTTTAATGCCGGGTATAACTAATAATTGGCCCGCAATGCATTGGCCCTGTTGTGGGTGATGGCTGTCGATAATTAGTCCGGAGTCTGGGTCAATGCCACCCCAAAAGCTTAGATTCTCTTCAAGAACTAATACTGGTGCAGTGGCATCACCGGCAATGATCGAACGGGCTAGTGACAGAGGTTTAGGGCTTCCAGAAATCATCATCAATAATTACCTTGCCCGCGATTGCAGATTCTATACAGTCATGCATCCGCGCAAATATAACATTGGCACTTAGATTTCCCGGACCATAGTAAGCCCATTTGAGCGAGGATGTCATAATTGTTCCCGCTTGTTGGTTGAGCAGTTGACCATAGTAAGTGCAGGTATCAGCGACAATATGCAGGTTGTCATGTGAGAGGTGAGCTAAGAGATTTTGCTGCTGCAGGCGCCTTAAAGTATATCGACTGGTTGCAATATATAGTTTTAAAGATGGTGCAATGGCCCGGCCATTGAGTAGGGAGATCAGCTTGGTAAATTCATCGTAGGAAAAATGTGGCGCACCAAAACAGACCGCCGCTAACATATTATCTTGCGGGCCTGTATTGACGGATTGTTTGGTATCGATAATAGTCTGTGGTGAGATCCTAACTTGACGTAGGGGCCGATATCCCTGTAAGGCATCATCTTCCGTGGGGGCCTCAGGAGTGATGCCCACGGCATGAAACATTGGTGCATTTCCGGAGCAGGCTGCGGCTGCACCAAGGTTGCGTAAGTTGTCGTAATTGACAGAATCGGGCAGACCGACAATCATTGGTATGCTTGATCGAGCGTCGTCGCCGATCGCCAACCCTAATAATTGATAAAAGCTGTCCTCTTCAAGCCAATGTCTAGGTATGTTATCAAGTTGGTAACGAATTTTTGCTCGACGATTTTCTGACAAATACATGCCAGTGGCAGGAATTCTTCCGGTTAAGGCTGCACAAATATCAAGATACTGATAGGTTTTGTTGGTGCGCGCGCCTATCACAGAGTTGGCATATACCACCGCATTGGATTCCGCCCAAGCAATCGCTTGTCCTCGCCGTGGCTCTGTGGGTAAGTGATAGGGCGCACAGGTAAGTTCAGCTTTGCAACCCATGTTCTGATATAGCTTTATCAGCTGGCAAGCACGTTGAGTCTCAGGGTGTTTCCTGGGGTAGAGTGCCGGTTGTTGGAAATCTGCGGAACTTGAGCTGAGGGTTGTTGGTACAGCGACTTTTACCTGCTCACTGGCAAGCATTTGAATAAATGCCTGGTCACCCGGGCCGGAATAATAACTCCCAACAATATGCGCCTGTTCAATGTTGATTAGCTGCGATGAATTGGTTGCCTTGGCGATACGGGTAATAAGCTGCATGGCTATCTGTAACGCCTTACCATGCTTTCCTTTCAGGCACTGCTGGTCAGTATCGCTGAGTATTAGGCCCATCTAGGCGGCACTCACAAAATTTGAGTTATCACTGACCATTTCATAAATACGGTAGTAAATGTTACCACCGTTTTCTTTTGCTTCACCAACCGCGAGGGTAGTGTTCAGCCAGCTGTAAGCTGGGTCACCGGTTTCGAATTGTGCCTGAACTTGAAACAGGGTATCGCCAAAATTATAACCCTTGCCAGCCTCGAGCTTTTTCATTATATCGGCATCGTATTGATAATAACCCTGATAACTCATATTGATCAGGGCGCCATCATTGGTTTTGATTGTTTTTCGCACATCCAGTCGTGCCAGACCCTGTTGATTAACCAAAACCCAGTCGCCGCCACCGGGCAGCGCAATACCATTGATGCGTTCGCCCCAAAAGCGGCCACCGCCTACAATATAAATTTTTCGATTGCCAAAGGGAGTGTCGCCCACTTGCTGTAAATCACTTATTTCCGAGTCAAATTCTACTAAGGGTACTAGTTTCATTCAGGTATCTTCCTAATAGGTTTAGCTATGGTGCGTAATCTTCCCTGAGACTTTTATTTAGAGAATAAGACATCAAGAAAAAGACTAGTAAAATTGGCAATGATGCAACGAGCACCGCGGTTTGTGCTACCTTAATTCCGCCGACATACATCAGGGTAATGGGTAAAATAGCCAGGGTAAAAGACCAGAAGGCCCGATGCCAGCGAGGTGGATCTTCACTGGGGTGCAGTTTCTTGGTAGCGTTGGATGCAAGGATATAAGACACCGAATCATAAGTGGTGGCTGAGAAAATAATTGATACAAAGCAAAATAGTGTGATGGCAATTTCTGCTAGTGGCAATTGGTTAAAGCCTGCAATAATCGCTTGATTTCCATCCAGCTGACTAAGGATATCCAGCACTGCGACCTGGCCGGATAATTGAAGGTGCAAAGAGTAGTTACCCAGGATTAGAAAAAATAAAGCACCACCTAAACTACCAAAAGTCAGCATGCCCCCAATGACTTCGCGGATAGTTCGGCCTCGAGATATGCGCGTCACAAACAAACCAACGAAGGGGCCATAGGCTACCCACCAGGCCCAGTAAAACACTGTCCAGTCTTCGACGAAATTAGATTCTGTAAATGGATCGGTCCATGTATTCATTACCAGAAAATTTTGCGCCACAGTACCTATACTATTAACAGCAGCTTTAAATAAAAATAAGGTAGGGCCAGCTATCACGACAAAGGCCAATAAAATAAAGGCCAGCAATAAATTTAAATCACTTAGCCGTTTAATGCCTCTTTTAATACCAAGCCAAACGCTGACAGCAAATAATACGACGCAGAGGGCCACCACAAATACCTCTAGTGCGAAGCTAACCTCGATCCCGGTTAGTCGCGCAATCAAGGCTGCAATTAAAGGTGTGGAAAACCCTAAAGAAGAACCGGCTCCGCCGATTAGTGCGATCATAAAAAAGAAATCAATAATACGCGCACCAAAGTGATCTTCTTTGCCTTTAAAGAAATAATGACAACTCAGACTAAATTTTAAAATGGGAACTTTCTTGACATAAAAAGGGTAGGCGATGGCAATTGTAGGTAAGCAATAAAAAGCCCAGGCGGTGGGACCCCAGTGGAATACGCCGTAGGATGAGGCCCACTTGGCGGCCTCTATTGTTTTTGCTTCAACCCCATAGGGTGGCGATTGGTAATAATAGGCCCATTCAATGCATGCCCAGTACATTAGGCCAGCGCCAATACCTGCGCAAAATAGCATACCGACCCAGCTATAAGTACTGAATTCAGGGGTATCATTTGCATCGCCTAATTTGATCTGACCAAAGCGACTAAAGGCCAGCCAAACTAAAAAACTAATTGCGCCCACGCCAGCAATAATATACAGCGCGCCAAGTTGTGTGGCGATAAATTGATAGCAATCTTGAAGCAGTTTGGAGCCGGCTTCAGGGGCAAAAATCAATGGCACAGAAACTAACAGAATCACTGCAATTGTGGCCATAAAACTGGGTTTGTCGATATTTTGGTCCAAGCGATCTCTCCGGTTATTGTTTTTTATCCGTCAGCTTAGGGCCGAGTCATTGGCATAGTAATGGCTCCGGCATATCTATTGGCCCTATCTTATTGCCAAATTCCATAACCGTTGCAGAGCAATGCTTAAAGGTTGGCCATAACGGTTGATCCCTGCTATATCTGTGGCGGTTTGTAAACCTTTTCTGCCGCTATGGGGTTGCGGGGCTTGCCAGCGCAAGTCACCTTTAGGCGGTTTTGCAAAAGGAATACCGTGAAATATAGTAATACTGTTACTGACTTCGGCCTGCAATTTTTCGCCATTGGCTGTTACTGTTATAGCGCTTGCCGCTGCCAAATTTAACCAGCAACTAAGAAACCCTACTATGCAACAGCGAGGTATTGTCATAGATAGCACTTCAATCCATGGTGACGACAACGCAGCCGCCAAAGCCACCTTGTTCAATCAGTTCATGAGATTTTGCCATCTCCATAAAAGGCAGGCTGTGAGCAATACGGTGGTGCAGTTTATCTTCAGACAAGGCCTTAAAGGTATCGGCAACTGCTTGCTGCTTGGCTTTTTCTGGCATGGCGTAAACAATCACCATTCGCAGGGTTAAATCCATAAACATCATTTCTTTAAACGGTAGTTGCGGTTGTGGCACTACTGTTGATGAGTAGGTGGCAATAGTTCCGCCAATACGGATACATTTCAGTACTTCCGGTAGGCTGGCGCCAAATTCAACATCTACTACTCGGTCGACTTTATTACCACCACTGCAAACCAAGACTTGCTCGCCCCAGTTGTCCTCACGATGATTAACAACATAATCTGCGCCCATCGCCTTACAGGTTTCGACATCATTGGGGTTGCTGGCTGAGGCTATAACAGTAGCGCCCGCTTGCTTGGCCCATTGAATCGCATAATAACCAACTCGGCCGGCACCGCCGGTAATCAATAGGGTTTGCCCTGCTACATCACCATCTGCAAAAACACAGCGATGCGCAGTCATAATGGGAATGCCAATACAGGCACCGACTTCAAACGAAGTATTGTCAGGAAGCTTTGGCGCCCGCAATGAATCAATTGCAACAAATTCAGCGGCACTACCAAAGCGACGACCAAACTGGGCTTGATAGACAAAAACTCGCTCACCAATGCGGCTAGCATCAACGCCTTCGCCTACAGCTTCAATAATACCTGCACCATCACTGTGCGGAATCACAGGGCCAGAATCTAACAGATTCGGAAAGGCGCCCTGACGCTTTTTAACGTCCGAAGGATTAACGCCAGTAGCTTTGATATTTATCAGCACTTCACCGGGGCCTGCAGTTGGGGTGGGTTGCTCGCCGATAATAATCGTGTCAGAAGGGGCGCCAAAGGATTCGAACCATGCAGCTTTCATTGTATTCTCCAAAATTACAAACAGATGTTAAAAAATAATAATATGAATTTAATCCAGCCAGTTGGAAAGGCCTTCGGTGTGGCCGTCAATACCCATTGCCTGACCGGATATTTTGGCTCCTAAATCCGAGCTCAGAAACAGGGCCATATTAGCGACGTCCTGGGCATCGACAAACAGACGCATAGAACTTTGGCGCTGGTAGATATCGCGAATTTCATCTGTGCTGACACCACGTTCTACCGCATCTTTTTTAATGACAGACTCAATGCGAGAACCGTTTACACTGCCGGGGCAGAGTGCATTTACGCGTATATTGTCTGGTCCCAACTCCATGGCCCAGGTTTTGGTAAGACCAATGAGCCCCCATTTCGCCGCCGTGTAGGCTGAGCGCAGAGGGAACCCAAACAGCGCTGCATTAGATGCAATATTGATAATTGAACCTCCCCCTGCACGCTTAAGTAGTGGCACGGCTTTGCTAGTGACATAAAACGGGCCATTCAAATCAATAGCAATAGTTTTATCCCAGTCAGCGCTGTCAATATCTCCAATCGCTGCGGTAGGGCCAGAGATTCCAGCATTATTAACCAGTATATCTAGGTGTCCATACTGACTTTCTATTTCGTCAAATAGAGCGGCAACCTGTTTAGTATCAGAAATATCCGCCAGAGAGCCTGTAGCATTGGGGTGCTCTCGCAAAAAAGTATCAAGCGCAGCGCTATCGACATCACAAATATGAATTTGATAACCATTCTGTAAATATGTCTCAGCAATACAGCGACCAATCCCGGAGGCACCGGCGGTAATAGCAACAACCTGTTGCGACTTGGAATCTGGGATACTCTCGGTCATTAGCTTTCCTTTATTGGTAACTGTTTACATATCAAGCGCTAATATGGACCATGGCTTAACACCCAACGTCGCACCGCTTGCCCCGTCAAGATATGGGGTAAGAGCGACAGTGTAGTGGTCACCGTATTGGCCTGACAAACGAGCTTTATTGAACCTTATATGAATTAAATTCAATCATGAAAGTTGTTTTAACGGTGCATAATACCTGTCCTCCCATGATAAAAATATATCTGGAACAAGGTTTCCATAGGTAAAGAATCGAGGCAGGTAACAATGACCACAGAACGGAAAAATATCGATCAGTCAATCAGGGCCGCTTCTAGCATCAAACTGGATTCCTACGTAAAAGCGGCGGACCCACTACCTAATGAAGTTAGAGCTACAGGCCTTCTGGTTGAGATATTCCCCGGGCAAAGGGTAAAGGCCGCGGGAAAGTGGTATCTGGTGTGCCGTAAAGAATGTGCCAAACAGGAAAAGATAAGGCTATTCCGTGAGTGGGTGCTGACCGAAATCGCTAATGATAATGATAATGATCTGGGTCCGTACTCGGATTCTTCGCGATAAGTCAGTAGCAAACTAGTGCTCGACCAATATGTTTTCAGGGGCAAGAGTGACCTATCCCTGCAATATATCTATTGGGCTTTTTCGACCTTTATTGCAGTTAATTAATCTATAAAATTCAGGCTACAAATTATATAATGATTAGGGTGCCAGCCTGCTTAAAAAACTATAAAAATCATTGAATTAGGCTTTCTTTAATGGAAAAACTTGATCTACAAACACAAAATGACCTGGTGAAGGCTGTCAATGCACTCAAAGAAGGGAAAGCCAATGACACTATTACTATTTGTGAAGAGTATTTATTGACCAGCCCTGGTAGTGTTACCCATTTACAATTATTTGCGCACGCCCTAATCAAGCAAGAAAAACTTGAATCTGCACAAGAAAAAATCGATTTTGCGATAACAATATCTCCGGACTTCGCCCCACTTTATGAGGATCTTGGAAGTATTCAGGCACTTAAAGAAAACTATAATGCCGCGATCATCTCATTTAAAAAAGCCATTCAACTAGATCCACGTATTTCAGGGGCCCACAAAAAGCTGGCGCAAGCATTGGCAGCCTCCGGCCGTGATAACGAAGTAGATGAAGCCTTTGAAGGCTATCTTGACCACGATGACGAAGCAGCGCTTGTTGCCGCTGGTGCAGAGCACTGGCGCGCAGGACGGCTATTAGATGCCGAAGCGGTTTTTGTAAAGACCATGAGAAAGAACCCCAACAACTTGGATGCGATGCGTTTTTTGGCGATGGTTTACCAGGGTCAAAATAAAAAGTTGGATGATGCCGAGGCTCTACTGCGCCGCGCTACCAGTATGGCGCCAGATTTCCATCAGGCCTATGGTAACCTAGGACGTGTATTAATTGACAATGGCAAATGGGAAGATGCTATTGAATGCTATAAAACTCTGGTAGAGCTGAAGCCAGAAGATGATACCGCCTGGGCGGGATTAGGACGTTCATACACACTGTCAGGTCAGGTTGATAAATCCATTTCCGCTTATGAAAAATCTCTGGTGATTAATGAACAGTCCGCCAGCGTGCATTTAGCCTATGCTCATATGCTGAAAACGGTGGGTAGGCAGACCGATGCCCTAATCGCTTACCGTAATTCCATTCGCTATAAACCTCAAATGGGGGAAAGCTACTGGAGTATGGCCAATTTAAAAATCTTTAGCTTTGAGCCTAAAGAAGTATCAGCCATGGAGCACCAACTAACCACTGATGACCTAACTGATTCTGCCCGTATTCATTTCCATTTTTCACTGGGCAAAGCCTATGAAGACAACAAGGATTACGACAAAGCCTGGCATCACTACCAACTGGGCAATGAAACCCAGCGCTCGACCATTCACTATGACCCCGTAGAAAATGAACTACACCTAAAGCATATTCGCGAGGTGTTTAATTCCGAGATATTTGCCAGCCATCAAGGGGCTGGGTACGATGCAGTGGATCCCATTTTTATTGTCGGTCTGCCCCGCTCCGGCTCTACCCTGATCGAACAAATTCTTGCCAGTCACAGCCAGGTAGAAGGCACTTCTGAGCTACCTAATATTGGCTCAATTGCCGTAGGTACCAGTAAGTTTCGTCACGATGGTCTAGCTTACCCCCATACTATGAAAACGCTTATTTCAAGGGACTTTGCAGCATATGGGAAAGAATACTTACAGCAAATAGCGCATCATCGCGTTCAAGGCACACCCTTTTTTATTGATAAGATGCCTAATAATTTTGCCCATGTCGGCTGGATAAAAATGATACTGCCCAATGCAAAAATTATTAATACCCGACGTCACCCTGTGGATAGTTGCTTGGGTGCTTATAAGCAACTGTTTGCCAAGGGCCAATACTTCACCTACGAAAAATTTGAACTGGCTGAGTTTTATCGCAGCTACATTGACATTATGCAGCATTGGCATGATGTCTTGCCGGGGCAAATACTGGATGTCCACTACGAAGATACCGTGACTGACCTGGAAACCCAGGTTAACAAAATTCTGAATTTCTGTGGTCTGGAGTTTGAAGAATCCTGCCTGCGTTTTTATGAAACCGAGCGGGCAGTTAAAACCGCCAGTTCAGAGCAAGTACGCCAACCCATCTATACCGGTGCTCTTGGCCTATGGAAAAAGTATGGGGACAATCTTAATGACTGGCAGGACGATCTGGCCGATATAATTGAACAATTGCCGGAATCCGTTAAAAAAGCCAGTCAGTAGTTCAGCCAGCGTTTTGGGTCGTGATTAGCAATCGAATGGCCACACTTCCAAGCCATGAATAGCATTGCGGATATCGGTAGAAATGGTGACGCTTAGTGCAGTCTCGCCACTGGTAAGATCATGCAAAGCCACAGTAGAGGGTGAAGATCCCGCAGCAATTAAACCCTCTTTAACCACACAGAGTCCTCGACCAAAAGAAGCCCTGGCCACCTGACTATTATCCAACTGCGTGCCAGTCAGTTTTTCTTTGGGGACGACAGGCACTTTAAAAGCACAATCTGACTCCGGTTCCCGACTGGCATACCGCACTGCATTGGCCTGGGTATCATTAAATAAAACACCATCCTGATAAGGTTGTGCATTATGGGTACCGGTTGGCAGGGTCGCACTCATATTGACCCGCTTACCGTTAAAATGCAGCATACCGCCGCTCTTTAACCCCGATAAATAAAGTCCATCAGCATTTGCCACCACGGAATTGATATGCATTTTATTCAGCATTAAAGGACCTTCTTCACCATTAGGGTCAAATCGACTGGCTTTAAAGCGAAAACCATCAATTTCCACATACAGTGCCCAATGGAATTGTTCTTGCTCAATATCAAAAGCCAGTATGCTGTCATAGCCGGTAGAGCTAAGAAACACTTTGCCGTCATGAATGGAAATTTCATGGCAATGTTTCAGGTAGGGGTTTCTCCAGGAGCCACGCAAACTAAAATCCGGATTAAACGCAAATAGTTCGTCACTGGCGGCAATAAAAATAATCTCCTTATAAAAGGCAATCCCCCTTAAACCCCGATCAGCGCCTCGTCCTTCCCAGTCAATATTGATGGTATTCCAGTCTAGCGTTTGCTGAACCGACTGGGCCTCAAGATCAATCAGGTAGACACCACCATGACTGTCGCCCTGCTGGCTGCCACGGACTACGGAGGTTGCAATTAAGGTTGTCATAACATGTTCACTTTAGTCGTTATTCTTAAAAGGGATGCGGCATTTTACAACGGTTTTCTGCTAAGCCCTTATAGTAGGTGCGGTAAATTAGTAGGTTGCCCGCCTCAGGTTCAGCCACTAATTGCTCTGCAGTCAGAGACTCCCTGGCGCTGGTCACTGCCAGTAAATCCAGTTGCTCACCAGCAAAGCATACACAGCTTGGCTGACTAACGGGAAGCGTTAGTACAGTATTTTCTTTACCTTGGGGTGAATATTGTACGACTTGCGAACCTCCCCACTGAGCATTCCAGAGGTAACCCTTGCTGTCGACGCAGGAGCCGTCCGGATAGCAGCTGGTTTCGGTACGAACAAGCAGGCCTTTGGATTTTAATAAGCCGGCCGAATTTTCATAGGCATAGATACACTGGCTTGGAGTGTCTGTATGGTAAAGCACTTCCCCATCAGGGCTCCAACAGAGACTATTAGTAATCGACAGGCCCTCTAGCTTGACAACCGCCTCACCCTCTAAACCAAGACGATATAACTTGCCACGGGTGTACTGTCCCTCAGGCGCCTTATCAGGCTCGACCATGGTGCCTGCCCAGAACACTCCATCAGGATCTACCCGGCCATCGTTAAACCGCGTATAGGCCAAGTCCTGTTCTAACTGCTGGATCCAGTATAAATCTGCAGTCTGCCAGTTATAAAACGCAAAGCCCTGCTCGAAGGCTGCAATAATAACACCCCAGGTTTCTGTTAAACCAAAAGAGCCCAAACGAAAAGGTAATTCCACTGACTCTAGAGCTGATGTCGACAACTCATAAATAAACAACCGCTTTTCCACAATGTCCACCCACAGCAAACTATCGCTGCGGTCATCATAAATCACACCTTCGCCCAATGTGCATTGACTTGGAATAGAGGCAATCAGCTCCATAATAACCTTACCACCACGCGATATAAAAACCCGACAGCACTAACACCACCGCTATCGATGCCAGGTTAAAGGTAGTCGAGGTAGAGAAATCCGCATCTTCAAGGTTAACGGCTGATGAAGACAACGGCTGAGGCTTGGCCAGTGAAACAATCACAGCAATCAACGCACAGAGCAGGAAGACCAAACCCACGCGATCAATAAAGGGCAACTCAGGCCATAACAGCTTGAAGCTCAAGGACAATAAGGCGGAACTCAGAGCAGCCAGTAGCGCAGCACTGGCAGTAGTTTTTTTCCAGAACATACCCAGCAAGAAAATCACCACGATACCCGGCGTAAAGAAACCGGTAAATTCCTGGATATACTGGAAAGCTTGGTCAAAGCCGCCCAGTAGAGGTCTGGCAACGACCATTGCAAAAGCCAGTGATACCAGGCTGACGACTCGCCCTATTGTCACTAGCCGCTGTTGGCTATGGTCTTTTTTACTGAGGTGTACAAATAAGTCCATGGTGAAAATAGTTGAAATACTATTGGTCATTGAAGCCAATGAAGAAACAATCGCAGCAATCAGGGCAGCAAAGACAATCCCTTTAATACCTACCGGTAGCAACTTCATCATTTCCGGGTAAGCCTGGTCAGGTGCTGACAGATCAGGCATTAATACCACTGCGGCAATACCAGGTAGCACGACCAGTACCGGCATTAATAGCTTGAGGAAAGCCGCAAATAAAATACCCAGCTGCGCTTCACGGGTGCTTTTAGCCGCCAGAGCTCGCTGGATAATATATTGGTTAAAACCCCAATAAGATAAATTCATAATCCACATGCCACCGACCAATACGGAGATACCAGGAAGACTCATATAGTTAGGGTTATCCTTTGATAAAATCATATCGAATTTATCCGGTACCTGAGTGATCAGCTCACTAAATCCAGCAATGGCTCCGGCTCCACCTGAGATTTGATCCAATGTAATCCAGGCAATCATCAGACCACCTGCCACTAACAGTGTAACTTGAATAATATCGGTAAACGCGACTGCTTTTAGCCCCCCATAAAGGGAATAACCGCCAGTAAAGACACCCAGCACGATTAGAGCCAGGGTAATATCCACACCGGTAATACTGTTAATGGCCAACGCCCCCAGCCAAAGGATAGAGGTTAGGTTTACTAGCACATAAACACCCAGCCAGAAAATGGCCATAATTATCCTGACCCGCTCATCGTAGCGCTGCTCGAGGTATTGCGGCATGGTGTAAATCTTATGTTTAAGAAAAATCGGCAGAAAATATTTGCCTACCAGTATTAGGGTGATCGCCGACATCCATTCGTAGGAGGCAATGGCAAGTCCCATTACATAGGCCGAGCCAGACATCCCAATAATTTGCTCTGCGGAAATATTGGCGGCTATCAGAGAAGCCCCAATTGCCCACCAGGGTAAACTGCGTCCCGCTAAAAAGTAGTCACTGGTGTTTTTACTATGATCCACACTTTCCCGTGACACCCACTGTGCCAATATAAAAATAATAACGGCATAACCAACCGCAACCCAAATATCTAGTGTTTCCAACGCCATAATCCTGTACCTGTACTCATTATTATCAATTAATATTATTTAAACTGATTACTCAGCTGCTGAACTCGCTCGACAATCTCCTCAAGGGAGTAGTCGTTTTTAAATAACTGGGTACCCACGCCTATGCCACTGATGCCTGCAGCTTCCCAAGCTTGGTAGTTATCAGCACCGACACCACCGACCGCATAAATTCGCGTCGCCTCTGGTAAGACGGCCATCAGTGCTTTGATATAGCCTGGCCCATAGCTGCTAGCGGGAAATAATTTCAAACCTGTAGCACCGGCATCCAGTGCCGCAAAAGCCTCTGTGGGTGTAGCAATACCTGGCAGAGAAACCATCCCCAGATTGGCGGTACCAGCTATCACACCAGCATTCATATTGGGCGACACGATTAAACGCCCACCACAGTCATGAACACGGCCAACATCGATGGGGTCTAATACCGTACCCGCCCCAAACAGAGCGGCATCGCCAAAGTACTTGACCAGTATTTGGATGCTGTCGAAGGCCCGCGGGGAATTAAGCGGAACTTCAATTACTTTAATGCCAGTAGCAATTATTATTTGCGCCACATCTACCACCTGCTCGGGGGTAACTCCCCGCAAAATAGCAATAATCGGTTTTTGATCCAGGTAGTGATCCAGTAGTTCTAAAGGTTTCAAGTCGCATCCCCCTTATTGACTTGAGACGACTGTCCAGCCAGGGCCATTAATCCGGCCAGCGAAACAACGTCGCCATCAATAGCCTGCACCTCTAGTTCAAACGCAGTGGTAACTCGCTGGTAATAAGTTAATAACCTGGGACTTGCGATGATCGTCACTGCACTGGCACCGGTAGATAGAATTTTCTGCGCACTGGCCACTTCACTGCCGATAAGTAAACCGGATAGCAGTTGCTGCTGTTGTTGCTGGTTCAACGTGCCCAGTAAAGCTCTGCTACGTAGTTGAAATAGCTGCGTTAAAAGATCACCGGATTTGGCCAGGGCTACACCCTGGTCAAAAGAGTCACTCACAGACTCAGTTATTTCGGTGGCAGCTAATAACGTGCTGTGATGGCGTAGCAAATCGAATAACTCCCCCGCTGGCACGGTAAAGAAGGTGTTTATCTTGCCTTCTACTAATTGCACCCATTTGGTATGGGTACCCGGTAGGCATAACCAGCGCTCACCAATGGCCAATGCAGGTGACAGGCTTAGCGCACCCAGCACCTGAACTTCTTCACCACGCATCACGTCCTGATAACCTAGGGGGTTGAGTGCTGTGACACCAGGTACTATATCGATTTGTAAGCCACTAATCTGAAGTGTTAGCAGTTGATCGGTCAGCGCCAACAGGTCAACTGGAGCCCTCATATATTCTGCTAATTGCCAACCCAGAGTTGAGCCAACCATGCCTGATAATACGGCCCGCTTGATGGAGTAACGGTTTAACCAAGGTTGGCAAAGTTCGAAGAAAACGTTTTCGCAAATACCCTCTACTTTACTAACCCCAGGGCCACCCAGTTGGTCAACGATTTCACCGCTGTAATCAAGCAAATATAAACGTAGTGTTGTGGTACCCCAGTCACCCAGGATAAGGTAATCATCACTCATTTAAGTACGCCCACCATCAATCACTAACGCCTGTCCAGTGATCATCTGGCTATCATCCGCGGCCAGGAATAAGGCCAACTTTGCCACATCCTGCGGCAGCAGGCGTCGCTGTATAGCGACTTGCTGCATCCACTGTTCTTCATCTTCCGGCGTTAACCACATGGCTAACTGGCGGTCGGTAACAACCCAACCGGGCAATAAGGCATTAACCCGTATATTAAAGCGCCCCCACTCTTGAGCCAGAGATTTACTCAATCCCAGCAAGGCGGATTTAGCGGCCACATAACCAGGCATATTGTCCGGGCCTAATAAAGCATTGATCGAGCTAAAATTAATAATGGAGCCGCCTTGTTGCTGTAAAAAGGGTAGCGCCGTTTGCGCGGCAAAAAAACTGGCATCGAGATTAACGGACAAACAATCTCGCCAACCCTGTTCATTGATCTCGGCGGCCTGATGGCGTTGATCATTGGCTACATTATTAATCAGGACGTACAGGCCGCCGATATGGATAACAGCATCGTTGATGGCCCGCTTTAAAGCATCAACATCAGTGACATCGACCGTACGGTACCAAAGCTCATCGTTATTCAGCTGTGCGCATAAAGTCGCGGCCGCCGCATCATCTCTATCAACAAAAGCCACCCTGGCTCTCTGGCGACAAAACGCCCTGACCAGTTCAGCTCCAATGCCGGTTGCGCCACCGGTAATAAAAACACCTTGGCCTTGTAGACTTGGGTACAGAGTATAGTCTGTTGGCGGGTTATCCATGTTAGTGGGACTCCCTGTCAACAACATGGCTACTCTTGCCTACTAGAAAATCCATATCAGCCCCTTTATCCGCCTGCATAACATGGTCAACGTAGAGCTTATAGTAACCTCGCTGATAGGGAGACTCAGGCTTATTGGCTTCCCACTCTTTGCGTCGTACGGCCAGTTCTTCATCACTCACCAAAAGGTTTAAACGTCGACCCAGCCCATCAAACTCAATAATATCCCCGGTTTTGACTAAGGCCAGATTGCCGCCGGCATTTGCCTCCGGTGCGACATGTAAAATCACCGAGCCAAAAGCGGTGCCACTCATTCTCGCATCAGAAATACGCAACATATCCTCTACTCCCTGTTGTAAGAGTTTTTCCGGTAACGCCATATTGCCTACTTCAGGCATACCCGGATAACCTTTCGGACCACAGCCACGTAAAACAAGAATCGTGTTTTTATCAACCTCCAAATCAGCGGAATCAATTCTCGCTTTATAATCCTCGATGGAATCAAACACCATAGCCTTAGATTTATGCTGAAATAATTCAGGAGAAGCCGCGCTGGGCTTCATCACCGCGCCATCAGGACAGAGGTTGCCTTGTAAGACCCAAATCCCTGAGTCAGGTTTTACCGCGTTACCCATAGTGCGAATCACTTTAGAGTTGTAACACTCAGCCCCATCAATCATTTCACCTAGGGTCGCACCAGAAACAGTAGGTACATCGAGATGAAGATGCTCACGGATATGATTTAAAACAACAGGCAGGCCACCGGCATAATGAAAATCTTCCATTAAGAATCGGCCGGAAGGCTGAATATCGGTAAGCAAAGGAATACCTGCTCCAAACTTATCAAAATCCTCCAGAGAAAGATCAATTTCCAGACGCCCAGCCAAGGCCAGTAAATGAATCACGGCATTAGTAGAACCACCAATCGCAGACAGGACTTTAATCGCATTTTCAAAAGATTCACGGGTCACTAATTGACTGAGAGTAATATCCTCCTTAACCAAATCAACAATACGACGCCCAGTTAAGTGGGACATGGTTTTACGCTGGGCATCCACCGCAGGAATCGTAGCGTTATAGGGCATGGATAAACCCATAGCTTCCACCAGACAGGCTACGGTAGATGCACTACCCATAGTCATGCAGGTGCCTGGGGTTCTGGACATACCGCGTTCGGCGCTCATAAATTCGGCCCTGGTCATATTCCCGGCACGAACGGCTTCGCTAAATTTCCAGACATCGGTACCTGAACCAATGTCAGTGCCACGATATTTACCGTTCAGCATGGGGCCCGAGGAAATCACCATCGTCGGCAGGTCAACACTGGCTGCACCTAACAACTGGCCTGGTGTCGTTTTATCGCAACCACCTAACAGCACAACACCGTCCAGCGGATTGCCACGCAGGGACTCTTCCACATCCATCGATAATAGGTTGCGATATAACATGGCAGTTGGACGCATCTGGGTTTCACCCAGAGACATCACCGGAAATTCAAGAGGCACACCACCCGCTTCCCAAACACCGTTTTTTACGCTTTCTGCAATTTCCCGCAGGTGAGCATTGCAGGGAGTAAGTTCAGACCAGGTATTGCAGATACCAATGATGGGACGGCCATCAAAGGCGTCATCGGGCAAGCCCTGACTTTTCATCCAGCTACGATGAATAAAAGAATCCTTACTGGTACCGCCATAGCTTTTTTGGCTGCGCAGTGGTTTTGTACTTGATGGTTTACTACTGTCTGTCATTTTCTACTACCCTGTTACTCTAACCGACTTTGCAACCACTGGAATCTGCTCTTTGTGACTTATCGATTCATTAGAGGCCGTATCAATCAAACGCAGTGACTGACATTGGCCCGTATTTATATAACCAATGATAAAGGGACTTTTTCGACTGTTAGGCTAACCTCCTGTTAATAGTAGTTTTAACCTTACCAAACAGCTCACTGGCTGGCTAACTACCTGCCCATTCAACGCCCACGTCTTTAAAATCGGACACTAATCTACTAGTTCAATGAGCGATTGCGCTGAGTCAACAAATCGCAACCAGAAGGTATACTCATAGCTGGTATCCGTCAGTGAGTAAGTTCGCAGTGTTTTCTTACCCCAAGAATCATCACCCCCGATACCCATCTGACCATAATCTATATTGACTGACACAAGATTACGGGGCTTTATATCGTTCACATGCATATTCACCCGCTCAGTATTTTCTCGAGCACCAGCACCATCTTCACTGGTTATCGCTATTTTTACCGGCGGGATAAAATCACTTTGTATATTGTGATGCACGCTAAACCCCAATGTAGACTCAGCCTGCACCAGTAAACCCGCACCCTGCTGGGTATCCTGCAAACTCAACCAGCGCACATCGGTCTTATAGCCGTTTTCCTGGGGTCGGATATAAGGAACATAATGGTCGCCAACGGTATTCTTATAACGACCTACCTGCGCCGCCAACTTACGATCACGATAATTCTCAAAAGGTCCGCGACCCAACCACTCGACCTGGTCCATAGCTTTTGGGATTTGCAGATTCATCCCTAAACGCGGTAACTGTGGTTGCCCAGGCACCTTTTCAAAATGATTTTCGACTTTGACATCACCTCCGGCAAAGATCTGAAAGTCAGCTTGCCAAGAGGCAACCTGCTGGCCCACAGCATTATTAAAACCATAAACAGCACGCACAGTAACAGATTCCACATCCTGACTAATCACCTCCAAAGAGGACAGCTGACGATTCTGATCGGACTCCTTCCAGACTTTCGCCCAGTCGATCATATAGTTGCCAAAATCATTATCCGTGGGAGCACGCCATAGATTAGGTGTGAGAGGTGAAATAAGCTGCCGTTTACCTGCTATTTCTACCTGTGACAGTAGGCCCGTTCCTTGATCAAAGCGGACACTGAAAGTACCCGCCATTACTGCCAATATATCATTGCTTACATGAACAACAGGTGTGCCACCAGCTCGCTGTGTTATAACGGGCTGAGACTCGGCATTAAAAATCTCAAACTGACTTTGAGCATAACTGTGATTGGCTGGCAGTACGCCTCGGGCATTGACCCCGACAAGGTCCAGATTCAGATGGTATTCCACGCCCTTTTCCAACTCAGGTAACCGATAACCCAGATCGACAACGCCTGCCGTTTCAGGCTCAATTGTCAGGGAATCAACCACTCCCGACTTAACTACAGCACCATTACCGAGTAGCTTCCAGCGCAACTCAAAGCCGTCGAGCGAAATAAAGTCATATTGGTTATCCACACGAATCAATCCGCGATCAAGGCTCAGAGCCTCAAACTTTACATGCTGATAGACGCGTTTAACCTCCCAAAATGCAGGCTGTACGTCGCGATCGGGAAATACAATACCATTGAGGCAAAAGTTGCCGCTGGAAGGGACATTTGCAGGCCCATAGTCACCACCATAGGTCCAGTAAGGCACACCTTCCTCGTCGTGCTCTAATAAACCTTGATCAACCCAGTCCCAAATAAAACCACCACTGAGATTATCATGAGCATCAATGACACGCCAGTAGTCAGCAAGGTTGCCATTACTGTTCCCCATGGCATGGGAATATTCAATAAGCAGGAAGGGGCGGTCACCATGTTCTTCTGCATACTTTTCCAAATCCCACTGACGCCAATACATACTCGAATGAAAATCCGAATGACGCTCACCGACTAGGTTAATATCGCCTTCTGTTTCATACTGTACCGGGCGAGAACTATCTTGCTCCTTTAACCACCTGTAGGTAGCACCGAGATTCACCCCATCGCCGGCTTCATTACCCAGAGACCAGATAACAATTGAAGGATGATTTTTATCGCGGTGGAACATACGAATGGTACGATCCATATGATGCTCCATCCAGTGCGGTTTATTGCCCAGAGTTTTATCATGATCATAACCATAGCCATGGCTTTCGATATTAGCCTCATCCACCACATAAAGGCCGAGCTCATCAGTTAGCTCATAAAAACGTTCGGGGAAGGGATAATGAGACGTACGTACCGCATTCATATTCGCCTTTTTCATCAGGGTAATATCTTTGCGCATGGTCTCCTCGTCTAACACATGACCCGAACGGTCGTGATGTTCATGCAGATTGACGCCTTTTAACTTAACTTTTTTACCATTGACCAGAAAGACACCATTGGCAATTTCAACTGTGCGAAAACCTATATTGCGCGAGATAACCTCAAGCACTTCTCCCTTTTTGTCCTTTAAAGTGATCAGTAAGCGGTAGAGATTAGGCGTCTCTGCACTCCAGGCATCTACGTCTTTGATAACCCCAGCCACCGCTGCACTATTTTCTCCACTTTGTAGTGATAAGGTCTCACTACTTTCAAACAGGAATGCGCCGTCTTTTTCAACTACTACGTCCAATATGACATCACTGGCATCGGCATTATTAAAAAGCGACAAATCCAATGCAAAATCACCGTCCTGCATTGCATTGGTCAGCTCAGAGTGAACGGTAAAATCTCTAACTCTTTGCTTGCTTCTGGCATAAATACTGACATCACGCTGAATACCCGATAATGACCAAAAGTCTTGATCCTCCAGATAGGAACCGGTACTCCAGCGATAGACTTCAACCGCTATGCTATTGTTGCCGGGTATTGCCCATTGACTAATATTAAACTCGCTGGGAGTTTTACTGCCTTCGCTATAACCAACATATTCACCGTTAATCCAGACATAAAAGGCTGAACTGACCGCACCGAATTGCAAAAAGATATCATCTTTTTGCCAATCAACAGGTAAAGTAAAATCACGACGATAGGAACCCACCGGATTCTCTTCCGTCGGCACATTGGGTTCATCTATCTCAAAAGGATAGGGAATATTAATATAGATGGGGTAGCCATGCCCTTCCCGCTCCCAGTTTGAGGGGACAGTAATAGTATCCCAGGCGCTGATATCAAAATCGGTTTGGTAAAAATCGGCCGGCCGATCGGCCGGTTTTTCCGCATAATTAAAAGCCCAATTACCATTGAGTATCTGAAATTTTTTATGGTTCGCCAGATCTGCATTGATCGCAGTATTCTTATCAGGGTAAGCCACAAAATGTGCCCGTGGAGATTCCACATTTTCACGAATAACAGCAATATCATTCCAGGCGGGGCGCACCTGTTCTGTACCTGAATCGCTCCTACAACCGGCTAATACACTGGTAATAAGACCGACAGCAACAACGACAAAGGAATGGACTTTAAACATAATGATACAACTCTCTGGTTTAGCTAAAAAAAGTTTTTTACCAGCTACAACTTACGGCTGACAAATTACAGGAAATCCTTTAAAGACCGCTGACTGAAAGCACAAACGGTCTGCTCTAAAGGACTAATGAAGGGGCCAACTGATGGCCACTAGCGTAACCATCAGTTGGGTTATTTACATAGACCGCGTTATCTTATCAATTGAAATCCTTGGTAAACGTGATTTCAAACGATCTTGGAGCATTGTAGTTGGGCATATTGACATACCGACCTATACTCGACCAGGTACCCTCTGGACCAAAACTGTTGTCATAGTCGGAGGTAATCCACTGGGCATTGCGGTCATCCCAGAGGTTCCAGACGCTTAAAGTGACACTCCAATTACCCTCTTCCTCCAATCCAAACTGCAAGCTGGCTTCACCCTGATCTTTGATCAATTTTCTGCCATTAACTGTAGGATCAGGATCAACCCCATTTAGTGCATTCCACCAGTCGTGGTACATCTCTTCCTGCCAGGTGTGGTCGTAACGAACCCAGCCATCAGCGTTACCCATTAAACTAGGCATGGAGTACTCAACACCAATCCACCACTTGCTCGGCGTTGCGATAGCTAATTCCTGACCCCTGGCACCTAACTGGTCGCCGGGATCAGTCTGACCAAGAAGATCACCTTGATAGTAATTATCCTCAAGCTTAGAATCTAACACTGCATAGGACGCATCAACCGTTAAATTATCTGATACCAAGAAGGTCATTGAGACCTCCGCACCGGATAATTCTGCATCACCCATATTAATGGTACCGTTGGCGGTCCAGTCATTCGGATCAGTAATGCCACGCTGAATATCTTTCCAGGCCATTTGGTACAGGGAGGCGTTTAGCTGTAAGCGATTATCCATCCACTGACTTTTTAAACCCACTTCCATATTGGTCAGAGTATCTTTGTTATATTGGTCAGGTAAAATCGAGTTCGGATTTTTGATGGAGTTAAATCCACCCAAACGAAAACCTTCGCTCCAAAGAGCATAAATCATTTTGTCATCGTCAATATCGTAATTAAGTGCGGCTTTATACAGCGTATCATCGTCCTTACCCACATAGATGTCGGTTTCGTAAGGATTGCCACGAGGCCATTCTTTAAACTCTTTACGGTCGCGCTTATATTCAAACCAGCGGGCGCCTAAAGTCCCCGTCAGACGATCATTGAAATCGAAACTCATTTCGCCAAAAACCGCCTTCTGAGTTGTCTTGGCAGTATATTCTTCAGCATACCAATCATTGGTATTGGGGAAGTAGGTATCGTAAGCTAATCCCCAGTAGGCACCGAAGTTTGTTGAAGCCAAATCTTTTACACGACCAAAGGAATAATCCCAGTAGTCATCAGTCTTTTCATAAAAGGCACCAACCATCCACTTAAGTCTTGAATCACCAACAGAGGCCAAGCGAACCTCATGGGTAATGCGCTCAGCGGTTTGGTCATTGACGGAGGTTTCTGGCTGAAATCCTGTATCGTATTGCACGTTGGCATAAAGGTAGTCACCCGGGGTTAATACACGCTGGGCACGGATCTGACCGTTGGTATTGGCATCGAACTCATAGTAGATTTCGCGATCCAGATAACTGCTGCTAACAGTTAATTCTGCAAAGTCCAGATCGCCGGTGATGGTTAATGCAGCCAACCACCAATCGTCATCACGCTGATCTTTGTGAAACCGGACTATCTCCAGATCACCTAGGCCAGGAGCATTGGGGTCTGAAGCCCAATCACCCTCTGAACGCTGCTCCTGGCTCATATACATGAGCTCTGCGTCCCAATTGTCATTAACCGTCCACAGAGCACTGAGCCGATAACCGCTTTGCTTCCACTTGTTAAAATTATCCTCAACAACATCAGCGTTATCATCATTAGAAAAAATGTTGGTGCCTAAGACATTATCGATATAACCACCGTCAGTTGAATCAAAGACCACCCCGCGAACGGCCAACTTATCTTCAATCAGCGGGAGGTTTACATAGGCTTCAACCTTGTAACCCGGATCACCCTCTCTCATGTACGTGCCACCAGCAGTTATCTGGCCGTACGCACCGGAATGATCAGCCTTATTGGGAATGATACGCAACGCACCAGACTGAGAACTGGAGCCAAACAATGTACCCTGAGGACCAGGCAAGGCCTCCAGCCGCTCCACATCCACTAGGCGGGGGTCAACTGCCTGAGTCGCCGAGGTCATGGGGATTTCACCGAAATAGACCGCAGATCCAGAATCTGTCCGCCACTCACCACTGCCCGTACTGACACCACGAAATACCACTTCAGAGCGACCGGGACGTAAAGACACTGTAGACAGGCCTGGGATCGACTTCATGTAGTCTTTCATATTGCTAAATCCCAATGTCTTTATATCATCAGAATCAAAAGCTTGAATAGACTGGCCCAGGTCCTGCATATTTAATTCACGCTTGGTAGCAGTAACTATGACCTCTTCGAGTCTTGCGCCTTGATCAGACCCCTCCTGCGCTGCAGCCTGCGCAACGAATAACGAAGAAATAGAGGCTAACGCAATAGCGCGGCCTAGAGGATTAAATGCAACTTTTTGATATTGGCTTGTCATAGGCTCTCCCGAAACACTATTTTGTTGTTTTAGAACAAGATTGATGATCTAGTAATTATTATTTCTTGAAGGATAATTATTCAAATAGCCAGGGGCAAATGATTAAATCTAACGCTCACTTAAACATAATTCATGTCAAATACGCTTTACTTATGAATGCAAAATCTGGACGATTACATAGGTCGTTGAGTCTGTAACCATAAGGGCCGCCAGAATGAAAATTGATTTACCTCTACGAGAGCTAGGGATAATAAAGAGTGACGCACTAATTGCTGCTATTGTAAAAACTAAGGCAGAAGACTGGGAAGTCAACAAATATCGTCAGCAAACTTATGATGCCCACCACAGCACTAGGTCATTAGTTATGCTCTTTTCTGAAACTATTAACTGGCCCCATATCACAGTAAGCCGAGAGGCCGGCTGGGACATATTAGCTGAGACAGCGCAACCATTAATCGACCAAATTATCGCAACACATTACCCTCCAGGCGGTCTAGTAATACGCGCTATGGCAGCCCGTCTTCCATCAGGGACTATAATCAAGCCGCATGTGGACACTCATCCCTCATTCAAACATGCTCATCGTATTCATATTCCAATTACTACTAATCCGAGAGTAAGATTTTCACTTGATGGACGCCCATATCAGTTACAGGTCGGTCAAGCCTACGAAGTTAACAACCAATTAATGCACAGCGTACTGAATAAAGGTAAAGAAGATCGTATTAATTTTATTTTTGACTATGCCCCTCCCAGCCATATGAATAACTTTACTTTTTCGTTTTCATGAGGAGTTAATTGTTAACTCCTCATGAAAGTCTCAAAAACATCACGACGACACTATTTGCTATGAAGATTCACGTTATTTCTTTTATTCTTATTATTCTTATTATTCTTATTCCCAACAGCTTGATTGGTGCCAGCGAAAGTCACACTATTCATGTACAAAAAAGCATGATGATCCCGATGAGAGACGGTACTCTTCTATCCACTGACTTATATTTTCCGAAAAATTCAAACGACAAATTGCCAACTGTCCTCATCCGCACAGTTTACAACAAGCAAGGCACTCTTGACTGGAATAAAACCTTTAGAAAGCTAGTTGAAAATGGCTATGTAGTTGCAATACAAGATATTCGCGGACGTTATGAGTCACAGGGTAATTATATTGCTGCTCACAAACGGCGCGAAGATGGCAATGATACCCTTGACTGGCTAGCTTCACAGCCCTGGTCAAATAAGAAAATCGGCACAGCTGGCTGCTCCTATCTAGGAGAAACTCAAATAGTGATGGCCGCTACCAACCACCCCAATCACACCACCGCCATTCCCATGTCAGCAGCCTCTGGTTATTACGTTCCAGGCCGCGCTTGGCAAGCTTTTAGCGGCGGCGTGCTCGAACTTGCGCAAACTGCCGGCTGGTTTTTTAGCAATGGCTCTCAGGTATTTTATGGCCCACCCGCTCATCTAGACTCCGAGGAATGGTTCCGCTCACCAGAGGCAGAATTATTTGAGATGGCACCCAAGCTGGACTTCTCTCACTATCTAACCTTACTTCCGACGCTCCCCACCGAAACGTTACTAGACAGAGCAAACGCACCACCAACGGAATACAAACAATGGGTGCGCAATGCACCGGACAGCAATTTTTACAGAAATAAAGACTTCGCCAAAGGCGACGATTCATTTGATATTCCTGCGCTATTTTTTGATAACTGGTATGACTATGGACCATCTATCACCCTAGAAATGTTTCAAAAATTCCAAAGCAATGCCCTAAGCAAAGAAGCAAGAGATAATCAATATGTCGTTATTGGTCCTGGCACACACTGTGATTTCACTGAATCCGACGAAGATTTTATCGTCGGAGAAAGAAATCTTGGGAATGCATCATTTAACTACACAGATCTACAATTGCGCTGGTTCGACTTTTGGCTAAAAGAGGATAAAAATGCTCTCAAGACCATGCCAAAAGTACAATACTATTTGATGGGCAAAAATGAATGGCGTAGCAGTGAACGTTGGCCGTTAGAAAAAACCGATTATCAACCTTGGTATTTAAATAGCCAGACCAACGCCAAAAGTCGCATCGGTGACGGCAGACTCCAGAATAGCATTTCCACAGGAAATACACGCAGTACTTTTACATATGATCCTGAAAATCCAGTACCTTCTCTTGGCGGCCACACTTGCTGTACTGGCAGTGAAAAAGAAGCTGGTAGTTACGACCAATCAGACATTGAGCTGCGTGAAGACATGCTTGTATTTAGTTCTGAGGAGCTTGATACAGGCTTAGAAGTCACAGGTAACCTGAAAGCAATACTTTATGTTTCATCTTCCGCATTAGACACTGACTTCACCGTAAAGCTTGTTGACGTATACCCAAACGGCAAAGCGTTTAATATACAGGAAGGCGCTTTACGCATGCGCTACCGAAATAGCTTATCTAAAGCCGAACTGATGCATCCGGATAATATTTATAAGATTGAAATCGACCTCAATGCAACCAGCAATTATTTTGCAAAAGGTCACCGTATACGTATAGAAGTATCCAGCTCCAATTTTCCCCGCTGGGAGAGAAACTTAAACACCGGCGGAAATAATTATGATGAAACGAAATCGGTCATAGCAAAAAACACTATTTATCACTCCGATAAATATCCGTCTCACATTTTACTTCCAGTCATTAAATAAAACCTTGACCTAGTGAAAGAATAGCCGACAAATAAGGCTACATGTGTCATCGTGACAATTGGTGATGGTGCGCCCTGAAATTGGTCCGCGATAAAGGCGAGATCAGCCAGCTACTTTAAATTCCGTAGAATCAATGGTCTCTCAGATTTGTCATCCTTACAGCGGTCCAGCTGCGCTGCAACAGTTCCCAGGGTGTTTTGCGCAAACTTGCGCGCCTTATCCTGGATCATGGCTTCTTCAGTCAGTGACAGGTTCATAAGTCTCCTCTAAAACGCATCGACAACTTAACCGGCCGGTATTGATGAACTAGGTATATAATTGCCTATCAGCAACATCGACTTCCTTTACTATGCTACTACTTGTATTTACTGGCACTACTTGTTTCGTCGAACATAAAGTGGACAATCTGACTGGAAATCGACAGGAAAGGCGCAAAACCAGTAAAAGGCTTGACCAGGAAGCATAGTCACATGTCGGCGAGTTACGCTTTTATCTGAGGCCGTAAAAACAGCACAGCTACTCCGGCCAAAAACGAGCCAGAAGCCATTATAATGGCGATATTTTCAAATACGATGCCGGCTGCGAATAGGAAGCCAGGGATCATTGGCCCCAGTACCGCTCCACCACGGCCAATACCCAATACCAGGCCGGAACCTGTACCGAGTAGTGAGGATGGGTAAGAAATAGCGAACAAGCCAAAAAAGCCAGAGATGGCCGCAAAAATAAACAGGCCTGTTATAAACCCAATAGACTTCATGCTCTGCAATGTTTCGGTGAAGTACGGAAAAGCCGCAACGCCTATTGCCGCTGAGATCAAGCACAGTGCCATCAAGGGTCGAATCGGTAAAAATCTTGTAATGATACTCAGTCCAACGGAACCGATCACGCCGCCAAGACTGATAATACCTAAAACAGTCGTTGCTTCCGAAGAAGAATAGCCCAAGTCCGAAACAACTGTGGGGATCCATTTTACGAAGTAGTAATACGTTCCCACATTGCCCAGGTAGGCGAAAACTAAAATACAGGTAATAGGGGCTAAACCAGATTTAAACAAGCTAGCAACCCCCACCGGCTCAACGTTGCGAGCTGTTACTAGTGGCAGGCTTTCGGGCACTGGGTGGCCAAAGCGTCTCATGATGCGCTGTATCCGATCCAGTGCGTCATCTGGCCGTTTACGCTCGAGAAAAGTAATCGTTTCAGGAACCCAAAAGTACACCAGCGGAATGAATATGAGGCTTACAAACGCGCCAAGATAAAAGGTGACGCGCCAGTCGAACTCCCTCAGCAAAGGTGCGAGAAATGATGCACCCAGATAGACGCCAAAGGCAAAACCGCCAGCCACCAAAACCACGGCAAGAGCGCGGTTTTTGTCGTTGCAAAAATCCGATGAAGTCGCCGTCGCCGTTGCCAACAAACCCCCAATACCTATTCCGGTAAAAACTCGAGCGCAGCCCAGAAAGTACAAATTCGGCGCAGCCCCAGCACACAACATTCCCACCGTCAAAATAATCAGGCCAAGCAATAATGTTGTTCGGCGCCCTCGGCTATCTGCAAGGGCTCCCATGAGAATGGAACCTAAGGCCATCCCCATCAGTTCGAGCGAAAGCACGACCCCAAGTGTGGCTTTAGAGATACCCCATTCTGCAGTAATTCCAGGTGCTGCAAAAGCGATGGACAAAACGTCGTATCCATCCAACGCCAGAATACCAATACAGATTGCTACAACATACCATTGTCCAGCACTCATTGGTTCTTGCTGTAGTCTTTCAATCGGACCTATTTCAGTGCTCATATCCACTCTAACTCGCTACTTATTATTTGATATGGTTTTTGTAGTAAATATTGAAATATATTCTTCGTATCGTTGAAATTTTCTTCCCACAACATGAGTATTTAATTTAAAATATTTCCTGTTATCTTTTCAATGAGTTTCATTTTTGTTGTTTTAGTATTTACCATTGATTCGACTCAATTATTGCCTGATAAGTAAGTGAACTTGAAATGCTTTCAAGGTCGGGCCTTTCCCCAAATTGCTGACGCATACCAACAAAAATTAGATCTTCTACGGGGTCAATCCAAAACCATGTTCCAGCCATTCCGCCCCAGTAATATGCTCCAATCGAATTGCCATTATCTCCATCTTTAACTACTGCGAAATCAATCCCGAAATCATAGCCTTCAGGTCCTTTTACTCCATCGGGCAACTGATTCATGCTCATTAAGTCTACCGTTCTAGGTGCAAGTATTCTTACGCCATCCAACTCGCCACCGTTTAGCAACATTTGGCAAAAGCGCATATAATCCATGGTAGTGGAAACCAATCCGGCGCCACCGCTAAAAAAGGTTACCGGAGCTTTAAATACATTGGGATCTAAGCCAACTATTTCAGTGGATAATTTCAGGCCTTCGCCTTTTTTTCGGTCATATACTTCGGCAAATCTTTCCATTTTTTCTTCGGGAACCCAAAAATCGGTATCTACCATTTTTAATGGGGTAAAAAGTCTTTCCTGAAGAAAATCGCGGAATGACATGCCGGATAGTACTTCAACCAAATAACTCTGCACATCGACCGAAATACTATAGTGATAATTTTTGCCGGGTTGGTACAATAATGGAATTTCCGAAAGGGAAATTGCCATTTCTTTTAATGTAGCATGGTAATTCAATGTATCGGCATCGCGGTATAGGCTATCTACATAAGTATTTCCAAATAATCCATAGGTAAAGCCTGCACTATGAGTCATGATTTCGCGAATTGTCATCTCATGTTCCTGGTCTACCAGCTTTGGGTTACGGTCATGGTCGTTCTCTACTACCTTCATTTCTTTAAATTCGGGAATATATTTTGAGACCGGATCTGACAATTGAAACTTTCCTTCCTCATACAGCATCATTAATGCTACACCTGTAACGGGTTTTGTCATCGAATAGATTCTGAATATTGTATTTTTATCGATGGGTATTTTGTTTGCTATATCTTGATAGCCATAGGTTTCAAAATGAACGATCTTACCATGACGTGCTATCATCGTAGTTATTCCGGGAGCATTACCGTCGTCAATTTCATTTTGCATATGATTTTTCAATCTTTCCAACCGTTCTGTCGACATACCCACCTCTTCGGGGGTAGCCACGCTTAAATTTCTTTGCTCAACGGTTTGAGAACATGCCTGTAGTAACATAAATGCTACAAGGAAAATCGGAATGTTATAAATTATTTTTTTCATGTCTTTTCGTGTTTCCATGCTTTTTCGATTATTTTATAGTTGATAATCTACTTATAATTTTTTGTTAGGGTATTTGGTCAAATAGGCAGGGGCAAATGATTAAATCTAACGCTCACTTCAAAATGACTCATATCAAACACGCTTTACTTATGAATGAAAAAGCTGGACGATTACTCAGGTTGTTAAGTCTGTAACCATAAGGATCCCCAGAATGAAAATTGACTTACCTCTACGAGAGCTAGGGGCCATAAACAGTGACGCACTAATTGCTGCTATTGTAAAAACCAAGGCAGAAGACTGGGAAGTCAGCAGATATCGTCAGCAAAATTATGATGCCCACCACAACACTAAATCATTGGTTATGCTCTTTTCTGAAACTAAAAACTGACCCCATATCACAGTAAACCGAGAGGCCGGCCGGGACATATTAGTAGCGTTCATTAAGCTAAAGTCGTTTTACCCATTCTACCGATAAATTAAGCCAGCCAATGGTTCCGTCTTCTATACGGCCCAAGCCAAACCCATGTCCGCCTTTGGCATATAGGTGAGTTTCTACGTCTATACCCTGCTTGGTAAGTGCTTCAGCGTATAATGTGCTTTCAGTGTAGTGGCATACATCATCGTTCATTGCATGCACTAAAAAGGCCGGTGGCGTATTCTTTGAAACCAGGTTTAATAAGGTGTTTTGTTTTGTTTCTTCGCTTGTTAGTGGCCTGAAATACATGTTGTGTTCTAGCCATTTCTTGTTTTCATCGTTTAAGGTTGTGATGCCATAGATAAGCAGTGAAAAATCTGGGTTTTCCGATGGTACTGTTGATGGCCACAACCCAGCAATAGTGGCTAAGTGGCTTCCTGCTGAAAAACCAAGCACGCCAATTTTATTACTTTCAATACCGTATTGTTCTTTTTGAGCACGTAGTAGCCTAATGCTTTCTCTTACATCTGATAATGGTGTTAACTCTGGTTTTGTTGATGTTTTAGGGTTTGGTAGGCGGTATTTTAATACAGCAGCGGTAATACCTTTTTTGGATAATGCCTCAGCAACTTCATATCCTTCATGGGTTATCGCTTCTGTTTGGTAACCGCCTCCAGGTAAAACGATAATCGCTTTACCCGTATTTTTACCTATTGCTCGGTAAATAGTGAGGGTTGGTTTGACGACGTTAAAAACGCACATTTTTTCTTCCCAGCAGTTTTCTTGATACTCCTCTATATCACTCTCTTTGTGGTATGGCATGATATTACCTTGCCATATATTAATGACCTCCTGTGCTGCTAATGTGGGCGCAATGGAAGTGATAGCCAGTACAAATATAAGTTTTTTAATTATTGACATAATGAAGTATCCCGTAAGTAGATCCACGTATTACTAGAGTTATCAGCCCGACCACCTCGGCCAGTCACCAGCATCTTAAGGCGTATACCAAAAAAGATGGACAAAGGTCACTCAGGTATCAGGATAGCGACTGAAAAACTGCCAAACCAGCTCCATTCCTCGGTCATCGTAAACCTCTCCAGAAGCTGGACAGAGCGGCGCATCTGGAATTGATCTAATCTGTAAGTTGGTCACACAGGTAGCACCACGATATTTCACTCGCTGACCAGGCCAATCGTGATCACCTTGTGGATCGACACAGCCCACCACCTCTTGTCCATCGACCCGACAATCACTATAGCTGACGCAATCAAGTCCCAAATCATCTGACAGGGATGAACTCCAGCGCTGAGGGCCAACTTGGCAGGACATAGAGTGGGAGAGGGCCCAGGTTTTAAGGGTCTGATCACGACTGGTATAGATAAACCCGTCCACACCAGGCTTACCGTCAATCTTTACAATAGTATCCTTGGCACCAGCCAAGTGAATCATTGGTAAATCAGTAGTGGGGCCGCAATCATGTCCTGGCGCCAGTTGCGCGATGATCGACGCCATGGCAGCGAAACGCTCCGGCAGTCGGCAACCCAGAGTCAGTGCCATCATGCCACCATTGCTAACCCCCAACAGATAGATGCGCCGTGGATCTACTAAGAAGTCCTGTTGCAGTTGGTCCAGCATCCGCTCCAGGAAACCGAGATCGTCATTGCATGATGTCCAACTGCAGCGTGAAAATTCTTCACATTCTGGAGGCCTTGGGGCCGGCATCGCCTCATTAGTGCAGTGCGGTCCAGCACTCGTCACTGGGGTATTAGCAGCCAAGTCATTCCAAGAGGTGACCACCCAGCTTGCCTTGGGATCCCTGCGATCTACGAAATGGCTACCCTGAGGATAGGCGATTATAAATCCATGGCGATCGGCTACCGATGCCATTCCGTGGTATTCCTCAAAGCCCGTAGCCGTGCTGGAATAACCATGAATGGCGATCACCAATGGCTGTGCCTGTTCAGACTGTTGCGATGGCTGATGCACGAAGTATTCCCGTTCTAGGTCATCGTGTTGCAGTGTGTATCTTTGTAGGGATATGGAAGTGTGGCTAAAGACCAGACACAGCAACATTATAATTAAACGCATCTTATTACCCTTGTCGTATTGTTCGGCATTTTAAATCGCAGTACATCATTGAGAATTCACCAGTCTCGTCTCAACAACCATGCATGCGATCGGATTAGCTCCGCTTTAACATTATTCGTTGATACATATATCACCACTACGTGTATGCACCTGCAATTGTAACCGTCTTTTATGCACCAGAGCAGCTTAGACGATGCCACCTCGCCCCAGCATACCTGTCAGTGATTGATGGCAAAGTCGACCCCAATTGGTTCATTAAAAGCTGGAGTAATCAAGATTGCACCAGCACATTTGGCTCATTGCATGCCCTAGCAAACCGCGCCTTCCCAACGACCTTTGGTGACTAGGGCCTATGGATTTGCTACTTCTCGGTTGACATTGTAGATGTGCTCCTCAACACCATTTGCTGGTAAAGTTTTCAATGTCGTTTGTCCGAATCATCAGCAGTTACTGGCGCTAATCGAGGAGTATCCCTCTAATTTCCCACTAACATTGAAGTCTTTATTACCCTGTCCCGTAAAAGAAGTGACTCAACTTATAGTCGCAATAAAAAATGTTCGCGGCAAATGATAAAAAATGCCATATACCTGAATTTTTCTCATGCCAGTATTGCAAGAATCCTTACATTGTTGTTTACTGCTGAACACAGTCGTTTCATAAATAACCATTATGACTAGCTTCAAACAGCACCGTAAACTGCCACCCCTTAATGCCTTGCGTGTCTTCGAGGCCGTAGCTCGACACATGAGTTTTAAACATGCCGCTGAAGAACTCTGCGTATCCCAATCTGCAGTGAGCCACCAAATTAAAATATTGGAGGAGGCGCTAAGCGCCACTCTATTTACCCGAGAAACACGAAAAATTAACCTCACTCGCAAGGGCAAACTTCTTTATCCCATCATGCGCAACGCCTTTGATAGCATTGCCGAGGGTTCCCAAATGCTGTTGGAGGAGAGTGGGGTGTCCGTGCTTAACCTGCACCTTTACTCGACTTTCACACTGCGCTGGCTGCTACCACGCCTACCTCGATTCCAGGAGTCACACAGCCATATTCAAGTGCGCCTGCACACTTCTCAAGACGACGTTAATTTTGCCGAAGAGGACATCGACGCAGCAATCATAATTGGGCAGAATACTGACAGCTCCTTACACTATGATCATCTGTTCGATTGCGAGCTATTCCCCGTTTGCAGCCCAGAATATCTGCACAAGCACGGCCCAATCGATGACCCTACAGAACTGCTACAAAAGCACATCCTGCAAGTCTACCCCTCGGCTGGTGATTGGCAAGTGTGGTTAAATCATAATAAAGTGAGCGGAATTTCTCCCGATGCTGGCCTACAATTTGAAAGTTACGATGTTGCGCTATCCAGTGCCTGTCAGAGTATGGGCATTGCTCTCGGGCAACAGCCATACATCGTCCAAGAACTCAATGCGGGCAACCTGATAGATTTATTCCCTGATCGCAGGGTGCCCAACCCCAATCGCTGGTATTTGGTATGTCGTTCGGAGAAAAGCCAGTTATCAATGGTGGCAGCACTCCGAGATTGGCTCCGACAAGAGGTAAGTATCGATATAAGTTTGCCGAATTTTTCGAGAGGCTAGAGATCAAGCGCAGATACCAAAGTCTCTTTAAAGTTTCCGGACCATAGATCGAAAAGCCACCACTGCCTACAATCTCAGAGATTTGTTGCCTTAATACTCGATCACAAGCTTGAGGATTGGAAAAGATAGGGGCTAGCTGGTTAACCCTCTTTCAGGCTTCCATCGGGGCTTTAGTGACTAATGACTGCCTGATGATCTAAGAGACGGTTTAGCTCGTGAAATGTGTGTTGGTTGAAAACAATGATGGTTTTTCCTCCAAAAGGCGATGGGGTTCAGTTTAATCCGGTCCTTTTGGCTTAATGTAGTCTCTTCTCTCCCGTAGCACACGTCAGCCGGCATTAGATTGTCGATCGATAAAGATAGTGATAGAACTTAAAAGACCCATACATGACCAGATATACTGGCCTGTATGGGTATTTACTAGGTACTTAGTTTTGCGAAGTGACTCCTAGATCACTTGTTTGGTGGAGGCGGCGGGAACTGTACTTAGCCTGTAAGCTATTGATTAGTAACGGAGTATTAACATTTAAAATCCCACTGTGTTACTTCTTGTGTTACTTAATAAACACAATATTCTAGCCACAGATGGTCTCTCGATATAAATAGATTCGCCTAAAAATCGAAAATAGCACAGGCCTCAGCAGTGCAAATAGCATCCCGCGCCAATGGCGCTGGCCAAACTCAATTCCTTTCTCCTCATACTGTATTTACTGAACCACCATCACAACAAATGGTTTCCCCCACCACGTAGGCTCCCGCTCGCGAGCAGAGATAAATAGCCAGACCGGCTATGTCTTCCGCCGTACCCACACGCCCCCTAGGATTTTCACTCCCCGCGCGCTCCCAGTCAACATCCTCGGTGGAACCACCAAGAATTTCTCTTATGAAGCTCTTTAGGAAACTCCACTATTGGCATTTTTTTTGAAACAGCTTTCTCTACTAAAAAGGCTATGTCTTTTTTAGCGGTGCTCTTACAATTTCCGGCATAGGCTGTACGCTTACCAACACCCTTTGAGGCAAGTTATCCCTATTTAATATTGATGATCTCTGAAGCTCTTCACTGTTAATAAGTTGTCGCGCAAAATTTTGATGCAGCGAAAAATATGTCGCAAAGTCCTCAAGACTCCGCCAATTATTCCACCACTCAAGGTATAGCTCTCGATTACTCAAGATTTAGCCTCTAAAATACAAAAGTTAAGGTACGAGCAATCATAAAGTCGATAGCCTCTACTGCACGCGCTGCAATAAATAGGATCTAGTGTAGCCCCCAAACACTGAGTGTACGATCATCCACTAAAGTATCCATCTGACAATTTTCATTAAAGGTCATACAGTGTCGGGAGTTAGGCCCTTGCCATCGTTGCCAATCGGACAATTCTGGATGATTCGGGTCACCATGGGTAATGAATGCGACCCAAGCTTTGTGAGTTACATCTGCCAAGCTCTTAGGTGCTTGATTAATACCAAACTTTTTAGCTGAAGTTGTCGCCAGAGTATTAAAAACAAAAGGGATTTCGATGAAATGATGCGCTTGTAATAATCCATTAAAACCCGGATTCTCCCAATCAAAACGATAAGCCCACGTGTTTGGATTGTTTTGAGTCTGCGCATTGAGCATTTCCAGAGTTGGAATCGCAAACATAAAATCGGATACAAGGGCGCCCGCCTTAGTCAGCGGATGACCATCCCGTCCTAGATAGTATTTACGGATACTGCCTTCATCTAATCCGCTCGCATGTACGATTGGTACACAGGACAGCCAAGCGAGTTCATCTGTCAAAAAATCAGCCATCTCATGAAAAGAAAAGATGGGCGCCTCGTGGCGTGTAATGCCTTGCAATAAAGCCACCGCTTTCGCAGAGCCTTTCGAAATCGCAACGATAGGAGGATCGGGTAGAAACGGGCAACCATGTACGGGCTGAAAGGGCATTGGGTTGCCTACCATCAAGCCGAATCGCTCTTCATCTTGGCTTTCCTCAATCTCTGTCATTAACTCCACTTGCGCCTCTAACAGAACTCCGTCACTGATCGCGTCAAGGTCCGGCGGTTCATGAATACCGAGTTTTGAAAAAAGCTCTCGGGTAATAATACCCGAGAGTTCTTTAGACAGGGTGTTGTTGGCCGCGCCACTTTGGACAATCGCTTGTTGGAATAAACCTTTAGCACTAGGCGTCGCCATCAGAGTACTCACTGACATGCCGCCAGCCGACTCGCCCGCTATCGTCACTCGATTCGGGTCTCCCCCAAACTGGGCTATGTGATCTCTCACCCATTCCAATGCACAGACTTGATCCATGATTCCAACGCAGCCTGAGGATTCATAATCACCCCCAAATGCACTCAAATCCAAAAAGCCTTGCGCACCTAAGCGATAATTAATAGTGACACATACCACGCCGCTTTTAGCGAACTCTATTCCCTCGTAGACATCTTCACCACCAGATCCCGAATAAAATGCACCACCATGAATCCATACCATTACCGGCAAGGAGCCCTTAGGGTCTGGCGTCCATACATTTAAGTTCAAACAATCCTGACCCGCCGTAGCCGGATCGGGGGATACCCATTCAAATAACCCTGGCATCATCTTTTGTGAACAAATCGCGCCAAAATGATCTGCTACTAAAACACCCCGCCAAGGGCGCTTCGGAATAGGCGGTAAAAACCTACGTTCATTTGTTACCGCCTCAGCGTAGGGCAAGCCCAAGAATTGATATACCCCATCAGCTAGCGCGCCTTCGACACAACCAAGTGAATTCAAATTTATGTTCATGAAAGCTCTTTATTATCCGAGGATTGATAGTGAAATTACTCGACTAATCAGGCAAAACTCAAAATTAAAGCTGATAATCAAGTCTTAAACCAATTGTTCGTGGATTGAGTGTCACGATATTATTATCAGAGAACGGAGCTGGGTTTTGCCAGACTCGGTCATCGTTTGACGTCACATTCTCAGCGTAAAGGTAAAGCCCCCAATGCCTGTTCTCGTAGCCTACTTGGAAATTAATATTTGTTATCGCATCCGTCCTTATGAAACGAGGATTTGGAACACCCACACCAGGTATATTTTTAGGTCCATTGTTGTAATCTGAAAAATATTGTGCATCAATGCGGGTATTTATTGAGGCATCGCCTTGCGCCCAAATACGGTACTCCGCAAATGCAGATATCTGGGTATCGGAACCCACTAAACTTGCACCTTCCGTCAAGCCCGAGGCAAGTGATGAAAGTTCGTCGATCGATACGACCTCAGACTTGGAAACACTAATGCTACCGCCCATCTCAAGGGCATCAGAAATCAAATAATTCATATCTAATTCAATACCGTGAGCTTCGATGTCACCCGCATTGGTAGTATAAGGTGCCGCATCTGACTGTCGACTCGCAGACACCTGAGCGTCAGCCCATTCAATCCTATAAACCGCGGCGTTTAAAGAAAACCGATCGTCCAACATTAATGCTTTATACCCTAGCTCATAATTCCAAAGCGTATCAGCATCGGCAATTACCGGCACGAAACTTGGATCGGTGGAATCCACAATATTGGTGATTACAGAATTTGGATGCGCCCTTCTAAAACCCTCGGAAACAGACGCATATAACATTTCTTGTTCATTCAGCATCCACTGCACAGATGCATTAAATATGGATTCACTTTTATCACCCGTTGTGTACTCTTCATCTAGAACTGGAGACGTCGCAGCTAAACCGCCGCCTGAAAAAGCCAAGTCTAAAACATTAGAAACGTAATTCTCTTGATTTACGCGAGTGTAGCTGTATTGGGAGTAGCGCCCGCCCACTTTAACTGTTATTGCATCCGAAAAAGGCCACGACAGCTCCCCATAAACCGCAAGCTCTTCATTAGTAACGCGTCGATTAACAGTACCAGCTGTCACCCCCCATGCTCGATCTTTGGGAATAACGCTGGAATCAACGCCAAACAAGGCAAGCACATCTGGATCAACAAACTGGGCACCAGTGGCGTCAGCATCCAGATCGAATGAATAGACCCCTGCTAACCAAGCTAGGGATGAGTCACTCGATGATATTAAACGTAATTCGTGGATTGTGGTGTCATGATCTAACGTCTCTCCATACCCGAATGCTAACGCGGAACCAAAAATAGCATCCAAATCAAGATCCCAATCAGTTAGCTGGGACGACACGCTTGTGTTGTGCGTTGCAACCGCCCAACCCAAATCATATTCGACATTAACACTGGTAATATCCAATTCCACATCCAAATATTCAGGGAAGAAGGTCGCTCGCTGCCCTACGCCCAAACCAAAATTTTGAGCCTGGGTGAAAGAACCAGTAAATTGCTCATCGAAACTGTGAGCCAAGGTTACTTTGAATGTATCGAACGGCTCCCACACCCCGGAAAAGCGATAACCCCGATCCTGTGAGTCGTTGGAATCGTTTATCAGAGGTGCGCCAAAGGTTCCCTGATTATCGATGAACCCACCCTCATCGCGATCATAGATTACGGCTCGAACTGCCAGTTGGTCAGTAATTGGGGTATTAATCATCCCACTCAGACGTTGGCGTGTACCACCCTCATCGACATTCGCATAATCCATCCTTACAGCGGCGTCAAAGTCGGAGAGGTCCGCCTTTTTTGTCACCACTCGAACTGCACCCGACAACGAACCTGAACCAAAGCTAGTGCCCTGAGGTCCGCGCAAAACCTCAACTCGCTCTATGTCAAATAATCTCAAATTCGGCGTAATTACAGAAAATGAACTAACAGGCACATCATCGTAATACACCGCAACCTGCCGCTGCTCTCCATCACTGCTTGAGGTGCTTGAGGTTTGAACTCCCCGAACCACAAAACGACCTGAACTGCCGACACCCGTGAACGTGACACCAGGGGATTGCCGCACAACGCCCTCGAAGCTCTCAATACCCTGGTTGCCGAGGGTTTCATCATTGAAGGCAGAAATTGAAATTGGCGTCTTTCGGGCCGAGGTCTCACGCCGGGTTGCTGTTACAATCACTTCTTCGATCGCACCACTCTTAGCCATCGTAGGTTGCACTTCATCACTATGAGCCGGTAAGGCTGTTAATCCAGCTAACAAGCTCCCAATAAAGCCAAACCATGTATTATTTTTTTTCATATTATTTATTTCCCCTGATTTTGAATTACGAATAACGCGTATTGCGCCATCACTTTTAATTGAAAATGCAAGCGAGGTGCCGGCTAACAGTTGCTGCAAGGTATCAGCTAGCGTGAATTTCCCTATTACCGGCCTTGTTTGAACGCCTTTAGTATCGTTAAACGAAAAAATCAAGGTGCGGTCGATTTGAGTTGCAAGTTCAATCAGGGCTCGGTCCGCACTATCGGCCATTATCTGAATGTGATATCTCTTGTCATCAGTCTGCGCTCCGACCGTACAACAAATAAAAATCCAAGAGAGCAGTATGACGCGCGACAACCAAGCCCGATTAAAAGACGACCCTGAAAAAGAAATCCGCCATAACATCATGATTTTATCTAACCGTTACTTTTGGGGGGCTGTTAAATATGTCTTGTTTCCGTGCCGTTCATGCCGGACACCAAAATTAGCTTCAAGGGCGGAGAGAAATCCGGCGACATCCCCCGATTTAAAAAGACCGGCAATCTGAATTGTCTTTAGGTCGTCATCGACAACAACAAATTCGACCGAGGTATAACGACTGACTTCAGTGATAGCCTCTCCTAAAGGCTCACCTTTAAAAATTAAATTACCTTCCTTCCAAGACAATTCGACTTCAATATCACTCTCGGGCAACGTTTCCAGAACACGCGTGCCACCTTTTACCGTTACTTTTTCCCCTTGCCCTAAAAGTAAATCTTGCGGCCTTTGACCTCCGATAGATTTAGAAGACATCACGTCTTTCGGTGAGACTCCAACGCGGACAAGACCCTCTGTGACCAAAAGCTCAATATGCTTCGTCTGATCGATTTTGATATTAAACTGTGTCCCCACTGCCTCAAAAACAGTTTCACCTACAACCACTTGGAGAGGTCGAGAAGGATCTTTTGCTACGTCAAGATTTATCTCACCCGCACGTAAAATCAAACGCCGTAATTTAGGCCCCATGGCGACATCGACCTGAGTGTTAGTGTTCAGGGTCAGGACTGATCCATCGCTCAACACAACATTAGACAGGCCGCCCACCGCTGTCTCATAACTTACCACAGGGAGATTTGACGGAGTCTGGTCTAACGGGAGAATTAATAAGAACATTATCGATACGGCAACGCTTCCCAAAACAGACTCCCACGACCATCTGCGCGCATGTCGGGGAGGCTCGGACTTCACTCGCGGAAATAAATCCGCCAGCGAAGATAAAGCTTCGGTTTTCCCCCAAGCTTCCGCGTAATGTAAGAAATACCGATGATGCTTGACTGATAGCGAAAGCCATGCCCTCAAGGCATCCTCGTCTTCCGCACTTAATCCTCGTTCCATCTTTACAACCCAAAGGCTCGCCTCTTCCTCCAAATCATTGTCCCGAATCGGAATCACACAAGTGTTTTTCATAAATTTAATGCGCTCTCTTTAGTCGTCCACCGGATTCTTTACTGTGCATTTTTCCTGCGCAGCGTCGCAGTCCAAGTGCTACGTGCTTTTCAACAGTACTCTCGGATATTTTCAATTCTTTGGCTATATCTTTTTGCGAATAGCCATAAACCTTTTTTAATACAAAAGCTCGGCGACACTGCAAGGGTAGCTGCCTAACAGCCTCACAAAATTGGCGAAACTCTTCGCTAGATACCGCAAGACGATAAACCTCATCACCCTGATCAATCCACGCTTCGTCAATACTCTCTAACGGGTCGGATAATCGATATGAAGCCGTCTTGACATGATCCCGGGCGAGATTTTGAGCCATCTTATACAAATAGGACTTAGGGTGCTTTATAAGATTAGGATTCTTCACTAAACACAGCTTTACGTAGGTTTCCTGTACAATGTCCTCAACTTCATGCGCAGGAACAATCTTTGACACTGCTTGCGTCAAGGTAGCCCTCATTGACAAAAAAATAGATTTTATATCGCCCACAACGCCCCACACTTAAGATAATTCCAACATTAGACGACTCAGAAAAGAAAATCCGCCAGTTAGTTATATGTTGTATAGCTAACGATGATATGACAGACGGCTATTAATCACATAAAAAGATATTTCTACATCGACCTTCCATGGCAGATGACGAACAGCGTTTTTATGGCTCTTCTTCACCCCAGCTATGTTGCCCGCATTAAAGGTGAATATAAAAAGGTCATCTTCGCTCTTCTATCAAACCAAGTTTTAAATTTTTCTCGTTTGTTAGTGGACGAATTAGATACCACATTTAGACTGTAATTCATTCTGTAGTATAAACCTATAGATCCAGAGTTAGTGTACTCCTCAGGTGAGGGGAGATTTTCGTCAATTTTGTCGTGTTGTGGGATATTTGATTTTACAATATCAGCGAGTCTTAGTATTAAGAAAGATATTGTCGTCTACAAAAAGATCTCGCCGTGAGTATCAAGGTTTGTAGAACCGATCATTCAGCTAAAAATCATACCAAATGCTACATTGAGCCTCTTACATCCTGAATCAGGCTAGTGTATTCATTACGTCCAAAGCCTGCAGCCTAATCTGTTGCTTGTGAATTTTCTCTGAAGCCGTTCTAGGCAAAGGGCTATCAGAATTCTGGATATATTTGGGGATTTTAAATTTTGCCAATCTGGCAGCCAAAAAATCCCTCAGTTCCTCATCATCGATAGTCTGGCCATCAGAATAAATGGTAGCGCCTACTTCCTCACCAAGACGCTTATCTGGCACTGAGTACGCCGCAGCTTCACGGATCTGCGGGTGCTCGAGCAGGGCAGCCTCTACCTCGCCGCAACCAACATTTTCCCCACCGCGAATCACCACGTCTTTGATACGACCTACGATAAAGAGATAACCCTCCTCATCCATATAGCCTATATCGCCAGTTTTAAACCAACCATCAATATGGGAGTTTGTCGTGGCCTCAGGGTTATTCCAGTAGCCGCGGAACATACTGGCACCGCGAATCTGCACCTCGCCTTGCTCTCCCAAAGAAAGAATGTTGCCCTCCTCATCGGCAATGCGAATATCTAGCACAGCGGAGGGTTGACCTGAACTGCCAGGTCGCTGCAAATATAGTTCGCCTGCGATAGTCGTGCCTATTGCATTGGTTTCAGTCATACCCCAGGAATTATTTGGTATGGCATTTTCAAATACAGCGTCCATAGCTAGCACCTGCTCGGGAGGTCTCGCGGCGCCGCCACCGCCGACCAACACCAGCGTGGACAGGTCGTACTCTCCCTGCTTGGTGCTTAGAATAAGATCAGCGGTTATCGTAGGGGGAGTGATAAATGAAGTGACCTTCTCTCGCGCAATTAACTCCACGGCGAGCTGGGGTTCCCATTTGCGCATTAGTACCAACTTGGTCTGGGAACGAAATGCCATCAGAAACACAGCATGGCAGCCCGTGACATGGAACAGAGGTACCGCTAGCAAGTTGGCCGATTGCTGGGCAGCAGGCTCTAGAGTTTCACCGCACGTTAGCGAAAAGATCATAGCATCCAGCTCAAAGCTCAGCAGCGCACTGACAATAGCCAAATGGCTTGAGACAACGCCTTTAGGGTGCCCTGTAGAACCTGAGGTGTAAAGTATAATGGCGTCATCGACGGGAGAAATAGCTGCGGCGGGCATGGCGCTACCAGAAAACTTCTCCAGCATGGACTCCCACCGAGGCAAGGTATCGTTTTGGCTGCCGCGGCATAACAGGCTGTCACAGCTGAGACTAATCTCCGCCTGAGAGATAAGATCCATACGTTCCTGATCAGCAATCAGCAGCTTGCAGCCACTATCTCGCAGACCATAGTCAATTTCCTCTGCCTGCCACAATGAATTCATGGCCACAGCAATTGCCCCTATGGAGGTGATCGACTGAAACGCTATGATCCACTCAGGAAAGTTGCGCATGCAGATGGCTACGCGATCGCCCTTTTGGATTGCAAATTGTTCTACCAGCGCTCGGCCAATAGCACTAGCCATGGTCCAGCACTCATTAAAGCTGTAGCGCTCATGATCGAAAACTACAAAGGTCTCATCAGACAGAGTCGTTTGGTAGAGATCACGCAGGCTGACCGGGGCATTCTTAAAAGTACGGCAGTTGTTGCCGTATATGTTGGCTTCAACTATTTCCAGCGGCTCACATGAGGCGGTGAGAACTGCTAATGCATCATGGCGGTTCATTATTACTGTCCTTTAATAGTCGTTTAGCCCATTTTACGTTTTCAATTAACGATGGCGCAGGGCGGTGACCTATTACTCTAAATAACTAAAACTTCGTCCATACTCTGCAATGGATCAGGTAATCGATATGTTTTTGTACTGCATGCACAGACGATCCAGAAAATAAAATCCGCCAGCTGGTTATCTTCTAGGTAACTGACGATGATCTAAGAGACGGTTTAGCTCGTGAAATGTGTGCTGGTTGAAAACAATGATGGTTTTTCCTCCCATAGGCGATGGGGTTCAGTTTAATCCGGTCCTTTTGGCTTAATGTAGTCTCTTCTCTCACGTAGCACACGTCAGCCGGCATTAGATTGTCGATCGATAAAGATAGTGATAGAACTTAAACGACCCATACATGACCAGATATACTGGCCTGTATGGGTCTTTACTAGGTACTTAGTTTTGCGAAGTGACTCCTAGATCACTTGTTTGATGGACTATAGAGAAGCTGAATATAAGCTATAACTAGTTGAAAAATATATCTTTTGTATTTTTTAATACTCGCTTATGTTACCTATCATGTTACTAAAACTTCCTATAGCCTGACCGTTACAGCCGCAATATTTAAACAATTAACTTTTGCAGGTCCACTAATTCTGTAGCCTAAACAATCAAATCAAACTTTTATATGAGAAGCTAACTCAGCCTGCAATGTTTGTATTCGCTCACAAATATTACTGTATCTATTTTTTAATAGGTGCTCGTGCTCTGACAAATCATAAATAGAACATAGAACATCATCAGAAGCATTTTGTATTCCTAGCACGTTGGTGCACAACTCACGTATCTTTCTCGCTAAATAGTCAGTTCTCGAACCATTCTGACATTCATAAGCTGGTTTGATGCAGTGCCTACAGCCAAATCCGTTATCAAAGTAAAGAACACCACACCGACGGCGACATTCGGGGCACAACCACCATTGTCGGGCACCATTTTTCAACTTGGTCCAGGCCGTTGGGATCAACTGCTGAAAGCCCTTAGAGCCTTTTAGGTCTAGGCCATAGGGTGTAGTTGTGGCGTCTAACTCTAACACTAACTGGCCATTTATCGACCATGACATAGGATGCCTACAACCATTTGGTGGAGACATATACTTTTTTATATCCGATGGTATTAATCTTGGATACTCATAATTACGACGTCTGATACGGGGATGATTGTGGAAATTAGCCATATTTGACCTAAAAGCTTTGATGTGGATTTATTATCGTTGGGAGTCAACTTAAGGAGACAACATCAGGTTGTCTCAAGTGAAAAAAGTGACTGTTTTTTCATAGCCATTTGGGTATTTATAAAAGCATCCGTGCTTCTATATTTCTTTTTATAAAAAAAGATTTAAAAAAGTGTCACTTTTTTCACTTACTCAAACAGCCTATTGGCTTGATTGCGACCACAATGACTTATAGCGCTTATAGCCGTCACGGGTTATGACTTGATAACCAAGATCTTCCATTCGGCTGCGATATACTTTTGAAGAGACTACCTTAAAGTTATTATCTCGACACCAGTATTCATATTTTTTATAAGCATCAACTAATGTTATAGATGCACGCTTCTGTTCTGCTTCCGTGACACCATTGCACTCAGAATCAGATATCCAGCCCTGAACGGAGTTACTCTCGCGCTTCCATTTATCAAGCAACTTTTCGTGAGCCTGGGATAAGAAGAGTTTGTTTTCTAAATAATCTACAACTCCTTCGATTGCCCAATTTAATATCATCGGTAGCTCAGTCTTAATTATCGTCTCAGCTAGATTAGGGTCCCGCTCTTTTTCAGGCTTACTTCTACTGAAATGAACAATCGCCCATCGCCTCCAAAAGGCATCGGACTGATCTCTAGTCGTCAAGAAGAAATTACTGTTAAACCAGTGCGCACAACCAGGATGGAATGAAAATGCCTTTCCGTATGTTTCACGAGCTGTCACCCTATCGCAGCCAACTACGCTTTTAAACTCAGCCCCTGGTATTACGGTGTCATTATTGATCTCTGGAACCAGATTTATCAGCTTCCCAACCAACGCAGCCTTTTTATAATCCTGATCCCACTCCATAGGTGATACTGCACTTAAGTATTCTTTTCTTACCAATTTTTCGATGATTTTCTGAAACCCAGATTTAAAGGACCCGCCAACGCCATAAAGTAATAGAGCTTTTTGTAGACGATGCTGAAGGTTAAATAATGCTAGCCCGGTGAACATTCTGAGCTGCCTAATCTGCTCATCAGCATCGTCTGGAGAGAACGCATCCCTTAGCGTTCTGAGAAGCATTGCCGGCTCTTCCTTGAACGGCTCAATATCTACCTGAAACCTAGCACGATGACTAGCATTGAGAGCGACTTGTGTAAGCTTAGAATCGCAGATCGAATAGAAGCTTGTTGGAGTCGCTATTCCCTTGGGGGCATCTTCATAAAATGATGCCCTCTCTGTGCGATCATATACAAGCTCACTTAACGCTTTATAGTCAGATGCTCTTCTGCATAATTTCTGACCCTTAAAGGGAGTTGCTATCTGTTGGCCAATATTTTTAAGTGTTATCTTTTTCCAGATATGAGTTCGGTTGTCACAAAGCCACAGTGATCCCTCACAGGCTACTAGGTTTTTATATTCAGGCTTCAGAAGGAATTGCTCGGCTATTTCCATTTGTGAAAGCTGGACGTTCTGAGCTTCCTTACAGGCAGTCTTTATATCTGCAAGGGATAAGCCTGTGAGGCTCTTAAGCTGGTTACGCAGCTTCCCTTTGTCTAAGACATCTGCTGAGTTGATTCTTGCTAGGGCGTTGTGAATTGCCTCTTTGTTACCCCCATCGGCTGCAAGAATTTGAAACGGGTCTTCCAATGAGGCCAAGGCTTCAATGTTTTTCTGTGCATTCCATGATTGACCCTTGATTTTAACCCAGTTCTCACCGGCATCATAAAGAGCGATTTTTTGATCTCCATTATGAAATAGGACATTGAAGGCGCTGAAGGCATCATGGGCTCCAACCCCCCCTCCTTCTGTGTAGAGGGGGTCCGCAGTGCTGAGACTGTGTACTCGCCCACCTTTCACGCTTGCGCTGTAGCTGCCGCTCCGGCTGTTGGGGTGGCGGAACAATGATCCTTTTTGAGCATATCCTGCTTGGATAAGTATTTCGTTAATGCTGTTTTGTGCATTAAAGGCATAGATTAAGGTATCAGAGGGACATTGGTGACCGTTTAGATTATTGGCATATGAAATATCCACCGGTGTGCGATCATCTGCTTGTACGGTATCCTTTGTTAACGGCTCAAAATAGTTTCCGCTGCTTTTGATCCTATAATCATAATAAGCCCCTCGATTAGGTAGGAAGGCTATCTGATTGGCTTTTTCGGAACATCGATCTACTGTGACCCCCGAATCCTCTAGAGCATTGTTAAATGCTAGCTGCGCCCTGTGCCAATCTTCAAAGCTTAACAACCGTATCAGAGGAACTATCACTCGGCTATTCTGTGTATCTGATGTAGCCGATTTAGTTGTATAGGCCACATAGTCACTTCCTCCTAAAATGTCATCCAGGCGACGACATAAATCATCTATCGTCGGAGGACTCTTATCAATGTCACCCCAAATCACTGCAAATTGACCATCAGACTTCTGGTCTTTAAGAGTTCTAGTTTTTAGGATCGAAGCCATGAACCATTGAGCTTTCGTCTTTTCAACGTTGTCGGGGTTATGGGCCAACTTGATAATGTCATTGAACGCTATCGAGCTTAGCTCGCCATTACTGTTTGAGTGTGACGCACTGTGTCCACTGGTGAGTTCAATGTCCATCGAATAGCCCCCTTAAAGTAGTGGCACGTTTCTCAATAAGGAGCGCCACTACCTGCTCAAGAGTGTAGTCTTGATCACCAGCCGCCATAGCCGCTATGACAGCCTCTACCTCACTCGATAGCCAGCCGACAGCACGTCCACCAAGATTAATCGGCGGAGGGAATTTATGTGTATTGATGCGTACATGTAGGGTTGTAGCGGATATGCCGAGTTGCTTTAAGACATCTGGTTTACGCTGTATTGAAATCGGGTGCATCTTAGCCTCGTAATGATGTTTTTGGTTACGAGGCCATTTTGGTTAAATCATTTTCGGAGGTCTTCCCGATGGGAAAATAACTTAGTTGCTGGGAAAGTCATTATTTTTTAATACGTTTCAGGCTATTACCAATAATGTCTTCCAATGCCGATGTTTGTAATCCGGTTAGTCCGCTTTTACATAGCAGCCCCACCAATCCGGCATCTCCAGTTTCTTTTGAATAGCCTTTAAATGGGGAGCCGTTTTTCATGAGATTTTCTGGATCAGTCTCAGCCAATTTATAAGCAAGCCCACCAATTACTTTTAGTAAGGTGCTCTCTCTCCTAGGAGACATCGTTTCTTCAAAATCCAGATTTTGAACTTTATCTATATTTTTCACTAGATCAGGTCTATTCGCGCTTAATAAAAACTTTCGAAGATCCTCACGCTGAAAATAACCTTCATCACTATAACCATCTAGAGTAAAGCCTATGTCAGAGCTGTGCCCAAGATATTTGAAATCGTCGATTCTTGCTTGCAGCTGGAGTTCCAACTCAACCGCTAAATTAGCCTGTGGTAAAAGCTCAGAATCCTCCTCACTCTTTAACTTGAGTTCTTTTACAGAACTATATTCGTCCAGCAAACCGACAGACAACAGAGCGGCCTCTGAGGAATCGAAAAACACTTTAATCTGTGAATACATAATTTCTCCAATACAATCTCTAACTGGCTATGATAAGGCTAAGATGAGGTATTAATATTACCAAATATAACTGGAGTCATTTCCCCCGTGAGAGCAGCATTTTCAATTCGCTCTGACCACCATTCCATCATCACCTTTCTTCGCTCAATATACTGGGCACGGTTATAGGCAGCTCTGACTGTGTTGGTATCAACATGAGCCAGCGCTGCCTCAATAATATCCCCATCAAAGCCTGCTTCATTTAAAGTTGTGCTCGCTAATGCTCTCAACCCATGAGAAACCAACTTCCCATGAAAACCCATACGCTTTAAGGCCATATTCGCTGACTGGGGATTGTATGGCTTCCTGTTGCTTCGGTCAGATGGAAATATAAACTCACTACGCCCACTTATTAACTTCATCCGTTCTAATAACCTCAAAGCTTGTGAGGTTAACGGCACAATATGGTCTCGTCGCTTTTTCATCCGCTCTGCCGGAATACACCAAACTGACCGCACTGTATCTATTTCATCCCAACGGGCGCCGGCAGCTTCACTTGGGCGGGTCATTGTGTGTAATTGCCAGAGGATTAAACTGCGGGTCGTTACTTTAATATTGGCTGCTTGAACCGCGCTTAGCAATAAGGGCAGATCACTCGGAGGTAACGTCGGCTGGTTTTGCTTCTCGGGTACCTTAAAGGCTGCTGCGATACCTGCTAGCGGGTTATGCTGGACTACGCCCGTATTCGTCGCCCAAACCATCACTTCGTTGAGTCTCTGGCAAATTCGTTTGACCTGCTCTAGTGACCCCTTTGCTGCAAGCGGCTTCAAAGCCTCAATGGCAAGAGGTGCTGTGACAGATGATGTTGGTAGTTTCCCTAAACTAGGGAATACATGCAGCTCTAGGGAACGCCAAATATCCTTAGCATGATCAGAAGATACTCGATTTTTCTTTACTTCTAACCAAGCTGCCGCCGTAAATTCAAAGGTAGCTAGCACTTTATTTTTATTTTCTCGTTCGGCTTGAGCTTTTGAGGTTTGAGGGTCAATCTCTTTTGCTAACAGAGATCTGGCATTTGAGCGCATCAATCTCGCTTCAGCCAAGGTGACTGAGGGGTAGTTGCCAAAACTAAGGTTGGCTCGCTTCTTGGTGTGCGGTCGATAGTAATTAAACAACCACGTTTTTGTGCCACTGGTAGCAATGCGTAGATACAGCCCATCACCATCAGCAAGTGAGTATTGTTTCTCAGCAGCCTTGGCGGCAACGAGCTCTATATTCGATAGTGGTTTTGTTATTTTAGGCATTGAAGTAACACAGCTTTCAGTAACACGACTCTATGTTACCACTTGTGTTACCAAAGTAAACGGATGTTAACGAATTTTACAGAATCTAAAAGACCCATACATGACCAGATATACTGGCCTGTATGGGTATTTACTAGGTACTTAGTTTTGCGAAGTATCTCCTAGATCACTTGTTTGGTGGAGGCGGCGGGAATTGAACCCGCGTCCGCCAGTCCGCTGCCTGCGGCTCTACATGCTTAGATCAGTCTTTAAATTTAGCCTGCTGCAACCCGACTGTCAGGGCGCACAACAAACGATTTCGGTAAGAGTTTAATAACGCCGCCCCGAACAAGCTTTGTTACGATCTTATGAGATATGACGCCTGAGTGTCCCGAGGGACGCTGGACGCATAAGCACGGCTCCAGTCAGACGGCACCCTACTGGGGTTTAAGCAGCGAGTGCGTAGTTGTCGTCGTTGGCAACTATAAGTTTGCGACTTTGGATTAACGAGATTGGTCACCATCTCGGCATGCACCGGAGGTTTTGTAACCGTCGTCGAATCCAAAACGCCCCCAGAGGATCGCGATTCTAACACAGTCCTCAGCAACAGGAACTGACTTTGATCAAAACAATTTAACCGTCGAATTTGCCCTTGGAATGCCCTAGAATCACCGGCTGGATAAAATAATAACAGGAATACAGTAATGCAAAGAGGTGAGTTCTCATCAAGGCTGGCGTTTATTTTTGCCGCCTCTGGCTCTGCCGTTGGGTTGGGCAATATCTGGGGCTTCCCCACCAATGCCGCTGAAAATGGCGGTGCTGCATTCCTGATAATGTATCTGATTCTGGCCTTTTTACTGGCCTACCCGGCGATGATGGCGGAGCTGATTATTGGCCGCCACACCCGCGCCAATATGGTCAATGCTCTGCAAGCTATATCTCCCGGGCAAACCGCCAAGACTATAGGCAAGTTGACCGGTATTGGCGGCATGGTTACGGCAGGGCTGATCCTGAGCTTTTACAGCATTGTGGCGGGCTGGATGATTGCCTTTATGCTTGAGCCTGTGGCCTCAGTGCTGGGTCTGGCATCTGTGGGCAATTGGCTGACAGAATTTAGTTTGGTGCGCAATATTGGTTTTGCGGCGTTCTTTATACTATTAACTGTGCTAATTATTAGTGCTGGTGTAGTACAGGGTATTGAGAGATGGTCCAGCCGCCTGATGCCCTCTTTATTTTTATTGATGGGGGCGCTGATTATCTATGTGCTGACCCAAGAAGGTGCCATGGAGGGACTTAAGCATTATCTGGTGCCGGACTTTTCTCAAATCACCAATCCTAAGCTAATTGTCAGCGCCATGGGCCAGGCATTTTTCTCTATGTCTCTGGGTGTGGGTACCATGCTGGTCTATGGCTCCTATATCCGTGCTGATGAAAATCTGCCCACAGTGGGCGCACTGGTCACTTTGACTGACACTTCCGTTGCATTTTTAGCCGGGCTGCTGGTGTTACCGGCTATTTTTGTGGCGCAGAATCTGGGTGTGACTATTTATGCCGAGAGCGGCAATTTAATTGCCGGGCCAGACCTGATTTTTCAGGTGTTGCCGGCTCTATTTGACGGCATGGGTGCCACTGGGTTGCTGGTGGGCCTGGCTTTCTTTGTGCTGATGTCTATTGCCGCGGTTACTTCATCGATTTCTATGCTTGAGGTGCCGGTGTCCTACGCGGTGGAAGCCCATAAGGTCAACCGCCACAAGGCAACCTGGCTGGTGGGTTTGGCGATATTTGCAATTAGTGCCACTATTTGTCTCAACTTTGAGTCTCTATTTGGCTTGGTAATTACCATGACTACCGAGCGAGCGCAGCCTCTGCTGAGCATGATGCTGTGTATCTTTGCGGGCTGGGTTTTCTATCGCAATAATATTCTTGAAGAACTCAAGAGCGGCAGCCCGAATATCGAACAGGGCTTGTTTTGGAAGATTTGGCCCCTGTATGTGAAGTTCTTTTGTCCGGCGTTGATCCTACTCACCTTTGCCCAGGGTTTTTCCTAAAGCAACCGGCTGTTCTTGGAAAACTGACTGCGCAAAAACTCCATCTGGTCTCCCCTGATACGGCGGCTATTAAGTAGCGCCAAATACTCTGCGTTATTGGGCTTAAAGGGCAGTGCCACCAGCTCCATACCCGCCTCTTCTGGGGTTCGATTAGCTTTGTGCTGGTTGCAGCGACGGCAGGCGGCTACTACATTTTCCCAGCGATCGGCACCTGCTCTTGAGACCGGTTGGATATGATCTCTGGTGAGCTGGATACTGGCAAACTCTCTGGCGCAATACATGCAGATATGGCCATCCCGGGCAAATAGCGTGGGGTTGTTTAGCGGGTAATTTGAGCGTGGTCTTGCCAGCTGTTCACCACCACAGGCAATAATACTGGGTAGCTCCACCACTGACCTATTGCCCGTTAGCCTGCAAATGCCACCATGCACCTTGCGCACCGTATCCCCCAACGTCCAGACCACCAGGTCACGGGCGTAGATACAGACTGCCTCTTCCCAGTTAAGCCAGTCAATGGGTTGCCCCGCGAGGTTTAGCCTTAATATTCTTGTCTGCACTGCGTTTTGACTCCTCTAGAAACAAAAAACCCCATCGCACCATGCGACAGGGTTTTGGAATTGTGTTGGCCAAGCTGCTGGTTTTTTACAGGGGGCAACGAGTCTCGCCAAACCCTGAGGGCTGTGCGCCGGTCTCTTTTTGCCCTCTGTGCTAACTGGGGAACTCTGAAGACTTAGTCCTCCTAAATACCCTTGTTATTGATGCAAACCACGTTTCCTATTTTGAACAGACTAGGATAGCCTGTCAAACCTGTCCGGATTATCCACATCTAGCAATAGTAAGACGGCCACAAGCCTAAAAGGCACAATTTATCTGTGCCATAGCAATTGACCCAAATCCCTATGTTGGTTAGGGTGATCAGCCGATATTACAGTCTTTTTACAGCGGGTTTTAATTGTGGCAACAGAAAAAAAAGCAGTGAATTTTGAGCAACAGCTGGAGAACCTAGAGGCGCTGGTTGAGTCATTAGAGAGCGGTAGTTTAAGCCTTGAAGATTCCCTTAAGTCTTTTGAGCAGGGCATTAAAGTGGCCCGCGAATGCCAGACTGCGCTTAAGCAGGCAGAGCAGAAAGTCGAGCTGCTAACGCGCCAGGGCGATGAATTGGTAAGCCAGCCGTTTGAAGCAGACGAATAAGGCGCTGTATGCCCAACACTCTCAAAGACCTACTCATTAGCTACGGCAATCAGGTCGACGCCCAGCTCGAGCAGATACTACCCCAGCCCCAGGGCCCGGCAGAGGCCCTTTTTGCGGCCATGCGCTACTCTGTTTTTAATGGCGGCAAGCGTCTGCGCCCGGCACTCTGTTTTGCTGCAGCTGAGGCTGTTGCCGCAACTGATGCCAATACCGCCAGAGTGGCCGCAGCATTGGAAATGATTCATGCCTATTCGCTGATTCATGATGATCTGCCCGCGATGGACGATGATGATCTGCGGCGCGGCAAACCTACCTGCCATATCCAGTTTGGTGAGGCCACGGCCATTCTGGCCGGCGATGGCTTGCAGTCACTGGCATTTCAGCAGCTGACCGAACTGCAAAATATACCCGCGGATCACATGGTCAGATTACTGTCCATGCTGGCCAGCTACAGCGGCTGCCAGGGTATGGTGGCTGGGCAGGCAATAGATTTGGCAGCGACTGGCCAAGGACTGAATCTCGACCAGTTAAAAACCATGCACAGACACAAAACAGGCGCCCTGATAGAGGCCTCTGTGCTGATGGGTGCTATAGCAACGGGCGCAGCCACCGAGCAGCAGTTAGCTGTGCTAAAGCAGTTTGCCGCAGATATCGGCCTGGCCTTCCAGATTCAGGACGATATTTTGGATGTGGAGAGCTCTACAGAGCAACTGGGCAAGCAGCAGGGTTCGGATGCCCTCAATCAAAAGTCCACCTACAGCTCAATTATGGGGCTGGAAGAGGCCCGCACAGAGGCGACCAAGCTGTATCAGCAGAGTGTTGCCAGCCTGGATATCTTCGCTGAGCGCGCAGACCCATTGCGGCAACTGGCCAGTTTTATCGTCAACCGGGCTTATTAACCGAGCCAATTGGTGTAATATCCCCTTTCGACAGAAGACATAGCTACTATGCCAAAAACATTTACAGAGATTCCTCTCAGCCGACCAGATACGCCGCTATTGGATAGTGTCAATGCGCCTGCGGATATACGCCAGTTTAGCGAGGACGAGCTGTTACAGCTTACCGATGAGCTGCGTTCTTTTTTGCTGTTCTGCGTGGGTAAAACCGGGGGTCACTTTGGCGCTGGGCTGGGGGTGACCGAGCTTACCGTTGCCCTACACTATGTTTTCAACACACCCAATGATCGCCTAGTCTGGGACGTGGGCCACCAGACCTATCCCCATAAGATACTCACCGGCCGTCGTGAGCAGATGCTTAGCATTCGTCAGAAAGATGGCCTATCTGGTTTTCCCAAGCGCTCGGAGAGTGAGTACGACACCTTTGGTGTGGGTCACTCAAGCACCTCTATCAGTGCTGCCCTGGGCATGGCTATGGCCTCCCAGCAACTGGGCGAGGAGCGCCGCACCGTGGCGGTGATGGGCGATGGCGCCATGACCGCCGGCATGGCCTTTGAGGCGATTAATCACGCCGCCCATGTGGATAAAAATCTGCTGGTGGTGCTCAACGACAACCAGATGTCCATCTCGCGCAATTCCGGTGGCCTGTCCACCTACTTTGCCAAGCTCTGGTCCAGCAAGTTCTACACTAATCTGCGGGAGAGCGGCAAGAAAGCCCTGCGCGCCCTGCCTCATGCCAAAAACTTTGTGCGCCGCACCGAAGAATATATGAAGAGCATGGTGTCACCGGCGACCATCTTCGAGGAGCTGGGCTTTTACTATATTGGCCTGATCGACGGCCATGATCTGCCCATGCTGGTAGAGATCTTAAACAAGATTAAAGACATAGACGGGCCTGTGCTGCTGCATATTATTACCCACAAGGGCAAAGGCTTTGCCCCGGCAGAGAATGACCCTGTGGGCTACCATGCCCTGAATAAAATTGAGCCCAAGCCGCCAGTGCAAACTGCAGTGTCTCAGGCTAGCAAGGAGGCCAAATCGGCCAAACCCAAGTACCAAAAGGTTTTTGGTGACTGGCTCTGTGATATGGCCGAAAAAGACCAGCGACTGGTGGGCATTACCCCGGCTATGTGTGAGGGCTCTGGTATGAATGATTTTGCCGAGCGCTTCCCGGACCGCTTTGAAGATGTGGCCATTGCCGAACAGCATGCGGTCACTCTGGCAGCTGGTATGGCCTGCGAGGGGGCCAAGCCGGTAGTGGCTATTTATTCCACCTTTTTGCAGCGGGGCTATGACCAGCTAATACATGATGTGGCTCTGCAAAACCTGGATGTGCTGTTTGCCCTAGACCGCGCCGGCATGGTGGGCGAAGACGGTGCTACCCATGCGGGGGCCTACGATATCAGCTATCTGCGCTGTATTCCCAATATGCTGGTTATGACCCCCTCCGATGAAAATGAGACCCGCCAACTGCTGTACACAGGGTTTATCCATCAGGGCCCGGCGACTGTCAGGTACCCCCGGGGAACTGGCCCTGGTACTGTGATTGAAAAAACCATGACCGCGCTGCCTCTGGGTAAAGGTGTTATGCGTCGCAGCGGTGTTCAGGTGGCTATTCTTAACTTTGGCACCAGGCTGACTACTGCCCTGGAAGTTGCCGATAGCCTAAACGCCAGCGTTGCCGATATGCGTTTTGTAAAACCCATAGATGAAGAATTAATCAGCCAACTGGCAGCTGATCATCAGTTGCTGGTTACCGTTGAGGAAAATAGCATTGCCGGTGGCGCTGGAGCTGCTGTCAGTGAATATTTAGCCCAGCAGGGTATTGTTATGCCGGTGCTGCATCTGGGTCTGCCGGATCTGTTTATTGATCATGGCAGCCATTCACAGCAGTTGGCCGCAACTGGCTTAGACAGCGCTGGCATATTACAAGCGATTGAACAACGACTAGCGCTGCTGAAGCTGCCGGGTCGCGCCATAAAATAACCATAAGAGGCCAAGCCATGAAATTCTATGATTGCACTTCAGCCCCCAGCCCGAGGCGAGTCAGAATACTGATGGCTGAAAAAGGGATAGAGATCGATACGGTTCAGGTCGATCTAATGAAAGGCGAGCAGTTGACCGAGGAATTCCTCAAAATTAATCCCCTGGGGCAGGTGCCGGTTCTCGAGCTGGACGATGGCACCCGTCTCGCGCAGGTCATGGCCATATGCCGCTATCTGGAGGAGACATATCCAGACACGCCTCTGTTTGGCCGCGACCCAGTAGAGCGAGCCAAGGTGGAATCCATCAATGACCAGCTGCAAGCTAATGGCATGGTCGCAGTGATGGAAGCCTTTAGAAATTCGACGCCGGGCTTTGTTAATCGAGCTATGCCCGGGCCCCATAATTATGCTCAGATTCCCGCCCTGTCGGAACGAGGCATGCTGAGACTGGATAATTTTTTCTCGGACTTTGATACCCACCTGGCCGCCAACCAATATATGGTTGGGGATTATTTCTCGGTCGCCGATATTACTGGGTTTACTGTGGTTGAGTTTGCCCGCTGGGTGAAAAAGAGCATTCCTGAGGAGTGCAGCAACCTGCAACGCTGGTACCAACAGGTTAAACAGCGCCCAAGCACTACTGCCTAAAAGTAGTGCCTGGGGGTTTTACCCCGACTAAGGCTTAGTCAGGGTAAATGCCTGGGGCGCGGCCATCAACGTATGGCCATCACTGAAGCTTACTGCCAGCTCCTGATTGGAAAAGTTGTACACCACATAGGTAGTCACCCCATCTTTTACAAAAGCCAATGCCGCAGGATAATCTGCGGTCAGGGTGCCAGTACCTGTCTGCAACTGTCCCAGTGCGCTAAAGGTATGTATCCAGTGGTAGGTATGGGCCTTGGTCTCACCGGCTTCAGGCTCATAGCTGCTAACTGTGTTGTAGTCGGCAATCGCCGCATCGGCATCCACCATGGCCCAGAGATTCCACCATAGATCGCGCCACTGATCATCGATCAGGCCCGATGGCTTGTTGTTGGATGACTCACTGAGCCCCAGTGTCACATAGTCTTGCATATAGTCAGCATACTGGGCCACATGCAAAATCAATGGGCTTGAGGGCAATCCCTGAATACCCAGAATATGGGCATAGGCCGCACTAAACCAGGTAGAGAACACAGCGCCATCACCCCAGATAATGGAGGTGGTAATCTTGTCATAGCTGGCCGGGAAGTTATCGGCATCGGCACTGACATTGTTATAGCCATCGATATTATTCCAGTACTCCCAGTAGGCTGCGGAGGTGGAGGCATGCAGATACATGCCTTTTTCTACCAGTGCATTGTTGCCGGTGGTCAGGCCATACAAAATAATCGCTCCGTAGGCAGTGGCTGCCTCAGAGGTAGATTCATTGTTGTTGCCGCGGGTAAAGTTGACGCGACCATCGGCCCAGGAAAATCCATTGGCCGGATCAAAATTGCGCGTAGGCGGGAACATGTCGTCATCGTCATCTGCCGCATAGTCGCGGATTAACAACTCGATCATGGGTCCATACTGGTCATCACCGCACCAGGCAACATCGACCCGACAGATTTCCGCGGCGGCACGCACAAAGTAGCCATAGTGGAAATGGTGATCGGCGAGGCGCTGATGAGAGCCAAATGACTCTTCAAAACCCAGTAATGTATTCCAGGTCTCGTCGTAGGAAAAATACTTATTGCTGTCCAGAGAGCCGCCTGTATCCGCCGTGAACCAATCGGCTAATTCGGTTTTGAGCCAGTCGATCAACTGGGCCTGCTCTGCGTCCATGCCAATAGAGCCAGCTATAGCCGCCAGCTCAGCCACCTTGCCGTAGTTCTTGCCCGCCCAGTAGGTATCTGTGCGGTTATTCCAGGCAGCTGACCCCTGATCAATAAACTCAGTAACCAAATCTTGTAAGGTTGTCTGATCAAAGCTGTTATCAATAGAGGGCATGGTTGGCAGCACGCCTACAAAGGGCAGGTTGTAGTTGAAGCTGTCAGTCTGACTAAATTTGGTGATACCTCGAGCACTGCGCACCTTGTAATCTGAAGTCTGCTGGCTGCTGTTTTTCCAGTGCAGTGGCAACATGCCTACCACTGTATCCACCGCTGAACCCTGAGCATCCAAATAGGCATGGCTAACATTAACGGTATTGGTGTTGCGATCAACGCTGTAATCAATATTTACCGCTGCAACCACATTGCGCGCCCGAGCCTCAAAATAACTAATCATCGCACTGCTGGCATTACCTGCACCTGAAGCGGGCAGATAGGCCAGGGTAAATTCTTTAGCCTCATTACTGACAGTGATTTCATTGCTGCTGCTGTTGGCGAAGCTAGTACTACCCTGCCCAGTAATCAGGAAGTTGTTGAGATTGCCCGCCACGCTGGTCCAGACACCCAGGCTATTGCCCTGATTATAAAAAATACCCTTTTCACCACTGTCTGCGCGCAGGGTACGCAACACCAGATCACCCTCATAGGCTTTGAAGTAGGCATAGGGCGAGCCATGAACAAAGGTGGCTTCCATGACATCGGAATCTCCAGACTTCCACATAATGGTGACCGAGCCATCACTGTGATCCTTGAGATAGGCATTGAGATTGCTGTGGTCAGTATTGCCCACGGCCATACCATCAAATACCTCCACAAAGGGATCGGGAATCTGGTACATAAAGCCATCGCTGTAAGGGCCCAGGCCGCCAGGAATGCTTAACAGGCGAACACCTTTCTCTGTCACTCGAGCGATAAAGGGGTCTGGCGTGATATAGGCTGCCTGGTCCGCATTGCCGGTCTGCATCTCGCCCAGGAAGGAGATTGAGCCCCACCATTTATGGGTGGGTGTAGGTTTTTCCTGTGCAGGGCCAGTCAACTGTGGTGACAGTGGCGTTGGTGTACCCACGGGAATATTGGTATCAGTGTTGCAGTCGTCAATACCGGGCTCTACCACACCGGCATTGTAAATCCAGTTTCCAAAATCGTAGACACAGCGATAGCTATTGGGGTTAATGCCATCGGCTACATTACCTGCGCCATAGGCGGTCACAGAATATGAGCTGGGGTTTTGCGGATCTACACCGCTGCCTGCTGCGGGCTGCTCTGCCCCATCGGCCAGACCAGAGAAACGTACATTATCGATTAAATAAACCAGGCCCGGGCCGGTGCGAAATGCCGGGAAAAATACCAGTGGCGCGGTGACGCTGCTCAACTTTAGCCCACCGCTGGCAGTAAGTGTGGACATGGGAACGCTGATCGACTCCCAGTTTCCATTGGCGGCAATCTGTGAAACCGCAATTTCCCCTGAGTTGCTGTCCGGGGTAGTTTCCAACTTGATATAGAAGCCGCCGGACAAACCATCAGCCCCTTTACTGACCACTTTGATATCAAACTTTAGCGAACCATTGCTGTAATCACTGAGATCCACCGCGGGCCCAGGGCCCACTACAATACCCGCATGCCCCGCACTGCCGGTATAACTGACTTGTAAGACATCGCCTTTGTCAGAGTCCGAGACTACTTGCCAATCAATACTATCGCAGCTCTCTGTGCCGGCCTGCTCGTCCGTGCAGTCACCATAGTCTTGGCGCTCATCAAAAGCAGAGAACTTTAAGTTTCCTCCCCACAAATCGGCGACCATGCCATCGACCAGAATAGCGGAATCACCATCAGCATTATCGGTCGGGGGTATCTGGGATACATACAGCGGATTACCAGAGAAAAGATTGTCTAGGCTGGCCTCGGCAATAAACTGAATCAGATCGGTCACTGACTCGGCCAGATCAGCAACGGCGGACAGCAACTCTGTCTGTAGGGTTTGGACCAATGCAATGGCGTCGTCTGACGTGAGGTCTAGGCTGTCACCAGCCAAAAGTTCATTGATATCCGCCATGGTGTCAGCCACAGCAGCAATCGCCAGCAGAGACAGAGAGTCCAGATCTGGCAGGGCGGCATTGACAATCTCGATAAGCTGGGTGGTGGACTGTAAATTGATATCGCCGCTGATGCTAATTTGCTCGGCGATCGCCGCAGCCACATCCTCAGCAAGACCTGGCAATTCTGAGGCGAGGCGATCCTGATCCAGTGATTGAATAGTGGTCATCACCAGCGCTATCTGCTGATTGAGACGCTGCAGGCGCAAGCCACTGTTGTCCTGAGCCTCAGCCAGCGCCCAGATATCCATAGCCAGAAATTCATCAAGCGTTCCATCAAACCCCAGGGCACTCAGTATTGCAGCCTTGACTTCAGCACTGCTGGCTCCGGCAAGTACCGAGCTGAGCGGTGAAATAATAGCTGCACTGCTGAGGTCGGCGGGCAGATCAGCTATCAGTGCCAACTCGCTGAGTACCACATCGGTATTGATATCAGTGCCGCCCAATGCCACCAACCGAGCAATGTCATCGATCACTGGCTCGGGTAACTGAAAATAACCCAGACTATCCGTCTTGGCGGTGGGTTCATCAGCGTCGGCTGCAAGGTTATTGTTGAGATCAATAAATACCAAACTATCAGAGAGAGGGCCATCCACAACACGCCCCTCTACCGCATTGGTCACCGTCACCACCATGCTCTGGCTATCTGTGGCTCCCTGACTATCAGACAACTCAACAGTCAGGTCATAGCGATTGTTTGCATCCGCATCAGTGGGTGCCTCAAAGTCTGGCGCGGCAATAAAATTAATACTGCCGGTGGAGGAAATCTCGAACAGCTCTCTATCGGCCCCGTCCGACAGGCTATAACTCAGGCTGCTATTTTCCGGGTCCGTGCCACTGGCTATGGCAATGGCTGTGGTGCCCTCAAGAACAGAAACCTCTGCATCAACAACCAGAGAGGGTGCTTGGTTAACTGGAACATTGGGTGATGCTGGTGCACTGCCACCTCCACCGCCGCCTCCACAGGCTGACAAAAACGACAGACAGGCGGCTAGAGAAATCAGGTTAATAGTGCGCATAGGAGTTTCCGCTTTGTGTATTTATTATTTTGGAGATTTTTGCGGAGTAAACAGTATTTTGACGAGGTTAGATACCGAAAACCGACAAAAGAGCATGATCTGTACGATCAAAGGGGCGTTCTATTCGGTAATGATTAGAATAAAAAAAGGCTCCTAGATAGGAGCCTTTTAGTCTTTCAATTGCAGCCTTGTTTATTGCACTGAACCCGTAATTGCCCAGCCGCTATACCAAGGTGTTTCACCTGCTTTAACAGCACCAATATAGTCGGTTGAGTCAAAGACAAAAGATGACCCATTGTCCTGAGCCGTGATGGCCTCAGCAGTCACCGATGCCGATGCATTGGTAATCGCCTTATTGGCATCTAGAACAACCGCTTCCAATATAACTGAATCCGTGCTCACAGGCTCTTCTTTGTTAAAGGCTGTGCCAGCAGTATCACAGAGGAAGTTTCTCATGGTGATTGGTGTATCAATCTTGGCCGTTGCGCTGTCGTTGTCGTGATCGGAATCATCGATACGGGCACAGGTCACGTCGTAGCCAGTCACCGCAGAGTTATGGATAGCTGCAGTGACCGAACCGCGCAGACGCATACCAAACTCACCGGCGCTGTTAGCCGCGTCGCCACCGATAATGGTTACGTTGGCAATGACACCAGCAGTCTCTGGAGTATAGTCTTCGTCAGAAGAGTTAAGCTCGATACCGCGCGGGTCGTTAGAACCCACTGGTGTAGCACCAGCAGTTTGGTTCTTGATAATCAGTGCATACTGAATATTGCCCTGATAACCCTCATCGAAATCTATATCGTCATCGTCATTGTTAGTGAGCAGCGCATGTTTAACGTTGACTGTGCCGCCAAACCATTCAATACCGTCGTCCTGGTTACCATGAACCTGAACATAGTCAATCAGGGTGCCGTGACCAACTCCCTGAAGGGTCAGACCATTAATTTCATTGTTGGGTCCAGCGATCAGGCCGCCCTCAGCGATACGCACGTAACGGATAATACCGCTGTTGTCAGCTGGTACGTTGCCACCATATTCCTGAACAAAGTCACCGCCTTCACCGAGGATATTGCACCAGCTTTCGCCGTCAGCAAAACAGGCGCCTGTTCCGCCCTGACCATACTGTGGGGCGAAACCCTGGATCACAACACCACCCCATTCGCCCATGCCATCGTAATCAGGATCAATAGAACTAAACGTAATTGGGCTTGTGGCAGACCCATTGGCAATCAACTTGGACCCGCGAGTAACCAAAAGAACGCCATCTGAAAAAGCGTTGATATTAACACCTGCACGAATGGTCAGTGTCACACCTGCCGCCTGAATGGCGTCCATTTCAGCCTGGGAAGTGATCTCCACATTACCCGCACCTACAGTCACCACACCGTCAAGGCGATATTCAACACCGGCAACCATAGTGTAATCTTCATCTACATTACCCTTGAGAGTACAGACTGTTTTAGACGAATTACAGGTAGCAAATGAGGTCTCTGTGGCAGTTTCCTCTGCGGCGACTGAACCGGGGATAGTCCAGCCATCCCACCAGGCTACTGCTTCAGACGGGTCGACAGCACCGATAAAGTTAGTTTCATCAAAGATAAATGAAGAGCCGTTGTCCTGTGCAGTGATAGCTGTTGCCGCGTCCAGGGAAGCTGCTGCATTAACAATAGCGTAGTTGCTGTCAAAGCTAACGCCCTCTTCGATAACACTGTCAGTAGAAACAGGCAGTTCTTTGTTAAATGCCACACCAGAAGTATCACAGATAAAATTATTCAAAGTGATTGGTGTATCAATCTTGGCCGTTGCGCTGTCGTTATCATGATCGGAATCATCGATACGGGCACAGGTCACGTCGTAGCCAGTCACCGCAGAGTTATGGATAGCTGCAGTGACCGAACCGCGCAGGCGCATACCAAACTCACCGGCGCTGTTAGCCGCGTCGCCACCGATAATGGTTACGTTGGCAATGACACCAGCAGTCTCCGGGGTGTAGTCTTCGTCAGAAGAGTTAAGCTCGATACCTCGAGGGTCATTAGAGCCTACAGGTGTGGCTCCAGGCGTTTGATTCTTGATAATCAGTGCATACTGAATATTGCCCTGATAACCCTCATCGAAATCTATATCGTCATCGTCATTGTTAGTGAGCACAGCATATTTAACGTTAGCTGTACCGCCAAACCACTCAATGCCATCATCCTGATTACCATGAACCTGCACATATTCAATTTCGGTACCATAGCCGACACCTTGAAGGGTCAGACCATTAATTTCATTGTTGGGACCAGCGATCAGACCACCCTCAGCGATACGCACATAGCGGATATGGCCGCTGTCATCAGCAGGCAAGTTACCACCGTATTCCTGAACAAAGTCACCGCCTTCACCGAGGATATTGCACCAGCTTTCGCCATCGGCAAAACAGGCGCCTGTTCCACCCTGACCATACTGTGGGGCGAAACCCTGGATTACAACACCGCCCCATTCGCCCATGCCATCATAATTTTCATCTGCAAGGCTGCTAAAGGTGATTGGCTGTGCAGCTGTACCTACGGCTTCCAGCTTGGAGCCACGAGTTACCAAAAGTACACCGTCAGCAGCGCCGCGAACATCGGTACCTGGTTCAATTGTCAGAGTTACACCCTGGCTAACAATTAGATCCATCTCTGCCTGAGAGGAAATCTCTTTATTGCCTGAACCGACCTGAACTACACCACTCAAAACATACTGGGTTCCTGAGGCCATGCTGTAGTCAGTATCAATGGTTCCTGTTACCACAGCCTGTGAACAGTCATCATTGAAGCTCACAAAGCTAGCTTCTGTAACCGCAGCACAGAGGCCGGTGACAACATCTGTTGTATCAGTTACAGGAGCTGCAGTGTTGTTAGTGACATCTCCTGCAATTGTTACTGTGATATCTCCAGCGCTCTCGCTATCGCCGCACCCGGTTAGGGTTAGCGACGTGAGCAGACCAGCTGCTAAAAGTTTTGTCTTCATTTTTATGGTCCTATTTCAATGGATTTAAATTATGGAACTACTTTGGGTTCTCAAACTATTTACTGATGTCTAACAGGCATCACAGCTGATAGGTCAGCGACATACTTAAAGATGTGCCTACCTCATAAAGCTCGATCGTCCGATTATTCTGGGTGTAAGAAACTGCCTCATTGGTGAGGTTTTTAACTTTGACTTTTAATGTCCATCCCTCGGCGAGAATATTCTCGTAATTCAAGTCAACCAGGGTTCTCCCTGATTCAACAACAGGACCCAGTGCCGCACCGCGCGCCACTCGATAGATTCTGTCGTCGAAGTGATTTACCAGTAGGGTTAGCTTTTGATCTGTGGGGTAATGGTCATAGCCGATCTGTAAATTGGCCAAGTATTCGGATTGCCCCTGCAATGGACGACCATCAGAACCAACACCCTCCAGCTGCAGCGACTTGGCTGCAAGCGCTACTGAGGAATCAATGTAGGAAAAGTTACCGTTCAAGAATACACGGGAATCTTCGCTGTCGATCAGAGTGGTATTGAAGTCCAGCTCGATGCCATCTAAAACGGCAGAGCGCTGGTTTCTAAAGGTAATGCCGGCGGCAGCTGAACCAGATGCATCTGGAATAGCTCGCTCTACGGGATTGTCAATTTCCTTTCTAAAGAGGGCCAGGGATGCGCGGTTATCAGCACCAAAATAATACTCAATGCGCAGATCTATATTATCAATTTCAGAAACCTTTAGATCTGGGGTGCCGAAGATAGGGTCATCGGTCTGAGGGTCATAAGACTGAGATTCAGAACGCTCAATTAGGCCGGGGTATGAAACTGTTTGACTAAATCCAAAACGAACCTGGTACTCCTCCATTGCCCGCCAGGTGATATTGGCAGCAGGATAAATACCATCAGTCTCGAGATTACCAGTGTTACCGCTATTGTTGGGGTAGCCTATATTTTGGCTAAATTCTTCGTATCTGGCGCCAATCTCAATATTCCAGTCTTCGCCAAATTCATTATCAAGCATCATATAAAATGCCGTGACTTCTTCATCAGAAATATAAGAATCGGTCGAGGCTGTTGCTGGGCGCAGTCGAAATGCGTCCGCGGCAATATTGGGCACCGAGAGCAGAGCATCAATACCATTGGCGGTACTTAGACTTATCGGGTCGTCACCCAGGCGAACACCAAATCGGTACAGACCAACAGTTCTATCTTTGCTAGACAACAGGGTACCCAGCTTTAGAGTGCTGTAGCTAGCATCACCCCATTCGGATGAAATTTTGTAGTCCAGGCCAAAGTCTTTACTGGTTTCATTGAGGTCAGACCAACGGCGCTCAACAGAGGAAATGGCCAGCGCGTCATTGAGAGAGTAATACTGTCGACGGTCGGGCTCTAGACGATCAGTTTCAGAATAACCAACGCGCCAGTCCAAAACGCTGTCGTAACCAGCGGTCTGGAACTCTTTAAAGCCATTGAAGCTCTGGGAAAATAACTGCCGTTGCACATATTCAAGAACAGCTGAATCCAGAGCATTGTCCTCGACATTAATTGCCATGGTTTGACGAGTCACATCATCGGTAGAGCGCAGTAGAGTGGTCTTGGACAGCACTTCACCAGAGTCAAACTCATAGCCCACAACACCGTATCCCGACACTGAAACAGTATCTTTGGTGCGATTGTAGATACCATTTAAATCACTGGGGTTGGATAGCTGTGCGTCACCACGGTAGCCAGTGCTTCGATCATAAGAGCCAGAGAAATAGTAACCCAGTTCACCATTGCCGTATTCAAAGCGATCTCCGAAATCAGCATCAAAACCCACATCTGGATCGGCCGTTTCATCATTGATGTCGTAGTCAGGCTTAAAAGTTAGGAAGTAGGCCATAGCCACCGCCGGATGAGTACAGATATCGGCCAGGCTTGGATCGCAGATAGTCAGACTTCTGGCGCCATTGGTGGCTTGTAAAACACCAGAATGAACATTGCGCAAACCATTGTCATAACCCAGCCACTCTCTATTACTGTTGCGATACTCTTGAATCTCGCCACCCGTAAACTCTGTATTCATACCCATTGATACAGATAGGGAGCCTGCACGCTCGTCGGGCAGCCCTTTGGTGTTTACTGCAATAGAGCCTCCGGTAGTAGAAGCCAGTTGATCGGCAGAGAACGACTTTTGAACTTCGATAGTCTCAACAATATTAGAAGGGAACAGATCTAGCTGAACATCCCTGCGCATTGGATCGGTACTGGGCATAAGAATGCCATTGAAGTTGGTGGCAATATATCGACCGTCAAGACCTCGCACATTGGCATATTTGCCGTCGGAGACACTGAGGCCCGCAATCCGGCCTATGGCTACAGCCACATCACTATCGCCAAAGCGCGCCAGCTGATCAGCATCCATGGCACTGACAATGGTCGTGGCGTAGCGCTCAATATTTTCCGTTCCCCTGGTTGGGTTGAAAACACCTAGGGTAACTACCTCTTCAAAAGTAGGCGCGGGAATAATCGCCATCATGTCAGAGGCAGGACGTTTCTTAATCAGCTTAAAGCCAGCGTAAACACCCAGGTCAGCGAAGACTCGAACTGAACTTGGGGCTGGCACTCTATAGTTTTCTTCAGTCACACTCACACTGTGTAACCCGCGAGGAACTTCTAGGGTGTAGACGCCCTCTTCATTGGTGTAGACTGTCATCTGAAGATCAGATACTTCTACTGCAGCGCCCTCAATAGGCACGCCCGATGGAGAGGTGACCACGCCTGCAATAAACCCAGTAGCTTCAATGCCAGCCTTAAAGATTTGCTTTTTAACCACTGGCTCAACTTCTGGGTTTCTGCTGAAGACTGCCGATACTTCGACTTCGCCACCCTCTGGTACTTCGAAACTAACGGGAATGGCAACATCGTCGTCGATCAGGTACAGCTTGTGTGGGCCGGGTGAAATGGAAGCCTGCACCAGACCTTTACCATCAGTCACACCAACAATCTGACCATCTACGGCCACTTTGATATGCCTGAGGGGCGCATCTTCGAGGAATACCAGCACAAAGGCTTCCTCCGCCGAAGCTACTGGCGCTAAAAGCGAAATCGCCAATACTAATAATCGAACCCATTTATTGGACATCTTTAACCCTTCCTCGAGTCTCTAAACGAAAAAAGCCAACACAGGCTGGCACCAAGATCTGTCTGAAGATCTTCAACAAGGAAAAATTAACAGGCTAAAATTACGCTGGTATGAATTATTTATGACGGTAATATGACAGAGAATACCGATCTCTGGGCAAGCGGTTATCAGGTATAAAAAAAGGAGGCCAGAGCCTCCTTTTTTTATATTGTGAGCAACGAATAATCACTACTGGTGACGAATATCTTTTCCTTTTACAACAAAGACAATCTGCTCACAGAGATTTTTCGCATGGTCGCCAATTCGCTCAAGGGAGCGAATAACCCACAGCACATTGATCACTCGACTAATGCTTCTAGGGTCTTCCATCATATAGGTGACTAGCTCGCGCAATGCGGTTTTATATTCCAGATCGACCTGCTTGTCTTCTTCCAGAGTGCGCATCGCTGCATCCACATCAAAGCGGGCAAAGGCATCCAGCGCATTGGCCAGCATGCGAGTCACTGAAGCACCCATATGGCGCACCTCAGTATAGCCCTCGACGGAGCCACTCTGCTCTGCAAGAATAATAGCGTGATTGGCGATTTTTTTGGCTTCATCGCCAATGCGCTCCAGATCATTGACCGCTTTGGTCACCATCATCACCAGTCGCAAATCACTGGCAGCCGGTTGGCGGCGCGCGATAATCAAGATACAGGCTTCGTCTATATCCACTTCCATACTGTCGATACTCTGATCTCCGGAGATGACTTCCTCAGCCAATTTACTGTCGGCATCAGTAACCGCCGTAACAGCATTCTGCAGCTGCTGTTCTACTTTACCGCCCATCTCCATTAGCCGAGTACGGATCTCTTCGAGCTCCTCGTCGAACTGCTTCATAATGTGATTTTCAAATGACATCTTCGCCATATTATTCTCCATTTAGCCTACGAATATAGGCTACTTTTAAAGTCTTAACCAAATCGTCCCGTAATATAAGCTTCCGTCAGCTGATGCTGTGGCATGGTAAATACCTGCTCCGTCGGGTTTACCTCAATGAGTTTGCCTAGGTGGAAGTAAGCAGTGCGATCCGATACCCGTGCCGCCTGCTGCATGCTGTGAGTCACTATCGCAATGGTAAAATTCTCACTGAGCTCTTCGATCAGCTCTTCAATTTTTGCCGTGGCAATGGGGTCTAGCGCTGAGCAGGGCTCATCCATCAAAATAACTTCCGGGCTCACGGCTATGGCTCTTGCAATGCAGAGTCGCTGCTGCTGACCACCAGATAACCCTGTGCCTGGCTGATGGAGGCGCTCTTTGACCTCTTCCCATAGGCTGGCCTTGCGCAGACTGTTTTCAACAATTTCATCCAGGTCAACCCGACTATCAGCCAAGCCATGAATTTTAGGACCATAGGCCACATTTTCATAAATTGACTTGGGGAAAGGATTGGGCTTTTGGAATACCATGCCCACCCGCGCTCTTAGCTCAACAACATCTAACTTTGACGAGTAGAGATTTTCATTGTCCATGCATATCTCGCCCTCTACGCGACAGCCATCTACCGTGTCATTCATTCGGTTTAATGTGCGCAAAAAAGTTGACTTGCCACAGCCCGAAGGGCCGATCATGGCCATCACCTCATTTTTGGCGATATCTATACTCACATCATGAATCGCTTGCTTGTCGGCGTAGAAGACGTTGATATTGCGCATAGTCATTTTGGCGTTATCGCTAAAACTTTTACCCACAGTCGCCTCATGGTCTGCCAGATCTAGATTCTGGTCGGGCCTTACCTTAGGTGCCACGGCCTTTCGAGTTTTGACCACGGCTTTTTTTGCCCTGGGCTTAGGCTTTGCTTTGGGCTTAGGCTTTGCTTTGGCCTTGGGCGCTGCTTTGGCCTTTTTCGGCGCCGACTTAGAGGCAGCCTTGTTAGGCTTGGCTGTATCTGCTGGACTCATAATTTATTCCTGTTTACCAACGGCGCTCAAGGCGCTTGCGCAGCCAAACGGCCGACGTATTCATAATAATTAAAAAGGTTAACAACACCATAATGGCCGCCGAGGTCTTTTCAATAAAGGCTCTCTCCGGGCTGTCGGCCCAGAGGAAGATCTGCACGGGCAGCACCGTGGCTGGGTCTGTAAAGCTGCTTGGAATATCCACAATAAAAGCAACCATACCAATCATCAGCAATGGCGCAGTCTCACCCAGCGCCTGGGCCATGCCAATAATAGCGCCGGTCAGCATGCCTGGCATAGCCAGAGGCAGCACATGGTGCAACACCACCTGGTACTTGGAAGCGCCCATTCCCAGTGCCGCCTCGCGGATGGAAGGAGGCACAGACTTAATCGCAGCGCGACTGGTGATAATGATGGTGGGCAGCGTCATCAATGTCAGTACCAGACCACCGACAATGGGCACAGATCTGGGCACATGAAAGAAGTTAATAAAGATGGCCAGACCAAGCAGACCAAAAATAATCGAAGGCACCGCGGCCAAATTATTAATATTGACCTCAATAAAGTCGGTCCACTTATTTTTAGGCGCAAACTCCTCCAGGTAAATAGCCGCAGAGACACCTATAGGAAAAGACAGCATCAAAGTCAGCACCAGGGTCAGCAATGAACCCATGACCGCACCGCGAATACCCGCCTGCTCTGGCTCACGGGAATCTCCGCGAGTAAACAGATTGCTGTTGAGCTGCAGCTGAATTAGCTCCTGTTCGTGTAACTGTTCTATCCAGGCAACCTGTTTATCTGACAGACGCGCTGCATAGGCCTCGCCATCCAGCCAGGATTTGTAATAAGTGTCTATATCGTCATCAGCCAACAACCAGATGGACTCGGTTGTATTAAGTAGCTGTGGGTTGGCCAGCAGACGATCTTTTAAATCAAACCCGGCCCCATTGCTGAGCAGCCCGTATAGTCGGCGTTTATCCCTGCGCCCTGAGACATCGGTAAATTTTGTCCGCAGTGCAACCTTGGGCAGAGCGTCCCAGTTACCCATCATTAGCTGCTCTGGATCAGACAAATTCTCAATGCCAAGCAACTCCTGATCATAGTTGACATCCAGCTTAATGTAAGTCGCCTGAAATGCCCCATGTCCTTTGCCGATAATATCGGCAAATAAAATGGCAACTGCCGCCAAACCTATAAATATAGCCACACGGCCATACCATTTGAATCTGGCTTCAGCGCGATTGCGGCGAGTCAGGGAGCGCTTAATTTTGGATAAATTATTCGCTGACTTATTCATACTGTTCTCGATATTTCTTAACAATGTGCAGAGCAAAGATATTTAGCAACAGGGTGACAATAAACAACATCAAACCCAGAGCGAAGGCAGCCAGGGTTTTGGGGCTATCAAATTCCTGATCGCCGGTTAACAGCGTAACTATCTGTACTGTCACGGTGGTCACTGAATCCAGAGGGTTGGCTGTTAGTTTGGCCGCCATACCAGCCGCCATCACCACGATCATGGTCTCGCCTATAGCTCTAGATACTGCCAGCATAATCCCGCCAACAATGCCCGGCAACGCAGCGGGAATAACCACCCGGCGCACAGTCTCTGAATGGGTGGCACCCATGGCCAGCGAGCCATCGCGCATCGATTGTGGCACGGCGGTAATCACATCATCAGCCAAGGAAGAGATAAAGGGAATAATCATAATGCCCATTACGCCACCAGCGGCCAACGCACTCTCGGAAGACACCGTCAACCCAAAGCTACTACCCAGATCGCGCAGATAAGGTGCCACGGTCAAGGCGGCAAAAAAACCATAGACTACAGTTGGAATGCCCGCCAGCACTTCGAGGGCCGGCTTGGCAACTGTGCGGATTCTCTTGCTGGCATACTCTGCCAAATAGATCGCAGACATCAGACCAATTGGCACTGCCACCACCATTGCCACTGCTGAGACCAGCAATGTGCCAATAAATAGTGGCACGGCGCCAAAGCTACCAGAGGAACCCACCTGATCTTCGCGAATAGCGGTCTGCGGGCTCCAATCCAACCCAAAAACAAAATCAGCCACAGGAACAGAGCGGAAAAACTGGATGGACTCAAAGAGGACCGAGAGCACTATGCCCAATGTGGTAAAAATAGCCAGACAGGCACAGGCCAGCAGCAGGTTCTGCATGACTTTTTCAACTGCCGGGCGAGCTCGGAAGCTCGAAGCTACTCTGCTTAGTCCCAAAAACAGCCCGGCCGCTGAGAACACCAGCGCCAGCGATGTCAGGGACCAGCGAGATATCTGACGCAGAGAAATCATATGATCAGCGGCAGCAATCAGCGCGCCACTCTGTCCAGTGCGCGGTAATACGCCATCGGCAAGATTGCCAATTTTATTTAACAGGAGGTTGTAACTGGCGGTATCTGAGGGCGCTATATCGGCGGCCACCGCGCCTATCACTATGCTGCTTATCACTGGCTCATCAAATATCATCCACAGAGCCAGCAGGATCAGTGATGGCAGCGCGCACCAGAACGCAGTGTGCATTCCATAGTACGAGGGCAGAGAATGGAGCTTGCGAATACCACCCAGAGGAGCGGCAATGGCGAGGGAGCGTCCGCGGCCCATATAAAAGGCCAGCGCGCCAAAACCAAGTAGCAATATCAGTATATTAGTCGCTTGCATAGAGCTTGCAGTGTCCTTTAGAAACGAAAAAGCCCGGCTCCTTGAGCCGGGCGGTACTCTGACAAATTAGCAGCATTATTTCAATGCTTCGTCACCTGTCATTGGTACTAAAGAGCGAGTATTTTTGGCCATAGCTCTACGCTCTTCAAGGGGCAGCGGAATCATGCCTTTTTCAGCCAGATAGCCATCTTCGCCCCAGGCGCGCTCACTGGTGAACTCTTTTAGGTAGCCTTCAATGCCTGGCACAACACCCACATGAGCTTTCTTGACATAGAAGTAAAGCGGGCGTGAGATCGGGTATGACTTATCGGCAATTGACTCAAAGGTTGGCTCAACAGATTCAATATTTGCACCCTGCACCTTATCGGCGTTCTGATCCAGGAAGCTGAAGCCGAAGATACCCAGTGCTGCCGGATTGGCCTGCAGCTTCTGTACAATCAGATTGTCATTTTCACCTGCTTCAATGTAAGCACCATCTTCGCGGATAGTGTGACACAGAGCCTTGTAAGCACTCTTGTCAGTTTTCTTCATCGCCTTTATCCAGGCAAACTTTTTACAGCCGCCTTCCAAGGCCAACTCAGCAAATGCATCGCGAGTACCAGAGGTCGGGGGAGGCCCCAGTACTTCGATTGCTGTATCTGGCAATGCTGAGTTGACCTGCTTCCAAGTCGTGTAAGGGTTGTCGATAAGCTCACCCTCTGCTGCACCTGGTACCTGAGCAGCCAGGGCCAAAAATATATCTTTGCGGCTCAGTTCGACAGGAGCTGATTCAACTGAGTTGGCAATAACAATGCCGTCATAGCCAACCTGAACTTCAATCACTTCCTTGACGCCGTTAGCCTGACATTTTTTAAACTCACTACTCTTCATGCGTCTCGAAGAATTAGTAATATCCGGGTAATTGGTACCAACACCAGAGCAGAATAACTTCATGCCACCACCGGATCCGGTTGATTCGATTTTGGGTGTCAGTTGCCCACTGGCGCGACCATAGCGCTCAGCCACAACTGTTGAAAAGGGGTATACAGTTGAAGATCCTACCACCTCTATAGACTCGCGAGCCATAGAGGATGTTGCACTGATCGAAGCCATAGCAAAAACAATGGCTGGAATAAATTTAAGCTGGGTCATAACAACCTCCAAAGGCTGGCACATAGATGTGCTATTAATTGATTCAGTTTTAGAACGGCAACACTGTATTAAAGTTATATGACAGAAATATGACAATTAAGCCTGGGTAAATAAATTTTAGTAGCTTTGGAGCTGTCATATTAGTGTCATATTTCTTTCATATATTTATCATGTTGCTGTCATATTTCTGCAACCTGAACTGGGCCGTAGCCCAATGAATTAAACTTTTTGGGGATTGAACATGAACAAACTAGCACTTTCTGCTGCTGTAGCTGCCACTCTGGGGCTAGCGTCCAACAGTTTCGCGGACGGCCCGATCGATGGCACCATTTATGGCAAGATCAATGTCTCTGTGGTCAATACAGATCAAAATTCATCTGACAAGTGGAAGCTTAATAGCAATGCATCGCGCCTGGGTGTTAAGGGTAAAACCAAGATCACCGATGGTCTGTACGCTGTGTATAAAGCAGAATTTGAAATGTGCGTCGATGATGGTGACTGCAAGGGCCAGACGTTTACACAGCGCAATATCATGGGCGGTATTAGAGGCAGCTTTGGTACAGTCTGGGCAGGCAAGCACGACTCACCCACCAAACTGGCACAGAAAAAGATCGATTTGTTTAATGACCTGGAAGGTGATATCAAGAATACCTTTGAAGGCGAAAACCGTGTTTCCAATATTATTGCTTACACCAGCCCCACGGTAAGTGGCTTCTCTGGCACTGTTGCAATGATCCCGGGAGAGGGTGCAGATGTTGATGGCGACGGTATTGATGACACTGGCCTGACGGATGGAATGTCCTACTCTCTAAGCTACAGTAAAGATAACCTCTATCTTGCACTGGCCAGCGATAAGGATGTAGATAGTCAGGATCTGGTGCGTATGGTTATGCAGTACAAAATGGACAATCTAAAACTGGGTGCCATGTACCAGCAAAACGAAGATAATCAGGGTACCAAGGATGAATCTGGATATTTTGTAAGCGCTGCTTACAAAATGAATAAGACTACATTAAAAGCCCAGTATGGCTTTATTGAAGATGATGTAGATGGTGATGAAGAGGAAACACTGTCTCTGGGTGCTGATTACAAGCTGAGCAAAAACACCAAGGCTTATATTTTCTACACAGATAATACTGATTCTGAGGTGGATTCAGCGGACGATGAGGACAGCTCATTTGGTGTTGGTATGGAACACAAGTTCTAAGCATTAGCCTGTGGATTTAGGTTAAGATTTAGTTCAGTTCTATTAAAAAGGGCGCTTTGGCGCCCTTTTTAACATAAGGTGATAATGATGAATTCCACAGATGCAAAATGGTCTGGCTCTGTATTAACTGTCGCAATGTTGCTCTCAGGGGCTGCCAACAGCAGCTGTGACTTTGATGCTGATGATGCTGATGGGCCAGACTTTCTCGACAAAATTATTCAATGTGAGGAACAACAGGGCTCCCGCAATAAAAGTGCAGAGACCTCCACAGCCAATAACTCAGCCCGGGTTACAAAGCTCTATGGCGATGGTTCACTTACCGCCTCGGGCATTATTGAGCGCCCTGTGGCCGCGGCTGGAACTCTGAACCACCATGCCAACCAAAGCTTTGTGGCACGCCAGCCCTACTCTCTGCGGCCAGACGCTAAATTCGAAGAGTCGGTCACCATAGCTATCCAAAAATTGCATCTCGAGATGGCCCATTATTGCGCTAAAGGCTGGGATATGCAGCGTCAATGGACAGAGGCCAATAGTCAGCAGCAGGGTGATTTTTTTCTACACTATCAGTTTCGCTGCTCTGGGACTTAACAGAGAGACAACAGTCTAGTCAGCTACAGCGGGGAAGCTACAGATAAACTCAGCGCCCTGCCCCAGGCGGCTGTTGATCTGCAAATCGCCCCCACAGCTGGTCACTGCATGTTTAACAATGGCCAAACCCAGCCCACTGCCACCAGTGTCGGAGTTGCGGCTGTTATCTCCGCGATAGAAACGCTCGGTCAGCCTGGGTATTTCCAAAGGGTCTATGCCCACACCATCATCGGCAACAGCAATGCAAACTGCAGCATTGGGTTCAGTGACACGAATATTGATTGCTGCACCCTGAGGGTTGTGACGTACCGCGTTAAACACCAGATTACCCAGAGCACTGCGCAGGCTACTGGGCTCAACACTGAGACTGACAGCCTCGCAGCAGTCTAGCTCGAGGCTGTGCCTGCCACCGCTGAGCTGCTCGGCTTCAAGCATAATCTCAGACAATAGATTAAATAGATTTGTTGACGGATAGCTCTGCTGAGCATCCGGCCCTCCATTGCCCTGATACTCGGCCCCCTCTAGACGGGACAACAAAATTAAATCATCGGCCAGTGACTGCATGCGATTGACCTGAGTTGCCATCTGTTTAAAGGCTCGGTCGACTGTGTCTGTGTTATTGGGCAGGCCCTGCAATGTCTCGATATAGCCGCGTATGACCGTTAATGGGGTGCGCAACTCATGGGATATATTGCCGACAAACTCTTTGCGTACCGTCTCAAGATTATTTATGCGGGTTATATCAGCAATGACCAGCACAATCTCGTTATCGCCAAAATAGGATGCAGTAAATTCCAGCAGCCTACCCTCATAGCTGGAGGATGGCATCTGAATGCTGCCGACAAATTCAGGCTGATGGATATAGCTGACAAACTGGGGGTCGCGAATTAAATTGATAATGGCGCTTCCTCTGTCAGAGGACCTTAAACCCAACAACTTCTTGGCCGAACTATTCCACCAGTCAAGTGTAAGGTCACTGCGCAGCACCAGAACACCCTCTTCCAAGGCCTCGGTAACCCGAGTGACCCGTTTGATGGTATGACGCATCTTTTCAAGAGCGCGACGATGTCGACGACGCTGGCGATTGAGGGTGTCGCTGATTTCACCCCAGACACCACCGGCATCAGGGGGAATACCCCGCATCCCTTTGTCTATCCAGGTAAATAATTTGGAGATTATGCTGAAGGTCCAGAGCAGATAGCAGCCTGCACCTATAAGGATGATTTCAAGGGTATAGCCCAGACTCCAACCGAAGAACAGGGTAAATAGCCCCACCAGGACTATACGCCATATCTCTGTAGACATTCCTGGTCGCAATGAATCTGACCCCTTTAAAGTGCATGATCAACTGCACTTTAATTATGCAGTCTGTATCTGTGTTGAGAAACGATACCCGGCTCCGCGCACAGTCTGCACATAGTTGTCATGACCTGCAACCGAAATTGCTTTGCGCAAACGGCGAATATGCACATCCACCGTGCGCTCATCCAGATAGACATTGCCACCCCAGACATAGTCCAGAATCTGATCTCTGGAGTAGACTCGCTCCTGATGGGTGAGGAAGAATTGCAACAGTCGATATTCTGTAGGCCCTAAATTGACCGGTTGACTACCAATATTGACACGGTGTCCGATAGGATCAAACACCATGTCCCCCACGTGAATGGGATCTTTGAGCTCTTCCCGGCCAATACGGCGCAGCACCGCCTTGACTCTGGAAATCAGCTCGCGGGGAGAAAAAGGCTTGGCAATATAGTCATCAGCGCCAGCATCCAGCCCAGATATCTTACTGTCCTCCTCGGCTTTAGCGGTCAGCATAATCACTGGCACTCTTTCAGTCAGCTCATCGCGCTTGAGACGACGCAGCAGTTCCAGGCCTGTTGTGCCGGGCATCATCCAGTCCAGGAGAACCAGATCAGGATGGCGGTCAATAATAATTGCATGGGCCTGCTGAGCATTCTCCGCCTGCAGCACATTATAGTCCGCAGCCTCTAGTGCAATACTGAGCATGTCTCTGATCGCCACTTCGTCATCAACCAGCAAGATCGTATGCTTGGGCATAATATTGATCTCTTCTTTCATCTTTGTATGCCTCCATTAAATGACTGGGATATGACATAAATATGACAGAAGCATTAGGCCTGTGCATCTTTTGTTTGTCTATTCGATATTTTTCGGCTGTTCACGCATAATGGCGGCTTTATTACCCACTGGAAAAATTTAGCATGACTATCAAAGAGAACAGCGCCGTAAGCTTTCACTACACTCTAACTGATGACGACGGACAGCAGCTCGACAGCTCTGCTGGCAAAGAACCGCTGGCCTATCTGCATGGCGCTGGCAATATTATTCCTGGCCTGGAAAACGCACTTACAGGCAAGGCAGTGGGTGATTCCATGTCGGTGGCCGTATCTGCAGCCGAAGGCTATGGTGAGGTTCAGAAAGAGCTGATTCAAGACGTGCCGCGCACCTCATTTCAGGGTGTTGATGAGATCGAAGTCGGTATGCAGTTTGAAGCCCAGACTGGTCAGGGTGGCACGGTTCCTGTCACTGTTACCGCAGTGTCGGATGAAACTGTAACTGTTGATGGAAACCATCCCCTGGCGGGCAAGAACCTTAATTTTGATGTGTCTATTGAAGCTGTTCGCGATGCTACTGAAGAAGAGCTGGAGCATGGCCATGTGGTTGGTCACGGCGGACATGAACACTAAGCCCAGGTCATCTTAAAGATAAAAAAAGGCCACCTACTGGTGGCCTAATGGGGGAGAGTTTGGGTCTGCTAGGTTTAGGTCTGGCTAGTCAAATACCGGAAATAGCTCACTGAGAGCGACGCAGGTTCCAACACCAAAGCCAATACCCGTGCTGGTCCACATGTCAGCGCCGTAAGCAAAAAGCCCGATTGATGCGCCAAATAATGTGCCTATGGCGATGGTAGCTAAGCTGGCAAAACTGAATAAATTCATGAGTCCTTTCCTCAATATTCGCTGGCTACAGTCCCTGCTCTAAAAAACTATCGCAGCTGCTGTAGTGAGCAATTTATTTAAGGCTTATCGGCAATAGGATTCTCTCGATAGGGTCGCAACCTTGCTGTTATCCAGTTCTCAAATAATCATCTATGATGTAATACTGTGAACTGCTCGGGCCCCGCAGCTGCGACATATTTTTGTAAAAAATGCCGAGTAATATATCTCGGAGAGTTAACCAATAGTGAGATCGTATGACAGTTAAAGTAGGTATTAATGGTTTTGGCCGTATTGGCCGCTTGGCGTTGCGGGAATCCTGGGGTGCTGCAGACTTTGAGGTAGTACATATCAATGAATGTGCCGGAGATGCTGCCAGTGCCGCCCATTTGCTGCAGTTTGACTCAGTGCATGGCACCTGGGACAGAGACATTGCTGCCGATGCCTCGGGCAGCCAAATTAGCATTGATGGGCAGAACATTGGCTATTCTCAATGTCAGTCGATTGATGAGACACCCTGGGCCTCTGCTGGTGTCGACCTGGTCGTAGAATGTACTGGTAAGTTTAAAACTGAAGCCAAACTGGCACCCTACTTTGCCCAGGGAATCAAAAAAGTTTTGGTATCAGCCCCTATCAAAGGCCTACCAGAGGAGCGGGTGATCAATGTGGTTATGGGCGTTAATGATCATAAATATCAGGGCCAGAATATTGTCACTGCAGCCTCTTGCACAACCAACTGCCTGGCGCCGGTAATTGATGTTCTTCACAACACTTTTGGTATAGAGCACGGATCTATTACTACTATTCACGATATCACCAATACCCAGAGCATTCTCGACGAATATCACAGTGACCTGCGCCGTGCCCGCGCCAGCAGCATGTCTCTGATTCCCACCAGCACCGGGTCGGCAACCGCTATTACCGAGATATTCCCGGAGTTGAAGGGCAAATTAAATGGGCTGGCCGTGCGCGTACCTCTGGCCAATGCCTCACTGACAGATTTTGTATTTGAACTGCAACAGCAGGTCAGTGTTGAGCAGATCAATGGCGCGTTGCGAGCCGCAGCCGAAGGGCGCCTCAAAGGTATTCTCGGCTTTGAGGAGCGGCCACTGGTGTCGGTTGACTATACTAATGATCGCCGCTCAGGCATTGTCGATGGCCTGTCGACCATGGTAGTCAACAATAGCCAGGTGAAATTATTAATCTGGTATGACAATGAGATCGGATATGTAAATCGCATGATGGAGCTGGCGGGTAAAGTCGCCCGGTCTATCTAAACACTGGGCCCGCAATGTCCATGCGCTCACCATTTGCCCAGTACATTACGGTCACTCTCAGCTACTGGGCCTTTACCCTGACTGATGGCGCCCTGCGCATGCTGGTGCTGCTATTTTTTCATAATCTCGGCTACAGCCCCCTGGAAATTGCCAGCCTGTTTTTGCTCTATGAATTTTTTGGTGTGATCACCAACCTTTATGGTGGCTGGCTGGGATCCAGGTTTGGTCTGACCCGGACCATGCAACTGGGCCTGGGCCTGCAAATTTTTGCCCTGGCGTTATTGCTGGCAGACCCCTCAGTACTGACCGTGATCTATGTGATGATTGCCCAGGCAATTTCCGGTATTGCCAAAGATCTCAATAAAATGGCTGCTAAAAGCAGCATTAAAACGCTGGTTTCCGATAACCAACAGGGCAAACTTTATCGCTGGGTGGCCCTGCTCACCGGATCAAAAAATGCGCTCAAGGGGCTGGGTTATTTTCTTGGTGGGGCACTATTAGCTGCAGTGGGCTTTCAGGGCAGTATCGCCGCTCTCCTAATATTATTGCTGGTGACTCTAGTATTGGGCATCTGGCTGCTAGACCATCAGCCGGGCAGCAACAGGCGCTCATTTACCAAGAGCCTGTCTACCAGCGCAGGAGTCAATCGACTCTCCGCCGCAAGACTATTTCTATTTTGTTCTCGGGATATTTGGTTTGTTGTAGCTCTGCCCGTATTTCTGCAAAGCCAGCTGGGTTGGTCACCGGTGCAGGTGGGCAGTTTGATGGCAGCCTGGGTCATTATCTATGGCGGCATCCAGGCCATGGCTCCCAGGGTTACCGGGGCCCGGACGCCCGGCGGTAATACGTTGTTTTTGTGGGCCGCGCTGCTTAGCTTATTGCCCTGTGTCATTGCCTTTGGCCTGGCTACTGGTATTAATCCCGGATTGGTTCTGGTGATTGGCCTGCTTATTTTTGGTGCTGTATTTGCTATCAACTCCAGCGTACATTCCTATCTGATACTGGCTCTGGCTCAGCGCGAGTCAGCCTCTTTGGATGTAGGTTTTTACTATATGGCAAATGCCGGGGGCCGGCTGCTGGGCACTCTGCTGTCGGGGCTAATTTATCAGCAGTTTGGGCTTGTTAGCTGCCTGCTGATGTCTTCTCTGTTGATTGCTGCCAGCGCCCTGTTGGCTCGCGGTCTGGAGTCTCAATCTGTGTAGAGCTTTGCAGGCAGGTCTGTTAGGGTGACGGCTGTTTTTATTAATCTAAACTACCTAAGGCTTTGACGATTCCATCATGAGTACTGAAACCGAAAATGCAATGGACCCCAACGGGTTGTTCCGCGAAGAAAACTACACAGATCAGAAGATGGGTGCTATACGCAAACTGATTCCGGTATGCGCCGATGGCTCTGATGACCCAGAGCGACCAGTTAGCTTTTTCGGTTCGGCCCAGGTAATGACCCCCATGGGAGCTATACCCCTAAACTTTGCCCTGGATGGGAACAGTATTGGTGAGGCAGCCGAAGACTTTGCCGGCAAGGCGGCTATAGCCGTTGAAGAGGCCGCCAAAGAGATGGAGCGCATGCGCCGCGAGCAGGCTTCACAGATTGTAGTGCCCGGGCAGGGTGGCCAGGGTGGCATGGGCGGCTCAGGCGGAGGCATTATTACCTAGGCAAGCCACTGCCCCTGTTATAACAGATTGTGCCCCAGCTGATAAAAATCAGCGGGCATAATACAAGCCGAAATACTCAATACCTGCTGGTGGCACCAACAACGCCGATTAAGCTGCATGCAAATCGATGAACCCTGGCTTGCGAGGGCCAGCTGATCGCGCTGTTCAGGGCTTGGATCCACAGCCATCAGTTGGTAGTCCACTGAGGTGCTGGGGACAAACCAATCTAGATAGGCATCTGGGGTTATCTTATTAAATGTCTGTTTGGGCAGCGCCGGTGCCAGCTCGATATTAACCCACAGCTGTTGCAGTACCAGAGGGCGATTGCGCTCCAGATGGAGCATGCTTAATTGATAGACTGGCCGCTTTGAGTCCAGTCGCATCAGCTCTGCCATTTGACGGCTGGCAGCCACAGTTTCTATACCCAGCAGACGATTACTGTAATACCCTGCCTGACGTGCCCGCTCCACCAGATCAATAATCTCAAAACTGGCAGTCTGAGACTCTGGCCTGGCAACAAAGCTCCCGGAGCCCGCTGTGCGCGATAGCAAGCCCTGGTCTGCGAGCTCCTGCAAAGCCCTGCGCGCGGTCATCCGACTGACAGAGAATTGCTCGGCAAGCTTATTTTCAGATGGGGTTTGATAGCCAATAGGCCATTCACCCGACTCAATCTGATGCTTCAGATACTGCTTTATCAGCTCGTACTGAGGTAGCTTTAGGGTAGTTTTCACCATAGTTATGTACCTGCAAATATCTGTATATACATATATACCTGTATATACAATTAAATTTTCCTGCGCTATCTATAACTACTGCTATTTGTACGTAAAATTCGGCGAAAAAGCCAGCTTTATAATTTAAAAGTTAATTTATAACGGCTCAAAAACTGACTTGACAATATATTTCTGTATATACATTTATTATTTGTCGCCAATCAATACCAGCTTTTCGGCCCGACTAAGCTTTTTAATGACGGCCTCTCGACTAGCCGCGGTACTGCGGTTGTAGCCCTGTTCTATATGCACCATTTCCACAGCTTTACGACCGCGAAAGTATTTTGCCCCAGCCTTGCCAGACTGGTGCTCAGCCAGGCGCCGTCGGGGATCAGTTGTGATGCCCGTATACAGGGTCTGATCACTTGCCCGCACTATGTACACATACCATTGATCTGTCCCAGAGGCTGACTCAGGGGCCGGAGAAGTGGCCGGGGTTGACTTTGTCATGCTGGCTTTAGGGGACCATGACAGAACTGGCACAGATAGCTGGCTCGGCCCAGCTGAATCTTTCGGTGGCGCATAATGGTCAGCTGGTGAGTTCTGCAGCTACAACAGTAGGAGAAGCGCTGATACTGGCGCATAGGAATACCACTTAAGTCATAGTTACCAGTGGCTCTGGGAATGCCGCCCAGATCAAGCATAATGCCCTTCCATTCTGGTCCATGGGGTTTAACACGTCGGGAACCATAGAGGCAGTCGACAATATAGTGGGCCACCTCATGGGTTACCGTATCACTGAGACTGTCCTGATAATATTTGGCAAACAGCCAGGGATTGTATCTAATGCGCCGCTGTTTGCGGCTGGCCTGGTACATGCCGGCGCATTTGCCTTTGAGATCAAAGTCTACGGTGACGCTGGCAAAGTCGCGGCCATAGTAGTCTGAAGCCAGAGCAATACAGCGATCTGTGGCTTCGACAACCTCAGCTTGCTGCTGTGCTGTGATAGGCTCTATAAATTCTGTCTTTTCCATTGATTAAGTATAAAGCCTGACTGTGCTGGTACAATGCTGGCCAGTTAATTTGAGTTTTTATTTTAGATTTTTGCGCCTATGAATGTAGATCTGCACTGCCATACCAATGTTTCCGACGGCAACCTGTCGCCCGCCGAGCTTATTGCGCTCGCGGTAGAGCGCAATATTAATATGCTGTCGATTACCGATCACGACAGCATCCAGGCCTACGAGACCGCGCGGGCGCCCAGTACAGATCTCAGGCTGATACCAGGTATAGAGTTTTCCAGTTACTGGAACAAGTTTGGCATACATGTTGTTGGCCTTAATCTGGACCTGTCCAGCGCGGCAATTCAGGAGGGCGTGAAGCAGCAGTCTCAAGCGCGCGAGGAGCGGGCGGAGAAAATTGCCGAGAGGCTCTGTCGTCTGGGTTTTGACGACTGTCTGACTGGCGCCAAGAATTTTACCTCTGGCGGCCAGGTAGGGCGACCCCACTTTGCTCAGCATCTGGTGGCCATGGGTGCAGTCAGCAATATACAGCAGGCATTTAAAAAGTATCTGGGTGCTGGCAAGGCGGGGGATATCAAGGAGCAGTGGGCTGATCTTTCTCAGGTAGTGGCCTGGATACGCGATGCCGGTGGTGTTGCGGTGCTGGCTCATCCCACTAAATACAAAATGACAGGCACTAAGATCAATCAGTTGATCACAGATTTTGCCGCAGTAGGCGGCGAGGCCATTGAAGTTATCTCTGGGTTACAAATCCCATCGGTTACCAGGGATATGGCACGACTTTGCAACAGACACGGTCTGCTTGCCTCCTGCGGATCCGATTTTCACTCAGATCAGCAACCCTGGGCAGCCTTGGGCATGGTGGCGCCACTGCCTGATAGCTGCACCCCGATATGGCAGCGCTGGAGTTAATCCTGCGCACAGAATTCCTAAGCAATGCATTCCTGTGTATACTGCGCCGCTCGCTGTTATCGACGACAGAGTGAACGTTCATAAAGTTAATTAATCGAGAGTCTAATTCAGTGGATATCTTTATCTTTGTTAGTGAACAATGGGTGCTATTCAGCGTTCTGATGGGCCTGATCTATATATTTATCTGGACAGAACGCAGCAAGGGCGGCAAGCCAGTTTCAGCCAATGAGCTGGTGGCCATGATGAATGCCGATACGGCTGTGCTGGTAGATGTTCGCCCAGCCAACGAGTTTCAGGCTGGCCATATACATGGCGCTGTTAATATTCCTCACAACAAGGTGGACGGCCGCATGGCAGAGCTCGAGAAATCGCGCAGCAAGGTGCTGGTTATGGCCGACAGCATGGGTCAGCATGCCGGAGGCGTTGGTAGAAAATTTAGCAAAGAAGGCTACAACGTGCGCCGACTCAGCGGCGGCATGAGCGAATGGCAGGCCCAGAGCATGCCGGTGGTAAGGGACTAGCCAAATAAAGGATACAGCATGTCGCAAGTAGTACTTTACGGAACCAGGTTCTGCCCGTTTTGCATCCAGGCTCGCCGCCTGTTGAACAACAAAGGCATTGAATTTGAAGACATACCTCTGGACTCAGATCCGCAGCTCAGATCCGCGGTAATGGATCGCAGCTCAAGGCACACAGTGCCGCAGATCTGGATAGGTGATGATCATCTTGGCGGCTATACAGAGCTGCGAGATCTGGATATGCAGGGCGGGCTTGACTCGCTGATCAGCACCGGGGGTTGAATTAGTCCAAAGCGGCTCCATATAGATTCTATAGGGCCACTTAAATAGCAATTAAAAAGGTTAACAATCATGACAGAAGAAACAGCAGCAGCGGAAGCACCGGCATCAGAGCCAAAATTCGCAATCCAGCGCATTTACCTGAAGGATCTCTCTTATGAGACGCCACAGGGCCCAGCGGCTTTTACCAAACAGTGGCAACCAAAAGTCAATCAGGATCTAAGCACCAAATCAGCCAAGATTGAAGAGGATGTGTTTGAAGTAAGCCTGCGCCTGACCATCACCGTAAGCAGCGATGAAGAGACTATCTATCTGATCGAAGTTGAGCAGGCCGGCCTGTTCACTATTCAGGGCTTTGTAGACCAGCAGCTGACTCAGGTACTCAATACTACCTGTCCAAATCTGCTGTTTCCCTATGCTCGCGAAGCGATCGACAATATTCTAACCAAGGGTTCTTTCCCTCCCCTGATGATTCCGCCAATCAATTTTGACGCTCTGTTTGCCTCTGCTGTTCAGCAGGCAGCTGCCCAGGCTGAAAGTGAGTCTGAGAGCGAAGAAACCCAGCACTAATCAACATTTAGTGCCCGAGTAAAAACCCGCTTTAATCAGCGGGTTTTTTACGTTTTAAGGCACAGAGTCTGGGGGCTCCACAAAACCTAGAGCGCTTTGCTCTCCATGCTGTATTCCTGCAATTTCCGGGTTAGAGTATTGCGCCCCCAGCCCAATAGCTCTGCAGCATCTTTTTTACGTCCACCAGTATGAGCCAGCGCGGTCTCAATCATGGTGCGCTCAAACTCTGGAATTGCCTGGGATAGTATCTCTCGTCGACCCATTTTTAGCTCACGCTCACTCCAGCGCTTTAACATCTGCTGCCAATCACCCTGAGCTCGACTCTCTGTCTCTGCATCCTCGGCCTGTAACTCCGGAGGCAGGTCGCTTAACAGCACCTCTCGGCCTGCAGCCATGACCGTTAGCCAGCGGCAAATATTTTCCAACTGGCGAACATTGCCGGGCCAGGGCAAATTAAAGAAAAAGTCCTCAGCTTCCTGGGACAGCGTCTTGGGCTCCATATCCAGCTCTTTGGCTGCCCGATAAAAGAAGTGCTGCATCAGCTGGGGAATATCTTCGCGGCGATCGGCCAGTTTGGGCAAGTGCACACGGATAACATTTAGACGGTGGAAGAGATCCTCACGAAAGCGATTTTCCGCCACCAGCTGCTCCAAATTTTGGTGAGTGGCAGCAATAATACGCACATCTACCTTGACGGCTGTATGGCCACCCACTCGATAGAACTCGCCATCGGCCAGCACCCGCAGCAGCCTGGTCTGAGCCTCGGGGGGCATATCGCCAATCTCATCGAGAAACAATGTGCCTCCGTCAGACTGCTCGAAGCGCCCTTCGCGACGCTGAGCTGCGCCGGTAAAGGCCCCTTTTTCATGACCAAATAGCTCTGACTCAATTAAATCATTGGGTATAGCCGCCATATTCAGGGCAATAAATTTATTCTCGCGCCTGGGGCTGTGCTTGTGCAGAGCCTGAGCAACCAGTTCCTTACCTGTGCCAGACTCGCCATTGATCAACACTGTAATATTGGATTGGGAAAGACGGCCTATGGCTCTAAACACTTCCTGCATGGCTGGAGCTTCACCAATAATCTCCTTGGCTACGTTTTGAGCCTGAGCCGGCTCTGCCTGTGATCGCTGCTCTTTGGAAAAAGACAGCCCGCGACGGGCAACGTCGACCAACTCTTCCAGATCAAAGGGCTTGGGCAGGTATTCAAATGCTCCGCCCTGATAGGCCGCTACTGCACTGTCCAGGTCTGAATGGGCCGTGGTAATAATCACCGGGATATCCGGCCGGTTGCTATGTATCTCTCTCAACAGCTGCAGGCCATCTATCCCAGGCATTCGAATATCGGAAATAATAATCTCAGGCTGGGCTGTCTTTAGTGCCTGCAACAGGTGATTGCCCGATTCGAAGCTGCGCACGGCAATCCCGTCTCTGGTAATGGCTTTCTCCATGACCCAGCGCAGCGAGCGATCGTCTTCTGCTATCCAAATTTCTGAATTAATACTCATATTAAACCTTTATGGGGAGGTAGATAGAGAAGCTGGTGTGACCTGCCTCTGATTCACATTCAATAATACCCTGATGACCATTGACCGCGGTTTGCGCTATGGTAAGCCCCAGCCCGGAGCCCTCACTGCGGCCGCTGATCATAGGGAAAAATATCCGCTCTTTGATCTCTTCGGAAACACCAGGTCCATTGTCGATAATCTCCAGCCGGCAGATCACCTTATGGTGCTGTCCGGCAATAGTGAAACTGCGCTTAATTCGCGAACGAAAGGTAATTTTCGGACTTGCCTGGGGCGAGTCCAAGACCGCCTGCATGGCGTTACGCGCAACATTTAATACCGCCTGAATAAGCTGCTCCCTATCACCTTGGATATCTGGAATACTGGGGTCATAGTCTCTAACCAGCTTTAAGCTGCCCTGGGTTTCAGCTTCGATTAATGCCGCCACATGCTCTGTAACCTCATGGATACTCATGGTCTCCATCTGTGGCAGGTGGTTGGGACCCAGTAGACGATCCACCAGATTGCGCAAGCGATCAGCCTCTGTGGTAACAATCTGACAGAGCTCTCTGGTTTCGTCGTCCAGACCCTGCTCTGCAATCATCTGGTTAAGCAACTGAGCGGCACCGCGGATGCCTCCCAGAGGATTTTTAATCTCATGAGCTAAACCGCGTATTAGACTTCTCGAGGTGTCATGTACTGACAGTAGCGCCTCTTCGCGGTTAATCTTTAAAAAGCGATCAATGGGCTGCATTTCCAGCAGCAGCATGGGCTGTTTGTCCAACTCCACGGGAGTGACCGTGTAATCGACCTGTGTGCTCTCAGTGCTGGGCAGACGCAGATACTCATGCCGGCGGGTATGAGGGCTTCCGGTCTCGAGCGCCTCTTGCAATGTATGCAGGGACATTCTGTTGTCCACAAACAGATCGGTAGCCTCATAACCGCGCAGCCGCAGACTACTGGCCTGCATCAACGCTTCAGCAGCTGGGTTTGTGTACTCGATAAGCAGATCGGCATTGAGTAATAGCACCGCCGTATTCAGGTTATCGAGCAACAATCTGTGTAACTGATCAGAAGTCATAGGTGTCGCACTGTGGTCTATTTAAAGGGGTTCAGCCCGGTTATGTTTTGCTTTCTGGTTTTTAACGTAGCAATAAGCAGGCCAATATTAGCGGCTCGCCAAGATAAACAGTGGCCTGTTTTGCTGGCCTGCAGAGCCGCTCAACAAGAAAGCAAAAGATCCTGGGGAGAATTATGCACCATTTTGGTGCGCATTGGTTTAATTTAAGGGTAAATAGATCAATAAACCCCTGAGAGGCTTAGACCTGGCCCTAACTTTCGCCTGGAATCCTGCTCAGACTAGCGATTTGGTTGCCGCTTAAAGTGTCGCTGCACATGGATACTGACAGGCTCCAAAGACAGTAAAACCCTGCCCTGCGCGCTCAGTATCTGGGCACTAATTTGATGGGTGCCACGCTCCAGATCATCCAGCTGATAGGCGGTTGCGCTCACAGGGGGCCCACAGGGCTGACCATTGCGCACAAACAGCACCCTATGACCAGGCTGAAGCTGGGGCTGCAGCCTGAGCTGAATAATAATATTGCGCTGCTGGTTGGGAATGATCTGGTCATGCTGCGGAGACAGAATATAGGCCTGGGCATAACCAGTAAAAGGTGCTGACTGCGGGAACTGTGTAGCCTCTGGCTGATCGCCCCTATTGGCGGGCCCAGGATCAGCCGCAGGTATTTTATTAACCGGCGGCAAAGCCAATGGAGCCAGCTGAGACTCAGGTTGGGGCTGATCTGTATAGGTGATATTGCCCTGGGCATCGACCACTTTGTACACCTCTGCCAGGACGGGTAGGCTGCTTATAGCAGCAATAAAACACAAGACTCTCATAGGGATCTCCTGGCAGCTAATAGCCTGCACATAGGCCTACTTAAAGATTAGACCCATATTAGAAAACCCGCTGGCAAAGAAAAAGCCCGCCATTCCAAGAATGACGGGCCTGTCCGATTTTGCTGTAAAACAGCCTGTGCTAAAAACTTAGCAGCTGTAGTACATATCAAACTCAACCGGGTGAGTGGTGTGCTCAACACGGTAGACTTCTTCCATCTTCAGCTCGATGTAGGCATCGATCATATCGTCGGTGAATACACCACCAGCTGTCAGGAACTCGCGGTCTGCATCAAGAGCATCCAGCGCTTCACGCAGGCTGCCAGCAACCTGAGGGATAGCCGCAGCTTCTTCAGCAGGCAGATCATAGAGATCTTTGTCCGCTGCATCGCCTGGGTGGATCTTGTTCTTAATGCCGTCAAGACCTGCCATCAGCATAGAGGCAAACATCAGGTATGGGTTAGCAGTTGGATCACCGAATCGCGCTTCGATACGCTTGCCCTTGGGGCTTGGCACGTATGGGATACGGATTGAAGCAGAGCGGTTGCGGGCAGAGTAAGCCAGCATTACAGGTGCTTCAAAGCCCGGGATCAGACGCTTGTAGGAGTTAGTTGAAGCATTGGCAAAGGCGTTGATCGCCTTGGCGTGCTTGATAATACCACCGATGTAGAACAGAGCCATTTCGCTCAGTCCAGCATAGCCGTCTCCAGCGAACTGGTTTTCGCCATCTTTCCAGAAAGACTGGTGACAGTGCATACCAGAACCGTTGTCACCAACGACAGGCTTAGGCATAAAGGTCGCAGTCTTGCCATAGGCGTGCGCTACGTTGTGTACACAGTACTTCATGATCTGCACCTGGTCGGCTTTCTTAACCAGGGTATCAAAACGAATACCGATCTCACACTGACCAGCAGTACCTACTTCGTGGTGATGTACCTCTACTTCCAGGCCCATCTGCTCCATGGCACCACACATGGCAGCACGCAGATCGTGCAGGCTGTCTACTGGTGGTACGGGGAAGTAACCGCCTTTAACACCAGGACGGTGACCCATGTTGCCATCGGCTAGCTCCATAGAAGAAGACCAGGCCGCTTCATCAGAGTTGATTTTGTAGAAGGCACCGCTCATATCGGCACCCCATTTGATATCGTCGAATACAAAGAACTCAGGTTCTGGACCGAAGAATGCGGTGTCACCCAGGCCAGTGGACTCGAGGTACTTCTCAGCGCGCTCCGCGATAGAGCGAGGATCGCGCTCGTAGCCTTGCATAGTAGAGGGTTCAACGATGCCACAGCGGATAATAACTGTTGGCTCATCAGTGAACGGGTCCAGAATTGCAGTGCTGTCATCAGGCATCAGGATCATGTCTGATTCATTAATGCCCTTCCAACCGGCAATAGACGAACCGTCAAACATTTTACCTTCAACAAAAAAATCTTCGCCTACTTCACTAATCGGAATCGATACGTGCTGCTCTTTACCTTTGGTATCAGTGAATCGAAGGTCAACCCAACGAGCTTCGCTATCTTTAATCAGATTTAGAGTCTTCTCAGACATTGTTTCCTCCACTATGGAATCAGTAATGCTTTGTTTAAAGAGTCATCCGGCGCATTGAAACCAAAATGACTTAGTTAGTATTAGATTTTCCTTCAAAGAGATAGCAATAGTCATGCCAATGGAGCAACTTACAGAACGGCCACTCCAATCACCGTAAACACTGCGACTGGCGCAGCTGGGAGATCGCTTCAATAAAAGCACAGCTAATAAATCGCACCATATTGGTGCCTATTTGCAGGATGCGCACCATTTTGGTGCAAAATTGTTTTTAAATAGTATTATTATCGGCCGCGTCGTTATAATGCCCCTCTGAGTAACTTCTGTCATCTTTTCCTGAGGTTTTTATATGGTTTCCTCTAACACAGGCACCATAGAACAGAGCTCCCGGCTCGCAGAGGGGGATATTCTGATCGATGTGCGCCATCCCGCAGACGCCGACGCACAGCCTCTATCTATGGGTAGCAACCAGATTCTCTGCATTCCTTTTTTTAGCCTCGAGCAACGTCTCGATGAGCTGGATCGACAAAAAACCTATCGACTGTATTGCGACAAAGGCATTATGAGTCGCCTTCAGGCCCAGCTTATGCGGGACAGTGGCTTTGCGCAAGTCGCTGTTTTTACAGGAAAAATCACAGCTAAATCATAGTAATATCGTGATTGGCACCCATTTTTTGCTTTTAGCGACTATATTTAAGTATCGATAATCAGGTTAAGTCATAAAATCAGCCGCAGGATGCAGCCGATGACGAGCAATCAGTCAGATCTCAGTGAGAGCATGGATGCCCAAACCACAGGCTCTTCACCCCCAGATCGGTCCGTAAAATTCGAGCTAGACCAAACCCTGGTCAACCATCTGGGTGCCAGTGTTGCGCTATCTGTAATGGCTGGTCTGGCACTGGTACTGGCCAGCTTTGGCACTCAGCCCAATCTGACAGTAATTGCCTGGACAATTGGCCTGACCGCGAGCCATCTGTTGCTGTGGCTAACTGCGCCCCGCTTTGCCAATCCTGGCACCATCGCAATCATTACCATTGTTGTTTTCAGCCTGGTCTGGATCCCGGCAGGGCCTGTGTTTATCAGCAACAGATCTCTGGTGAACGGCATTCTCAGCAGCACCATTATCATCATTGTTAGCGCCATCTGCCCAATGATGTATCTGCAAACTCCCTGGGTACGCCGGCTCACCACTGCAGGTATCTATGGCTCAATCACGGCCTGTCTGGTGACGCAAATACCCAGCCTGGCCATGCAGGCACCTGTGACACTGCTGGTATTATATTTATTGGTCGATATGGCCAACAGCAACTGCCATCGAGCTCTGGCCAGCCACGCATTAAAAGCTCTGCGGGCAATGGAACGCTGTCAGCACACGCTCAATACCAGCCATAAGATCACCAGCCTGATCGAGCAGACGCCGCTGGGGTTTATTGAGTGGAATCAAAATAGAGAGATTATTGGCTGGAATCCAGCTGCCACCGCAATTTTCGGCTTTTCACGATCTGAGGCACTGGGTCGCACCACAGACTTTTTATTTGAGGATAAAAAAACTTTTTTAATGGAGCAGGCTGAGCACGACCTGTTTTTATTTGGCAAAGATTTTTCCGGTACAGCCGAAAACATCACCAGCGATGGCCAGATTATTGTCTGCGAGTGGAACGAAACTCCGCTATTTGATGATGAGATGAATGTGATAGGCGCAGCCTCCTTTGTTGAGGATGTGACCGACCGGGTGCGCATGCAGACCAGAATTAAACAGCAGGCCTATTTTGACCCCCTGACTGGCCTTCCCAACAGGCATCGGCTGATGGAAGAGCTCAACCGAGTGATCTCTCTGGCTCAGCGCACTCAGAGTTTCTGTGCCCTGCTGTTTATCGATCTGGATCATTTTAAGGAAATCAACGATAGCCGCGGACATCATTATGGCGATCTGGCTCTGACCCTGTTTGCCCAGCGCCTGCGCAAAGTGATTCGTACCCAGGAGACAGTGGCGAGACTGGGTGGCGACGAATTTGTAGTATTGCTAGAGCGCCTGGGCACTGAAGGGGAGACTGCACGACTGCAAATTGCCCAGGTGGCGGAGAAAATTATCGATGCCGCTAGCGAGCCCTTTATTATCAAGGGAGAGAAATTTCAAATTAGCTGCAGCATTGGCATAGTATTTTTTAATGATGGCTCCAGCGATGGCAACAGCATTCTCGAACAGGCAGACCAGGCTCTGTATACCATTAAGCGCGAAGGCAAATCGAACTTCTATTTTCACAATCGCGAGCTGTCCCAGGAAATGCAGAAACAGATGGAGCTGCTAGAGCGACTGCGGGATGAGTCTCGGGCTCAGTCATTTTTACCCTATTACCAACCCATTTTGGACACTGGCAATAATCTGATTAGCGGGCTGCAGATATTTTTGCGCTGGCAGAAGCCGAGCGGTGATATTGTCGAGGCCCATGAGTTTATTCAGGTACTGGAGTCTGGATCGATGATTGTGGATATCTCTCTGTCGCTGATTGATCAGGCCTGCAAGCAGATAAATCTTTGGCGCAGTCAGGGCATATGGCAGGATCAGCAACGCATTGTATTTACCCTCAGTCTACGTGAGTTGGAGCATCCTTCATTTATTCTGCAGGTACAAGAAATCATGCTTAAACATGATGTCAAACCTCGGCTATTTATGTTTGGCCTGCACACAGAATCTCTACCCAAGATAAATAGCTCATTAAAACTGCAGGTTAACCGTCTTCATGAGCTGGGCTGTGGTCTTCTGGTGGACAATGTGGGCTACCAGAGCCTGCCGCTGCAGACATTGCGTGAATTGCAGGTAGAAACCATCCGTATCTCTCATCGTCTGATGACTGAATCCACGGAAATAGACAGCTCCTGGAATCTGGTTAAAGGCCTGGTAGAACTAGCCAGATCTGTGGGCCTGAAGTGCATAGCGCCCTGTGTGGAGGAGGCTGATTTTCACCATCGATTACTGGATCTCAACTGCCAATTTTTGCAGGGCAATTTGATTGCACCCCCCTCTCCACCGACCTCCATCACCAGAATGTTGATCGAGCGTAACGCCAGCGCACCGGCAGAAGCGTCCCCCAACTAAAAAGATCGGTAGCAGTTCCTGTCAATTCTCGTATAATCGCGGCTTTTTCGCCCTCCACGGTTAATTTAGGTACCCCAATGTCCATTGAAAACTTGCGCAATATTGCCATCATCGCTCACGTTGACCACGGCAAGACAACTCTGGTTGATAAACTTCTAAGCCAGTCAGGGACTCTTGATCGCAAAGACGCCGATGCTGAGCGCCTTATGGATTCCAATGATCAGGAAAAAGAGCGCGGCATTACTATTCTCGCCAAGAACACTGCAATCAAGTGGAATGACTACCGTATCAATATCGTAGACACCCCTGGGCACGCAGATTTTGGTGGCGAAGTAGAGCGCGTACTGTCTATGGTCGACTCTGTACTGCTGCTGGTAGATGCGGTTGACGGGCCTATGCCCCAGACTCGTTTTGTAACCTCAAAGGCATTTGAGCAGGGGCTGCGCCCGATTGTTGTTATCAACAAGGTAGATCGCCCAGGTGCTCGACCAGACTGGGTAATGGATCAGGTATTTGATCTGTTCGATAGTCTTGGAGCCACCGATGAGCAGCTCGATTTCCCCGTCATATACGCCTCAGCGCTCAACGGCATTGCTGGCACTGACGCAGACAATATGGCTGAGGATATGACTCCGCTGTATGAAATGATTGTCGCCGACGTACCCTCACCCAAAGTAGATATCAATGGTCCTTTCCAGATGCAGATATCGGCACTGGCCTACGACAGCTATGTGGGGGTTATAGGTGTTGGCCGTATTACTCGCGGCACCCTCAAACCAGGCCAGCAGGTCGTGGTCAAGTCGGCTGACGATAAAGAGCGCAAAGGCAAGGTACTGAATGTTAAAGGCTATCTGGGCCTTGAACAGGTTGAAACAGAGCTGGCTGAGGCCGGTGATATTGTCTGCATTAATGGTATCGATGGCCTAGGCATCTCGGACACACTGTGCGACCCAGATAATATCGAAGCACTGCCTGCACTCAGTGTCGACGAGCCCACTGTAAGCATGACCTTTATTGTTAATAACTCACCTTTTGCAGGATTGGAAGGCAAGTATGTAACCACTAGAAACATTAAGGATCGCCTGGATCAGGAGCTGATTCACAATGTGGCGCTGCGGGTTAAGCAGGGCGACTCGCCGGATAAATTTATTGTTTCAGGCCGTGGCGAACTGCACCTATCGGTACTGATTGAAACCATGCGCCGCGAAGGTTTTGAAATGGGTGTTTCACGTCCCGAAGTAGTCACCAAAATGGTGGACGGCGAAGTTCAGGAGCCCTATGAGCAGGTGGTGATTGATGTGGAAGATCAACATCAGGGTTCAGTGATGGAAGAGCTGGGCATGCGCAAAGGTGAAATGACCAACATGGAGCCGGATGGCAAAGGTCGCGTGCGACTGGAGTTTATTATTCCGTCTCGCGGGCTGATTGGTTTCCGCGGCGCCTTCCTGACTCTGACCTCTGGATCGGGCATCATGACCAGTGTTTTCGACCACTATGGTCCGGTAAAACAGGGAGAGACTCACAGTCGTCAAAATGGCGCTCTGATCAGCATGGTTAAAGGCAAGACTGCCGCCTTTGCTCTGTTTAATATTCAGGCCCGTGGGCGTTTATTCCTAGGTCATGCGGTCGATGTCTACGAAGGCCAGATCGTGGGCATCCACAGCCGCGGCAATGACCTGGTGGTCAACCCAATTAAGGGCAAACAGCTGACCAATGTGCGCGCTTCCGGTACTGACGAGGCTCTGACCCTGGTGCCACCTATCAAGCACACCCTGGAACAGGCTCTTGAGTTTATTGAAGACGATGAGCTGGTGGAAGTTACTCCCCTGAGTATTCGTCTGCGCAAGAAACTGTTGACAGAAACCCAGCGCAAACGCGCACCCAAATAAGCCCAGCCTGTATTGACCTAAACTTCGATTTCTAAGCGTCTATGAACTATTATTTAGTGGATAACGCATGGAAGTCGAAGCATGTCCAAGAGGGATAATAAAGATTTAGCCACTGGCGGGTTTCTGTCATTTTCATTAATGGCCCAGGAAATTGTCGCCATTATGTTCGCCTTTTACTCTTACCGTGAAGGTGAAATGGCGCTGGCAACCTTTTATCTCGCCATTGCCGGTCTATTGATTGTGGCTCTGGGCATATTCTATATTTTTGACCATCATCGTCTGGCGCGAATTGTTCTGGCCAGCACCTTACTGACCTGCTTCTTTTTTTTACTGCTGGGTGCCTCGGATGCAACAGCATTGATGTGGTGCCTGACGGTGGTGCCTGTGCTGGTTGGGGCCTTTGATTATCGCCACAGTCTCAGCATGCTGATCCTGCTTTTTGCCGCCGCCACCTGGATTATGTTTGGCGGTGCCATGCCCATGGCAGTACCGGAGTTCAGCGACAGGGTAGTGTTTCGGTTTTTGTCCTCCTATGCCATTTTGGCGGCCTTTGCAGTCGCCATGGATAACTCGCGCTTTGACAGCCTAAGCAAATATAAAGATCTCTCATCTCGGGTCGACGAAATTGCCCATCAGGATGTACTGACTCAGCTGCCCAACCGCCACAATATGGAGGGTCGCCTGGCAGACAAGTATCAACAGTACAGGCTCGGCAAGCAGCCCTTTTCAATTCTGCTGGCAGATCTGGATAATTTTAAATTTATCAATGATCGCTATGGCCATGATGTGGGCGACGAGATTCTCTACGCCGTGGGCCAGATGCTGCTCGAACCTCTGCGCGACGAGGATGTGGTGGCGCGCTGGGGCGGCAATGAATTTATGGTGCTGCTGCCCACAGCCAATGCCGAGGCCGCAGTCAATATTGCTGAACGTCTGCGCACCAAGGCCACCGAAATTGATATGCAGGCCCATGGCGACAAACTGAGAATTTCCCTCAGTGTGGGGGTGGCGTCAATTGACAAGTGCACCGGGGTTGATGACCTGATGTCCACCGCCGAGAATGGCCTCTATCAGGCTAAACATATGGGCCGCGACATGGTGGTGGTTGGATAAATAGCAGCTACTGGCACTCTCTATGGCGAAAACAGTCTGTGGTGTGGTCATTGACCAGACCCATGGCCTGCATATGGGCATAGCAGATAGTGGTACCAAAAAACTTAAAGCCGCGCTTTTTCATATCTTTACTGATCGCATCTGACAGATCGGTAGATGCGGGAATCTGCCCATGGGTCGGCCAGTGATTGATCAGCGGCTCGCCCTCTACATAGCCCCAGAAATAATCCGCAAAACTGCCAAATTGCGCCTGAATTTCCATAAAACAGCGAGCATTGGAAACTGCACTATTGATCTTTAGCCGATTGCGCACTATGCCCGCATCCTCAACACAGCGCTCTACATCCTGCTCAGTAAAAGCGGCAACTTTCTCTACATCAAAGTCAGCAAAGGCTCTGCGGTAGGCCTCTCGCTTGCGCAATATGGTTATCCAGGACAGGCCAGCCTGGGCACCTTCAAGGAGCACAAATTCAAACAGTTTTTTGTCATCGCGGCAGGGCACCCCCCATTCAGTATCATGATAGGTTTGATACAGCGGGTCGTCTCCACACCAGGTACAGCGAATGAGTTCTGTCATGGCTTCTCCAGTGATGAAAAATATTAACCCTTTAAAAACTAGTCTAGCTCAGTGATGTTGTCTATATTAACCTGACTGGCTGGCGGTTAGACAGAGCCACAGTTTCTGACCAACAGCCCATGATCAGCCAAAGGTACACTGATTAAGGAACCTGATTAATGAGAAAAGCATTTCCAGCCATTCGCCCTTACCAAATCCACAGTGTAAAGGTGACTGAACCCCATGTACTGTATGTGGAGGAGTCGGGTAATCCGGAGGGTATTCCCGTGCTCTTTGTTCATGGCGGGCCAGGTGGAGGTACAAGAACCACGGATCGCTGTTTCTTCGACCCTGATAAATATCGCATTATTCTGTTTGATCAGCGCGGCTCAGGGCAATCTACGCCCCATGCTCGACTCGAGGACAACCATACTGCTGCTCTGATAGAAGATATCGAGACAATCCGCAATAAATTGGCAATTGATCGATGGGTTGTATTCGGCGGTTCCTGGGGCTCCACACTGGGCCTGGCCTATGCCGAGCAGTATCCGCAGCTGGTGCGAGGTTTGATTCTGCGGGGCATCTTCCTGTGTCGAGATGAAGATATCCAGTGGTTTTACCAACAGGGTGCCAGCCATGTTTTTCCCGACTACTGGGAGCAGTATCTGCAGGTGATACCAGAGGCTGAGCGCGGCGATATGCTGGCAGCCTATTACGCACGCCTCACTGGAGAAAATGAAATTGAGCGCATGGCCGCTGCCAAGGCTTGGTCTGTATGGGAGGGCCGCTGTGCCACATTGCATACCAATGAGGCTCTGGTAGATCATTTCGCCAACCCTCATATGGCCATGGCTATGGCCCGTATTGAGGCGCATTATTTTATTAATAAGGCGTTTTTAGAACCCAATCAACTGACCGACAATGCCTATAAACTCAAGGATATCCCCGGAACCATAGTGCATGGTCGCTACGATATGGTGTGCCCGGTCAATCAGGCCTTTGCCCTCAGCGCAGCCTGGCCCGAGGCGCGCCTGAAGATAATCGCCGACGCAGGACATTCTTCCAGCGAGCCAGGGATCACTGACGCATTAATCTCAGCGACTGAGAGTCTGGCCCACCAGCTTAATGCCGAGGCTCATTAACCGTGCAGGGCCTGATTCAGCGGGTGTCCAGTGCCTCGGTCAGTGTTGACAGCCAGATAGTCGGGCAGATCAATCAGGGGATTCTGCTATTGCTGGGGGTGCAGAAACTGGACAGCGAGGAGACTGCAGATAAATTATTACAAAAGGTTCTCAACTATCGGATCTTTTCTGATAGCCAGGGAAAAATGAATCTCTCGCTGCGGGATATTGGCGGTGGCTTACTGGTTATCTCCCAGTTCACACTGGCGGCAGATACTAAAAAGGGCCTGCGCCCCAGCTTCTCTTCCGCGGCACCCCCGCAACAGGCAGAGGTGCTGTACGAGTATTTTTTAGCCCGCGCCAACGAGCATCACTGCACAGTCAGCCATGGTGTTTTTGGCGCTGATATGCAGGTGAGCCTGTGCAATGATGGCCCGGTAACATTTAACCTGCAGAGCTGATTACGCTATTTGTTGACGCCAGTGTTGCAGGGCAAGGCTAGGCCTGTAAAGCCTCAATCAGGCGCAGATGGAAACCCTCAAAACCGCCATTACTCATAATCACAATATGAGTTTTATCAGACGCCTTATCGATAGTAAGCGCTAACAAATTCTGTATGTCTGCAGTGGCTTCGGCTGGCACCGGACAGGCCTTGGCTATGGCCTGAATATCCCAATCGATGCGCGGATTTTGATACCAGAACACCTGATCTGCAGCAGCCACACAGGCACTCAGCCTGTCTTTATGCATACCCAGCCTCATGGTCGCTGAGCGAGGTTCAATCACGGCAATAATCTGACTGTCGCCCACCCTGGCGCGCAACCCTTCAAGGGTAGTCTGTATGGCCGTTGGGTGATGGGCAAAGTCATCGTAAATAGTTAAGCCGCTGGCTCTATAGATCACTTCCATACGCCGCTTCACGCCAACAAAATCTGAGAGCGCTTCGCAGCTCTTTTCGAGACTGACACCAACCTGGTGGGCGGCAATAATTGCAGCTACAGCGTTGCACACATTGTGGGTGCCGCCATGGCTCCAATTAACTCTGCCCAATTCACCTGTGGTGTTATTGGTGACTTCAAATTGCGAACCATCTGGGGCAATAAGTCTGTAGCACCAGTCTGCGGAATCATCGCCAAACGTTTGCCGCCTGCTCCAGCAACCCTGGTCTATGGCGGCCACTACATGCTGATCAGCCTGCGGGTAGATTACTGTGCCTGTGCTGGGTACAGTGCGCACGCAGTGGTGAACCTGTTTTTGGATGGCTGCCAGATCATCAAAGATATCCCCATGATCAAATTCCAGGTTATTGACCACCAGAGTATCGGTAAAATAATGCACAAACTTAGAGCGCTTATCAAAGAAAGCGCTGTCGTATTCATCGGCCTCAACCACAAAATAATCACTGTCTGTCAGCCGCGCCGATAGGCCAAAGTCCTGGGGCACACCACCAATCAAAAAGCCTGGAGCCAGACCTGCGCTGTCGAGAATTTTGACCAGCATACTGCTGGTGGTGGTTTTGCCATGGGTACCCGCGACCGACAGTACATGTTTGTTGCGCAGAATATTTTCCCCCAGCCACTGGGGGCCTGAAATATAGGGCAGCTGATTGTCGAGCATATACTCCACGCAGGGATTTCCACGAGACATGGCATTACCTACTACAATTAAGTCAGGCGCTGGGTTGAGCTGCTCAGGGTTAAACCCCTCAATCAGACTAATGCCCGCCTGCTCAAGCTGGGTACTCATGGGCGGGTAAACATTGCTATCGCAGCCAGACACCTGATGCCCCAAACCCTTGGCCAGTTGAGCCAGGCTGCCCATAAAGGTGCCGCAGATACCAAGGATATGAATATGCATTTTGTTGTTTGCCTCGCTGCTTATTGTTTGTCGGGCCGCCGTGCATGCCAGACTGCTGCCAGAGCTTATTCTAGGGACATTAATATAGCTTAACCAGCAGTGAAATAGAGAATCAAATCTTAGATAGGTCACGGATGATGCCTCAGTTGTACTGTTTTACCCACAGACTCTTTATAGTGGTCACCTGCCTGGTCTTGCTACATGGCTGCGGTGGTGGTGGCGGTGGCATATTGCCCTCACCCCAACGACCCGTGGTTGACCCGGTTACTGACGATATTCAGCCCAATGCTGCGCCGATCGGTCCACCCTACGGTAGTTTCTCTAAACAGCCAGAGGATCCTGTCGACTTTGACAGTCTGGTAGCCAGTTTTGAAACCGCTGAATACGCTGGCATGCAGGGCCTCGCATTAATCAATGCTTCAAGCGCCTATGCGCGAGGTGCCAATGGAACCGGCGTGAGCCTCGGCATCATCGACTCCGGAGTCTATGCTCAGCACCTGGAGTTTGCCAAAGGGCTGGGCGACAAAGTGACTGTAGTGGGCTCAGATTATGGCGGCAATAACCAGCGCAGCAACGATGCTCTCAGTCATGGGACCATGGTCGCAGGCGTTATTGCAGCCAACCGCGACGATGGCAATCAGAGCAGCTTTAATATGCATGGGGTAGCCTATAACGCCAGTCTCCATGTCTATGAAATCCCCCTGCAACCCAGTGATGGCCCCTATAACCCTGTAGGCCTGGCTGATCTGGATTTTGGTACAGATAATTATTTTGCCAGCCGCTTTGCTGCCATGACCGATGAAGTAGATATCATCAATATGAGTTTCGGCTTTTCGGGCCTGGTGACTGATTACTCCGCCAGTGCCATCCAGTCACGGCTCAGCAACACATTGACCGCCCTGCGCCAGAGCAGTCGGCCCCTGGGCAGCCGCGCTATTTTTGTGGTGTCCGCGGGCAATGGCTTTGGCGACAGGGATCAGTTTGGCAACGAAATAGATGCAACATCTCCAGAACTTTTGTCCGGTCTGCCCTATCTATTTCCCGAACTCCAACCTCATATGCTGGCTGTAGCCGCGGTGGATAGCAGTGGCAATATAGCCTCTTATTCCAATCGCTGCGGTGTGGCCGCCAGCTTTTGTCTGGCGGCGCCTGGCGGGGGTGACTCAGATGCCGATGGCAACTTTGCTCAGTCAGAGGTGATCTGGTCTACCAACTCACCAGCGGAGGATGCTCCAGTGGGCAGCCATTATTATGGCGGCTCCGTGGGCACCTCCTTTGCTGCCCCTCTGGTCAGTGGCTCACTGGCACTGCTAAAGCAGCTGTTCCCCACTGTGGGCAACTATGAATTGGTTAATCGCCTGCTGGTGACTGCTAACAAAACGGGCATCTATGCCGATAGCAGCATCTATGGTCAGGGCCTGTTAGACCTCAATTCAGCAACCAGGCCAGTGGGCAATTTGGGCAGCCCTGTCAGCAATAATTTAGATGCCGGGCTGATAGCGCCCAATACCAACAGTATTCATCTTATCGGCAATGCCCTGGGAGATGCAGTGCAAGCCAGCCTGAGCCAGCAAACTATTGCCCTGTTTGATCAGCTGGGTTTTCCGTTTTATCAATCTGCCAGCCATTTGGTTAACTCAGTACCGCCAAGTATCCACAGCCCTCAACTCAACCATGGCAGGCAAATATCAGCACAGGGCCACAGACTATGGCTGGGCAAAGCACAAAATCCCTGGCGCCAGGATTTTCGGCCGCTGGGCAATCCCAATCACCAACTGCAGGAAGATTATATTGCCATGCAGTTTAACAGCCCCGGGGGCGGAGAGCGCTTTGCCGCTGCAAATGCCAATCCGGGCTGGTTTTTTGGGCTCTATGGTAATGCTGTAGTATCTCCCACTGCCACTGATGATGACAGCAGCTTTGCCGCGCCCTGGCTGCGCTATGCACGCCGCGGCTGGAGCAGTGGCGGTGCCATTGCCACTGCTGCCCGACAAAAATTGCGTCTGGGATTATTTAATGGCCGCAGCAGCTGGGATAGGTATCAGCCTCAGGGAGAGCTGCAGGCAGAGGGCGCTCTGCTGGAATACAGTCTGACCTCAGATACTGTTGCCAACCTTTATAGTTTGAGTGTTCAAACCGGCGTTGTGCGCGAGCAGGATAGCTTTCTGGGCACTAGTATAGGCGCGGCTCTGGGCAGCATGGCACGGGCCGAGACCTTTTTTATGGGCCTCAATGGTCATCTGCAAATCAATCATCGCTGGCAGACGCTGGTTGCTCTCTATCATGGCAATACCAAGACAGGTGAAGTAACCAGTCAGGTCTTTGCTGTGGATCCGCAGATACACAGCAACTCCTGGGCGCTGGGTTTTAATGGCCGATCACTGTGGCGCGCCAATGACCAGTTTAGCCTTTATTTAACCCAGCCCCTGAGGGTCAAGAATGGCCGGGCGGCGCTAAAACTGGCCAGGGGTCGAACGCCGGATCGTCAGGTGATTTATCAGCATATACCCATCACCTTGCAGCCCAGTGGGCGCGAACAAAGACTGGAACTGGGCTATCATCTACCAGCACAGATTGCTCAGCAACAGGCCTGGCTTTCGGCGAGCAGCCAGTATATCTATCAACCCAACCACAGCGTACTCAGCTCTGATCAACTGGTGGTGAGGCTTATGTTAAGCATAAGCATGGATTAGCAGTTTTTGCTTTTACCCCCACCAGCAAAGCAGTAAGATGCCAAGCTTGTAAGGGACTAACGGGAATCAGGGTATTTATGGCTAAGAAGAATGCGTTTTACGCTCAGTCTGGCGGTGTCACTGCGGTTATCAACGCCTCCGCTTGCGGCGTTATAGAAGCCTGCAGAGAGCACAGAGACAAAATCGGTACCCTGTATGCCGGGCAAAATGGCATTATTGGTGCTCTTCAGGAAAATCTAATCGACACCAGCAAAGAGACGCCTACGTCGATCAAAGCTCTCAAACATACCCCAGGCGGCGCCTTTGGCTCCTGCCGCTACAAGATGAAAGACCTCAAAGAGAGTACAGCAGAGTATGAGCGGCTGGTGGAGGTCTTTAAAGCCCACAATATAGGCTATTTTTTCTATAACGGTGGAGGCGATTCCGCAGATACCTGCCTAAAGGTCTCTCAGATCTCAGCCAAAATGGACTATCCCATTCAGGCCATTCATATTCCTAAAACCATAGATAACGATCTGCCCTTTACCGACTGCTCGCCCGGTTTTGGCTCTGTCGCCAAATATGTTGCTGTCTCCACCAAAGAGGCCAGCCTGGATATTGCCTCTATGGCCGCCTCTTCGACCAAGATTTTTATCCTTGAAGTGATGGGCCGCCACGCTGGCTGGATTGCAGCGTCCGGTGGGCTGGCAGCCAGTGAAGCTGGAGATGCTCCTCATATTATTGTATTTCCAGAAATCCCCTTTGTGCGTGAAGAGTTTATTGCCAAGGTAGAAAAAACCGTGGCCGAAAAAGGCTTCTGTGTGGTGGTCGCCTCTGAAGGAGCCAGCTACGCAGATGGCGCGCTAATTTCCGGCTCGCTCAACAAGGACGCCTTTGGTCATCAGCAACTGGGTGGTGTGGCCCCCACTCTGGCCAGCATGGTGAAGCATTCTCTGGGTTATAAATACCATTATGCACTGGCCGACTATCTGCAGCGCTCCGCTCGTCATCTAGCGTCAAAAACTGATGTGGAACAGGCCTATGCTGTGGGCCGCAGCGCCGTGGAAAAGGCGATAGCGGGAAAAGCTGGCATTATGGTGACCATCGAAAGGGGCCAGGGCAAAAAGTTCTCATGGTCTCTGGGCGAAGCCTCGCTGGCCAAGGTGGCTAACGTGGAGAAGAAAATGCCTAGATCCTTTATTACCAAGGATGGCTTCGGTATCACCCAAAAGGCTCGGGACTATTTGCAACCATTGATTATGGGCGAGGACTACCCGCCCTATAAAGATGGCATTCCTCAGTACCCAAAGTTGAAAAAAGTATTGGCTCCTAAAAAGCTCGACACTGAGTTTAGTGGCTAATTAACTTTGCGCAGCGCCTTGCCGTCGAGAAAGGCGCTGATATTTTCGACCATCTGACCTATCAGGCGCTGCCTGGATTCCACTGCAATCCAGGCACTGTGGGGCGTGATAATCAAATTTGGCACTGCACTGTCGATCAACACATTGCCCTCAACCGGTGGCTCGACTGAGAGTACATCCAACCCGGCACCGGCGATTTCCCCATTGATTAAAGCCTGTTTCAGTGCTGGTTCGTCAATTAACGGACCACGAGCAGTATTTATCAGTAGTGCCGAGTCTTTCATCAGGGCCAGCTCTGAGCTAGATATAAGATTTTTAGTCTGAGGTGTAAAAGGGCAGTGCAGGCTTAGTATATCGACCATGGGCAGCAGCCTGTTCAACTCTAGCCTGGGCAGGTCGTCAGTATAGGAACGTCCGGGCAAGGCGGCGTAAATAACCTGCATACCAAAGGCCTGAGCGATCTTGGTCACTCCTTTACCCAGATCACCAGCACCTACTATGCCAAGGGTTTTACCCTCCAGCTCTCGAACCGGATACTCCAGCAGGCAAAATGACCCACTCTCCGCCCAGCTGCCGTTCATAACGTCGCGACTGTAAGACTGCAGATTGGTAGTCAGCGCCAAAATAAGTGACCAGACATGCTGTACTACTGAGGCAGTGCCATAATTCACTGCATTAGAGACCACGACTCCCTGCTTTTTGGCAGCTTCGAGGTCTACCACATTGGTGCCAGTGGCCGGCAATGTAATCAGCTTGAGATTGGGCGCCTGGGACAGGGTTAAAGCATTAACCAGGGTCTTGTTGGTCATGACTATTTCGGCGTCGCCAATGCGTTCGATAACCTCTGAGTCTGGGCAATTGCCGTAAATCGTCCAGGTTACAGGTAGGTTATGGAGGGCGCTAAAGTCGAGATCATCTGGGCCTAGACTGTCACAATCAAGTATTACTCCGCGCATGGGTTAGTCCCCGTCTGTGAATTGCAAAGCTGAAGTGTAAATCACCTGCCGGCCAACACAAATGGAAGAATAAAAAAACTTATAGGACTGATTTTGCAGGTTCTGATTCGACTGATTTGCGGCTATGATCTTGATCTGCAAAACCGCATAATAGCGCCCTGGTTTGACAATCTTCAGGGACGCCTAACTCCATGTCTTCATCTCTATTAGACTTTTACCAAAAAGCGGTTCTCGATAATCCCTTTAAAGCCATATTGGCAGTGCTGGCTTTGACTGCCTCTATGGCATTGGGGCTGCCCAACTTTAAGCTGGACGCCTCGGCAGATTCACTGACATTGGAGCATGATGACGATCTAAATTTCTTCCGTGAAGTAGTGCAGCGCTACGGCAGCGATAATTTTTTAATTGTCACCTTCTCACCGAAAAATGGCGATCTGTTCGATCAGGAAAATCTGGATATCCTCGCTCAGTTAAGTACAGATCTGGGTAGCATCCAGGGCGTGGAAAGTATGCTTTCAATGCTCAATGTTCCATTACTGTACAGCCCAAAAATAGGGGTGTCAGATTTACAAAACCCGCTCAACACTCTGCTGTCCGAGGGAGTCGATCGCCAGTTGGCGAAACAGGAGTTTTTGAATAGCCCTATTTACAAAGATGTTTTGCTCAGTGCCGATGGTCAGACCACTGGTATGCTGGCTACTCTGGCTATGGACAGGCAGTATCTGGATCTGGTGACCAGCCGCGATTCGCTGCGCCTGGTGCGTGATACAGAGGGCCTGACCCCTGAGCAGGAAATCGAGTTGCAGACTGTCAGTCAGCAATTTTTGGATTATCGGACGGCGAAGGCTGCAGTGGATCATCAGCGTGTGGCTGAGGTGCGAACGCTAATGGATAGCTACAGGGATCGCGCTACCATTTTCCTCGGCGGCCCGGATATGATTACCGCAGACATGGTCGACTTTATCAAAAGCGACCTGATTATTTTTGGCACGGGCATTCTGTTATTTATTATCGCCACTCTGCTATTAATCTTCCGCAAGCTGCGCTGGGTTGTGCTGCCGCTGGCGACTTGCACCCTGTGCCTGGTAACCATTCTTGGGTTCCTCAGCTGGATCGACTGGCGGCTGACGGTGATCTCATCTAACTTTGTTTCACTGCTATTGATTATTACTCTGGCTCTGTGTATTCACCTGATTGTGCGCTACAGAGAATTGCAGGCTCAGATGGCGGACGCCGAACAGAGACAGCTGGTAACCCAGACTGTTGTCTCCATGGCTAAGCCCTGCCTATATACAGTGCTGACAACTATCGTAGCCTTCACCTCCCTGGTGGTGAGCAATATTCGCCCGGTTATTGATTTTGGCTGGATGATGACCATGGGTATAACCCTGGCCCTGATAATGGCCTTTGTGGTTATTCCCGCAGGCATGATGCTGTTTGGTAAAGGTGCTGCCACAGATAGCAAAGATAACAGTGCCGTCTTTACCACCAAGTTTGCCTGGTTTACCGAGCATTACGGTTCTCTGGTGCTACTTATTGCTGCCAGCCTGACTGCATTATCAGCCTATGGTATTTCCCGGCTTGAGGTGGAGAATCGCTTTATAGATTACTTCCGCAGCGACACCGAGATTTATCAAGGTATGGAAATTATAGATACGGCACTGGGTGGCACCACTCCAATGGATATAATTATTCAGGCGCCCACATTTGCCGCTCTGCCCGACTCTCTGGCCTCGGACAGTGGTGAAGATGAATATGCAGACGAGTATGCTGATGACCAATATGCAGCTGATGAGTATGCAGCTGATGAGTATGCGGAAGATGAATATGGGGAGGATGAATATGGAGAGGATGACTACGCAAATAGCGATGCAGATACAGAGCTAAAGAGCGGCTACTGGTTTTCCTCTGCCGGACTTGCCGATCTAGGCAAGCTACAAGACTTTTTGGAAGCTCAACCAGAAATCGGCAAAGTCAGTTCGCTGGTGCAAATCTATCAGGTGGCTGCGGATCTTAGCGGCCAGAAGCTAAATGACTTCGAGCTGGCCTTTATGCGCAAGAGCCTCAGCGATGAAATTTATCAGCAGATGGTAGCGCCCTTTCTTCTCGAAGATATTGACGAAGCGCGCATTCAGTTGCGAGCTATGGAGACCGCTGGTCTGCGCCGTGCCGATCTGCTGGCCAAGATCAATGACTTCGCTGTTAATGAGGTGGGTATCGCCCAGGAAGATATTCGCTACACCGGCCTGCTAGTGCTGTATAACAATATGCTGCAGAGCCTCTACAAATCACAGATTCTTACTCTGGGCGCAGTCTTTATTGGCATTATGCTGATGTTTCTGGTGCTGTTCCGCTCGCTGAAGATCTCCCTGATCGCCATGCTGCCCAACTTTTTAGCCGCAGCGGTGGTGCTCGGCGGCATGGGCCTGTTCGCGATTCCACTGGATATGATGACCATTACCATTGCCGCCATTACGGTGGGCATTGGTGTGGATCATGCGATTCACTATATCACCAGATTTAGACGTGAATTTGCTGAACAGCCTAATTACCTGCTGTCTATGCACCGCGCTCACGCCAGCATTGGCCGGGCACTGTTTTACACCGCCATAACCATCATCGTGGGCTTCTCGATATTGGCGCTGTCTAATTTTATCCCGTCAATTTACTTTGGTTTGCTCACTGGCCTGGCCATGACTGCAGCTCTGCTTGGCTCTATGACTTTGCTACCCAAGTTAATCTTGATGACTCAGCCATTTGGCGAGGAAACTGTTGCTGATGTAAAGACAGCTTCAGGACAGTAATCTATGCCTCTAGTTACGCTGCAAGATATTTATCTAAGCTATGGCCAGCCGCCGTTAATCGATCATATTAATCTGGTGATTGAGCGCGGCGAACGGGTCTGTCTGATCGGCCGCAATGGTGCCGGCAAATCGACCCTGCTCAAGATTCTCACCGGTCAGATTACTGCCGATGACGGCGTGTTAAAGCGCGCCTCGGGGGTTAAAATTGCCCAGCTCGAACAGTCTGTCCCCGAAGATGCTCAGGGCAGTGTTTTTGATGTTATCACTCAGGGTCTGGGCACTGAGGGAGAGTTAGCCAAACGCTATCACCATCTTATTCTTGAGCTGGGTAATAACCCCAGCGACCAAACCATGCGCGACCTGGAGGAATGTCAGAGCGAGCTGGACAGAGTCAATGGCTGGGATATTAACCAGCGCGTGGAGTCAATTATCACCAAGATGGACCTGGATGCAGACGTGGATATCTCCAGCCTGTCCGGTGGCTATAAGCGCCGCGTGCTGTTAGCTCGCGCTCTGGTCTGTGACCCTGATCTGTTGTTGCTGGATGAGCCTACTAACCATCTGGATATAGACGCCATTCAGTGGGTTGAGCAGTTTCTACTCAAGTGGGAGGGCTCATTATTATTTATTAGCCACGACCGCCGCTTTATGGACAATCTGGCTACGCGCTTTATCGAGATAGATCGCGGTCAGCTAACAGAGTTTAACTGTAACTACGCCACCTATCTGCAGCGCAAAGAAGAGATTCTCGAAATAGAAGACAGGCAAAATGCACTGTTTGACAAGCGTCTGTCCCAGGAAGAGATATGGATTCGCCAAGGCATTAAGGCCCGCCGTACACGCAACGAGGGCAGGGTGCGCGCTCTGGAATCCATGCGCCGAGAATATGCCGATCGCCGCAAGCGCCAGGGCACAGCGCGCATGGATATTCAGCAGGCAGACAGGTCCGGAAAAATTGTAGCCGAGGCGCAAAATATCAGTTTTGCCTTTGAGGGCGATCAGCAACCTGTGGTGCGCGACTTTTCCACATTGATTCAACGGGGCGACAAAGTAGGTCTTATAGGTCGCAACGGCGTTGGCAAAACCACATTGATTAAACTGCTGCTCAGCGAGTTAACTCCGCAACAGGGATCAATTAAGACCGGCACCAATTTAAGCGTGGCCTATTTTGATCAGTATCGCTCGGCATTGGATGAAGAGAAATCTGTGCAGGACAACGTATCCGGCGGTCGCGATATGCTGGAAATTGGCGGCAAGCCAAAGCATGTTATCAGCTACCTACAGGACTTTTTATTTGCCCCTGAGCGCTGCCGTCAACCGGTCAAAGCGCTGTCTGGCGGTGAACGCAATCGGCTTTTATTAGCCAAGCTGTTTACTCAGCCATCCAATGTGCTGGTGCTCGACGAACCAACCAATGACCTGGATATAGATACATTAGATCTGCTTGAAGAACTACTGATCGACTATAGGGGCACTATTATTCTGGTCAGCCACGATCGCGCCTTTCTAAATAATGTGGTCACCAGTACCCTGGTATTTGAGGGCAATGGTAAAATTAATCAGTATATAGGTGGCTACGATGACTGGCTACGCCAGCGCAAAACCGAGCAGCCCATCAGTTCCCAGCAACCCGCCAAGGTTCAAGCCAAGGCTACCACGACCAGCAAAAAACTGTCCTACAAAGATCAGCGAGAGCTGGATAATCTGCCCCAAGAGATTGAGAGCCTGGAGATGCAAATCGCAGACATCTCGGAGCAGATCAGTCAGCCAGATTTTTACAAAGGCGATCGCGCTGCAACGGCTAAAACTGAAATACAGCTGTCAGAACTCCAGCAGCAGCTCAGCCACTGCTACGAGCGCTGGGAATTGCTGGAAAACCTATAAGCCATTTAATTACAGAGCTACCATGGCGAAACACCGCAGTTAGCTTTAAAATCGAAGCTCTGTTCTACAGTTTAACAACCGGATACCCATAAAAACCCCTATGACCACTGAGAAATCTCCCCTAGTACTGCTAATACTCGATGGCTTTGGCTACAGCGATGATCCAAAATACAACGCAATTGCCGGCGCCAATGCCCCAGTGTGGGAAAAGCTGTGGAGCAATAATCCCAAGACACTTATTCATACCTCGGGCCTCTCCGTGGGCTTGCCTGATGGGCAAATGGGCAACTCTGAAGTAGGTCATATGACGCTGGGCGCTGGCCGGGTTGTCTACCAGAACTTTACCCGTATCAATAAAGCTATTAGCGATGGTGATTTCTTTACCAACCCAGTATTTTGCGATGCCATAGACAAAGCTGTGGCCAGCAATAAGGCTGTGCATATTATGGGTTTGCTCTCACCAGGCGGTGTTCACAGCCACGAGGACCATATAAATGCCATGCTGGAACTGGCCGCTCAACGCGGATCCAGCAAAGTCTATATCCATGCCTCGCTCGATGGTCGTGACTGTCCTCCCCGCAGCGCCAAACCCTCACTGGAAAAGACCCAGGCACTGTGCAGCAAACTTGGCGTGGGTCGCATAGCCTCTATTGTGGGCCGCTTTTATTCCATGGATCGCGACAATCGCTGGGACCGAGTTGAGCAGGCCTATCGCCTGATGACTCAGGGTCTGGGCAATCACAGTGCCGGTGATCCAATCAGCGCATTGGAGGCTGCCTATGCTCGAGATGAAAATGATGAGTTTGTGCAGGCTACTACTATTGCCGGTCCTGGCGAGAGCCCGGTAGCTATTGAAGATGGCGATGCGGTAATCTGCATGAACTTCCGCCCGGACCGGGCCAGAGAAATAACCCATGCATTAGTTGATGCCGACTTTAGCGGTTTTGAGCGCGCCGTGGTGCCTCAGCTCTCGACCTTTGTTATGGCCACAGAGTACGAAGCTAACATCCAGGTGCCCTGCGCCTATCCACCGGAAAATCTGGTTAACTCCCTGGGCGAGTATCTGGCTGCCAATAATAAACAGCAGCTGCGCATTGCCGAGACCGAGAAGTACGCCCATGTCACCTTCTTCTTTAGCGGTGGGCGAGAGACCCTCTACCCCGGCGAAGAGCGCCTGCTGATCCCGTCGCCAGATGTTAGTACCTACGACCAGATGCCCGAAATGAGTGCACCAGAAGTCACTGAGAAACTGGTGGAAGCTATTGGCAGTGGCAAATTTGATACCATCATCTGCAACTATGCAAACTGCGATCAGGTTGGCCACACCGGTGATTTCACGGCCTCAATTAAAGCGGTGGAAGCCGTAGATAGCTGCCTGGCAAAGGTTCTGGATGCAGTAACTCAGGCTGGTGGCGAGCTTCTAATCACCGCCGACCACGGCAACGTCGAGGAAATGTTTGACGAGTCCAACAATCAACCACACACTCAACACACCACTTTGCCTGTACCCCTGGTCTATGCCGGGCACCGTCAGCTCAGTCTGGACAGTGATGGTTCACTGGCCGATATAGCTCCCACCATGCTGGCACTTATGGGTTTGCAGCAACCGGCCGAGATGACTGGCCGCTCTCTGGTTCTCTGATGATCAGACCGGCAGCAATACAGAATTGGGGAGCACCTGTGCGCGCTGTCTCCAATAGTTTGCTGCTACTCCTTATGCTGATGCTGGGCGCCGTTGCCAGTGCCGATGAGGAACAGGAGCAGAAGCTGGATAATCTTAAGCGCTCCATTTCCAGTCTGGAACAGCAGCTCGAGGATCGTGACAAAGAGCGTAACAGCCTGCAGAGCGAGCTCAAAAAGGTCGAGCTAAGAGCCAGCAAAATCAATAGCAACGTACGCCGACTCCGCGGCAAGATCAATAAGCTGGAAAGCGAGCTCAAAGATCTCAGCAGTCGAGAAAGAGATCTGCAGCTGGGTATCAGAGGCCAGAGTGCTGCGATTGTCGAACAAATCGCCGCTGCCTATAAACTGGGCAATCAGGAGCCGATTAAACTGCTGCTAAATCAGGAGGATCCCCAGAAAATAGCTCGGGTATTTAAATACTACGATTACTTTTTGCAGGCACGCACAGAGAAAATTCAGCGCTACAAAAAAGATGTCGACGAGCTGGCAACGGTAATTGCCGATATTGAGACTCAAAAGCTGCGCCTAACCCAGTCCCGCGCAGATTTGGAGGCAGATAAAAATAAGCTGACCCGCCAGGCCAAAAAGCGTAAAAAGACCCTCAGCAATCTGCAGTCATCGCTGCGTACCGATAAAAAGAAACTCAGTAAACTCAAAAAAGAGCGGGGCAAATTAGAAGAGCTGCTAGCCGCCGTGAAACGCGCAGCTGCAGACTTGGCGCTACCCTCTAATTACGAGTCCTTTATCTCTCGCAAAGGCCAGCTCAGCTGGCCCCTAAAAGGGCGTGTAGCCCATAGTTACGGCAGTAGGAGAAGCGGAGAATTACGCTGGGAGGGCTGGCTAATTGGTGCCAAGGCCGGTGATGAGGTCAAAGCTGTGCATCAGGGTCGGGTGGTCTTTTCCAACTATCTGCGTGGTTTTGGCCTGCTGGTCATTGTGGATCACAGCGACGGCTATCTGACTCTCTATGCCCATAACCAGGAGTTGCTTAAAGACACCGGCGACTGGGTACAGAGCAATGAGATCCTATCTCGCGCTGGAGATACTGGCGGTCTGGATAAACCAGCATTGTATTTTGAGATTCGCAAAGACGGCAACCCGGCAGATCCAAAATCCTGGCTGGGCAAGCGCTAGGGTTTGCGCCTATAGTTGGAGCAGTGTATTTAACAAACCTGTTGAGCGCAGAGCTCTATGCAACCAAGCGGAGCTTTTAGACTCCAAGCTAGGTCAGTTTAAGGAAATCATCTATGTTTAGAACAGTATTAAGCCTGTCAATGGGGTTGATTCTACTCTCTTCGTCGGCACAGGCCGACGAGCCAGCCAGTGAAGTAGCAGCTGCAGAAACACAAACCAGCGCACAGCAAGAGCAGCGTCTGCCCCTGCGGGAGCTGCGCCTGTTTACTCAGGTATTTGAACAGATTCGTCAGGGCTATGTGGAAGAGGTCAGCGATACCCAGCTATTGGAAAACGCTATCGCCGGGCTGCTGACCGAGCTGGATCCCCATTCGGTTTACCTCAATGAAGAAAGCTATGGCGATCTGGAAGAAAATTCCTCGGGCGAGTACGGTGGTCTGGGCCTGGAAGTAGCCACTCAGGATGGTGTAATTCGCGTAGTGTCACCCATAGACGATAGCCCCGCAGCTCAGGCCGGTATTCAGGCAGGAGATCTGATCGTCAAGATGAATGACAACCCGGTACGCGGAATGAGCCTGCAAAAAGCTATAGAAAAAATGCGCGGTGAGCAGGGCACTAGCATCAAGCTTACGGTCTATCGTGAGGGTGAAGATGACACCATGGATATAGAGGTGGTGCGCGATATTATTCAGGTCAGTGCTGTGCGCAACCGCTTCCTTGAGCCCGGTTATGGCTATGTGCGGGTTGCCCAGTTCCAACGCAAATCAGGCAGCGACTTTACTGAAGCTCTGCAGGAGCTCAGGCAACAGAGCGACGAAGATAATCCCTTAAAAGGCCTGGTAATTGATCTGCGCAATAACCCCGGCGGCCTGGTGCCAGCCTCTGTCGAGATCGCTGACGCTCTATTGGACAGCGGCACTATTGTTTATACCGAGGGCCGTCTGCCCAGTTCTAACCAAAGTTTTGAGGCCACTGCGGGCGATATGCTTGAAGGCTTACCAGTGGTGGTATTGATTAATGGCGGCAGTGCCTCAGCCTCAGAGATAGTTGCAGGTGCGCTGCAAGACCATGGTCGTGCCGCGATTTTGGGTACCCAGAGCTTTGGCAAAGGCTCGGTTCAGACAGTGGTTCCCCTGGGGGATGGCCGCGCTGTCAAATTGACCACCGCAAGGTACTTCACCCCCAACGGCCGCTCGATTCAGGCCGAGGGTATTGTGCCCGATATTACTGTAGAGCGAGCAGAGATCCGCCCCTACAATTTTCGCCAGCGAGTCCGTGAAGCAGACCTGGAAGGTCATCTGCAAACTGTGGATGAAGACAGTACAGCCACAGATAAAACGGACAGTGGCGATAGCAAAGAGGACCTGAGCGCAGATAACCAGCTTTACGAAGCCGTTAATCTGCTCAAAGGCTTTTATCTGCTCGGTAGCAAATAGTCCCTCTGCGTCCAGCTCTCTGCTGAAGGCTGGGCACCAGCGATCAGCTAGCTTCGATATCCAGCCGGTCGACCTTCTGGAAGCCGCGCGGCAACTTGTGTCCACGACGGCCGCGCTCTCCACGGTAATGCTCCAGGTCCTTTTCTTTCATCACCAGATAGCGCTTGCCTGAGTGTACCACCAGAGAGCCGCCCTCGGGGATAATGCCGTAGTCGACCACAAACTCTTCGCGAGACTGCAGGCGAGAGCCTGGAATATTAATAATCTTGTTGCCTTTGCCGCGGGCCAGTTCTGGCAGATCCGCTATGGGGAACACCAGCATCCGTCCCTCATTGCTGACCGCAGCAATCAGCGCATTATCAGTATTGATCATCTGTGGAGACAGTATGCGTGCACCTTTGGGTATTGAGACCACTGCTTTACCAGCCTTATTTTTGGTAAATAGATCACCAATTTTAGCCACGAAGCCATATCCCGCATCTGTGCCCATCAGAATTTTCTGCTCATCTGCACCCATAACCACATCGGTAAACAGCGCGCCTGGCGGCATTTTTAATCGTCCTGTGGCCGGTTCGCCCTGGCCTCGTGCCGAGGGCAATGTGTGCCCCGGCAGCGCGTAGTAACGGCCAGTGGTATCCTGCAAGAAGACATTTTGATTGCTTTTGCCTCTGGCTGCCGAGAGAAATTTGTCGCCGGACTTATAGCTCAGACTCACCGGGTCAATCTCATGGCCCTTGGCGGCACGCAACCAACCTTTGTCGGACAGCACTGCAGTAATTGGCTCGGCAGTCATAAGGTCTTTTTCATTGAAGGCCTGGGCTTCGCCTCGCTCGGTCAGTGGTGAGCGTCGATCATCGCCAAACTCTTCGGCGGTGGCTTTAAGTTCTTTTTTGACCAGTGTTTTTAGTCGAGCTTCGGAACCCAGCAGCAACTCAAGCTCAGCTTTTTCTTGTGCCAGCTCTTCCTGTTCAGCGCGAATCTTCACTTCTTCAAGGCGCGCTAACTGGCGCAACTTGGTGTCCAGAATATATTCAGCCTGGGTATCGGAAAGCCCAAAGCGTTCAATCAGTGCAGCCTTGGGCTCGTCCTCAGTACGAATAATATGAATCACTTCATCAATATTTAAGAAGGCAATCAACAGGCCATCTAGCAGGTGTAGTCGCTTCTCCACCTTTTGTAATCGGTAGTCGAGACGGCGCCTGGTGACATCGGTGCGGAAGCTCAGCCAGTCCTTGAGAATGCGACGCAGGTCCATCACCGCGGGACGGCCATCGATGCCTATGATATTCATATTGATACGGTAGCTGCGCTCAAGATCCGTGGTGGCAAACAGATGGTCCATCAGCGCGTTGATATCAACCCGGTTTGAGCGCGGAGCGATCACCAGTCGGGTCGGATTTTCATGATCAGATTCGTCGCGCAGATCTTCTACCATGGGCAGCTTTTTATTGCGCATCTGTGCGGCGATCTGTTCGAGAATTTTTGAGCCGGAGGCCTGGAACGGAAGAGCGGTGACAATCACATCGCCATCTTCTTTATTCCAGATTGCGCGCATCTTGACCGAGCCACGACCAGTCTCATAGGTATTTAGAATATCTGCCTGGGGAGTAATAATCTCTGCATCGGTCGGAAAGTCCGGCGCTTTTATATATTCCATTAGCTCAGGCACTGTAGCCTTGGGACTATCGAGCAGATGCAGGCAGGCATTAACCACTTCATTGAGATTGTGGGGAGGAATATCCGTAGCCATGCCCACGGCAATACCTGTAGTGCCATTGAGCAGTACATTGGGCACCCGAGCCGGCAAAATCTCTGGCTCTTCCATGGTGGCGTCAAAGTTGGGGCGCCAGTTAGCTGTGCCCTGACCCAGCTCTGAGAGCAACACCTCTGCATATTTGGACAGCTTGGATTCGGTGTAACGCATGGCCGCAAATGATTTGGGATCATCCGGCGAGCCCCAGTTACCCTGGCCATCAACCAGTGGGTAGCGGTATGAGAATGGCTGCGCCATCAATACCATAGCCTCGTAGGCGGCACTGTCGCCATGGGGGTGGTATTTACCTATAACATCGCCCACGGTGCGCGCTGATTTTTTATGTTTGGCGCTGGCCTTGAGACCCAGCTCGCTCATGGCATAGACAATGCGCCGCTGCACTGGCTTGAGCCCGTCGCCAATATGGGGCAACGCACGGTCGAGAATCACGTACATGGAATAGTCCAGATAGGCCTGCTCGGCATAGTCGCTGAGCGGGCGGCTCTCCAGACCCTGGTCGTTAAAGGTGACGATATCGTTCATCGTATTTCCTGTTGGCAAATTTGCTTATAGTAATTTCAACTTAAAGATTGGCGGCATCAGCCAGATTGCCTTTGGCTTCAAGCCATTGGCGGCGATCAGAGGCGCGTTTTTTAGCCAGCAACATATCTAGGATTGTATTGGTATCGTCCCCGGGCTCCAGTGTCAGCTGCACCAGACGGCGTGTATCCGGGTCCATAGTGGTCTCGCGCAGCTGCAAAGGATTCATCTCACCCAGACCCTTAAAACGTTGAACATTGACCTTGCCACGCTTGCCCTCAGCCTGAATACGGTCCAGTATCCCCTGGCGCTCTGCATCGTCCAGAGCATAGTAAACATCCTTGCCTACATCGATTCTAAATAGCGGTGGCATGGCCACGTAGACATGGCCTGCGCTGACCAGCGGGCGAAAGTGACGGACAAACAGGGCACAGAGTAATGTCGCAATATGCAGACCATCAGAGTCGGCATCGGCGAGGATACAGATCTTGTGATAGCGCAAGGAGTCGGTGTTTTCCAGAGCCGGGTCTACTCCCAGAGCCACTGAAATATCATGCACTTCCTGAGAGGCCAAAATCTCCTGAGAATCAACTTCCCAGGTGTTAAGAATCTTGCCGCGCAACGGCATAATCGCCTGATGCTCGCGGTTGCGCGCCTGCTTGGCAGAACCACCGGCCGAGTCACCCTCAACAAAAAATATCTCACATTGCTCTGGCTCGCCGCTGGCGCAGTCGGCCAGTTTGCCTGGCAGTGCCGGACCCTGGGTAATCTTTTTGCGCACTACCTTTTTGCTGGCACGCATGCGTCGCTGGGCATTGAAAATACACAGCTCGGCAAGCTTCTCTGCCTCTTCGGTGTGCTGGTTGAGCCACAGACTAAAGGCATCTTTAACTACCCCGGAGACAAAGGCCGCCACTTCCCGGGATGACAGTCGATCTTTAGTCTGGCCAGAGAACTGCGGATCGGCCAATTTTGAGCTCAGCACAAAACTACAGCGGTCCCAGATATCGTCTGGACTCAACTTTACCCCACGAGGCAGCAGGTTGCGGAATTCACAAAACTCGCGCATGGCATCGAGCAGACCACTGCGCAGACCGTTGACATGGGTACCGCCCTGGGGCGTGGGAATCAGATTAACGTAGCTCTCCTGCACCAGCTCGCCACCCTCTGGCATCCACTGCACTGCCCAGTCGGCTGCCTCATTATCTGATGCAAAGGTGCCTATAAAGGGTTCGGCAGGCAGTACTTCCCAACCATGCAGAGCGCCAGCCAGATAGTCTTTTAAACCATCTTCATAGAACCACTCCTCGCCCTCACCGGTATTCTCGTCGTGAAAGCTCATAGTCAGGCCACCGCAGAGCACTGCTTTGGCGCGCAGCACATGGCGCAGCCTTGAGACACTAAACTTGATTGAATCGAAGTAGGAAGCATCTGGCCAGAAGCGCAAAACGGTGCCTGTATTGCGCTGGCCACAGCTATCTATCACCGCTAAGTCTGAGGTTTTATTGCCGTGGGCAAACAAAATCTGATGTACCTTGCCCTCACGTTTAACAATCACGTCGAGCTTGTTGGACAGTGCATTGACCACTGACACGCCCACGCCATGCAGCCCACCCGAGAACTGATAGTTATCATTGGAGAACTTGCCACCCGCATGCAGGGTAGACAGAATCACCTCGACTCCAGGCAGGCCCTGCTCAGGGTGAATATCCACTGGCATTCCGCGGCCATCGTCGCACACCGACAGGGAGCCATCTTTATGTAATGTGACATCAATGCGGCTGGCGTGGCCCGCCAGAGCTTCGTCGACACTGTTATCAATGACCTCCTGGGCCAAATGGTTGGGGCGACTGGTATCTGTGTACATGCCCGGGCGCTTGCGCACCGGATCCAGGCCAGTCAGGACTTCAATATCTTTTGCGTCGTAATTACTCATCTGCTCACGGGGTCAATTTAGTTATTTGTTACCGGGGTGGACATCAAAAACTGGACAATACTGTCCAGATGCTGATGGTAATTTATAAAGCTGTGATCTCCCTGCTGTTCGATACTCATATCAGCTCCCTGATAGCGGCTCTGCGCATCGCGATAATCCAGTACTTCATCACCGGTTTGCAACAGCACCTTGTAATTATTTTTATACTTTATCTCACTGGGATCCAATGCCAGATACTGATCTATATGCCGAGGCTCAAAAATCCATTTTTCGCCGGTATGGTAATTACTATTTTGTCCCAGCCATCTGTGCAGACCGCGCCCCGGACTCACCGCTGGATTTATCAGCACAGCGCGCAGATTATATTGCTCTGCAAGGCAGGTGGCGAAAAAGCCACCCATAGAACTGCCTATCAGATAGACTGGCTCAGGCAATTGCTCCTCGATCAAAGACTGCAAAATGTCCATTGCAGCTTCGGCATAAGGCGGCAGCGATGGGCACACAAAGTTTAAAGCCGGAGCATTTTCAGCGCACCAATCCCGAGTCTGCAGAGCCTTTTTGGACTCTGGCGAGCTGTTAAACCCGTGAAGATACAGCAGCATTGGCATAGCCAGTAAACCTATAAATCAGGCTCCATTATAGCCAATGCTGACCGCTTGTCAGGCACTGATTTACACCTGGGCAAAACCTAATAGCTGGCGCAATCGAGATTGGGCTGGTGTGCAAAATCGACTAAAAATTTTACCCCGGTATCAATCGTTCCATCACTGTGCAGGTCGAGCCAACGATAGCCTGGAGGCTGTTCAGAAAGTGCAAAGTCCTCACTGTACTGCTTGAATTGCACGCAGCTTGAGGGAGTGGAATACACCGGCAACTCGCCCCAAGAACCATCGGAATGCTGATGCACATGGCCGGTTACAACCGCGCGCACATTGCCCTGACCTGAGATTAAATCATAGAGCTGTTGCTGATTATCGATCTGTTGTTTGTCCAGCCAGGCACAGCCCACTGGGAGGGGGCTGTGGTGCATAGCCAGCAAGATATGCTTATCAGCCAGTGCCTGCAGTCCCCGCTCAACATGCTGCAACTGCAGATTACTGACATGGCCACCGGGCTGGTTGGGCTGCGAGCTATCCAGGGTCAATAGCCCCCAGGCTCCCAGATCAACGAACGGCTGCAGCGGAAAATCCACTAAATACTCAGCCATAAGCTGGCTGTCATCGTGGTTGCCGGGTAACCAAATTGCCTGCTTCTGATGGCCATTTAGGGTGCTATTAAGTAGTTGGTAGGCCTCGGGTTGGCAGTGGCTGGCGAGATCGCCAGTGAGTAGCAATGTATCTGTGCCGCGGCCCTGATCGGCCACTGCCTGTAAAACAGCCTCAAAACTGGCCAATGTCGGGACACCACCCAGAGTAGCACTGGCATCGGTGCCCAGATGTAAGTCGGTTATTTGCGTGAGGTGGACAGTATCCATCGACGGCTAGGCTTCCAGCTCGGTCATCCCGTGCCGCAGCCCGTGAGATAGCAACTCGCTGAGAAAGATATTCCACTGCCATTTTTCATCTCTGGCCTGCATACCTTTGGTTTCGGTCAGTGCCCAGGGTATGGTGCGATCGGTACACCATTCAATCACCTCGGCCATACGCGCATCCCGGTAAACCCGAACCTTGATCTCAATTTCTGGCAGCCAGTGAGGGCCGGCTCGATCCGCTATCATCAGTAATGTGCTGGTATATTTGGTGACCTCGATAATCTGCACGCTGATGCCCGAGCGCGGCCAATCTCTGTACTGCAGGGAAAATTTGCCACCCAGGGTACAGGTATCGGGGATAATACGACGCAGACGCTGGTAGTTAAGCTCGCATTCTTCATGCAAGCGGGCCAGATCCTGTTGCTGTTTTCGCCTTTCGTACAGTGACACGGTGGTCGGTTTCCTCTCTGCTCTTAAATGCCCGGGTTGCGGCAAGCCGCCTTTAGACTGGTTATCTACTGATTAGTCGCCTGATATTTAGTGGGCCTTTGAATTCAGTTTAGTCTTTCAAAGATATATTGGCTTGCAAATCTTTAATATTGAGCTGCAGCCAGAATAGCGCGACAGTCAGTGCTGCGCTATTTAAAAGCCCCTCAGACTGGGCCTGCATCACCTCATCGTAGTGCCAGACCTGAAATAAAATATCCTCGCCCTCGTGGTCAGCACCAAATATGCCGCCGCGGTTGCTGAGGTCACAGAGACCGCAAAACATGTGCATCTTCTCGTCTGAACCTCCGGCGCTCACCAAATAATCAGTGATCGGCAGCAATTTTTCAACACTGATGCCAGCCTCTTCCTGCAACTCTTTGACCGCCACCTGCTCCGCAGTCATACCGGGATCTATCATTCCGGCAACGACTTCATACTGCCAGGGGCCATGCTGATCGTTTTGAGCCCCGGCACGAAACTGCTCTACCAGGCCGATTATGTGGTGCTCTGGGTCGTACAGCAAAACACCGACCGCATCACCGCGCTGAAACAGCTCCCGCTCCAGGGGCCGACTCCAGCCGCCGGCAAACAGACGGTGCCTTAACACCTGCTTGCTGACACTAAAAAACCCCTGGAAGACCGTTTCCTCGGATTCGATACGGTAATCCTCTGACCCAAAGCGATGTGATTTAATCATGATATGCATCTTATCCGTAATTAGGAATAACTGGGTGGAGTTATAATATAAATTGTACGTAGGTCAACGCTTTTTGGAGTGCTGCGTCCTGTCTGTGTTGTAGTTGCCTGGTAAATTTGCCATTACAGAATGCCAATTCTGCTAAACTATAGGCTTGATAAAAAAAGCATTTGTAACTGATGCTGCTGTTTAAGCATCAACTAATATAAGAATTCTAATGGAGATGTTATGCGTTTGGTCAAACAAGGACTATGTGCTGTCAGTACCACTTTATTACTGGCCCAAATCAGCTGGGCTGACTCCCTTAAAGATATTTATGAGTCTGCTCTCCAAAATGACCCAGTCTTGAGCGCAGCCCGCGCCAGCTTTAATGCGGACCGCGAAGTAAAGAATATCAGCCGGGCTGCACTGCTACCCCAGCTGTCCATGGCCGGTGAATATACTGAGTCAGAAAACAATGAAAACTCTCAGCAAATTGTGGTGATTCAAAATGAGTCTATTCCCTCAATTCGCAAAGGGTTAACCGATAGCAACCAGACCAGGTACAGCGCCTCCCTGACCCAGGCTATTTTTGATATGCCTTCCTGGTATAGGTTTAGAGGTGGCAGTGCTCTGAGCAAGAGCGCCAAGGCCCAATTTTCTGCGGACCAGCAGTCGCTGATTATTCGCGTTAGCCAGGCTTACTTTAACGCCCTGCGAGCCCATGACAATATGGAGACCCGCAAGGCTGAAGAACGCGCCATTCAGCGCCAGCTGGAGCAGACCAGAGAGCGCTTTGAGGTGGGCCTGCTGCCAGTGACCGATGTCCATGAGGCACAGGCAGTGTTCGATGATGCTGCAGTAAATGTTCTTGAGGCCCGCGGCAGCCTGAATATCGCCTTCGAGGCACTGGAAGTTCTGACAGGTCAAAGCCACAGTGTTTTAGCCGGCCTGATGGATAATTTTGAAGCCACCAATCCCAGCCCGGAAATCAGTGAAGGTTGGGTTGATCTGGCCATGGCCAATAACTTTCAACTACAGGTTGCCAAGCTGGGCAAAGATGCAGCTTATAACGAAGCCAAGGCTGCCGCAGCTGCCAGACTGCCCAGAATTACCGGTCGTGCTACCTATTATGATTCGGATGCCGACGGCATTAGCTTTGGCTCACCATTTCAGTCCGTACAGGATGGCCACCAGTTTGTGGTTTCTGTGAGCATGCCCATTATGGGTGGCGGCGTAGATGCCCAGCGGCGTCAGGCCAAGCAACGCGCTATTCAGTCCAGCGAGGGCTACACTGCCGCAAAACGCAACACTGTGCAGTCGGCGCGCTCCAGACATCAGCTGGTGATTACCAATGCAGCTCGGGTCAAGGCACGCAAGCAGGCCATTACCTCGGCTAATAGTGCCCTGGAGGCTACCCAGGCGGGTTACGAGGTGGGCACCAGAAATATTGTCGATGTGCTGGTCGCTCAACGCACCCTCTATCAGGCGCGTCGCAACTATGCCAACGCTCGCTACGATTACATTCTGTCTATGATGAGTCTTAAGGAAGTGGCGGGGCAACTGTCGCCCGATGATGTGTTTGCACTAAACGCCTGGTTAGATCCGCAGCTGGTTATTGCCCGCTAGTCAGTTAAAGGCGGTGGTCGATCACCGCCAGTAACCTATCCAGCGCACCTCGATTGGCCTCGGCTATACGGTGCGCTGCATCCCCCATCTGAGTGCAACGCTGCCGGTTGGCAAAAAGACCTATACATTGCTCAGCAAGACTATCAGCATCTTCGCAAACAATCATGGCATCTCCCTCAATCAGTAGCCGCGATGCCTCAGCAAAGTTAAATAGATGTGGGCCTGTGACCACTGGAACACCCCAGGCAGCAGCCTCAATCATATTATGCCCGCCGGTTGGCACCAGGCTACCGCCCACAAAAGCCAGATCGCAGGCTCCATAAAATGACATCAGCTCCCCCATGGTATCTCCCAGCAATATATCCGCCGGAGCAGTTGGCTCCCCTGTGCTGCGCCGGGCCACCACAAAGCCGGCCTGCTCGCAGAGCTGAGCGACCTGGTTAAATCGCTCAGGGTGTCTGGGAACAAGAACCAGCAGCGGTGCCACTGACAAGGCCGCTTTAATCTGCCCATAGGCCTGCAAAATAAGCTCATCTTCGCCGGCATGGGTGCTGGCTGCCAGCAGCACTGGGCGCTGATTTTCACCCTGCCATTCTGTAGTCAACGACTGGGCCTTGGCCCGCACCTCTGAATCCAGATGCAAATCAAATTTAATATTGCCACTAATAGTCAATGCCTCGGGGGGCAAGCCCAGCCGGGCAAATCTATTACCATCATCATCGTGCTGGGCTACCACAGCAGATATGGATCGCAACATTGAGCCGACCAGCCGGGGAATTTTGCCATAGGCAGCAGCAGACTTCGCAGAGAGGCGGCCATTGGCCAGTATTACCGGGATGCTGCGGCTGGAGCAGGCAGCTATGGTATTGGGCCACAGCTCTGTCTCCATAATAAGTAATAATTCTGGTCTAACTCGGTTTAAAAACCGCGCCACTGAATCCGGCATATCATAGGGTGCATAGTAGTGGTCAACGCTGTCACCAAAGGCAGCTTGAATGCGCTCTGAGCCGGTGGGAGTCATGCAGGTAACGGTGAGGCGGTAATCGGGATAGCGCTGCTGCAGCGCCTTTACCAATGGCACGGCCGCTAAAGTCTCGCCCACAGACACAGAGTGCAACCAGATGGTTTTGCCCCCATTGGTCTGTGCCACAAAGCCAAACCGTTCGCGCCAGCGTCTGGCGTAGGCAGGCGCCCTGAGAGCTCGGTAAAGCAGGCGCAATAAAATAATCGGGCTCAGTAGATAAATACTGACTGAGTAAAAAAACCTGCTAAATGTCATTCACAGTCCCAGTTGAAATGATCTTGGCGGCAATGCTGCCGTAAGTTAACAAAGTCGCCACAGGATTGACAGATTATTATCTGTCGAGCCAAAAAGCCTAAATAATATTATGCTCTTTGCCATGGGTGATTTAAAATATCGGCTCGCCTTAGTATTTAGAATAATAAGAGCATCTCAATGCCGTATTTCAGTGTCTCTGACAGCAACAAGCTGGTTGTCACCAACTATAAAGTCATGTTTTCGTCGCTTAAGAAAACGCCTAGCTTCAATAAAATCAAACGCTACAGAGCCAAACTGATTATTAATTACTCTGACCCACTGGTATATTTCACGGTTCGGGATCCCTATCAAAAGGCTATTTCATTTTACAAAGACAAGTTTCAGAAGATTCCGCAGAACGCTGATCTAACTCAGCCATTTAAATGGGAAAAATCCCAGCGAGTGTTCTTCCCGCTGATGGGTCTCTGTGTGAAAAATAATAGCAACCTGGAGATTCAGCAGGCACTGCTCAACCCAGGGAGTGGGCAGTATAAAATGCCGCAGATGGGCCATCAGCGAACGATCGCGCTGACCCCTAAACCCAGCCTTTACATGCTCTGCAGCAGTTAACACCTTATCACCGGCGTGATAGCGCCCTTCAATAGCATCCATGGGATTTAGATCGCCGGGAAAGATAACCAGCTTACTGCTGTCCGGCAGCTTGGACACTTTAAAATAGTTCAACGGAAATGTGCGACGGCACTGCTGGCGAAAATGCAGCACCCAGGCTTTGGGCCAGAATTTAACCCCGCCCGGTGCATTGCGCGTCACATAGCGCTGCTCGTATTTATACTGTTCTGCAATCTCCAGGGGCGACTCGGCAAATCTCTCTAACAGAGGTAATAATTTACCCACGGGAAATCGATAAACCGAGGTCTGACCCAGCTTTTTCAGCGGATTGCTCGGATTGCGAGCCAGAATAACATCTTCGGGGTCGCCGTAATCAAAGAAGCTGTCGAGATTGCCAGTGACCACTAAATCCAGATCTAGATCTAGAAATAATACGGGCCCGGATAAGTGGGCAAGTTTTTCACTCCACAGGCGACACTTTGGCCAAATACCTTTTTTGGTTTTGGGTAAGTCAAAAGTCAGCTCCGGCAAAGGGACAGCATCTACTTCTGGTCAGAAGTTGTCGCTGTTGTCGGTAAAACAGGTAAAGGTAAATGGCGGCGTAGTATTGCGCGCCACCATGCCATACAGGCGATTGACATAATCAGCACCGTATTTTGTGCCCCAGTTTATGCAGATAAATTGTTTTGCTGAATTTGTCACCAATGTCTCCCTGCTTCAATATCCTTATTGAATCCGGCTTAATGCCAGTGTTCGCTTACCCAGGTTGCGGGCTTAAAGCGTCGATACCATTTACCACTGACTCCGGCGATGGCCTCATGGGGGTCGGGCTTACCGTGGAAAACCAGCACGCGACAGTCCTCTGGCATCTCGGTTTCTCTGGCCATAAAAAATGACAGTGGCTTGATACAGTGACGCTTAAAGCTGCGACACCAGTGATCGGGCCAGTAGACCAGAGCATTTTTGGCCATCATCGCAGCAGATAGATACTCCTGCTCGTTGCGATGGATCTTTTTTATCTCGTCAAAAGACTTTTCAAACTCGGCGAGCACCTCGGCATGGGCACCCACTTCAAAACGGTAAACAGACGAGTTGCCTGTGCCGTCTTTTTTGATCCAGTCTTTGATAATCATCACTTCGCCCGGACAGTCAAAAAGATCATCCAGGCTGCCGGTAATAATTAGATCCAGATCCAAACACAGCACCTTGCCCCTGAGGTCGTAGAGACTCTCGGCAAAAACCGCCAGTTTGTTCCAGCCGCGCTCTGGCCCGCCGAGATCAACGGACAGTTCGGGCAGAGGAAACACCTCTACTTTCTCATGCAGCCCAGCACCATCTTCAGTGAGGCAAACAAAGCGGAAATCTCTGCTCATATTGCGTGCGACCATGGAATACAGCGTATTCACATAGTCGGCGGAATACTTGGTTCCCCATTTCATACAGAGAACATTGACCATTTCTTGTGCTGCCATTGCGTTGATTCCAGTAATCGAAAAGACTATTTGGCAACCGGCGCCAGCCAGTCCTGATACTTGTCACTCTTACCGCGCACCAGATCAAAATAGGCGGCCTGCAACACTGTTGCCACAGGTCCGCGCTTACCATTGCCAATAATGCGGCTATCGTACTCGCAGATGGGCACAACTTCTGCTGCTGTCCCTGTAAAAAATGCCTCGTCGGCAATATAGACTTCATCGCGAGAAATACGCTTCTCGCGCACTTCGATGCCGTTATCTGCAGCCAGTTTAAATACGGTGTCTCTGGTCAAACCATCGAGGCAGGAGGTCAGGTCAGGCGTGTAGATAACCCCATCACGTACCATAAAGAAGTTCTCTGCGCTGCCCTCCGACACATAGCCCTCGGGGTCGAGCATAATCGCTTCGTCACAGCCTGAGTCCAGAGCCTCACGGAGTGCTAGCATGGAATTAATATAATTGCCGCTAGCCTTGGCTTTCACCATGGTGATATTGACATGATGCCTGGTATAGGAGGAGGTGCGCACTTTCAAGCCTGTCTCTAAGGTCTCAGGAGACATGTAGGATGGCCAATCCCAGGCGGCGATGCCAACATGTACTTTAAGACCCTCGGCACGCAGACCCATGCCTTCTGAGCCCAAAAATACCAGAGGACGAATATAGGCGGCGTCCAGGTTATTGTCGCGAATTACCTGGCGGTGAGCATCACAGATTTCTTGCTGGCTGAAAGGAATCTGCATATGCAGGATTTTGGCCGAGTTAAACAGGCGTTTAATATGGTCTTCTAAGCGAAAAATACAGGTGCCAGCACTGGCGGTTTCGTAGGCGCGAATACCTTCGAAGACAGCATTGCCGTAGTGCAGTGAAGAGGTGAGGAAATGCGTCTGCGCATCTCGCCAATCGAGCATCTCACCATCCATCCAAATAAAACCGTCGCGGTCTGAAAACGACATAGACCTGTTCCTCTCTCTATAAACTAATTAACTATCCAATAATTCTTGCCAGTGTTTAACCACAACCTCCCGCTCCTCAACAAACTCTGACAAGGCTATTTCAGCCAGCTGATTGTGCAACTGGGCGCGATGCCCTGCGGAACGGAATCTCTTGTAGACGTCTATCAACCGGAGTGCGTCATGTTCTGAGAACAATCCACATTGAGCCAGTGACTCCAATATACGGATGGTATCACTCCAGCGGACAAGCCGGGGATGGTCGTGGGACCAAGCCAAGACTGCAAATTGAACCATAAATTCAATATCGACGATACCTCCACTGCCTTGCTTCAGCGAGAATTTGCCATCTTTCGCAGCTTTACCCAGGTGTTTGCGCATTTTCTCACGCATTTCCCTAACCTCAACGCTTAGAGATTGCGTGTCGCGTTTTCGCTGTAGGGTATTTTTACGCACCAGATCATAGGCTTGGGCCAATTGAGTGTCGCCAGCTACCACTCTAGAGCGCACCAGGGCCTGGTGCTCCCAGGTCCAGGCATCCTCAAGCTGATACTTCTCAAAAGCGGCCAGGCTGGACACCAGCATGCCAGAGTTACCAGAGGGCCGCAGGCGCATATCTATTTCGTACGCCATGCCTGAGGCTGTGGGAGTGGCCAGCAAATGGATAATACGCTGACCCAGGCGCATAAAAAATGTACTGCCATCTATACTGCGAGGGCCATCGGTTTGGCGTCTGGGGTCACCATTGTGCAAAAAAACCAGATCCAGATCTGATTTGTAGCCCATTTCTATGCCGCCCATTTTGCCGTAGGCAACCACAATAAAGCCCGGAGTGTGGCTGTCGGTAGCGCCAGCTGTCATCAATGGAGGCAAACCGTAACTGGCTACCAACTGGTCCCAGGCGATATTAACTACATGCTCAACCACAGCCTCGGCAATCCAGGTCAGGTAATCACTGACCTGCATCAAAGGCAGTATATCTGTGACCTCACAGGCTGCAACGCGCAGGGCATTGGACCTGCAGAAATAGCGAATTACCTCCATCTGCTGCTCCGTATCATCACTAGCAATGCGCATGGTTTGCTGGCGCAGTTGATCGCGGAGAAGCTGCTTGTCGGGGGCTGTGTACAATGTGCGGGAGTCGAGCAGTTCGTCGAGCAGTGCTGGGTAGGCCACCAACTCATCGGCAATCCAGCTGCTGCGCTCGCAGAGGATACACAGCTGTTGCAACGCCTGGCCATTTTCTACCAGTAGCGCAAGATAGGCACTGCGGCGCAGTATCTGCTGGATAAGATCCAGCACGCGCATCAAAGTTTGCTGATTATTTTCACGATCGGCGCAGGTTGCTAACAGCCTTGGCATCAGACTCTCCAGACGGCTGCGCGGCAAGCTTGCCAGCGCCTGAACGGCGCGACTCTGATAAAAATCATCCAGTAGGTCTGCCAGTTCCTGTGGCTGCTGATAGTTTAGCTGCTGCAGATGAGGGAGTATCTCTGCGGCGCGTAAATCTGTGGGCCAGGGTTGTGGAGTCGCCAGCTCTGAATCCTGGTCAGCAGCATCTGCTGCGTCTGAAATAATCGCGTTAAAGCTGTTGCTCACATGCTGGCGATGTAACTGCAACTGCTGATAATACTGCTGCCAGTCAGCATAGCCCATAAGCTGCGCTAGGCGCTGCTGGCCCAGCTGGTCAATAGGCAGCTGTTGAGTCTGTTTATCCGCCATGCCCTGAAGCCCATGCTCGGTATTGCGCAAAAATTCATAGGCACGCCACAGGTTTTGTTGCTCTGAGCTGTCCAGTACATTGTCCTCAGCCAGCTGATTTAACACCTGATGCAGAGACTGAGTCTGCAGCCGTTTATCGCGACCGCCGCGAATAAGCTGGAATGTCTGAGCAATAAATTCAACCTCCCGAATACCTCCTGAGCCCAGTTTGATATTGTCCTGCATACCTTTGCGACTAACTTCGCGATTGATACTGCGCTTGGTCTCACGCAGAGACTCAATAGCACCGAAGTCGAGATATTTGCGGTAGGTAAAGGGCTGTAACATCTGCTGCAGAGCCTGTGCCTCGGCGGGGGCGCCACTTACCACGCGGGCCTTGACCATGGCATAGCGCTCCCAGTCGCGACCCTGAGTCAGATAGTATTCCTCCAGGGCATCAAAATTGAGTACCAGAGCGCCGCTCTGACCATAGGGGCGCAGCCGCATATCCACTCGGAACACAAAGCCATCGGCGGTCTGTCGATCAAGGGCTGCAATCAGCTTCTGGCCCAGACGGACAAAGAACTCCTGATTGGAAACTGACCTTGTGCCACCCTGGGTCTCTCCAGATTCCGGGTAGGCAAAGATCAGATCTATGTCCGAGGAAATATTTAACTCGTAGGCGCCCATTTTGCCCATGGCAATCACCAGCATCTGCTGTTCGATGCCGCTGTTTCTGCCTATGGGCGCGCCGAGTTCTTCTATTGTAATAGGCTGCAAATACTGGAGGGCGGTATTTATGCAGGCTTCGGCCAATAATGTGGCGTCTCTGGTAGTCTCGAGCATAGGAGCCTGACGGCTAAAGTCACGCCATATGATGCGTATCATTTCCCGGCGTCTGAACAGGCGCAGTTCGCGACTCAACTGCTCTTCGCAGCATCTGCCAGACAGCTGCTCAATCCTGGCCTGTAGCCTCTGTATATAGCCTTTGTCACTGTAGCTGATGTGGAGATCGCCACTCTCTACCAGCTGCCTGAAGCTATGGGGATCGGCGGCGGCCTGTTCGGCGACAAAATCACTGCAGCTCCAGAGCAATTTTAACTGGATGGCAAAATCTTGGTTTTCAAGTTGCCTGTGCAGCCATTGGGGATCGGGATCCACCCTGAGAAAATGTTCAAGATGACGCTGATAGGATTTTTCCAGTAATTCTGATTGCTCTATATTCATCGTCTCTTTGCTATGGTTGATCTAGCTCTCAGGTTCGGGCGTCACACGCATTACCTCCTCAATCGACGTAATACCTCTGATCACCTTTTCTGCGCCAGCCAGTCGCAGCGGCACCATGCCGATTTTAACGGCTCTGTCACGCAGAGATTGTATATCGCTGGTGGCGCCAATAGTTTTTATTAGTGGCTTGCTCAGTGGCATTATTTCATAAACGCCCTGCCGACCTGAATACCCCGTGTTACGGCAATCCAGACAGCCGCCGGGCTGATATATTTTACTTGGCATAGGGAGCTGATGGGACTGGACCAATTCCTCCCAGGCCTGTTGGTCTGGTGCCACCTCTACTCGGCAACTCAGGCACAGGGTACGCAGCAGGCGCTGAGCCATAATGCCATTGAGGGTTGCCCTGAGTAAATGAGCGGGCATACCCAGATCCAGGAGTCTACTTATGGCGGTGGGTGCATCATTGGTATGCAGGGTAGATAACACAAGATGTCCGGTAAGTGCAGCTTGAACAGCCATCTCGGCAGTCTCAGGGTCGCGAATTTCGCCCACCATAATAATATCCGGATCCTGACGCATCAGAGTGCGGATGCCTGCGGCAAAATCAAAGTCGATAGCAGGCTGTATCTGACTCTGGTTAAATTCATCGACTACCATCTCAATGGGGTCTTCTATGGTACTTACATTGATGGTTTCCTCCGCCAGGCTTTTTAAGGTGGAATACAGAGTGGTGGTCTTACCCGAGCCTGTGGGGCCGGTGACCAAAACAATGCCGTGAGTGCGCAATGTCATGGCCCGCCAGTGAATATAATCCTGGTCTACCAGCCCCAGCTGTGTGAAGTTGCGTAACAATACCTCTGGATCAAATATACGCATTACCAGCTTCTCGCCAAAGGCGGTGGGCATGGTAGATAGCCGCAGCTCCACCTCGTTGCTATTGGGCGCGACAGTTTTAATACGGCCATCCTGGGGTCGGCGCTTTTCCGCCAAATCCATACGCCCAAGAATCTTTAATCGGCTGACCATAGCGGTCATCACATTGTCAGGTAACTCGTATACCAGGTGAAGAATGCCATCGATACGAAAACGCACCTTGCCTTTGTCTCGCCGCGGCTCCAAGTGAATATCACTGGCCCGCTGCTCAAAGGCATACTGCAGCAGCCAGTCAACAATATTGACTATATGTTGGTCCTGGGCATCGGGATCCTTTAATCCGCCTACTTCAAGCAGCTGCTCAAAATCAGCCATGCCTGCGCCACTATTGGCTGAGCCAGCACCAAATACTGACTTGGCCAATGAATAGAATTCAAGACGGTATTTTTCAATCTCCTGGGGTCTGGCAATTACCGGGCGCACAATTTTTTTTGAAGTCTGCTCCAGACTCTCAATCCAGCTGCGATCAAAGGGCTCCGCAGTGGCAACCACTAGCTCAGTTGCATTGACCTTTACACAGAGAATGCCGTAGCGCTGAGCATAGGCAAAGGACATCTCCGCGGTAACCGCCGGCACATTGATCTTTAATGGGTCCAAAACAACAAACTCTAACTCGGCTCTGCTGGCAAGCCACTGACAGAGCCGCTCAATACTGAGCACCTCGCTGGTCTCGGCATGGCAGCACTGTCGGGTGGCAATAGTATCCAACGGATGCAACTTGGCCTGTTCTGCGCCGCGCTGCTGAGCGGCAATACTATTGGCATCAGTCTGGTTCAACAAACCATCGCGAACCAGCTCCTTGAGTAGCCAGCCGAGGTGCAATCTGTCGCCACGAGTTTTGAGTTGATGCATGGTTGTGCTCCTTTTGTATCACTGTCCTTTAACATTAGTATGAATCTGCGCTATCCGCTCAGCATCCTTAACTCCAGGGCTGTTTAGCGGCTGGCTCATGCTATAATCGCGGCATGAAATCAAACGGCTATGTAGAGTTCTTTCGCCAGACCTCACCCTATATCCATGCCCATAGAGGCAAGACCTTTGTTATCGCCCTTGGCGGTGATGCGGTTTTGCATGGTAATTTCCACAGTGCAGTGCACGATATCGCCCTGCTACAGAGTCTGGGTATTCGGGTGGTTTTGGTCCATGGTGCGCGCCCCCAGACCGATCAGCGCATAGCTCAGACGGGAATTACCAGCGAGTTTAGTCAGGGTCTGCGGATTACCGATGGCGATGCCATACAGTGCGTTAAAGAAGCGGTGGGTGCCACCAGACTACAAATTGAGTCTGAGCTGTCCATGGGGTTGCCCAATTCTCCCATGCATGGCGCTGGCATCCGCGTGATTGGCGGCAACTTCATAACTGCCAAACCTGTGGGCGTGCGCGATGGTATAGACTTTCAGCGCACGGGTGAAGTTCGCCGTATCGACGGTCCAGCAATTGACTCGCAGTTGCAGCAGGGGTCACTGGTTTTGATCTCACCTATTGGCTTTTCTCCAACTGGTGAGGCCTTTAATCTCAGCTATCAGGATCTAGCCTCGCAGGTTGCGGTGGCACTGAAGGCCGAGAAGCTTATTCTGATGAACGAGGCTAGAGGCGTTCTGCGTGATAATGATCTGGTACGCGCCCTGTCATTACCCGAGCTTGAGAGCCTCAGGGATACATCCGCAGATAATGCCGAACAACAGACGCTAGCTGCGGCCTATCAGGCTTGTCGCAACGGCGTGGATAGAGTGCATCTGGTGAGTTGCGCTGAAGATGGCAGCCTGCTAACAGAATTGTTTACCCGCGATGGCAGCGGCACCCTGGTAATGAAAGATCACTCTGAGGTTATTCGACCAGCCACCATTGACGATGTGGGCGGTATTATCGACTTGATCTCGCCACTGGAAGAGCAGCAGGTGCTGGTCAAGCGCTCTCGCGAATTGCTGGAGACCGAAATATCACGCTTTATGCTGGTGGTGCATCCGGAGGGTGTGCTGCTGGGCTGCGCTGCCCTGTATCCAACAGCGGCTGATCAGGTGGGCGAGCTAGCCTGTGTGGCGACTCATGCAGAGTTCCATGGCCAGGGCATAGCCTCAAGGCTGTTTGATGCCATTGTCGAGGATGCCCAGAAAAAAGGCTTAAAGCAGTTATTTGTGCTTACTACCCAGACGGCTCACTGGTTTTTGGAGCGTGGGTTTGTGGAGGCCCAGGTCAGTGATCTACCGACACAAAAACAGTCACTGTATAATTACCAGCGCAACTCGAGAATTTTCAGCAAGGCGATCTAAAATCGCGCTTGCCACTTACAACAGCACTAGCAGTGCAAACCTAACAACCGTTTATTAAATAAGAGAATCAGCATGCCCAAGTATCGCTCGCACACTACCACCCAAGGCCGCAATATGGCGGGCGCTCGCGCACTGTGGCGCGCTACTGGCATGAAAGATGATGACTTTAATAAGCCTATGATCGCCATCGCCAACTCCTACACTCAGTTTGTACCCGGTCATGTACATCTCAAGGATATGGGCGATCTGGTCGCGGCAGAAATTGCCAAGGCCGGAGGTATTGCTCGAGAGTTCCATACCATTGCCGTAGATGATGGTATTGCTATGGGCCACGATGGCATGCTCTATTCCCTACCCTCCAGAGATATTATCGCCGACTCGGTGGAATATATGGTCAATGCCCACTGTGCCGATGCACTGGTGTGTATTTCCAACTGCGACAAGATTACTCCAGGCATGTTGATGGCCGCTATGCGCCTCAATATTCCGGTGATCTTTGTCTCCGGTGGCCCCATGGAGGCCGGTAAAACCAAACTGGCAGATCACAACCTGGATCTGGTTGATGCCATGGTAATTGCTGTCGATGACAGCGCCAGCGACGAAAAAGTTGCCGAATACGAGCGCTCCGCCTGCCCGACCTGCGGCTCTTGCTCTGGCATGTTTACCGCCAACTCAATGAACTGTTTAACCGAGGCCCTAGGGCTTTCGCTGCCCGGCAATGGTACGGTTTTAGCCACCCATTCCGATCGCCGTGAGCTGTTTCAGGAAGCCGGCCGCACCATTGTCGCAATGGCTCGCCAGCACTATGAGCAGGATGACTACTCTGTACTGCCGCGGTCTATCGCCAATTTTAAAGCTTTTGAAAATGCCATGACGCTGGATATCTGCATGGGCGGTTCAACTAACACCATTTTGCACTTGCTGGCCGCTGTGCAAGAAGCTGGTATTGAATTTGATATGGCAGATATTGACCGCCTGTCACGGGTGGTGCCCCAGCTGTGTAAGGTGGCACCCAATACGCCGGAATATCACATTGAAGATGTACACCGCGCCGGCGGCATTATGGGGATTATGGCCGAGCTCAGCCGGGCAGGCCTGATCCATGGCGATCTGCCCACGGTTCACTCCTCGACCATGCAAGAGGCACTGGATAAATGGGATATTGTTAGTGGCAATGTCAGTGAAGAGGTAAAAACCTTTTACAAAGCAGGCCCAGCTGGGATTCCTACCCAGACCGCCTTTAGCCAGAGCACAAGATGGTCATCTCTGGATGCAGACCGCGAACAGGGCTGTATTCGCAATCTGGAAAATGCCTTTAGCCTGGAGGGTGGCCTTGCGGTATTAACCGGCAACCTGGCACCTGATGGCTGTGTGGTAAAGACCTCCGGGGTAGACGAGTCGATCCATGTGTTTGAGGGTCCGGCGTTTATCACCGAGAGTCAGGACGAGGCGGTGGCCTGTATTCTCAACGACCAGGTCAAGGCCGGCGATGTGGTGATTGTTCGCTATGAGGGTCCACGTGGGGGGCCGGGCATGCAAGAGATGCTCTATCCCACCAGCTATATTAAGTCTAAAAACCTGGGTAAGGCCTGTGCCTTGATTACCGATGGTCGCTTCTCTGGCGGCACCTCTGGACTGTCTATCGGTCATGTTTCACCTGAGGCCGGTGCCGGCGGAAATATTGGTCTGGTACGTCAGGGTGATACCATTCGCATTGATATTCCCAATCGCAGTATTGATGTCCTGGTCTCCGATGCCGAACTTGAGGCGCGTCGCCTGGAGCAAGATAAGCTGGGCTGGAAACCTGCCGAAGATCGTCCACGCAAGGTGACTGCGTCTCTGAAGGCCTATGCCAAACTGGCCACCAGTGCTGATAAAGGTGCAGTGCGAGATCTCTCCCAACTCTGAGCCTGTCAGCGACACAGCCGACGGCCATAAAAAAAGCCCAGCATAGACGCTGGGCTTTTTATTTGTCGACATCTCGACCTGGGGTGTTAGGTTCAGCCCTTATTGCAGCTGGGTACCTTGGCACCTACATCGCGAAGCTTACTCAGTCGAGTTCCCTCAGTGTCCGCATAGCGAATCCACTGCTGGGGGTACTTCTTACTCTTCTTGTCTTTTGCCGCCTTCAGTGATTTTTGGAAGGCCTTGATCGCATCTTTGTAACAGTGCAGATTGATCAGAGCATTGCCCATCACCAGATAGTTCGCGTCAGGGCGCTTTACGCCGCCTTTTTTCGCGGCCCGCTGAGATGCGCGGTAGGCTTCTTTGTCACGACCCAGATCCAGATAAATGCCTGCCAGACGAGACTGCAGATTACCTTTGTCTGAATACTTTGAGGCACTTTCCAGCGCCCTGAGCGCTTTCTTGAGATCTTTTGACTGATACCAGGCCGTACCCAAAACCTCTAAGTTCTTGGCATTGCGCTCGATAATCTCGTCATTGATACCCTTTTCGATAATGCGCGCTGCACGATAGGGAACCTCGGCGCCCAGGAACATATAGGCCATACTCATAACCTGGCTCTCTTTATCGAACTGGTTATTCATATACACCACTTCTGTGGCTACCAGACGATCATCCTCGCGCTCCAGCTCGCCATACATGCCACCTAACTGCTTCCAATAGCTCCACTTGGGATAGTGAGTAACTAACTTTTCAAGAATACTGACCACACGCTTGTAGTTGTTCTTCTCATAGTAAAGAACACGCTGTAGTCCCCACCAACCCTCTTTGGGCAGGATATCCTTGGATTCAACATCATCAATGGCCGCCTCAAGCATTGTTAGCGACTCACTTTTGCGATTCAGCTGGTAGTAGATCTGCGCCAGTAGCACCCGTGCATCATTACCAATAATCGTCGCTTCGCTCATCCAGGTCTCTAGCTCTTTTGCTGCCAGAGCATATTTTTCCTCAACAGTGTATAACTGAGCCAGGGTGTAGCGAGTATCCAGACGCAGCTCCGGAGGAGTTCCGGCACCATTGATAACCTGGCGATAAGAGCGGATGGCTCCATTGAAGTCATCCAGAGAATAGTAAACGTAGCCCTTAAACTTCCAGATCTGAGTCTGCTCGTAGTCGGACTTACAGGTCTTGGTGCTGCTTTCAATATTGACCAGCATATTCAGAGACTCAGACCAGTTCTCCTCTTCCAGAACTACCTGTACCTTTTCCAGCGCCTTGGCACACTTGGCACCAACAGACTGACGCTGACGGGTTTTTACATCTTTATACTTTGGCTCTTTCTTTTCTTCGGCAGCCACAGCGCTGGTACTGAGTACCGCCTGGGGATCGGCCACTGTCACCATCAACGGCAGCAGAAAGGCAGCGCCAAATACGGCTAAGAATTTTGTGCTTTTAAACATCTGATTCCCCTATTTGGCCATCTGGAAGGTGAATTTATAGAGCACGCCCGGGACTTCTTGGGCCTGTCCATCAATTACCCTTGGATTATATTTAAGTTTGTTGGCCGCCTTCATTGCCGCGCGACCAAAACCCCACCCCTCAGGCCATTCTTCAACCATAACCGGATCGCGGACACCACCAGTAGTGGTAATGATCACCTCGACTACAGCGTAACCCTCTTTGCCACGCGTCTGCGCTCGACGGGGGTACTGAGGCTGAGGAACATAAACCGGAATATAGTCCGAATCACGTGCAAAGCCTGAATTACCGATGCTGAGATTACCACCAGCAGCTGGTGCCGCCATGCTCACAGCATTATCTGGCACTTCAAACTCGAGATTTTCCTCCGGTATCTCCGGTGGAGGGGTCTCGGGATCTTCTGGTTTTTCAACCTCAGTATTCTTCGCGTTTTCGGTTAACTGTCTGTCGACATGAAGAAAGTCTGGTATTTTAAAGGCTTCTTTTTCATCCAGGTCTTTGTTGCCCGAGTCGATCAGCTTGTACATCAAGATAATCAACGCAAAGGTAACCAAGATCCCTAGTGCGGCAGAAACACTAACTCTAATTGCAGCCATACTATTAACTCAGTCGTTTTCGACAGAAATAGCTACCGGGTTAATACCAATATCGCGTGCGATATCAGCTACCTTGGCAACTGTTTCAATATCAGATTCATTGTCGGCCTGGATAACCATGCCACCCTTTGGGTTCTCATTGAATAATCTAGTTAGATTGAGTTTAAGCGCAGTAGTTTCAACGCGCTTCTTGTCAATCCAGTATTCATTGTTGTCGCTAATAGCCACCAGAATACCCACTTTCTTGTAGGAGCTTGCGGTGTTTGCGTCAATCTTGTTGACGTCTACACCAGGCAGCTTGATAAACGATGCTGTCACAATAAAGAAGATCAGCATAATGAAAACCACATCAAGCATAGGAGTCAGATCGATTGTCTGACCCTGCGGTTTTGCTTTATTTGTTCTGTTGCGCATAGTTCTCTCTCACAGGACGCCCACCTGAAATCAGGCAGGCTCCAATTAGTGATCCATGGTCAAATGGTCTTCCAATAGATGCTTCTCTCGCTCTGCAGAGCGCTCAACATAGGTCAGGCCAAATACGCCTGAGAGCGCAGCAACCATTCCCGACATAGTGGGTACAGTTGCCTGAGAAACACCACCGGCCATTGCCTTGGCATCGCCACCCCCAGTAAAGGCCATTACGTCGAAGACCACGATCATACCGGTTACTGTACCCAGCAGCCCAAATAGGGGCGCCAGAGCAACCAGGGTTTTGATCATCATTAGGTTCTCGTCGATCTTGATGCTGACTTCGGAAATCAGTTTCTCCCGAATCTGGTGAGCGCGCTTTGATTTGCGCTCATCACGGCCTTCCCAAGTATCAATTGCACCTTGGACATCAACGCCTACACTGGATCGGAGATACCACATGCGTTCGAAGATGAGAGTCCACATAACGAATAGCAGGACGACAATGGCCCAAAGGACCATGCCGCCTGAATCCATAAACTTCCCAACTTCCGCCATCGTATCAGCGAAAAACATCTTATTTGCCCTCTACGGAACCAGCAACAATACCTGCGCTTTGCTCTTCGAGAACATGCAAGATGCGCTGCGCTTTGCCGTTCACCAATGTGTGCATCAGAACGGTAGGAATAGCTACCACCAGACCCAGAACAGTAGTGATCAGTGCCTGAGAGATACCACCGGCCATTGCCTTGGGATCGCCCGCACCAAACAGAGTAATCATCTGGAAGGTAATAATCATACCGGTTACCGTACCCAGCAGCCCCAGCAGAGGCGCTACCATGGCGATAATTTTCAGCAGGTCGAGACCTGATTCAATCTGTGGGCGCTCTTTAAGCACTGCTTCGTGCAGTTTGAGTTCCAGAGATTCAGCATCTAGACCAGCGTTATTGCCAGCAACTGCCAGCACACGGCCAAGCGGGTTGTCTTCGCTAGCGGAACCGGATCTAAGCTGAGCCGATACCTTGCTGGACATGCCACTCAGCACAATAAAGCGCCAGATAGCCAGCAAAATAGCCACAGCAAATACAGCGGTGATAACGTAACCCACGATACCACCATAATGCCAGCGCTCAACCAGAGTAGGTGTGTTGATCAGTGCGCGCAGCAGTCCACCACCCAGTGGTCCTGTAGGATCCAGGCCAACTTTAGTGAAGCCCGAAGTGGCTTCTTGCAGGTCTTCTGCACTGCCCTGATGATCTGAAGGCTGACGAGCCAGCTCAGAAACCAGACCATTCTCTGGGCTATACTCCAGATACATGCCGTCGGCTAGCAGGTTGTAGGTACCAACACGAACAACTTCCATCTCAGCCTGCTCACCGTTGGCTAGCAGTACTGAACGATTGAACTTAACCACGCGAGCACTCTCAACCATTTCACGCTGCTGCTCGTACCAGAGTTTCTCGATATCTTCGATTGAAGGCAGACGGGTATCACTGCTCATTTTATCGATTAGCTCGTCGAGGAATTCGGTACGACCAGGAATCTGCGCACTCACAATCGACTGATTCAGGTTGGCGCGAATGTCGCCAGCAGCACCAGTCAGATGACCAAACAGCTCTTTAAGAGAACCCAGACGCTTGTCACGCTGTTCGCGCAGCCCGGCAAGAATTACATCGTTATCACGGATGTTCTGCTCGAGACGATCAGAGCGACGCTCTTCAGCAGACTTGGTGTTTTGGGCCTGCTTTAAAAGCTGAGCCTGCTTGCGCTGGTCGCTCTTAAAAGCAGCTTCGCGCTTGCGATACTCTGAAGACTCAGAAATCTTGGCGCTCTCGATCATCTGCAGAAGCTCATCAAGAGTCTTTGCATCCTGTGCCAGCGCTGGCGTGCTGAAAGCAGCAGCGGCTACAAAAGCGGCACAAACTTTTACAAATTTATTCATTGTGCTGTCTCCGGTGCAGTAATTGGCATTTCCATAACATCCTGAGGCGATAGCTTCTTGGCTATGCGGATACCCTCATCAACTGGTCTGCGGTACTCAGAACCCAGAGTCTCCCAAGAACCAGTTTCTTTGTTCCAGGCTCCGGTTTGAGACTTGTCTTTAGTCTGATACATCAGAGCAACACGGCCGATACGCAGAACTTCTACCTCTACCTCGGAACCGTCACCATTGATATCGATCAGGTCGCGGTAAGCTTCCAAAGACTGACTGTACTCAGATTCAATATCGTAGACTTCAAGAATTTGGCGGAATTTTTCTGCAGCAGAGAATTTGGCGCTATCCATATTCACGTACAGATTGGCAATAGCCTCTTCACGCATATCTTTCTTAAAGGGTACATCCAGGGCAATAAACTCTTCGATGCCTTTGAGCATGCTCAGCATCAATGGAGAGATACCACGCTCAATGATAGTGGCGTTCTCGATTGATTCTTTAAGCTCAGCCATCATTTGCTTCTGGCTATCGATCTGGCGCTCCAGCTGAGAGTTATAAACTCGCAGTGATTCGATCTGCTTGTTGACCTGTTTGAATTCTTGCAAAAGACCATCGGTTTGATCAGCAATGCGATCAACGTTGGTTTGCGACTTTTTGGCGATCTGGACCTTTTCGGCTCCAGCTTTGAGCACGTCATTTACCTGTGAAGCCTGAGCTGCAACAACAGTCAGACCACTGGCAAGAACGGCTGCAAAGGCCAATACTTTTAGTGGTTGCTTATTCATAGTTCCCTCAAGTTGGGTCTACCGGTTTAATTATCTTTCAATGCCTAAAGTCAAAAAAAAGACCATTAACATCAGACATACTTTGTTTCGGGGACTCTTTGTATCAGTCTCTAGGTTAAGAATCAATTTGGTCGGGACGAAATAGGCAGATAAAACTGAGAACTTAGATGACTGTTACCTAACGTAACATCTGAGGCATAGTTTTAAAATTTATGCCAACTAAATCCGGTCTAACTGGAGAAACCGGTAAGGATGAGTATCAGTCAGCTCAGGTAGCTGCTCGCTGATCTGCTGCCACTGGCTAAAGTCCACCTCGGGAAAAAATGCATCACCCTCGACTTCGGCATCTACCTGGGTCAGATAGAGCCTGTCCGCTGCGGGCAATGTCATGCGGTATATCTGCTCGCCGCCAATCACCATTATCTCGTCGGCACCAGCTGCTTCACAGGCACTCTGGCCCAATTGCAGCGCGACTTCCAGAGACTGAGCCACCTCTACTCCCGGCGCCTGCCAGCTGGGATCGCGGGTCACTACAATATTAGTCCTGCCCGGCAGTGGCCGGCCAATACTGTCATAGGTTTTGCGGCCCATAATCAACGGCTTGCCCATGGTCACTGATTTAAAGTACTTGAGATCTTCCGGCAGATGCCAGGGTAGCTGGTTATCAATGCCAATTACGCCATTGCGGCTGACTGCAACTATAAGCGAGAGCTTCATAATCAATCCTTATTAAACCGCCACTGGTGCAGAGATAGGGCCGTGAGATTGGTAGTTCAGTAGCTCGAAGTCCTCAAATACAAAATCAAATAGATTACCTACATGCGGATTCAACACCAGCTTGGGCAGGGCAAAGGTTGAGCGAGACAGCTGTTGCTCAACCTGATCCATATGGTTGGTGTAGAGATGGGCATCGCCAAAGGTATGCACAAAGTCTCCTGGCTCCAGGCCCGTGACCTGAGCGATCATCATGGTCAGAATGGCGTAGGAGGCAATATTAAAAGGCACCCCTAAAAATACATCAGCGCTGCGCTGATAGAGCTGGCAAGACAGCCGCCCATCAATAACATAGAACTGAAACAGACTGTGGCAGGGCGGCAACCCGGATTTGACCATCACCGGAATATCTTTGGGATTCCAGGCTGAAACAATCAAGCGTCGGGAGTCCGGGTTGGTTTTTATATCATCGACTAGCTGTGCAAGCTGGTCCACGCCTTCAAAATTTCGCCACTGGTGACCATAGACCGGCCCCAGGTCACCATATTGCTCGGCGAAGTCGGCATCAGTTTTGATGCGCTCGATAAACTCCTTCATCTTCGCCTTCCACTCAGGAGAGTACATCGCATAGTCCTGATCCTGTCCGGTTTCCCGCAGCCAGCTCTGATAGGGCCAGTCATTCCAGATACCCACGCCATTCTCTACCAGGTAGCGAATATTGGTGTCGCCACGGATAAACCACAGCAACTCATGGAGAATCGACTTGAGGTGAACCTTCTTGCTGGTTACCAGCGGAAACCCCTCAGCCAGATCAAAGCGCATCTGGTAGCCAAATACACTCAGGGTACCGGTGCCGGTGCGGTCTTCCTTTTTAACGCCGTTGTCGCGAATATGACGCATTAGGTCCAGATACTGTTTCATTGCCGGGTTCCAGTCTCAGTTAGTTGCAGGTTTTGCCATCAGACGCTGAAAAGTTTTACGCATAAACCACAGCCCCAGCAAAATCATGGGAATGCAGAGTGTCTGACCACGGGTTATCCAGTCGAGCGACTCTATGATGGCCGCTTGACCGGCAAACTGGGCATCCGGCTCGCGAACAAATTCAACCATAAAGCGGAAACAGCCATAGAGCACCAGGAACAGACCTGTAATCTCCCCAGCCAGACGCGGCTTGCGCGCAAACCAGGTGATGATCAAAAACAGGACCAAGCCCTCAAGCAGAGCCTCATAGAGCTGCGAAGGGTGCCGAGCGAGCTGGGTAGGATCCGAGGGAAACAGCATACCCCAGGGCACATCTGTAGGCCGCCCATAAAGCTCTTGGCCAATAAAATTGCCTATGCGACCAAAGAAAAGCCCTGTGGGTACCAGTGGCACAGCAAAGTCCGTCAGGGTGAGGAAAGACAGCCTGTGCTTTCGGGCATAGATAAATATAGCCAGGGCCACACCGATTAGCCCCCCGTGGAAGGACATGCCACCCTCCCATATTCGCAATAGCATGGCGGGGTCTGCCAGCCACTTCTCGGTATTGTAGAAAAACATATAGCCCAGTCGCCCACCCACTATGACTCCCCAGGCACCGTAGACAATCAGATCTTCGACTTGGTTTTCACCCAGAGGAGACCAGGGCCGCCTTGCATTGCGTCTCGCTAAAAACCAGGCCGTAGCAAAGGCCAGTAGGTAGCTGATGCCGTACCAGTGAATCTGCAGCGGCCCCATTGAAATAGCAATCGGGTCTATGGCTGGATGATTTAGCATGGCTGTAAATACCCCTAAAAATTTAAGCGCAGATCATAGCTGTTTCTGACCTGGTGCGCCAAGCGGGATGTCCCTGAGGAATATAAATAGTTACACTGCCCGGCATGTGTCTACTCGCTTTTGCCTATAAAACCCAAGCTGACAGCCCGCTGATTGTCACTTCTAATCGCGATGAGTTTTATCCGCGGCCTACATTACCTATGCACTGGTGGTCAGATGCGCCTATTTTGGCAGGCAAGGATCTGGACGCCGGCGGTACCTGGCTGGGTCTGTCACGCAATGGTCGCTTCGCTGCAGTGACTAACTATCGCTATGTAGATGAAAACGGCGTGATGGAATCCAAGCCTCTGTCGCGAGGCCAGCTAGTCACCGACTTTTTACTGTCAGAATCAGACGCCTCTACTTGGGCCTATGCACTGGGTAGCAGCGCATCTAGCTATGGTGGCTTTAATCTTCTGCTCTACGATGGCGACAATCTGGTGTACCTCAATAATTTTGAGAATTTGGCGCCACAAACCCTTGAGCCTGGTATCTATGCCCTGAGTAACAACAGGCTTGATAGCCCCTGGCCTAAAGTTGACCATGCCAGAGAACAGCTCGCTGAGCTAATTGAGAATATTGAACTCGACGAGCAGCATCTTGAGACAATAATGGCAACCCTATCTCTACAGAAGACCTATGCCCCGGAATTGCTGCCCAACACAGGCGTGCCTCAGGACTGGGAGACATTATTATCATCGCCATTTATTGTCGCCGACGGTTACGGCACCAGGGCGTCTGCCGCTGTGATTATCTCTGCCGGCGGTCAGATCGCCGTAGCTGAACAGACCTATGAAGCCGGCGAAACCCTGGGCTCTCAGACGTTTAGCTTTAGCGCCTGTGACCGCTGATTAGCCCTGGAAGGGCGGATCAATTTAGCCACTTCCGGCTGTTTTAGTGAGCTAGAGATAAACTCAGCCACTGAGGCTGCATCTGACAGGCGCAGAGCACGCTTGACCATTTCCCGAGCCTCTTTGCGGCTGACATTGAGCAGCATGGATTTCACGCGCAGCAATGTGCTGGCGCTCATGGAGAAATTTTCATAACCCAGGCCGAGCAACACTGCGGCACTCAGGGGGTCACCAGCCATCTCACCACAGACACTGAGCTGGCAATTGACCGAGGAAGCCTGTTCATAAATCGCCTTAAGCGCACGCAAAACCGATGGATGCAGGGTGTGGTAGAGATCGGCGACTCGTGGGTTATTGCGATCCACTGCCAGAAGATACTGGGTAAGATCATTGGTACCCACAGATAAAAAGTCTACCCGTCGTCCAATCTCCTTGACCTGATACACAGCCGCAGGCACTTCAATCATGGCCCCCACTGGCGGCCGCTGAATATCGTAGCCCTCTTCCTGAGTCAGCTCTTTATAGGCTCGATCAATTAACTCCAGAGCACGATCAAGCTCGGGCACATTGCTGATCATGGGCAGCATAATGCGTAAATTATTGGTGCCCTGACTGGAGCGCAGCAGAGCGCGAATCTGCACCAGGAATATCTCTGGATGGTCGAGAGAGATACGAATACCGCGCCAGCCTAAAAATGGATTTTCCTCTTCGATAGGGAAATAGGGCAGGTCTTTGTCACCGCCAATATCCAGAGTTCTCATGGTCACAGGTCGCGGAGAGAATGCCACTAGCTGCTCACGGTAAATAGCCACCTGCTCATCTTCGGTAGGAAAACTTGAGCGCATTAAAAATGGTATCTCGGTACGGAATAGACCTACAGCTTCGGCACCACTTTTCAGCGACATCATTGTATCTTGGCGCAGACCTGTATTAACCCAGAGTGAGAAACGGAAGCCATCTGGAGTGATACAGGGAATATCCCGCAGCTTTTCCAGATCCTTGGTAAGTATTTTCTCTTCCCGCTGACGCTGTAAATAGGAGCGCCTAAGGGTGCGCGTGGCACTGCTAATAACATCACCGGTAAAGCCATCGACAATTAATTCCTGGCCCTCGAGCTCGGCCCAGGGCAGATCAATGGCTCCCATTACCGTGGGGATACCCAAGGCGCGGCCCACAATGGCCATATGGGAATTGCTTGAGCCCTTGAGCGATATAATACCCACCAAACGATTGACCGGAATATCTGCCAGAGCTGTTGCCGATAAATCCTCACCCACCAGTACCACACGGCGAGGCATAGGCAGTTCTTTTTTATGGCTGGTCTGCAGATAGCCCAGCACTCGCTTACCCAGATCGTTGACGTCTGCCGCGCGCTCACGCAGATAGGGGTCATCCATCTGCCGGAATGTGCGCACATGTTTAAGAATCACGGAGCTCCAGGCACTCTGGGCAGTCTGCCCAGCGGTAATAGTGGCAATCACTTCACCGCCCAGGGAGCTGTCGTCCAGCATGCGAATATAAACATCGAACAGAGCCAGCTCCTCAGAGCTCAGCTTGTTGACCAGTCCATCACCCAGATTGCGCATGTCTTTTTTGGCTGCAGTCAGGGCGCGACGGAAAATTTCCACTTCCCCTGCCGGGTTGTTGGTAAACCGCTCCGGTACCGAGGCCAGATCTGTATCAGTAGCCACCAACACCACCCGACCAATACCCACGCCTGGCGCACTGGGAATACCTCGGAATATGGCCTCACGGCTTTTGCCGCGCCCCGCCGAAGCCAACTTACGCAGAGCACCAGTGGCCTCAGCATGAGCAATAGCTCCAGATAGCTGAGCGCAGACCGTGACCACAAAGGCCTCTTCCTCCGAGGCAAAGCGACGCTGGGTTTGCTGCTGTAATACCACCACACCCAGGACCTTGCGGTGGTGGATAATGGGTACGCCAAGAAAAGAATGAAATGGGGCCTCACCTGTCTCTTCAAAATAGGCAAAATTGGGGTGCTGATCGGCATTCTCCAGATTCAGAGGCTCTTCCTTGGCCGCCACCAGGCCCACCAGACCCTCACGCATGGACAGTCGAACCTTGCCTATAGATTCCTGCCGCAACCCCTCAGTCGCCATCAGTACATAGCGCTGATCAGCCTCATCAAACAGGTACACCGAGCAAACCCCAGCCTGCATCGCCTCGCGCACCTCTTTGACGATAATGGTTAGCACCTGAGGCAAGCTGCGGGCGCTATTGACCTCCTGGACTATGGTTCGCAGGGAGCTAAGCATGGTTATCCTCCGCGACTGCGCTTTTCAAAGCGCGCATTGGCAGGAGCAAACTCCATCAGAGCATTGCGATAGACATTGCGTTTAAAGGGCACCACAGATTTTATCGGGTACCAGTAGTTGACCCATTCCCAGCCGTCAAATTCTGGCGAACCCGTGGCATCAAAACGCACCTTAGCGCTATCGCCGGTAAGCTGCAGATAAAACCATTTCTGTTTTTGACCTATGCACAGGGGTTTGGATTTTTTGCGCTGCATCTGCGGAGGAATATGGTAGCGAAGCCATTTCTTGGTGCGCTGAATTATTTTTACATCGCTGGATTCGAGGCCGACCTCTTCATACAGCTCGCGAAAGAGTGCCTGCTCTGCAGACTCACCAGCGCTAACGCCGCCCTGAGGAAACTGCCAGGCTTGCTGTCCCAGCCTTTTCGCCCAAAATAACTTGCCGCGACCATCACTGATGACCATAGCGACATTTGCACGAAAACCGTCCTTATCAACCACTTACAGTATTCCTTCTTTATTATTGAGCAGCGGACTATTGTTCCACAGACTCGTGGGACCAGCAATTTTCTCTTGAGCCCATCTTACATCATCGCTATCCTGCGTCTGCGATTATTTAACCTTTCCCCACATGCGAGAACAGTCCTATGGCCCTGGCCATCTTTGATTTAGATAACACATTGATTGCCGGTGATAGCGACCATGGTTGGGGTGAATTTTTAGTCGCCAATCAAAAGGTAGATGTGGATTATTACCGCGCCATGAATGACCGCTTTTATGCCGACTATGAGGCTGGGTGCATGGATATTCAGGCCTACTTGGATTTCTCGCTGGCACCACTGGCACTAATTCCCCGAGCCGAACTCGACCAGCTACATAGAGAGTTTATGCGCACTGTAATTGAACCTATGCGTCTGAGCAGAGCCGATGATCTAATTCAGCAGCATAGGGACGCCGGTGACCGCCTGCTGATAATCACCTCGACCAACCGCTTTATTGTCGAACCGATCTGTCAGTCCCTGGGCATTGACGAGTTACTGGCCACGGATTTGGAGATGATTGACGGCCGCTACACAGGCAAAATTGTCGGCACCCCCACTTATCGAGAGGGCAAAGTAGAGCGCTTTAATCAATGGCTAGCGGAAAATAACGAGCAATCGGAGGGCAGCTACTTCTACTCAGACTCTATCAATGACCTGCCGCTGTTATTGCAGGTAACTCATCCTGTAGCCGTAGACCCAGACGCACCGCTGCGCGAAGAAGCCGCATCCAGAGGCTGGGATATTATTTCCCTGCGCCACTAAACTGGCACTATCAAACTGCTTTAATGGCAGCGGCTGCCAGTAAACCCGCTGCCAAAAAAAAGCCCCGAAAAAATAGCGGGGCTTGTTTGTTTATCTTAACTTATTTCAACTTGCGCGGTTTACGACTCGTCGACAACTGCTTGATAAGCCTCTGCATCCATCATGTCTTCGAGCTCTTCAGGCCCAGCCACCTTGACTCGGAACAACCAGCCATCGGCATAGGGACTGCCATTGACTGTCTCAGGTTCATCCTCAAGCGCAGGGTTGATCTCAACCACTTCACCGGTTACCGGCGAGTAAATATCTGAGGCCGCTTTCACAGACTCAACCACAGCAACCTCAGCGCCAGCATCCACAGATGCGCCAGCATCTGGAAGCTCAATATAGACAATATCTCCCAAAGCTTCCTGAGCATGATCCGTAATACCCACTACCACGGTGCCATCACTGTCTAGCCTCGCCCATTCATGACTGCTGGCATACTTCAATTCAGTTGGAAGGTCGCTCATAGATTTCTCCTTAATTTGGCTTCTCGGCCATACAAACCGGGGGGCTAAAACCACCCCTCGTAACTGGGGGTCATTCTACTGAGGATTAATGACAAAGTTAAAGGAATTTTCACCAACTAATGAACAATCAGGCCAAATCTGTAAAATACCGCTTCTCTAAATTCCAGCAATTATTTTTTGAGGACATTATGCGAAACGGATTCTGGGCAGCCATTATTTTAACTCTGGCTTCACCAGCCCTTTGCGCCAATGAGCTTGTGCTTAAAAACGGTGATTTGATCAGGGGCAGTCTTATTGAACAAACAGCTGATCAGCTTGTTTGGGCCTCAGAGAATTTTGGCTCTCTGACTATACCTGTAGACAGAGTCGTCACCATCAATGGCCTCACCCCCGCAGCTAGTTTCGACAGACTGGGTAGCCCAGTTTTTGGCTCGACTTACGGCGGTACTATCAGTGCAACCGGTGCCTATGCCAGCGGTAATGAAGAGCGCGAAGACTGGGATATTGAGGGCTCGGTGCAGTGGCGAGAGGGCAATTTGCGCCATCACAGTGGCATCAATTACGAGAGTCACAGATTGGATGGTATTCCCGCCAAGGAGGAGTATCGCTTTGACTATGGTGTTGACTGGTTCTTTCGTGAGCAGTGGTTTTGGAACAATGGCCTGATCTGGGGTGCCAACGATAATCGCGCCATAGATCAGCACTATGCAGTGGGCAGCGCCATAGGTCGGCAGTTTTGGGATTCTGAAAAGACCGCACTCTCCGCCGAAACCGGTGTGCTGTGGATCAGCGAAGAATACCAGGACGGTACTGAGGACGGACGGCTGACCTGGAGCTGGGCCGCTGACTACCGCCGAATGCTCACTTCGAGTTTGGAGCTGTTTCACAGCCACAGCCTGAGAGCCTCAATTTCTGATCTCGATGACTCAGAAATCAGGGCCGATCTGGGACTTAAGGCGCCACTAATTAAGGATATTTACACCGAATTAAAATTTGAGTGGATCTATGACAATCAGCCTGCTGAGGGTACAGACCCCAGCGATAGCCAGCTAACCATAGGCGTTAGTTACAGCTGGTAAGCTCTAGGGAATAACCTGCAGAGGCGGCTCATTGAGGGCCGCCAGCTGTTCGCGCAGCATTAGAATGTGCTCGCTCCAATAGCGTGGCGAGTCAAACCAGGAAAAGGCCCGGGGAAAAGCCGGGTCTGACCAGCGCCGAGCAATCCAGGCACTGTGGTGCATAATACGCAGAGTTCTCAACACCTCAATAAGCTGCAGCTCGCGAAAATCAAAATTATGAAACTCGTTATAGCCTTCAATTAACTCTGCCATCTGCAGGCTTTGCTCCTGGCGATCTCCGGACAGCAGCATCCACAAATCCTGCACTGCTGGGGCCATGCGCGCATCATCAAAGTCGACAAAATGAGGATTGTCGTCGCGCCACAAAATATTGCCTGAATGACAGTCTCCATGCACGCGGATGCTGTTGATTGCGCCAAAGTCAGAAACGATGTCATCAATTCGCGCCAGCAAGTCTAGCGCCAGGGAGTCATAGGCCGGACTCAGCTCGCTGGGTATAAACTGGGCACTGATCAACTCGTAGGAGCGACGACCAAATGACTCCACATCCAAGCTGGGGCGATGCTCAAAAGGGCGCGTTGCGCCAATGGCATGAAAACGCCCCAGCAGCCTACCTAGAATAAACAGGTTATCCAGATTATCTAACTCTGGCGAATGGCCGCCTTTGCGCGGGTAAAGGGCAAAACTAAAGTCTGCATAATGATTAATAGTTTTACCCTGCGGGTTAACCCAGGGGCAGACCACCGGCAGCTCTTGGGCTTGCAGATCAAAGCAGAAATCGTGCTCTTCTTGAATCTGCTGATCTGTCCAGCGCTGGGGACGGTAAAACTTGGCAATCATTGGTACCTGATCTTCGATACCTATCTGATAGACCCGATTCTCATAGCTGTTTAAAACGATAAAACGGCCATCAGAGACAAACCCCTGGGCCTCCACTGCATCAATAAGCAGATCCGGCGTCAGACTGTCGAAGGGATGATTGCTGTTATCTGTCATAGGGAGCCTGCTGCAACCTTCAGTCGAGGCTGGGTTTAGAGCGCATGATTTTCTTTTTGCCCTGTTGGGTCTTTTTATCCATACGTCTCAACTGGGATCCTCGGGTCGGTTTGGTTGGCCGGCGAATTTTAGGGTTATGAGTTACCGACTGTAGCAGCGCCTGAAGACGTTGCAGCGCTTCAGCCCGGTTTTTATCCTGACTGCGGTAGCGCTGAGCCTTGATCACCACCACGCCCTCTTTGGTAATGCGATGGTCGGATAATTTTAACAGGCGCTGCTGATAGATCTCTGGCAACGAAGAGCTGCGGACATTAAAACGCAGATGAATCGCCGACGACACCTTGTTGACATTTTGGCCACCCGGCCCCTGCGAGCGCACCGCAGAAAACTCAATCTCGGTGTCAGCAATAGAAATATTACTGGTAATAAACAGCATCAGACCTCGGCCTCAGTCGCCTCAACAAACGCAAACCGCGGCACCTGCTCGGACCCCACCTCAACCATCTCGGTAAACATGCTTAGCGGCCGAATCCAGAGGCTGAAATCACCATAGAGGGTTTTGTACACCACATGGGCCTCCTCTGTCTCACTGTGACGGGCGACACCCAGCACCTGATAGAGATTGCCTTTGTAATGTTTATAAATTCCGTTTTGCAGGCTCATTTTGTGTCCTTTAACATTCTTAATTGGCGGCGCAAATCTGTGTCTCGCACTCTATTAGGCCAGACAGGGATAGTTGCAAATGATCACCAACGGCCAGCGGACCAACGCCTGCGGGCGTTCCGGTTAACAGCATATCGCCGGGCAACAGGGTAAAAAACTGACTGATATAGACCAATAGTGACAGCACAGGCGTCAGCATGTCGGCGCTGTTACCGTCCTGGCGCAGCTGCTGATTCTGATACAGCTGAATCTGCTGATCCTGCAGATCAGCAACAGTATCGATAGCGACAAAATCAGATACCGGGCAGGCGCCATCAAAACTCTTGGCCTTCTCCCAGGGCAAGCTTTTGTCTTTGAGTTGCTGCTGCAAATCGCGGAGGGTGAGGTCCAGAGCCAAGCCAACTCCGGCAATGGCCTGGCGAGCCTGCAGTTCATCACAGCCCGCTTTTAGCTCCTCAGCAATCAAGATGCTCATCTCCGTCTCAAAATGGCACTGACCGAGGTGAGTGGGAATAGCAATGGGGTCGGCAAGATTAACGATGGCCGTGTTGGGTTTAATAAATAACACAGGCTCGGAAGGCACCGGATTATCCAACTCTCGGGCATGGGCTGCATAGTTTCTGCCCACGCAGACGACCTTGCCGACTGGCAAACCAACCTCAGTACCATCAATTCTGTGACGGTAGTTCAATAGTTCATCCCCTCTGGTGGCGGCCGCACTGCCTTATTGGCAGCGCTATAACCTGTTGTAATCTGTTGCAAAAAGCTGGCAGGCACAAATTTGCGCTGGGTAAGGTATCCGGGTTAAAAAATAATTGGCTTGCTGTCATTTAAGTACAGCAGCCCTTTGATAATGCGGTAGAGAAGCCAGACGGTCACTATGCCCCCAGCTAACCAGCCCAGCAACACCAGCCAAAATAATGCCGCGACAAACGACCACAGCAACCCATACCAAAAGGTGTTGAGCTGCCAGCGGAAGTGGCTCTCCAGCCAGGTTCCACGCACCTCTGACATTTTTAAATAGTTGACCAGCAGAGCCGCCAGCCAGGTCAGACCACCTGTGACAAAGCCAAAAACTTGCAGCACATAAACCAGTAGCGCCAGATTTCGGTGCTGGGTCTCTGTAGCGCTGTCTGGTGGCTCATTGGCCTCAGCGATATTTTCACTCATAGTAATCTCCTACCAAAATTTACGCTTCTTGGGTGCGCAACCAGTCAAACAGTTTCTCTAAGTTAAGGATAGCACTGGGAGTAAACCACCTGTTATTGCGATATTGAGGGGCTCGCGCCATCGAACGATTATGGTACCACAGGGCCCTGAAATTGACGTAAATAGGGCAAAAGGAACTTTTTTTGCGGAAAAATCACACAAAATTAGCTAATTGCTAAAAAAAGCAATACACTTCGGAGTGCTAAAGCGTTTATCTCCTCCTTGAGAGGCCCCTCGCTTTAGCGATGCACTTGGGTCAACTGTGATTTACTGGCTCAAAGGTATAGGCTAGCCCCGTTATGAGGCTGGATATTTTTAACGCCTTAAACGGTATACAATTTTTAAAGTGAGGTTAGTTATGTCGGAGAGAGTTTCTGGCACTGTAAAGTGGTTCAACGACAGCAAAGGTTTTGGTTTTATTGAGCAGGAAGGCGGCGGTGACGTATTTGTACACCACAGCGCAATTCAAGCTGAAGGCTTCAAATCTTTGAAAGAAGGCCAAAAAGTAACTATGGAAGTTACTGCTGGCGCTAAAGGCGATCAGGCTGAAGGCGTAATCGCTGAGTAATTTCTGTCGCTGTCACTAGATAGCAGTACAAAAATTAGTGAAAAGCCCCGATAAGTAATTATCGGGGCTTTTTTTATGCGCTTTCCTGTTTTCATGCGCTTTTTCGCTTGGCGAGTTATTGGCGGGCAAAAAAAATCCCGCCAATTGGCAGGATTCTTTAGCGCTACACTAAAGCCAGATTACTTGATCTTGGCTTCTTTGTAGATCACATGCTGACGAATGGTGGGATCGTATTTTTTGATCTCCATCTTTTCTGGCATATTGCGCTTGTTTTTGTCAGTTGTGTAGAAATGTCCGGTTCCTGCACTGGACACTAAACGAATTTTTTCTCTCGCTGATTTAGCCATTAGTAGCCTCCTTAGACCTTGTCGCCATTGGCACGCAGACCAGCCAAGACTTGTTCAATACCATTTTTGTCAATGATACGCATACCTTTAGTTGATACACGCAGCTTCACAAAACGCTTCTCTGACTCAACCCAAAAACGGTGAGTGTGCAGATTTGGCTCAAAGCGACGACGTGTTCTGTTCTTCGCGTGAGATACATTATTTCCAGCCATTGGGCGCTTGCCTGTGACCTGACATACTCTGGACATTGTTGCTGCCTCTGATTCCAATATTTGTCTTGGGAAAGCCCCAAAAAAACAAAAAATTCTATGATTTATTAATCCATTAACGGGACCGTCCCGCAAGGAGGCGCGTTTTATACCAGAAAGCCCATGTTGAATCAAACGAAAACCGCAGAATCACCAGAAAACACTCTAGTTTAAGCCTATAACTGGCCACGATCCGCCAGAGAGGTAACATCGCCACGCCCAACCACAAAATGATCGAGCAGACGGATCTCCATCAGGTTCAACGCCGTCTTCAAACTGCGAGTGATAGCAATATCCGATTTGCTGGGCTCTGCATTCCCCGATGGATGGTTGTGGGCAACAATCACCGCCGCCGCATTTTTGCTGAGCGCCAGTTTTACCACCTCTCTGGGATGCACGCTGGCACCGTTGATAGTGCCCTGAAATAGCTCACGGTACTCTAACAGCTGATGGCGAGTATCCAACAGCAACACCACAAAGACCTCGCGCTGATAGTCGCGCATCTGCACCGCCAGATAGTCCCTAACCTGAGAGGGGCTGGTAAAGATGGGATTGCCATGCAACTGTTCGCGAAGATATCTGGTGGTTAACTCCAGAGTGGCCTGAACCTGGCAGTATTTCGCGGGCCCCAGACCCTTGGCACTGCAGAAAGCTCGCTGATCCGCTGTTAACAGAGGCCCCAACCCACCAAAATGAGCCAGCAGCTCTGTGGCCAGATCAATGGCTGTAACGCCGGGCAGACCGGTGCGCAAAAAAATCGCCAGTAATTCAGCGTCGGACAGAACCGCCGCGCCCTGGGCTAAAAGCTTTTCTCTGGGCCGCTCTTCCAACGGCCAGTGGCTTATAGCCATAGTAAGTCCTTATTTATCGCTACAGATGTGGCTGACAAAATGTTATCTTAGCGCCCTTCCAATGGCCTGTCTGGACGATTAATGAGCAGCCTGTCAAACAAACGAATAATTCTTGGTGTTACCGGCGGTATCGCCGCCTATAAAAGTGCTGAGGTGATTCGGCGCCTGCAAGATGAGGGCGCCGAGGTGCGCGTTGTTATGACGCCTGCGGCTGAAGAGTTTATTCGTCCGCTCACCATGCAGGCGCTGTCGGGCAATCCAGTGCACAGCCAGCTTCTCGATCCTGAGGCCGAGGCAGGCATGGGCCACATTGAACTGGCACGCTGGGCAGATCTGCTGCTGATAGCACCAGCCAGTGCCGACTTTATTGCCAATATGGTCCACGGCAGAGCCGATAGTTTGCTCAGCGCCATTCATCTGGCCACGCCAGCCATAGTGGCAATTGCACCGGCAATGAATCAGGCCATGTGGGCCCATGCTGCCAGCGTTGATAATGTCGCCGCCCTGCAACAGCGTGGTGTGCGCATTATTGGTCCAGACGAGGGGATTCAAGCTTGTGGTGATGTGGGCCCCGGCAGAATGCAGCAACCCGATGCCATAGTTAAATCGGTCAGCGGCCTGTTTCAAACTGGCCGACTGGCGGGCAAAAAACTAGTGATCACCGCCGGGCCTACTCGCGAAGCGCTGGACCCAGTGCGCTATATCAGCAATCACAGCTCGGGAAAAATGGGCTATGCCCTCGCCGAGGCCGCCATAGAGGCTGGCGCTAAGGTCAGCCTAATTTCAGGTCCAGTAGATATTGCAGCGCCGGACCGCTGTGAGCTTATCCCTGTTGTATCTGCACAGGAGATGCTCAGCGCCTCATTAGAGGCGACAGCAGATGCTGATATCTTTATTGCCGCCGCCGCAGTTGCAGACTACAGAGCCAGTGAGGTGGCCGAGCAAAAAATTAAAAAGCAGGGCGACCAGATAAATATTACCCTGGAGAAAAACCCGGATATTGTCGCCACTATAGCCGCACAGACTGACTGCTTTGTTGTGGGGTTTGCCGCGGAGACTCAGGATGTTGAGTCCTACGCCAGAGACAAATTAGCGCGCAAAAATTTACATGCCATTATTGCCAACGATGTCTCCCGTGGAGATGTGGGTTTTAATGCAGAGGACAATGAAGTCAGCTGGATTGACGCCGACTCAAGCAAGGTATTTAGCAAAAGGAGCAAGGCTCAGTTAGCGAGAGATATTGTCGAGCATATGGCTACTCACCATAAACTCTAGTCACAGCCTCCGCGACCTGGCTACTTATTACAGTGAATGTAAAGCAAATCATCACAGCAATTCGTGACGACCAGTTGATCCTGCGCAGTGTTGCACTGGGCCTGGTTGCGCTGGTAGTTATCAGCCTGCTGATGTGGCAAAAGCTGGCGGTAGAACCTCGGATCCAGGCTGCCGAAAAACTCTACGGTATAAATATCAACAGGGCCGCTGACCATGTAGATATCTACATGGCTAGTTATATAAAACAACTAGGCACTGTCGCCAATCAGCCAGAGGTAATCCAGAGTTTTTCCCAGGGCAATCAATCAGCACTGGATCAGTTGGAATCAGACCTTGCCGATAATCTTTTTACCAATAATCGTTTCGCCGATAAGGGCAGTGTTTACTTTGTCGACTCTGAGCAGCAGCGCCACACCGAAAGCCTGGGCTATGCTGCCAAGCAGATGGTAAGCCAATCTCTAGCAGGTAATCGCACTAGGCCCAGGGCCGCAAAAACCAATGATCAATGGCAGCTATTAATTGCCAGGCCAGTGCCCGATCAGAGAGCTGCCAATGCAGTGGGTGGCGTAGTTTTGCTGCGCCTGCCCCTCTCAGGGCTGAGATCAGCGCTCAGTGTGGCTGACACCACCAATGGCACTGTAGAGCTGCTGCAACTGGTTCCCAATCGCGGCAGTATTGCGCTGATTGCGCTGGGCGAGAGATCCCCGTCTCTGGATCCCTCGGTAGCGGAGCCTACTCCGGAACTCTTTGCCACGGCAAACAGCCTGTGGAAAATCGCCTTTACTCCTTCCCAGACTCTGGCTCAGACCATTGATCGCAGTTTGCCACCATTTTGGTGGCTGTTTGCCGGTCTGGTAACCACTGCAATTCTGTTAGCGCTACTACTGATTAATCTGCGCGTTAAAAATCAGGCTAGACAGACCGCTATCTTTATCGAGACGGACAGTGATGAAGACGCACTGTTTGCTCCACAGATGGAGCAGAACCAGCCAACTTTTCAGCCTACTCAGCAGCCCAATCCCGCTGGGCAGGCAGGTATTCAACTCCGCAGCCCGGAGCCGTCAATCGATGCGCAGAAGGAATTTTTTGCTCCAGATGTTGTGTTCCGCGACTACGATATCCGGGGTATCGCCGGTTTGGAACTCAGTCCAGAATTTGCCTCCAGACTGGGGAAAACTCTGGGTACCATTATCCTAAAAAACAATCACAGCGCCATGTATGTTGGTCGCGATGGTCGGCTGAGTTCTCCCGAGCTGGCTGCGGCACTGAAGTCTGGCTTGCAGTCTACGGGCTGCAAAGTGATAGATCTGGGTGAGGTAACCACGCCTATTTTAAACTTTGCAATTCACAATGACAGCCAGTCCAGCTGCGGCATCATGGTAACTGCCAGCCACAACCCGGCGCGCTATAACGGCTTTAAGATTATTATTCAGGGTCAGGTCATTGCAGGTAAAACTCTGCAGCTATTAAAGCCAATGCTTGAGGAGCACAGGTTTACCACCGGCAATCCTGAGCCTGTAAGCCCCCATAATATTGTCCCTCATTATGTTCGCCATATAGTGGCCCAGAGCTCGGTGGACAAGTCATTCCGGATTGTGGTCGACGCCGGCAATGCCGTGGCTGGGCCTGTGGCCATGCAGCTCTTTGACAGCCTCGGCTGCCTGGCCTTCCCCCTGCACTGCGAGATCGACGGCGCATTTCCCAACCATGAACCCAACCCGGCCGACGAACGCAACCTTCAACAACTGATTGCCAGAGTTAGAGAGGTCAATGCTGACCTGGGCTTTGCCCTGGACGGCGATGGCGATCGTCTAGTGGTGATTACCGGCAGTGGTGAAATCGTCTGGCCAGATCGCCTAATGATGATATTTGCCCGGGATATACTGGCCCGGAATCCAGGCGCAGATATTGTTTTTGATGTAAAGAGCAGTAAGCGGCTGGCTGAGATCGTACGCCAGCACTCCGGCAGGCCGGTGATGTGTAAAACTGGCCACGCCCATGTTAGAAAAGCTGTACATCAAAATCGGGCACCGCTGGGGGGCGAGTACAGCGGGCATATTTTCTTTAATGATCGCTGGGACGGGTTTGATGACGGGCTCTACGCAGCGGTGCGGCTGCTGGAGATTCTCTGCGCCGAGGAGCACAGCCGCACCCTCGACAGTATCATCAGCGAGTTTGATACAAGCTGCTACACCCCCGAGATATTGATTCCGGTGGATGAAAGCGAAAAGTTTAGCCTTATGGCCACCCTGGCAGCTGGCTGTCAGTTCGAGGGTGGCGAAATTATTACTCTGGACGGCTTAAGGGTAGAATATGCCAATGGTTGGGGTTTAATAAGGGCCTCCAACACCTCGGCCAACCTGACCCTGCGCTTTGAGGCAGACGACAGTGAGAGTCTGGAGGAAATCAAGCGCAGGTTTAGCAAGCAATTGTCACCCTTTATAAACAATATGGAAAACTATATATAGCTATGTCACTAAGTCGTAAAGAAGCACAGACTACTGCACAGGTAATCTCCCGTGCGCTGCCCTATATCCAACGCTTTGCAGGTAAAACTGTAGTGGTGAAATATGGAGGCAATGCCATGGTCGATGACCGCCTTAAAGAAAGCTTTGCCCGGGATATAGTGCTGATGAAAGCCGTGGGCATTAACCCAGTGGTAGTGCATGGCGGTGGCCCGCAAATTGGTAGCCTGCTGGATCAGCTATCCATTGAGTCCAAGTTTGTCGATGGTATGCGCGTGACCGACAGTCAGACCATGGATGTAGTGGAAATGGTACTGGGCGCCACCATCAATAAAGAAATCGTCAACCTTATTGGCAGTGCGGGCGGCAGAGCCTTTGGTGTTACTGGCAAAGATGGTCAGCTGATACGCGCCAAAAAACTCAAGGTGTCACACCAGACGCCAGAGATGTCGGTGCCAGAAATTATCGATATTGGCCATGTGGGTGAGGTGGAATCTATTAATAAGTCAGTGATCGATATGCTGGTGCAGGGAGACTTTATACCGGTGATAGCACCCATAGGCGTGGGCACTGATGGCGCCTCCTACAATATTAACGCCGACCTGGTAGCAGGCAAGGTCGCCGAAGTACTGCAGGCGGAAAAGCTGATCCTGCTCACCAATGTCGCAGGCCTGCAAGATAAACAGGGAGAGATTTTGACTGGCCTGAGTGTCAGCCGCGTTAATGAGCTAATTAAAGACGGCACCATTTACGGCGGTATGTTACCAAAAATTGGCTGCGCACTGGATGCAGTCAAGTCTGGCGTACCCCGCGCCCATATTATCGATGGCCGCGTCGACCACGCAGTGATGCTTGAAATATTTACCGACGAAGGCGTGGGTACATTAATCACCAATCAAGACGATAACGGAGTACTGTGATGGCGGGCAAAAGAGGTTCTCGAGCACAGGAAATACTACAAGCACTGGCGCGTATGCTGGAATCCTCCCGCGGAGGGCGCATAACTACTGCCGCCCTGGCCGCAGAAATCGGCGTCTCCGAGGCTGCCCTGTATCGGCATTTTCCCAGCAAGACTCGTATGTACGAGGGTCTGATCGATTTTATTGAAGAGACTATTTTTGCGCGGGTGCGCACCATTGTTGCAGACGAGCCCGATGCGGTTAATCAGTGCTATCGCATACTCAGCCTGGTGCTGGCGTTTAGCGAGAAGAACCCTGGCATTACCAGAATTCTTAATGGCGATGCGCTAACCGGTGAAACAGACAGACTGCATGAGCGCATGGCGCAGTTTTTTGATCGCCTGGAGTCACAGCTCAAGCAGGCTTTACGAGAAGCTGAAATACGCGATGGTTTGAAGCTCACTGTGCCTGTGAGCGTTGCCGCCAATTTGATGCTGGTTACCACAGAGGGCAAAGTCAGTCAGTTTGTGCGCAGCGGCTTTACCCAGCTGCCGACCGAGCACTGGCAGGAGCACTGGTTACTGCTGACCGCGCAGATGTTTGATTAATCGCAGCTGACAAATTACTGACGGGCCAGCAAAAGGGTAAGGCGCTGCTCATAACTGATATACAGAGCCTCGATAGCGACCAGTTCACGCTGGCGGTCTGCCAGTATTTTGTCCATCTCTGCTCGCTCCAGTTGGGCGCGCTGAATCTTTTGCTGCAAATCAGAGGAGATCGGCGCACCTGCCATTTCACTGCTGGCCGCCTCTGCCAGCCACCGCTCTTGCCTGTCGATCAGACTGTTTAGACTATTTTGTACGTTGGCAATATCTCTGGCCAGCAGCCTCAGCTTTCGCTGTTTGCGCTGTCTGACCTCATCAACCTGGCTAAAGCTGGCTAACAGATACTGGTCCAGCGCACTGGAATCAACCTCTGTATCGATTGGAGCCTGTGCTTTGATAACCCTTAGCACCTGACCCTGGGGATTGACGATTTGATAGCCATCGGCGGCAGCCAGTGGCGGGATAGTGTCTGCGGTCACCACAGTGCCCGCGCTGTCGTGGTAGCGGTAGAGCTCTGTCGCCAGGGCCTCAGTGGCCAGCAGCAATGTCAGAACCAGCCCCGCTTTTATCATACGCCGTACTCTTTCCTGTACTCTTTAATTTGCTCAACCAGCTGCTGCATATCGGGCTTGGCTTCCAGATAAGTCAAAATGTCATCAATATCAATAATGCTAACCACAGGCATATCGAACTGCTGCTCAACTTCCTGTATCGCTGAGGACTGTCCATTGCCTCGCTCCTTACGGTCCACACCAATCACAACACCGGCGGCTTTGGCGCCAGCCTGCTCGACCATGCTCATCACTTCCCTGATGGCAGTACCTGCGGTGATCACGTCATCAATAATCAGCACCTTGCCTTCCAGTGGCGCACCAACAATGGTGCCACCCTCACCATGAGACTTGGCTTCTTTCCTGTTAAAACAGTATGGCACATCCATATCATGTTGCTCGGCAAGTGCTATAGATGTTGCCGCGGCCAGAGTAATACCTTTGTAAGCGGGCCCAAATAGCACATCAAATTCAATGCCAGACTCCACAATGGCAGCTGCGTAGCACTGCCCCAGTGCGGCCAGCGCCTTACCCCTGTAAAACTCTCCCGCATTGAAAAAATGAGGGGACAGGCGTCCGGACTTAAGCCTGAATTGGCCAAATTTTAGAGCGCCACTATTTAGGGCATTATCAATAAACTGTATTTTGTAATTATCCATCATCGCTTCCTCTATTGGGCCAGAGCCATCTGTTGAACACGCACCAGATCAGCAATACCTTGCTTAGCAAGATCTAACATCTGATTTAACTCTTCTGCACTAAACGGAGCTGCCTCAGCTGTCCCCTGAACCTCGATAAAACCACCATCGCTATTCATCACCACATTCATATCAGTCTCTGCATTGGAGTCCTCTGGATAGTCCAGATCCAACACTGCCGTGCCCTTGTAGACCCCTACAGAAACTGAGGCAATCATAGCCACCAGCGGGTCGCCGGTAATGGCTTTTTTGCGCTGCAGGTGGCGTATAGCATCCACCAGCGCCACACAGGCACCGGTGATGGAGGCCGTTCTGGTGCCACCATCCGCCTGAATCACATCACAGTCGATATTAATGGTGTGCTCGCCCAACTGCTTTAAATCTACTGCTGCGCGCAGCGATCGACCTATCAGTCGCTGGATTTCCTGCGTGCGCCCACTCTGCTTGCCACGAGTCGCTTCACGACCCATACGGCTGTTGGTAGAGCGAGGCAGCATGCCGTACTCCGCAGTGACCCAGCCCTGACCAGTACCGCGTAAAAACCTTGGCACTCCAGTTTCAACACTGGCCGTACAGATCACCTTGGTGTTACCAAACTCAATTAACACAGAGCCTTCAGCATGGCAGGTGTAATCGCGAGTGATCTTGACTTGTCGAAGCTGTTCTGGGCGTCGGCCACTGGGTCTAGTCATATTGGGTTCCTGAGAATGGGGACTAAAAAATTTTGCGCGATTGTAGCAAATCTACCAACCCATTGACCGCCTTTGTTACCATGGCGTCCTAAAAAAATTTGATGGGAGAAAACTATGCCTCGCAGCATGACGGCATTTGCCAGAAATACCATAGAGTTTAGCTGGGGCTCCGTGACCTGTGAACTGCGCTCAGTCAATCATCGCTTTCTGGAGACCAGCTTTCGCATGCCAGAGACCATGCGTGAAATTGAAATGTCGCTGCGAGAAATCGCTCGCAAAGCTTTGACTCGCGGCAAGGTCGACTGCTCGATGCAAGTAAATTTCAACAATAGCGACGCCTCGGTTGCGGCAGATATGGCACTGGTCAGGCGCACTGTTGATATTGCCGAAAAAGTCGCCGCCGAACTGCAAAACCCAGCGCCAGTATCACCTTTGGATATTATGCGCATGCCCGGCATTCTCAAGGATCAGGAAATCGATACCCAGGACTTGCACCAGGCTGCGAAACAAACCTTTAAAGCTACAGTCGAGCAGCTTCTGGAGGGGCGCCAGCGCGAGGGCGACAAACTGGCAGACATGATTGAGCTGCGTCTCAGTGGCATTGAAACCCAGATTGCTCTGGTGCGTGGCGAACTGCCCGGCATTCTCGAATATCAACGTCAGCGGTTGCAGGAAAAGCTTAGGGATCTCAAAACTCAGCTGGACGAGGATCGTCTCGAACAAGAGATGGTAATTATTGCCAACCGCGCCGATGTAGATGAAGAGCTTGATCGTCTGGAGGCTCACATCAGTGAGATTCGCCTGGCCCTGCAGAGCGCTGACTCTATTGGCCGGCGACTGGATTTTCTGATGCAAGAGTTAAATCGCGAAGCCAATACCCTGGGTTCAAAATCTATTTCAACGGTAACCACTCAGGTCTCGGTAGAGCTCAAGGTTCTAATTGAGCAGATGCGCGAGCAGATTCAGAATATCGAATAAGCTGCATTGTTGTTAGTTTGGAGCGAGCATGATTTTAAAATCACGGTTTTTTGCCTGGCTAACCTGCGCCTGTCTTGTGCTGTGCTGTAGCCAGGCACTGTCATTTGGAGCTCAAGGACATCGCATTGTTGTTGCCATTGCCGAGAATCATATCAGCCCAAAAACAGCCGCGGCAATAAAAGATATAACAGCTGACACTGACCTGGGCAAGCTATCTGTCTGGCCAGATACCATCCGCCACTTGCCCGCCTGGGAACAATCCAAATACTGGCACTATGTAAGCATAGATGACCATGAGCAGTTCAGTGGTTTGGAGCGTCACAGCGAAGGTGACCTGCTCTCGGCCCTGGATTATTTCTATACCCAGTTACAGAATCCCGATCTAGATGAGCGGGAGCAGCGGGAGGCCCTGGCCTTCTTAATTCATTTTGTCGCAGATATTCATCAGCCTCTGCATGTGGGCCGCCGAGATGACCGCGGTGGCAACAGGATAAAGGTAACATGGCCAGGCCACCGCACAACAACCAATTTGCACCGGGTCTGGGACAGCTTACTTTTGGACCTAGAATCCAAATCAGCCCTGGAATTCAGTCGCCAGCTAGATAAAGTCAGTAACCAACAGATTGCCCAGTGGCAGAGTGCCAGTGTTTTAGACTGGGCCAAAGAATCTAAGGCACTGAGAAGTCAGGTTTATAGTTTCAGCCCAACAACTCAGAGCCAGCGCATATCAATAACCCAGTCCTATATAGATCGCAGCCAACCGATTATAGAGCGGCGCCTGCTGATGGCAGGAGTGCGTTTGGCCGCATGCCTGAACCGGCTCTTTGACCCTTTGAGCCAAGGACAGAAACAATAACTAAAATTTTTATTACACTGGCTGTAGAATCTGGAATAATCCCAATTCCAAGGTATTTTCAGGCAAGGACTAGTTTCACATTATGGCCCAAGGCACTCTATTTATTATTTCTGCACCCTCTGGGGCGGGCAAAACCAGTCTAGTGGCAGAGATTCTTGCGCGCATGGACAATATTCAAGCCTCGGTATCCCATACCACCAGAGCCTGCAGGCCAGGTGAGGTTGACGGTGTTAACTACCATTTTATCAGTCAAGATACTTTTGCTAGCATGGTAGCCGACAGTGCTTTTTTTGAGCATGCCGAAGTATTTGGCAACTTTTATGGCACCTCTGAGCAGTGGGTCCGGGATACATTGAACGGTGGCACTGACGTTATTCTGGAAATCGACTGGCAGGGCGCCGAACAGGTGCGAACAAAATTCCCCATGAGTCAAAGTATCTTTATTCTGCCCCCCAGCAAAAAGGCACTGCGCGAGCGGCTCAATGGACGGGGACAGGACAAAGCTGAGGTAATCGAACAGCGTATTGCTGCCGCTACCGAAGAGATGAGCCATTATGTAGAGGCCGATTATCTGGTGGTCAATGATGACTTCAGTACGGCCCGTCAGGAGTTAGAGGCCATAATTACTGCCCAGCGCTGCAAAACCCCAGTTGAGCGCCATGAAAAATTACTGTTAGATTTATTGTCGTAACCCCCCGCAACAGGTAAACTTGCCGACCCGCGCGGTTTCTAACTGCGGGTTTGTGTGTTTTTTATTCATTGATTAGGTTTGGCGGAAAAAAGATGGCTCGTATAACTGTAGAAGATTGTCTGGAACATGTAGATAACCGTTTTGAATTGGTGATGGTCGGCTCAAAGCGGGCGCGTCAAATCGCGACTGAAGGTCGTCCTCCAATGGTAGAGGAAGAAAACGATAAGCCTACAGTAATTGCCCTGCGCGAAATCGAAGAAGGTCTGGTAACAGCGGATATCCTGACAGAAGTAGTCCAGGATTATGAGATCGTTGAGTCTGAAGAAGTCCAAGATGGCTTGGAAGCTTCAGAGACAGCAGAGGCTCCCAAAGCACCAGAAGAGCCCGCCGCCTAAGAAACTCTCGCCAGAGAGATCAGCCGACAGAGGAGGCCAGCCCGCAGTGCTTACAGTGCTCACCGACAAGCTCTCCTCTTACCTAGACGCTAAAGAAGTTAAAAAGGTAGAGCGCGCCTACAGCTTCTCAGAACAGTGCCACTCGGGTCAGATGCGCCAGAGTGGCGACCCCTACATTACTCACCCCCTTGCAGTGGCCAATATCCTTGCCGATATGCACCTTGATCATGAGAGTTTGATCGCTGCACTGTTACACGATGTTATTGAGGATACCTGGGCCACCAAGAGTCAGATTAGTCGTCACTTTGGTCGCACCGTTGCCGACCTTGTGGACGGTGTTAGCAAGCTAACTGAAATTGAGTTCGAATCTAAAGCCGAACAGCAGGCAGAGAGCTTCCAAAAGATGACGCTGGCCATGTCTCGCGATATCCGCGTGGTGCTGGTTAAGCTAGCAGATCGCCTCCATAATATGCGAACCCTTGGCGTACTGCCGCCAGAAAAGCGCAGACGAATCGCTCGGGAAACTCTGGATATCTATGCGCCGATTGCCCAGCGGCTGGGTATCAATGATATACGTCTCGAATTTGAAGATCTGGGCTTTGCAGCCATGTATCCGCTGCGTCATCGCCGTCTGCGCGAGGCCATGACCGCCGCGCGCAAACACCGCAAAGAGATTGTTACTGAAATCCATCAGGCCATTGAGCTGCGTCTGGAGAATGAGTCGTTCGCGGCAACTGTCAAAGGTCGCGAGAAGCATCTGTGGAGCATCTATCGAAAGATGCGCGAAAAGAAAAAGTCGTTCCGCGATATCATGGATGTGTTCGCCTTTCGCTTGGTGGTAGATGATGTGGATCAGTGCTACCGAACTCTGGGTATTATGCACAACCTGTTTAAACCTGTGCCAGGTGAGTTTAAAGACTATATCGCCATTCCCAAAGCCAATGGCTACCAGTCTCTGCATACTGTGCTGGTGGGCATGCACGGAGTAGTGATTGAGGTGCAGATCCGCACCAAAGAAATGGAAAAAATGGCCAACTATGGTATCGCCGCTCACTGGGAGTACAAATCCGGTCAGCAAAATATAGATGGCCAACAGAGACGGGCCACTCGCTGGGTGCAGGGTCTGCTGGAGATGCAAAAAGAGGCCGGGGATTCCCTGGAGTTTCTCGAGCATGTTAAAGCCGATCTTTTCCCCGACGAAATCTATGTGTTTACCCCCAAGGGTACTATTGTTGAACTGCCCTCCGGCGCAACACCTATCGACTTTGCCTACTCGGTGCACACCGGATTGGGAGATCGCTGTATTGCCTGCCGCGTGGACGGCCAGCTCACACCCCTGTCCGAACATTTGGAGAGTGGTCAGAGAATTGAAATTATCAGCACGGCTGGTGCACAGCCCAACCCCAACTGGCTTAACTTTGTAGTCACTGCCAGGGCCCGCAGCGCCATTCGCCACTTCCTAAAGAACCAGCAGCACGATGAATCGGTAGATCTGGGCAAACGCCTACTTGATCAGGCTCTGGCTAATTTGGGAACCAAATATAAAGAGTTGAAAAAATCGCAGATTAAAACCCTGCTTAAGGAGACGGGGGCACCTACCTTTGAGCATGTGCTGCAGCAGATTGGCCTGGGCAACAGCGTGCCCTTTGCGGTCGCCAATCTTCTGGTGCCACCGGCCAAACGCAAAATTGCCGACGGCAAAAAGAACTCGACATTGCCGGTTGTTATCGATGCTTCAGAGGGTCTGCTGCTGCAATATGCTCGCTGCTGCCACCCTATACCTGGCGATCCGATTCTAGGCCATATCACGCCAGGTAAAGGGCTGGTGATACACCTTGAGACCTGTCGCAACCTTAAGGAGATACGCAATAACCCTGAGAAGTGCATGCGACTCAGCTGGTCCTCCGCAGTCAAAGGTGAATTCCCGGTCGAGATAAAGGTGGAATTCACTCCTGAGCGCGGCTTTATCGCAGCAATGGCCTCGAGGATTACCGAGGAAGATGCGACCATCGAAAATATCAGTGTCACCGAGAAAGATGCCTTTACCAGCGTGGTGGATGTGGTCCTGATTGTCAGAGACCGCATACATCTGGCCGACATACTGCGGCGTGCCCGCAGCCTCAAACCTGTGCGTCGTGTCTACCGGGTTAAAAACAAGTAACTGTCAATCTAAACTGAATCTAGCCAAGGAGAATCAGATGACCAATAAAGCCATTATTCATACAGATAGCGCCCCGGCTGCCATAGGGACCTACGTGCAGGCCGTTAAGGTCAACAATACCGTCTATCTGTCGGGGCAGATTCCGCTGGATCCACAAACCATGACCCTGGTCGATGGTGATATCAGCGCGCAGATTAATCAGGTATTTAAAAATCTCAGTGCCGTCTGTGAGGCCTCCGGCGGCGATCTGAGCAATATTGTTAAGCTCAATATCTTTCTGACCGATCTCAGCCACTTTCCCATGGTCAATGAAATCATGGGCCAGCATTTTCAAGAGCCCTATCCAGCTCGTGCCGCCATTGGCGTCAATGAGTTACCCAAGGGTGCCCAGGTAGAGATGGACGGGATTCTGGTTATCTAATCAGCCATCAGGGCTGTATAGCCCTCCTTATAGCTGGGATAAATAAACCTGTACCCAGAGTCTAGAAGGCGCTGGTTGCTGCAGCGCCTGACAGCTTTTTGCTCAACCAGCTCATCTATTAACTGAACTCCCATCTGCGCCGCCATCCAAACACGCAAATCATGCTGAGTCACTGGAGCAGAGTCGGTCGCCAGATACAGGCTAGCCACTGTCTCACCCGCTGCAAACCTATGGATAATATGAGCCAGTACAGCGCCACAGTCATCGCTGTGAATCCTGTTACTCCACTGCTCAGGCTGCGCTGGCCGCCCCTTGCCCGCTTTTATCTGGCCGAGCATTCTGGTACGGCCGGGCCCATAGATACCAGAGAAACGCACAATACAGTGAGCACAGGGTAACCCGGCAATCAACTGCTCTGCCTCTAGCAACAGTTTCCCGGAAAATGACTGGGGAGCAGTAACAGAGTCCTCATCGACCCAGTCGCCATTATTATTGCCATAGACACTGGTACTAGAGACCCAGATAACCAGGCGGGGGCTGTGCTCTGTAGCAGCGATTGCCTGAGATAAAGCCTCAGCTGCTCTAACATAGGAATCCCGGTAAGCCTGCTCGGTAAAGGCCCCTGGTGTAAGGGTCACCACAACCACATCAAAGCCGCGATCCAAAATAGACGCCAGCTCAGTACTATCAGTGATATCTGCGGCAATGGGTACAATATTAGCTGGCAGAGCTTGCGGATTGCGCCGCAACCCATAGCTGTGGTGCCCAGTGCGGGCTGCTGCGCGCTGGGCTATGTCGCCACAGCCGGCAAATAATATTTTTAATTGATCTGTCATATTTGATTAGTATTAGCTATTATAAAAACACTAGATAAGCCCATAAGGTACTACCAGATGACACTCACCGAGCTCCGCTACATTACCACTCTGGCCCAGCTACAACATTTTGGCCAGGCGGCCGAGCGCTGCAATGTCAGCCAGCCGACCCTGAGTATAGCGGTTAAGAAACTGGAAAGTGAATTGGGCGTGGATCTTTTTGAGCGCTCTAAAAGCAGTGTGCGCCCGACACCCATTGGTGAGCAGATTATTACCCAGTCTCAGCGCGTACTGGAGGAGGCAGCAGCCATTAGGGATATTGCCACCTCCGGCAAAGACCAGCTCAATAGCCCGCTGCATGTGGGAGCCATTTTTACCATTGGCCCCTATTTGTTTCCCCATTTTATTCCCCCTCTGCAAAAGCAGGCTCCGCAGATGCCGCTGGTGATTGAAGAGGGTTACACCAGTAGCTTGCGCAAGCGTCTGCGCAGTGGCGAGGTCGATGTGATTATTGTTGCCCTGCCGTTTAATGAACCAGATGTAGTGGTTCAGCCGCTCTATGAGGAGCCCTTTGTGGTGCTGATTCCAGATAGTCATCCACTGGCTGCAAAACAGTTTATAGAGCACAGTGATCTGGATGGAGAAAATGTACTGATGATGGGCGAGGGCCATTGCTTTAGAGACCAGGTCATAGAAGCTCTGCCCAATATTAACCAGCATCCTGCAGAGTCCGCACCCATTCGCACCATGACCGAAGGCAGCTCTCTGGAGACCCTGTGTTATATGGTGGCATCTGGCCTGGGAATTACCATCCTGCCCCAGTCTGCAGCGCTGGGAGCCGCTTACCGAGGCAATACCCTGGTCACTCGCCCGTTTGCCGGTGATGCACCGTCGCGAACCACCGCTCTGGCCTGGCGCGCCAGCTTTCCCCGGCACAAGGCAATTGATGCCCTGCGCAAAGCAATTAACGAGCGTAACCTTCCAGGCGCCGATATTGTTAAAAGCTCAGGTTTGAAAAACCTCTGATGTCCGATAATGGGCTGGACAGGCTGAGCGTAGAAACCCTGACTGGCGTCGGGCCTGCGCTGGCGACCAAATTAAAAAAGCTCGGACTCTACAGCCTGCAGGATCTGCTGTTTCATCTGCCCCTGCGCTATATAGATCGTACCCAAATCACCGCCATAGGCGGTGCTCAGCCTATGACCGAAGTGGTGATCGAGGGCGAGATTCGCGCCAGTGACGTGGTCTTTGGTCGTCGCCGCAGCCTGGTGTGCCGTATTCAGGATCACAGCGGCGTTATTACCCTGAGATTTTTCCACTTTAACCGCGCCCAGCAAGAGCGCCTTGCACCAGGGACCAGACTGCGCTGCTTTGGCGAAGTGCGGCGAGGCAAGTCCGGGTTAGAGCTCTATCATCCTGAGTATCAATATCTGGACACCCCAAACCCGACCGAGCTGGAGGAGACATTAACGCCGATTTATCCTGCCACTGAGGGCATTACCCAGAATCGTATGCGCGATCTCTGCGGTCAGGCATTAACCAGGCTCAATAGCCACAGGATCGCCGAATTGATTCCGCCAGATATTGATAGCGATTTAGAACATCAGCTGTCCTACTCGCTGGTCGACGCCCTGCGCCTGCTGCACAATCCGCCGCCAGGCACAGCTCTGCATCTGCTGGCCGAGGGCGAACATCCAGCACAGCAGCGTCTGGCTGCAGAAGAATTGGTTGCCCATAATCTCAGCCTGTTGCGCCTGCGCCAAAAGGTGCAACTGCAGCGTGCTCCACTGCTAGTTGATGATAAATCGGCGCGCAACAAGTTTCTCGAGCAATTACCCTTCGCCTTGACCGCGGCCCAGCAAAGAGTCGCACAGGAAATTAGTGCGGATATTAGCACCGCGGTTCCCATGTTGCGCCTGGTACAGGGTGATGTGGGTTCTGGCAAGACGGTGGTGGCCGCTCTGGCAGCCATACAGGCCATAGCCAATGGCAGGCAGGCGGCACTGATGGCACCCACAGAAATTCTCGCTGACCAGCACCGGGTTAATTTTGAGCAATGGCTGCGACCATTGGGTATTCGCATTGCCTTTCTCACCGGCAAGGTCAAAGGCAAGGCGCGAGAAGTGCAGCTGCAGGCTATCGCAGAGGGTCAGGCGCAGATGGTTATAGGCACCCATGCTCTGTTTCAGGAGACTGTGGTATTTAACGACCTGGGGCTGAGCATTATTGATGAGCAGCATCGCTTTGGCGTGCACCAGCGACTGGCTCTGCGCAATAAGGGCTTTAGTCCGGAGGGACCGGTGATCAATGGCCCCGCTCCTCATCAGCTTATTATGACGGCAACGCCTATCCCCAGAACACTGGCCATGAGTGCCTATGCTGATCTTGACTGCTCAGTGATTGATGAGCTGCCACCGGGCCGCACGCCAGTAGAAACTGTGGTGTTAAGCAATCTGCGGCGCAACGATATTATTGAGCGGGTGCGCGTCTCCTGCACCCAGGGTCGACAGGCTTACTGGGTGTGCACATTGATTGAAGAGTCTGATGTCCTCGAGGCTCAGGCGGCCGAGGTAACCGCCAGTGAACTGCAGTTAATGTTGCCCGGCCTCAGCATTGGCCTTATTCATGGTCGGCTTAAGCCCCGAGAAAAACTGGAGATTATGGAGGCCTTTACATCCGGAGAGATCAATCTACTAGTGGCCACCACGGTGATCGAAGTAGGTGTGGATGTGCCCAACGCCAGTCTGATGATTATCGAAAATGCCGAGCGCCTGGGGCTCTCACAGCTGCACCAGCTGCGCGGTCGCGTTGGTCGAGGGTCGCAGAGCAGCCACTGTGTTCTTCTCTACAGCCCACCCATTTCTGGCAATGGCAGTGCACGCCTTAAAACCATGCGTGAAACCAATGACGGCTTTAAGATTGCCGAGAAAGATCTTGAGTTGCGCGGCCCTGGTGAAGTGTTGGGAACTCGCCAAACCGGAGATATGCAGTTGCATATTGCCGATCTGCAACGGGATGCCCATATGCTTCCTCATATTAAACATCTGGCGGAAAGTCTACTCCTCAATCGTCCTGATTTGGCAGATAGGCTGATTGCTCGCTGGCTGAGTCACAGTGAGCAATACGCTCAGGCCTGATAGGCTAAAGGATCTCTTATGTTTATGTCATAAATGTTTCATTTTTATGACAAACCCCTATACTGCGAAGAAATTAAGAGGATGGCAGTATGGCATTTAGTAATCCAATTTCTAACCTGTTTGGCAAGTCGCCGATCAAACCACTTCAAGAACATATGTCGCTGGCTGTGGGCTGTGCGGCTGAGCTTGAAAACTTCTTTGATGCGGTAATTACCAATAAATGGGACAAAGCCAGTGCGACCTTTGACCAAATTGCCGAGCAGGAAAATCGTGCCGACGAGTTAAAGAAACAGTTCCGCTTGAACATGCCCAAGAGTCTGTTTATGCCTGTTTCGCGCACAGATTTGCTCAATATCCTTGCCCAGCAAGATGAAATTGCCAATATGGCGAAAGACGTCTGCGGCATTGTGCTAGGTCGCGAAATGGATATACCTACCGCACTGCAGGCCGATCTTATCGGCTTTGTAAAAAGCGCCATAGAAACCTGTGAGAAAGCGCTTAAAGCCATCAATGAGCTGGACGAGCTGTTGGAGACAGGCTTTATAGGCCAGGAAGTGAAGTTTGTACAAAAGTTAATACGCGAGCTGGACGCTCAGGAACAGAAGGTCGACAAAAAAGAGCGCAAGCTCCGCCACCGCCTGTTCAAGCTGGAAGCAGATATGCCTCCAGTTGATGTGATGTTCCTGTACAGCACCATAGATAATATAGGTGCCATTGCAGATACCGCTGAGCGCGTGGGCAATAGCCTCGAGCTTTTACTCGCCAAATAACCAACTTCCGGACCTCTAACTATGGAATTATTTACCGAATACGGCACCATCCTGATTCTTATGGCCGCCGCCTTTGGCTTCTTTATGGCCTGGGGTGTGGGCGCCAATGACGTGGCCAATGCCATGGGTACCTCTGTGGGCTCCAAGGCGCTGACCATCAAGCAGGCGATTCTTATCGCTATGGTATTTGAATTTGCCGGAGCCTATCTAGCCGGCGGAGAAGTAACCTCCACCATTCGCAAAGGCATTGTGGACTCGGCAGTCTTCACTGACCAGCCAGATTTGCTGGTATTCGGCATGCTCTCGGCACTGCTGGCCGCAGGCACTTGGCTGGCCGTGGCCAGCTTTATGGGCTGGCCTGTTTCCACTACCCACAGTATTGTCGGTGCCATTGTTGGCTTTGCCGCTGTAGGCGTGTCCTATGATGCGGTCAACTGGTCTAAAGTGAGCACCATTGTCGCTAGCTGGGTGGTTTCACCAGTGATGGCTGGCACTATCTCATTTGCCATTTTCAGAAGCGTTCAGCGCCTGATTCTGATTCAGGACAACCCGTTTGATCGCGCTAAAAAATACGCCCCTATGTATATGTTCGCTGTTGGCTTTCTGATGGCCATGGTGACTCTGTTAAAAGGGTTAAAACATGTATTTAAAGACATTGGTATCAAGCTGTCCTACGGAGAAAATGTGCTTGTCGCCGCGGGCTTCGGCATCCTGGTCACGATTATCGGCACCTATCTGCTCAGCAAGGTCGAGCGCGATACCAGCAAAGAGGAAGACAACCGCTTCTACAATGTAGAGAAAGTGTTCGCCGTGCTGATGATATTTACCGCCTGCAGTATGGCCTTTGCCCATGGCTCCAACGATGTTGCCAATGCGGTTGGCCCACTGGCAGCAGTGGTCAATGTGGTGAATGCCGGCGGGGACATAGCTGCCAAGAGCTCCATGCCCAGCTGGATCCTGTTGTTGGGTGGCGCAGGTATTGTCTTTGGACTGGCCACCTATGGCTTCAAAGTGATGGGCACCATAGGCCGCAAAATTACCGAACTCACCCCCAGCCGCGGCTTTGCCGCCGAACTTGGGGCTGCTGCCACAGTGGTCCTGGCCTCGGGCACGGGACTGCCCATTTCCACGACACACACATTGGTGGGCGCTGTTTTAGGTGTGGGAATGGCACGGGGAATTGGAGCGCTTAACCTGAGAATGGTTGGCTCTATTTTCCTCTCCTGGGTAGTTACCCTGCCGGCAGGTGCGGCATTGTCTATTCTGTTCTTCTTTTTCTTTAAAGGGGTATTTGGCACCTAGATACGCCAAATGCCTATTCGCCGACAAAAGCCCGACAGTTTACTCAGCCGTCGGGTTTTTTATTTCGCCATAAAATGGTTATGACTGGGACAGATTAGCAATCAGAGATTGCTTAGACTGTTGATTAATTCCAGCGCCTGCTCGGCCTGCGCCACTGGTACAAAAAGATGATCATGGTAGTAACCAGCTATCATATTGACACTGATATCGTAGACCGCTAATTTGCCAGCGACCACGGCGGTGAGCCCCACAGACTCAAGACTGGAATGCACCTGTAAACTAATACAGCGGAATAACCCTGTGTACTCCAAGCCTGTGGCGTCTGCCCTGTCCTGAGGCACTACCAGGGTCAGACCCTCCTGCTCCTGGAAACTGGCAATAGGTGCCGCCGCTGTACAGTCACCGTAGCTGCCATTGGGCAATGTGCAGAATGCGTAGGTCTCATTTAATAACTGGGGTGACAGCCCCTGCAGTATGGATTTTAACTCTGTTTCGCCCGACATATTATTTGTCTCTTGGCTTGGTGAAGAGCAAAAAGGGTAGTGCCAGAGGGCCAAAAAAGAAACCCATAAACCCCCAAAAGCGCGCATCGGCGTTGCGGCTGGCTGCGATCTGATAGCACAGAAATATACAGATAATATTCAATGCAACTAAGGCATAAGGGGTGGCCATTGTGGTTATTCCTGTGCTTATTGGTGTTGTATTGTATTAGCCTATCACTATGTCCAGCAATGCTTTTAAAGGCGCCGTGGCCCAGGCGTATTTTTTGTACAGGCCCTCAAGAGAAGACCCTATTGTAGATTGACAGGGACTTTGCTGAAGTTGCTTAACTTCGTTCTTGAGGGCGAGATAGTCCTGCTGAGGGATATGGTTGTTCGACATTAAGTCTTCCAGAGCCTGGTAAAAATTCTCAAATTGCCCCTCAGTTATTGAGCTTACTTGCTCTCCACACAATTGGTTGCCATGCCCCTGGCTGATGTTGCCAATAACCGCGTTACCCCCAGAGACATTGATATGCATATTAGACTTACTCATGCCTTGGCGCCTTTAACGGCGGCACCAATTTTGTTCATAGCACCCTGGACTACATTGCCCATATTCACTTTGCCTCCGGAGATATTGATATTCATGCTCTGTAGTTTCTGAGCTTTTAGATCACTGGTATCTATGCCGTTTTTTTCTAGCGCCAGCACCATGGCATCAAATACTGTCTCACTGATAGAACGTACCTGGGTGGAAATATCAATATCATTATAGGCACTGGAATAGATGGTCCGTACCCTGCTCAGCAGGTTAGTCTCACGCCTTAGATAGGGAGCAATCCAAAACAGCAGTGTGAATGGTGAATAGGCAATTAATTTGAATTTAGCATCATTGTCCACATAGCCACCGACAATTACGCGCCATTCAAAGGAGCGCACAGCACCGAAGCTACTCTGGTTTAAAATTAACGTAATGGTTGTGCCGCGCGACGTCGATGTGGCTTCGCCCTTGAGAAAAGATCGCTCCTCAAAAGATCTCAACTCTTTATCTTTGTCGGTGATTGTCATGGGTTCCAAAGCGCCAATTGGTGTCTTGGTTTTAAGTTCTGCTTCCACTGTGGCAAAGATATCTTCCTCGATTTTAATCGGGTGGTGAAAAACATGCTGGATGTGGGTAAATACCTGGCCAAAATATTTAAATGGCAGTGCTTTATTGAAACTGTTGGCACTAGATTTAGCCTCGTCAATATCGTTGCGCAATAGACTCGATGCGATAATGCCAAACAGCGTCAGAGGGATCAGCCAAAACCCCAGGGTAATCAGGGTCAAATAAAGATGGACTAAAACCGCTGTAGCTACTGTGCGTTTTTTAATACGGTTATTTACATTTTGGGAATCTAATAAATCCATTTTTGTAACTCCTTTTTTTCAACAATGCCTCTAACAAACTTTATTCAGAATCCTGGCTCTGTTCCTTTTTTGCCTTCTTATACTCTGGCGCAGCAACAGGCCTCGCTGCGCTTGGCTCCGCTTGGATCGGCTCGATTTTCTGATCAGTGAGATCAATGGGGACGGACAAGTCTCTGGGTATCTCTGGGGCCATTGGCAATATCAGCGGACTGGGTTTTATGTCTTCCTCAGCACCCTGCAAGTGAGTGCTCTGAGCATAAATATTGCCACATAAAAGCATTGAGCCAAGCAGTAAAAAAATGACCGGTGATTGAATAATATGTCGCATTGTTGAGTCTCCGTTAACAGTAACAGGGCGCTGCAATGACATTCACAACCTGCCCTGTAAAAGTATTGATGGTTTCGTCAAAACAGCCCTGATTTGGATAGGACACTCTGCGCACAAACAATACATTGTTAATCCAATTTTGGCAGAGCACCACGGGACCATAGTATTGGGATACGGCCCCAGGGTAGGGACTATCCGAGCCAAAGCCCGAGTCGTAATCCGAATCATGGTCTGGCCAGTCTGGCTCAGACCAGTCACCGTGATCGGCAATTGCACTGTTAAATAAATTCAGTGCGGCAGTATTTGAAACATTGGCGGAAAAAATGGCATCTATAGAGACCCATTCAAAGAACTGTTTTTTTGCCGGGGTGGTGACCCTGATAAGCACGTCGCCAGACTTACAGATAGTGGCGTCAACGGCCACATTAAAATCATTGATTAATGGATCCATCGGCGCCATGCCACAGGTCATATTTTTACGCCACATTTCATTGCGCATTTCAGCAATTTTGGAGGTGCCAAAATCTACATCGCGGGATCTGGAATCATAGAGCTCTTTAAAAGTAGGCACAGCACCTACCAGAGCAATAACAAAGGTGGGATAAACCAGTATCCACTGCCACCATTTTCTCGGTTTTGCCGCTGCCCCGCTGGCGGCAGTAGCGGCAGACAGAGTATTTTGCTGGCCATCTTCCATGATGAAACCTCTCGCGTTAATGGGGTTTTATCTAGATTTTGATGGCGCCTATCATCAAAAAACAATCTCGACAAAATGACTTAACCAATGGAACCAATTTAAAATAAACAGGCCTAGGCCGTCCAATAAACATAGACCAATTTTGGGCTCAGGGGGCGACCGTTTGTCAGTATAAAATTTATCGAAAAAGACCGCGGCCAGGGGAGAGATTAAAGTGGCAGACGAATGCCCTGTTCGGCAATATTTTAGCCAGCTGATCGTACCAGTTGCGATTCTCTACTGCTGGGATCAAGCAGAGGGTTTGTATGATTCATATGGATAAACCAAACTTTATTGCGCTGGTGAGCCGACAGGTGGTTGAGGGTCTCCATGGTTTCAGTCACCAAAGGATGAGGCACCTTTGACATATCTCTCCCTGGCAATTCACCATCACCAAAAAAAGTAGCATCGAGTAACGCATAGTCCACTGTTTGAATAATCTCGGCAAGATCAGTTTCCCAAATCGACCACTTGTTAATATCAGGAATAAACAGCGCCGACTTGTGGCGCGTAGAAATCACATAGCCCACGGTCTCTGAGAATTCGTCGCGATGAGGAACCAGTATGGGGGTAACACTGATATTGGCAAACTCAACTGGCTTATTATGCTGTAGGGTTTGCAGCGCAATATTGTTGTAGCTGACCAACTGGCTCCACGGGCCATTGGTGGTTAGATAGTTTTGCATACGCGGCATGGCATACACAGGAATCTGCTTGCCACCCATGGCCTCATGGCCACGGTTGAGCCTGAAGCATGGCTCCCATATTTTGATGGATTATATTGACAGCCTTGAGAGGCCTGATCATAACTTTAAAATCTGTGATCAGACCATCCTGGTTCCAGCTGATCATATCCACTCCGTTGACCACCACTCCCTGAATTTCCACCTCAAATTCCAGCATGGCATGCCCGTCTCCATGGACTTCGCGCACATAGACAAAGCTCTCATTAAAGAATACCTCAAAGGCTGCAGCTAAATATTTAGTGGTAATACTCTTGCCAACCTGTGGGCTGTGTACAACTGGCGAGTGAAAAACTACATCCTTATGCAGCAGAGAGTCCAGGCCAACCACGTCGCGGTCTTTGGCCAGCTGGTGCCATACTGCCACTGTATCAATACTCATAAACCCCTACCCCAGCAGTAAAAATAACTGTATCCACATAGTCAGCAGAGTGAGTACTGACAAAACGAATACCATTAAACGATGTACAGCATTGTTGTAAGTGATATGGATGCCACTATGAACAAAGCGCAGGGCCACATACAACCAGGCACAGTTGGTCAGCGCCTGATGGTTAATATCCAGAGCTATCACCAGAGCACCCAGGAGATAAAACAGCACGGGCATTTCCAGTAGATTGGCATAGTTACGCCCCAGCTTCTGAACATAGTCTGGCGGAGTGTCGCCGGTCATCAGGGAAAAGTACCTTGGGTTTATCTCCCGTCGGCGCACACTGAGCAGCCGCGATGTACCAACGGCGGCAGAGACCACAAAGGTAAAGATAACTAGGGTAAAAACTGGATAGATCATATCCATCATAATGCTCTCTTGTAATTATTATCGGCTGCACAGGCCGTAGCCCATTAGCCAGCAGTGCCTATACTGGCTGATCACTGGACTTAGTTTATTTTTGGGTTCAACTCACCCGCCTCATAGCGCCCAGTCATTGCGTCCAGACTTAGCGCTTTTATCTTACTGGCATTGCCCGCCGTACCAAAGGCCTCATATCTTGCCACTGCGATATCACGCATGGCAGTGATGGTCTCTTTCAGGTAAGAGCGCGGATCGAATGCCGCGGGATTTTCAGCCAGATAGCGGCGCACGGCGCCAGTAGAGGCCAGACGCAGATCGGTATCTATATTTATTTTGCGCACACCATGCTTGATGCCTTCGCATATTTGCTCGACGGGCACACCGTAGGTCTCAGGGATTTCCCCGCCGTATTGGTTGATAATTGCCAGCCATTCCTGGGGCACAGATGAGGACCCGTGCATTACCAGATGAGTCCCAGGTATGCGCCTATTAATTTCTTTGATGCGGTCGATGGCCAGAATGTCACCCGTGGGTGGACGGCTAAATTTATAGGCTCCATGGCTGGTACCACAGGCAATGGCCAGGGCATCTACATGGGTTTTAGAGACGAAATCTGCAGCCTCCTCCGGATCAGTCAACATCTGGTCATGGGTCAGCGTGCCCTCGGCACCCACGCCATCTTCTTCACCTGCTTGTCCAGTCTCCAGCGAACCCAGACAACCAAGCTCACCTTCCACAGAGACGCCACAGGCATGGGCCATTGCAACGGCGCGTTTAGTGACATCAATATTATATTCATAGCTGGATGGCGTCTTGCCATCTTCCATCAGCGAGCCATCCATCATCACCGAGGTAAAACCAAGCTGAATGGAACGCTGGCATATAGCTGGACTGGTACCATGGTCCTGATGGACACAGACTGGAATATCTGGCCACTGCTCAACGGCAGCCTGTATCAGGTGGCGCAAAAATGGCGCGCCGGCATATTTGCGGGCGCCAGCTGAAGCCTGAACTATGACTGGGCTGTCAGTCTGCTCTGCGGCCAGCATAATGGCGCGCATCTGTTCAAGGTTATTGACGTTAAATGCAGGTACCCCGTAGTCGTGCTCCGCGGCGTGGTCTAGCATCTGTCTCAATGAAATTAATGCCATGGTCTCTTCCTTCCCTTAAATCAATGGTCTAGCTTTTGGCCCGCTGCTCCAGTACAGCAACAGCAGGTAACTCTTTGCCCTCAACATATTCTAAAAATGCACCACCTCCTGTGGAAATATAGGATACCTGTTCGGTGATGTCATATTTATCCACAGCAGCAAGGGTATCTCCGCCCCCGGCAATGGAAAAGCCAGCGCTTTTAGCAATGGCGAGGGAGATTGCCTTGGTGCCCTCGCCAAACTGATCAAACTCAAACACTCCTACAGGGCCATTCCAAATAATTGTGCCCATAGACGCGATGATGCCCGCCAGATTTCTGGCCGAGTCTGGTCCTATATCAAAAATCATATCGTCGTCGGCGACGTCTTCGGCGGCGACTATTCTTGCCTCGGCGGCCTCGGAAAATTCTTTGCCTACCACCACATCAGTGGGCAGAGGAATATTGACTCTGTCCATTAGCGCCTGGGCGGCGGGGATTAAATCTGGCTCATAGAGTGACTTGCCAACGGGTTTGCCGGCCGCCGCTAAAAAAGTATTGGCGATACCACCGCCGACGATTAACTGATCAACCTTGTCGGCCAATGTTTCCAGCACCATTAACTTGGTCGACACCTTGGACCCCCCGACTATAGCAGCCACCGGGGCAGCCGGATTGGCTATGGCTTTCTCCAGAGCGTCCAACTCCCTGGCAAGCAGCGGGCCAGCGCAGGCTAGAGGTGCATATTTGGCTACCCCATGAGTTGAGGCCTGGGCGCGATGGGCCGTGCCAAAGGCATCCATGACAAAAATATCACAGAGCTTGGCATAGCTTTTGGCCAGGGTATCGTCGTTTTTCTTTTCGCCAGGATTAAAGCGAACATTTTCCAGCATCACCAGCTCACCATTGGTCTGCTCAAGGCCATTGGCCCAGCTTTGCTCTAGACGCACTGGCTGGCCCAAAAGCTGTCCCAGATGCTTGGCTACTGGAGCCATGCTGTATTGCTGGTCATATTCGCCCTCTGTGGGGCGGCCCAGGTGTGACATTAAGATAACTTTAGCGCCAGCGGTCATAGCCAGCTTGATAGTGGGTAGTGCAGCCCGCAGTCTGGTGTCGCTGGTGACAACGCCCTCTCTAATAGGTACATTCAAATCTTCGCGAATCAGTACCCGTTTGCCAGTTAAATCCAAGTCGGTCATTAGCTTGAGAGTCATTGTTATCCTTTTCAGTGTTGATTATTAGCAGTTGATGGTGTTCAGCTGTGCACTGCGGGTAATTGGTACCAGCACAGCATGGTGTCGAGCATTCTATTAGCGTAACCCCATTCGTTATCGAACCAGATTAACACTTTAACTAATTTTTTCTGGCTTACCCTGGTTTGGCTGGCATCCACAATGCCACTGCGCGGATCATGGTTGAAGTCGCAGGAGGCCAAAGGTTCCTCGGTATAGCCAAGCACTCCCTCAAGCTCACCAGCAGCAGCGGCCTGCAGGGCGGCATTAACAGCACTACCATCTACCTGAGTATCGAGCATAATCGATAGATCAATAGCTGACACATTGACTGTGGGCACCCGCATTGCCTGGGCCTGAAAGCGGCCGGTAAGTTCTGGCAGCAGGCGATCTATACCCAGTGCCAGACCTGTATCAACTGGAATAATTGACTGCATGGCGGCGCGGGTTTTACGGAGATCGGTGTGATGATAGGCATCTATCACTGGCTGATCATTCATAGCCGAGTGAATGGTGGTGATTACCCCGCCCTCTATGCCAAATCTGTCATTGAGCACTTTGATAACTGGTACCACGCAGTTGGTCGAGCAAGAGGCAGCAGACACAATGGTCTGATCAGCATTTAGCAGGTGTTGATTGATCCCATAAACAATGGTGGCGTCCACTGTGGGTTCGGCCGGTTGCGAAAATAATACCCGTTTGGCACCGCTGGCCAAATGCAGCTCAGCTGTCTGGCGATCGCTAAAGCTGCCACTGCATTCCAGCACCAGATCAATGCCCAGATCGCCCCAAGGCAGTTGATCCAACTGCTCCTTATGTAGGATTTGGATACTGTCGCCATTAATTGTAAGTGAGTGATCACTTCCATCAACCGAGCCAGGGAACCGACCATGAGTAGAGTCGTATCTGGTCAAATGGGCAATGGTTTTGCTGTCAGCTGGTTCGTTGATTGCCACCACCTGCACAGAGTCACGAGCCCCAGATTCATAGAGGGCCCGCAAAACTGAACGGCCTATACGGCCATAGCCATTAATGGCTACGCGAATCATTAACCAATCGCTTCCATAACATTGCTCACTACATTGTCGACGGTAAAGCCAAACTCTTTCATCAACTCCCCGCCCGGTGCAGATTCACCAAAGCTGCGCATGCCCACTACGCGGCCATCAAGACCGACAAATTTGTACCAGTAATCAGCATGCAGGGCTTCCACAGCCACTCGCGCGCGAATAGCCGGGGTTAACACTGAATCTCTATAGGCAGCATCCTGTGCTGAGAAAATTTCGGCACAGGGCATGGACACAACACGGACCCCAATACCTTTGCTTGCCAGCTCATCAGCCGCATTAACCGCCAGCTCAACTTCTGAACCTGTGGCAATCAAAATTGCCTGAGGTGCATCGCAGTCTTTGAGAATGTAACCGCCGCGAGCGATCGCCGCTACCTGCTCTGCATCGCGGGGCATTGGCGCAAGGCCTTGACGGCTAAATACCAGTGCAGCCGGGCCATCGCGGCGCTCAATAGCACTCTTCCAGCTTACCGCAGACTCCACTGTGTCACAGGGACGCCAGGTATGCAGGTTGGGCGTGGAGCGCAATGCACTCAACTGTTCAACCGGCTGGTGAGTGGGGCCATCTTCGCCCAAACCAATTGAGTCGTGGGTGTAAACAAAAATGCTCTGCTGCTTCATCAGGGCCGCCATACGTACGGCATTGCGGGCGTATTCCATAAACATCAGGAAGGTAGCGCCGTAGTTAATAAAGCCGCCGTGCAGGGCGATGCCATTCATCATGGCGCTCATACCAAACTCGCGCACACCGTAATAGATGTAGTTGCCGTCGGCATTGTCACCAGTAATATCTTTTGAGCCAGACCAGATAGTCAGGTTAGAACCCGCCAAATCGGCTGAGCCGCCCAGAAGTTCTGGCAGCAATGGGCCGTAGGCATTGAGGCAGTTCTGCGATGCTTTGCGCGAAGCCACTTTTTCCATCTTGTCCTGGCACTCTTGAATATAGGCATCAGCCTGAGCACTAAAGTCTGCAGGCAAGTCGCCATTGGATCGACGCTCAAATTCAGCGGCCAGCTCTGGGTGGGCTGCACGATAGGCTGCCAACTGTTCATTCCAGGCCGCCTGCGCGGCAGTACCTTTATCAACGCCGTTCCAGCCAGCATAGTGATCAGCTGGGATTTCAAATGGCCCATGCTCCCAACCCAGCTGCTCACGGGTCAATGCAACTTCGTCCACACCCAGTGCCGCGCCATGACAGTCTTCTTTACCCTGCTTGTTTGGTGAGCCAAAACCAATAATGGTTTTGCAGCATATTAATGTGGGCTTGCCAGTCTCGGCGCGAGCCTGTTCAATTGCAGCTTTAATAGCATCGCTATCATGGCCATCCACATTGGGGATAACCTGCCAGCCATAGGATTCAAAGCGTGCTGGCGTATCATCACTAAACCAGCCCTCAACCTCACCATCGATGGAAATGCCATTATCGTCATAGAATGCGACTAACTTACCCAGCTTCAGGGTGCCGGCCAGAGAGCATACCTCGTGAGAAATACCTTCCATTAGGCAGCCATCACCAAGGAAAGTGTAGGTGTTGTGGTCAACAATCTGGTGACCGGGGCGATTAACCTGGCCCGCCAAGACCTTTTCTGCCAGCGCCATGCCCACAGCATTGCTGATACCCTGACCCAGGGGGCCAGTAGTGGTCTCTACACCGGGCGCGTAGCCATATTCAGGGTGACCGGGCGTCTTGGAATGCAGCTGACGGAAGTTTTTAATCTCCTCAATTGGCAGATCATAGCCACTGAGGTGTAGTAGCGAATAAAGCAGCATAGAGCCATGGCCATTGGACAGCACAAAGCGATCGCGGTTAACCCAGGCCGGATCGGCCGGATTGTGCCTTAGATAGTCGTTCCAGAGGACTTCTGCAATATCTGCCATACCCATGGGGGCACCTGGATGTCCACTGTTAGCCTGTTGTACAGCATCCATACTGAGGGCGCGAATAGCGTTGGCAAGGTCTCTGCGTGAGGCCATGAAATATCACTCCTGAAACGGGAAATTATAGATCGCGTATTGTCTCCCAGACTCAGTGAGCAGTAAACCAATATTCGGTATTTACTACTCTTTTGGGGGGCTTCAGATACTGAGGCCAGCCCTCGATCCTCGCTATATATAAAAATATTTTGATATACAAAAGCTGCTGTGATAAAGTTCCGACCCATGAATAACCTCAGCCAGCTTGACAGTCAGCCGCGCTCAGCGACTGATACCAATGCTATAACAGCACTTTGCAAAGCTGCTGGGGACCCGTTGCGCATGCAGATTCTGAAAGTCTTGCAGCAAAATGCCTATGGTGTGCTGGAACTGTGTCAGGTTTTTGATATCCGTCAGCCAGCTATGAGCCATCATCTTAAGATCCTGGCTAATTCAGGCCTGGTCGCAACACGCCGTGAGGGCACAACTATCTTTTACCGACGCTCTGAGGCACATCCAGACGCGGATTTGCAGCCCCTGCACCAGACCCTCTTTCATACTATCGACGAAGCTGCTTTAGACCCAGGACTGCGCAACCGGCTTGAGAGTATTAACCATGAGCGCTCCGCTGCCTCCGTGGCTTTTTTCAATCAAAATGCCGCACGTTTCGAGCAGAACCAGGATTTAATTGCCAGCTGGACAGACTATGGCGACAGTGTTGAGAGCTTTCTGGATAGTAGCCTGACAAATACTCGATCTGCCTTGGAGATTGGCCCTGGTTACGGACAATTCCTGGGTAAATTGTCTAGCCGCTTTGGTCAGGTTACCGCACTGGACAATTCAGCAGAGATGCTGGAGCGCTGTCGCAACAGCTCAAAAGAGCTTGGCCTCGACAATATTAGCTTTGTGTTGGGCGACACCTCTGTAGCTCTCGATCAACAGGTCAGCAGTGACTGCATTTCGCTCAATATGGTGCTGCACCATGTGGCAATACCATCAGAGATTATCAGTGACTGTGCCCAGCTTCTTAACGTCGGGGGTGTGCTGCTGATAACCGATCTCTGCGCCCATGATCAAGAGTGGGTCAAAAAGGCCTGTGGTGATCTGTGGCTTGGTTTCGAGCCCCAGGAATTAACTCGCTGGACGAGTAGTGTCAAGCTAACAGAGGGTAATAGCCTGTACCTGGCCCAGCGCAATGGTTTCCGTATTCAGCTGCGACAGTTTCTAAAAAGCTGATTAATTTCAACTAACTCCGCCAAGAGCCGACGGCGGGCAATACTTAAAACAGGAAAGTTTAACTTATGTCTACTTACAATTTATTCACATCTGAATCTGTGTCCGAGGGACATCCGGATAAGATGGCTGATCAAATCTCCGATGCCGTTTTGGATGCCATTATTAAAGATGACCCCAACTCGCGCGTAGCGGTAGAAACTATGGTCAAAACTGGCATGGCGATAATCGCTGGTGAGGTACGCACCAATACCTATGTTGACCTTGAACAAATCGTTCGCGATGTGATCACCGGGATTGGTTACGACAGCTCAGATGTTGGATTTGATGGCAATAGCTGTGCAGTACTCAATGCTATTGGTAAGCAGTCTGGAGACATTGCCCAGGGTGTAGATGAAGCCGAAGACAAAGACATTGGTGCTGGCGATCAGGGCCTAATGTTTGGTTACGCGAGCAACGAAACTGAGGTGCTTATGCCAGCGCCAATTTTCTACTCACACCGCCTTGTGGAACGCCAGGCTCAGCTGCGTAAAAATGGTGTACTACCCTGGTTACGTCCAGATGCGAAAAGCCAGGTAACCCTGCGCTACGATCAGGGCAAGCCTGTAGCAATTGATGCGGTGGTACTGTCGACTCAGCATGCACCAAATATCAGTCTGCCAGATTTACAAGAGGCCGTGCGCGAAGAGATTATTAACCATGTGCTGCCCGCAGAATGGTTACACGCAGATACCCAGTACCACATTAACCCAACAGGCCAGTTTATTATTGGCGGTCCAATGGGCGACTGTGGTCTGACCGGACGCAAAATTATTGTAGACACCTATGGTGGCATGGCTCACCACGGTGGTGGCGCTTTCTCCGGCAAGGATCCCACCAAGGTAGATCGCTCTGCAGCATACGCAGGCCGCTATGTAGCCAAAAATATTGTTGCCGCTGGTCTGGCCGATCGCTGTGAAATTCAGGTGTCCTATGCCATCGGTGTCTCTGAGCCAACATCTATCAGTATTGAAACCTATGGTACTGGCAAGCTGTCCGACGAAGAAATTACAGCTCTGGTTCGCGATAACTTTGATCTGCGACCTCGCGGTCTGATTGAGATGCTAGACCTGCGTCGACCCATCTACCAGCCCACGGCTTCCTACGGACACTTTGGCCGAGAAGAAGCCAACTTTACCTGGGAAAAAACTGACAAGGTTGAAGCGCTTAAGAAAGCTCTGTAACCGCAATTAATTATTTTTTTAAAGGCAAATAGAAATGACAGTAACAGTACAATCCACAAACAGCGACTATAAGGTTGCAGATATCAGTCTGGCCGATTGGGGCAAGAAAGAAATCGCTATCGCCGAAACCGAAATGCCCGCTCTGATGGCTCTGCGCGAGAAATATCGCGCAGAACAGCCACTGGCCGACGCGCGAATTCTCGGCTGTATCCATATGACCATTCAGACTGCGGTTTTGATCGAGACTCTGGAAGCGCTGGGCGCTGAAGTTCGCTGGACCTCATGCAATATCTTCTCAACCCAGGACCATGCTGCCGCGGCAATCGCTGCCAATGGCACCCCGGTTTTTGCCTGGAAAGGTGAGACAGAGGAAGAGTATGAGTGGTGCCTCGAGCAACAGGTGTTAAAAGATGGCGTGCCCTGGAATGCCAATATGGTTCTCGATGACGGTGGTGACCTAACCTCATTGCTGCATCAGAAATACCCACAGGTGTTGGAAGCTGTTCACGGCATTACTGAAGAGACTACAACCGGCGTGCATCGCCTGTATGAAATGCTGGAGGCCGGCGAGCTTAAAGTACCGGCTATCAACGTAAACGACTCGGTAACCAAGTCCAAGTGTGACAATAAGTACGGCTGTCGCCACAGCCTCAACGATGCAGTAAAACGTGCCACAGACCATCTGTTGTCAGGAAAGAAAGCGGTTGTGGTGGGCTACGGTGATGTAGGCAAAGGCTCTGCCCAGTCTCTGCGTCAGGAAGGCATGATTGTAAAGGTTACTGAATGCGATCCTATCTGTGCCATGCAGGCCTGTCTGGATGGCTTTGAGGTGGTTTCAACCTACAACGATGGCGATGCAGCCAAAGGTGTTAACAGTGCACTGCTGTCAAATACCGATATGCTGGTAACCACCACGGGTAACTTTAATGTCTGCGACTCAGATATTTTGTCTGCTCTTAAGAGCGGCTGTGTTGTTTGTAATATCGGTCACTTCGACAATGAAATTGATACTGCCTATATGCGTGGAACCTGGGAGTGGGAAGAAGTAAAACCTCAGGTGCACAAGATCTACCGCAACCGTGCCGAAAACGACCACCTGCTACTCTTGGCAGAAGGCCGCCTGGTTAACCTGGGCAATGCTACAGGTCACCCCAGCCGTATTATGGACGGTTCTTTTGCCAACCAGGTGCTGGCACAGATCGAGCTGTACGGGCGAAAGTTCGCGGCGCAGGATGACGCCACCAAGACTGAGATGCTACGGGTTGAAGTGCTGCCCAAGCACCTTGATGAAGAAGTGGCCCGCCACATGGTTGGCGGCTTTGGCGGCGTGATTACCAAGCTGACTCAGGCCCAGGCAGACTATATTAATGTGCCTGTGGAAGGTCCATTTAAAGGCGATAGCTACAAGTATTAATCGCTCCAAGTCTGGATCCGGCGCTTTGCAATTTAAAGGCTGGATCCAGATTCCATTAGTAATCAGGAAGCAAGTTTCATGACGAACAACCCCCACATTAGCTTTGAATTCTTCGCAGCAAAAACTGAAGAAGGGATAGCCAAGCTTAAAACCACCGCTACTGAGCTAAACAAATTCAATCCTGAATTTTATTCAGTGACCTATGGCGCCGGCGGCTCGACCAGAGATACCACCAAAAATATCGTGCTCAGTCTACAGGCAGAAGGCTATAACGCAGCGCCCCATCTGTCTTTTGGCGGTGATGCCGAGCAGGATGTAATTGAACTGGTGCAATCCTACAAAGACGCAGGTATCAATAAATTGGTTGCCCTTCGCGGTGACCTACCCTCAGGTATCGGCGGCACCAAACAGCTGGTGCATGCTAATGAGCTAGTGTCTCTGATTCGTCAGCACACTGGTGACCATTTTGAAATTTATGTAGCCGCTTATCCAGAGATTCATCCGGAGGCCGAAAGCTACAGCAAAGATATTTACTGGCTTGGAGAAAAATTTAAGGCCGGTGCCAACGGTGCTATCAGTCAATATTTTTATAATCCAGATGCCTACTTTAGATATTTAGATGAGTGCGCCAAGTTGGGTATTGATCAGCCTATACTGCCCGGCATCATGCCTCTGACCAATTACCATAATCTGATTCGCTTCTCCGATAATTGCGGCGCTGATATCCCGCGCTGGCTGCGCTGGCAACTTAAAGAGCGCGCAGATAATCCCGAAGAACTGGTTAAATATGGTTTGGACGTAGTAACTCGTCTCTGTGAAACCTTGTTGGCCGGGGGCGCACCTGGTTTACATTTTTATACCATGAACCAGTGGCAAATTACTGATACCCTGTGTCGTAATCTGGGGCTACCTACCAAGGCCCTCTAAGTTACGGGTGAGCCATGCGCATTCCGCGAATCTATACCAGCGCAAATCTGACCGTTGGCACCGACATCGACCTTGATGAAGGTGCCGCTCGGCATCTAACCTCAGTGCTTCGCATGAGTGCAGGTCAGGCAATCATTTTGTTTAATGGCCAGGGTGGGGAGTACTCTGCTCAGCTTACCCAGGCTAAGAAAGGTCGCGCCTCCGCCAGCATTTCCGGCTTTATTGATAGCGATAAAGAGTCTCCCCTAAATCTGCACCTGGCGATAGGTATCTCCCGCGGGGAGCGCATGGACTGGATTGTGCAAAAAGCCACAGAGCTGGGAGTTAGCCAAGTTACCCCCCTGTTCACCTCCCGCTGTGAGGTTAAACTGAGCGCTGAGCGCCTGAAAAAAAGACTAACCCACTGGCAGCAAGTGGCCATTAGCGCCTGCGAGCAGTCGCAGCGCAATACCATTCCGGTTATCAATTCGCCCGTCAATCTCGGCCAATGGCTGGAATCCTGTACCTCAGATTTAAAGCTAGTACTGCATCATCGCACTGAGCAGCGACTGGCTGAAATGACCAATAGTAGTAACCAGATTGCCCTGCTAATTGGCCCAGAGGGTGGACTTAGCGATACAGAGATTGAGCAGGCATTAGCGGCCAGCTATCAGGCTCTGGCGATTGGGCCCAGGGTGTTGCGCACAGAGACAGCGCCATTGGCGGCTATTAGTATTATTCAATCGCTGTGGGGCGATATGGGTTAGACCCATTGACTACCAGCTTGCGCCAGACCCCCTGTAAATTGCCTCTCTACCTCGCAGCACTGTTGTTACTTTTGCCGGCATTTTGCTACAGCGCAGTATTTGGTGATGGCGATCCCGATAATGGTATCGAAGACAGTCGCACTGACCCACCAGCCCAACTTTTAAAAGCAGTGGGCACAGTATTTTGTGATGGCGGCCTTCGGGGTACAGCAACGCTAGTCAGCGCTAACCCCAGCACAAACCGCGGCAGGCCATCAATTATCGTTACCGCAGCCCATGTGCTATTCGATGCTGAGACAGGCCTGCCCTTTTCAAACTGCAGTTACAGATCACAAAACAAACGCCTCAACTCTGTGCCCTTTGCTGAAATATCTCAGCATGCCTATCGACCTCTGAGCCATAACAAGATGCGCCAGTCAGAAGCCGATATTGTGTTTGTGGCACTGCAGCGCAGACTGCACCAACAGCCCTTGCTTCTGGCCCTGCCAGACAGCGCCAGTCAGCTGCAATTATTGGCTTATAATCCCCAAAATGAGCGCATTAATATTAGCGGGGGCTGCCAAAGCTTTTCTTCAGGTAATTTTGTAAGTGAACACTTACTGCTACATAATTGTGATGCAGAAAGCGGGTCTTCTGGTGGGCCTCTGCTGGAACAGGCATATTTAAATGATCAGTCTGAGGTCAATCAACGAGTCATCGCCATCCATGGGGGGACTCTGTCAAATGCAGGCAATAATGCTCCAGGCTCTAAAGCACAGCCTGAGCGGTGGATTAACCAGGCGCGCAAAATCGATCAAGTACTGCTGCAGCGGCTAAAGGATTTTATTGCATATCTGGGTAGGGGTTCTGAAGATTAAACTCTACGGCGCGCGAAAACCCAGGGATATCAATACCCTGCTCAGAGATACTTAGGCCAGCTTCGTCAACTAAAGCCTCACCAAATCTATACACCACATCAAGCTGGGCATAGTCTGCTCTCTGGGCATAGGCCTCGGCTTTAGCTCTGGTCTGCTGGCGACGTTCTGCGTATCCGGCAAAATCGTCTGGATAGCGTGCCGCCAACATAGCCTCGACTCGGCTGGGTGACAGCACTACTGCCGTGGCATTGTTGCCACCAAAGCCCTTGGAATTTATAAATGCCACCTGCATCTCACGGTCAGCAAGGTGCATATCCGCAAGGGGAAAATGGGCGCGCTGCTGATGAACATCAGGGGCTATTTCGCTAATTGTTTTAATGCCAGGAATAATATTGTATTTAAAGGTACCCAGCGCCGACACAAGCTGATCGCCACTGGCAGTGGACAATGAATGCCCCACATAGGCCTTGGCAGCAGTAACCGGCCAATCAGTAATATCAAAGGCCGCGGCCACCCGGTCAATCAACTCAGATTCAGTGGTGCGGTTAGCCGGGGTACTGGAGCCATGGGCATGCACAAAGCTGTGTCGCTGCACCGTCTCTTTGCCAACAATACTCGCCGCCGAGGCCACTGCTTTAGCAAAGGAAATATAGTTGCCCACCCCTGGTGCAGAGATAGACTTTTTAACCCCATCGGCATTGATAAACACCTCGGGCACAGCGCCGTGAATATCGGCGCCCAGCTCTATGGCCAGGGCGTCATCCATCAGTACAATATATTGGGTGGCCTCAGAGAGAGTAAAGCCACAGTTATGGCCAAAGGGCCGACTGGCACGGCGCCAATCTGGCGTAGCAGAGCCATCGAGCTTACAGATGTTTTCGTCAGATCCCAGAGCGCTCATATTGCTAAAACCCTCCATAATTTCCGGGGTCACGCCTGCTTCGGCGTTGCCGACAATCGCCACACGACGGCGACCACTGCAGATATCGCGCACCGCGGCCTGCAGCACATACAAAAAGCTGGCACAGGCGCCGGTAATAGCCTCGGTATGGCCAACACTGCCGAGTACATAGGCATTAATAAAATCGGCGGGCATGGAGTTTAAACCCAGAGGCAACTGTTTGGCTGTGGTGCGGGTGCCCTTGAGCCGGCCCTGTAAAAGACCACCAAAAGCCTCTTCGCTCACCTGACTTAAAGCGCTGGAACTGTAAACGCCCACCTGGTCAGGGTTTACATGGTCAGCAATGGTCTCCCAGGGCAGACCAATAGAATGCACTGCGTCACTGGCTCCCAATAAGGCCATTTGCAATCCACGGGGGTGAAAGCGTGCGTTGTAATGCTGGTCGGGACTAAAGCCGCGGGGCAATTGGCCCGCCGCCTTGGCGACCAACTCATAATGAGACTCAATCAAATAGTCACTGACGGCTGAGGCCGTGACTTCAACATTGCCATCTTCAAGGTCACGTACCTGCCAATCGTCTGGACAGCGGCTGGGCAGATCACGCTTAACCATGCGAAAGACAATTTGCTCACCATCCTGGTGATCAAAGGTAATTCTTTTATTGCCCGGCACCGCCGCCGGATCAAAATGCTCGACCCTGCGCACCAATGTGCCATCAAGCACCTCAGTGCGAAACTCTTGGTCCACCTGCTCAGCACTCAACCGCCTGCCCTGCTGATCGCTGTACTGCTCACCCTGCATTTGCACATGACCCATTAAACAGGCCAGGCCAACAATGGTTTTGCACTGCTCTGCTGAGGGAAGTGATTCCAGTACCATGCGGCGAAATGCCTGATGAGAGGAACTGCGGCCCGCTGCGTTGTAGCCACCGAAACCAACAATAACTGGCAGAGATTGAGTCATAGAATGCCCTTAGCAATAACCTTGATTAGACTTTTAGTGTAGGGGCAAAAGCAGGGTAATGATTATGGTATTTAGCCATTTAGTTTAGGAATATAGCCATAATATGCTATATTTTGGCGCTATGGCCTTTAATCTGACTCTGCTGCTCTGTGACAATATGCTGGTATCAAGCAGCACATTGGCTGCAGAGATATTTAATTTTGCCGAGGCCATGGCCCGGGCCAGCAAACATTCGGTGCGCGATGTAGTAATTAGGCGCATAACACCAGATGGAATGGCTGTGCACACCTCCGCAGGCTTTGAGCTACACCCCACCCATAGTTTGGCCGACAATTTTACCAGTGATCTAATTCATATCCCTGCGCTGTGGCGCAACCCCAGACCAGCGGTCAATAAATACCAGGCCTATATACCCTGGCTACAGGCACAGCATCAAAACAATATCAATATGACCGCAGTAGGCACTGGCGTGTGCTTTCTGGCCGAAGCCGGGCTTCTTGACGATAAACCAGCCACCACCCACTGGCACTATTTTGACCAGCTGCAGCGGCATTACCCCAGAGTGCAACTGGAGCGACAGCACTTCACCACCCAAGCTGGCAATATCTACTGCGCCGCCAGTGTCAATGCCATGGCCGAGCTGATTGTCTATCAGGTAGAGCGCATCTTTGGCCGGGTGATTGCGAGGCAGGCCCAGCGCAACTTCTTCCACGAGATTCGCAATATCTCCGAGCCCATCGGCATGAGTGACCAGCAGCGCAAACATACCGACGAAGCCATTGCCCAGGCTCAGATTTGGATACAGGACAATCTAGCCAAGCCCCTGTCCATGACAGATATAGCCGCGCAATTCGGCATGACCCAGCGCACCTTCCATCGTCGCTTCAGCGAGGCCGTAGGCACCAAGCCCAGCGACTATCTAACCCAGGTGCGCATGACTTTCGCCTGTGATCTACTGAAAAACACGGACTTATCTATATTGGAAGTCGCCAATTACAGTGGCTACAAAGAGGCGAGCTGGTTTTCCAACAGATTTAAGCAATGGTCGGGCAATAGCCCCAAGGCCTATAGAGATACGGTGCGGGGGAAGTTGTTTGGTTAGAAGAATGCTTAATGACGAGAAACTGGGGTCGCCGCCGCGACCCCAAGAATTTAGATAACTCTGAGGCGAATCACACCTTCAACAGCGGCAATAGCCTCTTCAATATCGGCATCTATATCGCCCTCTACATCGATAATGTTGTAGGCAATATCACCGCGGCTTTTGTTGACCATATCAACAACATTTAGCTCGGCATCAGCTAGCACTGCCAGCACACTGCCCAGTACCTTGGGTACATTGCTGTTGGCAAAGGTAATGCGGGTGCCGCCATTGCGAGCCATTTTGGTGGGCGGGAAGTTTACCGAGTTGCGAATATTGCCGTTTTCCAGATAATCCATCAGCTGATCAGCGGCCATTACTGCGCAGTTTTCTTCGGCTTCTTCGGTGCTGGCGCCAATATGTGGCATCAGCAATACATCTTTGCGACCCAGCAGCGCTGGTGCCGGGAAGTCACTGATATAACCGGCGATAGTTCCGCTCTCCAGGGCTGCCACCATATCTTCGGTGCTGACAATTTCTTCGCGGGCAAAGTTAAGTATTTTGGCGCTGGGCTTCATTTGGGCCAAGGTGTCTTTGTTGATCAGGTGCTTGGTCGCAGGGATGGCAGGCACATGCAGAGTAATAAAGTCGGCGCGGGCCAACAGAGCTTCGATGCTGTCCATGCGCTCAACGCGGCTGGAGAGCTGCCATGCTGCTTCTACTGAGATCGCCGGGTCATAGCCGATCACGTTCATACCCAGATCCAGGCCCAGGTTGGCAATAATGGAGCCGATAGCACCCAAGCCTACAACACCCAGGGTTTTACCAGTGATTTCAGAGCCGGCAAAGCGCTTCTTTTCCTTTTCCAGCAGCTTGCCCATCTCGCCTGAGTCATCCATATGGCTGAGCTCTTGCACATAGTTCATGCCGCCGTAGATATCCCGTGATCCCAGCAGCAGACCAGCCACTATCAATTCTTTTACTGCATTGGCATTGGCACCTGGTGTGTTAAATACCACGATGCCCTGCTGAGTGTAATCTTCGGTGGGAATATTGTTGGTACCGGCACCTGCTCTGGCCACGGCTAACACTGATTCGGGCAGCACTTCTGAGTGCAACTTCTGGCTGCGCAGCAGCACACCGTCTGGCGATGCTGTCTCGCTGGATACAGCATATTTGTCAGCAGAGAAGCGGGTCAGGCCTTTTGAAGAAATGGCATTGTAGGTACGGATGTTATACATAATATCTCTCAGTAATCTCAGTATAAGAGTGCATGGGTATCAGAATCTTTGGGTTAGAGGCTTACTTCAGCATAGGCCCAATCCAGCCAGGGCAACAGAGCTTCTAGGTCGGCTTGTTCAACTGTAGCGCCACACCAGATTCGCAGGCCGGCTGGAGCGTCACGATAGGCGCCAATATCATAGGCGACGCCCTCGGCGTCTAACAGCTTGACGATCTGCTTAACCTGATCAGCCTCAAGGTCGAGGGTCAAACAGACGCTGGTGTTGGAAATCTGGTCTTCATCTTGGGCTAAAAACTGAGCCCAGTCTCTGCTGGCCACAAAGCCCTTTACCACATCCAGGTTAGCTTCTGACTTGGCAATTGCAGCGGGCAGCCCACCAATGGAGCGCACCCAGTCGAGCGCGTCCAGATAGTCTGCAACACAGAGCATGGATGGCGTGTTAATCGTCTCGCCGCGGAAGATTCCCTCAATTAGTTTGCCACCTTTGGTCATGCGGAATATCTTCGGCAGCGGCCATGGCGGCTGGTAATTTACCAGACGCTCAACAGCCCGGGGGCTGAGAATTAACATGCCGTGGGCACCTTCGCCGCCCAGCACTTTCTGCCAGCTGTAGGTGACAACATCGAGCTTTTCCCAGGGCATTTCCATGGCAAATACCGCCGAGGTGGCATCGCAGATGGTCAGGCCAGTGCGGTTGTCGCTAATCCAGTCGGCATTAGGAACCTTGACGCCCGCGGTGGTGCCATTCCAGGTAAAGATACAGTCGTGGTCTGGATTGGCCTGACTCATATCCGGCAGCAAACCATAGTCAGCGGTGTAGCTGTTGAGCTGGTCGAGCTTCAGCTGTTTGGTGGCATCGGTGAGCCAGCCACTGCCAAAGGACTCCCAGGCAAAAATATCCACCGGCCGCGCACCCAGCACAGACCACATAATCATTTCTACAGCACCTGTGTCAGATGCTGGCACCACGCCGACCCTATAGCCTTCTGGCAAGCCCAGTATTTCAGCGGTGTCTGCACAGGCTCGCCCCAGCGCGGCCTTGCCGGCAGAGGAGCGATGAGAGCGGCCCAGAGTGGAGCAATCCAGGTTAGCGACATCGTATCCGGGGCGCTTGGAGCATGGCCCTGAGGAAAAATTAGGGTTATTTGGCTTTATGCTTGGCTTCATAATGGCAATTTGTTTGGGTCGGTAAAAAAAGGGGCTACATAGTACCTATAGGTCGCTTATAGATAAAGATATTTCAGTCTATACTCGCTATGGGTGGAATTGGCCCAAAAAAATACGCTGTTGATACAGCGTATTTTGTGTTCTTGAGTGCCGGGTGCTTTGTGTCTGTACTGGCTGTGGCGCTCACTTGGCCGCGGCGCTGCGCTCCTTTTCGATAAGAAAGTCGGCGACGCTAAGCATGCCTTCAAAACCACCGGCCTGGCGGGTACTTACCCGATACTTACCATTCACAATAATCTCTGGAGTACCCTGTACACGGTAGCCGCGAACTCGAGCCTTGGCCTGGTTGACCATGCTGCTCATACCAAAGGAATTGTAAGCCTTGGTAAATTTGTCGCCATCTATACCCTGGGCGGCAAAAATCGCCGCAAAATCAGCTTCTGTACGCACCGCCTCGCGCTTAACATGAATAGCTTCAAAAATGGGCATGTGCACCTTATCTAGGGCCTTGAGCATAACGGCGCTGTAGTAGGCGCGCGCATAGGGCTCCAGAGCGGGCTGCCAGACGGCTGGGGTCTGCTGGAAATCTACATCATCGGCTAACTGCTCTGACCAGGGATGCAAAACCGCTTCAAAGTTAAAGCAGTGGCCGCAGGTGTATGAAAACACCTCGTTGACTTCTATTTTATCTGCATTGGCCGTTCTAATGGTCTGGGGAAGCACTTCATAGTGCACACCCTGCTGATATTTTTCTGTCTGCGCCTGACACATGGCCATAGGCAGTATCAGGGCGATAAAAGTAAGACGTTTAATCCAAGTAGTCATCTGAATTTCCTTTGCGCATTGTTAACCAAATGGTCGACAACCTTTGATAGCAGCTATGCTACCTAGTTCAACCCGGAGATGTAATTGGCAACCGCTTTAATCTCTTTGTCGCTGAGGTTGGCCGCCACGCCCTGCATAATTTTTGCATTGCCGCCGCTGGCGCGTTCACCACGACGATAGGCGAGAAGCTGCTTTTCAATATAGCTGGCATATTGACCGCCAAGCGCGGGATAACCAGCTGGATTGTTGCCTTTGCCCGAGGGCGAGTGGCAACCGGTGCAGGCTGCTACGCCAGTTTTCATATTGCCGCCGCGGTAGACGTTTTCACCAAAATCCAGAGCTTCGTCTGGGTCGCTGATGCCGACCAGAGTGATATCCTGGGCGCCAGAAATGGCCATGGCTTTGCTGTCATAGTAAGCCGCCATATCCTGAAGATCCTGGTCTGTTGATGCGTCGAGAATACCCGTCATCTCTACAATCACACGCTCACCCGACTTGATCATACGCAGCTGCGCTGTCATATACTTTTCGCCCAGGCCCGCAAGCTTGGGGAAGGATGGCACCATGCTGTTACCGTCACTGCCATGGCATCCGGCGCACACAGCGACCTTGGATTCACCGGCAGCCGCATCACCTACAGCCAACGCCTGGTTTGCCGAAAATGCTGCCAGCAAACAAATAATACTTAAAAAGCTTTTTTTCATGGTTAATCAACTCTCGCAATCCGCTAGAATAGTCGCCATTGAGTACGCGCGACCATGGGACAGTAGCCCTATTGGCTAAAGCGCGCGCATTATATACCAATAACCCCGGTTTCTTACAGCCACTTGGCATAGTCTTTTTTATGGATTCGACGGCAATTAACTATCAGAGCGCAATATTTATGACCAGTGCGCCATCAATAAGGCAATGTCCGGAGGATTCCGGCTGTGAAGTTGCCTTTGCTGGGCGCTCCAATGCGGGCAAGTCTAGTGCAATTAACACATTGACTCGCAATGGGCGACTGGCGCGAACCAGTAAGACGCCAGGGCGCACGCAGCTGATTAACTTCTTTCAATTGGCTGAGGGTGGCAGGCTGGTCGATCTCCCAGGCTACGGCTATGCCAAGGTGCCCAGGGCCATGAAAGCAGAGTGGGACAGACATTTGGCGGAGTACCTGCAGAAGCGTCAGAGCCTGGCGGGTCTGGTTCTGTTGATGGATATCCGCCATCCGCTGCAGGATTTTGACCTGCAAATGCTCAACTGGGCTGCCCAGGCAGGGCTTCCTGTGCATATTTTGCTGACCAAGGCCGACAAGCTTAAGCGCGGCCCTGCTCAGAGCGCCATGCTGGGCGTCGAGAAACATCTGCGAGACATGGATCCGGGCTGCACATTGTTATCGGTGCAGACCTTTTCATCACTGAAAAAACAGGGTCTTAGCGAACTGGAAACATTGCTCAATCACTGGTTGAGTGCAGATTTTGAAACGCCTGAGGATCAAGACTAATTACATGGCCTGCCGCGAGGCCAACCAGGTATAAAAAAACCCTGAGTCGGTTACCGACCCAGGGTTTAGTTTACTACTTGGAGAGTCTTACTTTGCATACAACTAGTTGGGGGAGAGTATTATGCAAATTGTCTTGCCTTTTTTTAGACAGGGGTTTTGAGCTAAGTTCATTTTTATTTAAACTTTTTTATTTATTTTTAAATAAAGCAAAGACGTTTAAAAATAAGCACTAATTTCAATAGGTTAGCCGCTTAATGAGCTTCATCCCAATTATCACCCACGCCCACATCCACAACCAATGGCACTAGCAGGCTAGCTGCATTCTCCATCAGATCATTTAGACCCTGTTTTACTGCATCCAATTCAGTGTCTGGCACTTCCAGTACCAATTCGTCATGTACCTGCATAATCATGCGACTTTGCAAGTCAGAATTTTGCAGCCAGTCGTCTACGTGAATCATGGCTAACTTAATAATATCGGCTGCTGTGCCCTGCATGGGCGCATTGATCGCAGTGCGCTCGGCAGCCTGGCGACGCATGCCATTTTTGGAGTTAATTTCAGGGAGGTAGAGCCGTCGACCAAAGGCGGTTTCCACATAGCCCTGTTCGGCCGCAGTATGACGAATATTGTTCATATAGCTCTGCACACCAGGATAACGTTGAAAGTACAGCTCGATATATTCCGCAGCCTGTTTGCGGCCGATATTGAGCTGGCGGGCCAGCCCAAAGGCCGACATGCCATAGATCAGTCCAAAATTAATGGCCTTGGCGCTGCGGCGCATATCCGCAGTCACCTGCTCAGTTGCCACGGCAAATACCTCGGCCGCAGTAGCGCGGTGTATATCCTGACCTTCGGCAAAGGCTTTTAACAGGCTGGGGTCTTCGGAGAGGTGGGCCATTATTCGCAATTCAATCTGCGAGTAATCGGCTGCGACCATTTTGCAGCCCGGAGCTGCAATAAACGCCTGCCTAACTCTGCGCCCCTCAGGGGTGCGCACAGGAATATTCTGCAGATTGGGGTCAGAGGATGATAGTCGCCCTGTTGCCGTCCCCGCCTGGTGGTAGGAGGTGTGGATACGCTTGCTGGCCGGATTAATCATGGTCGGCAATTTGTCAGTGTAGGTAGACTTGAGCTTGGCTAGGCTCCGGTGCTCTAGTAGAACCTTGGGTAGCGGATAATCCAGTGCCAGTTCCTGCAGCACCTCTTCTTTGGTTGAGGGGGCACCTTTGGCGGTTTTTTTCAGTACAGGAATTTCCAGCTTTTCAAACAGTATTTCACCCAGTTGTTTGGGTGAAGCGAGATTAAACTGCTGCCCCGCCAGATCCCAGGCTTCAGTTTCCAGCTCGCCCAAGCGCTCAGCCAGCTCGTTGCTCTGCTGAAATAGCAGCGTGCCATCGACCAGAGCACCGGTGCGCTCTATTCTCGACAGCACTGGCAACAGGGGCAGCTCAATATCCTTAAAAACTTTTTCAAGTGTTGCATGCTTCGATAGCTCGGGCCACAGAGTGCTATGCAGCCGCAGGGTAATATCTGCGTCCTCGGCAGCATAGGGAGCAGCCTCTTCCAGGGCTACCTGATTAAAGGTCAGCTGAGAGGCGCCCTTGCCCGCTACGTCGGTAAAGCTGATGGTGGTTTCACCCAGATACTCTGCCGCCAGACTATCCATATCATGGCGGGTGGCCACGCTATCCAGGACATAGGATTCGAGCATGGTGTCAAAGGCAACACCCTGCAAATCTATGCCATGTTGAGCCAGCACGCTCATATCATATTTAAGATTTTGACCGACTTTTTTAATCTCTGGGTCTTCCAGCAATGGCTTTAGCTGAGCCAGCACGCTGTCTTGGCTGAGCTGGGCTGGCGCACCCAGGTAATCGTGACCAAAGGGGATATAGGCTGCCTGGCCGGGCTCAACTGCAACACAGACTCCGACTAGCTTTGCCTGCATATAGTCCAGGCTGGTGGTCTCTGTATCCACGGCCACTAACGGCGCGGACTTGATTTTGGCCACCCAGCTATCAAGCTGCTGCTGAGTAAGCACCGTCTGATAGTCCCTTTGTATCTCGGGTGTCTCTGCAGCTGAATCAGTGCCTTCTGCGCTAGAGGTATTTTGCTCTGCTTTTGATACTGGTGCTGTATCCGGATTTTCCAGCTCCTTGATCCAGGTTTTAAATTCCATGTCTTTAAACAGGGCCAGGAGCGCTGAGTCGTCAGGATCACCGTTATGTAACTCGTCCAGGGCCAGGTCCATCGCCACATCGGTTTTAATGGTGGCTAGTTTGTAGGAGAGATAGGCCAGCTCTCTATGCTCCTCAAGCTTGGGAGCCATGGTCTTGGCACCGCGGAACGCCAGACCGGCGACCTCGTCCAATCGGGCATAGATATCATCCAGACCGCCTATGCCCTGCAATAACCCCAGGGCGGTTTTTTCTCCCACGCCCGGAACGCCGGGAATATTGTCAGACTTGTCACCCAGCAGTGCCAGATAATCAATAATCAGCTCCGGCGGAATGCCAAATTTCTCTATCACCCCTGCCCTGTCCAGCACCGTATTAGTCATAGTGTTTTCCATAACTATGTGCTCGTTGACCATCTGGGCAATATCTTTGTCACCTGTGGAAATAACCACTGGCTGCTGTGCTGCTGTGGCCTGTAACGCCAGTGTACCAATTACATCGTCGGCCTCAACACCCTCTATCACCAGCATCGGCATGCCCATAGCCTGGATAATCTGATGAATCGGCTCTATCTGGAGTCGCAGATCGTCTGGCATGGGTGGGCGATTGGCCTTGTAATCGCTGTATATCTCATCGCGAAAGGTTTTACCCTTGGCATCAAACACCACCACATGGGTGCTCTCTGGGTAGTCTTTTTGCAGACGCCGCATCATATTAATTACGCCCTTGACCGCTCCGGTTGGCTTACCTTTGCTATTGGTCAGTGGCGGCAGGGCATGAAATGCTCGGTAGAGATAGGAAGAGCCATCGACAAGGATCAGCGGTGTTTTTGTGGCCATAGTCTGCGCGCTTTTTGGACGAAAATTGGAACTTTAAGGATACATGATTTACTGGAAGCAGGCTTTAAATTGCGCTACCAAACCGGCCATAAATTCTTCATAGGCACTATTGTTTAGTGGCTGAGAAAGGCCCTGGGGGTCCAGTGCTACCAATGGCAGATCAAATTGGGCGGCGATAATAGCCGCGTCCTTGCCCTGGTACTGGGGCTCTATAAAAATACAGCTAAAATTTGCCTTGGCCATAGTCTTTCGCAGCTGCAGCTGGCTTTGCACACCTTTCGCATGCCCCTGGGCGTTCCTGATGGACATGCCGGCAGGCAGCTCAAAGGCCCGGATAAAGTGTTGGTAAGCGGCATGATGACTGAGGTAGTTTTGGCCCTCAGAGAACATCACAGAGGCCTTTAACAACTGAATATTGTCTTCAGCTATAATTTTTTTAATCGGCAAACCCAGCCGAGTCTGGATTTCCGCGGCAATGGAATTGCCATAAGTTGGATCTAGCCAAAGATGAGGGTCGATCGAATAGCTATTGTCCTGACTGTTGTCTCCCCTTAGATCCCCGCCTGCTACAAGCTTTGCTATCTCATCCGCAACAGTAATTTTCTTGCTGGGAGACAGTTTGGCCATGGTTTTAGCGCTTCTGGTTTCAAAATCTCGACCTATCCATACAATAAGGTCTGCTTCAGTAATTTTCTTAAGCGCAGATATTGGCAGAGACAAACTGTGCGGTGATTGGTTGGCGGGTAGAAGGTACTCTACCTCAGCAGCATCACCGACCGCTGATTTGGCAATAATAGCTAAGGGTTTGATAGTGGTAACTATCATTGGCACAGCACCGCTGTCTGCGTGCAGACTGACAGGAATAGAGGCGCCTAGAACAAGCACCAGCACACAAACGTTATATTGTATCTTTTTAAGCATATATCAATCTTTTTCCAATGGCTTTGACCGCTTTTTGATTTTTACCCTAGCCAAAAAGCTATTCAAGCCGCAAATAAATGTTATATTATAACAACTGCTGTTAATCCACATTGTGGCACGCCGCTTATGCTGACAAATTCGCGACTCGCATATCAGCCTCATGATCATGACCGCTGTATTAAAGCTGCTCTGACTCGAGCCCATGATATCTGTGCTGAGCAGAACCAGCGAATGACGACTACCAGAGAGGCCGTCTTGCGCCTGTTGTGGCAGAGCCATAAACCCCTGGGGGCTTATCAGCTGCAGGATCAACTGAGCACGCAGCTCAAAAAGCCCATCGCACCCCCCACAATTTACCGGGCCCTTGAGTTTTTATTGCAACTTGGGCTAATTCACCGGCTCCCATCTTTAAACGCCTATATCGGCTGCCCTTTCCCCAACAGCGAGCACAGCAATCTGTTTATGATTTGCACAGAGTGCGGCAGCGTAGCAGAAATGGCCGATAATACTATTAATAGCATGCTTCAAAGCGCCAGTGCTAAGGTGAATTTTACCTTACAAAACCAATGCCTAGAACTTTTTGGCCTGTGCCCGCAATGTATTGAACACCAGGAGACTGTCAACAATGACTAACAGCCCACTAGCGGATTCTGACAACAGGCTCAAGAGCTCTGGTAATACGCTAATAAGCCTTGATAAGGTCAATAAAGGCTTTACCGGCCAGCACGTTCTACACAATGTCAGTCTGCAGCTCAATCAGGGGGAGATTACCACGCTTATTGGCCCCAACGGAGCCGGAAAATCGACACTTGTACGGATTATTTTGGGTTTGTTAAAGCCCGACTCTGGTTCTGTAATCCCTGCGGCCAATCTCAATATAGGCTATATGCCTCAGAAACTACATATCGACCCTACACTACCTATCTCGACCTGCCGTTTTTTGCAGCTGGCCAATACATCTCACAGTGCCTGTCACAGCGCACTCGAATCCGTGGGCATAGGTCATCTGGCGGCAACCCCTATTCAGAAGCTGTCTGGTGGCGAAATGCAGAGAGCACTGCTGGCTAGGGCAATTTTGCGCAAACCCAATCTGCTGGTCTTGGATGAACCAGTGCAGGGGGTCGACGTCAATGGTCAAAATGAGCTTTATAAGATGATCGGCGAGCTAAGTAAAAGCCTTAACTGTGCGGTGCTGATGGTATCCCATGATCTGCATATTGTAATGTCGGCAACGGACCAGGTGATTTGCCTAAATCACCATATCTGCTGTTATGGCCGCCCAGAGCAGGTTACCAAGGACCCAGCCTACCTGGATATCTTTGGCGAAACCGCCATTTATGCTCATCACCATGATCATCAACACAGTGTTCATGGCGAGGTATTAGATGCGCAGGGAGTGCATCAACACGGGGAGGGCTGTGATCATGACTGATTTTCTTGTCTATGCTCTGCTGGCGGGTTTGGGCGTGGCGCTGGTGGCTGGGCCTCTGGGCTGCTTTGTGGTCTGGAGACGCATGGCCTATTTTGGCGACACCCTGGCCCACAGTGCGCTGTTGGGGGTGGCTCTGGGCGTGTTGTTGGAGGTTAATCTTAATATTACAGTGACCGCGGTGCCCCTAATAATGGCTCTGGGCCTGGTGGTCCTTGAACAGCGTGGTTTTTTATCACTGGACACCCTGCTGGGTATTCTTTCCCATTCTGCGTTGGCCGCTGGTCTGGTGGTTATTTCACTGCTGCCAGATGTGCGCGTCGATCTGATGTCTCTGTTATTTGGCGATCTGCTAGCGGTTACCCGGGCCGATCTATGGGTGATTTATGGCGTAGCGGCCCTGGTGCTGGTACTGCTGGGATGCCTGTGGAAACAGCTGATTAATATTACCGTAGATGCCGAGCTGGCGGCGGTGGAGGGCACCAATGTATCCCTGGTGCGCACGGCACTGATGCTGATTACCGCGCTGGTAATTGCTATTGCCATGAAAATTGTTGGTGTGCTGCTGATTACCGCATTACTGATCATACCTGCGGCAACGGCGCGGCGGATAACCTATACCCCAGAGCAAATGGCGATGGCCGCCAGTGCAATAGCCATGCTTACCGTGGTGATGGGCTTGGCTCTGTCCTGGTTTACTGATGCTCCGGCGGGGCCCGCGGTGGTGCTTTGCGCTGCGCTGCTGTTTACTCTGTCGCTGGGTTTTCGCCAGCGAACTTAGGGTGGTTTTTTAAGCTAAGGGCTTTTAAAAAGACGAGGAGATTGAGCGCCAGGTGCTACGCAGCATAGTTTCGTTATGGGGTGCTCTAAAAAAGCCATGGTAATGACCTTTGGGATTGATCAAAACCAGCTGTGTGCTGTGGTCTACGGTGTAGTCTTCGCCTTCTAATGGCACTTTGTTGTAAGCAATATTGATTTCAGCGGTCAGACGGCGAATCAAGTGCTTATTGCCGGTAACGCCGATAAATTCTTCATTGAAGTAGGGCACATATTCGGCTAGCTTGTCCACTGTATCGCGCTCTGAATCCAGCGAGATCATGACGATCTGCAGCTGCTCTTTCTCGCGGTCTTTCATTTTGCTGTAGGTATCATTGAGCACTGCCAGCGTGGTTGGGCAAATATCCGGACAGTTGGTAAAGCCAAAAAATACAATGGTCCACAGACCCTGCATGCGTGCAATATTAAAGGTCTCGCCGCGATGATCCACCAACTCAAAGTCACTAAAGATTCTTGGCTGATCCAAGACAATGGCGCCATTTACCCGCAGTTGCTCATTATCCATAATAACTGGCTGACTCATGCGCCAGATAAAGCCATAGACCACAAGTAAAATAAAGGCCAATACAATGGCGATGGTGCGTCGGATTCCAGCTTGCTGTGTCATATTGTAGATCCAGTAAAATTGTGACTATGGTTAAGCGGCTCTAGGCTAGATATATAGCGTCTTGTCGAGCAGGTAGTGGTCTAGCAGCATCAAAGCAAACAATACCATTAGGTAGATAATTGAAAACCTAAAAGTTTTCATACCACTGTCTTTGTCAAACCACATAAAAATTGCCCAGTATAAAAACCGGCCACCCAATAACAGCGAGCCGACCAGGTAGAGCAGACCAAACATGCCCGTCAGATAGGGCAGGGTGGTGATAACCATTAGCATCACTGTGTACAACAGGATATTGATCTTGGTGTATTTCTCGCCATGGGTAACCGGCAGCATGGGGATATTGGCCTGGGCATATTCCTCTTTGCGGTGTATTGCCAGAGCCCAAAAGTGAGGGGGCGTCCAGGCGAAAATAATCAGCACCAGCAGCAGGGCATTGTGGTGAATCTCGCCGGTGACCGCGACCCAGCCCAACAATGGTGGCGCAGCGCCCGCCAGACCACCGATAACAATATTCTGTGGTGTGGCACGCTTGAGAAACATTGTGTAAACGAAGGCATAGCCCACTGAGGAAGCCAGAGTTAACCAGGCAGTGAGAACATTGGTAAACAGCAGCAGGATAACCATGCCAGCCAAGCCGGTGAGCAGAGCGAATATTACTGCTTGCTGGGGCTCCAGACGGCCTTGAGCTATTGGGCGATCAGCTGTGCGCGCCATTTTGTCATCCACATTGCGATCGACAATATGATTGACTGCGGCCGCGGAGCCGGCACAGAGCGCAATACCCAGATTGCCAAACAGCAGTATCTGCACTGGTACGCCCTGCTCAGTGGCCAGTAGCATGCCGATCACTGAGGTCAGTATCATTAGGGCAACTACATTGGGCTTGCATAGCTCTAGGTAGTCGCGCCAGGTTACTGCGGTGCTGGTATCAATACTGGACATACTGTTTATTCCAAGGGCTCGGTTGCTATCGGTTAGGTGAGTATTTTAGCAGATGTTTAAGATCATCTAGCAATCCACCGCCATCCTGCTGTTGGGTATAAAATAAAACCGCCTGGTAATCGGGCGTGACCACAAAGTAGCGAGTATCACGCAGATCCCAGTCCGCTGAGGTGCCCTGCAGCAGGGTGCTCAGTGCCTGATTTTCAATAGCATGAATCAGCAAATAGGGATGTACAGCCTGGAGCTCTTCGGTATCTATAATTTCAAGGTCAGCGCTGGAGGGGAGATAAATGCGCTCAAGGCGACCACTAGACTTACCCAGTAGCATATGAATCTGGCGGCTATTAATTAGTACGTCCTGGCAGCCCTGATCACAGCCTTCACCTCCGGCCACCACGACTTTCCACTTGGGTGCCTCGCCCTGGGGCAGGGCGCCAAGAAGGGCAGTCATATCCACAGTGGGACTGACTATAGAGCCCTGATTGGTGGTTCCCATGCGCTCCATCATCGCCAGGCGTTCTTCTTCGGTTTTAGGAACCATCAAAAATCCGGCCAGGATTACACCAAACACGATAATCAGCATCAGCCAAATCTGATATTGGAAGCTACGCTGCTTGGCGGTTATCTCAGTCTGTTCTGTCATTGCTATCAATCCTGTGTTTGGCGCCTGACTTATTTTGCAGTGCGCTGTTTTAACCATTCTGCCAAGTTTGAGTTGGCGATAACAGTCATCAGTAATAGTACCAGTGCCATAACAAACCACTGTACCGCGTAACCAGTGTGCTTGGCTGGCTGCACTGAAACTGTGGCCCAGCCGGTTTGTAGCGCCCCCGGACTATCCTGATCAAGGCGCAGCTGATAGGGGAAGAAATCTTCGCCATATAATTCTGTAGCTCGAGCAGCGGACACCCAGCCCACCCGAGCCGGCCATTGACTAACCAGACCAATCCCATCATCCAGGTGGTACCCGCCAAGGCTCTGGTACAGTGAACCGCGCAACTGCACTGTTGCGGTCACCGGTTCTACCTGAGGCAGTTGGGTGCGATCCAGTGAAGCGGATACCCAGCCTCGGTTAACTAGTATTGTCTGGTCCAGACCATCTACCCGCAGCGGTTCAAGTATTTCGTAACCAGGTCGACCGTTCTTGACGCGGTTATCGAGAATCAGACGGCGCTGTGCATCTAGCTGTCCTTTTAACCAGGCGCTGCGGTACTGCAAGCTATCTTCAGCGATCAGCTCTGCAACTGTGGCAGGAGTGGCCTGTTGATTTGTGCTGTACTGCTCAACAATACGCCGCTTTTCCTCAGCCCGATCTAGTTGCCAAAAACCCAGCCCAACCAGCAGTGGAAACAGGCAGCAGCTCAGCAGCAACAGATTTTTGTTGGGCTGCCAGTGGAATCCCTGCGTAGAGTATTGGGGCTCAGTGGTCATCTGTGTTTAAATTCCAACCTTTCTCAAGAGTGGTCAATATTATGCTGTTAAAGACTATTATCGTCGTACTATTTATTGCTGTACTTATCAGTCTATTTAGTGGGCTCAATTTTCTGGTCAAAGACCTTGGCAACTCCAAGCGACGCCTGCTGGTCGCTCTGGGTACGCGCATTACCTTGGCTGCACTGCTGCTGATAACCATTGCCTACGGTATCTTTACAGGTCAGCTTGGCAGCAGCGCTCCCTGGGATCGCAAGCTACACCCGGAAGCAACTAGAGTAAACCCCCAGCCTGCACCCCCTGCTCAGATGCCGGCACCTGTCAGCAAACCTGAGTAACTTTTTGCACAGATAAAAACGGCCAGGGGATACCTGGCCGCATCGTATTCTCTAACAGTATTGACTACGTCAGTATGTAGACAAATATAAACAGACCTACCCAGACCACGTCGACAAAGTGCCAGTACCAGGAGGCCGCTTCGAAGCCAAACTGGTCATCATGTGTAAAGTGTCCCTTGAGGCCGCGCAGCCATTGGATTAACAGCATGACAGTACCCAGGGTTACGTGCATGCCGTGAAATCCGGTCAGCATAAAGAAGGTGGTTCCGTAGATTCCAGACTCCAGGGTGAGACCCAGCTCTTGATAGGCATGGATGTATTCCTCGGCCTGCAAGAACAGGAAGAAAATACCCAGGCCAACGGTGATACCCAGCCATATATTAAACTTTTTACGGTTGTCATCTTTCAGTGCTACGTGAGCCACATGAACCGTAAAGCTAGAGGTCAGCAGAACAACAGTGTTCCAGAATGGCAACCAGGATGCCCAGTTAGCTATACCTGGATTGTTCATGGCTTCATCTGGCCCTTTGAACTGAGCTGCGTCACCATTAACTGCCTGATCCGGTGTTACCATCGGTGGCCAGACATTCTCATAACCAGGATAGAGCAGTTGCGCGTTAGCTACGGCAGCATCTGTAGGCGTGTCATCAAACCAACCAACCGCGGCTTCACCACCAATCCAGGAACTCACTAACACACGAACATAGAACAGGGCGCCAAAGAAGCAAGCAAAAAACATTACTTCGGAAAAAATAAACCACAGCATACCCAGCACATAGGACTGCTTGAGCTGTGGGCTGGCGAGACCGCGCATATTCTCGTCAATAACTATGCTCCACCATTTGTACAGCACGGCGGCCATTATTAGTGAACCAATCAGGAAGATTGTGGAAGACCCGCCCTCCAATACCCATGAGGCTGCGCCATAGGCCATTACACCCATGCCGGTTGCCGCAAAGATGGGCAATTTGCTCTGCTCTGGAACGTAATAAGTACCTTCAGTTGACATTGTTACTCTCCGTTTACTGTACTTGTGAGACCTGCACCAGGGTGCGATCTGTGATATCAAACATTGTGTAGGACAGGGTTACTGTATTAACACTGGCCGGTAAATCTGGATCTACGATAAACACCAGCGCCAACTCGGCGCTCTCGCCAGCAGCCAGGGGCTGGTTGTTAAAGCAGAAACATTCGGTTTTGTGGAAGTAGTCCGCAGCATTGTTGGGCAGCACATTGGGTATTGCCTGACCCAGCATGTCTTCACCGGTTCTATTGTGCGCGTAAAAAACCACTTCTCGCGCCTCGCCCGGATGCACTACCACGCGCTCCTCGACAGGATAAAAATCCCAGGGCATGGTGGCATTGTTGGTGGCAACAAACTGCACCTCAATATCGCGCGATGTATCTACTTCTACAGCAACTGCTGTGTAGGCACCATCTGTCTTGCCGCCGATCCCTGTAATCTCACAAAAGAGATCGTAGAGGGGCGGCAAAACAAATATTGCAAACATAAACATGGCGGCTGCCAGGGCGACAAGTTTCGCCATTAGCAGTGGAGTCTTAGATTCCGCCGGCATGTCTATGCAGCCTCTTACTTAACTTGTGGTGGCTTAGCAAACGTGTGGTAAGGCGCTGGTGTGGGTACTGTCCACTCCAAGCCCTCTGCACCTTCCCAAACCTTGGGATCATCGGTGGGCTTACCCCAACCAATGGTGCGAATCACGTTAAACAGGAACAGGATCTGTGCACCGCCGTACATAAATGCACCAATGCTCGATACCATGTTCCAGTCAGCAAACTGCAGACCGTAATCGGCGTAACGACGTGGCATGCCAGCCAGACCGAGGAAGTGCTGAGGCATAAAGGCAATGTTGAAGCCGATAAAGGCAATCCAGAACTGAACCTTACCCATGGTTTCGTCATACATCTTGCCACACCACTTAGGCAGCCAGTAGTAGACAGCAGCTGTACCACTGAATACCGCACCAGCAACCATTACATAATGGAAGTGAGCAACTACAAAGTAGGTGTCGTGGTACTGCATATCCGCGGCTGCAATCGACAGCATCATTCCGGTGAAGCCACCAAAGGTAAACAGAATCACAAATGCGATGCTGAATAGCATTGGGGTTTCAAAGGTCAATGAGCCTCTGTACATGGTGGTGATCCAGTTAAATACCTTCACACCAGTGGGTACAGCAATCAACATGGTGGCGTACATAAAGTACAGCTCACCGGCGATTGGCATGCCAACGGTAAACATATGGTGAGCCCATACTACAAACGACAGGAAGGCAATTGCGGCCGTGGCGTAAACCATAGACGAGTAGCCAAACAGCGGCTTGCGGCTGAAGGTTGGAATAATCTGTGAAACCACACCAAAGGCGGGCAGAATAATAATGTATACCTCAGGGTGACCGAAGAACCAGAACACGTGCTGGAACAGAACCGGATCACCGCCACCAGCAGCATCAAAGAAGCTGGTACCAAAGTTGATATCCATCAGCATCATGGTTACTGCGCCGGCCAGTACTGGCATTACTGCCACCAGCAAGAACGCGGTAATAACCCAGGTCCATACGAACAGCGGCATTTTCATATAGGTCATGCCAGGTGCGCGCATATTCATTACCGTGGCGATAATGTTAATCGAACCCATGATTGATGATGCACCCATAATATGCACGCCAAAGATAAAGTAGTTCACTGTATCCGGTGCATAGGTGGTTGAGAGTGGTGCGTAGAATGTCCAACCAAAGTTTGGACCGCCACCTTCCATAAACAATGTGGCCGTCAGAATCGCAAATGCGAAGGGTAGAATCCAGAAGCTCAGGTTATTCATGCGTGGCAATGCCATATCTGGAGCGCCGATCATCATCGGAATCAACCAGTTAGCCAGACCAACAAAGGCTGGCATAATCGCACCAAATACCATGACCAGGCCATGCATGGTGGTCATCTGGTTAAAGAACTCAGGTTTAATCAGCTGCATACCTGGCTGAAAGAGTTCTGCGCGAATAATCATTGCGAATGCGCCGCCCATGATAAACATCGCGAAACTGAACCAGAGGTACAGTGTGCCGATATCTTTATGGTTGGTGGTAAACACCCACCGGCTTATATATTTTCCCCAGCCATCAGCCAGAGTTGCGGGACCATGTGCCATATCAAATACTCCCTATTGGCCTTGTTTGTAATTGAGAACATCAATTGGCTGAGTTACGTCGCCAACATCATTGCCCCATGCGTTGCGCTCGTAGTGAACGACCGCAGCAATATCAACTTCTGAAAGCTGATCAGCAAAAGACTGCATGGAGGTGCCAGCCACGCCATCGATAAGAACAGCGATATGGCCCTCTTTTGAACCCAGTGCAATAGGGCTGTCTTTCAGTGCTGGGAAGACTCCGGGAATACCGTTGCCGTCAGCCTGGTGACAGGCCGCACAGGAGCGGTTATAAACGTCTTCACCGCGAACCATCAGCTCGTCGAAGCTCCACTCTTTGCCGATAGTTGAAGCGTACTCGGCGGCTTCGGCTTTCTTGCCGGCCAGCCACTCGTTGTACTCAGCTTCTTCTTTAACCTCTACAACCACGGGCATAAAGGCATGGCCAAGGCCACATAGCTCTGTACATTCACCGACATAGGTGCCGGGAACATCAGTCTTTGCCCAAGCGGCAGTAAACAGCCCTGGAACCGCATCGCGCTTAACGCCGAAGTCAGGAACCCACCAGCTGTGGATAACGTCATTACCAGTGATCAGGAAGCGAACTTTTTTGCCGGTTGGGATTACCAGAGGCTCTGTTACTTCACGGAGATAATGTTCGCCTTTTGGCGCGCGACCATAAATTTCATCCTGGGAGGTGCGCAGCTCACTCATATATTTAACGCCTTCGCCAATATATTCGTACTGCCACTTCCACTGATATCCAGTAACCTTAATATCGATGTCTGCATTTTCAGTGTCGTACACTTTCAGCAGCGCAGAGGTTGCTGGGATTGCCATTACAATCAAAATCAGCGCTGGAACAATAGTCCAGATCAGCTCTACAACGTGGTTTTCATGGAAGTTTGCCGCTACCGCGCCGCGGGATTTGCGGTGGGCGTACATAACGTAAAACATAAAGCCAAATACGGCAACGCCGATCACCGTACAGATCCACATCATAATCATGTGAATGTCGTAGGCTGCTTGACTAACTTCGGTCACTCCCTGAGGCATATTGAGCTGCCGCGTTGCGCTCTCTGCGCTAACGTTGCCTGCCATTGCTAGTGCAACAGCGGGGCCCAGCAGTCCCAAGAAAAGTGCTTGCGCTCTTTTCAACATCGCTTGTTTCTCCGTGGTAAATTAGGAATTAAAGCTCTTCCTCTGTATGGACGCTCTAAAAAATCAAATGAGCGCTTTAAAATGCGCCGCGAGTGTAGCAAAAGTCGATACGTATCTCTAGCGTGAAAGTAGTCAAATTAGCCTTTCTGGGGCATTAATTTTTATGGCCGATGGGTCAGAGTCGCAAACTTTCTGTCGGCGCGCCTAAAATCTGCTAGATTTAACGGTAGACGCGTTTGGTTAGGGAGCGTATCGCCAAGTATTATAACGGCTGCGACCCGCCAGCAGATCACATTATAACGGTGAAAGAGAGCCCTAAATGCTGCCACTTTCAGCACAGACCAGTGAGTTTTTAATCGCCTACTTAAATGAGCGAGTAAAACACCTGCACCACTCCATCAATCTGCGTGAAAATGACGGCACTGCAGCTCTGGCGTCGTTTATCGAGCGCTACGTGGAACTGGTGCCAGACTTTATCCGTGCCTTCGAAGATTTTCTCAGCATGGCAGATATTGGCGGTGAAATAGCACGGCAGGTGGTCACCGCCAAAGAGTTTCTAGATGCACCCGTAGAAGTGGTCTCCGACGAAGAGAACCTCGAAGCTCATATGTACCAGGCCTATCTGGCTCACCGCCTGCTTGAGGAGCTCAACGATGTACTCAATGCCAGCTATCACTGCCCGGTGATCCCTGTAGATATGACTCGCTCAAACCTGATTGTGCACCATATTATTGGCGAGCCCTTTGCCAATCAAATTGATGGCGCCATCCAGCTGCTTAACGACAAGCTGGTCAAGGCCATCAATGGAGATAAAGTGGTGCAGGACAAACTGCAAGACTATGCTGGCACTCTGAGCAATGATCCGGTTACCCGCTATCCCTGCCTCACCGACTCCTCAAATATTCGCCTGCTGTTTAAAAGCCAAAATAGCCGCGTGCGCCTGCATTAAAACCAGCAGCAAAGCCTCCGCCAAAGATAGTTAGTTAGGGTCCATTAATTTGACCGGTTGAGTCTGGCGGGCAATCTCGCTGGCATCTGTGTTGACTCTTGTTTCTAGCTCGCGCGGGGCCGACGAAAGGCGCATCTCGTCCTTAAAGCCACAGCTGACACATTCGCGATAGTTAATTCCGTCCTCTGTATAGGCCTGAATCTTGTCCATCTCGGCGCATTTGGGGCAGGTAACTCCTGCAATAAATTGTTTTTTAGTTGTAAAAGCCATGGGTAGTTCACCACAATAGGAGCTCTATTATAGAGGACATCATAAACTATGGATCACTCAATTCGCTCCCATCGAGGCATTTCTCCCCAACTGGGTCAGCGGGTCTATATAGACCCCGCAGCTACTGTTATCGGCGATGTCAGTCTAGGTGACGATGCCTCAGTGTGGCCAGGAGCCGTGATTCGTGGTGATATGCACCGCATTGTGGTGGGTGCCAGATCCAACGTTCAAGACAATGCGGTACTGCATATAACCCATGCCTCAGACTTTAACCCCGATGGCTGGCCCCTGACCATTGGTGATGATGTGGTGATCGGCCACCGCGCCGTACTCCACGGCTGTACTCTGGGCGACCGCATACTGGTGGGTAACGGCGCCATAGTTAATGATGGGGCGGTGATTGAAAGCGAGGTTATTATAGGCGCCGGCTGCATGGTCCCGCCGGGCAAAACTCTGGAAACTGGCCATGTCTATGTGGGCAATCCCTGCAAACAGCTAAGGGCCCTATCTGACAGCGAAAAGCAATTTTTTACCTATTCTCCGGCCAATTACGTCAAACTGAAAGATCAGTATCTGACGGAGATGCAGGCACAGAGTTAGGCTTTGCTATTGGCCTCTGCAACCAGCTTGAGGCGAAGTGCATCTAACACCTGATGGGTCTCAGGCCTAATGCCACGCCACAGATTAAACGACTCCGCAGCCTGCTCTACCAACATACCCAAGCCGTCTGAGGCTCTTGCGCCGCGCTGACGAGCCCAGCTCATAAACGGAGTAGGGGCGGCACCATACATCATGTCATAACAGGCGGCTGTACCAGCCTCGGCACCGGGCGCCAACAGGCTGTCGGGCAATGGCGGCATGCCGCCCTGCAGACTGGCGCTGGTGCCATTGATAATCAGGTCAAATTCTTGGCCATCGAGCATATCCAAACCACAACCCAACAGATAGCCCAGCTCAGCAAAACCCTTGGCCAGTTGCAGTGCTTTATCAACACTGCGGTTAGCAATCACCACATGTTGCGGCTGCTCAGCTAACAGAGGCTCAAGCACACCGCGAACGGCTCCACCGGCACCCAGAATCAAAACTCGCTTGGCGCGAATCTTCCAATTGAGGTTTTTGGTGATATCTGTGATCAGCCCCACGCCATCTGTGGTGTCTCCCAGAATAGTGCCATCCTTTTGCACCGCAAGGGTGTTGACGGCACCAGCGCGGCGAGCTCTGGCACTAAGGCGCGAACCATAGCTGTAGGCATCTTGCTTAAAGGGCACAGTGATATTAAGTCCCTTGCCGCCTGCCTGGAAAAAACTGTCAGCCGCCGATACAAAGTCGCCAACATCCACTAGCTGCCTGCTGTACGCCATGGCCTGAACAGTCTGTACTGCAAAAGCACGGTGAATTTCTGGTGATTTACTCTGCGCAATCGGATTGCCAAAAACAGCATAACGATCAGTCATGATGACACCCAGTCTCGACGCAGCAGATATTTTTCATAGAGCTCAGCCTCAGCACTACCAGTCTCTGGTTGCCAGTTGTATTCCCAGCGCACCAGTGGTGGCAGTGACATCAATATAGACTCTGTGCGGCCGCCGGTTTGTAAGCCGAACAATGTGCCGCGGTCATGGACCAGATTAAACTCAACATAGCGGCCGCGGCGGTAGAGCTGAAAGCTGCGCTCCCGCTCGCCATAACTCCTATCTCGGCGGCGCTGAACAATAGGCAGGTAGGCATTGATAAAGCTGTCACCTACACTGCGCATAAATGCGAAACTCTGCTCAAAGCCAAGCTCGTTAAAATCATCGAAAAATAGCCCGCCAATACCTCGCGGCTCATCGCGATGCTTTAAATAAAAATACTCGTCGCACCAGCGCTTAAATCTGGGGTAGAGCTCCTCAGAAAACCGATCGCAGGCCTGCCTGGCGGTACTGTGCCAGTGAGCACAGTCTTCGTCATTGCCATAATAAGGAGTCAAGTCATAGCCGCCACCAAACCACCATACTGGCTCTGCACCCTCTTTTTCAGCAATAAAGAAGCGTACATTGGCATGGGAGGTGGGCACATAGGGGTTGTTGGGGTGAATCACCAGGGAGACGCCCATGGCTTCAAAGCTGCGGCCTGCCAATTCCGGGCGGTTTTGGGTTGCCGAGGCCGGCATCTGATCGCCAAATACATGGGAGAAATTAACCCCACCTTTTTCAATCAGGGGCCCATCGACCACCACGCGACTGCGGCCTCCACCGCCCTCTTCACGCACCCAGCTGTCCTCTTGCCATTCAGCGCCATCCTCGGCTTGCAGAGCAGCACAGATGCTGTCCTGCAGTTTAAGGAGGTAATTTTTTACCAGATTTTTGTCAATTTGCTGCATATTATCCCGGTCGGACAATCTGTCCGCTAACTAAGTCTCTGATTTCGCTGGCATTGCCGCTACTACCCACTGATCCCTCTGTCTGGAAATCAATTTTCTGGCCAAAGTAGCTATACACCTTATCCCCGGTGGTAGCCGCAGGCAAACCCTGAGGATTAGCCGAGGTAGACACAATGGGACTGGCGCAAAGTCGACAGAGCGCAGCCGCCAGAGGATGACTAGTAACACGCAGCGCCAGCGTGCTGTGCTCGCCGCGAATCCACGGAGGCACAGTACCATTATCAGGCACTAGCCAGGTCGTGGGCTTGATACAAATGGAGTTAAAGCGCGCTAAATGATCTGGATCAAGTCCCTGTAAAAAGGGTGCAAAGCGATCTGAGGAATCGGCGATTAAAATCAGGCCTTTGGTGACCGGGCGGCCTTTGAGACTGAGGATTTTCTCAACCGCAGCTTCGGAGTACGGGTCACAACCCAGGCCCCAGACAGCTTCGGTGGGGTAGGCAACCACCCCGCCGCCCTGCAGCATTTCTGCGGCAGAGCAGATATTGGGGTGGTTGTTCCAATCGATCACAGATGATCAGCTATTTTTAAGCTTTTCCTGCAATGCCGCATCTTTAGCGATAATTGCCGCAGCATTAGCCGCACGCTCAGCAACCAGCTTCTGGTGCATATCGGCGTCAGAGGTACCAATAATCTGTGCCGCCAGATAGGCAGCATTCTTGGCTCCAGCCTTGCCAATGGCAACAGTAGCCACTGGTATACCGCCAGGCATCTGCACAGTAGATAACAGCGCATCCAGTCCATCCAGAGAACCATTAATTGGCACACCAATCACTGGCTTCAGAGTAGTCGCAGAAACAGCACCAGCCAAATGCGCGGCCATACCGGCTGCACAGATAAATGCTGCACATCCGCGGGCATCGGCGTCTGTCACAAAATTGTGGGTTGCTTCGGGCGTTCTATGTGCTGATGTCACCTTGACTTCGAAGGGGATATCAAACTTTTTAAGGATTTCAAAACTGGCTTCCATTACCGGCAAATCGGAATCGGAACCCATCAAAATTGCTACAAAGGGTTTGCTCATTTTTAGTCACCATGTTGAGGAACCGCGCAGGCTACCGGAACTTTGAGTCCCGTGCAACTGCAGGCTTTAGATTAGACGCTGATATAGGCCGTCTTCGTTGGAGATTACGCCTTTTAGCTCTAGGGAGATTAGTAGTTGGGAGAGTTTTTCTGCGGGAAAGTGGGTGCTTAAGCTATCTCGATCAGAGGCTTCAAAACCCAGCTGGTTTAGGAGATGGGTTTCCTCAGTATCTAGGGTAGCCGCGACTGTGGCCGCTGGAGGCTGGGGCAGCGAATCCTGAAGACCAGCCAGTGGCCCTGCCAGCTCTGCAATAATATCTGCCGCGGTCTCCACCAGGTTGGCACCCTGCTTAATCAGCGAATGACAGCCCCGACTCTGGGGATTGTGAATCGAGCCGGGTATCGCAAAGACTTCACGTCCCTGCTCCATGGCATAGCGGGCAGTGATCAGAGATCCGCTTTTAAGTGCGGCCTCAACCACCAGCACCCCCAAGCTTAAGCCGCTGATAATTCGGTTGCGCTGGGGAAAGCGGGCAGCCACAGGCTCACTGCCCGGAGCAAACTCTGTGATTAGGGCTCCATCGGCCTCCAGTATCTGATCGGCCAGCTGACGGTGGCGATAGGGATATATCTGATCAATGCCCGTGGCCATCACAGCAATGGTGGTACCCACAGCCTGAGACGCCTGCAGGGCGCCCCGGTGAGCTGCACCATCAACGCCCAGCGCCAGTCCACTGGTGATAGTGAAGCCGGCTTCGGCTAAATACTGTGCCCACTGCCGTGCATTGGACTCTCCACCCCTGGTCATGCGTCGGCTGCCCACTATTGCTATCTGCGGCAGGTGCAGTCGATCGCTGTTGCCGAGCACGTAGAGAATCGGCGGAGGTCTGTGTATATCGCGAAGTTGGGGCGGATAATCTGCATGAGTAATAGGTAGTATTTTTGCACCGCAGCTCTCAACCTGGCTCAGCAATGACTCCAGTGTCGACCGCCAATGGCCCTGACGGTACTGCTCCCGAATAGCTACAACTGGCTGGCAAGTAATATCGGCGCGAGTAAAAATTCCCCGATAGCTGCCATATTGGGCCAGCATTTCAGTTTGTAGGCTCTGGGTAAACGCCTCGAGTAGTTGAGATACCAGGGCAAAATGCAGCTCTTCTCGACTATGCGAGCCCGACTCAGAAGGGGACATGTTATATCCTCGCGATCAGGGGTTTCGCGCAAGGTCGCCGAGATCAAGCTGGCGGTCTGCCACTAACACCAGCCCAAAACTCATTTTCTGGTAGGTGCGAAAAATCATAAGCAGTCCTATGCGCTCGTCTGGAAGGCGCACCAGCCTTTTGGCAACCTGGTCCTTAACCAACTCTCCCATTTTATAAATAGCCAGGGTATCGCCAGCCTGGAGGCCGTCGCGATCACCGCGATTAACTGCTACCACGTCGAGGGCACCGGCATTGCGCACACCACCCTCTACACTAATAACGACGGCATTAATCTCTGCCTCGGGCGCTCTGGGGTAAAACGTTGAGGGCAGCAGGTTGTCTTCGCGGCGCAATAGTCGGTCCTTGGCCCGTATTTCCCCTTCGGCATAGGTTGTGCCCAATGTAGCAATATCATCTTTGACCACCTTGACCTGAGCCCTGCCTACGGATTGAGCGCGAATACCCAATAGTTCACCGCTCAAAGGATCAATGTAGGGCGTACCGCGGCGATAGATACCATAATCCAAACGCTGGTCGCTAAAATCGCCGCGCGCATAAAAATCGTCTCCTATGCCAACCAATAACCGTCGCTCATAGCCTCCCAGCACATAGGGTGCCGATTTGAATAGACTGTCGCTGACGACGCGGTTTTTCGACAGAAAATTCTCGATAGTTTCCAAGGGCAGGGCGGGAATTGGGGCCCTGTGATCCTCAGGCCGGATTTGTGGTGAAAGCTTTTCTTCGCGGTTGCGGCTCAGCATTAATCTGGGGCGACCATCGATATAGACCAAACTGATAATATCTCCGGGGTAAATAAGGTGTGGGTTGGCTATCTGTTGATTGGCGTACCAGATTTCTGGCCACATCCAGGGGTCGCGAAGATACAGAGCAGCGATATCCCACAATGTATCTCCGGCAACCACTTGGTATTGCTCGGGCACTGTGACATTAAATAGAGGATTTAAATCGTCTGAAGCGACGCTGGTTTGCACTGTGGCTACCGCAGTGCTGAACATAAGAATAATGCCGAGTAGTGCTTTTTTCATCTTTCCGAGTCCTTTCCCTGCACCGCGTTAGTGTATAATTGCTCCATGAATCACCCATTACCTTGAAATCGGTGACGGGTTAACTTTATGTTAGCAGTGCTTTTAACTTATTTTTTAGAAATTCATCACATTCGCTATGGCTAGATTAAACATTCTTGAATATCCCCACCCCAGGCTGCGCATCAAAGCTGAGCCGGTTGCCAAAGTTGATGAGCGCATTGCCCAGCTGGTCGATGATATGTTTGAGACCATGGAAGAGGCTAAAGGTATTGGTTTGGCGGCCTCTCAGGTAGATGTTCATGAGCGAGTAATTGTGATGGATATCTCTGAGGATAGAGACCAACCCAGAGTCTACATTAACCCCGAGATCGAGATTCTCGAACCAGGCACCCAGCCCTATGACGAAGGCTGCCTGTCTGTACCAGGTTTCTATGAGGTGGTAGATCGTCCAGCCCATGTAATGATTCGCGCGCTGGATCGCGATGGCAATCCATTTGAGGAGGAGGCCATTGGTCTTTTAGCCGTGTGCATACAGCATGAAATCGATCATCTTGAAGGCAAATTATTTGTCGATTATCTGTCGCCGTTAAAGCGCGATCGCATTCGTAAAAAACTCAAAAAACAACGGGCATAGGTAACACTGATTGAAGATTATCTTCGCTGGTACCCCAGACTTTGCTGCCACACATCTTCAAGCGCTTATCAATGATGATCGCCATTCTGTAGTCGCCGTCTATACCCAACCAGATCGTCCCGCAGGCCGCGGTAAAAAACTGACCGCCAGTCCAGTCAAACTGCTGGCTGAGCAGCAGGGCTTGCCTGTTTGTCAGCCCGTCTCTCTAAAATCAAAGGAACAGCTGTCTGTGCTGGCTGAGTTTGGTGCAGATATCATGGTAGTTGTAGCCTACGGGCTAATTCTGCCCCAGTCGGTACTGGATATTCCCCGCCTCGGCTGCATTAATGTTCATGGCTCTATTTTGCCGCGCTGGCGCGGCGCGGCGCCTATCCAGAGAGCAGTTGAGGCTGGTGATGCGGAATCCGGTGTGACCATTATGCAGATGGATGCCGGCCTGGATACTGGTGCCATGCTGAGCATCAGCCGCTGCCCTATTGATCCACAGGAAACTAGCGGCTCTCTCTACAACAAGCTGGCTAAACTAGGTGCTGCAGCACTGTTGGACGATTTGCTCCGGCTGGAAAAGGGCGTCGCCGTCAGCGTCGTCCAGGACCATAGCCAGAGTACCTACGCCAGCAAGATTGATAAGGCGGAGGCCCTGATTGACTGGTCAGCAGAGGCGCTGACTATAGATCGACGCATCCGCGCCTTTAATCCCTTTCCCGCAGCATACACATTGATTGACGGCCAGCGGCTAAAAGTTTGGGCTGCGACAGTTAGTTCTGAAACGGCTGGTGGCAGAGCTGGGCAGATCATTAGCTCCAACAGCGATGGCTTGCTGGTTATCTGCGGGCAGGGCAGCCTGCGATTGACCGAAATTCAACTTGCCGGTAAAGCTAGAATGCCGGTCTCTGAGATTTTAAAGTCCCGTGCTGATTTACTTGCTGTTGGTCGACAGCTTGGCGCGTAACCCATGAATGTTCGCGCTGCCGCCGCAGAGGTTATTGCCAGCGTATTGCGGGGGAAGTCTCTGTCAGCACTATTGCCCGAGTACAGCGACAGGGTTGAAGAAAAAGATCGCGCGCTGTTAAAAGAAATGTGTTTTGGCACCATGCGCTGGTATCCCCAGATCGCTATTTTACTTAAACAGCTGCTGGCCAAACCATTGCGGGAAAAAGATCTAGAAGTTCAGGGGCTGTTGGCCTGTGGCCTTTACCAGCTGATGCATATGCGTATTGCTGAGCATGCCATACTCAATGAGACCGTCTCCGCCACCACTAAACTAAAACGCCGCTGGGCCAAGGGCCTGGTAAACGCAGTGCTGCGCAACTTTCAGCGGCAGCGCCAGGAACTGTTGGAGCAGCAAGAGAGCAGTCAGGTATTTCAGTCTGCCCATCCAAAATGGCTGCTCAACAAGATTGCCGAGTCCTGGCCTGCACAAACCGCAAAGCAAATTATTGCCGCAAACAACCATCAGGCGCCGATGATGCTGAGAGTAAATGCTCTGCGTAGTTCCCGTGCAGATTACCTTATTCATTTGGCTGAGGCAGAAATTAGCGGCTCAGAGGCCTGTCATAGTGCTCAGGGAATACTGTTAAATGCGCCGATGGACGTGTCCCTCCTTCCAGAGTTCGCCAATGGTTATATCAGCGTGCAGGACGAGGCAGCTCAGCTGGCCGCTCCTCTATTACTGCTTGAGCCAGGGCAGATAGTGCTTGATGCCTGCTGCGCACCAGGGGGCAAAACCTGTCATATACTCGAAAGCCAGCCTGATCTGGCCCGCGTGGTGGCTGTAGATCTCGAACCACGCCGCCTGACCCGTGTTGAAGAAAACCTGCAGCGCCTGGGCCTGGAGGCTGAAATTATTGCTGCCGACGCCGGCGATACTCAGCAATGGTGGGACGGCCAGCACTTTGATCGCATACTGATCGATGCGCCCTGTTCGGCCTCTGGGGTTATTCGTCGGCATCCAGATATCAAAATACTGCGCAAACCCGCGGATATTGCTAAGCTGTCGGCTATCCAGCTGCTACTGATCAACAAGCTTTGGCAGACTTTGAAGACAGGCGGCATCCTGCTGTACGCAACCTGCTCTGTGTTGCCTGATGAAAACGACCAGGTAATTGAGCAGTTTTTAGCCGCAAATGCGGATGCCTCTCTGCTGAGTATTGATGCTGACTGGGGAACCAAAACAGATTACGGGCGACAGTTATTTCCCAAAATCAATGGCAACGATGGGTTTTACTACTCGCGGCTGCAAAAGGCAGCTGACAACAACTCGGAATGACCATGAAAATAGTAATAGTCGGCGCCGGACAGGTTGGCGCTACTCTGGCAGAGAACCTGGCCCGAGAATATAACGATATTACGGTTGTCGATATTAACGACAATGCTCTGCGCGCCCTGCAAGATCGACTGGATATTCGCACTGTGCCAGGCACCGGCTGCTACCCCGATGTGCTGGTCAGGGCCGGTATTGAAGATGCCGATATGCTGGTGGCCGTAACCAACAGCGACGAGATTAATATTATCGCCTGTCAGGTGGCCTATTCACTATTCCACACCCCCACCAAAATTGCCCGGGTTCGTGCCCCCAACTACACCAATCCAAAATATAAAAAGCTGCTGTTTAATGATAAACATATGCCCGTGGATGTGATGATTACCCCCGAGCAGGTGGTGACAGACTATATTCGCAAACTGGTAGAGCAGCCAGGAGCTCTTCAGGTGCTGGATTTTGCCGACGGCATTATTCAGTTGGTGGGCTTGCGAGCAGTTAAAGATAGCCCTCTGGTCAATCAGGAATTGCGCACATTAAAAGAACATATGCCCAATGTCGACGCTCGAGTCGCTGCGATTTATCGCAAAGATCGGGCGATATTCCCCGAAGGGGATACAGTTATTGAGGATGGCGATGAGGTGTTCTTTATCGCTGCCAAGAAAAACATTCGCAAAGTAATGGGTGAACTGCGCCGCCTGGAAAAACCCTACCATCGTCTGGTAATTGCCGGAGGTGGCAATATTGGCTTCCGCCTGACCAAGGCCCTGGAGGAGGAATACAATATTAAAATTATTGAGTACTCCGATAAGCGCGCCGCCTATCTCTCTGAGAAACTCAATAGGGCAGTGGTATTGAAGGGGTCGGCTACTGACCAGGAGCTATTGCTGGACGAGAATATTGATAAAACCGATGTTTTTCTCGCCCTAACCAATGATGACGAGGTGAATATCATGGCCTCGCTGCTGGCTAAACGGCTGGGCGCTAAAAAGGTCATGACATTGATTTCCAATCCGGTGTACGCCGATCTGATGCAGGGTGGTGAGATTGATATTGCTATTTCGCCCCAGCAGGCCACCACCAGCTCTCTGTTGGCCCATGTGCGCAGAGGCGACACGGTAAGCGTGCACTCACTACGACGCGGTGCAGCTGAGGCCCTTGAGATTGTTGTGCACGGTGACAAAAAGAGTTCCAAGGTTGTAGGCCGCGCTATTGGCGATATCAAATCTCCGCCGGGGGCAACCCTCGCCGCTCTGGTGCGCAACGGCGAGGTGCTAGTCGCCCATCACGACACAGTAATTCAAGCCGAAGACCATGTAATTGTCTTTGTGGTGGATAAAGAAAATACCAAAGCCGTGGAAAAATTATTCGCGGTTAACTTTAGCTTCTTCTAGGTTATGGCTTGATATGCATTTAGCGGTTACAGCTCGGGTACTTGGTTTTTTGCTGATGATCTTCAGCCTGACCATGTTGACACCCATTATCGTAGCCTGGATCTATGGTGAACAGACTTCGCAAACCTTTATTAGCGCCTTTGCTATTACCTTGCTCGTTGGATTGCTGTTTTGGTTGCCAGCAAAAAACAAACAGGGCGAGCTGCGCACCCGTGATGGTTTTATTGTCACGGTCTTTTTCTGGCTGGTGCTGAGTACCTTCGGTGCTCTGCCGCTGATGCTCTCGGAGGCACCCAACCTAAGCTTTATGGATGCGCTGTTTGAATCGATTTCCGGTTTGACCACCACCGGGGCCACAGTGATTTCTGGGCTCGACGATCTGCCCAAATCCATTCTCTACTACCGTCAGCAGCTGCAATGGCTGGGTGGTATTGGTATTGTAGTTATTGCGGTAGCTATTCTGCCTATGCTGGGGGTTGGGGGCATGCAGATTTATCGCACCGAAACGCCAGGGCCGATGAAAGATTCCAAGCTGACCCCGCGGATTACTGAAACCGCCAATGTGTTGTTTAAAATTTATCTTGGCTTGACCACAGTCTGCGCACTGGCCTACTGGATGGCGGGCATGAATGGTTTTGACGCCATTAGCCACAGCTTTTCAACGGTAGCCATTGGCGGATTTTCGACCCATGACGCCAGCATTGGCTTTTTTGACAGTGGCACAATTATGGCTATCTGTTCATTTTTTATGATCGTCTCTGGCCTCAACTTCGCTCTGCACTATCATGTGCTGCACAACCGCAAGCTGGGTTACTACTGGGCTGATCCCGAGGCCAGAATGTATATCTATCTGTTACTGGTGGGTATGGCTATCACCTGCCTCTATCTCTATTACAGCGGTACCTACGACTGGGATAAGAGTTTTAGCCAGGGCGCATTTCAGCTAATTTCGATTATGACTACCACTGGGTTTGCCACTGCTGACTTTAATGCCTGGCCAACTTTCTTACCTTTCTTTCTGTTGTTTCTATCCTTCTTTGGCGCCTGTGCGGGCTCGACTGGCGGCGGCATTAAGATTGGGCGCATGCTGATTCTGGCCCAGCAGGGTATTAGAGAAATCTACCGGCTTGTGCATCCCAACGCACTGCTGCCCATCAAGATTCGCAACCGCAAAATTCCAGAGCGCGTGTCTGATGCTATTTGGGCCTTCGTGGGAGTTTATCTGGCGATTTTCTACCTGATGGTGCTGTTGCTGCTGGCATCAGGGTTGGACTATGTAACAGCCTGGTCAGCAACCGCGGCGGCACTGAATAATCTTGGCCCCGGCCTGGGTGCGGTAGCCACCAACTATGCAGATGTTGGCAGCTTTGCCAAGTGGGTACTCTGCTGGGGCATGCTTCTTGGTCGTCTGGAAATATTCACCTTGCTGGTGCTATTTACGCCTACTTTTTGGAAGAACTAACAGGCCCCACTGGTTAGAGCCTGATCAATTAGGGGCTATTGGGGTCCCATTTTAGCTGCTGTTCAATAGCCGCAATCATCATGCCCGCCACATCTTTTTCGGTCGCCGCCTCTATGCCCTCAAGTCCGGGAGATGAGTTCACCTCCAATAACAGTGGTCCTGTCTTGGAGCGAATCAGGTCAACACCAGCTACAGCAAGACCCATGGCTTTGGCGGCCTTAACTGCCAGGCGGCGCTCTTCGGCACTGGGGCGCACTACGGATGCGCTGCCACCCTGGTGAATATTGGCGCGAAATTCACCTGGCGCCGCTTCCCTCTGGATCGCCGCTTTGACCTTGCCGTTAATGACAAATAAACGCAGGTCTTTGCCACCCGCCTCTTTAACAAATTCTTGCACTAGCAAGTTGGCCTTTACCGCTTTAAAGGCATTGATCACACTCTGTGCAGCTTTTTTGGTCTCGGCCAACACCACGCCTCGCCCCTGACTTCCCTCCAGCAGTTTGACTATCAGTGGCGCGCCACCAACCATATCGATCAACTCATTAGTATCGATGGGCGAGTTGGCAAATCCGGTAAGAGGAATATCCAGGCCACTTTTAATTAACAGCTGAAGAGAAAATAACTTATCTCGCGACTGGCTGATGGCCAGTGAACTGTTTTGAACATAGACTCCCATACTTTCGAACTGTCGGGTCAGCGCACAGCCATAAAATGTTGCGCTGGGACGGATGCGCGGAATCACCGCGTCCAAACCATTTACTATATGACCACCGCGGTAGTGGACTTCTGGCATCTCGTCATCCAGCTTCATATAGCAATCTTTAATATTGTAAAACACCATTTCATGGCCGCGCTCTTCTCCGGCTTCCATAATGCGCTGATTGCTGTATAGGTCTGGGTTGCTCGCTAACAGGGCTATTTTTAATCCATTTTTGGCACTGGGTGTAATGCCGTACATATCACGTAACTCAAGGTCAGAAATTCGCCCCAGATTCATACTAGCGGATGGATCGACCAGCACACGACCGGTCATTGCCTCACGACCCAGTAACATGCGATAGCCCATGCTGTCACGGTTGCTCAAGGTGAGCTCAATATCCCAGACCTGATCACCCAGACGCATGGGTACTTTAATCACATAGCGTTTTTCGCTGGCACCGCTAGTATTTTTTACCATACGGCGATCGATGACTGGGGCCTCACAGCGCAGAGACACTTTGCGATTATTTTGTAACGGGTGCACATCGAAAGATACCCAGGCCACAGGGCCGCGCTTAAAGGCATGAATATTAAACGCGTGAATCACCGAGGTCTTGGCGCCGGAATCTACCCGCACCTTGACACCAGGAATACCTAATTGGGGAAGGGCGCACCATTCCTCACTACCAATAATTATTTTTTCTGCTGCTGTATCCACTTTTATTCCTTGGCTTTAATCAACCAATATTATTGTTTGCGCGCTTTGTAGTAGGCCTCTTCGGAAATACCGTGGTAGGCAGTGGCCTGCTTCTGGAAGGCTTTAACAGATTCGGCAATACGTCGAGAAAGTTCATCTTCTTCAGCCAATTCCTCCAGCACTTCTGCGGATAATCTGCGAAGCTCGGCAATAACATCATCAGGTAACTTTCGCACATCCACCCCATGGGTCTCCACCAGCTCAACCAATGCCGTGTTATTGCGCGCGGTATATTCATCGAGCATATCCTGATTTACCGCTCGCGCAGCACCCTCAACAATAGCCTGTAAATCTGCAGGCAACGACGCCAGCGCCTGTTTGTTGACGATCAACTCCAGTATGGGGCCTGGCTCATGCCAGCCTGGGTAATAATAGTATTTGGCAACCTGATGGAAGCCAAAGGCCAAATCATTGTAGGGCCCCACCCATTCTGTTGCATCAATAACACCGGTCTGCATGGAAGTATAAAGCTCACCCCCAGGCATGGTGACAGACACACCACCGGCGCGGGTAATAACATCGCCGCCGAGTCCTGGGATGCGCATTTTTAGCCCTTTGATATCCTCCATAGAATTAATTTCGCGGTTAAACCAACCAGCCATTTGTACCCCTGTGCTACCTCCTGCGAAAGGCACCAGATTAAATGGCTCGTAGAGCTCACGCCAGAGTTCCAGACCACCACCATAATGCAGCCAACCGTTCATCTCCTGGGCATTTAAACCGAAAGGTACTGAGGTAAAAAACCCTGTGGCCTTAGCTTTGCCGGTCCAGTAATAGGCGGCGCCATGACCCATTTCTGCTGTGCCCTGACTCACTGCATCAAAGACTTCAAATGCGGGCACCAGTTGCCCTGCACCAAATACTTTTATGCTCAATCGGCCGCCACTCATAGCCTCGATTTTTTTGGCAAAATTTTCGGGCGCTGTTCCCAGGCCAGGATAGTTTTTTGGCCAGGTAGTCACCAGTTTCCACTTAAATTTTTGCTGTTGTTCAGTCTGACTCTGACCAGTATCCGAGGCTTGTTGACCGCAGCTTATTAATAGGAAAGACAGTAGTGCAATTAGTCCGATACGCATTTTTTACCCCTTGCTATACACAGATTTTATTTTTACATGGCGCTCAGATTTGCTGACGCCAGTATTAGTATTTTTGTACCCACCTCTTCGAAGCTGACATGCACTCTGGCGCGCGGGCCATTGCCTTCAAAATTTAAGATAACCCCTTCGCCATAAACATTGTGCATGATCTGCTGGCCGAGACTAAACCCGGTGGCCTGACCCTGATCACTCTGTATGGCACCGGCAGCATAGCTGGTAGGGCGGGCAATATTATTTTGCAGGCGAACTTCTTCAATCACGTCGCTGGGAATATCACGCACAAAACGCGATACGGAGTTAAAGGTTTCATTACCGTAGATAGAGCGACTTTCAGCAAAGGTAAGATAAAGTTTTTCCATAGCCCTGGTGATACCCACATAAGCAAGGCGGCGCTCTTCTTCCAGGCGGCCTGGCTCATCTAATGACATTTTATGGGGGAATAAATTTTCTTCCATGCCAGCCAGAAATACCATCGGGAATTCCAGACCCTTAGCACTGTGCAATGTCATCAGCTGAACAGCATCCTGATCTTCATCGGCCTGACGATCACCAGCATCCAGAGCTACCTGATCAAGAAACTGGGGCAGTATAGGCAGGTCATTGTCCTCAGCTTCAAAATTGCGGCAGGCATTTACCAGTTCCTCAAGGTTTTCTACCCGGGCCTGACCCCGTTCACCTTTTTCACGCCGGTGCATATCGACCAGACCGCTGTGTTGGATTGCACTCTCAGCCTGTTCAAATAATGGCAACTCATCTAACTGGCCACTCATCTCATTGATCAGCTCAATAAAGGCTGCCACTGCATTTGTGGCTCTGGCGGCCAGTCTTTTTTCTGTGACAATGGTTGAGGCTGCTGACCACATTGAGGTGCTCTGTTCACGGGCCAGCTCACGAATTAATTCAAGGGTGCGATCGCCGATGCCTCTGGGAGGTACATTGACGATTCTCTCAAAGGCGACATCGTCATGGCAGTTAAGCATCATGCGCAGATAGGAGAGGGCATTTTTAATTTCTAGTCGCTCATAAAAGCGCTGGCCACCATAAATGCGGTAGGGAATTTCCGCTTGCAATAACGCAGCTTCCAAAACCCGAGACTGGGCATTAGACCTGTACAGGATCGCGGAATCCTCACGGCGATGACCCTCATTGACCCAGCTCTGCAACCGGTCTGCGATATAGCGAGCCTCATCATGTTCGTTGAAGGCCGCGTAGAGCGCTATAGCTTCGCCCTCACCAGCATCTGTCCACAGACTCTTACCAAGACGCTCGGCATTTTTGGAAATTACCGCATTGGCAGCATTGAGAATGTTAGAGGTGGAGCGGTAATTTTGTTCAAGTTTGACGGTATGGGTATCGGCAAAATCGCGCTCGTAACTGAGAATATTTTCGACTTTGGCGCCGCGCCAGCCATAGATTGACTGGTCGTCATCACCCACTGCGGTCACCGCGCTGGTCTTGCCCGCCAGTATGCGCAGCCAGGCATACTGCACTGCATTGGTGTCCTGAAACTCGTCCACCAGAATCTGCTGAAAACGCTGCTGGTAATGATCCAGCACATCGGGTTTATTCTTCCACAGTTCCAGGGCGCGCAATAACAGCTCGGCAAAATCTATAACCCCCAGACGTTCGCAAGTAGCTTCATACTCTCTATAGATACGCAACATGGTGGCCAAATAGGGGTCGCCGCCTTCCTGAATATGGGCGGCGCGCAGGCCCTCGTCTTTCTGACCATTGATCCACCACTGGGCCTGCTTGGGTGGCCAGCGCTGTTCATCCAGATCCATAGCGCGCATCACTCGCTTAACCAGTCGCAACTGGTCATCAGAGTCAAGAATTTGAAAATTCTCTGGCAGATTTACGTCGCGCCAGTGGGCCTTTAACAAACGATGCGCCAAACCATGGAAGGTTCCCACCCACATGCCTCTGAGTGACATACCCAATAGCTCGTCAATGCGCTCGCGCATTTCACGGGACGCTTTATTGGTAAAGGTCACCGCTAATATGCTGTAGGGCGACACGCCATCCACTTGGATCTTCCAAGCGATACGGTGCACCAGCACGCGGGTTTTACCACTGCCAGCACCAGCCAGAACCAGCAGATGTTTCTTGTCGCTGGTAACCGCTTCTTCCTGGGCAGGGTTTAAATTATTGAGTATTGGGGTAACGTCCATAGGCTTGCATTCTAGCAACTTAGGGATCAAAAATACCTGACTCGAGATATTTCTTTTTGGCTTTGTTCTTGATGATCAATACATATTCTCGAGCGACATAGAGGGTATAGGGCGTCAAAAGCGCTTTTTTTACTACAAAACTGGCATTTTTCGGGGTTTTCTTGTAAATTTTTTACATGAATTTATTTTGGACCCCCTATGAAGCCTGCAGAACTTACCCAAACTATTAGCGATACACTCTCGGAACTGCGCAAGTCAGAGCGCAAAGTCGCCAACTTTGTGCTTCGCAATCCACTACAGGTGATTCGTATGCGCATTGTTGATTTGGCCCAGGAAGCCGAGGTGAGCGAGCCTACAGTGGTACGTTTTTGTCGAGCGGTGGGTTGCCATGGCTTTCAGGACTTTAAGCTGGCACTGGCACAGCAACTAGCCTCCAGCCCAAGTTATGGGCAGATAGCGGTCACTGATACAGATTCGACCCGTGAATACACCCACAAGGTGTTCGACTCTACTGTAGACACCCTGCTGAAAGTTCGCGAAAGTCTGATAATTGAGCGCCTGGATGCTGCTGTTGCAGCTATTTGTAATGCCCAACGAGTAGAGTTTTATGGCTTTGGCGCATCAGCGGCGGTAGCCTTTGATGCTCAGCATAAGTTTTTCCGCCTGCAGATCACATCGGCTGCCTATTCCGACCCCCACCTACAGAATATGTCGGCAACATCTCTGCATGCCGGCGATGTGGTGGTTGCTATATCTCAGTCTGGCCGCACCCAGGCGCTGTTGGACAGTATGGAGCTAGTTAAAAAGGCCGGTGCTATTGTGATTGCCCTTGCCCCGAGCGGTTCGCCCATTGCGCGCAATGCCAGTATCGCCATTGAGATTGACGCCAAAGAAGATATACAGATCTATACTCCCTTGTCATCAAGAATTGTCCACCTGGCTGTGATCGATGTGCTGGCGATCGGCGTAGCCCAGAAAAAAGGACCACAGCTCCAGGAGCATCTGCAGCAACTGCAAGAGGGTCTCAGCTCTTTGCGCAGTAACTGATATTAGCCACTGGCCCTGGTGTACTGTTTTGTACTTGGGCTATTTTTAGTCTACGTTTAATCCAATAGTCTTTTATCCATTTATCCGCTTAGGATAAACGGTCGGCTATTACTCGGATTTTTTCAATCGTTACATGTAGTTAATATCTCAGGGAAACGGGCCGCTATGGCCCCCATTTATATGTCAGGGAGAAGCCGTATGTTAAACGAAGAGGGTAGTACAGAACTCGCTAAATCAACCGCTAAAATTTATTCCACAACGCTCATAGGGGCAGAGATTGCAATAGCAGCCGCAGCCATTGTGTTTTTGGCTGCACTAGCCCCTGGCGCTGCCGCTCTGTTAGTACTGGGTGCCGCGGCACTGTTATTAATTCTTGGTACTGTGGCATTCCACGCGCTGACCTGCGCCATTAAGGCCCATTACGCAGCTAACCCAGCTGGTGCTGCTGCGGCCTATGGTTTTCCCACCTATGCCGCGCTAAAAGCCTCCTGGCCCTGGGCGGTTCGTTTGGTTGCTTGTTAAAATAAACACAAAGGCAGCCGCCCCTCTGGCGTCTGCCTTTTTTAACAGATAGGTTTTTAAATCACTGGGTTTGGAAGAGTTTTAAAATGTGATTTATTATTTAGTGATTTTAGCCAAATAATATTGTGTGAAAAAATCTTCCCGGCATCAATGTAAATGCACCTGCCAATAATATGGCTCCAACATATACGCCTATCATTGAATACATATGAGCATATTTGTGCTTTGGTAATTTTGTTTTTTTAAATTTCCTTATATTCCAAATAGAGTAGATTAAGGAACCTAGAGTCCAGGGAATAAGCACATGTATTAATGAATATTGCCCTGGGTTTACTAATTGAATAAATATTGCCGTTAAAGAAACAATAACCAAAAGAGCAACCCAGAAACGTCCAGCAAGTTTATGCTGGTTGGTACCTTTTTTTGTTAGAAAAATATACAGGCCAACCGGCACCGCCAGAAGAGCAAGAAAGGCATGGATATAAACTATGGTCATTTCATGAACATAAATAATGAATTATTTTTCCTTATAATTCTCTTCGAGAATTCCCTTTTCTTTTAAGGTTTTGGTTAATTTTTCCAAACGGACAAATGCAACAAGCCCTAAAAATCCAAATACAAATCCTGCTGCTGTTAACCCTTCCATAATTTTCTCCTTTTAATTTCACCGCTTAAACTTACTCGACAGTGATGGAATAAATTTCGATATATAATGACATCTATTCATCCCTATCCTATTGTTTTTTTTAACAAATCTGTCACCACTTTCTTAGTCTTTCGACCTTTCTTTATGGTGTAACCCTTTGACTTGTTCGAAGGATCATTATACTCGAACTTATCACCCACGTATGGAAGACGGAACTCGATCTTCAACTCATGCTCTCTAACGTCATTGTTAGTAACCAGTATTTTATTCACAACACCTTCTAGAAATTTCTTACGGTCTTCAATGGTGAAATCGGGATCTTTCAGTTTGTCGATCCGATTACCAAATTCTTTTACCCAATCAACCCACCTTCGTTGTTGTTGATCTTCCAAAAGTGTCTGAGAAATTTCTTCAATTTGGGTCTCTAGACTCAACCGATGTTTTTCCAGGTTTTTGACGATCCTCTCAACCTCTACCTTGTCCCTTTTTCCTATGAGGACCAAACTTTCAGAATTAACGATCGAGTCGGTTACATCATCGACTTCTTTCTTCAATTTCTTTTGTTTGTTTTCAAGTTTTTTGAGTTCGGATGATGATTTCTTATAAGAATTTTTACCTAACAGTTCAGTTTTAACTGTTTCTTTGAAGGTATGTGATTTCGAGATGATATCTACAACAGTATCCCAGACAACTTCGTCTGTTTTATCAATCCGTATATTTCTGTTAGATCCACACACAACATGTTTGTCGGTGTATTTGGTTTTGAATTTATGGGTCTTTTGGAGACATGAATAATAAGAGGTTTGTGTCTTCTTATAATTACCACCATATAGAGAACCACAGTGACCACAAACCAACAGTCCAGTGAGAAGATATGTATATTTCTGGTTACTTGTCTTCGTCCGTCTGTTCCCAGTTTTACCGTAAGACCTTTTTTCCCGTAAATCCCTTACCGACTTAATTAAAGACGGATCAAGCAACCTTGGACAGACTATTCGAAGAGTGTCACCCGACTTCTTGTCGGTGTATGTGTAATAACCTTCATAATGAGTATTTGTGAGAAGTTTATCTATCGAACCATGAGACCAAACCGGATTACCACGTCGGGTAACAACACCACTTTTGAGAAGTTGTGTTCTTATCTCATCGATCGAGTCACCATTTTTATAACTCTCAAAGATGTGTTTAACCCACCTCTGTTCTTCTTCGTTTGGAACAAGTTTGCTGTTATCGAGTGAATAACCATAAGGTGGGGGACCTCCCATCCATCCACCTTGTTTAATACGTTTAAGTTTTCCTAACCTAAATCTCTCCGTTCTTAACTGATTATCGTATTGGGAAATTTCACTCAATATTCCCAACATCAAGTTCGTTTGTGGATCTGATAGAACTTGTTTTCCCGTGGGGGTGTGAAGAGTGACATCGTTTTTAATCAGTTTGAATCGGATCATTCCCCAAGTGTTGAGGTTTCTCGAAAGACGATCTGTATTCCATACATAAAGGTGTTGGACTTCACCATCATCAACTTTCTGAAGAAGATCCGTTAATACTGGTCGGTTACTAAGATCATCCTTAGAAGATGATCTTCCTCCTTCATTCCAAACCTTGTGGTCCATACCGAGTTTTTCTGCTCGTTGAACACCTAACTCTAATTGTGTCTCCAACGAGGTTCCTTCCTCTTCCTGAGAGGACGTCGAAACCCGTGTGTAGATGTGAAGAATATCAGTCATAAAACCATTATAAATCAATCTATCACAAAATAAACAATATAAATTTGGTTATATAAAATTTTTTTCAAAAAATGATAAATCGAGGATAAATTTTATATAAATAAAAATAACAAATGATTAAAGGTGTTGAAGGTTTTAATGAATTTACCAACAAAAACAGACTACTTAGATTACTTCGATCAAAGACGTGTCCCCAATCCAATTGCTGTGACACTGACCATGAAACAACGAATTGAAAGTAACGATTTCAAAGGTCGTTTTGGTATTAATCTCGATCCGATCAAGGTTTCTGAAAATACACGACACTTTCTAAACCGTCTGAATCAATCGGTTTTTGGTAAGGGTTTTCTAAGGTATGGAAAGAGACTGTCTGTCATACCAGTTACCGAAGGAAACAAGTTTATCCGTCTTCACATACACATGACATTAGAGAGACCGGAACACCTGAATCTTGATGAATTTGAAGTGTTGATTTCTGAATGTTGGTCAAAGACCAAATTTGGTTACAACGATATTCAAATCAAACCCATCGATCATTACGACGGATGGATGGACTACATACTTAAAAATAAATCGAAGGGTGAAGGACTTCAGTCTTCAGTTGATTGGGACAACGTGTTCTTACATTGATTTTGCTGGAATAAATTCCCTCAATCAGTCCATCAACTCACAAAAAGGAAAGGTCATCTTTTCCTTTAGTCCTTCTTATTACCTAAAACTTAGTAAGGATTAAAGATTATGAACAACAAACCATTAAGAACAGAACTCAACAACTACTTGTGTCTTTATCTAATCAAAAAGAACTTAAAGATGAAACCAGTCATCAAGTCTATAAGAGATCAAATCATCAATGGATATCAAATCACTGAAAACCAGTTCTCATCAATCATCAGTTTCATTGAAAGAGAACCAGAATTCAAAAACAAAACAGTTGATGAAATCTACAACCACTTTTCACCATTGATCAAAGGATACACACCAAGATCTGAAACTGTATCCCTAGATCAGTTCTTCCAATAGGAGATACAACCATGTCATACACATTAATCAACTTTAACATTCCTAATCATTTGAAAAAGAACTTTGATCAACTTGTTAATTTCAAACGGGTCTCAAGAACATCAATCCTAAACTCAATGATTGAAGAATTCTGTCGAAGAGAGTTCAAACTTATCGAGGAAGATGGAAGATTGAATGATCTCATTACGAACATTGAACAAAAGAACCCTCCAAAATCCAATCATTCAAATTCATGTCGTTGGGAAGATTCATATGATGAACCACTTAACATTCCGGTATTAACAGACTTCTTTGATCCATATGATGATGGACTACGACTATGATGACTTCCAACCACCAAACCTTATCCAAACAAGTAGTTGTTAAAAATCTTCAATCCATGAAGTCCAACAAATGTGATGTTTGGGATCTATCATCAACACAAGACAAAAAGGACTTCATCAAAGAATTGGATAAACAACTGAGAAAGGGATCTGTATCGATCGTTGTTGTTGAAGGTGATCGATCATGATGAGGTTCAAACAATTTATATCTGAAGGTAAGTATCCGATGTGGGTTCGACTTACCGTTGGAACTCTTGTTCTGAAGATCAACAATCTAACCAAACAAATTGAAAAAGAAGAAGACCCTATGAAACAGAACAAGTTGATCTCCCAACAAAACAAACTTTTATCCTACATTTCAGGTCTTGGGATCGGGGTAGGGACAGAAGACAAGGTTCTTCTTCAACGACTAAAATCTTTCAAATCCAAGGTGTAACAAAAACCCTTTTGAAATGACGTCCTGAAACCCTTTATTTTATTGACCTCAAGGACGTCATTTTTGCTGTAACAAAAACATGTATTTTTGTTATATTGTAAAAAAAGGAGGGTTTATGTTTTACTGGACACTTTTCCTAATATTAACACCAGAAAATCATGAAAATAAAAAAGAGTATATTGAGATCATATCATTTAATGAAAGAATTAATTGTGAATCAAGCATCATTAGTGAAAAAGTCATCTATTTTAAACACTTCAAAGGTGAATTGAAGTGTTTAAAAACAGATGAAAGAGTGGGTGTCGATTATCGATTTAAATAACTTGCCACCCTATTACGTGCTAATTTCAGAGCCTGATTGCATTCAACAGAATTTATAGTTTCATTCGTATCTCTACTTATCCCGTCACCTATTTTAAGCGGAACTAGATTTGAGTTTGTATAACTTAGATCTTTGTAATTGTTTTTGAACATCTCAAAATCAAACTTATTTTCAAATGATGAATAAAAATTAGAAACATCTAACGCTTGACCATTACCTACAAAATACATTCCTTCTTGGTCTCTGGGCGAATAAAACTGTAAAGGAACTCCCCAATAGGACAATGAGAAACCATCTGCATAATTAGAATCTCTTTTATTGAGGATGTTCTTTACCTCAGTAGTTTTTGAAAAACCGGTAAATTCAGCGAAACACTGGGTGGTGCCATCGGTTTTGTCAGTATTATGAACAAAAACAACAAATGGAATAGATAAAACTTGTTTTAACTCATCTGTAATCTGTCTACCAAGATTATAAGAGCCAGCATTATAAGAAGAACGACCATTTCTACCAGTAGTTACTCCATTAAAATTCATGAAAGTATCACCTATCAACCAACTACCATTCAATCTTTCACGTTCCAAAGAGTTAGTTTCGAGGATCATAAATTTTTTAATCGACGATTTATTTTCTTGTATTAACTCTCTACCGGCATATTCATTTACTATATTTGACTCTTTAGTACAGTAATCAATTTTTTGGTTATCAGAGCTTTTAATATCTTTTAATGTAAAGTTTTTTTTCAAATTATAGTTTTTCAAACTTAATACATTTATTCCGTAATTTCTAAATAAATTAATTAAAAACTCAGAACCGTAGTAACTGTTTGGATCAAGATTTGATACAAATATATGAACAGCATTTTCAAGATAAGTGACTGTATTAAAACATAAGTCTTGTATTGATTTTTCATCAATATAATTATTAACATCAGGTTCAGTTCTAGCTGTTGATGTAAGGAGTGAATATTGTTGGATTAAAAAATATAAAAATTTATTGGCACTTTCATTTGATGATACCACAAGGCTATCATCTTCAAAATTTTTACTAAAACTAATTAAAAAATCTATAAACAGATTATTGAAGCTTAATTTCTCATCCGAATTGAAATTGTACTTAATATCTTTTGTTGAGAGAGGATCGAAGTAGATATTATCTTTATCTTTAAAATCTGAAAATTCTAAAATATATTTTCTGATAATTACTTTATTCTCTGGTGAAAGTTTATTAAATTCTTGTGATAAAGCAAATCGAGGGATGTTTTGCTTATCGATACTTGTTTCTGAAGCGCTTAATTCACAGTTTTGTGGTTCTAAACCTCTAGACCATCTTCCATCTAAAAACTCTTTTTCTAGGTCTCGACCCCATGAATCGTAATTCGTGTAAACCTCACCGGACTCTAAATTAAAGTATCGGGGGTAATTATCATAAGATTTTGTAAATATTATGTTTTTGTTATGCTTAAATCCACCATCTCCATAAATTGAATTTTCCTCAGCAACTTCGTGTATACCTATTATTATTTTATCTACTATTTGATCGTGAGCACTTGTTATCCATTCAAGCGTATTATTTTGAAAATCGAAGGTCATAATATATCCACCTCGATCTCGTGCATATCTTCCGTTTTTAACGCAGTTAAACGTATATTTATTTTTCCTAAAATCGGGGTTAATCTTTAACATTTTCTTTTCTTCGTGTTTTTTCTCTTTTTTAGTGACAGTACATGAATCAAATTTACTTTCACTACCATTTTGTAGTAATAAGACATCACCGTTGTTTAAATCAAATTTAAAATAATATTTTTTACCAAATGGCTTTAATAATTCAACAGAGTCTTCTGTAACATTAAATTCTGTCGGAACTTCACCAAATCGTCCCCATTCAAAAGTATTTTTATCAAGATCTAATTTCATAACGCCTCTTGATTGGCATTCGAAGGTATATGAAGTAGCGAAGGATTGAGAGGAAAAGATTATTAATACAAGAAATAGGAATTTTTTCATAATGACACCGCACTAGCTTATGACAAAAGTAAATTATACGTAATAAATGACATTTTGGATTCAATTACTTATGTTTTACTCTCATTTTGATGGATAGATCACTTTTTCATATATAGATCTTGATAGATGTTTATACAAGTGAGGTGTAACCATCCGTCCACATCGTTCTGCTTTCTGGTTAAAAGTTCCCGTTAATCGGAAGTCATCCGGTAACCCCGTTAGTCTCTTGAGTTCATCTGTTGTAAAGACTCTATCTTCATCAGGATGATGAATACCACCACGACCTCCTTGCTGTCCCATTTGAGTCAGTGTTGGAGATGGGTGATACCAACTTGCTCGGACAAGATTGAAATCGGATGTCCAATCGGGATCGACATCACTTAATTTCATTGGGTAAGGTGGATCTTTTGGTATGGACTTTATTAATTCATATCCTGACGACTTAACAGAAGTCATCATTAAGTAGTTTCGTTGTTGAGGATCTACTACTACACCATTAAGTCCATCTCGAAGAGTTGGTTCATAGATTGATCCTTGGGGATACAGACCAAGAATATCTTCTTCGGTCTTAATACCAACTTTACGACAAATATCTGGTCTGACTGCTATTGCTATTAATCTATTTCTACGTTGTGGAACTCCAAAATTAGAGGAACACAGAACTTTGAAATTGACCTTATATCCCCAACGTCGAAGTCGGTTCAAAGCATGATGGAATACGTCTGATGATTTGATAGAGGGAACGTTTTCAATCACACATACCTTGGGTTTGGTACAGTTTGCTATATACACAAAGTCGTGGATCAACATCCCTATACGATCTTGTGTTGTATCTGAATACTTTACATTCTTCTCTTCAATTTTCTTTTTACCCTTTCCAGAAGTTGAAAAGGTTGAACATGGTGGGGACCCGTCCAAGATGTCGTATTCACCTTCTTCAATTCCATACGACTTAAACCAATCTAAAACATACTGTCGACCACCACGTCGTGTGATCTTTCTTATGTCTATCATCTCTACCGGTGTTGACGGATAGTTTGCTTTGTAGGTTTGAACTGCTTCTGGAATGAATTCATTAACGAGAAGAATTTTTCCACCACCCAATCTATAACCTGTTGAACTACCTCCACCACCAGCAAATGTAGAAACAACCGTGAAGTCTTCTCTATCAGATGCTGTCATTACATCTTTAAGTGAATATGGTTCAAAGTCATATCGGACGGGATATGGATTTACTTCCGTAGAGGGATCTATATCTGACCAGAGTCTGATCAACTGGGAGAGTTTTTGGGTCGTATTACCAGAAATATATCCTTTGAAATTTATCTCAGGATCATTAATCAATGGAGAAAAATAACTTTCAATACCCCCACCAACTTGAAGACCAGGAGTCTTTCCCAACGACAACAAACCAAGTTTTTCAAAAGTATCTTTATAGGGAATTTTCCAAGGTGACTTCCAATATGGTTTGTGAATCTCAGTCCAAGTTTTACCAACTAGAATTTTCTTGATCGATGTATCGTTGAGTGGTTGGTGAACAAGAATATTTTCTCTTTGAGCAAACTCCACACAAATTTTAGTAGCAGAAGAATCAAATTCTTCAGATAACGTCTCTTCCCAATATTGAGAATTATTTTGTTTGATTTTTATTGAATCCCTTCTTCCATCCGGTAATGGTGATGAAAAACCCGTCAAAACCTTACTAAAACCTAAGTCCTTAACCTTCTTCATTAAATGTATGAACGGATAGAGGACTTCTAACTCGGTTTTCTTCTTACATTTGTGGTTTTGAACCAAATCTAAGAAATCGACTTTGGGATCGTTGGTAGGAACAACAACTTCGTGAAAATACCAACCAAGTGATTTGGATGTAAATTTTGCTGTTTGAAAATCCCAACTTGTTTGGTCCTTGAGACGAAAACTTATCGAATGGACTTTCTTTCCTAATTCATCAGCAACAAGACCAACCAACGTCGAGTCAGCACCACCTGATAAGAGAAGACATATCTCTTTCTCTGGAAACTTTTCACTAATGATCAGACGGAGTTGTTCCTTTATTTCGTGATACATACCCAGTTGCTCCGATCTACTTCATCAAACACAACAAGGAATGGACCCTCGAATTCACCTTCACAAAAATCCAAAACATCTTTTGTCTTCGGACTTTGTAGGTGAACATCAACCAACCTTTGACCACCACCTCGTTCTCCACGAATGAGGACATCTTGGTTATCAAGTAAGGACATATCATCCGATTTCGAAGATGGAACGAATGTATCCCTGTAACTGAACCCAAACGACGAAAGAACTTTGATCCCAACGTCAATTTTTTTCATTGGTACACGAATCAAACATGTAACCGTTTCGGTAATTGAAGGGGTTCTTAATTCGTGGAGAGGAAACTCTGATTGAATATCGGTTTCAAAAAAACCTTGATCACCCCATCTAGAAATTAGGTCTTTTTTAAGGTCAACAAAGACACAACGGAACATTGATCTACTGTCGATTAGTTCATCCAGTGTTGTTGATCTATCATCTGATCCAATACTTCCACCGACAAGATCAACGATATTTTTTTCACGTTCCTTCTTTTTACGTTTCTTAATTTGGTTGGAAATTTTATTCAGAATTTCCTGTATGTCGGTTTGCTGTGTGTTCTCATGAATCTTTCCATCTTGTAAGAGTTTCTCAAGACGTTGTAGACCATCTCTAGAGTAATATTCAGAGTATTTTTTTTCTAATTGTGTGAGATAGTAGAGACCCGTGAATGTTGTAGGAACTTTATCCTGATGTGACATCACAAATTGTGAGTTACCAATCGACAACCAACGATTCAGGGTAGATGGACTCATCCCTAATCGTGTTGATATTTCTTTCTGGAATACTTCATCACCTACTTGGTCACGACATTCCTTGATCGAGATAACTGTGTCAAAAATCGACTGACGTGTTCTATCCAAACACAGTTTTATTCTTTGAACGTGTTCTTCTATCGTTAATTCGTTTCTTGAGATGATTTCGTTCATTTCTTATCCCAATTATTTGATGGAAGTTTGAGTGCTACCATTCCAAC